>ERZ773183.50-NODE-50-length-144222-cov-9.660817_pt1 | contig 144222 bp, 118 predicted proteins | sample MGYA00580532_ERZ773183 | MGnify/ENA primary metagenome ERZ773183 (study PRJEB29015, sample SAMEA2737791) | human gut metagenome | biome: human gut; feature: human-associated habitat; material: faeces | place: China | collected 2012 ...
TGATAAATTAAAGTCCGCGTTCGTCCGCCTTGTCCGTGTCGTCCGCGTATCTATTGATTCATTACTATACTTCTTTGAAATAATTCCGCCAACAAATTACCTAAAATACATTGTAAACACATGGTGATTCTCTTCGAAAGCGTAATTGCACCCTCCAATTAAGGTAGTCGTAAATAGCTTTTATTGTAGAAAGTCCAAGTCCATATGTAGGATTAAAGCTATAAAATAATCCGGTCCTCTTTCTGCCGCACAAAGCAGTCTGAAAGCAATGAAGCAAACGGGGTATCATACGTCCGCGCCTTGAACGAACATCCTTTGACGCATGCACAACACTTTATGCACTTTTCGGCAATCGTATTACATTCGTCACCTTTCAGGATAGCTCCCGAAGGACAATGTACAGCGCAAACGCCACAATGCGTGCAAAGTTCCGCATTCACTTCCGGTACACGCGGCAAAGGAACACCACTTTTACGCAACTTTATCACCCGGCGCAGAAACTTGAACAAAGGCAGAAAAGGCTGGCGCGGGCGCTGAATACGGTTCACATCCACCGGATACAAGTGTTCCATATCAACGGCGGCATTTATTTTCGTCCGTATCTTCGCACCAAATTCCTCCGCATATTGCAAATCATTTGCATCCGGACGCCCTGGGGCTATTGGATTTTGTTCCGTACTATACGAATGTTCTCCCACAAAAGTAGCCCCGGCAATAACTTTGAAGCCCTGGGCAGAAGCAAATGCATCCAATTCTATCAAAGCCTTTTCATACGCGCGGTTACCATAAACTACTACCAGCACAACCGGAGATCCCGATGCACGAATGCCCTGCAACCGCTCCATAGCCAAAGGAGCTACCTTGCCGCCATACACCGGCACAGCAATAAGAGTCAGTGTATTCTCCGGAATATCTACCCCAGCAGCATGCAGTGTTAAATTCGTAGTAACAACATTTGTTAGTCCTGTTCCGCGAACAATTGCCTCACCAACTTGTTTAGAAGTACGAGTAGGCGAAAAATAGATGAAATGAACTTCGTTTATATCCATAAATATATGCGCTTTTTCTTGGTTTATCAAGCAAAGATAAAGTTTTAAAATTAAAAAAAAGACGAATTGTTTATGAAACCAAAAATATTTATTACCTTTGCACCGTTGAAACATTCTGTAAACTCCTAAGTGCGGGTAGCTAACAGTTTTCCGGTTCAATAATAAATATCCCATAATCATTATATTAAATAAAGGTATATTTGCCACGTTGCTTGTGACGACAACCGCAGCCGTGTGAACATATCTGTCCAATAACAAAAGAAATTTTAAACCATTCACATATATACTGTATGTATAATATCATTCAATTGAACGACAAAAATTTGTCGGAACTTCAATCTATTGCCCAAGAACTGGGTATTAAAAAGACAGACTCACTAAAAAAGGAAGAACTTGTTTACAAGATACTTGATGAACAAGCCATCGCAGGTGCTACCAAAAAGGTTGCTGCTGAAAAGCTGAAAGAAGAGCGTAAAGTGGATAGACAACAAAAACGTACCCGCGTAACCGTAAAAAAAGAGAGTACTGACAAAGTCTTCACCGCCAACAAAAATGGCGACCTCACTAAGGCAAAAGCTGAAGCTTCAGTAGTAGCCGCTAAAGTACAACCGGTAGCAGAAGCAGTAAAAGCACCGGTAGCAGAGGCACCTAAAGCGCCGGTAGCGGAAAAAGAAGTAGCTGTAGCAGCTACAGAAGCTCCTGAAAAAGCTGAAACGCCTAACTCAACGAAGCGTAAACCGGGACGTCCGCGTAAAGCTAAGGTAGAAGAAAAAGCTCCCATACCCGCACCTGTACCTGTTGCAAAGAAGGAAGAGCCTAAGAAAGCTGAACCCGAATTGGATTTTGAAACAGAAGCGCCTAAAGTTATCAAGAAAGTCGTAGTGGAAGACAGCCCTATCCTGTCAGAACCCGAAGATGACTTCATTCCTATCGAAGACCTTCCGACCGAAAAAGTAGAACTGCCTTCTGAACTTCTCGGTAAGTTTGAAGCAACTAAAGCTGAAACACCCGCAGTTCCTGTAGTTGAATCTGTTCCTGCCAATCAACGTCCACGCCTTCGTCCCCGAGACAACAATAATAATACCCCTTACAATAATAACAACAACAATAATAACAACCGGAACAACAATCCACGTCCCGTACAACAGCAGCGTCCGGCACAACCGAATGCCAACAATGAGAATTATTCTCCTGTCCCCGAACGCAGACCTGTAATTGAACGTGAAAAAGTATACGAATTCGACGATATCCTGACCGGTACAGGCGTACTGGAAATCATGCAGGATGGTTACGGATTCCTTCGTTCTTCCGACTATAATTACCTTTCTTCACCGGATGATATTTATGTATCTCAATCTCAAATCAAACTGTTTGGTCTGAAAACCGGTGATGTTGTAGAGGGTGTAATCCGTCCTCCTAAAGAAGGTGAGAAATATTTCCCATTAGTAAAAGTGGGAAAAATCAATGGACGTGACCCGGCTTTCGTACGTGACCGCGTACCATTTGAGCATCTCACGCCATTATTCCCCGACGAAAAATTCAGATTGTGCAAAGGTGGCTATTCAGACTCTATGTCTGCTCGTGTAGTAGATCTCTTTGCTCCTATCGGTAAAGGCCAGCGTGCATTGATCGTGGCACAACCTAAAACCGGTAAGACCATCTTGATGAAAGATATAGCCAATGCTATCGCAGCAAATCATCCGGAAGTCTACATGATTATGTTACTTATCGATGAACGCCCGGAAGAAGTAACCGACATGGCACGCACCGTAAATGCTGAAGTCATTGCTTCCACTTTTGACGAACCTGCCGAACGTCACGTGAAAATCGCCGGTATTGTGCTGGAAAAAGCCAAGAGACTGGTAGAATGCGGTCATGATGTAGTGATCTTCCTGGATTCAATTACACGTTTGGCACGTGCTTACAATACAGTATCTCCGGCTTCCGGTAAAGTACTTTCCGGTGGTGTGGACGCCAATGCACTTCATAAGCCCAAACGCTTCTTCGGAGCTGCCCGTAATATTGAAAACGGTGGTTCGCTCACTATTCTTGCTACTGCCTTGATTGATACAGGTTCCAAGATGGATGAAGTTATCTTCGAAGAATTCAAGGGTACAGGTAACATGGAATTGCAGCTCGACCGCAACCTGTCTAACAAACGCATCTTCCCAGCTGTCAATATTGTTGCTTCCAGCACCCGTCGTGACGACTTGCTGCAAGACAAGCAAACGTTGGATCGTATGTGGATACTCCGCAAATATCTGGCTGACATGAATCCGATTGAAGCTATGGACTTTGTGAAAGACCGCATGGAAAAAACTAAAGATAATGACGAGTTCTTAATGAGCATGAATAGCTAAAACCACAGCTAAAAAGACAAAATCAACAATAAATAGGATTATATATACAAAAAGGGCGAGACATTTTCGGATATCTCGCCCTTTTTATTTATTTTTGTCGCAAGTAATCAGATTTCATTATATAAACATTTAATTAATCAGGTGAGGCTCAGTAAAACGATCATACTATTTTTGTTGATGCTATTTTACAGTACTTCCTACATCCAATCGGCAAATCTGGATTTGGTAGATGAGCGTATACACCTAATGGAGTATCTGATGGATAATAATCTGGCCTATTCTCAAGAAGTCAGATTGCATGATATCGCCCAGTGGGAAGATGAGCTTGTTGACGCATTTCGTAACAAGAAGGATTATAAACACATGTTCCTCATGCAGCAAATGGCTGCTTATGCACTTGTATCTGATGGACACATCAATGAAGCATTGGAAAAAGCAAATGCCATGCTACAACAAGCCACCTTAATGAAATATGATATAGGAATAGCCATATCACATTATGCCATCGGCGATACTTACCTCAATGCCAACATGACTAATGAAGCTATCGAGGAATATGAAATAGCCATGCAGAAGCTATATAAAATTGCAGACTCCGAAAAATTACAGGAAAAAGTACTTATCCAATTAATCCCCACACTTATCAGACTGGGACGATTGAATGAAGCTAAAGACTATTTGGAACAGATAGAACAAGTAAAAGACTATCGACATAGCCGCTTCATAGAAAATATCTTTCAAGCCTACTATTATCTTCATACTAATAATCTGGAACAAGCTCGGGAATATATTCAGGAAGCAGAAGAATGGTATGAGTATTATCCTTTCTTTTTTCACAGTTCTATTTTGAAATATATCCAAGCCGAATATGCCAAGCAAGTCGAAGATGACGAGCAAGCCATAAAATTATATAATGAACTGACCGTTAGTACCAGTAGCGCCAATGTCTACAACAGATATCTGAAAATGAAGAATTCATTGGCGCGGCTGTATACCAAACGTGGAAGAGCCAAAGAGGCATGCGAAATATTTCAAGATATCAATGCTGCACGAGATTCTATCAATGCACGCAACTACTCCTCGCAAATTAATCTGCTGCGAACCATATATCAGGTAGACCGTCTTGAAATGGATAATCAAAACGAACGGAACCGGTTATTGTTTTATTCCATCATGGGGTGTATCCTTATTTTAAGCATATCCATTGCATCGGTACTCTACATCCGTAAGATCAACAAACGACTGATAGCATCCAAGCTGAAACTGGAAAAAGCACGGCAAATTGCAGAAAATTCCATCCGCACCAAGAGCGTTTTTCTGTCGAATATGAGCCATGAAATACGCACGCCTCTAAATGCTTTGTCCGGCTTCTCTGCTATTCTGACGGATGCAAATATTGATATCAGTACCCGGCAACAATGCAATGAAATCATTCAGCAGAATTCAGATTTACTGTTGAAACTAATAGATGATGTTGTAGATCTTTCTAGTCTGGAAATTGGCAAAATGCAATTTCTTTTCGCAAACAATAATGCTGTAGCTATATGCCGGAATGTAGTGGATACGGTAGAAAAGATAAAGCAAACATCCGCTTCTGTACTGTTCCAAACTTCTTTAGAGAACTTGGAAATCTATACAGATGAAGCACGTCTTCAACAATTACTAATCAATTTACTGATTAATGCCACTAAATTTACCACAGAAGGAAGTATTACTCTTTCATTAGAAAAACAGTCAGAAGAAGTTGCTCTGTTTGCTGTATCAGATACAGGTTGTGGCATAGCCCCGGAAAAGCAGGGTGCAATATTCAATCGTTTCGAAAAACTGAATGAAAATGCGCAAGGTAGTGGATTGGGACTTTCCATTTGCCAACTAATTGTGGAACGTTTCGGTGGAAAAATATGGATTGACCCCGAGTACAAGAATGGTTCCCGTTTCCTGTTTACCCATCCTATTGTCTCAACTAGCAGAAAGGAGGTATCAGAATGAAACGTCTCTTATTTATAGTAGTTCTTTTACTTCAATTCTTTTTCATATTTGCAAACAGACCAATCAAACGGTCACCTGTTACCGATAGTCTTATAACAGAGCTGCAAACACTTCCACATGATACTACCAGACTAAAACTACTCGAAAAGCTTGTGCTTACGGAGCAGAATTCTCCGCATTATATAGAATATGCAGAAGAAATGTTCAACGAAGCGCAGCTTCAAAAAAATGCTAAATACATCTGCAGCAGTACCTATTTTAAAATTCTATATTACTATAATAAAGAAAAAATAGACAGCGTCAGTAAATTGGTTGATTATGTAAAACCCATTGCTGAACGCATGAAATACTATCGTTTGTACTTCAACGCACAAAAACTGCTTATATATACCTATATTTATAGCGAAAAATATGAATATGCCATCAATGAAGCATTGGAAATGCTCAAGATAGCAGAAGAGTTGGATAATATAGATGGATGCATAGCTGCATATTCATGTCTGGCAAGTGCCTATCATGAAACCAATCGCAAGAAAGAAGAAGGAGAAGCGTTACGTAAGGCCCATGAATATGCTTCCGAGCAAAAGACAAGCAGTACGCAAGTCAATGTTTTGGGACAACTGATTATGTTCAGCAATGATCAAAATGATTATAAAAGTCTGAAAGTATATTTAGATGAAAACAAGCAGCTAATGGAGGAAATGTTAGCTTGGGACCCTGACATGTATGAGTCTTACTTCAACCTCTACCTATTTTCAACAGTATTCCAGTCCTACTACTATACAGGTATAGGAAAAACTGACTCTGCACAATATTATATAGAAAAGGCACAAGATTTCATAACTCCGCAAAGTTATCTCCCTTACATAGCCATGTATCATGATGCCTATGCCGAGTACTACTGTCATACTAAAAATTATCAAAACGCATTGGCACACACCGATTCTGTTCTGGTGTATATGCAACAATCTAAATCGGCATTAACGGAGTACGCCAAACAATTATCCCGCAAAGCTGACATCCTGCTGGAAATGGGTCAATATGCAGAAGCATTACCACTATACGAAAAATCTAATCACATTCAAGATTCATTGACTGCTGCCATATCAGCCAAGCAATTGGAAGAAATCAAAGAAATATACCATCTTAACCAGCTAGTATGGGAACGCGGGAAACTCAGGAATCGTGTACAAACCAGTATTCTCCTGAGCCTTGGAATCATACTTGTGCTATGTATCACTTATATGCTCCGCATCAACCGGATACGAAAAGCATTGAAAATTTCAAAAAAAGAGACCCAGAAAGCCACACGCCAAACAGAGCGGGCCAATGAAATGAAAAACCGTTTCTTGTCCAACATGAGTCATGCCATCCGGGTTCCTCTGAACGGAGTATTAGGTTTCTCACAAATCATTGCAAATGAAGTGGAAATTGATGAGCCTACCCGCAAAGAGTATGCGGACATCATTCAACAAAACACTGAACAATTAATGCGTCTGGTAAACAATGTTCTTGATCTATCCCGTCTGGAGGCTGGTATGATGAAGTTCCAATTAAGTGACTATGACATTGTACAACTTTGCAAGGATTCCGTAGGAATGGCACAAATGCAAAATCCAACTTTGCATATTCATTTCTACAGTGACATTGACGAGTATATTGTTTATACTGATACAAACCGGATGATGCAACTCATCGTCAGTATTCTTACTTGCCCCTCTCCATCTTTCAAAGAAAAACGTGATCTCCAATTCACTTTAGATAAAAATGGAGAAATATTATGCTTCAAAGTTACGAACTCCCCATTGGCAGACCTCAATTATGCCAATCAGGACTCTGCTTTACGTAACGATGTCAACCTTTTATTACTGAAACACTTCGGCGGTACTTATCAGGTGATTCATGACGGTAAGGAAGGACCGACTATTCTTTTCACTTATCCTGCTACCTCAACTGAATAATATTCTTGCCTCAAAAGAAGGTAGATACAGGGATTTTTTGTACTTTTGCGCCTCAGAGTAATTTGTAATTTATAAATAGTAATTATATCATCATGTTCGATAATTTAAGCGAAAGACTGGAAAGGTCGTTTAAAATTCTGAAAGGTGAAGGAAAAATCACCGAGATCAATGTTGCGGAAACCCTGAAAGATGTGCGCAAAGCACTGTTAGACGCCGACGTTAACTACAAAGTAGCCAAAACTTTTACAGATACGGTTAAGGAAAAGGCATTGGGACAAAACGTATTGACAGCCGTAAAGCCCAGTCAATTAATGGTGAAGATCGTGCACGACGAGCTGACTCAGTTAATGGGTGGCGAAACAGCAGAAATTGATCTGGAAGGAAAACCTGCTGTCATCTTAATGTCTGGTCTGCAAGGCTCCGGTAAGACTACTTTCTCAGGTAAGTTGGCACGAATGCTAAAAACGAAAAAGAACAAGAAACCGTTGCTGGTGGCTTGTGACGTATACCGCCCTGCCGCTATCGAACAGTTGCGCGTATTAGCAGAGCAAATAGGAGTTCCAATGTACTCCGAACCGGATAGTAAGAATCCGGTTAAAATTGCAGAAAATGCAATTCAGGAAGCAAAAGCCAAAGGATATGATGTCGTAATCGTCGATACCGCCGGACGTCTGGCCGTGGACGAAGAGATGATGAATGAGATTGCTGCCATTAAAAAAGCAATCAATCCGAACGAAATTCTTTTCGTTGTAGACTCTATGACCGGCCAGGATGCTGTAAACACAGCAAAAGAGTTTAACGAACGTCTTGACTTTAACGGTGTTGTACTGACTAAGTTGGATGGTGACACACGGGGTGGTGCCGCTCTTTCTATCCGTTCAGTAGTAAACAAGCCGATCAAATTTGTGGGTACAGGTGAGAAACTGGATGCCATCGACCAATTCCACCCTTCACGTATGTCAGACCGTATCCTCGGTATGGGTGATATTGTTTCATTGGTGGAACGTGCTCAAGAACAATATGACGAAGAAGAAGCCAAACGCCTGCAAAAGAAGATTGCCAAGAACCAGTTCGACTTCAACGACTTTTTGAGTCAGATAGCGCAAATCAAAAAGATGGGTAACCTGAAAGATCTGGCTTCTATGATTCCGGGTGTAGGTAAGGCTATAAAGGACATCGATATTGACGACAATGCTTTCAAGAGTATTGAAGCTATTATTTATTCTATGACCCCTGCAGAACGTAGTAATCCTGCCCTTCTGAACGGTTCACGCAGACAACGTATTGCCAAAGGTAGTGGTACGAATATTCAGGAAGTAAACCGCTTGTTAAAACAATTCGATCAAACTCGTAAGATGATGAAGATGGTAACAGGTAGCAAGATGGGTAAAATGATGCCTAAGATGAAATAAAAAAATACTGATATGACACTAATTGACGGAAAAGCAATTTCGGAACAAGTAAAACAGGAGATTGCTGCAGAAGTAGCAGAAATTGTGGCGAAAGGTGGTAAACGTCCTCATCTTGCAGCAATTCTCGTAGGCCACGATGGTGGTAGTGAAACGTATGTTGCTGCAAAAGTAAAAGCATGCGAAGTTTGCGGATTCAAATCCAGCCTCATTCGCTACGAAGCAGATGTGACGGAAGAAGAACTTCTTGCTAAAGTACGTGAACTAAACGAAGATGCAGACGTAGACGGGTTCATAGTACAGCTTCCATTACCAAAGCACATCTCCGAACAGAAAGTGATCGAGACCATTGATTATCGCAAAGACGTAGATGGTTTCCATCCCATCAATGTAGGACGCATGTCCATTGGATTGCCTTGCTATGTATCAGCAACTCCCAACGGAATCCTAGAACTGTTAAAACGCTACCAGATAGAGACTTCCGGTAAGAAGTGCGTAGTATTGGGACGTAGTAACATCGTCGGCAAACCAATGGCTGCTTTAATGATGCAAAAAGCCTATCCGGGAGATGCAACTGTAACTGTATGTCATAGCCGCAGTAGAGATCTCGTAAAAGAGTGTCAAGAAGCTGACATCATCATCGCTGCACTGGGACAACCTAACTTTGTAAAAGAAGAAATGGTGAAAGAAGGAGCTGTAGTGATTGATGTAGGCACTACGCGCGTACCGGATGCCACCAAGAAATCAGGCTTTAAACTGACTGGTGATGTAAAATTTGACGAAGTTGCTCCGAAATGCTCCTTTATCACTCCTGTTCCGGGTGGTGTAGGCCCCATGACTATTGTTTCTTTGATGAAAAATACACTGCTAGCTGGTAAGAAAGCAATTTACCAATAATAAAAATCCTAAATACCGAAAAAAGGCTCCACAATCATGGTCTGCCTTTTTTCGGTATTTATTTACCTAATAATACCTATGAACACACTACTGAGAACCATTGCATGCTTACTTTTCCTTACATACGTTCTATATTCCTCAGCACAGAACTTTACAATCGACTACCCCATTTATCAAAACAGGAATAGTGAAGCACTGGAAATCAGTCGAATTGAACGTAATGACACAGCCACTATTTTGTACATGGATGCTTATTCGCGTCCGAACTATTGGATTCGTTTGGCTTCAAGCCTGTCACTTTACGGAAATCAAACCGGAAAAAATTACTCCCTCATCCGCTCACAAGGTTTCGAATTGGATAAAGAAATCTATATGCCAACTTCAGGTAATGTAACTTTCACTCTGCAATTTCCTCCTCTTGATCCTCAGGAAGAAACTGTTGATTTCATGGAAAGTAGTAATGAAAGAGATTTTCAAATTAAAGGTATTAGTCTTAATACACAGAAAAAAGAAGGAAAAATTCATTGCCATATTTCAGGCGAAGTGGTTGATAGTCCACAATCCAGCCGGCTCGTATTGATAAAAGCTCATAAAAACCCCAGCAGTGCTCCCTGGTTATCTATTCCCATACGCAACGGAGCATTCGAATACGATTTCTATACTGATCAAGAAGAGGTTTATGAAGTTTTTATCTGGAATGATATGATTAACGGTAGTTGGATGCCTGCTTTCTTCTTTGCTGAAAACGGACCTGTATCTTTCACTCTATATCCGGCAAGCACCGGAAAACCTGGAGTGACACGTACTAAAAATCCATTAACTTGCGAATTACAGCAACTAGAAACTGAAAGAAACAACAAATTCAATTTCGACTCTCTGTATGCCCAAATTGATAAACTATATAAAGAAAACCGCTTCGAAAGCGAGGCATTACAAGCTCTTTGGAAAAATATGGAACAGGTCAAAGATAATGTTGAAGAACGAAATAAAATCTATAGAGAAAGAGACCGTCTTGAAGAAAGTGGAGAGGCATATACCGAAGATGCTAAAGTTCTTCTGGAAGAAATCAAACAGCTAAATCAAAAAATGAATCAATGGACTATAGAACGTATTAAGCAGCAACCCTCCCTAATTGGGCTATATGTTCTAACAAGTAAAATAGCAATAGCACGAAAAGGCGAAGACATCAGTCCATATCTAAGTGTCTATCAAAATATCTTTGCTTCTCGTTATCCTAAACATCCTTATAGCAAGGAGATGAAAATACTGATTGAAAACGAACAACCTAAAATAGGAAACCCTTATATTGATTTTTCAGCTCCCGATCTCAATGGAAAAGAAATAAAGGTTTCAGAACATATTAAGGGGAAAATAGCATTAATTGATTTGTGGGCTTCCTGGTGTGGTCCATGTCGTGTAAATTCTAAGCAGATTATTCCTATATATGAAAAATATAAAGATAAAGGATTTACTGTTATAGGAGTAGCACGGGAACAAGGAAGCGATGCAGATATGAAAAGAGCTATCCAAAAAGACGGTTACCCTTGGTTGAATCTGATCGAACTGAACGATACCAACCAAATATGGATGAAGTATCGTATACCCAATGCGGCGGGAGGAACTTTCCTTATTGACACTCATGGAATTATTCTTGCTGTAAACCCCACTGCCGAAGAGATAGAAAGTATTCTTCAAAAAGAACTTTAATCTTGCAAATAATTATGAGGAAAATATTTCCTTTCACACTCGGCCTCTTTTTCATATCATGCTCTAGTGTAGCACAAGAACGGGTGGTATCTGAAGTTGTCGATACAATCCCCCCTGCAAAAATCACTCTATTATTTGTAGGTGATCTGATGCAACACAAAGCCCAGCTTGACGCCGCGCGTACAGATAAAGGGACTTATGACTACTCTCCCTGCTTCTCTCTAGTAAAAGAGCAAATCAGTGGAGCGGACATCGCTATCAGCAATTTAGAAGTACCTATCGGTGGAAAACCTTATAGTGGTTATCCGGCTTTCTGTGCACCTGATGAATATTTATATGCCATTAAAGAGGCCGGTTTCAATGTTCTGTTAACTGCTAACAATCACTGTCTCGACCGCGGTAAAAAAGGTTTGGAACGTACAATCCTAATGTTAGATTCCTTACGTATCCCCTACACCGGAACTTATAGAAATGAAGAAGAACGCCGTCAACGATACCCATTACTCATTCACAAAAACGGTTTTCGAATTGCCCTTCTTAACTATACCTATGATACCAATGGAGTTAAGCCATCCTCTCCCAACATAGTGAACTATATTGATAAGAAAATCATGTTACAGGATATCGATACAGCACGAACATGGCAACCTGATGTTATCATTGCCTGTATGCATTGGGGAAACGAATACCAATCGCTACCCAGTCGCGAACAGCAACAATTGGCTGATTGGTTATTGAAACAGGGTGTTACCCATATCATCGGTAGCCATCCTCATGTTATACAACCCATGGAACTACGTACCGATAGCATTACCAGAACACAACACGCTGTAGTATATTCTTTAGGGAATTTCATCTCCAATATGAGTAAAGTAAATACTGACGGAGGACTTATATTCACATTAGAATTAGAAAAAGACACCACAACATCTACTTCCCCACAAGTTCGAGTACAACGTTGCGGATATAATTTCGTATGGACAGCACGTCCCAATTTCACCAAAGAAAAAAACTATGTGCTTTATCCCACAGATTCCACATCTATCTCAAAGCTCCCGGAAGCTGCACGTAACCATCTGAATATCTTCGTCAAAAACTCCCAAAAGCTCCTCCACCAACACAATATAGGAATTAAGGAGAATAAAAAATAATGCAGATTTCAATAAAATATTTCGCCAAATATTTGCAGTATCAAAGATAATACCTATCTTTGCACCGCATTTGAGAAATGACGTAAACATGGTGACTGTAGTTCAGTTGGTTAGAGCGTCAGATTGTGGTTCTGAATGTCGTGGGTTCGAGTCCCATCAGTCACCCCAAAAAATCCTGCAAGTCATAAACTTACAGGATTTTTTGTTTATAACACTTTACTATCCTCTATGTTAAAGTTTACTATTCCGACCAACCACCAATAAATATTAACCACGATAATCATAAAGTTCCGGGAATTTGCATACATTTGCACCACGCTTATAAAAACATCATAGGTGCAATAATAAACATGGAAAATGAACTTCTGTCGCTCATTCCTGAATACATACCTTTAGGGCTCGGCGTATATGATAAAGATGGATATCTGAAATACGCCAATGGCACTACACTAAAAATGTTCGGTGTAACCATGAAGGATATTTATAATATTAATATCTTCGATGACCCTAACATCACGGCAGAAGATAAAGCTCTCCTAAAGCAGGGGTTGAATGTCTCTTTTGAAACTGATTATGATTTCGATCTTTGTGAAAACTTCTACGAAACACCCATCAAAGGAATCAAAAAATACTTTGTTACCAAAGTAACTATCATGCGCGATCCCGAAGGAAATCGTCAAGGCTATTTATTAGCCTGCGAAGATATCACCGTAAAGAAAGCACAAGAGCGGGAAATTATTGAAAGCTACAAGAAGATAAAAGCAACACAAAAGGAATTATCACTAGCCTTGAATGCTGGGAAGCTATCCTCATGGAACTACAATATAAAGGAAGGTCTGTTTTGCAAATTCGATGTCCATATCGAGAATATTGAGAAAAGATCATTGCAATCCATATATGAGAGCATCCATCCCGACGACAGAAATAAATTCATGGCATTACTGGAAGCAGTTGCTCATAAACAGAAGCTCCCGGAAAACAGAATTATATTAAGAGTTCTGGAAAACAATGCAACAGATTATAGTTACTCCAGCTTTACCTACAGTGCAGTAGAAGATGAAGCAGGCAATGTAGTGGTCATCACATTTATTCAACGGGATATTACCGAAGACATTATATACCAGCAAAATCTGATTACAGCCAAAAACAAAGCAGAAGAAGCGGACAAATTGAAGTCCACATTCCTCGCTAACATGAGTCACGAAATCCGTACTCCACTCAATGCAATTGTTGGATTCTCCGAATTGCTGACCGAAACGGATGATGCGGAAGAAAAATTTGAATATAAACAACTGATTGAAACCAACAGTGAGATACTCCTGAAATTAATCGGGGACATTCTCGATCTGTCAAAAATTGAAGTTGGCTCCATTGATATCAATCGTCAGAAACTGAATTTGTGCCAGCTTTGCGATGAATTGTACCGATCCTTCCAGCAACGGATTAAAAATCCCAAAATTACCCTCAAACTCATCAACCCATATACCAAATGTGTGGCGAATTTCGACAAATATCGCTTTATGCAGATATTCACAAACTTTGCTACGAATGCCATTAAGTATACGCCACAAGGTGAAATTGTGATGGGATACGAATGTATGCCCGGACAGGTAAGAATCTATGTAAAGGATAGTGGCATCGGAATACCGGAGGAGAAAAAGAACCGTATCTTCAGCCGTTTCGAGAAATTAGATACTTTTGCCCAAGGAACCGGCTTAGGACTTTCTATCTGTAAAGCCATTGCCGATGCTACAGGCGGAGAAGTAGGCTTTAAATCCAAAGCCAACATAGGTTCCGAGTTCTGGTACATCGGATATACCGATGTCGAATATGTCGAAAAATCAGAGGTTGCAGACGAGGACTTAAATAACAAAAGTACAGAACACCTTTCCGCAGATTCCCCAGTAAAGATTAAAGATCTGAATATTCTGATAGCGGAAGATAATGACAGCAATTACCTGTTAATCAAGAAACTTCTTAAAGACAATCAACTAACCCGCGCCATAACCGGAGTAGAAGCTATCGAGAAAATCAAAGCCCAGACCTTTGACATCGTCTTTATGGATATACGGATGCCGGTAATGAATGGACTTGAAGCAACTTCCCTCATCCGGGAATTCAACCAGACTACCCCTATTATCGCCCTTACTGCCAATGCATTCGACTCCGACAGAGAGAATGCATTAGCCGCAGGATGCAATCATTTCATGACAAAACCTGTCAAAAAGCGAGAATTAATGGATTTACTTTTCAGATATTTCAAACAACAACCCCAATAACAGAATTACTTCTGATTCAATTTACGTATCACTTTAGCAGGATTTCCTACAGCCAACGAGTCTGCCGGAATATCATGCGTAACCACTGAACCCGCACCGATTACACAACGGTCGCCAATAGTCACTCCCGGGCAAATTGTCGCATGACCGCCAATCCAGCAACGTTCACCAATGGTTACCGGCAGACAATTCTCATAGGCATCCCTTTCGTCAGCATCAAGCGGATGTTGCGCTGTATAAATATGTACTCCCGGAGCAATCAGCGTTTTCCGGCCAATAGTAACTTTAGCACCATCCAAAATAACAGCACCGAAATTGATAAAAACTCCTTCAGCTGCATATATACCATCCCCATAATCGCAATAAAAGGGTGGTTCCACAAAAAAATCCGGAGCGGAATTCGGGAAAAGTGAACGGGTAACCTCCGGCATTTTAGAGGTATGATATTCAGTCACATTCAACTGATGCAGCTTCTTTTTTACTTCAGCCCGATAGGCATACATTTCAGGAGTATGAGCATCGTAATGAAGCCCTTCGCGCATACACTTTAATTCTTCTTGAAGTGTTCTCATCTTAAAAATGATTTTATTATTAACTCGTTAAAAACACTGCAAAGTTAGTATAAATTCAGGCACCTGTATGCCCATGTTTCTGTAAAAAAAGTAAATACCCAAAACCATAAAAAAGGCTCAATTGTTATCTAAATATTCGGAATTATCAGGTGTACAACAAACAGTCTCTTAGTTTAAAAAAGTTGTAAAGTAGATAATCCTACGTTTATTTTCTGTTTGTTGGCACTCGATTTGCGGATATTATAATGGAGCATAAACCAATATACACCTAATATTAGTATGATAACATGTATAACTAAAAATAAATGATTATGGAAACAAACGAGAAATTAATTGCAGTCGTAGAAATCGGTGGTGACAAAGCAACTCAATTCTGGGCAAGAGCTGATGATTTGGCGCAAGCATACAATGAGAAATCAACGGATATAGTCTATTCAGTAAAGAAACTTCCTGATTCTGATAACCTGTTTCACTTCTTCGCTACCTCAAAAGAAGAAATGACGCAGGAAACCTTGTTGGAATGTAGCCGTGAGTTCCTAGATGAATTATTGACATTAGTTCCCAGCGAATGTGTCAGAATATCCGTTGTCGGACCTAAAGCAGGCTAAAAAAGCATACCGTAAACCGGTAAAGCAAAGGATTGGGCAGGCAGAAAAGAGGCAGATAGGAATACATTCATTATCTTTGCAACTGTTTTTGTAAACCCAACCCTATATAAAATGAAGTTACTCTGGCTCGACCTCAACAGTTCATACGCACATTCTTCCCTGGCACTTCCGGCACTGCATGCCCAGATTGCTGATGATACATCCATAGAATGGGATATCGTATCAGCCACTATCAATGAGAATGTAGGTCTGACTGTCAATGAAGTCTACCATCGCCAACCTGACATACTTGCCGCTACAACCTGGCTCTTCAACCATGAGCAATTGCTCCACATCCTTTCAAGAGTAAAAGCACTCCTGCCACAATGCTGCATTGTATTAGGCGGCCCTGAGTATTTAGGAGACAATGAATACTTCCTACATAAGAACCCTTATGTCAGCTGTGTATTCAGAGGAGAAGGAGAAGAAGTGTTCCCGCAATGGCTCGCATGCCGGAACGAACAGGAAAAGTGGAATACCATTCCCGGACTCTGTTATCTCGACTCCAACGGGCAGTACAGAGACAACGGCATAGCACGTGTACTGAAATTCTCTGATCTCATACCTCCCGAAAAAAGCCGCTTCTTTAATTGGAGCAAACCATTCGTACAGCTGGAAACGACACGAGGATGTTTCAACACCTGTGCATTCTGCGTCAGCGGAGGTGAAAAGCCTGTACGTACACTTTCCATAGAAGCTATTCGCGAACGACTCCAAATCATTCATCAACATGGTATTAAAAACGTACGTGTACTCGACCGTACTTTCAATTACAATACCCGCCGGGCAAAAGAACTGCTTGAGCTTTTTCTTGAATACCACCCTGATATACGCTTCCATCTGGAAATACACCCTGCACTTCTTTCCGAAGAACTGAAAGAAGAATTGAAACACTTGCCCGAAGGTCTGTTACATCTGGAAGCAGGCATACAAAGCCTGCGTGAACCTGTACTTGAGAAAAGCCGGAGGATGGGAAAGCTGACAGACGCATTGGAAGGTCTGAAATTCCTGTGTTCTCTCCCCAATATGGAAACACATGCCGATTTAATAGCAGGACTCCCACTCTACCATCTTTCAGAAATATTCGAAGATATCCATGTTCTGGCAGCATACGGTGCAGGAGAAATACAACTGGAGTCTCTCAAATTACTCCCCGGTACGGAAATGCGTAGAAGAGCGGAAGAATTGGGCATCCAATATTCTCCCCTCCCACCCTATGAAGTGCTTCAAACCCGCGAGATCAATGTAAGTGAATTGCAAACAGCCCGTCAACTCTCCCGCCTGCTGGATGGATTTTATAATACTCCAGCCTGGCAATCCATCACCCGTAAACTCATTCTGAAAGAAGAAAAATTCCTGTATCGGTTTCTGGAACACCTGATACAAATAGGTTTGATAGACCAACCGATAAGTCTGGAAAAACGAGGACTTATCCTGTATGAATTCTGTAAGCACAACTATCTGGAATATCAGTTAGAAGCCAGCATTGCTTGGATAGAGGCCGGCATGTCACTGAAAAAACTTCCGGCAGAAAAGGTAAAAACCAAACGGCAGGTTCCCCCGGAGAACTGGCAAGTACTGTATGGCCAATACAAAGAGAATCTCCGCCTTTGTTTCCTGCCTATCAATGAGGAGACCAATCAAGGCTATTGGTTTGGTTTCGAATCGGAGATACAGAAGCCGGAACCCGTATTCAAAGCAATGAATTAACTGAAAAGATAAATGGAAGACAAAACCATAGAAAAAGTAGATTTCTCCATCGAGGAACTGGAAACAAATTATTATGAATGTACATTTGACAAATGTAACTTTTCAGATAAGCCTATCGGAAGAGTTATATTCGAAAAATGTACATTCAAAGAGTGCAACCTTTCATTAGTAAAAACCAGTAATACCTCTTGGTTGGATGTCCTGTTCACCGATTGCAAAATGACAGGCATCAACTTCAGCCTCAGCAACCGCTTCGGCTTGTCTGTGGAATTCCATAATTGTCTGTTGTCATACGCCCTTTTTACTGAGATGAAACTGAAAGGAACCCGTTTTATAGGGTGTGATTTGCAAAACACAGACTTTATGGAAACCGACCTTTCCAATGCAGTATTTAAAGATTGCGACCTCTGTTATGCTTCTTTCCATCATACCAACCTAGAGAAAGCAGATTTCACTACTGCACGCAATTATACTTTAAATCCTGCTGCCAACCGTCTGAAAAAAGCGAAGTTCTCCCGCTACGGACTGGAAGGGTTGCTTACAGGATTAGGAATAGAAGTTGTCGATTAACTTCTCCTTGTATAACTTGGGAGTAGGTGCAGTACTACAAGGTAATGTAACCCAAACAGTAGTGCCTACACCTACTTCCGAAGTCAGCCCAATAGATCCACCCATACATTCCGCAATGGACTTACATATAGGCAACCCTAACCCAACTCCTTGTGTAAAAGAGTCCACTTTTTCAAAACGTTCAAAAATAACAGGCAATTTATCCTGCGGAATACCACATCCGGTATCCGTTACCTTTATCTCAATACCTTGTTCTGTAACGCCATAAGTAATATCAATATACCCTTCCTGAGTATGCTTCAAAGCATTGGACAAGAAGTTATTCAATATCTGTTTCACACGCTTTGTATCCAGTTCAGCCATATAGCCCTGTCTCGGTTTATGAATACGGATATCCAGTCTTCCGGCTGCTTTCATCCTGTACTCGGTAGCACTTTCCATTATCAAGTCGGACAGACAGAACCACGTGGGATGCAGATCTATATACCCCGCCTCTATCTTCGAAATATCAAGAATATCATCCACTATTTTCAGTAGAAGCGCATTGTTGTGATTGATCAAATTACAAAATTCTTTCTTTTCCGCTATATCCTCAGTATCCGCCAATATGCTGGAGAAACCAACAATAGCATTCAAAGGAGTACGGATTTCGTGACTCATATTTGCCAGGAAAGCCGTCTTCAGTCGATTGGCTTCCTCTGCTTTGTCTTTCGCTTTCCGCAAATCGCTTTCCAACTTTTTCCTCTCGTCAATAATCTGGGTACCTCCAATCAGAATAGCAGGTTTTCCGTCCTCATCATACTCATATACGGCGCCATAGATATTTCTCCAGGATAAAGTATTGTCCGCATTCTGATATAAGAACTCTTCATCGATAAGCTTGGAACAACCTTTCTCCAATCCATCTATCGCTTCATAGATTCTTTTTCTGTATTCCGGCAATACATGCGACAGGTGCTCATCTGCATTCACTACTGTAACTCCCTGCTCATCTTTCTCCAAATCTCCATCCCAGATAATCTCTTTACGTTTCAAATCCCATTTCCACAGTTTCAGTTTAATGGCCTTCACCAGCAAACGGTGCTGAAGATTCTGCTGTTTCAATTGCTGTTGCTTTTCCTCCAATTCATGTATCAAGAGATTATAGGGCTTCATCAATTCCTGTTTACCATCAATAGATATCCCTGGAAGACGATTGCGAAGTTTATTATATTTTCGGAAATAATAGACTGCCGCTATCAATGAAGCAATGAAGGCAAACAGAGTTATTAAATATAAAATATACATCATAATTCAGGTTATCCTTATAATTGAACCACAAAGAAACTCAATTCTCAGATAAGCTTTGAAATATATTTTAATTGGTTATTAAAAATAGTACCAAAAGTTATTAAGAAAAGTATTATACATCTAATACACAACACATTAAGCACCCATATCCTTTTGAGCATTCTTAAATTCCGAAGGAGTCATTCCCGTTCTTCCCTTAAACAACTGATGGAATGTAGGCATGCTGTTGATGCCTGATGATTCAGCAATTGCACGCAAAGTGTAATCGGGTTGTTCCTTCATTAAATGTATCGCATAATTCAGGCGCAGGTTATTGATATATCCGTTCAGGTTAGTATCCGTATTCTCCTTTATCATCTTGGCAAAACGAGTATTATTCATACGGACAATTCTGGTCAGCTCCTCCCTCGACAAGTCAGGAGAAAGATACATTTTATCTCGTTTTATGATGTAATCCAGCTTCTCGAAAATCATCTTGTTCATCTGCTTATCCTGTTCTTCGTTATCACCGGATTCGTCTTCCACTTTCTCTGGAAAAGAAAGATCTTTCTCTACATCCAGCTGCGAACGGTCCATTTCATCCTGCATGGAAAATTGCTCGTTGATGCGTTTTACCAGTGCTTTATTTTTGTTTCTGATTACACAGTTTTGATGCCAGAGTCTCCACACAAAGAACAATGCCAGTAATGCGCCACTCAGAATACAAATTAGTGTAATGGTTCGTATCTTCAACTGAAACGCCTGTTCCGAAATGCGGGCTTCTTTCTCATTTACCTCGTAGAGTGTATCCAGTTCCAGTGCGGCATTCTGTTTCTCCCGCTGATAAATGTTATCTTTTATTGCAGCGATCACCCTTTGAAGATTTATGACCGTTTTATAGTTCTCTAATTTAGTATTGGCCAATATTTCCAGATTCAGGATACTGAGATACTGGTTATTCAGTGTATCCTGTTGGCGCATCATTTTCTTAAAATCAAGGCAATTATCCAATACAGTCTGATATTGTCCCAATGCCAGTAAATAAGGAGCAATGTCGAATCTGCCATCAACAGTGGCAGAGGCATCCGTCGACTGATACTTCTTATAATACGCTGCTGCACGCTCCTTGTCTCCCGTTCTATGGAAAAGATAAGCCAGCTTGGAATATACATACGCAAATTGCTGGTCCAGTATGTCAGCACGGACTTCCGCTTGCCTACTTGTTTTGTCAAGCAGTTTTTCGCGCTGCAAACCTATTTCTATGGCATCATCCAGCCGCTTATCAGCAATCAGATAGCCCATTTTCACCCCATAAAAATAGGAAAGCATAGTTTCATAGTCTTTACTTTTAGAATTATCGAGCAAATCAATGGCCTCATCAAATAACCGGTATCCCTCTTCTTTGAATGTAAGCATCCTTTTGTTCTCTCCCATACAAAACAATAACTTACATTCAGACTGTATATCTTTAAGCTCACGCGCCAATTCCACACCTTGAACGGCATAGCGCATGCTCTCCTTGTAGTCACTTAACAGATGAGACAGTTCAGCCATAGATACCGTCATCTCCAGCAGATGCGAAGGGTCATTATGAAATAGAGAGTCACGAACATACGCCCTACGGGTATAATGAAGAGCAGATTTATTTCTGTACATATTGCGATAGACCACACCACGCAGTTCGTCAACGATATTCAGAGGCATTGTACTGTTTGCTTCGGCTTCATCCAGCAACTGCAAGGTGCGGTCGGGTTTCGTCATGTAATCCTTCATAATATACTCCCTGGTATATTGTTCCGACGCACGGTTATCCTCCCCTGCCCAGACAGGCAGAGATAAGAATCCCAATAAAAGGAAACACAAGTAGTAGAAATGTCTCATAATATCTTTCCTATTCTTCTGTGTCGAGTTTCTGGTGGACTACACAGTCTGCGCAAATACCCTTGATAACGTAATTTATACCGGTCTGCATAAACCCTTCCGGAAGGTTGACCGTCGGAGCATGCACACTTCGGATGCAGTACGTCTTGTGGCACTGCTCACAATAGAAATGCATGTGCTGGTCTTCCACCGTGCACATACAGCAATCTTCGCAAACCGCATATTTCAGCGAACCGCTTCCATCGTCCACTCCATGTATCAGGTGATGGGAAAGAAACAGGGTTAATGTCCGGAAGATAGTAGATTTATCAACCGTATCGAGTTTATCCTCCAGATCAGTCACGGACACGGCCCGCTTCATCTCCATCATAGTACGGAGAATCAGCAGCCGCATGGCCGTAGGCTTTATATCCCGCAGGGACAATTTATGCAAATATATTTCTTCCATATTTCTTAAAACTTCTTTCTCAATATACGGACTGAATTCAGCACCACCAACAAAGCTACGCCGACGTCAGCAAACACTGCCGCCCAAAGAGTGGCAAATCCGCAGGCACCCGCCAGCAACACCAACACCTTCACCGTAATAGCACCTACTATATTTTGCATCACTATCCGTCGTGTTGCCCGCCCTATAGAGATAGCGGTTGCAACTTTGGATGGCTGATCAGTCTGAATAACGACATCCGCGCTTTCGATGGCAGCGTCCGAACCTAACCCTCCCATGGCAATACCCACATCACTGAGAGCCAATACAGGAGCATCGTTCATACCATCTCCGACAAATGCGACAGACATACCCGGAACAGAATTGAGTTGTTCCAAATGAACGGCCTTATCTTCCGGCAATAAGTCACCGTAGGCTTTGTCAATTCCCAATTCCTTTGCAAAGATATTAACAATCTCTTGTTTATCCCCGGATAACATTTGAATATTATCTATTTTTAAAGCCTTTAATTTTTTAATAGCATCTACCGCATCCTCTTTCAGAGTGTCTGAAAGTAGCAGTTGTCCGGCATACTTCCCATCCACGGCACAGACCACTACCGTAGCTACACAATCCACAAGTTCTTCGGGCACAGCTATCCGACGGTCAGTCAATAAACGAATATTACCGACAAGCACCTGATGGTGTTCCACATCAGCTTCCAGACCGTATCCGGCCAATTCATTCAGAGAAGTCACAACCGCAGGTTTCACACCACGTCCGGAAGCATAGTGAACAATGGCTTGTGCCACAGGATGGGTACTTTTCTTTTCTACAGATGCCACTAAACTCAGTAATTCATCTTCGGGGATATCTGTTGCCTGTATGGATGTCACACGGAAACTACCGGTAGTCAACGTACCTGTTTTATCGAATACAACTGCATTGATACGGGTTATGGCATCCAGATAATTACTTCCTTTAAACAGGATACCTGTACGCGAAGCCGCTCCTATTCCGCCAAAATAGCCCAATGGGATACTGATAACCAATGCACAAGGGCAGGATATTACCAGAAACACCAGTCCCCGATAGAGCCAGTCATTGAACACATAGTCAAATCCCGGATGCACAGCCGCAACAAGTGCAGGAAGGGCAACGATAAGAAAAGCCAACAGGACTACAATCGGTGTATAGATGCGGGCAAACTTCCGGATAAAAAGTTCCGCCGGTGCTTTCCGTTCCGCCGCATCCTGAACTAAAGTAAGAATACGTGCCAGAGTGCTATGATCATAAGGTTTCGTCACTTGTATGCGCACTGCCTGTCCGCTGACAATCATACCGGCAAGCACCTCGCCTCCTTCGGAGACATTACGCGGCATACTCTCCCCCGTCAGTGCCGAAGTATCGAAGACGGCATAAGGATTTTGCAGGCTACCATCCAAGGGAACCCGTTCGCCGGGCTTCACTTCGATCACTTCTCCTACATTTACCTCACGGGGAGAAACAGTACTTAGTATCCCCTTTCGGTACACATCTACCTGTTCGGGACGTACATCCAGCAAATCCTTGATATTACGGGATGCCTGGTTCACAGCCTTATCCTGCAACATCTCTCCGATGGAATAGAGTAGCATTACTGCCAGTGCTTCCGGATATTCTTCGATATAGAAAGCTCCAAGGGAAGCCAATGCCATCAGCGAAAACTCATTGAACCAGTCTTTTTGCAAAATACTCTCCCAAGCTTCGCGCATCACAGGCAGTCCGACAGGCAGGAAGCCTATAAGAAACCAAAAGAACTCGATAACCGGATTAGCGAACCACGTCCACTCCTGATGCTGAAAGACAATACCCAACAGAAGGAAGACACCGGACAATACCGGAGCCCACCACTTCTTAATGATAGATTTCTCTTTTTCTTTGCTTTGTGAATGAGTATGTGAACAACAACACTGACATTTACTTTCCATAATCTTTTTACTTTATTTATCCGATACAAAGGTAGGGAATAGGAAATGCAACCGGGTTGCAAAAAGGATGCCCCACATCCTATTATCGAGATAATGCTTCAAAATTACCTCTTCTACGTCCGGAATACAATTATTTGGTTGCGGGAAGTTAAATATCGGCATATTAGTTAGGGGTTAGGAGTTCGGAGAGATGCCTTTTGGAAGGATTTTTTATCACCACCCCTTTAACCACATAATATATAATATACTAATGAATGTATTAAAATACATTATATCTTTTCGACTATTTTGGGTACGGATAAGTACGGATTTTTGTCGATAGATTCCTTCACCAGTAAAGGCATGCCCCACTGCCGGACTAAGGCTAATATCTGTCTCGGAGTCAGTATAGTGGTTTTGGGGGTGAACCCGGCCTCCGTCAATTCGGCCAACAGTGATGCGTGTTCTTTTATGGCCCGGCGCAATGCGTTTACCGCCGAGCAGTCGTACTGATAATTGGGAAAATAGGCTACAGCAATTTCTGTAATGGAGTGGCAGCCTTGCAGCATCCATTCAAAACTTTGTTCTTTCATTTTATTTGTTTTTAATTAATGATGCGGCAAAGTTAGTCAGGAAAATTGGGGAGGGAAAAACCGGGGGTAAAGGGTGAGAAAACATTTAATGAACTGGATTTAGGCAACAGATAGTGAGTTTGAAATACAAGCTGAAAAAACAATATTACATTATTTGATGTTACAGTTTCATTGATAAGATATAGTGGTACAAAGAAGTCTAATACAAACTGAATATTATTTTTTGATTACTAGATTGTGCAGAAATTTTGTGAAAATATGCATATTGTTCCAGTGAATGAAGTTGCGCATTTGTATGTCATTGAGAAAGTTAAACTTCGTAAGAAAGGTACTCCAGTCGATGATTTTGATTTATTGATTGCTGTCACCGCAATACAACGAAACTGTATCTTGGTAACGGAAAATATTCGCCATATGAATAGATTTGAAAACTTGAAAATAGAAAATTGGGTGAAGCGATAACAATATAATTAAGGCATTTCCAGTTCCCCCATCTCCCTTTTGAAATACCCCAGTATCGTCGCCGGTGAAAGTAGTCGGTGTCCAGCAGTTTTAGAACGACTTTCGAAGCAATAGCGGGCGTTAAGGATAAGGCAGAAACGGACGTAACAGAGAGGATTGGTCAGACGATGCTTCAGGTAATCATAAAAGTGGGAAATACGGGTGAAGAAGGTGGAAATATCTTGACGTTTGATGAAATTGAGAGGTTTGTTTTTCAGACGGGAACGTTTTATTTTTTGTAAAGTATATTCCAGCTGTTTGATATCAGTACGGTTTCTTTCCATGCTTTCTTTCAGTTTTTTTGCACGCTCTTGCTGGCGGACAAGACGCTGTTTGTTTTCGGTGATTTTAGCTTTTATGTCTTCTTCGGTCATCTTCATGACATAATTCTTCCGGCTCATTGTATTTTTGTTTTAGTGGTTATTGTTATTTGTAATTCATTCGATTACACCCTTTCAGGACTTAAACAGAGATACACGTTATTTACGTAGGGCGATGCCCTACGCTATGTAGTTTAAGCCTTTCAGGCTTGATTTGTCGATCTCAAACACATGGTCTGTTTACCGCAGATACATGGTCTGCTGATACTAAACAGACCATGTGTTTTGTATGAACAGATGATCTGTTTAGCTAAGCAGGGATGTCTCAAAATAAAGATCAGAACACAAATTACGCGAATAACAAATCAGGATTCAATTCTATTCATGTATGATTGGAATTCTTGTTACGGCTTTTCTTGAATGCAACGAAGGGGAAGAGCTTCATGCTCATAACCACTTGCATCTAAGTCTTGATTATTCGTTGTAATTCTATAGTGGCTGATGTCTATTCCGTTCTGCTTATATGCTCCTGTGCCTGTCCAATAATAGACAAATTCTCCAATTCCTCTGTAATTCTGTCCTTGATAATACCCTGACAGTGCAACCCAAGTAGTGTTTTTGTTATTATCAAAAAGAAAGAGGAAGCCTTTGTCGGTAGTATATGAGGTTTTATTCATTATGGCAGGATTATTTCCTGTTTTTGTATTACCTCCAGCACAAAAAATATAATATTCAGAAGCCTGAGCTACACGCCATCCGGCAGGACATGGATCGTATATGCCTTTGGTAGTACCCCATACTCTAAAATAGGCGTAGCTGTTTGCCTTTCTTTCTGTATCATTCAACCAATACACTTGGTTATTAGCATTTTTATGTTTATAAATATCCAGTGGATTCTGAATTGCTGTCCGATAACTGACAGGACCATTCCTATTATTAATCGAAAACTCCTTAAATGAGATTCCATCCGGCTTGTACAAACTCAAGATACCTGCGAGAGGGGCAGTGAGCGTAGTTGAGGGCAATGGAATGCTTGTGATGTCACGATTCGAGTAACTACCTGGAAACGGCTCTTTACGCCCCCATTCGTAGAAGAAACCATGTGCCCGGAAGCGCTCTTCTGCAGAGGGGGGAACTTTTGTATATCCTGCCATGGCACCCAGGTTACGGTCCATCATAGGAAGCTGAGGTTGCGAAACTTGAAACGTAAATTTCAACTTCCGTTTGTTCTCAGGTTCCAGTACGGTGGCATCTCCTGTGGCATCCGGCTGATAGTCCGTCACCCAGACGTGCCAGCTCCATAAAATTTTACCGTCAGCACCATAGGCAGCTATCAATCCGCTTCCACCCGTGGTACCTGCGGATACACGGCAATAGATGCGGCATTGGCCCTTATCGGTAGCAGGGGCTGCATTTAAATCCCTCCCCGACTCTACAGGTTGTATATCCACAATGTTACTATGATCCGTTTCCGAATTGGCATAGCCCATTACAGGTTCACCAATATCTCCTTGTTCCTTAGTCTGCCAGATTAGTTTCACATAGCTGATTCCTTTGGCCGTATTGTCGCACCAGCCTTTCAGCACATCGTTGGTTTTAGTCGCTCCATCCACTTCGTATGTAAACGGGTCGAAGCAGAAGCTACCACCCGGCTCCACCATGAAACAGTTGGCAGTAGATACAAAGGAATTGTTGTTTTCGGATGCCGGTATGCCGTTCTGGTATTCCACGCGGTCATCGGTCTGTATTATGTCTTCGGTATGGTTCTTGAAGGCGATGTGATAGGTATAGTTTGTATTGTCATGCACATTGAAATCGCTGGTTGCATTGGCGCCCAGATAGACGCGGTAAGTAAGTTTCTTTCTGGGATCATTCTTATTCACCGCCACAAAGCGGAGGAAGGCACTGCCTACGGGGGCTATTTTCCTCCCTCTATGGGTGGGTTGCATGATGTTGACTGTTCCCCTTATATTGCGTGGCATCCAACTGGAGATTCTCTTATTCGCAAAGTCCGCGTCTGTGGCTATATAGGTGGAAAATTGTGCCAGAACGCTGGGATAGGTAGTTTCGGTTTCCGATGGATATACGATGTAATCGGTAGGATAATTCTGTAGGGAGACTTGTTGTAATTCGTACCCTGTAACATTGTAATCCCATGTCACGTTCAGTCGGGCTGCCAACCGCCGGAGGCGAAGACGGACATCTGCGCCGGTGGTGCTCTGAATGGTGCCTGTACCTGAGGCGTCTGCATCTCTTTTGATGACCCTTACATGTTTCAGGTGAAGCAGGTAAGGCATATTGCTTATTTGGTCTGCCGTTGCGATGCCGCTTATCACGGATTGGGGAACTTCGAAGGTAGTCCAGTTAGTTGTGGCAAGATCACTCGTATTTGCACCTCTGGCAAAGATGATCAGTTCGCACTCATCGGTACCGGTAACATTTAATTTCAGAGTGGCTCTCTTACCCGGAGCAATATCGGTATAGACATTGGAAGTGATGGAGCCATTCTTCATTTTCTGCAAAACTTGTATTCTGCCCAGTGTGGATGTTTTTGCTGTCATCAGCGGGTCGTTTATTCCTCCGGTACGGGTTTCGGCGGCGGGGATCAGTTGCACGTCCATGGCACTGCCATTATCCGTGGCCCGGGTCGGGGTGTTGTCGGCAGACAGGGCGTAGCCGTCTTCGGAGTCTTCCAGTTCGATGGGGAGTTCTACCAATACTTCATCGTCCGAACCGGGGACGGGTTGGGTAGCGATGGTTAAATCGTCTTTGCAAGAAAGGAACACGCTGCTTGCCAGTATGGGAAGCAGAAGGTGTAAGGGGTTGATTTTTATAAAATGTATCATATTGGTTGGTTGTTTTTTTATTTCACCTTTTCAAGCTATTCTCCGAACACAATATCATCTTTATGTGTCACGTCGTCCGGATCGGCGATTGTGAATACGTTTCCGTCCGTTATTGTCACTCGGGCGTCGGCACTGTTGGCGCCTTTCAGGTCCAGTGTCAGGGTATAGTGCTTCCCTCGTTCGATGTCATAGTTACGTATCATGTCGGCACCGGGGTAGAAACGATATTCTACGCTGATAGGGTTGGCAGCATTCTCAGGGGTGTTATTAGGATAATAGTTGTACGTGCCGGTCAGGACGATACAGGTGCAATAATCCAAGTTCCGGGCACTGCCGCTCTGCGTCGGGCCATTGTCCGGCTGGTTTTTCTCCTTGGCAGTGGTAGATGTGCCGTTGCCACGCAGGTTCTCGGGCATGAAGAAGGAATAGGTGGTTTGCCCTGCATTGACGGTGAGGTCAACATTCATAAATGCATCTGTCGGGCTGTTTCCAGTTGCTGGAAAAGGATAGATACGGGTAGGTATATTTTCTACCCGCAATGCTGTGATACTGACTCCTGTACCAGCCGTGTAGTTCACAGTGACTTTAGCGTAGGCGCGTTTCAGGCGGGCAAAGATGGCTACCGGTTTGGCATTACCACTGCCTGTACCTGTTTTTTCGGTATAGGCGACAGGACCGTAAGCCAGGATACCGGGTTCTTCGGTCCCTGTAACGTCACTTTCCGGGAATGTGAAATAGGCGGTGGGAAGAACTGCTTCTTTGGCTGTTTCGCTGATGTCGGTACCGTCGCCCGAAGATGTGGAATGGAGTTCTTTGGCATTGGCTATAATGTAGAATTTGCTGGTTCGGTTCCAGAAAGTTGTAGTGCTTGTATTGATGGTGATAAGACCACCATCTGTCTGGGTAAACCAATCGGTAGTTGTACCGGTAGTTTCTTTTGAATAGGTTTTCCGTATGTTGTAAGTATCATCATCGGGCGTTGTTTGGTCAAATTGCATTACACGTACTTTCTTTATTTCAATCCCATTCCGTGTCGGGTTACCGGTCGTTGCCTTTCCTTCTCCGGCACGGGTGACTACTACGGTGAGTTGCTTGGGGAGCTCCATTTGCAACGATAGCGGCAGACGGTCAGCCTGTTCCGCATCAGGCAGGTTGGTATCGGTAGTACAGGCACTAAACAGCAGTAGGGACAGACAGCAGACCGTCCAATGCAGGCGACAGCTTTTGCGATGCCGCCGGAAGTTTCTTTCGTTATTTTTATCCATAGGTTGTAAGGAGTATTTTATTCGGTTTGTTCTAATTCAATCATCCGCTCCTACGTCATCCGAAGGCAGATTCACGGGCGAATAACTTGTCACATCCAAAGTCAGGTCAGAAGGAACCAACTCGCCGTAATAAGTCAGCGTGAATACAAAACAGTACGATTTGGCGGCAAGCAATGCTTTGTCCAGTGCGACGGGAGAAGATAATTTAAAATCTCCTGAGAGCTGACTTCCCGAGGAACTTGTTTTATAGGCAATCGTCATGGTCACGTCAAATTCCAACGGAACGTCATCATTCAGCGGAAAGAGGTAAACATCGGAAGAAGAGAGGGTGGCTGCTCCTGTCGAACTGTCTATACCGGACAAAGCGCCACTCGCGATCAAATCTACCGAATTGTTCCTCTCGCCGGTGGTAGACAGTGTCCCCTTCTGCCAGTTGTAACCGGCAGTGCCATACAGGGGTTTCATAGTGATTTTCAGAGCACTGACTCCAAGTACAATTACCGGTTGGTTCCGGGGGATATCCAGCCGTGCCTTTACGCGCGAGCAGAGGTGGCTGAAGACGGCGCCGTCCATCGGGATGGTCAGCGTCACTTGTCCGTCCTGATCCGATTGTATCTGCACATCCTTCATGGAGGTGGCAATCACGTCTTTGGAAGTGACATCGGCGAGGGTACTGCCTGTGATTGTTTCAGTATCCCCCGTTGCCCCCGGATATACCGTAGATGAATTGTACGACAGAAAATAAAGGTCATATATTCCACGAGTCAGTTGGAGTACGGCATCGGTAACACTCGTATAGGCATTTGCCGTTTTACCACCGGACTCTACTTTATACACTCCGGCATCGGCAAAGATGGTAGCAGTAAGTTCGCCCTTATCATTGTACGTTTTCTTGTAGGCACGTATACTGAACAGAGTTCCGTCTGCCAGATTCTCAAGGGGTACGTTAGCATTGGCACGGGTATCGGTGGCATCATCCATCCGTATCCCCGCTCCATTAAGGTCAAAGCTGACGGTCAATTTTCCGGATTCATCAGTCTCCGGCAGCATGGCAAGGTTATCTCCCACTCCGCAAGCTGTAAACAGGGTTGGAAGAAAACAGAAGATCAAATAATGTTGTATGGTTTTCATCATTCGTATATTGGCTTTATATATAAAAAATCCGTGTAATCCGCGCCTGAATCTCATGAAATCGGTATATCCGTTTCCGTATACTCCTCCCATTGGTACTGTTTCATGCCGGAGATAATGGCATTCATACCATTCAGTACCAACGTAAATACAAAATGATTGCCTGCTGCCCAGTGAGAGGTCATTTTAATCTGTTGGGTCAGGTAAGTCTGTTCCTGTTTGTTGCTCACAACAGTCAGCTGGAAAGAGAGATAATCCACATTGGGCGCGGGGGCTACCAGGCAAAAAGGGAAAACAGTGCTCTTGGGATTTCCTAAATTTATGGTGTTGGTTTGAGCGGGAAGCGCCATACCACCGTCACTTGCAGCCAATGTGATGAGATCCGTACCAACCAATCCCTGCAGGTTTCCCGAACTCAATAGCATCGTCTTTCCCGAACCCACTTGCAGGGTATTGGCATTGGCAATAATCTGAAGTTTGGTTAACTTTATATCTTCTGTCATTACCGCTAATTTATAGACTTTGAACGTCAGTTTTGCCAAGGCATGCTTTAAAGTGAATGAGACGCCGGAAGAGCTATTGATATTCGTTGTTGCAGCTACTGACGGATAGAGGTAATCTTTTTGAGTGGTGGAAGAGAAATCATCTTGCGCAACTACATTGATGCCCGAAAGATAGCTTCCACCGGCAGCTTGATAGACCGGAACGAGACCGGAAGGGTAATAGGCATATATTTTGCAACTGTTGCCATTGGTGGGCAGGCGCAGCAGCTTGCTACCGTCCATAGAGGTGACGTTCCAACAACTGTTATTATATTGGTAGACAGATGCATTGCTGCCACCATGCAGAGGGATGTATTCTGTATTGTCACTATTCACTGCATAGACACCGATCTGGCAACCGTTGGTTTGTATGCCAGTATTATCCATGATACCGCGGGTGTTTTTTCCATCATCCATTCCAACGGAGGCAATGCGAAGCACGTCCGGGGCATCCGAGGGTTGCGGAAGTAGCTCTGCATTTTCGCTCGTGCATGCCGCCGTCAGCAGAAGCAGAAGAGAAAGGGGAAATTGTTTCTTTTTCATATTTATATCTTGAAAAGGGTGTAGATTCTGTTTGCAATTTGGTTTGAGGCATCAGATTAAGTAGCCGGGATGCCTCCACCGCCTATATCGGTACCGTTTCCAAAGTCTTCCACTGTTACGCTGCCATCTATTTCCAGACGGTCATCGATAACGAGGATGGTATAACCCAGCACTTTACCCGGTAGCCAAAGAGGACTGGCGGAGGGGCTTATCGTGGTGGTCAGTGCAGTAGTGTTTCCACTGTTCGGACCGGAAGTTTTGGTTATCGTGTAGGTAAGACTGAATTTGACCTGTGTCGACGGATCGCCTACGGGGAGCAGAAAGAAAGTGGCAAGGGTTTGGGCATCGGCGGAGGTTCCTAAAGAAATGGTTTTACTTCCGCCCAATTTATCATCAGCAGTGAAGATTGTCAGCTTGCTGGTAGAGGTATCCGGTGTCCAAATAAAAGTGCCCGACGCAGAAGCGGGTACAGAAGCTGAGTTGAAGGTCAGCGTTCCCGTGCCGGGCATGGTGACAGTGGCGGCTGACAGGGTGATATTGCTGATATTGGCGGGAGCTCCGTTCTTTGCTTTGAAGGTTACTTGTGTCAGGGCGTGCTTCATGGAAAGGGACACCTTTTTCGTGGCATTCGTGCAATTTAAGGTGCCGGCTACCAGGAGATCGAGCTTATCGCTTTCTTGGGCGGGTAAGGTATAAGTGAACTTCGGATTGGAGGTGGAAGCGGCTGAAACGGAGATATACCCTTTGGTCTTTGCCTCTTCGGGAGCATAGGCGAAGAAGCTGATTTTATCAGCCGGATTGACGGGCCAGTATTTCAGGGGGGAATAGGTCCATGAACCGTCTGCCACTTTCGTCAAAAGCTGGTCGTACATATAGTCGAAGGAATACGAAGAAGAGGGCCCCCAGTCTGCCGTACCGGTGTAGGAGGCGAAAAGGTGTACCTTGTCGATTGTAGTCAGGACTGTGCCTCGTGTTTGCGGCGATTCCGCAGAGGCGACGTCGGAAGAGAAGCCGATAGGGAGAGATACGGATGGCTCGTCATTAACAGAGGAGGTGCGGTCGCTACATGCACAAAGGCAGAGCGTCCACACTCCTACTATCCATATTTTTGATTTTGCATTCATAATGTTTCGTTTCGGGGGCACGCAGGTGGGCAGGCGGGAAACGAAACATTAGGATGGATTACATTACATTCAGCCAGCGACTGATATTGCGTTCTTCTGCGCTGAACTCCACGCCCAGCTTTATCACTTCGCGTCCGTCGGCCTGATAAGGAATCAGATAACCTTTGTCCTCAATCTGTTGCAGGGCTTCTTCCGCCGTGCCGTTCAGTTTGAACTCGAAGACGTAGATATATTTAGGAGTTTTCACTATGGCATCCGCACGACCTTTCGCGCTTTTCACCTCAGCTTGGGTGAACTGCCCCATCAGCTTGAAGACGAGATAGAACACCACTTGGTAATGACGTTCGGTCTTCGCGTTCAGCTCGTAAGGGAAATCGGCGAAGAAAGCTTGCAGGCGGGTGAGGAAGGCGTCATAATCGCCACTCTCCAACTCTTCCACAAATCTGCCTATATAAAAGCCCTGGTCATCATTATTCACTCCGGTATAAAACGGTACGAGAAAACTCATAAAGCCATAACGGACCTCATCATTGGGAAATTCCAACAGATAATTCTGAAAGCGTTCATTATATCCTTTAATAGTGAGATAGCCACTCTGATAAATCAACGGAATCGGATTATTGGCTTCTACACGATACTCGGAGAACATGGAAGCCGGAGCTTCGATGCCATTGAGCAAAGTGCGAAGGTCATACTCCGACTTCCGCAGCATCTCTACGAGGAAGGTCGGGGTACCTGTCTGAAACCAATAATTACTGAATTTGCGACCATCAAAAACATTAAGTACACTGAACGGATTAAACACTCCTTCCGAAAATTCGCAGAAGTGATAGCCGTCATACATCGCCTCCATTTTGGCGAGAGTTTCCTCCCACATCAGACGATTGGCTTCCGCCAATTGTTGAAGTTCGGGGGTAAAGGTATCAATTAGTTCTTGCCGGGTGATGCCGCAAACGGTAGCATACTGGGGCTTCATACTGATATCATTCAGTTGGTTCAGATCACTGAATACGCTGACTTGCGAGAATTTCGTGACTCCGGTAAGGAAGACAAAGCGCAAGTAGCGGTCGGCACTTTTCAGTACGCCGTAAAAGGCTTTCAGGGTCTTGCGGTAATCTTCCAGCAAGGCATCGTTGCCGAGGGCTTGCAGCAAGGGTTTGTCGTATTCGTCCACCAGAACCACTACGCCGCAGCCTGCCTGTTCGCAGGCACGGCGGATGATACCGGAGAAACGGGTAGAGAGGGTGTTTTCATCCACACCCTTACCATATTTAAGTTCCCATTGGGTCAGTTGGTTACTGAGAATATCACCTAAACGTTCGGGAGAGTCATATTTTTCTGCATTCAAGTCCAGATGCAGCACCGGATACTTCTTCCATTCCGTCTCCATCTTTTCAATGGCAAGACCCTCGAAGAGTTCTTTCTTCCCTTCGAAGTAAGCCTCGAAAGTAGAAAGAAGAAGGCTTTTGCCGAAACGGCGGGGACGGCTCAGGAAATAAGGATTAGACGCGAAAGCCATTTTCCAAACAAATTCGGTCTTATCCACATACAAATAGTTCTCTTTGCGAAGCTTCTCAAAAGTCTGTATACCGATAGGGAGCTTGCGCATCAACGCATTATATTCCATAAATGTCCATTTTCTTTTTAATAGGTTCAAAGATACTCATTATTTTCCATAATCTTTCGTTTCCAGCATGTCAAAGAGCGGCCGTTATTACTTTTTTTGTTTAACGTGGTGACCGGGAAGGGACGTTCAACCCTGCCCGGCCGGAGGGGAAAGCCTGAAAGGCTACGCTACAAGATATTAATTCTTTGTCAGGGTGATTTGACCGGCTGACGACAACGGGCTACCGCTGGCAGTCCAACCTGTCGGAGCAGTTACAGCTATCGTATTACTACCACTAATTCCTGTAACATCACTGAAGTCCAGTGTAATACAATCATTAGTTGCGAAATTAGTGGTGGTCATACCGGACAAGTTTAACGTAGCTGCTACGCTTGCCGTACCCGTCACATGAACAGAGAATTTCGTACAAGCAGATGTACTTCCCTTGATAGTGCTAAATGCTGTGATAGCATCTTTAATTGCATCCTCTGTCAACGCAGCATCAACCACATTCACATCTGCATCCCAGTTTTCAACATCTGCACTCACCTTCACACCTTCCAGACCGATAGTAAATACATACTTATAAGCAGAACCGCCTTTCAAAGTTCCATTAGGAAGGGAAACAACAGACTTGGCTTCTATGACTGATTTACCGCCATCAAGTTTTGTATCCAGAGTCACCACGTCATACGTCAGCAAGATACGGATGTCAGTTGAAGCAGCGATACCGTTTGCTGCAGGTGGAATCAGGAAAAGATACTGAGTGGCTTTGAACATACTTGCTGCGGTGGCAGTAACTGCAACAGACGATGTGGTATATACATTTCCTGAACCAAAACTCTGGGTTGTCTTGTTGAGAATGCCTCCATCCAAGTCTACGGCAGCGGCTTGCTTAGTTCCGGCTGTATAATCCCATGTCCCGTCTTCCCACTTATATGTCGCTTTAGTATAAAATTTAGAACTACTATTTGCTACGGCAGGTGTTGATGCGCCCGTACCTAACAGCTTAATCCCCTTAATGAAAACTTTTGTCTCGCTGTCATTTACACTTCCATCCAGTTTCGCCCAGAAGTTGGCACGTGAAAGTACATGCTTGAATTTAAACGGAACGGCAGCAGTTTGCTTGGTCAGATCAACAGTTTTATCCCCGCCTGTCTGGGCAGCGTTCGTAGCTACAAGGTCTACTCCCGCACTGGAAGTCGTAGTATTCCAGTGGAAGGTAATCTTCGGATAACCGGAAGCGGTTGCCGCCGTTAATTCGATGCCATTAGATGAGCTCGCAGTATTCTGAGTGTCAGCATACGGTGCATAGGCAAAGAAAGAGATTTTTTCGTCAGTCGTATTGGGCCAGTATTTCAGAGGGGTGTAACTCCAGGCACTACTCTTATATTCTACCTTTTGGTTCCACATGAAATTAGGAGTAGGACTCGTATAGCTTGCAAAGTCAGTTGCTCCCGTATAATACGCCAACACTCCGAAACCCTTTGCTTTGATACCTGTACCGGACTCCGTGTTATCCGTTATTGTCCCTTTTGTCTGTGTACCCGTAAATACACTGAACCCCACCTCCGGATTTGCCTCCGGACTTATTTCCGTAATCTCATTCTGCGAGCAGCCTGCTATGGCAAGGGCTGAAAGCGCAAACCATACATGTTTTGTCTTCATTTTCTTGTAATTTTTAATAATTAGACGTTTATTCTTTTTGGTATAAAATACATTTCATCTCCGTACTACATGGGTAGCTCATTCTCCTCTTCATCCCCCCAGTCGTCCACATCCGCATCGAAGCCCGAATCCGCACCACCTTCAGGCTTTACGTCGGGAATGGGCGGAGCGGTCACCTCGATATACAGGAGCAAGGTTCCCGTCTCATCTTCCAGCTCGTGGGCGGTGATGTCGAAAGTCTCCTCAAACACCGTTTTGCCATCCACAAGAAGGGCTTTCACCGTGAGCTTGTGGGAAATGGCCGTGTCGAAACCGAACGCATTGAAAACACCCGTCAGTGTGCCGTTGAACGGAGAGCCGTCCGTGAACCTGATGTCGTCCAGAGTGAATTGCTGCGAGACGGTTTCACCCGAAGCCTTACCTGTGGAAAGATTGACGGATTCGGAAACACCCGTCAGGATGCCGACCGCCGAGCGGATGTTGTTCAGTCCCGTTACGTTGATCTGCACTTTCACCTCACGCGTCAGGCAGAGGGGAGCGAAAGAGAGCGTATAGTCATCCGAACCTGTCCCTGATGACATCCCCGAACGGCTGTGCGAGCTGGACGGAGCACTGTAATTCCCCAGCATCTCTTCACTCACCTCGAAGCCCTCCGTCACGCCGGAGGCGAGTTTTTCCGGAGAACTGACGATGACACGCGTCTCAGTGCGGGTGACGGGGTCGGTGCGCGTCTCCACATCACGCGAATAGGCTTCAAGGCCGCGGAAGCCCTCACCACGGAAGGCAAGGGAACCGAAGTCGGTAAATGAGCGGTTGAAGACAATCACATCATAACGTCCCGTATGTAGGCGTACCCGCTCACTGTTACGGTCGCCCATGAGTACAGTAATGGGAAAACTTCCGTCCTGCGGATAGAAGACGGCCGTAGCGCCGTAGCCGGATTCTTCCGCATCCAGCCTCGAATTGCTCCAATCCACCCGGATGCTGAATTCAGCTTCCGTATAATAGGTGATGTCACGGCGGTCGCAACCCCATAACAACAGCAGGCAGCATAAGGCGCAAAGGAAAGAGAAATAATACGGGACATGTGCAATATCCGCATTCCTCCGCTTATCACTAATCACTAACCGTTTATCACTGATCCTTCTCATCTCTCCCCTCCTTTCCTGCCTCCCAGCAACCAGACCAGGGAGATTTTTATCTTCGTGGGGCCGAACCACGTATAGTTGCCGTCGTTCTGCCAAAGCAGGGTCTGGTAATCGTCAATGGCATGGTAATGCTCATAATTGGTACGCAGCAGCCCGATGCCGATGCTGAATTCAAGGTTCAGGCGGCGGGCTATCGGGGCGGAATAGCCGTAACTGATACCCGAAGCGATATAGAATTCGCCCTGGTAGCCGTCCGTTTTCCATTGAAGGTCGTATTTGCCGCCTCCGGCGTACAAGCCCAGAAAGTGTCCGGCAAGTGCGCCACGGGTAGTGCGGTTGCCCAGCCAGTAACGTCCTTCGAGACCGCCCGAAAGGATTTGCAGGCAGTACTTGTCATGGTCGATAAGCCACCAGGGAAACAGCCATTCCGCATTCAATGACCAACGATTGTGTCTTCCTAAAGGCAGTTCCAGTTCAATGTTCGGGGCCATGGCAAGGTCGAACAGCAGGTTCGTCTTCAGCGCAAACAAGGGACGGAAAGAACGGAGCCGTTCAGGCGGGGAAGATACAGGGGGATTATTCCGCCGTAAGGACAAAAGGTTGCTGCAGGATGCAGGCCGTTGAAAAGGTATTCCGCATTGGTCAGATATACGGCCTTGGTCAGACGGCAAGCTATGTTGATCTGATGAACTGTGTTGGTTAGACAGGTTGTGTTGACAGGTCAGGCTGCGAGATGCCACACTTTCCTTATAATCAACATAATTAAGTACGGAATCGTATTCGGCCGCAAAATCCGGTTGAACGGTTTTCAGTTTTACCAGACAGACCGCCGCATTGCGAAGCTGCGGAAGCAACTTTTTACAGATATAGCGGTAAGCATATCCGCAGTTCAGCTTTTTCAGCAACACCTTACAACGTTCCCGGTCGGGTATTTCATCCAGAAGATGCAATACCTCCCCACGGTCGGGAACCGAGTTGTCGGCAACAACCAGTTCACGCAGTTTAAGCCAGTCCTCACCTACCGGTTCAATCAACAGGCGTTCACGATTCAAATGGGGATATTTCCAGAGCAGATAACCCTTCACGGCGATGGCGCGCTGCCGTGCAAGGGCAAAGTTGTGGCGGGCATCACCTTCGGGAGAAGCATACGAAAAGATAGTGACGGTATCGATGCCCGGTGTGGAAAGACTGTCGGTGAACAAGGCGCAGAAACAGGCAAGCGTGCGTGGATTGTCCATATAGTCATACTCCACCAGCGAACGGTTCTGACGGAAATGGAGCAGTAGAGGAGTCCGGTAGAGGCTGTCACGGGTGGAGACGGTCATGGTAATTTCCGGCTGCACGCCTCGTACGGCTGCCGCATTTACCATAAAGGAACCTCCCGCAGACAGTAGAAAGCAGAGGCTATGGGCGAATATGTACAGGAAGCGTTTCATTACAGGTCGGGGAGTTTGATTTCGGACAGGTAAAGACGGGTCATCTGGTTGATAACTCCCAGGCGATGGGCGGCCGAACGGTATCGGTAATACATTTCCTCACGGGTAGGATAATTACAGTTCAGGTGTTCGCCGAGGGTTTCCAGTACATCCAGCAGGGAGATGCTCGAATAAGGGCGAGCAAGCTCATACGAAGAGAGCGGATCCCCGGCAGGGAGATTCGTTCCGGGGAGATTCTTACGGCGGATCAGACCGCCGGTTTCAAGCCGGGCCAGAAGGTCGATCAAGCATGATGGCGCAACTGGAGAATGTGTTGTGCGATAAGGATGGTCGCCGGTGTATATGTCGTATAATACGGCAATGGCTGTCTGTGTCAGTGGTGTCAGCATAAGCAAGGGTTTAACCGTTACTCCGTAAGTAACGGAAACCCACAAATACGAATACTGTAAGGCATTATGGGAGCATGACAGGTCCTTGAATCAAGCTTTATGCAGGAATAATGCGTAAGAAGTTACATATCCATGTTGAAGGGTATAACGTGGGAAGGAGAATCGTGTGTTTTCTCATAGTCGATAGGACCGTAATATGTTTGTTTGTCGGTATATTTTTCTACTGAAGTCGTGTATAAAGTTAAAATGTTATCGTTTTTCAAGGTTTATGATTTGTTTTTATAAAATTTACTCTATCTTTGTCGCGTATTAATAGTTCCGTTACTTACGGAGTAATATCACTCAAGCGCTGTTACTTACGGAGTAACAGCAGTTTTACGCCCTACTCCATAGTTTTTTCTTTCCAGAGTAAATGTAATTAATTATCACTTGATTCACTTTCGCCAACTCGTCCCCATCAAAGCTTTTCAGATAGGTGCGGGTAACTTCCAACGAGGAATGTCCCAATCCTTCCGAAATCATTTCTTCCGGTACATGGCAGTATTTGGCAAGTGTCGCCCACGTATGGCGGGCAGTATAGGAGCTTACTTTGATATCACCCACTCCACAAAGTTCAGACAATCGTGTCAATTGGAAATTCAGGTTCCGCAGTTTCCTGCCATATTCATTGAAAGCTGCTTCACCTTTCAGAGTGCCGCTCAGGAAATTGAGCAGATAGGGTGAGGATGAATCTTGATTACGGTAGAGGTTGATTAATCGCATGGCTTCCGGGATTACTTTCACACATAGTTCAGTACCTGTCTTGCGGCGTCGGCAGGTAAGGAGATCGCCTTGGATATCCTTCTTGTGCAGGTGTGCCAGGTCAGCGTAGGGCATACCTTGTAGTAAAAGCATCAGTTTCAGGCTGTCTTGTGCCTGGCAGACTTCCTTAGGCAACTCGTTGCAGGTGGTTGGAGGATTAAGCAAACGGTTCATCTGTGAGGCTGTCACTGCCAGTTTCCGTTCGGAGGTTACTCCGGTTTTCAGTCCGGAAAAGAGGCGGAACTCTCCAGAGATCAGTTCGCGGTCTACCGCACGGTTATACACTGCCCGCAACGCACGTATGTACGTGGAGATGGTGTTGTAGCTCCGTTGCAAGTCTTCCAGATGGCGCTGGAAATGCCGGAGGGAGGATTTGTTGAGACCACCGAAGAAGATTTCGCCACCACCTACAAACTCGGTAAAGGCCCGAAGGGCATACGTGTAAATGTGGGCCGTGGCAAAGCGTTCCTGTTGACACAACTCTTCAATGACTTCATTCATGAAGCCGGTTAAACTTTTCTGTTTCATACTTCTATTATATTTAGTATTCAACTACAATATAAAAAAAGTATGATTGTTCGCAAAGGGAGGGGAAAATGATAATATAATAGGATTCAGAATTACAGCCCGTGTTAGTATTAAACATTCCCAAAATGTCCACAACCATAAAACCTTTATCGAACATAAACAGTTTAATATATAAATATAAACAACGAACCAATATGAAAAATATAGTACTCATAGGAGCCAGCGGTTTTGTAGGAACCGCCATCCTGAATGAATTGCTGAACAGAGGCCATAAAGTAACTGCCATTGTACGCGACCCGGCCAAGGTGACCGCCAGCAATCCGAACCTGAAAGTCATTCAGGCAGATGTAACCGATACCGATGTTCTGATTGAGGCCAGTAAAGGTAAAGACGCCGTCATCAGCGCTTATAACCCCGGCTGGAAGAATCCCAATATATACGAAGAAACGCTGAAGAACTATCCGCTGATAGTGGATAGTGTGAAGAAGGCCGGTGTTGAGCGTCTACTTATCGCGGGCGGTGCCGGAACCCTGTTCTATGCTCCCGGAAAGATGGTGATGGATGCTGACGATATTCCAGCCAAACTGTTGCCCGGAATCAAATCCCTCGGAGAGTTCTATCTGAATACGCTTCGTAAAGAAAACGATATTGACTGGATATTCCTCTCCCCTGCCGCCAACATGACACCGGGAGAACGTACCGGAAAGTTCCGTATCGGAAAAGACGACTTAGTGGTAGGTGTAAATGGAGACAGCAATATCTCCGTTGAAGACTATGCCGTGGCAATGGTAGACGAATTGGAACAGAAGCACCACCACAAGGAGCGCTTCACCATAGGATATTAAACAAGGCTATTTCAGAAAAGGATTTCTTTAAATTTCAAAACAGAATAAATGCCGGCAAATAAAGAATCACTCTTCTTTTTACCGGCATTTGTCTTTTTACCAAACTTAATTGAACTAACCCTATTTATTCTGCATTCTTTTTCAGCCATTCCAACCTGCGCATATCAGGCAGGTGCTTTACCTTGAAGTTCTCAAACTTAACATTAAACCCGCCTCCATCGGGACAGGCAGCCATGAATCCAACTTTCACCGGAATATTATCCTGCAACCATGCATTCCGCATCATCGTATAAGTCTTGTCATCGAACGAATAGAAGATTTCAACGGCATCCAGTCTGCGGACAGCTTTAATCCAAATATAAGGAACAGGTTTATCCAATGTGATTACGCTCCAGTCACTGGTCTTGTGAGTCACCACTGTACTCAGATTGAACTTTCCGTCTACAAACTCAATGCCTGCTTTGATGTAGTTTTCATGATCGATGCGCAACATCAGTCCCGCTTGGTCAAAGCGTGCCTTATAATCGCCAGTCACTTTCACTTTAACTTCAAATTCACCGCCATACGTTGCATAATAGAAAGGGGCGTCATCCACAGTAAAGCCATAATGAGAGATACGCCAATAATCACTCTGCGGAGTGACAAACATCGAAAGACTTTTATCCTTTATTTCCCACTGTTCAGGTTCGTTGAACCACTGCATTTTCTCCAATGTCTGAGCAAAAGAGGCTTGTACCCCAATCATCATCAACAGACTAAAAAGTAACTTTTTCATTTCTCGTGTTATTTTAATGAATTATTATTCTGACATATATTTAGCCCTGTCCGCTTCGGTGATCGTACGTAGCACCCGGCAAGGATTACCGACGGCCAGCACATTGGCAGGAATACTTTTTGTAACCACACTTCCGGCACCAATAATCGTATTGTCACCAATCGTCACTCCCGGCAACACACAGACCTGGGCACCAATCCACACATTATTTCCAATAGTGATAGGATAGGCATATTCAAGCCCCTGGATTCTCTGTTCCGCATCCAAGGCATGTCCGGCAGTATAGAAACCACAGTTCGGAGCCACAAAAACATTATCACCAAATGTAACTTTAGCTCCATCCAGAATGACGCAATTCACATTCGAATAGAAGTTCTCCCCTATTTCGATATTATATCCGTAATCACAATAAAATGGTTGTTCTATCAAGAACGATTTTCCGGTCTTACCGAACAGTCGGCGGATAATGTTCTCCCGCTCCTTCTTTTGTGAAGGGCGCAAGCTATTCAGTTCATAACATACTTCTTTGCAAGCTTCCCTCTCCGACACAAGCTCTATATCATTATTGGCATCATACAATTTCCCGGCTTTCGCTTTTGCTTTTTCACTCTCCATAATTTATTGCACTTAAAATAAATAACCATTAGTTTTCATTACCTTTGCAAAGGTAAAGGCTTACAGATAAGTCGGCAATACTGATTAATAACCATTTTTCCATCTCCATACCGTATGGACATCGTAAATAAACTGAAGAAAGAGCTACTGAAACAAGCGTTCACCGAGGAACAGAAACAGACGGAACGCCTGAATGAGTGCAAACATATAGCTTCCATATATGCACAGACTGAAAATGCCATAGCAGTGTTAAGTGATATGAAAGCCAATATTAGTTATATTTATTACGGCGGAGTAGCCGAGAAACTGGGACTGGCAGAACGAAATACCGCCAAGACCATTCAGTCGATATGGGAAGAAGAAATATTCAGCCGCATTCATCCGGACGACTTACAGGAGAAGCATTTGCAGGAACTCCGCTTCTTCCACTTCCTGAAAAGTGTCCCGGAAAAGAAACGCCCGGACTACTACCTTATACACAATATGCGCATGCGCGATCATTCGGGCAGGTATGTACACATCTTGCACAGGATGTTTTATATAGCGAGCCACTCAAACGGAAGTGTATGGTTATCCTTATGCCTTTACAACTTTTCAATGGATACGTCGTTAAGTTGCACCATTCTTAACTCGGCAGACGGGCAAACCCTCGAACTGGAAAAGCAGAATTGCAACGACCTGTTGTCAGACCGAGAAAAAGAAATCCTACAATTGATAAATAAGGGAAAAATGAGTAAGGAGATTGCCCAGACATTATCCATTAGTCTAAATACCGTAAACCGGCACCGGCAAAATATATTGGAGAAACTTCAGGTAAACAATTCGATAGAAGCTTGCCGGATTGCTAAAGAGTTGCACTTGTTATGATAAGAGAAGTAAGGCCGGAATTAATATTAACTCACTAAAGTACATTTATGAAAGCAAAATTCTTTTTAAGCTGTATGGCGCTGGCAATCTTGTTCAGTGCATGCAATACCACCAACCGCACCCCGAAGCAGAAGATAGAACAACAAATAGATTCCCTTCTGAAAGATAAGAAAGCTACGGTAGGCGTTGCCGTACTCGCCAATGATGAGACTGTAGCTGTTTATAATAATCAAATCCATTTCCCCCTGTTAAGCGTCTTCAAGTTTCATGTGGGACTGGCTGTTCTGGATAAGATGAATAAAGGACATATTGCTTTAGATAGTCTTATTGAAGTGAAATCTTCACAACTGAAGTCCAATACATACAGTCCGTTAAGAGATAAATTCCCCGATCAGGATATTACAATTTCTCTCGGAGAATTACTAAAGTACAGTATCTCACAGAGTGATAACAACGCATGTGATATCCTTATAGAATATGCCGGTGGTATAGATCAAGTAAACGAGTATGTGAAATCGTTAGGAATAAAAGATTGTAATCTTGCGGCAACAGAAGACCTCATGCATACCTCCGGAGATGCCTATCTGAACTGGAGTACTCCGGAAGAAGTAGTCAGATTACTGAATATAGCCGACAAGCAACCCCTATTTGGAACTCAATACAAAGACTTCCTTCAAGCAATCATGCAGGAAACTTCTACCGGCAAAGATAAATTGAAAGGCCAGTTACCTGCCGACGTAATCGTAGGCCATAAGACAGGCTCTTCCGACCGGACTCCGGAAGGGATAAAGATTGCTGATAACGATGCAGGCTTTGTTATCCTGCCCAACGGACAGAAATATTATATAGCTGTCTTCGTCATGGAGTCGCAGGAAACCGATGCAGATAATGCAGCTATCATCGCCAGTATATCCAAAATTGTATATGATACTTTAAACTCAGATATCCAATGAACAAGAACACTGATCCCCGCTGGCTCGAATGGGCCAAGGAATTACAATTCATAGCTCAGGCAGGACTGACCTACTCCCGAGATCCCTTCGACATCGAGCGTTTTGAACGTATCCGGGAAATATCGGCAGAGATCATGAGCCATCAAAGCGATCTGCCGATAGAGAAAGTAAAAGAATTATTCTGCAATGAAACCGGTTTCCAAACACCTAAACTGGATACCCGTGCCGCCATCTTTAATGACGGGAAAATACTTCTGGTAAAGGAAAAAGCCGGTGTATGGTCTATGCCCGGTGGCTGGGTAGACGTCAACCAAAGCATCAAAACCAATACGGAGAAAGAAGTCAAAGAAGAAGCCGGACTGGACGTAAAAGCCGTACGCCTGATTGCTTTGCAGGATAGAAACCTGCACAACGTGCCTCCTTATGCATACAATGTCTGCAAAGCCTTTGTTCTTTGCGAAGTAACAGGCGGAAGTTTTCAGAGTAATATAGAAACTACCGAAAGCAGCTATTTCTCTTTGGACGAAATACCTGCATTGGCCGAAGAAAAGAACAATAAAGAACAGATAGCCATGTGTTTCGCCGCCTATCCGGATGAAAACTGGAAGGTGCCATTCGACTAAAGATGCCACGTATCGCTATTAAAATCAGGAATATGCTGAACCAGTTGCCTTTATTAAAAGAGTAAGAAAAGAGAAACTCACAAATAATCTCTATATTTGTATGGTCTCAAACAAAAACAACTGGAATCTACAAAAAATACAGACCATGCATACGATATTGATTATTGAAGACGAACCAAGAGTAGCCAGCCTGCTCAAGAATGGACTGGAAGAGAATGGTTATCAAACCATGGTAGCTTACGATGGTGCCATGGGACTGCGTCTCTTCCGTGCCCATACTTTCGACCTGGTGATTTCTGATATTATCCTGCCCAAGATGAATGGTTTTGAGCTATGTAAAGAAATCCGTAAAACGAATCCAGGCATCCCTATCCTGATGCTGACAGCCTTAGGCTCTACAGATGATAAACTGGACGGATTCGATGCAGGAGCCGATGACTACATGGTGAAACCTTTCGATTTCCGCGAACTCTACGCAAGAATCAGGGTACTGCTGAAACGTAATAATGAAGCAACCGCACCGCAGCCTCGGGAGATCAGATATTCCGACCTGTACATCGACCTACAAGGAAAGAATGTTACCCGAAACGGCACTCCCATCAAACTTTCACCCAAAGAATACAACCTGTTGCTCTACATGGCCGAGAATGCAGAGCGGGTTCTCAGCCGTATAGAGATAGCCGAAAAGGTTTGGAATACCCACTTCGATACCGGGACCAACTTTATCGACGTATACATCAACTATCTCCGCAAAAAGATAGACAAGGATTTCGACACCAAACTGATCCATACCAAAGCCGGTATGGGCTTTATACTGACGGATAAACTATGAAGATCAGAACAGCCTTAACCCTGCGGTACACTTGTATCACAGCCGCCGTGTTTCTGGTATTTATCACCGCCATCTACTACGTCAGTGAGCACTCGCGCAGCAATGCCTTTTTCCGGAATCTGAAAAGCGAAGCCATCACCAAGGCACATCTGTTTCTGAACAACCAGGTGGACGCCGAAACCATGCAATCCATTTACCTGAACAATAAAAAGTTTATCGACGAAGTAGAAGTAGCCGTCTACGACACCGATTTCCGGATGTTATACCACGATGCCTTGCAAAACGACATCATAAAGGAAACTCCGGAAATGATAGAGCGCATCCTCCAGAAGAAAGAAATAGACTTCTACATCGAAGATTACCAGGGCGTAGGCATCATCTATACTTTCGAAGGTAAGGATTACATCGTTACCGCCGCCGCTTATGACGGCTACGGATATGCCAAACGGGAAATCCTGAAAGAAACACTCGCCCTATTACTATTCAGCGGACTGACCGTGCTGATTATTGTAGGCTACCTCCTTGCCCGAAGCGCATTGGCCCCCATCAGAATCATCGTGAAAGAAGCGGAGAACATAACCGCCTCACGAATCAACAAACGCCTGCCCGTCAAGAATGAGAAAGACGAATTAGGCGAACTGAGCCTTACCTTCAATGCCTTGCTCGACAGACTGGAAAAGTCATTCAATTCGCAGAAGATGTTTGTCAGCAACGTGTCGCACGAACTGCGTACCCCTATGGCTGCACTTTCTGCCGAACTTGATCTTGCCGTGCAGAAAGAACGAAGTCCCGAACAATACCAAAACGCCATCCACAACGCGTTGCAGGATTCGCAAAGAGTGATTAAACTCATCGACGGATTACTGAACCTTGCCAAAGCGGATTATGAACCGGAACAGATCAAAAGAGAAGAAATCCGTCTGGACGAACTGTTGCTCGATGCAAGGGAACTTGTCTTGAGGGCGTACCCCGATTTCCATGTGGAACTCGTATTCGAGCAGGAAGCCGAAGACGACAAGGTGCTCACAGTGATCGGTAATAGTTACCTGCTTACAACAGCGTTCGTAAACCTCATCGAAAACAATTGCAAGTACTCCCGGAACCAAACTTCTTTTATCCAGATTTCTTTCTGGGAAGAATGGTCCATCATCCGCCTTTCGGACGACGGTGTGGGCATGTCGGACAAGGACAAAGAGCACTTGTTCCAACTCTTCTACCGCGGCGAAAACAAAGATGTGGCATCCGGCTACGGCATCGGCATGACTTTGGCACAAAAGATACTGAGCCTGCACAAAGGGGAAATATCCGTCTTCTCGCATCCGGGTGAAGGGACCACTTACGTCGTTAAACTCCCGCATATCTGATTTCTCTAATGGTTTTCTAATACCACTCTAATAAATCTCTAACGGCTTCTCCACGAAGCCGTTCTTACTTTTGCGTCGTGAAATAGAAACGCAATTAGTAACTTCAAAAAAAGGAAAGAGATTATGAAGTGGAAGAAAAAGTTACAGCAGCCTCAGTATGCACTCAACTCCGAGAAAGTATTCCTGACTGCCACACAACCGGCAAAATCCGTTTACTCATACCTGCAAACGACAAGGCTCGGGTTGACCAGAGCAGAAGTTGAAGACCGCCAACTTACGTATGGAAAGAACGAAGTGGTTCACGAACAAAAGAAGAATCCGTTCATCGTATTCATTAAAACTTTCATCAATCCGTTCATAGGAGTGCTGACCGGATTGGCAGTCATATCACTCGTCATCGACGTACTCATGGCAGAACCGGGAGAACAGGAATGGACGGGAGTCGTCATCATCGCCGTCATGGTGGTGTGTAGTGCCATCCTGCGCTTCTGGCAGGAATGGAAAGCCAATGAAGCCACAGACTCGCTAATGAAAATGGTAAAGAATACCTGTCTCGTGAAGCGTGCCGGAAGTGGTGAGGAAGAACTGGATATCACGGAACTGGTTCCGGGAGACATCGTCTTCCTGGCAGCCGGAGACATGATTCCGGCAGACCTGCGCATCATCGAATCCAAGGACTTGTTCATCAGCCAGGCTTCCCTGACCGGGGAGTCGGAACCGATAGAGAAGTTTCCGGAAGTAAAGGAAAAGCAATACCGGAAAGGCAGCATCGTGGAACTGGATAACATCTGCTACATGGGTTCCACCGTTATCAGTGGCGCAGCCCAAGGTATCGTGTTTGAAACCGGCAACAGGACTTTCCTCGGTACTATCGCCCGCAACCTCACGGGACACCGTGCCACTACTGCTTTCGACAAAGGAATCAGCAAAGTAAGCCTGCTGCTCATCCGTTTTATGCTGGTCATGGTTCCTTTCGTCTTCTTCATCAACGGGTTTACGAAGGGGGATTGGTTCGAGGCTTTCATCTTCGCCATTTCGGTAGCCGTGGGACTCACGCCCGAGATGCTTCCGATGATTGTAACCGCCAACCTCTCTAAAGGCGCTCTGTCCATGTCGAAGAAGAAAACGATTGTCAAGAATCTGAATGCCATCCAGAACTTCGGTGCGATGAATATTCTTTGCACCGACAAAACGGGTACGCTGACGTGCGACAAGATTGTTCTGGAAAAGTACATCAATGCCGATGGCAGCAATGACGAAAGCAAACGAATATTGCGTCACGCCTACTTCAACAGCTATTTTCAGACCGGGCTAAAGAATCTGATGGATAAAGCCATCCTCTCGCACGTAAAGGAACTGAAGCTGGAACATCTGAAGGATGCCTACACCAAAGTGGACGAAATACCGTTCGATTTCATCCGCCGGAGAATGTCCGTAGTGATAGAAGACAAACAAGGGAAACGCCAGATCATCACCAAAGGCGCCGTGGAAGAGATGCTCAGTATCTGTTCGCACACAGAATTCAATGGAGAAGTGCAATCTCTGACGGATAAACTGAAGGTTAAAGCCCAAAAGATCAGCGAAGAAATGAACCGGAAAGGAATGAGAGTGCTGGCCGTTGCTCAGAAAAGCTATATAGAGAAGGCGGGCAATTTCTCCGTGAGTGATGAAAAAGAAATGGTTCTGATTGGCTTCCTGGCTTTTCTTGATCCCCCGAAACCATCTGCGGCAGAAGCTATTAAGCAACTGCATGAGTATGGTGTGGAAGTTAAAATCTTATCGGGGGATAATGATATCGTAGTGAAAGCCATAGGTCGGCAAGTAGGTATCGACACAAGTTATTCACTGACCGGACCGGATATTGAGAATATGGATGAGGCTACTTTGAAAGAACGTGTAAAGACCACTACCTGCTTTTCCAAATTGACGCCTCTACAAAAAACACAGATTATTTCCATCTTACAGGAACAGGAGAATACCGTAGGATTTCTGGGAGACGGCATCAATGATGCTGCCGCCTTACGGCAATCGGATATTGGCATTTCGGTAGATTCCGCTGTGGACATCGCCAAGGAAAGTGCCGACATCATCCTGCTGGAAAAAGACCTGATGGTACTGGAAGACGGAGTACTGGAAGGCCGGAAGACTTTCGGGAATATCAATAAGTACATCAAGATGACGGCAAGTTCAAACTTCGGTAATATGTTCAGTGTCATGTTTGCCAGTGCGTTTCTGCCGTTCTTGCCGATGATGCCGATTCATCTGCTCATCCAGAATCTACTATATGATATCTCGCAAACTACGATTCCATTCGACCGCATGGATCCGGAGTTTCTGAGAAAACCACGCAGATGGGATGCTTCAGACCTGAAACGTTTTATGATTTATATCGGGCCCATCAGTTCCATATTTGATATTGTCACGTATCTGGTGATGTGGCATGTGTTTGGCTGTAATAGTCCGGAACATCAGTCCTTGTTTCAATCAGGATGGTTTATTGAGGGGCTGCTTTCGCAAACTCTGATTGTACACATGATACGTACACGGAAAATTCCGTTCATACAGAGCCATGCCACTTGGCCCGTAATCGGTATGACTACTTTGGTGATGGTTATAGGAATTGTGATACCGTTCACATCTTTCGGAGCATCCATTGGTTTGCAGGCACTTCCATTGAGTTACTTCCCGTGGCTGGTGGGTATTCTGCTCTCCTATTGCGTGCTGACCCAATTGGTAAAGAACTGGTATATCAGAAAGTTTTCGGGTTGGTTATAAAAGAAAGCCCTGCTTTCTTCTTTGTCAGACGATACTGGCGGATGAAGAAAGCAGGGCTATAGTATCAACAAAACTACAGTGTCATTATTCAGAAAAAGACTCGTCGCATACTTCGCTGACTTGTTCATAGGGAATACATCCATAGCTGCGATCGTCCAGATAACGCAATGCTACATATGGTACATCTGCCCCGGAAACATACATTTGCAATATAGATATAACCTCCGCCATACGCGAAGTGAATGAGCCATTTCGTTCATTATAAACCTTCACCCACACACGGTCTCCTTTTTTGATGGGAAGTTCTATAGTCTTCATAAACAGTATAATTAATGCGTTTGTTGGAATTACTTGCATAGTAACGGCAAACTACCATTTGATGCAGACCGGAAAGGCGTTTTCAGACGGTATCATTTTATGGTAAAAAGAAGTTTTCCTGATAATAAGGTACGTAAAGAAGCATTCCACTTTCAAAGGATAAAGCGGAAACACGATTCCTTTTGCCTGCTGGGATAAAAAATCGAAAGCTGTATGTATTAGGGACTAATTTTAATATTGTTTTTGCTGTCCGATATAAGATTTATTCATATTTTGTTAGGGTTTGTTTGCTTTTCTGTCAAAAAAGACGCAACTTTGTAGCTGCTATTTGCCGTTACTATGCAAGTAATTTCACCTCAACGAAGTGCCATACAGCATATTAAATCTGCCATCTTTCTTCTTTTTACTTTTCTTCACCAAGGAAATCACTTGCCTGTTTATTCTGTCTATCACCTCCGCATCAAACGGCTTCAGATAAGTCATCGTCACCCGAATGGACGAGTGCCCCAACGACTGGCTTATCAGTCCCACAGGTACACCACTATGATAAGCAAGTGTAGCCCATGTATGGCGTGCGGTGTACGAACTTACGGAAACACCGGGTAATAACTGTTTCATCAGCCGCGCCAACTCCCGGTTGAAATGCCGTAATGTTTCTTGATAGCGGTGGTGATGTTCCTCCATGAACAAGCCACCATGCAGCAACGGGAACAGATATTCCGAATCCGTCTTGTCCCTGTACTTCTGCAACAGCCTCATCGCATCGGGCGGCACATCCACCACCATCAGTTTCCCCGTCTTGTGCCGACGGTAAGTGATGCGCCTATTTCTTAAATCCGACTTCCGCAAGTGTGCCAGATCAATGAACGGCATACCGCGCAACATGAACATCAGCAAGAAGTAGGTAAGCACTTGCTGTTGACGCAGTGTCAGCACACTAAAGTCCGTATTCCTGAGCTGCTCCATCTGCTCTGCCATCAGCGCCCGCTTGGTACGCGACTCCACTTTCGTATAAACATCCTTGAACAGCACCGGATTGTACCCCTCTATGCCCGGTGACATCCAGCGATTGTATACCGCCTGCAATGTACGCATATAAGTGGAGATCGTGTTCGGACTGGACTGTTGTCCAGCCAACCAGTCCTCATACTCTTTCAGCCTCTCAGGGGTGAAAATCTCCTGCATGGACAGGGAAGCAGTGGTGTTTTTCGGATACCTTTCCTCTGCACAAAACTTCTCATAGGAACGCAGCGTGCAAGCATAAACATGCATTGCCGGGAACTTTCCTTCCCGCTTCAGCATCTCGATAACTTCCGGCATGTAGAGCCGTAAGTCATCTTTCGCATTTTTTCTTTCTACATTCATAAAGCATTGATTTTAATTACATGATTCAAAAAACTGCTTGTACCACAGAACGTACGTGCAGTAGTAATGTTTATGGGCGCCAAAGATAAAGCTAAAGGAATCCGGCAAGAGAATATTTATAAATTATACAAATCTGGTATTGAATTTGATTTATAACGGTACAGAAAAGAACAAAAGTGATTAGTGTTTAGTGATAAGTGATAAGCGCCATTCGGTATATTATTTTTTAGACGCGGATGACGCGGATAACGCGGATTTAAAAAGTTGCGCTATAAAAGTGGATAAAAAAAAGATCCGCGTCATCCGTGTCATCCGCGTCTAAAAGATTATTTATCATTTAATTCATAACCCGAAAAGAAAGAGTTAATTCAACTCCTGATTCTCATAAATTGTGAAATAGTAGTAATTCTTTCCCTCCCCGTTGAACTAATGCCTTGTGCACTCTGTTCTCTGACCAAAATAGAACATTTATTTAGTTTTTAACCATTAAACCTGTTTAATTATGACATGTAAAGATTCTCACTTTTTGATTGGCCTTGGAATAGGTTCAATCTTCGGAGCACTGGCTTATGGCTTTGCCCGCAGTGCAAGAGCAAAAAAAATGAAAGCAGAAGTATTCGATGCCCTGCACAGAATTGAAGGACATACCGAATGCCTGATTGAATCTGCTAAAGAAAAGGCATTGTATGCCGGAGAAAAAGTTGCAGACAGAGTGGCCAATGAAACATCTGTCATTGCCGAAAAAGCCAATGATATCAAAGGCAAAGTGCACTCTATGGCTGATGAAGCTAAGAAGTAATCAATCTGTTCATGACCGTAAAAACAGAGGGAGGCAGGGTATCATACCTACACTCTCTCTGTTTTTCATTATATACTTGTGATTGAATGGGCCTCACGCACCAACGAAGCCGGATAATCGCAAATCTCCAATATCTTAATTGCATTATGCTCGGTCGCAACTCCGCGTTTCAGCTTGTAATCGAAAGACAGGATACCATCTTTCACCGACTCGCTGAAATAGTATAATTCGTATTCATTTTCCAGCATATCGGCCAGTTCCAGATCGTGCGTAGATACAAATACCAGATTATCACTTTTCACCAGCCAGGAAAGCACAGCTTTCGAAATAGCTATCCGTTCCTTGGTATTGGTTCCTCTGAACAATTCATCGAGCAGGAAGAGATGATTTCCATGACCGCTTTCATCTACGAAACCTTTGATAGTCGTCACTTCCTGCATAAAATAACTCTTATTTTCCATTAGGTTATCTCCCTGGTGAATGGAGGACAGAAGAGAAATTCCGGTATTTATCTCAAAGACTTCTGCGAAACAAGTATGAAGTGTTTTCGCTGCCAACAGATTCACTCCTATCGTACGCATGAAACAGGTCTTACCTGCCATATTCGAACCGGTTATCAATGCCGATTTCTCATGAAGCACCATATCGTTCGGAATACAGTTTTCTATCAGAGGATGATACACTGCCTGTGTACGCAATCGCTCCCCTGCCCTGTTATCTCCCGGCAGACAGTAATAAGGTAGCTCCTCCCTCAAGATGGCAACAGACAAAATAGAATCCAGAAAACCGATGAAGCGGTAAACATTGTGGATAGCCGTCGCCTTCTCCTTCAACAGATGAAAAGTTCTGCCTACCGCATACGCCTCGTGGAGAAAGAATACCCGGATTAATTCCGCTACCATATAAAACATAATAGCCATGTCGTTATCCAGACTGAGGTTGAAACGGAAATAAGAGATATACTTCTTCAGCCCCTCTACAGCCTTCAGGTCATTCGTGATAGAAGGATCTACAGAGGCAAACTCCTTGTTCTGCGCCAGCTTTCCCGCCTGTCTTATCATCTTCAGAAGCTGAGGTATGGAGAAAAAGTATCTCTGGATTTTCGCCTTATTACGATAGTGCAACACTGCATTTGCCACGAATGAAAAGACAAATAAAGTAAGAAATACTCCCGAATGAGTGAGCAGCATCAGAGCCAGAAACAGCAAAGGCAGAAACCGGCAGATATTAATAAGAACCATCTCCTTGGCACCAATCCCTGTGTTATCATTTTCCAGAATGGATACAATGGAATAAGCATCCGGTTTATCCAGTTCTTTCAGTGCATTGCTTAAAAGAGTACGCAACTCCGTATGAGTTGCCAATGAAGACAGAAGTGCTTCCTGCTTTTCCATGCTGGAGGTTTTATCCGATAGCAGAAGATAATACAAGTACTGCCTGCCTATACTGGAATGACAATAATCAATTTCAGCAAAAAGGTCATCCAGATTCAGGTCGTCAATGCTGTTAGCAGATAAACCGGTTTCTCCTTCGGCATTTCTATAAAGGAAATAGTTCGCAATTTCGGACATGGTGTGCTCTTTATTGTTCAGTAACTGTTTTGTGCATTATTCAGCCTCTTCCGTATCAAGGCAGAAGGGATGTCCTGCCGGATCAAACATCGTTCGTGAAGTCCTGAAGTACTGCTCATCCGCCTGCCGTGCTCCCAACTGAATGGCATAAGCCACAGCCTCCTCCAGATTTTCCACATAGAAATCAAGATGAAGCATTTGTCCCTGCTTACCTTCTTTCCAAGGCCATACAGGTGGCTGGTACTCTTCAATCTCCTGAAACGCCATCACCATACCGGATGGAGAAGTGATAGCCGCCCAACCATTCGCACGTTGATGTGTCAGCTCCCACCCCAGCAATTTACTGTAAAACTCTGCTAAAACTCCTGCATCTTTACAGTCAACCACTATATTCATCTTATAGACTAAAGATTTCACATTTGATGTCATAAAGCCCTGTTTTATAATCAATTTATTGAGTAAACAACGGGAGATCCGGACTTCTACATCCGAACCTCCCTATTCTATACTCCTATCTACAAATACAAGTTTTGTTTTATCCGCAATGGAAATACTTATTAACCAGTTTCAGCATTTCCTCCTGATTGTCGTGTACTTCACTACGTAAAGTACGATCTTCATAGGAACGCAATTTACTGATAATTCCATCGACCATTGCAGGACTAAATACATGATACTGTTCGAAAATAGCACGCTGTTTTTCCAGGCAATCGGCAGAAGCGGCACAGCTATCAGGGAGTTGAGCCAATTGTTTCAGTTTATCCTCATTTTCCTTCTTATGAATATTCACATTCACATAGGTCTTTTCTGCAATCTCCAAAGCATTTTCAATTTCAAAACCATGACGACATGCTACGGCCAATCCGGCTATCAGTTGGTACAAATCGGCAGAACCGTCCGGAGAGCGCATTTCCACGGTTTGTTTCTGTGTAGTATCATAATGGCTGGGAGCTTCCAACGGATTAGCCAGCATACACATATCTGTCTTTGCCGACCATCCAAGCGGAACACGTACCAATACGGAACGGTTACGGTCACCCCAGCAAATATTTGTCGGAGCTTCCTGATGCGGCACCAAACGGAAATAAGAAGTAGGATTCGTATTACCAAAAGCTGTAATGGAAGGTGCAAGTTCCATCATTCCCGCAATAGCCTTACGGGCAGTTTCAGAAAGTACACCGTCTTTCAACATCTGGTTTTGACCGTCTTTCATTATACGCATATGGATATGCAATCCTGAACCGGCCTTTCCGGCTGTAATTTTCGGAGCAAACGTAATGTCATATCCATATTGATAAGCCAGATTACGGATAACCCATTTCGCAATCATCAACTGATCGGCAGCCAGGTCGGCACGTACCGGCAGGAATTCAATTTCATTCTGCTCATAGATTTTACCGTCAAGCGTGAAGTTACCTACCTCAGAATGCCCGTATTTGATCTGTCCGCCCGTCTTTGCAATATGCAGCATACAGTCGGTACGGAAGTCATTGAACTTGGCATAAGGAGCAGATTCATGATAGCCACGTTGATCCGTAGCAGGGAACAGTCCACTATCTTCTGATATCACATAATATTCCAATTCACCCATAGCCTGGAATTCCATTCCGGTTACATCAGTAAAGGCTTTGCAAGCTTTACGCAACGTATATTCCGGTGAACTTTCCAGAAGTTCACCATCTTTATTGAAGTAAGAGCAAAGCATGGAAAGTGTTGTAGTTTCAGCAAAAGGATCGATAAAGGCTGTGCAAAAACGCGGAACTACATACAAGTCGCTACTGCCCGCTTCAATAAATGGGAAAAGGCTTGATCCGTCTACACGCTCACCACAAGTCAGTATAGCATCAAGGTAAGCAGCGTCGTTAATAACAAAATTCAATGTTTTCAGTCGCCCGTCTGCTGCTGGATACATGAAGTTCACCATGCGGATATCGTTCTCCTTGATATAAGAAATAATGTCTGCTTTCGTAAATTCGGAAGCCGGTTTTTGAAGAGCAGCCACCAGTTGGTTGGCACTCATCGATAGTTCATGATTCATACGTTGGTTGTTTTTTAAGTTATTGTATGGTTAACAATGTGTTGTCATGCAATGATTCCCCACAAAGATAATATTTTATAATAACTTCAATATATATGATACCCAAAAAAAAATAGAATGAAGGTTTGGCAAAAGGTGATGAGATAAACTATATGTATATCCGGGTTGTTATAATAAGAAAAGTTATAGGGAATAGTAACCCGGACTACTATTCCTTTTTTCCGTCATATCCCCACTTTACATAAATAGCACCCCAGGCAAACCCTGCCCCAAATGCTGTAAAGATGAGGTTATCGCCTTTCTTTAGCTTATCTTCAAAATCCCAGATACAAAGCGGAAGTGTGGCGGCACTTGTATTACCATAACGCTCGATATTAACCATCACTTTCTCGGTTGGAATCTCCAAGCGTTGCGTTACAGCAGTGATAATGCGCTGGTTGGCCTGGTGTGGAATTACCCAGTCAATATCGTCTTTACTTAAATGGTTTCTTTCAATGACAGCTTCACAAGCATTAGCCATATTGGCCACGGCATATTTGAAAACCGTACGCCCTTCCTGATAAATGTAATGCATGTGATTATCCAGCGTATAATACGAAGGAGTACATACAGAGCCACCTGCTTTAATATGTAGGAAAGGCAGTCCCTTACCATCTGTTCTCAGCACTGAATCCATTACACCTAAATCTTCCGTAGTAGGTTCCAGCATGAAGGCTGCCGCACCATCACCGAAAATGGGACAAGTGGCACGATCCGTATAATCTATAATTGAAGACATTTTCTCAGCCCCTACCACAATAATTTTCTTGTAGTTTCCCGAACGAATAAAGTTTGCTCCCGTCTCCAGTGCATACAGGAAACCGCTGCAAACTGCCTGTACATCGAAAGCAAAAGCACGTTTCAATCCCAGTCGCTCACACAGAATGGAGGCTGTAGAAGGTAAGCGATAGTCAGGAGTGGTAGTAGCTACAATCACCAGATCAATTTCATCCGGTTGAGAATTCGTACGTTGAATTAACTGTTTGGCAGCTTTGCGGGCCATATACGAAGTTCCCAGTCCCTCTTCATGCAAAATACGTCTTTCCTTTATGCCTATACGTCCCATAATCCATTCATCGGTGGTATCGACCATTTTGGAAATCTCATCATTGGTCAGGATATAATCGGGTACATATCCTCCGACTCCTGTAATTACTGCGTTTATTTTCTCCATAAACTCTACCTAGTTTAGTAAATTCTGATTATAGAGACAATTATATATAAGTGATAATTAAGAAAATGCGGGCGCAAATATACAGAAAAGACTATGAATTCCAAGAATTGGCCAAAAACACTTTGGTCTTTTACCAATGAAAAGGAATAATTGACCAAAATTTCGTTGAATATTATTTCTTAATCCAAATATTGACGATTTCTGAGATAAACATTTGATGTTTGGAAGGTTCGTTTTTATAAGCTTCTTCCATGATTTTTGATTTATAAGGTTCGGCCAGGTTGGCATAGTCCAGCTCCTGAATAAACATCTTCTTGCACTCAATAATCATTCGTGCTTCTTCAAAGCTCATTAATCCTGAAGGAGTTTCCAGAGGAGTAAGTCCGGCCTCTTTCACCTTATCCGTATTCCTTCCTGACATTGTACCGCATATACGCAGGGCATTGCGATATTTTTCATTAAAGAAGCTGAGGGTAAAACTCTCATGCAGTTGGAGGAATTGATAAGTATAGCGGGTATCGCGTATAAAAATAAAGGTAGAAGGACGTTCCCAAATGTATCCCATACCACCCCAACTGGCAGTCATTGTATTGAAGGAGCTTTCATCGCCTGCCGTTACAAGCATCCATTCTTTACCAATCAGTTGAATCACATTGTCGGGCAAATCGGAGGCTTCAAGTTTATCGTAACGAGATTACCAATCAGTAGAGGTTACACCACTTTCGGAGGATTCGGAAGTTTGATCATTTACTTTCTTATCATTGGGATTCGTGCAAGATGCAAGGAATAAGAAAAGACTGATTACCGGTAATAAAATCGTTGTTTTCATTGATATAGGATAATTAAGTTATGAATCATTTAGTGTGCTCAAAGATAATCAATTTACTGAAAAGTCTTCTCTACTTTAGGAAGTGTTTGTTCAATGAGAAGTTTATTCATAAATTCACTTGGACTCATGTTATGACATCGCTTAAAGTTCCGAACAAAAGTACCAGTGGTTGCATAGCCACACTGTTCCGGCAAATCTTTAAGGGCAATTGAAGGATTTTCTCTCATCAGTTGTTCGGCATGCTGAATACGGAAATTATTCAGCCAAACACTGAAGCCTTTATCACAGAATCTATTGATGCTAACCGATAAATAAGAACGATTTGTATTCAGTACATCAGCCAATGTCTCTATCGTAAGGTCACTTTTAAGGAAGTATTGTTCATCACGAACTTTATGTAAGGCTTGCCAAAATAAAAGTTCATATTGATCCATAGATGCAGAATGTGATTCAGACGTATCTCCTTCATCGCATTTCTTAATCATTCCTTGAAGTCTATAATTTACGACACCTTGTTTCTTCAACTTACGGTACATAGATATGGACTTGAATGTAGCTGCTACAGAAATTACTAATAGAAAAATACAGATTGCAGCCACATGTGTATTTATTCTATTTACATCTTCACTCTCATTAAGCTCATGCTTCAATTCCTGAATCTTTAAACGCTCTGCATAATTCTTTTTATCGTTCTTCGCTTTAAATTCCAAATACGTTTGCAAAACTGAATCTCGTCGAGCTAACAAATCCAGAGCCTTTTCATATTGCTTAGTTTCACGGCAGAAAGAACTAAAATTGGTAAGAGCTTTTATTTGTAGCTCCATCCGAACGGGCGTTTTAACCATCTCTTTCATTAAAGGTTCAACAATCATATAATATTGACTTGCTTGTTGAATCTTACCTTTTTTCCACAATAAATCGGCAAACGAGTAACAAGGAGATAAAAAACAATTAGGCAAGATGGGTTCTTTACCCTTTTTTTGATAATTCTTCGCTCTCTCTTTATAAGATTTCATGGCCCTATCCAAAAACACAAAAGCAGAATCTTCCAGCTCTTCAGTAATATAAGTTTCAGCCATCATACAGTTTAAAACAATCTTATCACCTCTTTCTGATAATAGCCTCGCAGTTAAGTAAATACGTGCACTATCAGGCTTATTAAGCTCCATATAGCTTTTTACAACTTCATTCTGTATTGAAGGATTAAACGCTATTTCCGGATTAATTTTATTATAATATTCCAATGATTCCGAATAATATCCTGCTCCACATAAATATTTTATCAACATAATACCAGAGGCTTGTTGTAATTCTATAGATTTATGTTCTAATGCCAACTGGTATGCCTCCTCATATAATGGTAATGCATTTTCATAATCTTCCAACATTATAAAATGACTCGCTATAGTTAGAAGACACTTGCCCACATCTTCTGGTCTATCAGCCTCACGATACTGTTTCAACAACTTATACCAAATAGGAAGAAATTCATCTTGATTTCCCCGTTCATTAAGCAATAATGCTTTCATTTCATTCACTTGCCATTCTTCCTTTTGTGAAAGCGAATGATTGTTTTCCAACATTTCTATCCATTTAAGTCCTTTTATATCTGCTCCAGAAATGCCAAATCTATCCAAATTATTATAAAGTGTCACTAATTGAAGTAGAATTATCTTCCTCTCTTTACCAGAACTTAAAGGTAAAACCTCCATTAAAAGTTTTTCTTGTTTTTGTATCCCACCTATTTCTTCTTCGTTCCTATATGATATTTTAATCATAGATGCTATCCTATCTTGAAGTGGCAGATTTCTCACTTCGAATAATAAGGAATCAAAAGCAGCTGATAATATCGGCATTTTTGACAATTCTTTATCCAAAACTCTTTTTTTGCCAGAATTCGAACAAGCACTGCATAAGAACAGAAAAAGAAATAGATAGAGATTCTTCACTTGATATAGTTATTTAAAGGTTATTGCCCTGAATGCACAAGCGCTGGCACAATCTTCACATTCACTACAGTATCTTTCTTCTTTCATTTTGACTTTCTCATTTTCGATGTAAAGAAGTCCTAAACTACATGCATCCACACACTCGCCACATCCCGTACATTTGTCAATGTAAATAATCCATCTACCAACAGGTCTCGGATCTGATTTCTGATTATCCAAAATTTCTTTTTTTTCCATAACTCTATTGTTTTTTAGTTAGTCGCTTCAAAACTACGGAATCTATTTAGAAAAACAATCCTATTTGTACAGAAATATTTTCCTTATTTGAATTAAAAAGATTTTTAGAAGCATTTTCATACCCCGCCGCCAATTGGGCAAACCAAGTAAAAGAAACGGTATGAGTATAAGTTAGAGACAAATATAATGCCCATCTGGGCTCTGTTAAGTAATTGTACTCCTGCCCCAACCGATCCATATTCTGCCATAATTTGATTGCAGGCGTATTCTGTCCTGATTGCAACTGTTTTTCAGCTATCATAGTTCCACCTCCTTTACCGTACTCTGCCCCAATAGCTAAATCAATTCGGGCATTAGATAATAAGAAATTCCGAGTAAATGTAGAATATGCAGTAAAACGGTGCACAGTTTGCGTATATTCAGCCGGATAAAAAAGCAATTGACCTTTTGTCTGCTTAAAGTCAATTCCCGAAACGATAGAATAACGACTATTCCACTCATTATAAAGTCGATAGTAACCATAAGTCAGCCCATATTCATTAATACGGGAAGTAGAACGAAGAACCTTCCCCAAAGAATGCCATGTACCCATGTTCTCTTCCTGCTGCTGCAAAAGATCATAACTATCCGACTTGTCAAACAAAACTTTCCAACTCCATTCATGGCGATTCAATGGAGAAACTAATGAACCTATACCTTTATAATCCAGCTTCCAGCCATCTGTCTCACCTTCTTTCTTGTTTTGTATACGGTCACTTACTATATTTTGTCTGACAAGGTTCCCTCCTATCTGTTGAAATAGCCGGAAGCGTCCATAAACTCCCTCTTCTTGTAAGAATCCCCCGAACTCCTGTGCAGAATAATACCATTTTATATTTTCTCCTTTAGGCAAAGTTTTAAAGTACCCTAACGGATAAGAAACAAAGAAAGGATATGTCGTATGAGTACCTACATTCTGATAGTCCACCGTTTCTTTACGATTGCCATAAAATATGGAAGCACCCAAACGGTGACTTCCACACTCATAACCAACTCCAGGAGTTATTTTCCACTCCATCCACTGGTTTTCATTCCGGGGATCTGTATCCTTAGCATTCAGGTCAACTAAATAATCGAACCTCGAACCAATCAGCCAACGCGAAGAAACGGGTAATGAAAATGCACCGGACAGTTGATATTGCTCCGAACGTTGATCGCCACTCACTGAATCACAAAGATTTATTCCACGCCAGCAGTCACCGGTCATCCCATTCCAGTTCACCTCTTGCTTCCGGTTATTCAGATATCCTATTTTTCCATATAAAGAGACATTACCTATAGTCTGGTAGGATTCACCAAACACCGCATACTTATTGGATGAAGCGGGCAAACTGACATTACCCAAGTTTCCATCTTCAAACCTATACCCCACTTCCGCCACAGAAAACGAGCGGAAACGGTTGAATGACATTCCTACCGGATTAGCTCCTGTCAGCCAATTATTCTGCTGATAAACCTCTTGCATAGAATAGATATGTAATGAATCAGGCTGCGCATATACGGGAATCGCCGACAGAAGCCATAAAATAAATAATGTACTCCGCATAGTTGCTTGCTTATTTTTTCAAAGACGGTTCGGATACGATAAAGTCCTCCGCCGCATTGTTCGTATCCTGATAAATGAAATGCCCGTTGGTTGATGCTGCACTTTTACGTATCAACGATTTCCCGGAATAATCTCCTTCCGGAATATACACAGGTTCATGGTTCAGTTCATCAGGCACACGCTTATTGGCAAGCTTGGCTTCATTTTCCACGCACTCCACACAATCAATCACACACTCTTTCGGAATCATCAAATAGAATTTAGTCTTATTAGAAGCTTGGGGCCTGTTTTCCCTGTTCAATGGATTATTTACATATTCCTCTGCACTAATACCTTCAAATCCAAATATCATGAATGTGGGGCCAACTACCGGAAATGAATACATCCATGCGGTCGAGTTAAGATTTAAAAGCAGGTTCAATGGTTTCACACCGGGTGCTATGTTCTGTTTGCTCAAACTTACATGCCAGAATCCCCAGTCAACTTTAGATAAATCAACTGAATTAGCATGTTGATATTCGCCTCCGGTATGATCTACAGCATTCGTTGCAATGGTAGTTTCCGCTCCGGGCAATAAAGGATACTCCTTACCGCTACCCGGAAATTGCCAGGTCATATCAGCAACAGGAATCCGTTTCATATCCGTATATTTCACCCAGGGAGATACAATACCCGGCATCGGATCCACCAAAGCCAGACACAATCCATCCAGATATACAGTCTCATCAGAATTATTATAGAGTGTAACATATTGGTCTGCCTGATAATCTGCTCCCAACTCTCCTTTACAGCCCACATAATAAATCTCTTTAATGACCAATGCATTTATTTTAGAACGAGCCAGTTGCAACTGAACTTTCATCACTTCTTCACCCTGTTCGGGCAATAACGACAAAGATTCCAATCTTCCACTGAAAATAATTCCGGAAGCAGATTGATAATGTACGGCAACTGTATAATATCCATATTCCACATTAAACAAAGCTACTCCATCAGAAGCACATGAAGAGGCATAAACCGTACCTTGATCCTTATTTGTCAATACCACCTCCATCTCTTCAAAAGGCAAGGTCACTTCATCCGTAGGAGAAAGTAGTCGGACACTCACAGAGCATGAAGAACTATTCTCATCCCCGGTACAAGCACAGAGAAATAACACGAAGAAAAACAATACATAATATTTCATTCTCATTCAATATCTAAAATTTAATACAAATACTAATTTTAAAAGCGGATACTAATTTCCGCACCATAATATAAATCCGGATTCACAACTGCATATTTCTGTATACTCCGCCGATATCGTTTCGGATTGGATTGCAGCAGGTTATTAGCACAAAAAGCAACCGAAACATGACGTCCGATCTCTTTAGTAACCCGAAGATTCAATAAGAAATAAGGTTTATACGAGTCCTTCAGAAAAGCGGTAGTTGTATTCGCCCTGATCACTAAGTCAGCAAAACGTTCATCCGTCGCCATATCCGGCGTGAAAGGATGTTGGTTTCCCTCTCCGTCTATATAATAAACCGGATTCAGGCACTTCTGATTATTACTGTCCGTGTACACAGGGTTATTAAACCGGCTCTCCATTCCCCGCTGTTGTTTATCCATCCACACAGCCTGAAGCGTTAGGCTTGTGATCAAACCGATTCTGGGAATTTGAGTAACACACTGAAACCGGCTATTCAATTGTTGCCAGATTTGAGTATTCGCAACAGAAGGCCCTGTTTCATAAATACCTACATAAGGGTAAGCTTTTCCATTCACTTCTATCTGGGGATGCAAGGCAGAAAGTGCCGTATTCTTTTCACATACATCCAGATATCCGCCACTTATGTAAAATGAAGAACGCAGCGTCTTTGAATGAATCGGACCAATGGTATACTCAACACCTTGTTTCTCCTGTTCTATACCATTCTGGGGTGATAAATAGGTAGCAAACGTAGTATTCAAAGTATATGGAAGAAGTTCACCATCATTCATGACACCCTCATCCGTCAATTCCGGTTGTTCTCCTTTACTGATCAAAGGGGAATAGCGGCGATAGGAAAAAGGTTCGGCAAGTTGTGAGGTACAATAGCCATTTTTGAGATGTTCCTTAAACCATACCACATCCGCAGTAACACCTCCTATCCGAAAATTCACCCCTATTTCAAACTTCTGATTAACAGGCAAACGCAAGTCGGAGTTAAAGTTACGGTCAGTTATAAATGTATGCATGACGGTCAGACGCTGATTATTCTCAGCATCATTGTACGTAAAGCAATTCATATCCGTATACGATTTATCGGGATACAAATAAGCAAGTACAGGCATCTTATGCATCAATCCCCACCCCATACGTACACTGAAACGACTTAGAAAAACATCATCCGTCCTATCAATAAATATCTGGGAAAGATTGATACGCGGATCAACAGAAAAGTTCCGTTGTAGACGCTTAGTCGGCAACTGAGTAAAACGTACTCCCGCCTGCACTTCGGTCCGCATCTTCCCATAACGGAGAATAAAGTGATTTTCAGCAAAAGCAGAATACTTATATAATAAAGGTATATCCCGATAAGACCTTGTCCGCACTCTGAGCATTTCCAAGGGAGGACGAAGAGGATCGAAACTGATTCCTTTTCCACAATTCCCTTCCACCTCAGCATGAAGCCCCAGTTGAAAATGGTTACTGATATTCTCACCCATCGTTTTTCTGTGATTGGCAGTCAACGATACATCTCCGCTCAATGGCTTGCCGTCAACGGATAACTGAGAGAAATAATGGGGAGGCAGGAACACTCCGACATGTTCACCTGCCTGCGCGGCATAGGTAGTGACTTGCTGCGTTCCCGAATAATATGTACTGGATTCATTCTTCTGGCTTCCATACATAAACCCTAGCTGATATTCAAGATTGGAAATCCAGGAACGATTCAATTTCCACTGTCCGTTAGCAGAAAAGGATATGTTTTGATCCTGGTATTTCCGAAATTCACCATCCACCGTATTCTGCCCTCTTTTATCATTATCCTTCATCCAGTAACCACGCATATTAAGACGCAAAGTAGCCGACCGGAAATCCTTCGCATAAGCCGCTTGGATTCCAAATCTTTGGAAAGATTCTTCAAAGACTTGAGGCGATTGATTTGAAAGTGCATAATCAGCTCCTAAATAGAGAGTTCCCCCATTATTACTGATCGCAATACCCTTCCCCACAGAAGCAAGTTTCTCCGTAGCTGTCAGACGAATACCAATGGTAAGAGGTTGTATCCCGGCTTTCGACTTGACCAGAACAACCCCACTGGTCACATCTCCATAACGTGCCGAAGGAACACCACGTATCACCTCGACCGACTCCACAGAAGATGGAGACAAGGAACGCACGTCGAAACCAGATAACACCGTGCTATTAAAAAGGCTGCCCCTACCTTCAAGTCCCATTTGCTGCATATTGGCATTATTATTCATGCGGAGTCCATCCACCACTATGGCTGTCCCTAAAGCATTAGTCGTATTTTCATAAGTTGCACTGCGGATGGTAAAGGCAGCCGGAGCATTCAGATCCGGATTGCGGACAAGAACACCGGGTAGTAATTGGGATAAGACAGAAAGGTCAGTAGCCTGTATATGACGAATAGCATCCTGCCCAATGACAGAACGTGTTCCCGGAGCATTTGATTGAGTAGCAGTAACAATCACCTCCTGTAACCGGATGTTGCGAAGAGTATCTATAGCCTGCATTTCAGTCTGTCCATATACCGCCAGCGAACAAACCCAAAAAGCAATTAATATATAACCCCTGTAACAATTATTCATTTGCACAACCCAAGATGGTAATTTACATACCTAATGAGCGTTATATAGTAACCCTCAGATTAGGGGGCAAAGGAAACGATTTTCTACCAACATTTCATTACCAAACTTTAAAAAAATGCAGAATAAAATCACTCTTTTCGGACTTTTGTGTGTACATTTGCAAGCAACAGAACAACAATATCATGCCATTTTTCATATTAAAGACATTACTTATTTGTACTTTTCTGCTGACTTGGGCTGTACTAGGTCTTGCTTCTATCTCTCTGATTTGGAGAAACAAGCATAAAAAGGATTTGAGCATATTATTAGCACCAATCCTACTAATATACTGGGGATTAACGTCATATAGCACATTATACGAAAATTTCTTCCTGCTTCAGAGAACATCCCTCTTACCCACCCTATACTGTTGGGGACTGACTTTTCTCCCTCCTTTACTCTATTTCTTTATCCGCTTCCGTATTACCGGAATATTTCCCCAAAAGTCACAATGGTGGAAACATATGTTACCTTCGATGGTCTTATCGTGTTGTTACATATTGATGTCAGTTTTAAGTCCGGTGGCAGATCGCTTAACTTACAGTTGGGCTGAAATTCTATCATCGTTCCCGGCTTGGTGGACACTTTTCCGTTTAACGTGTATAATAACAGGGGGCACACAGACTTTCATTTACATATTACTTTTGCGAAATATGAACGAAACAGACTGTATATTCCTAAAATCAGCTTCCGATATTCAAAGAAAAAGCATCCTAATATCAGGGTTCTTCTTCATGTTCTTACTGAATATGTTCACTTCTTCATATATCTGCAATCTTTTATACAACCTTTGTATTGGCGCATTAAGTGGATATATCTTTTATAATTCTCTCTTACACCAATTCATAAAACAAAAGCTCAAGTTACATATTTATCGGGAAACATTGTCCCCATTCCCAGTGAATAACCTAAATCAACAACTAGAAAGCAAATCAGAAAAAGAAGTCGTAGAAAAAGAGGTGCTCATAAATGGCAAGAAGAACTCCAAAGTATACTTGACTCCTCAAAAGATCGATGAAATAAACCAACTATTACAAACACCGGAATTCATTTATGATCAAAAAATAAAATTGGAGCAGTTTGCTCAAAGAGTGGCAGTCAATTCCACCTATTTAAATAGATATTTCAATCAAGAATATGGATGTAGTTTCCTTCAATACCTTACGTCACTTCGCATCGAAAAAGCAGAAATGCTGCTAAGAGATTCGAATGCAGAAATAGAAGACATCTGTTATAATACAGGTTTCAACAGCCCTTCTGCATTTCACAAAGCTTTTAAAAACCGATATGGCTGTTCTCCCTCGGAATGGAGAAGAAGATGTCTCACTTAAAAGTTGAATCGCAGTCAATCCGTATCAGAACTGATGCATCTATTTATTTCACATTAGTCATTATTCTACTGAAGGCCAGAGATATATCTCTTTATCCTTAGGAACAATCGAGTGTTGACCTAGGTTAACAAGCCTATCAACCTTGGTTGACGAGTCGATTAACCTTGGTTGATAGGCTTGTTAGCCAAGGTCATCCCCCAACAAGACTTATTGGAAAACTCAACACACACAGGGCAAGAAGCAAATGATCCCCTGTTTGTTTTCTAATCACTATTGAAGCTTTTATCGCAAAACATATGGATAAATCTTGTTTAGCACACACTTCATATCATCAAAAAAAGGTTGAAATCGTAAAAACAGAAAGATTTATTCCGAATAAACATTCTGAATTTCAGCCACTTAAAATTATTATTTTAGTTTACTGATTTTAGCATTTAGATTTCCCAACTTCCAACTATTTTTGCCTGTGTTCATCTGAGAAAACAATAATATAAACCAACGGATATTTCCGGATAATCATTATGAAGGAATAGCTGCATTAGCCATTTTATAAAACAGCTAAAAACAAACTGAAAATCAATATACAATAATCAACAAATACAATATTAATTTTTATTCTTATGAAAAATGAAAAAATAGACATGAGTAGGGAATCGGATACTTTCCGTGTCTCCCAAGAAGGAATGTATATTATTACAGGTACCAATTCAAGACATGGAATAACAGTATCTGCCGGAGTACGTGCAACAATTGTTCTACAAAATGCCAACTTATGTGATCCGGAAAACATGGGTGTCGCATTCCATATTGCGGAGAACTGCCATATCACGGTGATTCTTGAAGGAAACAATATACTACACAGTGGCCGTGAAATGGCTGCAATCCAATCAAGAAAGAACTCCGTCCTGACCATTAAAGGCGATGGAAAATTAATTGCATACGGTGGAGAAGGTGCGGCCGGTATAGGATGCGGATATGCTACCGAATGTGGTGACATTATTATCGAAAGTGGAACAATAGAAGCCTATGCAGGTTATCAGCACGAGACTTCATGGCGTGCCGGCTCTGCAGGAATAGGTGGTGCCGGTCAATATGCAGGTCGAAAAAGCAAATGTGGAAACATAACTATTTTAGGAGGAAAAATCATAGCCAAACGCGACAAAGGAAACTGGGATATTGGCCCGGGGGATGAAGGAACTTGTGGCAATGTAAAAGTAAATAAGAATGCAATAGCTTCCAGTATGTGTGTGTATGGCTTCGCTACTTCAGAACCAACTCATACTCCAATTCCTATTCCTGACCCTGAACCTACTCCTCATTTTGGTACAGAACAATATGGAGATTTGAAACACATACCTATACCCAATGCAGGATTAATCATTCTCTGCCCGTTTCTACCAATGCTTTTTATGAGGCTTAATATGTTAAGTGAAGACCGCAGGAGTTTCAATAGTAACGAATCAAAAGTACGAGCTATATTCATTTTACAACGCCTTATAGCAAATGAAGACAAGGAGTATGATGAAAAAGATCTGTTCCTCAACCGTTTGTTAATAAATTACCCCTCCAACGAATCACTCCCTAAAAGACTGGAACTTAATCAAAATGAACTTAGCACAATAGATTCTTTATTGGAAGCAGCAAAGACAAACTGGGAAAAAATGAGGAATACCTCAATGAGAGGTTTTCAAGAAGCTTTTTTGAGAAGAGCAGGATTTATAGAAAAAACTGAAAGAGAATGGACTCTAACTGTAGAGGAACGCGCATATGATATATTATTGGATAGCATTCCCTGGTCATACAAACTTGTACGGTTACCATGGATGGAAAATATACTCAAGGTTAACTGGAGATAAACTCCTGCTCTGACAACAGTTCAGAAATTCACTTTTACATTTAAATAATCAGTATAGAAGACCTTTATCTTCTATACTGATTAAAAATTTTATGCAATCGTTATTGAAGAATCCAAATAAACATCCTGAATGGTATTCAATAATTGAACACCCTCTTCCATTGGCTTTTGGAATGCTTTCCGTCCGCTGATCAATCCCATTCCACCGGCACGTTTATTGATAACCGCTGTAACAACAGCATCACGCAAATCCGATTCTCCATGAGATTCACCGCCGGAATTAATCAAACCGACACGCCCCATATAACCATTAGCAACCTGGTAGCGACAAAGGTCGATAGGATGTGAAGTTGCGAGTTCAGAGTACATTCTTTCATCCGTTTTACCAAAGTGAATAGCTGTGAATCCGCCATTATTGGAAGGAAGTTTTTGCTTTACAATATCAGCCTTGATGGTCACTCCGATGTGGTTGGCCTGCCCGGTAAGGTCGGCTGCCGCATGATAATCTGTGCCATCTTTCTTAAAATCATTGTTTCTGAGATAACACCAGAGAATGGTTGCCATACCTAACTCATGAGCATATTCAAAAGCTTGTGATATTTCAATAATCTGACGACGACTTTGCTCCGAACCGAAATAAATTGTGGCGCCAACAGCTACCGCACCCATATTCCATGCTTCCTTCACAGTTCCAAACATCACCTGATCGTAAGAGTTTGGATAAGTAAGCAGTTCATTATGGTTCAGTTTTACAACGAAAGGTATTTTATGGGCATATTTACGGGCAACGGCCCCTAATATACCAAATGTGGATGCAACTGCATTACAACCTCCTTCGATTGCCAGTTTCACTATATTTTCAGGATCAAAATAGATCGGATTAGGAGCGAATGATGCTCCGGCTGTATGTTCTATATCCTGGTCGACCGGCAGAATGGATACATACCCGGTATTCGCCAAGCGTCCATGCCCGTATAAAGCCTGCAAGCTATTGAGGGTACGTACATTTCTGTCAGAGTCCACCCAGATTTTATCAATCACATCAGGTCCAGGAACATGAATTAATTTCTTATCTATTGTCTTACACGTATGGTTCAGGTAATATTCTGCCTGTTGTCCCAACAAATCAACTGTTTTACTCATAATATATCCGTTTTTAATTTAGAATCATACTAAATAAACAGTTTTCTTTGTCGATTGTTTTATCGCGAAGCCGAAAAAGATTACTTCTCTCAGAGCAAGTTACAACCCCAGAACTTCATCTATAAGTATCAGCGTGATTCTACCTTTCGGATGGCACTTATGAAGGATTAGTCTCTCATTGCAGATACGGTCCGACGAGGAACAGTCACTGCATTTTCCGGTAATAGAACAAGGCGTTTTCATTCCCTCATGCCGTGCTACATTTCGGGGTGCTGCGATTTCACGAATACGGGAATAGGCATCCTCCGGTGTTTCAACAACTTTATTCCGACCCGCTACTATGATAATCTTACGTGGCCCGAAAGCGATAGGCGCTATGCGATTACCGATCATATCCAGCCAGTGCAACGCTCCGTCCGAGGCACTGATAGCATTTACCCCGGTCATAAATGTATGGCAAACCAAAGCCTGCCTACGGCGTTCAATCAGTTCCTTAAACCTGACGTTCTTTTCAAATGTATCTATGAAACAGTATCTATTCTTGCTGCGCAACCAGTCTATCGTACCCGTGGCATACAGCGTTATAGAATCTCCGAATGAAACAGAATCGGGATTTATTTCTTCAATTTTTGAGCGTACTATTATTCCTGCTTCTTGCACATTGGGAGCAACAAGTACTTCAAAGCCATTATTGATAAGTTTCTTGATTAATTTTTCCGGGAAAGCCATAAGCATAGTATTAATTATCGGTGATATTTTCCTTTATCTTTTACCAGTATCACCTTTAACTGCGGATCGAAGAGCATCTCGCGTCCAACGGAAGACAACAAAAGTTGTAACTGACTACTACGATGTTCCCAAGTTAATAGATCTATGGAACGATTCAAACTTTCTTTTATCTCAGTATACCAACATCCGGGAAAGGACAGAGCACTCACAACCTTTTTATCTGCAATTTCCTGCAAGCCCTTAATAAAGCACTTCAATTCTTTTTTGCTTAAATCATCCGGATCATCGTAAGGTACATAAAACGAAGTATAATAACCACTTTGTGTGAATACTTCCAAAGCTTTCCAACTCTGTCCTTCTATAATCAGCCGATCTTTCTCTATCTGAAAAGATTCTACTAATCTGTCCAAACTTGAAAGTGCCATTATTCTATTCTCAGGAGTCAGATTCTTTATATCCAACCACATTTTTCCTTTTTTCTTTCTCATATAAGAAAAATAGGATGCCAGGCCCAGGTAGAAAGTAGTATCAGCATCATGTGTTACATCAAATTTACGACTCTCACGGAAGACGAGATCAACTTCTATATTCGGATAAATCATATGCTTCTCATATAACTTCTCCATCGAATTACAACGATGGAGCCAGATCTTATCCGGATAGCGGCCTATCTCCCGGAATCCCATAAAGAGGATACACATCAATGTCAATACGATTCCCACCACAAGATGAATTGTTTTCATAATCAGTTTCGATAAAAAAATATTTGAAATAAGTTTTTATAGCCCTGTTTGGGTAATGATATTGCCTGTTTGATATTACAAATATACGATTTTTATTCAGATTAGAGAAGAGAAATAGACGAATCGCCCGTTTCTTTCTGTAAAAATGGTACTTTAATCCGTAATTTATCTAATCACAAATATTATCAACCAGCGTAACTTTGCAGCATGAAAATATTAATATAATAAATGAAATATAGAATACTAAAATGATCTATTGAAACATGAAAAAAGTACTTGTAATATCCGGTCATACAGACCTTGCTACTTCAGTAGCTAACAAAACGATCCTTAACACAATTAGCCAGCGTCTTCCTGAAGCAGAAATAGTAAAGCTCGACACTCTTTATCCCAACTTCAGAATCGATGTCGATGCAGAGCAACAACGTTTATTGAAAGCCGACATCATCGTGTTGTAGTTTCCAATCTTTTGGTACAGCGCCCCTTCCATACTGGAACGCTGGATGGAAGAAACATTCCGACATGGCTTCTCTCATGGTAGTACCGGCGACAAACTGAAAGGCAAAAAACTGATACTCTCATTTACTACTGGTGCCCCACAAGAAATGTATTCTCACGAAGGGACAATGGGGTATACGATTGATGAGCTTCTACCCTGCTATAAAGCCACATGTAATCTTTGTCAAATGGAATTTGCCGGATATATCTATACTGGCGGTGTAAGTTACGGCACACGTACAACCCCAGAATTGATAGAACGGCAAAAGGTAAAATCTGTAGAACATGCCGAAAGTTTGATCAGATTGATGGAAACACTTTGATTACGGAAAAAATATGATTTTTTTCTTCATCATTTTTTGTTGCTGAACTTTCCGAAACGCAAATGTTATTAGACTGCAAATGAAATAAAGTTCATTCATTTTGGTGGATATTTAACCAATATTTTATAATTTTGCAGATGTGTTTTTGAATCTTTTGCGAGAAATATGAAAATATCTTTAAACATTAGACGAATTTTTCTTTTTACTGTCCTTTTCATCAGTAGTTCCGTAAGCAGGTGTCAGATTTATAAGTACATAGGACTGGAAAACGGCCTGAGCAACCAGAAAATATATTATATCCAAAAAGACCGAAGGGGATACATGTGGTTCCTAACCCAAGAAGGGGTAGACCGTTATGACGGAAAACATATCAAGCATTACAATTTTTCAGACGACAGCATGAAGCTGGACTCACGAATTGCTTTGAACTGGCTCTATATGGACAGCGGGAATATATTATGGGTAATCGGTCAGAAAGGTCGTATTTTCAGATATGATTCACAGCATGATAAATTCGAACTGGCCTACGTACATCCGGAACTGATCAGAAATAAATCACAGGCATTTCTAAATTACGGTTATCTGGACAAGAGCGACCGCATCTGGCTATGTTATAAAGATAGTATTACATGGTATGATATCCGTACCGGAACGACATTGCATATGCCGACACCAGTCAACGGCGAAATAACTGCCATTGAACAGACGGATGGCAACCATTTCTTTATCGGTACAGGGAGTGGGCTGTTTCATACCGGAATAGAAAAGGGGAAACTGAATATAATGCCTAATAAAGTGGTGGAAGGTATCGGCACATCAGTGCATGAACTCTATTACCATGCTGTTTCAAAACAACTGTTTGTGGGAAACTATAAAGAGGGAATACTTATATATGACGTAGGGAAAACAGGAAAAATCATCCCTTGTCAATCACCCAATAATGTAGAGATAAACCGGATCGTTGCTTTGAATGCCCATGAACTTCTAGTAGCCACGGGTGGGAAAGGTGTATATAAACTGGATATGAATACATGCATGAGTGAGCCCTATATAACAGCTGATTATAATAGTTATAACGGGATGAACGGAAACAATATCAATGATATTTATGTAGATGAGGAGGAACGCATCTGGCTTGCCAATTATCCTACCGGTATTACCATCCGTAACAACCGCTATGGAAGTTACGACCTGATAAGGCATTCCCTTGGTAACAGTCTTTCACTGGTGAACGATCAGGTTCATGATGTATTGGAGGACAGTGACGGTGACCTCTGGTTTGCGACCAGTAACGGTATCAGTCTTTATCAGACCGACACAAAAGAATGGCGCTCATTCCTCAGTTCCTTTGATCCGGTACCGGATGATGAGAATCACATCTTTTTGGCACTGTGTGAAGCCTCTCCCGGAGTGATATGGGCCGGCGGTTTTATGCCAGGCATTTGCAAAATAGAAAAGAGGAAAGGATTTAAGATTAGCCACATTTCTCCTGCTGCTATTGCAGGAGTACGTCCCGACCAATATATATTTGACATTAAGAAAGATTCGGCCGGTGACGTCTGGTCCGGCGGATATCATCATTTGAAGCGCATCAATCTTGAGACAAAAAGTGTGCGTCTATATCCGGGAGTAAACTCCATCACTACCATCCAGGAAAAGGACACCCGGCAGATGTGGATTGGTACAAGAATGGGGCTCTACCAGCTTGACAAGGAATCGGGAGTTTATCTGTATGTTGACCTGCCCATTGAATCTCCCTATATATGCGCTCTGTACCAGAGAAACGACGGCATTCTATATATCGGTACCCGTGGAGCTGGATTGCTTGTATATGACATTAATAAAAAGAAGTTCATCCATCAGTACCGTACAGACAATTGTGCGCTGATTTCTGACAATATCTATACAATTCTTCCGCGCCAGGACGAGAGCCTGCTTATGGGTACGGAAAACGGAATTACCATTTATTCACCTAGAGAACACTCCTTCCGCAATTGGACGCGGGAACAAGGATTAATGAGTGTAAATTTCAATACCGGTTCTGCTACAACCTATAGTAAAAATACACTTGTTTTTGGTGGAAATGACGGGGCTGTCAGATTTCCGATAGACATACAGATACCGGAACCACATTACTCACGTCTATTACTACGCGATTTTATGATAGCCTATCATCCCGTTTATCCGGGCGATGACGGTTCTCCGCTGGAAAAGGATATTGACGAGACTGACCGACTGGAACTGGCCTACGGACAAAACTCCTTTTCTCTTGATGTAGCTTCCATTAATTATGATTATCCTTCCAACATTCTTTATTCATGGAAGATTGACGGTTTTCACAAAGAGTGGAGCCGTCCGAGCCTGGACAATCGAATTGTTGTAAGGAATCTGCCTCCCGGCAGTTATACATTGCAGATTCGTGCCATATCCAATGAGGAAAAGTACAAGACCTATGAAACAAGGAGCATTCAGATTGTCATAACGCCTCCGGCATGGGCCAGTGTATGGGCCATGGCTGGATATGCAATCCTACTGGTGTTGGTTATGGTTATCATATTCCGTATCATCATACTGCACAGACAGAAGAAGGTTTCGGATGAAAAAACACGATTCTTCATTAATACGGCCCATGATATACGTACTCCGCTTACATTAATAAAAGCTCCGCTGGAGGAAGTCATAGAAAATCGTATGGTGAAGGAACAGGCATTGCCGCATATAAATATGGCTCTTAAAAATGTGAATGCATTGCTTCAGCTGGCGACCAACCTGATAAATTTCGAACGGGTAGACGTCTACTCTTCCACCCTTTATGTTTCTGAATATGAATTGAATTCCTATATGGATAATGTTTGTGCTACTTTCCGCAAATATGCCGAGATGAAACATGTCAGGTTTGTTTACGAAAGCAATTTTGACTATCTGAATGTATGGTTTGACAGTGACAAGATGGGATCTATTCTGAAGAATATTCTGTCAAATGCATTAAAATATACACCTGAAGGTGGCAGCGTACGCATTTATGCCTGTGAGGAAGGAAACTCCTGGAGCATCGAAGTGAAAGATACCGGAATCGGCATTCCCTCATGCGAACAGAAGAAATTGTTTAGGAATTGTTTCCGGGGTAGTAATGTCATTAACTTGAAAGTGACAGGTAGCGGAATCGGTCTGATGCTGGTATACAAACTGGTCAAATTACATAAAGGCAGGATTCATATTCAAAGTACTGAGCATGAAGGCACTTGCGTGCAGGTAACTTTCCCGAAAGGGAACAGCCACCTACATAAAGCAAAATTCATCTCTCCCAAGACACCGAATGAATGTTCGGAGACTATCGTATCTGGTGGCACTCCAGGGTTACTATCCATGGAAATATCCCAAGTAAACGGCTCTTTACAACGTATCCTGATAGTAGAGGACAATGATGATCTGCGCAATTATCTTATTGATATGTTCAAAACGGGTTATAATGTCCAGTCCTGCCCGAATGGAAAGGAGGCACTTGTCATAATACGGGAGTTTGACCCGGATCTCGTCATATCCGATATAATGATGCCCGAAATGGGTGGAGATGAACTCTGCTCAGTTATAAAAGGTGATCTTGAAATATCTCATATTCCGGTCATTTTGCTGACTGCACTGGGAGATGAAAAAAATATGCTCGAAGGACTGGAAATCGGAGCGGATGCCTACATCACCAAACCTTTCAGTGTGGGGATACTCAAGGCAACGGTCAAAAACATACTTGCAAATCGTGCTTTGCTCCGTCAGGTTTATAACAGCATTGAAGATAGAGAACAGACTCTTCCACTCAATTGCACCAATACCTTGGATTGGAAATTCATAGCCTCTGTCAAGGAATGCATAGAGAATAACATGGGAAATTCGGACTTCAATGTAGACATGCTCAGTAGTCAGCATCACATGAGCCGTACAAGTTTCTTCAACAAATTAAAAGCATTGACCGGTTACGCTCCAGCTGATTATATCCGGATGATACGTTTGCAACATGCCGCACAATTACTAAAACAAGGCGAACATACGGTAACAGAGATTGCTGATATGGTTGGATTCTCGGATGCAAAATACTTCCGAGAAGTATTTAAGAAATATTACAATGTAAGTCCAAGCAAATTTAATACAAAATCAGAAAACTGATAGTCAATAAAGTTGGTTACTCAACTGTTGAGCAGCTAACAAAAAAGGCATTAACTACCGAAGAGAATCATCGTAATAGCCGGAAAAAAATTCCAACTATTACGATGATAAAGAACGACGTTACCAGCATCTTTTTAGACACTGTAATGAATATCTGCTCACAGTTTATTACAACAATAGGTTCTTTATCACTCACCCATTGCTTGAAATATAAAAATACATTTCAGAGCACGCACTCAACGTTTAAATTAATACAATATATTATAGAGTTCGTATCATTGATGAAAAAGTCCTCAAAGATCATTTTTTAAAGAATGCTTTGATATGCTTATGCTATACATCAAAAATAGAAAATCCCTGTAAATTATGTTTTACAGGGATTTTTTATTTTGCAATTCTTTCCAGCGGAGAGACAGGGTTATGAACCTTTTCTCCACAAGTACCTTGTTTTCAAGATTATAATAATGTCAAATTATCTCTTAGTAATGTTTTAGTAACTGAAAAATGTCCAGTTATGTCTTTCATCGTCTTTATGATGTCAGCTCATACAACATTACTATACAAAGATAATATAACTCATTCAATTATCAAAATAACTCGCTCTGATTTTACAAATTCATTTTTTGACATATATTTGGCACAAATTGAATATCATTATTGATCATGCCCGACTGTTAGGCCTATTTTTCTAACGATTACTCTGTTGGCATATCATCTTTCTTATTCTGCCACTCATCGGCAATCTTGCCCCAGTCAATTTTGCATTCCTTTAATCTGGTCCATACGTCCCAATAATCTGGATCATCCGACTGAGGACATTGATTCTTAGGCAATGTTCGCATTTTAACCATAATAGGTAGCTCGGATGCCCACCCTAATAATACAGCATATTGAGAAGGTAGCGATGGCATTTCACGAAGAATCCCTCTCATATTGTCTGGCAACAAACGGTGAACCAATTCTTGGTCTCGGTCATTAGATATACGATGCAATAGGAAGGAATTGCATTGTGATAGCACTGTCGATGATAGTTCGGATGGTCTTTGTGATGATAAAACCAACCCCAATCCGAACTTTCTGCCCTCTCGCGCAATCTTCTCAAACACTTTGCAACATTGTGTAGTTGGTCCAGTATTCTCAGCATCATCATTGTAACGTTTCACAAAATAATGTGCCTCTTCCATAACCAAGACCGTCGGCAGACATTGCTTATTCAGCCTGAGATAACGTTGTTGTGCTTCAAATACCATACGAGCTATGACTGCCGTAACAATGCTTGTCACATCAGAAGGGAGCAAGGACAAATCAATGATTGTGAGCGACTCTTTATTGTCAGCACCTATATAGTTTCCCAACCATTCACTCAGTTTGAGGGTTTCGTTATCAATAACCTTCTTGACTCGTACATCTGTCAACAAAGTCTTGATGCGTGGCATGAGAGTAACAATATAGTCTGTGGTATTCAGAATCTCCGCGTTGGCTTCTATTGAGCGTATAAAGTTCTCTCCTGTGAACGGGATAGGGCTATCCTCATCGGTTGGAAGAAACTCCTCCTCTTTACCTCCAGCCTTTGCATACACCTCTTTCAACAGCGTTATCAAACTATCAACTTCGGCTCTTGTATAATCATAATGAGGATATGCTCCACTTCTGGCATTTATCAATTCGTTCGCCTTGGCTTCAAATGCTTGAATAGCATCCTTCAGTTCACCAGAATAATCCTCATCACTTACTATCCCGCTTACCCACTTCTCAACAGATTGGTGGAAATTCTTAGGGAAAGGAAATTTCCCCCATGGATTACCCGCCGCTTTATTGACCTCAATAGTATCAATAATTGTACGGGCATAACTGGCCAATTCCCGTTGCTTAGATAATTCCTCAAACACGATTCCACTTTTCACAGACTTCAACGCATGTACAATCGTTGTTCTATGGGTCTTAGGTGATGCTTTGGTAAACCCGCACCATTCGTCAGTATTCCAGAACCACAAAGGCACTTCGAGCTGCTTTTTCCCATCGCCATTCTCTACATTCACCATATAGATATTTGCCTCCTGCTTGTCAACAAAAGCCTTGCTATACTCTCCATTCGGATCTAATACAATGAACCTACTATTCACAGGTTTTGTACTATCAACCAGTTTCTCTCTTGCACTTTCAAGCGACCAACGTATCAGGCCAGCTACGGAACAAGATTTCCCACTCCCAGTATTACCAAGTACTGCAAGATGACGCCCAAACAAGCGGTCGGGATCAATCATAACCTTGGCATTACCCACAAGAGGGCTATTACCAATATACACTCTTCGGTTATCTCCTGATTCGATTATAGACCTCAACTGGTCCTCCATTGGTAGAATAACAATATCTCCTACTGACGGGAATGTCTCTAAACCACGTTTAAACTTATAGCCATCCTCCGTAGCCACTAGTGTTCCCACGGGCTGCAACTCCATTTTTCGCAATGGAAATGGCAAGTCAATCAGCCCAAAGTCTTGAAATCCACTTCGCTTAGGATAAGGTGATCGCTGTATGGTAATCCACGATACCTGCCCTATTACAAAACCCAAATCAACGGGAATCATCAAATATCCGTTGATACGTGGAAAACTCCGTGGCATCCCTGTATTAAGTGCGACACTATCGGGTGATTCTATGTCTAGCTGCACTTCTATTCTATCCGGTGAAATATATTCCACCGTACCTACACGTAGTGAAGCAAGCTGTTCAATAGGCGTTGTAATCATATGCTATACAATTGATGTAGTTGGAGTAGTAGGTGTTATGGAAGCAGGCGCAGCTGAAGTCGGAGTAGATAACGCTGGTGATGTAGCCGCAGGTGAACCTGAAGCAGCTCCCATACGGTGCTGTAATAGTTCAGCCATTCTAATAGTGGTTCTATCAATAGCAGACTTAGGCAGGTAGTCATTAGCTAAATTGGTAATGTCACCCAAGTTTTTACCTATCAAAATAGACATCTGTGCATAATGAGCAGATTCATAATAGAACTTTAAGATACGGCTAATTGGGTCATTAAAGGATATAACCACCAAGTGTGTTGAAGGGATAGTAAGCATATCGTGAATTACCCTATTAATATGTTCATCGCCAAATCCGTATCCGTATGTTACCAGTGTACTGTTTGGTCTGCAAATGGCTGCAGCAAAATCACGGAACAATTCCACGTATGGATATTCAGATGTTTCGCGGTCTTTAGCAGAGTTGGGATATATCATCAACTTTAGTGCATCAGCACTCTGCAGTCCTGGTGCATTCAGATATGGGGCAATATCATCAGCACCCAACGGCACTCCTACACGTCGGATCTCACTCCCATTCTGTATCCAGTCAACAGACCCATGAAGTTTCGTCAGTCTTGCTACACCTTCCAGATAACGCGGCTCCCCTCGTATACCTGGCGGGTTATAATGAATGTCCAAATTGAGCCTTGAAGAACGGAATACAGGCATTATGGTTCCTACGAACCTATCCATCAAATGGACACCTGACAACTCTGCGCCCACTTCAATTAGGCGGTCATAATTGGTAGTGAATATGTTCAGCCTTTCTCTATTTCCTGTACGACTTGCAAAGCTGAGAAGGAAATTAACTAGCACCGAATAAGCATTCTCCCGTTTATCTTCATTAGCAGTTGCTATACTATTTTCGGTCTTTAGTATGGACTTTGCAAATTCTGAGATAATTGAGTTTAGTTCTGTTTCTAATGCCGTAGCCTCGGCGTTTTTCTTTAAGATTTTCAATCCACGGAGCAAATCATTGGCTGTTCTTATCTGGTCTTCAATATTACCATTCTCACGACCACTAGCTTTTGCCGATACTTCAGCAGCCGCTTCAATTTCATCTTTATACTTGGTGAATGTGGTTAAACCCATCGTAGTGCCACCACTTGCTCCAGCTAAGAAACTGATAGCATTGGTTATACCAGAGCCACAAAGTAGTGACAAATGCTCAGACTGAAAGAGTGAGGTTAGCCAAGGTTCTATGCGTGAACGAAAAACGGTCTTGTTTACTTCACTGGTATCAGGCAACCAACCGCAAGCGTCAGCATTCTGCACTTTCCCGTCTTTGTCAACAAGAATCAGTTCGCGGTCATCCCGAGTCTTGATAACATTCCCGCCAGCATCCAGCACTGTTTGGGCTTTCTCTATTTTCTGTTTTGTATCCATATATAGATTTAATAGATTTGTAACTATATTTATTCGATGCAAAAGAATTTTTAATTCGTATCTCATTCTCTTGCCTTGAGAATACTATTCATCTTTAGGCTTTACCAATCCTTTCATAACATAATTAGTCGTCCAAGCTTAGAATAAATGTATTCTCTGTCACTTGTTTGTTTTTTCGCTATCATACAACCTGTTGAATACAAAGGTAGTGTTTTTCTTGGAATTGCTTTATTTAAGGAGCTTGAATATTTTTTTGTAATATACCCATCTGAAAATCCGCCAACGATATTCAAACATACAATACTACTCCCATTATTTTTTATGAATGATGTATAAAAATGAATATTACTATATATAGCGTTCCATTTCTGTGCGTTGCATAAATTCAAATTACTTCTATGCCACAAAAACAACTCCAAAAACGAATAAATCTAGAGAAATTCTATCTTGTCCTCATGTGAGCGCTTCTTTCTAAACTTGCGGAACTTAAATGAATGATAAAAAGATACATCTCAGGCGGCGCTTCCTCATCGTTGTGTGCAGAATTTAAAGCTTTTCTTCAGAAGACAAGCTACTGATGTTATTATTTCCCGAAAAAGCTGTGGGGTATCAATAAATCAATCTGAGAAAAGCTTCTATTCACGAAAATATTTTTAATTTTGTATTAAATGCAAAGAAGTTACACTATGGGAAAGAAAGATATAAACAGATTGAAAGTGATTCTTGTGGAACAAAAACATACAGCAAAAGGATTGACAGAACAAGTAAGACTCTACCCTGCAACTGTATTGAAATGGTATACCAATACCTTGCAGTCATTTTTGGTACATTACGTCAAGTGGCTAGCGAACTGGAGAACAAGGAGTTCTTTATTCTTCAAAACGACAAGATTACACCGTAAAATACTGGCATATAGCAGATTACAAAACCTCATCAGTCACTCATATCCTTGGGGGTTATAGAAGTAAAGTGCATAGGTAATTCGAATTAATAGCATCACCACTGTTAAAACTGGTGAGTACATAGGCAAAAGATAGTTGACAGTGTTAAACAACTTGATTCTGTTTATATGAACCTGGACTTTCACAATATCTTTGATACCTCAACAATCTTCAATCCAAAGTATCAAAATCTGTATAATATACGTATCCTTTCATTTATATAAAAAGATTTCTAATGACAAATTATATAGTACCACAAATAGTAAGATATCAGAGCATCGATGGCTTATTAGAGAATAGCAACAGCACTCGTTCATTATTTGACACAGAAAAACCTCTATCAATAGATAAATTGCTTCAGGAAAACTTTGTTTGTATTGTAGGCGAGCCAGGTATTGGAAAGAGCAGACTTGTTGATGAGATAAAGAAGCAAATCTCAAAAGGATTATACTCTTGTACGGCATCAGAATTTAGGTCTGTCCCTAAAAATATTGAATACTGTATCATAGATGCTTTAGATGAAGTTGAAGGAAATATATTCTATAGTACGCTACTATTAATAAATAATTATAAAAAAGAGAATCCAGATACCAAGATGTGTTTTACTTGTAGGAAACATTATGTGGCATCCTATGCAAAATATTTTACTTCTTGCAATAGTTTAACTTTCATGGAATTATGTAGGTTAAGCGATAAGGCTGTGATGGAAATTGTTAATAGGTGTTCTGAGATAACAACAGCAAATGTTAACAAAAGTTCAAAATTAAAGGAGCTCCTAACTATTCCCCGATATTTGACATTTCTATTGGAGCACGAAAAGGAAAAAGGAGAATGCTCAAATATCAGTGAACTTTTTGAGTATATAATAGGCTGTTCAATACAGACTGCCATAGACTCTCGTCAAATAAAGGGTGAAAGCATCAAAATCCTTATACAACGAGCTTTGGAGAAAATTGCTTTTATCATGGAAATAAGTCGAAAAGACCAAATTTCAAAAGATGAACTATACACGATTTTAGATGGGGTAAAGGGTAATATGACGCAGATGCTCATAGCCAATTTCGACCTGCTATTCTTTGAAAATCGTATATTGAAAGAAACAAATGGAATATTGCAGTTTGAAAATACAGAGCTACAAGAATATCTTGCAGCTAAAGAGCTATGTCGGCAAGACAATATAGAAAGTGTACTCTACGATATTGCTATTCAGAAAAAATTAAAGCACATCCATCCTAACTGGTATGATGTTATTCCTCATATATCATATACGGAGGATAAAATCCATACTTTTATTAATGTGTTCAAACTCATTATATCATACGAATCAAACCTTGAGAATGAAGCATTTGAAACACTCTTAAAATATGTTGATCCATCTATCCTCTTACCTCAGCAAAAAGAAGAGTTATTCTCAATCATTTTTAAGCATTATCTACATGTACCTGCATACATTAAATGGGGAGGTTCAATTTGTAGATTATTACAAGAGTGCTATACTTCAAATTGTAATGGTAGAATGATACTATCCATCGAGCAACTCAACAAAATTCAATTAGCTAATATATATATCATACTTGAAGTAATTGTTGAAGCTAATAAGCTGGATAAAAATGTATGTGACCATTGGACTAACGTTGCAAATATCCTTATGCAAACTGATAATAAGGAAAATCAGTTGGCTGCTTTAAATTTGTATAATGCGCTTAGGAGCAAAGATGAACTTATCCATTTATCGAAATCATACAAAGATTTTACTAAAAATGCAAAAGAAAAGTATTGTGAAGTAACTGGCTATGGTAGATTTACAAGTAAGGATGTTGTGGATTGCTGGTTGGATGGTTGCTATGTAAGTAATCCATACGCATTAAATGCTGTCTTGTGCGTAGAAGATACTTCAACAATGACCTATGCGTATAATAAAATTATAGATAACAATAAACTCCGCGAATTTTTCAATTCCAAAGGAACTTTACTTGTACATTATGAGTTGTACCTGAAAAAACAATTTGAAACAATTTGGGACAAAGGTCTTGAAAGCAGAAAAATTATAACAAAAATCATTGCGAGTTTTATGGGTAATCATTTATATACAACTCACAGTGACATCAATACTACCGTCAAACAAATACTGCTCGAAGAAGCAACAGGGGGATTGTTTATTGAATCTTTTGGTAACAGATGGGATTTAGAAAACATATTTCGACGTTTTGATGCTGAGCTTGTTGATATTGGGCTTTTATCTTCTTTAGACAAGTTATTACATGAGTCAAAGACGGAGGTTTGGTCTGTGGATAATATCCTCACCTCTCTTATTTACAAAATCAAAAATGATGAAGTCAAAAAAGCATCTATATCAGAGTATATTAAACGTTATGCAAAAACATTTGATTTATGGGATAGAAATTCAAAAAAACTAGAAGAAGAAAAAGTAAATTCGAATGAGCAACTACTTACTGAAACTTACCAAATCCTTTTAAATCCAAATGAATTAGATAAATATGAAGCAGCTTTTGAATTGTCTAAAAACATAGACTTTGTACGAAAGCAAGAATCTCTTAAACCTTTGGTGGATGTCATTGCAAAATTCTTTAATGAGATTGATTTGGATAAAATGACATTAGAAAAGACAGCAGAAAATTCTTTCAGCTTATCTACGCCTCTGGTTAAAATATTCCATTATGTAAAAGCAATGTATCATTTAAACAATTATGATTTGCTGCATAAGAATAGGGTCATCTTGGTAAAAACTCTGCCAATTATCTGTTGCACTTTAAATTCTGATGTTCGCGAAATGAGAGAAATCTACAAGTCTGTTATTGGAAGTATTAGTGAAAATGAAAAATCAGAACTTGTAGAATGGTGGGAATCAAGAGAAGACGATTTTATGAATATTAGTTCTGAGGATATCTTTACTTGCATTACCGATTATGGTATTGATGCATTATCGTATAAGTTGGAGAAGTGTATAGAATAGAACAGTATGTCGCTAATCAACAAGACCTTAGTCATAGTATTGCTGCATCCAAAGCCTTAGATATTATATCGGAGGGTTACTGTAACTGGGATATAAATAAGTACAAGGCTTTGTTCAATGCTCTTCAAGACGATAATATTACAAGCATTAAAATGCAATGTAATGCTATAATGATTGAAAAGTTTCAAGAACCAGAAGCAATAACATGGCGAATTGAATATCTCAAAAAAAATATTGTGAAGTCTATTCATAACGAAACTGGACATGCGTGTGCAATTTCATATGAAGAATCTGAAATGATTAGTCCAAATCCACGTATGTTCAGGTGCTTCATGAACATAAAAGAAAATGAAAAGTTAGCTGAACAATTGCTCAATTTATTTGATTTTGGTCTATTATTATGTATAGCCTCTGAAACACAGGAATATTCAAGTTATCTCCTTAATCAGATATACTTCTTCTTTGTAAATACTGATAATATTGCTTACGTTTCAGCATTGAGAAAGAGAGTGGAGAAGTTTAATGCGCAGACTGTAAATTATCTCGCAAATAGCATCATGAACAATGCCGAAATGGTATACCTGAAAAAAGACAAAATTACTATTGATAAAGCTATTAAGCAATACAACAAATGTATTGAAGAATCACATTTGGAAATTCGGAATGATGGTGACCTACGACGATATTTTACCTATATACATTACGAGGTTCAAAAAGAGATACAGGACCAAGGTATATATTCATTAGTTCGTCAAGAAACTTTAAGCGAAGATTTCATTCAGAGGGAATTGAAGAATACCATTATAAACAAGTGTTGTCAAATGGGGTTGGAAACAGTTCAGGTAGATAGAGAAGTTGCTCTGCAAGATAACAAACGCACAGACCTTCTCATTAGATATGGTTTATGTAATCCTATTATGGTCGAGCTTAAACTACTTCATAATAACGAGATTCAAAGTAAAAAACAACGTCAAGCATACAAGGATAAGTTTATTCAATACACTAACGCAACTAATGCTTGCTTATCTGTATTTTGGGTATTTGATGTTCATAAGCAAGGTAGTGATGCTGCAAGATTCAAAGATTTAGAAGTAGAATACAAAGACCTCGACAATACTTTGATATTATTAACCGATTGTAAATGTAGTAGTGGCATTGAAACCAGTTTGCCCAAAAACAAACAAAATCCAAAGGTAAAGAAAACAAGGAATGATAAAACAAGGAAAGGTAAAAAATAAAGGTAACTATATATCACTTTGCACCAACAATATAAATAGAAATTATGGAAATGAATAAAGAAGTTATAGATAATCTATGGACAATAGTAGCAGGAACAGAAAAGCAAATATTAGTAATGGAAATTTTTGGAGATTTAAAAGCATATCTTGTCGAAAGCTTTTCTCCAAAAACTCGTGATGTCTTTTTCAACGAAGTTCGAGGAGCACAAGACATCACTGACATGGTATTGAATTTACCTTTTCAGTTAGCAGAATTGAATCCTGTGACATTGAATGATCGTGTTCAGGGTAGGCCAAAGAAGGATTTCAAGTTTGGTAAAGACAATTACATGTGGATGATTTCAAATAAAAAGAATGAATATTAATAAAAAGAAAGATGCGAAATAAAGTCTATGACCCATTTCGCATCTTTTATTGTTTAAAAAGCTATATCTTTAGCTCATAAATGATTGGAGAATTAATAATACTAATTCATCCTCGAAGATTAAATCTTCCACGTGTACCTCCTTCCTATATTTTTGGTTGTTCACGAAATTCTCGGAGTAATATATGCACAATATTACTCCGATTTATCATCCCACTGGATATGGTCACAAAGGTAATGAAAATAAATGATTTTATGCTCCCTTTAGTTGTCTTTCTGATAAAATATTAGTATCTTTAACTATATAAATAAAGAGGAGGGATAACTATGATAGACGTAAGATTATTCAATTCATTATTTGAGTTGTTGGAGGCATTTCCAACAGAGGAATCTTGCATCAAATATTTAGAAAATTTGAGATGGAAAGAAGGTGTAACATCTCCTTTCGACCCAAGTTCTAAGGTATATATTTGCAATAAGGGCTATTTGTGTAAGAATACAGGAAAACGATTTAATGTGTTAACTGGAACAATCTTCGAGAATACCAAACTATCACTGCGCAAATGGTTTATGGCAATATGGTTAATCTTATCAAATAAGAAAGGAATTTCTTCCATGCAATTGGCAAGAGATATAAAAGTAACCCAAAAGACAGCTTGGTATGTATTGCAGCGTATAAGAATATGTCTAATATGTAAAAATGAAGGTAAACTACAAAATGAGGTGGAAGCTGATGAAACCTTTGTTGGTGGAAAGAACAAGAATCGTCGCTGGGATAAAAAAGTGAAAGCATGTCAAGGACGTTCATTCAAAGACAAGACTCCTGTTTTAGGAATGGTTGAAAGGAATGGAAATGTAATTGGCAGAGTGATTAAGAATACATCTAAAAATGAGTTAACACCTAAAATATTAGAATTTGTTGATAAGGATGCTATATTATATACTGACGAATGGCAAGGTTATAATGAAATAAATAAGATGTATTATCATTATACAATTGACCATAGTAAAGGACAATATGGTAAAGGGCGTATCAACACTAATACGATAGAAGGTTTTTGGACATTACTTAAAAGAGGATATGTAGGAATCTATCATTATATGAGTCCAAAACATCTTCAGAAATATGTTAATGAGTTTGTGTTTCGCTATAACACTCGTAAGATTAGTGAAAATTCAAGATTTAATTTGTTACTTTGTAACATTGATTATCGTGTAACTTATAATGATTTGATAGCATGAGTAAAAAAGATAAGACAACAGGAGAAGAGTTTGAAAACTTCATGAGTTTTGCGATTAATTATAAAGTAAAACCCAAGAAGCCTAATATTAAACAAGTAGTTAAAAGAGTTCGAAAAGAACTTGAAGAAATAGCCAAAGAATTGAACCTCCCTATTGAAAATATAGAGGTTGTTAAAGAATGGTGTAGACAAGGAGGACGTTTTGATGACGAACTCTTCGTTAATTTAATCGCACCGCTTTATCGTCCAACCCCAAAATATAAAATAGTGTGGAACGAGGAAGCTAAACAACATGTCGCAATCTTAGATAATCAGTGATATTCTATTTGAATATCACTTTCATATAATAACATATCATCGTCAGAGCCTGGTTCTACTTCAGAAATATCCAATATGACCCTATGCCCATTCTTCTGAATTGCATCTATTGATTGCCCTTCACAATCAATATCAAAAACTTTATAAATTTGAGTGGGATCTTTCTTTTGTTTTACATAAGAACCTATTGTTATTTCTTCCATAATCTTGTACTTTTTATATTGCAAATATAGTAAATCTTAGTATATTTGCAAAGTTCTATAGGACAAAACATTTTAGAAAATTCGGAAGTGCCTTACTTCGTTAAAATCGCCAGTTTTGACAGTACACAAGGCACAAGCTCTCGCTATATCAAGTGAGTTGCTTGTCTGCGTGTACATAGGTCTCTGGCGATACCTTACGAAGTGTGGACAGTGACTCACTTCTTTTTATTGTATCGCCTTTGTTGGTCACGTGAGGGTAAAAAACGAATTATTATGAAAAAGGGAATTTTATTAATCGCTTTTTGTTTTTGTACTATTGTGTCTTTTGCTCAGAACTCTTCTTTTTTAAAGGTATTAAAGTTTGAAGAAGAACAGTTTAAATTAGGTGTCAAGTTAGAACGTATAGAAGCCTCGTTGAAAGATCCATCTTTGCCATTTTCCCAAGAACAATCGAAAAATTTAGGGAACGAAATGGTTGTGTATTATTTAAGCAATAATTTTGTTCTATCTTGTAATGAAAGAGCTAATGTTATTGAGTGTTATCGAGATTATCCATATAAAATGACAAACCTCGATATTTGTCTTGAATATTTAAAAGAAGCAACTGATTATTTAGAAAATAAATATAAATCTAAGTTTCGCATAACAACAGGTAAAAGTATTGATGTTTATAAAATGAATACTAAAAACTTTGTTATAACAATGAAAGTAGGAGTCTTATCATCTCAAAACAAAGTTTTCTTTTCTATTTCTTATAATGAAACTCCTAAATAAAAGATACCAAACTTGTTGATTTCAAATAATTTATTTGTATCTTTATGAGTGAAATCCAGAGTAGATATTTTGCACCTCTACTCTGGATTTTAATAAGAATCTGGTGCAAAGTGATATATAGTTACCAAAATAAATATCTTATCCCGTTAGAACAGCTTTATAGACTTATCGTTCCTCTGGATAATAAAATTTTCTATATCTGTCTAAATGACAGTATTGAGTAGATAAGTAGAAAATTGTTGGTAACGATTTGGTAACAATGTAACATCACTGAAATTCTGTGCTTTGCATCTCGTCTAACAACTCTTTATGCAAAGAGTAGAGCAAAAAATAAATATAACAAGAGATATTTTGGAAAAATCTAAAGATTAAATGATTACTCTTTAGATAGGCATAAAAGCCTTGTTTAAATCCGAATACCATTACCTCATAAATAGGGTAACCGTATTTAGGTTATATAACATAACCATAGCCTCCCTGTCGGCAGTGAACAAATCACTTGCTGACAGGAGATATTTCTTTTTCCGGCTATGCGGAGCGGTAGCTTTTATGATTGTCTACCCACCCTTTTTACTTAATAACGTCTTTAAAAGCCGTATCCATTGCCTCATAATGGTCGCCATCATTCAAACTTAAAGCAGCAACAAAGCTGTTTAAGGTACGAATAGCATCCAAACGATGCTCGGCACTTTGTTCTTCAAGATTGCTCAATACATCTATTGCTGTTGTCAGATGTCCTTTCAATTCCTGTAATGCAGATAAGTCCTGAATAGGCAGCAAATAGAAGAGTTCGTCCCTGTTGGAGGATTTCACGATGCCTTGTAAGGCGGTTGATTGTAGTTCCATAAGTTATATATTAAAATGACGTAACACTGCCGATCAAGCATCCGAGGCATCGCCAAACGCCCAAAGCAAGATGAACCGGCAGGTTACGTCAAGATATAACCTATCCAGTTCATTTACTCTTGCTTTTTGAAATTGGCGATTTCCGGATTGCAGTAAACGAACAAATTACACGATGCTATTTGCACCGCTTCGCAAAGATAGGAAAAGAATAGAATATTTCCGTTCCTAACATTTATTTCTCTACAAAGGATTTATCAATCAGCTATTTTAAACAATCTTATAGTTTAATTTCCTGCGGAATCTTAGCACCATAGTGGGTAACCACTATGGGACGTTTAATAGTGCAACTATTGATTATTTCTCCTTTCGCTCTCTAATATAACCTTTCCTCAATATGCGATAGTCTAATCGGATTATACTAATTCTATTCAGGGACAAAGGTATTTACAGGTTCTTCACGGACAAACAAGGTCAAGCCGCAAGCGGTTCTGACAAAAATCTTCCTGCTGCACTTCGTCCAGAGAGTATTTTTCTCATAAACCTTGTTTGTCCTAAACCTTACACCTTTTGTCGTCCCAGAACAGAATCAGCATACTCCGGCTCTTTAGACGCATAAAAAAAAAGTCAAGGTTATGAGAACGAAACAAGAAAATAAAATAGTAGAACAGAATCGCACTCCTCTCATTACCGCATATATCAATCAAAAAACAACAACGTATATGAAAACAAGGTATAAGATAGCAGTTTGGGCACTTGTTGCCGTAGCAGGTTCAGCACTTTTAGGTGGCAGTTTTTGGTGGTGGTTAGTAGGCTTATTGGTAGGCAAGTTTGTAATCCGCATACTTCTTACCATTGCATTGGCAATATTTATCTACTGCCTTGCTTATGCCTTAATCATCGGTGGAATACTTTGGTTATTAATCTCCTAATACGATAGCACCATGACAACAAATTCCCCCTTTGCAGTTTCTTTCACAGGACATCGGAAAGAGCGCATCTTACAGAAAAGCACCATCGAAAACGTGCAATTTTACCTAACCATGCAAGTTGCCAAGTTGTATATGCAGGGTTACAGAACCTATTACACAGGGGTTGCCAATGGCTTCGACTTGTTGGCAGCAGCGGTCATTATGCACATGAAGCGAGTATATAATGATATTCGATTGGTGGCAGTTGTTCCCTTTGCCAATCAGTCAGCACGGTATGACGAGCAAGACAAACTCCAATATGCAACCATTCTCAAACAAGCGGACGAGGTGGTTACTCTCTCACAGCATTACTATGCAGGTTGCTTCCACCATCGGAACGACTATCTGATAGACCACGCCAGTGTGGTGGTGGCATATTGGGACAATGTACCCAAAGGTGGCACTTACTACACGGTGAGCCAAGCCAAGCGAATGAATAAAGAAATTATCAACCTATATAAATAATCAGTCTTATGAGAACAAGTAATCACAAATATGTGTATATTTGACGTAACAAAATAAAGATAGGTTATGGATTATATTTTTATTGACACGAGTGTTTTTGAAAGTGAAAATTTTCTTATGGGAAATAAGATAAATTCTCTTTTTAGTTTAGCACAATCAGAAGAGATAATCATATTGTTACCTCAATTAACATATGATGAAATTAAAAATAGAATAAGAAAACGATGTAGAGAAGCCTTTGATTATTTGAAGGAAAACAAATATTCAATATTAAAAAACACAAAATCGCATCAATCTCTTTTTAATAAAAAAAACATTGATGATACCATTTTAGAAATCATCAACAAATTTGATAAGCAAATTACTAAGTCCAAAATAAAAAAATTAGCCTATAATGATATTGACGTTGAAAAAATAATAAATTCCTATTTTGCACAAGAAAAGCCTTTTGGAAGTGGACAAAAGAAAGATGAATTTCCTGATGCAATAACTCTGCAAATTATAGAAAAATGGTGTAAAAAGCATAGAGTGAAATGCGTACTATTATCTAATGATAAAGACATGCAAGAATATAAAAACGAACTATTTATACACGAAGACACCGAAGAATATGTTAATCGAAAGTTAAAAGAGGCTGAAGCAAGGATCTCGTCTATAAACCAATTATTCAAAGAGAACGAATCATACTATATTTCAAAAGTCAAAGAATGGAGCGAAGAACAATTTGAAAATGAGACTTTATATTTGAAGCATATAAATTATGCAGAAATAGAATCTATTGAAATATCAAATATAGAAGTTACCTTCAAGGAATATTACGTAACTCGAAAATTTGATGACAATATTCAAATTCAAGCTTACTATGATATTACTTTCGAGATAAAAATTGAACATACAGATTTGGATTCAGGATATTATGACGATGAAGAAAGAACATGGTATTATGTAGAAAATACTTTTACCACATTTGAAGATTCTGATGAGATTCCAGTTGATTTTGAATACCGTACTCTTCCTAATGGAGAAATATCATTTGAGATTACAAAAATAAACAATGGGAATGAAATAAGAATCTAAACATGGGCAATTTATCAACAAGCTAAATCAACATTCAGAGGAAAAATCCATTCATACCCTTTACATTCTTTTATTACATAAACGACAAGAGGCGACCATCATTTAGATAGCCGCCTCTTGCAATATAAAGTATTCTCTCTAATTTCTTATCCCGCTATTACACATTTGGATAAAGAAAGTGGATTGCTTTTGACTACTCGGTGCGGATAATTGCCGTGCCACCCATTGACGAAACAAACGGCACTTATAGCCTTTCATCTTAAATCCCAGCGCAATAGCAGCTTCCAGATTAAACAGTTCATTACTGCACTGTACACCCTTTTTATTTACATAACGTATGGTTTTCACATGCCTGTCTTCAGTCAAATCCCCGGACTTTAACATCACCCGGATATTGGAAGACACCGCCGAATAAAACACCTCAAAGATCTGTGCTATGTCAGCTTTCGACATCCACACATTACCATCTTCCCCAACCTCAATATTGACGGTAAGGTCATTCATTGATGGTTTTATTTCTATTTCAAATTTGCCCCATTTAGTCATAATCGTTACATATTTAATGCTACACTTTCAATATCACCTAATTTATCTTCCAAAGATAACATATCCTTTCGTATCTTGTCATTGGTTATGCGCGCATAAATCTGTGTCGTTTCAATATTCGTATGTCCTAACATTTTTGATACGGTTTCAATCGGAACTCCCTTCGCTAAAGTCGTTGTAGTCGCAAATGTATGCCTTGCAAGATGGAAGGTTATGTTCTTATTTATTCCGCATAAATCACCGATTTCTTTCAAGTATGAATTTAATTTTTGATTGCTCAATACAGGCAGTAATTCCCCTTTTGGTAACTGCCCTTCATACTTCTTTAATATAGCCAACGGTATCTTCAAAAGCGGCACATTCACGGGAGTATCCGTCTTCTGGCGATGCTTCATAATCCACGGTTTTCCATCAAAAGAAATACAAATTTCACTCGCTTTCAACGACTTAATATCAGCATACGCCAATCCGGTGAAGCAGGAAAACAGAAAAACATCTCGTACCTGTTCCAATCGCTTTGTCGCAAACTTCTTCTTCATAATCTTTTGTAGTTCCGTATCCGTCAGATACCCTCTATCCACACGCTTCAAACGAATCTTATAATTAATAAACGGATCGGTAAAAATCCATCCATTGTTTTTCGCCATTATCACAATCATCCGAAAAGTCTGCATAAATTTGGCAGTCGTATTCTCATTGCATAGACTAACCGTCCGTAAATACGTCTCAAAGTCCGTGATGAACATATGATTAATTTCCTTCAAAGCAATATCCGAGATATTATACTTTGCCTTCATAAATTCTTCCATTCTTCGATAGCAACGATCATATTTCGCTAATGTAGCCGTAGTCTTACTGATGCCGACCAATTTTTCCGCATCATCATTATGCTTCTTGAATAACTCCAAAAGCGTTTGTTGCTTGGTAGTAAATCCTAAGAAAGCATTTCTAACTTTCTCAGCAGTAACAAATGCTTCATGCACTTCAATATCGTGATAGTGATTTTTTAGAGAACGACGAATGTCCTCTAGCAAATCATTCAGTTGCCGAGCCTTTACAGAGTTACCTGATGCCTTACCTTGATTAACATCCCACGCTTTTGGATCAATATTCAATTTAGAACTGAATTGGGATACTTCACCACTTACCGTCAGTCTGACCATTATGCAGACTGTACCATCTTTGTTCACCTGATTTTTTCTAATGTAAAAAAGAATCTTAAATGTACTTTTGCTCATATACGTTGTTCTTTTATGTCCATTACAATAGGAGTATTACTTCCCGTTGCAAAGGAACGATTAACAATTCGTGTATGAACAGACATCTAAGAGACAACAAGCGACAAATCAGATATTTACAGTTAAAATCGTTACTATTTTTATCCACTGATTTTCAGTAACGATTTAGTAACGCTACTTTGTCCAAACAGGGCTTTTTGATGTCTTTCGCTTGTCTCAGCACCAATACGAAAAAGTCCCGTAAAACCTTGATTTTACGGGACTTGTCTTTGCTTTTCCACCATTTGTCTTTGGTGTTCAGCGGAGAGACAGGGAACGATTAACTTTCATTACCCCTACTCATTATCAGCATCTTACCAGAAGCCTCGACTCCTATGACACCGAATAATTCACCGCAAATATGCTGCAACTTTCTTCCTGTTACACTCTTACTTTTGCAAAGGTAGTAAAAAAGTGGCATAAATACAAATCAAACGCTTGATTTAACGAACATAACTTCTATAATTTTCTTCCAATAACAATTGCAATTTAGAAAGAGGATAAAGAAACTTACCACCTATGGCAGTATAAGTTATCCCCTTTTCATCACGTAACTTTTGCAAAGTTCTGCGTGATATATGCAACATGCCACATACCTGTTCACCAGTCATATAAACCTCATTGGCGATAGGAACAGGCAAATCCTGAATTGCAAAAATCTCCTTAGAGCATTTCTTGAGTATCTCCATCATCCTGATATACTCTTCTGACTGTTTTGTAATTACCCCATCCATATTCTATTTGCCTTTTTGAGTTAATATCCTGACCAGATCACTTTCCTTGTACATATATTTTCCACCTATGAAAGAACACGGAATAATACCATACTCCCTATAACTTTGCAAACTCCGCTTGGAAATATTCAGAACCAGACAAACTTCCTGGGCATCCATTCATTTTTCCTTTTCAACAGATCCAAATTTCTTTTTAACGGTTTCAAGCTGTATGGATAAATCCTCAACCTGCTGTTTTAACTGCAAATATGCATTTTTCTCAATTACAACTAATTCCATAATAAATTTGATTTATGATTTTACTATTTGTGAAGCAAAGTAAAGCACATTTCCACATTCGACAAAACTTCCGGAATCAAAGTCACCCATTGGCGTACATTGTCCCCTAAAACATATCCTGAAATATTGTCATGTCATTTCTTTTCCCATATTTACTCAAAGTAAAAACTTTCAGACCCCCGGTATAAAAGTGAAAGGCACATCCGCCGGCAATGCGCCTTCCAACCCTCACTTGTTTTCCGTTATCCCTTACATCCTTATACTTTTACTGTTCCGTAAAACTTCTTTTTCCTTTATCTCCACCTTCTGCCGTGTATCGGGAAATTGCTCGCGTAACAGTTTTCCGGCCAGTTTCCTTGCTCTGTCCTGCATCTCGTCACATACCCTAAGCATTCACCCTACCTGACATAACGACCAGTATCAAGTCGATAGTACTCTCTCTGTTTTTTATCAACTCATCAACGGCTTCTCACACTTCCTCCACCATGGCACCGATAATCGGATAGGCTTTCTTTCGGATGCGTTCCCATTGCTACCTTGCGGTATTCACTAGGACTTACACCATAATGTTTCCTGAATACTTCCCTGAAATATTTTGCATCACTGAATCCGGTTGCATCCGCAACTTCTATTATCGTGCACCTTTCCTGGATTAGCAGGTTTGCCGCATGTTGCAGGCGGATGGAACGGATGTAGTCCGCCGGTGCGTATCCTGTCAATGTCTTGAGCTTGTTGAAGAAACTTGAACGGCTCATATGCTGGATTTCACAAAGTGTGTCCACGTTGAAATCAGGACTGGTAATATGTTCCATAACACATTCTCTCACGACGGCAATGAATTTCCAGTCCAATGCATTGTTGCATCCTTCAGGTAGCGGACCGGTACCGGATTTTAGTCCGGCATATGTTTTACGGAGCAATATCCGGTTGCCCAGTATGTTCCTGATGTTTGCCTTGAGCACATTCACACTGAACGGCTTGGTAATATATGCGTCGGCTCCCTTGTCCAACCCCTTGAGCATATTTTTCTCATCGCTGAGTGCCGTCAACAGGATGACCGGAATATGGGAGGTTTCAATGTCTGACTTGATGGCTGCACATAGTTCATCGCCGCCCATCTCCGGCATCATGACATCCGAAAGGATCAGGTCCGGGTTATACTCCCGTGCCACAACCAGCGCATCGCGTCCGTTTGTGCATGATTGGACGTGGTATTCCTGTCCCAGGAGTCTCTCAATGTATCCCCGTAAGTCATCGTTGTCCTCTACTACAAGAATACGTGATGAACTTTCACCCTTTTTCACCATTTCCATCCGCAGTTCAGCAGAACACGTTTCCGGTTGTGGCAAGACTGCATCTTCCGTCTTTGCCACTGTTATGAAACGTGCCTTGCGCAAATGCCTATTTCCCATGGGGAATGTAACACGTACACAGGTGCCTTCCCCTTCCGTGCTGGTAATAATGATCCTCCCTTTATGCAAGCGCACCAGTTTGCAAACCAGCATTAGGCCGATTCCGCTTCCCGGCACTTTCTGATTAACGGCATTGCTGCCTCTAAAAAACCTTCCGCCCAGATATTTCCTCTCCTTGGCGGGAATTCCAATCCCCGTGTCACTTATCTCTATGCTCCATGTATTCTGTTCTGTGTAGGCACAAACATGAACATTACCGTTACGTGGGGTATATTTCAAGGCATTCGACAATAGATTTTTCAGTATGGAATCCATTTTGTCCCTGTCAAACCATACATTCATAAAAGAGAACTTGCTCCCACATGAGAGGTTGACATTTTTCTGTGACGCATATGTCCGGAAAGTTTCGCAAGTACTTTCTAGGTAGCTGTGCAGCTCATATTCGCCAACATATAACTGTGAGGTGTAAACGTCCGCCCTTTCGAAATTGATCAGATCGGTAACTAATTGCAGGAGGTTATTCACGCTTCTCAAGGCCACTCCCACGTTATCCGTCCCTTCCTCTTTTACCTGCTGCCTTTCCACCACCTCTTCCAAAGGAGCTTTTATCAGAGTGAGAGGTGTACGGATATCATGGGCGGTATTTATGAAGAAGCATGTCTTTTCCTCCGATAGCCTTTTTTGTCTGCGCAACATGACGATCCTGAAAGCTATTGTAACGACTGATATGGCAAGAAGTGCATATCCCGCTATGGCCCATGCGCTCGCCCATGGTGGACGGGCGACAACCACTTCAAAACTTTTCTCCTCATAAACTTTGTATTTTTCTTCGTTGGATATGGCACAGATACGCAGGGTATACTTACCCGGGGAAAGACCGGTGACCTGTATCTGCCCATCCTGCAACGGGCGGCTCCAGCTATTATAGGCGCCTTCCAATTTCCATGAGTACAGAATGTTTGAAGGATAATCATAGTTGATGGATATTGCTTCCAAGGAGAAGCTGCTCTGGCCATAAGCCAGTTCAAGTCTGTAATTACCATCAATGTCCTTTTTTAACGGCGACCCTTCCTCACCGGGATAGACCGGACATGAAGAGACTGTAAAATCCCTCAGGAGCATCTGTGAGAACTGTGGAACGGGAATCTGCAGGTCAATTGGGAATATGACGATACCATCATTGCTTCCGAACACAAGGCTGTCCCCATACTGGGTTGCAGCACCGGCATTGAAGCATACGCTCATCAATCCTTGTTCCGCCGTCCAGTTTTGGAAAGTCCGGTCTTCACACAGGAAAGTGACTATACTATTTTCCGTGCCGAGTAGCAAGCTTCCATCCTGTCTTGGAATGACGATATAAATGTTGTTGGAAACAATAGCGCAGTTTTCCATGTGGTACTGATGTATAAACCTGTCGTTTGTACCGTCATATACAAGCAGTCCAGCTCCTCTGGTTCCCACATATAGTACGCTGTCCGCAGCTTGGTACAAAGTACTGACATGGATTGCCTCGACCGGGAAATTTATGCGGCGGTAATCTCCCCGGAGCTTGTCCAGCAGGTATAATCCCATAGTTGTACCTACCCAGATGTGTTCCGCGTCCTTTTCCAGTATGGCGGTAATGGACCCCAGTCCCGTGTAGAGCCGTATGTCACCGGTTTCAGGGTTGATGCGCTTGAGATTGCAGTATCCGCCTGACCATATATCCCCTCCGGAGTCCTTTATTATGTCACTGATATACTGGTCAGGGCTTATTCCTGCCAGCGAGGAAGGTGAGATGTACTCCACCGTACCCTTCTTCTTGTCAATCCTGTATATGCCTGATGTATACCCACCTGCCCAGATAATACCGGGTAATACCTCACAGAGGCTCAGGAAGATATTGTTGTCATCGCCTTTCAAGTGCTCGGAACTGCTGAGAAAGGAAGTCCACTGACCGGTTGCGCTGTGAAGCAGGCTGATCCCGTTGCTGGTGGCGAACCACAGGTCACCCTCGCCGTCCCGAATGACATCATGGACCTGATTATTGGTCAGCGAACTGTTGTTGCCCGGTGAATGCTTGAGCCATTTGTAACTTCTGTAACGGTCGTTGCGTATTGTAACTCCGATAGGATAATTGGCCATCCATATCCGACCGTCCCCGTCCACATAAATATCATTGATGTTGTTCCCGTTCATACCGTTATAATTGCTATAGTCGGCGGTTATATAAGGCCGGGCGGAGAGAGAATCAACATCAATTTTGTATACGCCCCTACCTCCCGTAGCTACCAGCAGTTGCCGCTTTCCGAAGGGGGTGATTCGTTTAATTGCCACATTCTGTAGCGGGCCATCCGCGATGATGGTTGAAGTCGTGTTCATTCCGTATGCTATTATTCCTTCCTTGAAGGTTCCTATGAACAGTTTCTTTGAATCTTGATGGAAATAAAGCTCACTTACTGGTATACGGATACTGTCAGTACATGTTCCGGCCACAATTTTTAGGACACCTTCCTTTTCTATAGTTTGCAGTAACCCATTTGATGTCCCTATAAAAAAGTTTGTACTGTCGGTCTGCGTGATTGCAGTAATATCGTCCGAGGCAGGGAAGTTTACTCTGTCTGTAGTGTCTGCGCGGGTATCATAGCGTACAATACTGTCACCATGGCAGAGCCAGATACGGTCATTACTGTCCATATAGGTACAATTGACGATGCCTGATGTTACGTTATCCTGCAGGCCGTTAAGCTTGTAGGTCATAACAAAACGGTCACGGGCGGTGTCGTACCGAAATATGCGTCCTTTTCTACCTACAACCCACAGCCTGTGCCTGCTGTCGGTATATAGCCAGTTCAGGTTGATTTGCGGCGCCACCTCCATACTTCCGTCAAAGACGGTGTAATGTTTGATCTTGCTTCCGTCATAACGGTCTATCCCTTCCTGGGTAAGGAACCACATGTATCCGTGCCCGCCTTTCTGGATGCGGAAAATTCTCCGGTTGCTTAGTCCATCTTCTAAACCCAGGTATTTATATATTTGACCCTTGCAGGTAGTGAAGGTAGCTATTAATAGAGGGAACAGAAAAAGCGTCCTCCTTAAAATCCGAAAGTATATCATTTGTAGTAAAAGTGTGTTAAGTTTAATGTTATCCGCAAAAACAATAAAAACAGTTTAAATAAAAAGGCAATGCAAGTTAATCATTGCCTTTTATAATGCGGATATCAGTCGGTCAGATTGTCAAAAAAGATATAACATGTAAAAAATGACATCAACCTGCCATACTGTTTTGAGGACCGAACTTCTTACTTGATTTAATGAATTACTGTCAGATATCCACCCTTTCTTGGGTCTTCCTGCTACCGTAGGCACCTGCAATACAGCACAATACCGCTCCGGAGAGAATTGCAAGGAACGAAATCAGTGCGGACCTCGCTGCGGCATCCGTTGCCTTATCGGCAGCCACGAGTGCCTCATGCTTGATTTCTTTCCATTCCTGTGCGGCTTTCTGTAGGGTCACCTCCAGTTTGTCTATCTGTTTGCCGGCTTCCATACGTGCATTTTCCAGCAGGTTCATATATTGGTCAATAGTTTTATTTGCTTCCGCTTTTGACATATTGGTGTTGTTTGCTATAGCTTTAGCCAAATCATTCCGGTCTATATTTTTGCTGATATTTTCTGTACGTTGTTTCAATCGGTCAAGGAAACTGTCAATGCTCTCATCCGCTTGTTGTGGGGAACGTACTATTTTTTTTACGGACGCTTCCAGGTCATCCTTCACTTCCGCCAGTTGCTTCTGCAGGTAATCCGGCTGAAGTTCCTTCACGTCGCTTTTTAGAAGTGCGGTACGGATATTCTGCGGTATATTCCCTTCTTTCAGGGTTGCATTAAAATCGATTTCTCCGAACAGTTCCTTTGCGTCTTCTGACAATGCAGCAACTCCGTTTCCAACGGCATCACCTGCTCCGGACAAAACGCTGCCCGTAACGGACGAGACCGCTCCAAGAGTATTCACCGTCATTTTTGCCGCACCGACAGCCAGAAAAATTCCCAGTACCACAGCCACAATCAGTGTGGTCGCCCAGACCAGAAATCCGTGTATCATTCCGTCCATACCGGCCAGTTTCCCGGCCACAAAGCCTCCTGCAGCCATGCCGGCAACCAGAATGATAGCGGATCCGATTCCAACAGCAGTGCCGATGCCCGCAACCGGGTGATCTGATAATGGATCAAACATAAACAAACCAATACTTGAATTTAAAATAGACAGTAACACGGATATTGCCAATACAGTCATGACACCGCCGAAAACACTGCCCCAGGACACTCTACCCTTCAGTCCTGCGAAACTTAATTTTTTCATAATTGTCAGGTTTTTAATTAATACTATGATTTGTATCTCTATAAAAAAACAGCATTGAAAGAATATTTGTTTGATGAATATTTGTCATTTCAACAGATATTTGTGTTAAAAAACGCATGTATATATAAAGTTATATTTGATGCCATTATATATAAATCCAAGAATTTGCACCTTATATATCTATGATGTGCTTTCACTGCCAATACAGGCTTCTGGCACCATCCGACTTCTTAAATAGATGTTAAATCCATTTCTATTTTTCGAACCATCCTTTTTAACGGGCTGTTTTTTAAACAAAGGTTATGACAAAGTAATTCATTAGATTATGCACAGTCATAACTACACAACAGACAGTACAACGTGTGTGACATATTTATTGTATCACTATTAATTTATTTAATTATGAAAAAATCTATCTTTGTTTTAGCACTAAGCATGAGTATTCTTACCATGCATGCGCAAAATGACCGTACGGCCCTTGAAGGCACACGCCCTGGTGACAACTGGTCTATTGAACTGAAAGCTGGTGCTGTAACCCCTTTGACTCACAGCTCCTTCTTAAAAAATGCCCGACCGGCCTTCGGATTCGGGATCGGAAAACAACTTACTCCTATATTCGGTCTGGGTATTCAAGGTATGGGATATGTAAATACCTCAGCTAGCAAGACCGCATTTGATGCTTCCGAAGTGAGCCTACTTGGTAAAGTCAACCTAATGAATCTCTTTGGAGGTTATATGGGAGAACCACGCGTTTTTGAAATCGAGACTCTGACAGGTATCGGCTGGCTACATTACTATCAGAATGGCCCCGGTGATGCAAATTCCTGGTCTACACGCCTTGGCTTGAACTTGAACTTCAACCTGGGGGAGGAAAAAGCATGGACACTCGGCATCAAACCGACCATCGTATACGATATGCAGGGAGACTTCAGCAAAGCTAAAAGTCGTTTCAATGCCAACAATGCCACTTTTGAACTGACTGCCGGACTGACCTACCATTTCATGTGCAGCAACGGATCACATCATTTCACAACAGTGAAACCTTACGACCCAGTAGAAGTAGGAGAACTAAATGATGCAGTCAATCGGCTGCGATCGCAACTGAACGATAAGGATATGCAACTGAACAATGCCGTACAACAGGCAAATAACCTACAAAAGGAACTGGCAGATTGCAGAACTCAAGCCGCCAACATAGAAACCGTAGTAAAAAACAACCGCATTCCGGAATCCATTATTACCTTCAGACAAGGAAAGTCTGTGGTTGATGCTTCCCAACTGCCTAATGTGGAACGCGTAGCCATTTACATGAAAAAACATCCCGAAGCCAAAGTCGTCATCAAGGGATATGCCTCTCCTGAAGGTAACCTCGCTTTCAATGAGAAACTAGCAAAAGCACGTGCTCAAGCTGTGAAGTCCATACTTGTAAAAAAATACAAGATTAACGACACCCGCATTACTGCCGAAGGACAAGGAATCGGTGATATGTTCTCCGAACCGGACTGGAACCGTGTCAGCATTTGTACTATCGAAGAAGGCAAATAACCTACTACCGTAAACGGAAAGCAAATTTCAATAAAACAGCTTTCCTATTTCTCACTCCCCCCCTCACTTCCCTCCTGTTTCTCAGTAGGAAGAAAGTAAGGGGGAATTAACAAAATATATTATGGACTTACATTCAGGTTTACCCTATTGGATTGTCAGAAATTCCCTCTTGGACTATTTCCACCCTTTGGAGGGTGATCTGTCAACAGATATCGTCATCATAGGTTCGGGTATAACGGGCGCTTTGATGGCACACGAATTGTGTCGTGCCGGAATAGAATGTTGCGTGATTGACAAACGTAGCATCGCAACCGGAAGCTCTGCTGCAAGTACCGCTTTACTACAATATGAAATAGACGTCCCCCTCTGCCGAATGGCAAAAATCATCAGCGAAGAAAACGCCGCAACCGCCTATCATGCATGCCTGCAATCCATTTCTGATATAGAGAAAGTACTAAAAGAAACGGGTGTCGATGCAGGATTTGAACAATTGTCCAGCGTCTTTTATGCCAGCAGCTCAGCAGACAACAAACTTCTGGAACAAGAATACGAAATACGGCAAAAGCATAAATTGCCGGTCAATCTGCTCAAGAAACAAGAAATCAGGAAACGATATAATGTGAAAGTGCCCGGCAATGCCCTGGTGAATGGAACATCCGCACAGATGGATGCCTACAGAGCTGCAACCGGACTGCTCACCTATCATATGAAGAAAAACAGTCTGCAGGTCTTCACCCATACCGATATAAAGAAGTGTACCGAAACACCTGATGGCTGTATCATGATAACAGACAAAGGACATAAAATTAAGTGCGGATATGTAATCGTAGCTACCGGATTTGAGGCCGAGCAATTCCTTCCCCAGAAAATTATGGATTTGACTTCTACTTATGCACTCATATCACATCCGGTAGCTACCGAATATCTCTGGCCGGAACATTGCCTGATCTGGGAAACAGCCGATCCATACCTTTATATTCGCACCACCGACGGAAATCGTATTATTGTAGGCGGTGAGGATGAAAAGTTCAGCGATCCGGAACACCGTGACTCACTGCTCAGAAAGAAAATCCGTATCTTGGAGAAAAAAATCAGAAAACTATTTCCCGATATCCCTTTTAAAACAGAAATGACATGGTGCGGTACCTTCAGTAACACCAAAGACGGACTACCTTTCATCGGCAATTGGCCCGACAAAGAACGAATATTCTTCGATCTAGGATATGGCGGAAATGGAATCACTTTCAGTATGATCGGAGCGCAAATAATTTGCCATATGCTACAAGGGGTCAAAGATGAACGTAGCCACGTTTTCGGCTATGATAGAATCGAAAAATATTGGTAAGACAAACAAAGAGAAAGTTCCCCTTAGTATATTCTTTTAGGCACAAATTTTACGGTTTTAATTTACACCGCATAATCCGTGCCTAAAATATTATCATAATGAAAAGTATTCATATACTTTTGACTTTCTTTTGTACACTCCTATACAAACATCCCAAAACAAAAATAAATCGGTCACTTCTATCAACCAACACATTTTTATTTTGGGATATTCCTATCTATTCAGCATAAACAGCTATGTGACCATCAATACCTTTCAAGACCGGTCCCCAGCCACTGTGCCATACGAGGCTTACCATAAAAGTAATAGAACAACAATCCTACCCAACTGGTCAAAACTACCAGGATAATGGCTATTAACCTTCTTTCCGCCGGCGCATGAATACGCCATATCTCTAGAGCAGCTTTGATAGTTAAGACCAATCCTATAATCCATATTACAAATCCAATCATAATTCTTCTTTATATAAGATATTACTACTAACAGAATGATATATAAAAAAATCAATCAAGTTTTTTACTTGCTTCTTTTTTTACATCTTCATACCCTTCCTTTATTTCTGTCTTGGCCTTTTCAGTTCCTTGTTTGACATCTTTCTTCGCATCTTTCAATGCGTCCTTTACAGCATCAGCGCCATCTTGAACTTTATCGGCTACCTTATCCACTACAACTTTTCCGGTATCCGCCACTTTTTCCTTAGCTTCATCTAACAGGTCTTCCGTCTGACCGGTTATCTTATGAAAAACGTTACATACTTTTTCCTTCAATTTCTTGGCTTTTGAAGTACGTAAGAAACGATAAGCCAGAGTACCGATGACCGTACCTATTCCCAGGCCGATCCATAAACTAGAATTTCTATTTTCCATAATTAAGTTGGTTTTAAACGATTAAAATAATTAAAGTTCAATTTTCTTTCTGTTATAAGACAGAGAAGCGATCCCGATAACAATGTACCATAAAAAATACATAAACTATTTTTTAAAGTAACACACTCAGTTCTGAAATTTACATGTAAATATATAGATAGATATATCATCCGCTTATTTCCAATATAAAGGCATATCCTGCGATCCTTTATTTTATTATCACTTTACCTACCTGCGGGAACTTGAAAAGAAATAAACTATTGCCCCGATGACAGAACTGGCTATTAGCCTGACCCGCAAATCAAAACTTAGACTTTTCATGGCTGTAGATTTTAATAATGAAACAATCCTGATATTTATCCTTTCGTAACAATGCAGGTTCAGTCAGTTACGACAATGTAATATACCACTTGCTCCTTTCTCTACAAACTGGCAATTCAAATGTAACCAACTTTAATCCCTGCCATATACTAAAAACACAGCATTAAAAAAAATGGTTCGAGGCATAAAAACGGAATTAACATCATTTTTTGCTTTATAAAAAATTGAGAAAAGCGCTCGTATATTAACATCAAAAGTCTTTGTATATGTAACAATATATAGCAAACAAATGTAAGCAAACGTTTGTTATTTCCATTAAAAGGAGATCATTCTTCTTTTAAATAAATATTTTATTAACTAAATGCCTTAATTATGAAAAAATTATTCTTGCTGGCCATGATTGCATTGGCATCTGTGGGCATAAATGCCCAAACAGTCAAAGGTGAAGGCTCTTTGATGGGCAACATCGGTTATCAAACGAACTATGAGAGGTTCGGTTTGGGAGTACAAGGACGTTACGCGATAGCGAATAATCTCCGGATTGCTCCGGATGTAACGTTCTACTTTCCTAAAGACAAAGTTACCGGACTGGATGTAAGCGTGAATTTCCATTATGTATTCAACTTTAAAGAAGACGGCCAAGGATTTTCGGTCTATCCCCTTGCAGGTATCGGCATGCAGAACAACTTCTATGGCAAAAAGAGTGTTGAGATAGACGGGAAAGAAATGGAAATGGACCGGAGCAACTCTACCAAATTCGCTTTCAATTTGGGAGGAGGTATCACATTACCCATCTCCGAACGGAGTTATCTGAATGCAGAAGCCAGGTTTATGTTTGCCAAAGATGACAATGTGGCAATCATGCTGGGATATGGATACAGATTCTAAAAAGCCAGCACGCTGATAATCTAATTGTTTTTCAAATAATAAACACCTTTATCAGGCATTTACAGTGTCATTTTACCGTTAAGTAAAATGACACTGTATCTTAAGTAACACATCGCTCACGCTCTATATTACCTGCTCTTCCATTACACAAATTCAATGCAGAATGACGGGGTCTTGGTCTACCCCATAATCTTCCGGTTTATAGTATCTGTCTTTGGAAGGAGTCGCCAAAAAACAGCCATTTCCCAACACATCACAAATAGCAGGATACACTTTTCCTCGGGGCGTTCTCAACAGTAAGATACAATACTCATCCTTAACAACATATCCCAGCTGGAAGGAAGTTCCATCCGGGCTTTTAAGTATCCTGCCATGTATCTCGGATTCCCCTCCTGCAAAGAGCAAATCCAGTTCTACCACACCATCTTTTGCCAAATCCAACTTTAACAGATTACGATACGGAGAAGCAAACACAGCTCCCAAAACGTACCACTGCAAGCTATCCACTGCCTGTAAACCACCTGTTGCCTGCTCCGGTGCGGACAGCACATCACATCTTTTTTCCCTTATGCGTTGCATCAGGGAGAAATCGAAAGGACTTAACAAGTGAGAATTTCTCATTGCACAATTCACAAACGAAAAATTCCCCTCCACATCATTCTTTATAGCCTCAGGGCCGACATCAAAAATCTTATAACCCTGCTTTGCCACTTCGATGATACAGTTCGACATCTTCGCTTGAAACGGAGTCGCCGCCTTATGGTCCCGATAGAGGAAAGAAGTCCCGAAATCCGGCAAATAGGAATAGAAGATGTTCTTGTCCAGCACCAACGTAGGATTCCTGTCTGCCGCAACCACAATACCACGGTCCACCGTGTCATAATACACCTCGTTGAAAATGAAAAAGCCATCCGCTTCTACACGTATCCCTTCCGTAGAGCGGAAACCTTTCACCCCCAAGTCCAGACCGCCAGTGGTGTGCATGGAGAGAATATGCAGGTTATTCAAAATATGTCCCGCCGACTTTGTCACGAGTCCATACTTCGTGCTATATATGAAAGTATTGGAGATCTTACAGTCACAGCAGGCCTGATCTATATAAATACCATATACCTCTTCGTTGGACGAAATGCCTTGTATGGTCACATTGTCTATTTTGGTGTCACTGCTTCCCGTTCCTCTGAAGTCGTCGGTAACGCTGATGCGGATATGTGTGTTGCGCCCCTTAAACAGACTGATATACTTCAGGGAGACCAGCTGTTTTAAACCGTTGACCATAATTCCGTTGTCCACGTTAGAACAGTCGAACATCCCTCCTTCGATATAAGAGAAGCGCCGGTGAGTAACGTCGGGCGTTGTCATCTCCGAATAACCCACCTTCAACAGTGCTTCCATCGGTAAATCGGTCTTTATCAGCGCATTCTTATCAAAGAGGATGTTCACGTTCTTCGTATAGTCGTAGGGAAGGACAACGGGTTCCGACAGATTATATGTACCGGCAGGGAAGTACAATGTCTTCCCGTAACTTCTCGTTACAAGTTCATTCAGTTCAGGGCCTATCACAGCCCCATCGTTCCGAATGCCATGCTTAATGACAGAAACAATGTCACTTCCCTGCCCCGCTCGCTTTCCCGCCCGGAGCGGCAGGAAAGTATACAGAAGAAAGCCACAAAGAATAATCAAACCATATTTCTTTTCTTTCATAATTCCATTTTTTTTATTTAAAAACTACTCTGCTTTGAACACCTTCGTCTGGACATCACGGCTGTTAGGACCGACCATCACTTGAAACTCACCCGGATCATACCCGTATTGCAAGTCCGAATGGTAGTATTTCAAGTCCTCTTCTGTCAACGTGAACACCACTTCCCGCTTTTCCCCTTTCTTCAAGAAGATGCGCCGAAAAGCTTTCAGTTCCTTGACGGGACGTGCCACCTCAGCCATCACATCACGCAGATAGAGCTGTACGATTTCCGTACCGTCACAAGTACCGGAATTGGTGACCTCCACGGAAACCGCCAACTCCCCGTTCTTGGGAAGACATTCCGAACCAAGCCGCATATCACCGTACTCAAAAGCCGTATAGCTCAGCCCGAACCCGAAAGGATAAAGCGGCTCATTACTTTGGTCAATATAGTTACTCTGGTAGCGGTTGAACACCCCATCTTGCGGATCGGGGCGACTGGCACTCAAATGGTTATAGTATAACGGCATCTGTCCTACGGCACGTGGGAAACTGGTAGTGAGCTTTCCGGCAGGCACGGCGTGCCCAAACAATACGTCGGCTATGGCATCGCCCGCCTCACTGCCCGCAAACCATACGTTCAGTATAGCAGGAACATGTGCCGTTTCCCAATTAAGCACCAACGGACGTCCCGTAAACAATAACAGCACCACCGGCTTTCCCGTCTTCACCAGTTCTTTCAGCAACGCTTGCTGCGCATCCGGCAGTTCCAGTTCCGTACGTGAGGCCGATTCACCCGACATATCCGCACACTCACCCAAAGCGGCAACAATCACATCCGCACGGGCAGCCACCTGCAACGCCTCCCGAAGTAATTTCCCATTGTCTCCACGCTCCAAAGGACGGAAGCCGACGGCGCCTTTCTCCATTTCCTCCTCGTAATAGATATTGCTGCCTTTGGCATGAAAGACTTCGCCCCTGCCCTTCATCGCGTCGCGCATCCCATCGAGCAGGGAACGGTGGTCGGAAGGAACACAAGTCAGACTCCACATGCCGCACATATTGTTGCGGGCATCGGCCATAGGTCCTATCAGCGCTATCTTCTTATCCATAGAAAGAGGCAGCAGACTTCCCTCGTTCTTCATCAGCACGAAGGTTTCACGTGCCACCTCACGCGCTTCCTTGCGGTGCTCGGGCGTAAAGATTTCCTTCTCCGCACGTACCGTGTCGCAGTATTTGTAGGGGTCGTCAAAAAGTCCCATTCTATACTTAGTCTCAAGCACCCTACGGCAGGCACGGTCAATATCAGCTTCAGAAATGAGTCCTTCCTCCAATGCCGACTCCAAAGTATCCAGAAAACCGGCGGTGACCATATCCATGTCCGTTCCCGCCTTCAGAGCAAGCACGGAAGCCTCTTTCTTGTCGGCCACGCCGTAAGTTTTCATCTCTCCGATGGAATAATAATCGGTAACTACCATGCCGCCAAATCCCCACTCGTTACGAAGAAGATTGGTCAGCAGCCACTTATTGGCAGTGGCAGGAATGCCATCCACAAGGTTGAACGCGCTCATCACGCTCCCCACACCCGCCTCAACGGCTGCTTTATAGGGAGCCAGATAATTGTTGTACATGCTCAATCTGCTCATGTCCACCGTATTATAATCACGTCCCGCCTCGGAAGCACCATACAGTGCAAAATGCTTGACACAAGCCAGTATTTCATTATTAGCCTTCATAGCATCGCCCTGATAACCATGTACGTATGCCCTCGCCATCAAAGCGCCCAAGTAGGGGTCTTCACCGTTCCCCTCGGCAATGCGTCCCCAACGGGCATCGCGGCAGATATCCACCATCGGACTGAAATTCCAGCAGATTCCGTCGGCACTGGCCTCAGTAGCCGCCACGCGTGTCATCCGTCGGATGGCAACAGTGTCCCAGCTACACGACATGGCAAGCGGTATGGGGAATATTGTCTCATAACCGTGTATGACATCGGCTCCTACAATCAAGGGAATCTTCAAACGGGTTTCCTCCACGGCAATACGTTGCATCTCTCTGATTTTCCGTACTCCCTTCACATTGAAGAAGCCCGTGATTTCCTGCTTCCGTATCATTTCCGTGAGTTCGCCGTTCATCACCGTACCAGTCACTAAATCGCCTCCCGAGGGCAGGTTCAACTGGCCCAGTTTCTCCCGTACAGTCATCCGGTCCATCAGTCCGGTCACAAAACCGTCCATCTCCGTGCTATCCTTTCCCACAAACGAAGAACAAGCCTGCAGGAAGCATGCAAGCAGTACAACTGCAAAATATCCAACTTTCATATTTCTAATATTTTAATGGTTCACCTCTTCCAGATACAATATCCGACTGGCATAATCACTCATTTTATCTGCATCCACCCTATGTTCTCCGGGAATCTCCAGTCCGTGGCTCATCAGGAAAGAGCCACTCAGTACCTTTCCTTCAAAGGAGAGAGGGACATTGTCAATGCGGTTCAGCTCACGAATACGGTATTGTTTCCCCGCATCCAATCCCGCCATCCTGACACGCGGCAACTGCTGGTTGACAAACTGTTCTAGCTTCCACCAATAGAAGACGGCTTTCGACTTATCTTCGCTGGCATACAACAATGAGGCTACCCCCTGACCGTCATACGGTGACATCAGCCGATAAAGTTCACCAAACTGCACCACCGGACGAATCTCTTTGTAAGCAGCAATCGCCTCACGGCAAAGATTCTTCTCTTCATCCGTCATATTCCGGGGTTGTATCTCCATACCGAGCCTTCCGCTCATTGCCACATCAATGCGATATTTCAAGGGCAAGCTGCGATGCGTCTGATGGTTGGGCGCAGCGCTGATATGCGATCCCATAGCGATAGCAGGAAAGAAATAGGACGTTCCCCACTGGATATAAACGCGTTGCAAGGCATCTGTATTATCGCTGGTCCAGAATTCATCAAAATAGGGCAAATAGCCGTAATTGACACGACCGCCTCCACTGGCACACGCCTGAATCGTCACATCAGGATATTTTCTACGGATGCGTCGGCACACATCCTCAAATCCCTGATGATAAAGAATACTCAGATGGCTTTGCTCGTCCTTGTCCAAATGGACAGAACCGTGGTTCAGCACCGGCATATTGGCATCCCACTTGATATATTCTATTTCCGGATAACGGGCCAGCAAGGTATCCACCGTATAAAAAATGAAATCCCGCACCTGGGGGTTGGTAAGGTCAAGCACCGCTTGCGTGCCACCGCGCGCCGTAATGAAGTCTTGTCCGGGGACTTTCATCACCCAGTCGGGATGCTTCTCGTATAGTTCGCTGCGTGTGTTAATCATTTCGGGTTCAATCCAGATGCCGAAACCGATATTATGTTTCGCGGCATCACGCAATAGTCCGGCAATGCCGTCAGGCAGTTTCTTCGGGTTCACCACCCAGTCCCCCAGCCCGGCGTTGTCAATATCACGCGGATGCTCGTCGCCAAACCAGCCATCATCCATCACAAAGAGTTCGCCTCCCATCAAGGCTATGTCTGCCATCATCTGCTCCATATCCTTCTGATTAATGTCGAAATAAACACCTTCCCAACTGTTCAGCAGTATCTTGCGGGGCTTGTCTCCATTGGCCAGTTTATGTTTCCGTCCCCATTTATGGAAATTACGGCTTGCGCCGCCCAATCCCTCTTCCGAGTAGGTGAGCGCCAACGGGGGAGTACGGAATACCTCGCCTTTTTTCAGCCTGAAGGAAGCACCTTCCTCATCCATACCGGCAAAGAAGTGGTGATAATCGCCGTCATCCGTATTGATTTTCAGCCTATAGTCACCGGTATAGCAAAGGGCTGCGCCGATAGTACGCCCTGTGTTTTCCTGTGGTTTCCCGTCCAGCGAAAACATTACTTCGGCATGAGCAGTATGCGAATTGCGTACGCCATCGATATTCTTTATCAGCCTGATGCCGGGTTTTAAAGGTTCCTGAAGCAACCTTGCCTCGTTGCCCCACCCGCCGTAGAGGCTGGAAAGCCACACATCGCCTCTGCGGAAAGGAAGATAAGACGAAGCAAATTGAAGGAGCGTTACCGGAGTCTTCTCCGAATGGCTGAATTCAGTCCAGGTTTCAATCACATCCACATCGCGATATGCCTTGTAGCAGAGATTGACGTAGAAGGGATAAACACAATCCTTCAGTTTCACAAGGGTGAGCATAGCATCCGGCTCTTGCCTCACTTCCACATCCTGCACATAAAGCCGGGTGGCTATCGCCCCATCGGCATGTCTGACACGGAGAGCGGATTCACCGGGCCATCCTATTCCATAAGAAGGATAAGCAACATGATGGCACGTACCTGCCACATTCATCTGCCGCAAATCATCCTCCGATAATCCGGTTCCGTAGTAGAGATACCTTAGTTCGCCTCCTACCGGAGCATCAAGCACCAATGCGAAGGAAGGGGTGGACACAACAATCTGCCCGGCGGCAACGGGCAGTGCAGCCAACAACAGTCCTGCCAGACAGAGCCACAAAATATTTTTCAAATTTTCCATACCAATAATCTATAAACCAATTCATATCAATTAAGTCCCGAGCAATGCGGCTCCCTGCCGTCACATTCAGGGAAGCATCATCGCAAAGTGTCGAATATCGCCTCGGCTATCTTTCGCATGCCCCGGTCGTCGGGGTGGGCAATAATAAACTCCTTGGTCACGGTATAAGGCTTTCCTTCCACATCATGGAGGGTATCGCCCACCTTGGGACGCGAATCATACAGACGGTCTATCCAGTCAATCGGAATAAAGGAAATGCCGTGGGTACGGGCAGCATGAATAATAGCACGCTCCTTCTCGGCATCTTCCCAAAAGCAACCGGTAATGACCACCCTGCCCGCTTTCTGTTTGCAATATTCCACCAGGCGGAGAATGCCCGGACGGAACGCCTGCTTATCCTGCACATTCTCACCCAGACGAATCACGACAAGGTCTTTGCCGCGAACAGCCGGACCTATCAATGAATCAATATCGCACGTCAGATTGCGTTCCCAGTAAGCGATGTTGAGCGGGGTAACCACCGTGCCGGGATGTTCTGCGCAGAGCAGCTTCTGCAACTGGTGGCAATAGTCGTTCTCTTCCTTCGAAGCTGCCATGCCCCACTCCGAGAACCATTCGATATCAGCCTTATATTCATGCCGTGTAATGGAATTTCCCAGGCAAAGCACTTTGAGGGAAGCACCGCCCGGTTTAAACTTCTTATTGTTTCCTCCCGAAACGGGAAGACAGATTACGGCCATGATACAGGCCAGTAACAAATGTTTCATACTCTTGCTTGATAAAAATTAAAATTCATTCACCGTCTCTTTACCGTCCAGCCAGGCAGCCATGTTCAGCACCAGCAAGTTCCAGTTCTGGAAGCCCTTGTTGAGGATGGGCTCGCCGTTGTCGGGCATGTAATATTCGTGCAGCGCACCGAAACGCTCATAGTCGCGTCCCAGCAGCAACACGGTCTTCTCCGCCAACTCCCGGGCATCTTCCGTATAGCCGTAGCGGAGCAGTCCCCGAAAAACAAAGTAGTTGACGCATATCCATACCGGTCCTTGCCAGGAAGAAGGATTGCCGCTGGCACGCACGTCGTACATTTTTTCCAATGGAGAAAGAGAACGCACACCTGCCGCCGCATTGAACAAACGGGAATCGCGATATTGCCGTTCCACGATTTCGCGCGCCTGCTCGGGAGTGGCTATTCCTGCCCACAACGCCATGAAGCCGCTCCACACACTGAAACGTTGTATCAGGCAGTCGTAAGTACGGGGTTGCCCGGTGTGGTAATGAAAGCCCGGCGCAGCGGGCTTTTCCACCGGAAGCAGGTTGAGGTCTACACTGTAGTAGAAGCCGTCGCGAGGGTCCCAGCAATGCTTGCGGATATCTTCTTTCAGTTCCTCCGCTTCGCGGGTAAACCGATTTTCCAAATCGGGCATGCGGAGCTGTCTTGCCAGGTAAGCCATGGCAAGCAGTTCCCTATACATCAAGGCATTGAGGAAGATGGAGCCCGAGCTTCCGTGAGGACGGTAGAAGGTACTTGGGTCATTGTCCACGCCAATCATTTCATCGTTTTCCCAATAGAGCAATCCAGTGGCCTTGTGGCGATGGTAGTTGAGGTACTTGCCCACAAACGTCTGCAAGTTATAAAATCCCTCACGCAGCCATTCGGCGTCACCGCCCGTCTGCTCCACTACGAAAGCAGCATGCTGCGCCAGGACGGGTTTGTGCATATTGGTCTTCCAAGGATTGATTTTCTGCAGCAACTGCCAGCGCTCTTCCGTATTGTCAAAAATGCAAATGGGAATCCATCCGTCGCCTCCGCCATAGCTGAGGAAGTTGAGAATACAGCCTTTCTCGTAGGCAATCAGTTCCTCACGGTCGTCCCTGGTGCCGTTTTCCACGATGATTTGCCGCAGGGCTATGTCGCTCAGCCACGAATCCCAGTCCCACAACTGGTTGGCATACTGCCCGCTGCCGGGCACGAGGAAGGGATACTTCAACGCACCGACCGGTTGCCGGTACATGCCCTTCATATTCTTATAAATATGCTGCCGGCATATCGCTTTGTATTTTTTCAGGTTGCCGGCATTCCTTTCGGGTAATTGCGCCGTCAATGAAACGCTGACCACAAGCCCGAAGCACAAAAACAGTATCTTCTTCATATATTTCAAAACACCTATTGATTTTTCATCTTAATCCCTTCTTCTCCAAGGCTGCAATCAACTCGGCAGGCACGTCCGTCTGAATCATCCGCACAGTGGGGAATATGTCAAACAGTTCGTCAAGTTGCCTGTCGTCCAGTGCATATTCGGGTATGGCCTGGTCGAGCACCCACAGCAGGCAGACGGAGGGAACCATGCCCAACTCTACCGAATCGCCCAAAGAGGGGCTTCTGCCTTCGGTGGCATACGATGTCTGCACGAAAAACGTACGCGGCAATCCCTCCAGCAACTTGTGCCCTCCTACCCAAGGATAGATGTTGGCATCCTCCACCACACCGAGCACCTCACGGGTACCCTCTTCCACACCACTGTAGAAGAATACGGCCTCCATCATACCCGTCCGGCACACCACGTCCGCCACTTTCCCGAAGATACCTTGTCCGGTACATTTGTCGATGTCTACATACGCCCGTCCGCGTACGGCGGTCAGATACTCTTCCAATGTGGGCATCTTCTCATCGGTGGGTTTTCCGGCACGGTCTTTCAAGTTGTACTGCAGGATTTCGTCATAGGTCATGTCGGCAATCCGGCCTTGTCCGGTGGTGGTGGCGTCGATGGTCTCGTCGTGACATACCACGAGAACACCATCCTTTGTCTGCCTGACGTCGCACTCCAGAATTTCAGCGCCGGCGGCCACGGCAGCCTCTATCGCACTGAGAGAATTCTCGGGAATGGTCTTGTCCTGCGTATGCGCCCGGTGGGCCATGACCCACACCTTCTTGTACGAGGGGTCTTTGAACTGCTGCATGGCAACGCTGAGCGCCGGCAGGTTGCAGACGTGTATACCGGCAGCCAATGTTCCGGTTGCCGTCTGTGCCTTGATGGTGTAATCACCCTCCTTGGCATAAGCGTGTGTCAGGAGTCCGTTGTTCCTGCCCGTTTCCACAGTTCCGTCTCCGAAATCCACCGTCACCTCCATGTCCGGAGCAACGTTGTCCAGCTTTATCTTTACCACCTCATGCAACATGGCATACTCACTTACCGATATGCGGGGTGTTTGTGTCTCTACTTCCTTTTTCGCTCCCTGGCAAGCCGTCAGAAGAACCAGCAGAAGGCCGATGCACAGATTCATTTTCTTGTTATAGTTCATATTTGATTTCTTTAAAGGAATTTCTACCAGTTTTTCCATCAATATTTCCGGTAAGGTTCCGTCATCATATGCAGGGTTTGCGGAATCCATACCTTGTAGCGGCCTTTCGGAGCCCAGTCGTTGCCCGAAGAGGCGAAGTCGCAGAAGCGTACGGGCCTGGCCGTCTTGTTGGCGGCGTCTTCCAGGTCGGTGCCCAGCACAGCGGGAACTTCCAACGTAATCCAGGCAAATGAACCGGACATATTCTCGTGTACTGCGGCCTGCACCACCCCCCGCTCATCGCTCTGGATGACGGCACACTCATCCACATCGCCGTCGTCGAAACGGCTGTCGCGGGCAAATACCAGCGGACCGCGCACCACTGCCTGGTGGTTATGGCTCTCCACAACTTTGGTTTGAAGGTCGAATTCCAATGTCACTTCATCGCCTCGCTTCCATATACGGTCCAGGCAGAGATAACCGCCCAGGTGCAGCACTTCCTGCTCTTGCCCGTTGACAAAGGCCTTCGCCCCGTCTACCTGCGAAGGGATGCGCAAGGAGAGTTTAAAGCGTTCGTCCCTCTGCGGTTCCACTCCGATGCTTACCTTTCCGTTTACGGGATAACCGGTCTCTACTTTCAGGGCCACTGCATTTTTCCCGCCCGTCTTCACCGTAGCTTCCATCGGCACATAGAGATTGAGGAATACACCGTCTTCTTTTGTCGCCACCGCCATCTTCGGAATCAGAGCGAACCCCCGGGGACCATTGGCGTTGCAACAGTTGATGTGCATGCCGCATTGCTCCTCACCCGGCTGTCTTCGTCCTTCCAACGGACTGTACTTGGAAATCTGTCCTCCGTCGTGTTTCATCGAGGCGAACAAGGCATTGTACATCGTCCGTTCAAACTCCTCGACGTAGAGCGGGTTGCCCGTGTCGCGCCACAAACGACGGCAGAACTGCATGTAGGTGAACGTCACGCAAGTCTCCATCGTATGATAAGCCGGCAGAGTCTGCTTGTCCTTGCCTCCATACCAGCACTCGAAGGCTGCACCCGAACCGGCAATGTTTATCTCGTCGCGCCGGATACTCTCGGCCGTACGCTCGGCGGCTTCCTTGTAAAGAGGGTCGTCCAGCACACGCCCCAGTTCTATCAGACCTTCGTAGCAGGACATCATCTCGTAAGCCTTCTGCCCGTTTTCGAACGACCACCACGATGCCGGATAAGCCGAACGTTGCGATACCGGCACATCTTTCAGCGCTTTGGCTATGAGTTGCGAACTGCCCTCCCGCTCGATGCCCGCCACGATGCTTTTGGCAAAGTCGAGGTAACGTCTCTCGCGGGTAATGTCATACAGATAGACCACCGGTTCCAGAATGGAACAACTTGCCATACCAAAGTAATTGCCGGTACGAGCAATGTCGATGTGCTGTTCGTGCAACTGCTTCATCAGGTAATCCACCGAACGCATAGCGGTCTGCAATACCGCCTTGTCGCCGGTCAGGCGATAGTATGCCACCAAGGCAAGTGCCGAATATTTCCTGCCCCAGATGTCCCAGTTGGTCAGCCGGGCTTCGGGGCTGTAGTTACCTATGTAGCCTTCCGGAGTCTGGGTCTGCATGAAACTCCGCACGCCAGTCTTTATCTGCTCCAGCAACGCAGGGTCCTTGCAATACTCGTAAGACGAAATGGCCCCCAGCAGCCACTTGCCAAAGAATTCGGACTGCCACAGGCTTGTCTCCCCGCGATGACGGAAAGGCTCTACCAGATGCTCCACATCCTGCGATTTCACCCGCTGCTCGATGCAGGTATGAATGCGTCCGCCTACAAAACCGCCAATGCGGATGTCCTCTACCCTGCTCTCCTGCCCCAAAACCGGCAAAGAGCCCCAGGCACACAGTCCTAACAACAATACTCTATAATTCATCGTATATCCATATTTTGATAATATCCATAAAAAACATGCAAGTGCAAACAGTATTTTTTGTCCGAATTTATATACACGCAATCCAGCATTCCGCAAACAGCTAAGCATCAACCATTTACGTATCATCCTATCTCAGTCGTATAGTGAGATACCCTAAGTATACGACTGAGGTACCCTCATTATACGACCTTGCCTGAAAACAATCCATCTTGTAATTTTTTTATACCTTATTCCCCAAAAAGACGAAGTGCATATAAAAAAGACAAATCTCCCCCCGCAATCTTTTCCGGAGAACAGAATACGGAAGGAGATTCTTAGTGTTTGCATCCAATCATCATCCTGCTTTATCAATATCCGGGGTTCTGTTCAACCACACCATCCGATTCAGTAATCACCTTCGGCGGAATGGGGAACAATACCATGTGGTCCTTGGCTGCGGTGCATCCGCGATTCTTGGCAAACTCGATGTATTTACCGAAGCGTATCAAGTCCTGACGACGCCAGCCTTCCATAAAGAGCTCGCGCCCTCTTTCCATCAGCAGGAATTCTTTAAACTTCTCCTTGCCGGACTGTATGTCTGCCGGAATGGTATGCGTGACGCCCACACGGTCGGTAATCTGTTTCAGATAGCCCAGTGCCTTGTCCGTAGGTCCGTTCAGCTCGTTCTCTATTTCGGCCAGAGAGAGGAGTACGTCCGCATAACGGAAAGCCACGATATGCGTATTGCCATTGGAATACTTCTCGGAGTCGTTACACAGATATTTCACCGGAACAGCCCCCTGCTGGATACGGTCATCACTTGCGCCACCTCCCCCGGGACGGGTATAAAGCGTGCCGTCTGCGCTCTTGTAAGAGTCAAATATCACCTCTAAGCGTGCATCTGCCTTGTCGTACGTATCGTAGAACTCCCATGGCATCAGATAACCTCCCCAACGGTTTGCACCGGATTTATACTCAAAGTCCTTTCCAAAGGTGATACAGTTGGGCGGGAAAGCATAGAAGAAATATTCATTGCCAGCAAGCTCGCCACTCGGAACAGCCCACACCGTCTCATCGTTCATTTCATTGATAAAGATATCCTTATAATCGTCAGACAGTTTGTAGCCCATCGTCTTCATACTCTCGGCATAAGGCAAAGCCTTGTCATACTGATGGTCATTCATATATGCCTTCATCAGCAGCATGGTGGCAAGCCCCTTGTTCACACGCCCCCAATTGCCCGTACCGTTGGTCTTGTCATAAAGGTATGGAAGCGATTCCTGCAAATCGCTCACCATCCGATTGAAATAGGCCTCTTTCGTGGGACGTGGCGTATAACCGATATTGCTCAACTCTTCCGGTTCGAGTACACAAGATACCGGACCGTACAAGTCATAGAAACAGAACATCAACCATGCACGCAATGTCTTCGCCTCGGCTATCTTGGTAGCCTTTGCCGCTTCGGGCAGACCACCCACCTTCTCCAGCTGGTCGAGAATGAAGGTGCACCGCGTAATGTTACGGCTGATGGTATAAGTCATGAACGTGTCCCAGGCACCTGCCCAGTTGAAATCATATAAGCGGTTGCCCTGATGGCGGCATTCGTCCGAAGTAAATTCCGAATAAGCCCACCAGCCATCGCCTGCCGCATAGATAGGCATGGCCCAGCCACCGTTTGAATCGTCCCACATACCGCCTGAATTGGCCTTGAAATTAGCATACATCCCTACCACCAACGCATCAATATCTTCTACCGTTTGCGGAAAGTTTGCATTTGTCAGGCTCGAAAATACTTTTTGGTCCAAGTCGCATGAATGGAGCATCACACCCATGCACAAGGCAACCGCCCAACTGATTATCTTTTTTGTTTTCATCTCTTCTTGGTATTTTAGTTTAGAAATTAATGTTAACACCCAATACGACTGTAAACGGAATAGGGAACGGTGCAAAGTTGGTTCCCATTTCCGGGTCCAGACCATCGTAGTTGGTCAGCATCAGCGTGTTCTGCAAATCCACGAACACAGAAGCATCCGAAGCAATCTTGTTTCTCTTCAGGAATTTCTCAGGCAGCATATAGGTCAGCTTGATATCCTTGAAGCGCCAGAAATGTACGTTCTTCAGTGTAAAGTCGTGCATGCCGGTCTTGTTGTTTCCGCCCGTCACATCTTGTGCAATACCGGGATACCAGCCGGTAGGATTGTAGGAAGTCCATCTGTCCTTTACGCGTACACTGGTGTTATCGTCGCCGATGCCTCTGAAGTGCCATGCATCGTGTGATTTTCTGCCCAATACACCATACGTGTCAATATCCAGCATCCAGTTTTTGAAGCGCAGGCTGGCACCCAGACCGAAATTGGCCTTCGGGTCCCATGTACCCAATTTCACGATGTCATTATCATCCATCACGCCGTCTCCGTTTACGTCCACATACCTCAGATTACCCGGTTTGGCATCCGGCTGGAGCACCTTGCCATTCGAAGTATAGGCTTGCACCTCTTCCAAAGAGTGGAAAATCCCATTGGTTTTCCAGCCGTAAATCGGGCTAAGGTCATCCTTTTCCTTCAGCCACGGGCTGATAGCCACTTCCGGATTGCGTTCTACCCACTTGGAACGGTTATGCGCCACATTGGCATACGCCGTCAGCGTCCAGTCTTTCTTGTCGATGAGGGTACCTTTCAATGACACCTCAATACCTTGGCTTCGGGTAGAACCTACATTCTTGGCAATATTCGTCACCATACCGGTCACAGGAAGCGGAGTGAAATTGAGCAAATCCTTGGCTGTGCGCACGTAGTAGTCTACACTACCGGTCAAGCGGTCATCGAAGAAACCGAAGTCGAGTCCGGCATTTATGGTAATATCCGTTTCCCACTTCAAATCCGGATTACCTTGCTGTTTCTGGATGATACCCTTATGATAAACTCCACCGAAGTAGTAATAGTCACCGTTAATGGCATTGCCATACGTAGTCAGCGAATAAGTACCGCCGGTCAGGATGCTTTCGTTACCGGATGTACCGTAACCGGCTCTCAACTTCAGGAAGCTCAAAGCGTTAAAGTCTTTCATGAATTTCTCCTCAGAGATAATCCATGCAGCGGAAGCACCGGGAAACCATCCCCACTTGTGGTTGTCGGCAAATACGGAAGAGCCGTCGTTACGGAGCGTAACGCCCAGTATATAGCGGTTCTTGAAGGTATAGTTCAAACGGCCGAAGAAAGAGAGCTTGTTGCGCCAGGTCTTCCACGAGCCCAGATTGCTTCTTTCAAGGTCGGCCGTAGAGCCGATGTTGTTATTCTCGTACACATCCGTAGGAAAGTTGTAGCCCATCACGTTGTGCGCCTTGGAAGTGGTGATGTAGTATCCCGTACCCACCACTGCATTCAGGTGATGATTCTTGGCGATGTCCTTGTCGAAAGTCAGGTACTCTTCTATTCCGTAGTTGTCGTTGAACGAATCGGAGAAACCACCGTAGTTCTTTTCTATCTGTGCCGGCAACTTAGCCTTGGATGAGCCGAAAATCTCGCGGTTCTCGTCTGTCTTGTCCACGCTCAACTGCACGTTTGCCTTGAGCCACGGCAGGAATTTCACTTCCAGATTGGGCGAGAACATCAGGCGCTTTGTCACAGTCTGGTTCTTGATGTGGAACCAAACGGCCGGATTAGGCGTCAGCGGAGAGATGGAAGTGGTCGTATTTCCGTTTTCATCGTATAGCGGCATGTTCGACGGGAAGTAAATGGCAGCGTTGGTCTGCACCGCCTCATTGGCATTCGAATGGGTACCCGCATCTCCCGCCGACGGATTGTTTGCCGACAAATGGGAGTACATGCTTGCCACGCTCAACTTGACGTTCTTATTGAAGTTGGCCTCAAAGTTGAGACGGCCGCTGAAACGTTTCATGTCACTGACCTTCAGAATGGAATTCTGGTCATAGTAGTTGAACGAAGCATAAAGCCTGAACTTCTCCGAACCGGCATTGATAGCCACATTGTGATTATGGATAAGTCCGGTACGCGTAATCTCGTCCACATGGTCGTAAGTCTGCGCATTGCGTATTTCCTCGGCCGTAAATGCCTCTGCCCACCCCGAAGCGGGAGCCGGTTCCGTACCGTAAGGGAAGTAGTTGCCGCGATAGAGGAACTGCTCCATTCTGGAAAGGTTGACGTTGGTCATGTATTCCTGAGCATTGAGTACGTCATAATATTTGCTCAGCCCCTGCACTGAAAAAGAGCCATTGTAAGAGATGCGGGGCTTTCCGGCCTGTCCTTTCTTGGTGGTAATCAGAATCACACCGTTGGCAGCAGACGAACCGTAAATGGCGGCAGCACTGGCATCCTTCATCACATCGATGGAAAGGATGTCATTGGGATTCAACGTAGCGAGCGGACTTCGGTCGGCACCATCGCGCAAGCTCAGCTGGTTGGGACCTCCGTTGGAAGCCTTGTTTCCAGTGCTGCTTATCACTACCCCGTCAATGACGTAAAGCGGAGAATTCGAACCGTTGGGCGAAAGGTTTCCACGAATGTTCACGCTCATTCCCGCACCGGGCTGTGCAGAGTTTTGCGTAATGGTAAGACCGGCCACCTTGCCTTGCAGCAGATTGTCGGCACTCACCGCATTGGGCGCTTCAAGCTCCTCGGACTTTACGGAAGAGATGGCACCCGTCACCGAGCGCTTCAATTGTGAACCATATCCCACAACCACCACTTCTTCCAGCAACTCGGCATCGTCCTGAAGAACGACGGTATATTCCGACTTCGAGTCTACCGGAAAAGCGTAGGTCTTGAAACCGATAAACGACACCTCTATCACCTGCCCTGCTCCGGCAGAAATCGTAAAGCGTCCGTCTATATCCGTTATCACACCCGACGTAGTACCTTTCACTATCACGTTGGCACCAATGACCGGTTCACCGGTCTTGTCTTTCACCACTCCAGTCACATTTCTTTTTTGTTGTACAACTTCCGTTCCATCTGCTGGAGGATTTACGGCTTCTGCGTGTAAGCCCTGAACCGAACCGAATGAGAACAGACCTACCATTCCCACCATCTGGAGAAAACGGCGGCCACGGTATGTTCCGTTCAGGATTGTGCTTACCAAAAGCGTTTCATGCTTTTTCATAATACGAATGTATTTAAGAATTAATTAAAAAATTTCGCTGCAAACTTACCTGCAAAAAAGATTAAAAAAGGATAATTGCTCTTCAAAAAAGGCAAATATCCGCTCATTCATGCGTTTTGAACAGTTTGTTTTCATCCTTCACCTCCTTCACCTTTTCCCTCAACCTGCCTATCCACAGGCTTTTCCGGTGAAACCGGTTTTACCCTATGCCGCTTTCCCGATGAAACCTCTTTTCTTCGCACTTCCAATTCCCGACAACTCCAAAAACATCTGCAGTTCAAATCTGTTTCACTATAATATAACTATGTATAAATCAACAGATAATTACTGCAAAATTCTGCAATAGTTTTGCAGTAGCGCTGCAACCAATTTGCAATGATGCTGCAAATCGGTTACAGTGAAGTTCGTCGCCGGCAATTGACAACTCCCGAAACATAAACGCGAGAGCGAACACAGAATTAAACCGGTTTCACCGGAAAAGCCTATGAATAGAGGGATTGAAGGAAAAGGTGAAGGAAGTGAAGAATAAAAAAAACGCTTTTATTCCATTTGGTTTACTCAAGTTTCACAAGCTCACTTCCGTAGCAGACTACGAATACCTTGTCAACATAAGAAGTCGGGCTTGCGAAACTTAAAGGCAGGCTATCGTTTGCATTTTACTAAAAAAGCAATCCGAAAACGGGATTAAAAGACACCCCCTATTTACCGGTACGTTGAACCACCTCCTGATACAACCGGTCGAAAGCAGGTTTCAGATGGCAGCTTCCGGTCTTTACACCCGGCTGGAATCCGTTCTGGTTGTAAGTGGCGTCTATTTTCTTCATCAATACCTGGAGGGCCTTGGCATGAGAAGCGGCTTTCTCCAGTTCCGTCTTTTTGCCGTCACACTGTGCCGCCAACATGCACAGCACTTCTCTTCCATATTCACCCAGCAACTTAAACTGCATCAGCCAAGGGGTTATTTCCTTGATTAATGCCGGATTTTCATCGGAAGCCAGCAGCAGGTCGGCAGAAGCAATCATACGTTCGCATTCCTCGGTTACAGCCGATGCAGCGGCGACCTCCCGCTTTCCTTCGCGGCAATAAGCATCCAGCAACCGTTCCAAAGCAGGACGAATCTGTTCTGACTCTTCACGACGGAAATCATGTTCGTTCCCGCCAAGGTCGGAATTGTGTGAGGCAAAGACCTGAAGAGCTGCGGCATGGCCGGGCATCAGGTACCGGACAGCTCTTCTCCACGATGCATCACTCTTGTAGGCATCCATGTTCCAAGCATAATCGGCTATACTGAAAAGGGCGATTTTTGAAGCCTCGGCATGTTCCATAGGGTTGGATATAAAAGCACTTATATCGTCATCGATATCTGTCCCATTGCCATAGACAGCCCCCAGCAAAAGGCGGTCGCGCACATAGTCGGACACGGGGAAATTCCACCAAATGAATGCTTTGCGCTTCAACAGCGGATTGACAAACTGCATCGTAGGCTTATCAATACAAGCCACCACTTTATCGCCCGTCCACAAGATGCCTATGTCCGGATGAAGCTTGCCGCCCAGCGTCGCGAGATAACCTCCCTCGAGCTTAGTCCACAGACGGTTGTACTCCGTAGGACACATCAGCAACGGAGCAACATCCCCTTTCACTTTGACGAAGTTATGATAAATATCATTCAACAGCTCCACCTGCTTCTCCGCCGATGTCCCTTCGCCAGAAATATCATCAAAGAAAACGGCAAAGGCCCTTATCCCCAAACGATACATGCTTTCGAACTTTTCCATCAACAAATCACGGTCTTCCGTATTCCAGCGAATGTCCTTTCCCGGATGGATAGCCCAATAGAAAAGCACTTCGTTCCGCCGCGCACATTCCACCAGTTCTTTCAGCTGTTCGGCTTCCTGAGCAGGATAGGGCTTGCGCCAGTTGGGCGAACTGTGGTAAGGGTCGTCCTTAGGACCGTAAATATAGATATTCATCTTGTTGCGGCCATAGAAATCAAGCTGCGACAAGCGTGCTTCCCGGCTCCAGGGAACGCCATAGAAACCTTCCACCACACCACGGTAGGGTACGTCGGGATAATCCGTCACCTCCACCAACGGCAGTTTGGGCAATGCAATCAGTTGGACCAGCGTCTGCACACCGTAAAAAACCCCTCTACGGTCGGCACCGGCAACAACAATACCTTCCTTGTCTATCTTCAGATAATAACCCTCTGCCTGTTTAGGGATACGTGCAGCATACTTCCTCACAGACTTATCCCCCTTCATACCGATACAAACGGAAAAATCGGCAGTCACCGCAGCATCCGGAAAAAGACCGGCCAACAACTGCTCCGCCGCACTTCCCCGCAAAGTGGCTCCTACCTGCAAACTATATCTTGCAGGGATAAAAACAGAATCCTCACTTCCCACATATTTCTGCGGAGTGGGCTGGAGGTGAAAACCCTGCGCATCGGCTTCCGCCCATGAACAGAGAAACAAGATGCACAAAAGCAATACCATGTTTTTCATCAATACCATATTTTTTTAAGATTCATACTCACAGCAGAAGCACACGCAACTGCCGGATGCAAAATAAGGGCATTTTCCATGGAAAAAAGAAGAAATTCCGACCGAAAAAGGAGAATTTCCGCATCCATAAGGCAACTTCCGTGCCGATTTCAATCATCATTCGCATGTGGCGTCCCCGACGGCTTGCGCAACAGCGTATCCTGCCTTTGCGGACATCCCAGTATCGGAATACCGTCTTTGTCCCACTCCACCTTCTGCATACAGACTTCATACTTCTCTAAAGAAATGAACATATCTTCCAAGTCCTTACGCACCTTATACAGATAGTAATACTCCGTCTCGTCCGGCGAGGGTATGAAACAGACGATGCTGGGAGCATAGAGTTTATCGGCGGTGTTCGAGCTGAATACCGGAACCGGGCACTTCTTCCATGAAGCGGAATCAAGCAAATCGGCAGAAGCATCGGCCATCAGCATGCCTTCACAATAATAAGGGGTCCAACGACCACTGGCAGCATAATAGAGCAGAATCTTGTCTTGACGAAGCGACCTGAACACCTGAGGACACTCATTCACATAAATCGGATAAGCCGTACGGTTGCCGTCAATACCTACCCACTGGCACTCCCACTCATATTCGGGCCTCGATATCAGCACGCGCTCCGAAGACAAAGTCCAGGGATTCTCCATTTCGGCAATATAGATACACTGGTTTTCTTCATAAACCCTGCAGGAAGGCCAGCCGCACCACACCAGATACAAACGGCCGTCCTGCTGGAATACCGTAGAGAACATGGCCACATGATTCTCCTTATCGGTGTCAATGCGCCCTTTCAGCCTGAACGTACCCTTCAGCGGATCGGGCGAATCATTCTCCAGCACATAGATACAACGATTATCCAGGTTATTGTCATTCCCGGTGAAATAAACATACCATTTGGAATCAATGTAGTGCAATTCGGCATCATCTATGTTTCCGACAGAAGGATCGGCAGAACTCCACACATTCTTGAATTCTTTCTCCTTGAGCAAAGTGGCATCCTCAGCCGCACGCAGGTATATACCCGACATCCACCCCTGGATGCAATAATACATACCGTGATGAAACAAGACATGACACCCCAGAAAACCGGTAGAAATAGGATTGACATAGCACTGCAAAGAGTCTACTCCGTCCACGTTTTCAGAACGCTTTCCCGAATGGCAGGAACTGAACCACCCGACAAGCAAACAAAGAAAAGCACACTTGATTCTCACCATACGGAAATCATTTAATTTAAGGTATATATACTCAAACAGAAATATCCTGCGACTATTTCCGTTTGGCCCCAAATCTTCCAAAGCCGTCGCAAAGTAATGGATTTTATTCTTAAGAAAAAGCAGCTGAAACAAAATTCGCCTTTTTTGGTCAGTTTTTATCCTTTCATAAAGACGAATTGGAGCACCTTTGCCCAAATTCCGCACGACAGACGGAAACAACTATAATTTATAAACAACAGATTGTTATGAGAATGAAAAAATTGGCGTTAGCATGTGCTTTGGCATTAGGCCTGCAAGCCCCCTCCCTCGCCCAATGGAAACCGGCAGGCGACAGAATAAAGACGGAATGGGGAGAGAAACTGGACCCTGCCAACGTTCTGCCGGAATATCCGCGCCCGATGATGGAACGAAAAGAATGGAAAAACCTGAACGGACTGTGGGACTATGCCATCCGCCCGTGTGGAGAAGCAGAACCGAAAACCTACGACGGCGAGATATTGGTGCCCTTCGCCGTAGAATCATCGCTATCAGGAGTAGGCGTGCACTTGGAAGACAGTCAGGAATTGTGGTATACACGGCAATTTGAAGTACCTGCCGGATGGAAAGGGAAAAGAGTACTGCTGCATTTCGGTGCCGTAGACTGGAGAGCCCATGTGTGGGTGAACAACACCAGCGTAGGCAAGCACGAAGGCGGTTATACCCCTTTCTGCTTCGACATCACCGATGCACTGCAAAAAGGAAGCAACAAACTGACCGTACGTGTATGGGACCCCACCAACAATGGTCCGCAACCCGTAGGAAAACAAGCCAACCGCCCGCAAGGCATCTGGTATACAGCCGTCTCAGGCATCTGGCAGACTGTGTGGCTCGAACCGGTAAACGAAAACCATATAGCCTCCATGAAAATCACACCCGACATCGACCTCAACCGGCTGCGGATTGAAGCCCGGACCGGTGAAGGCGAATGGAAAAAAGGATGCCGTCTGGAAGCGGAAGTATATGACAACGGCAAACTTGTAGCCTCGGGAGCAGCCATCCGTGGGGAGGCCATAGACATCACCATACCCGGAGAAGTAAAGCTGTGGTCGCCCGACACACCTTTCTTATATACACTCAAAGTACGTCTGAAACAAAACAGCACGGAAACGGATGCGGTGGACAGCTATGCAGCCATGAGAAAGTTCTCGTCCAAGCGCGACGCAAGCGGTGTGATGAGAATGCAACTGAACAACCGCGACCTGTTCCAGTTCGGCCCGCTGGACCAGGGCTGGTGGCCCGACGGCCTCTATACCGCCCCCACGGACGAGGCTCTGATTTACGACATACAGAAGACGAAAGACTTCGGCTTCAACATGATTCGCAAGCATGTAAAAGTGGAACCCGCACGCTGGTACGCACACTGTGACCGGATAGGCATCATCGTATGGCAAGACATGCCCAACGGCGACAAAATGCACGAATGGAACCAACGTGACTACTTCACCGGTGCCGACCTGACCCGCACTCCGCAATCGGAAGCCATTTACTTCAAGGAATGGAAAGAGATTATGGATTACCTCTACTCCTACCCCTGCATCGGCGTATGGGTACCCTTCAATGAGGGATGGGGACAGTTTAAAACAGAAGAAACAGCCAACCTGACCAAACAATATGACGGCACCCGACTGGTGAACGCTGCCAGCGGTGGCAACCATTATACATGCGGTGACATGCTGGACATACACAGCTATCCGGGTCCCGAACCGTTTCTGTATGATGCCCGACGGGCCAACGTGATAGGAGAATACGGCGGTATAGGCTATGTAGTGAAAGGGCACGTATGGGAGGCCGACCGCAACTGGGGATATATCCGGTTCAATACCTCAAAAGAAGTAACCGACGAATACGTGAAATATGCGCAAGAATTGAAGAAACTCGCCCTGAAAGGTTTCACCGGTGCGGTATATACACAGACCTCGGACGTAGAAATCGAAGTGAACGGCCTGATGACGTATGACCGTAAAGTAATTAAAGTGGACGAAAAGCGTATCAGGGAAATCAACCTGGAAATTTGCAATTCTCTCAAATAAATTCTATTTTCGCCATCACTATGAAAAGACTGTTTCTCATATTGTGCTTTCTTATCGGAATATCCGGTTATCCGGCCACTGCTGCCGAAATATTATCGGTAAGGAGGCTCAATGTGGAAAACGGTCTTTCATACAATACCGCCACTTGTTGCCTGCAAGACAGCTACGGCTTCATCTGGATCGGTACGGAAAACGGCCTGAACCGCTACGACGGCTGCAACAATCGGATATACCGCAGCAGCAACCACAAGCACTCCTTGGGCAACAGCCACATAAAAACACTTGCAGAACTAGACCAAGAGTTGTGGGTAGGAACCGAAAACGGCATCTATATCTACCGCCATGCCTCGGATGATTTCTCACACTTCGACATCACCACACAATTCGGCGTCATCATCAGCAGCGAAATACGAAAAATAGTCAAGACACACAACGGCCTCATGTGGATAGCCACCATAGGCCAAGGGCTCTTTATCTACAATCCCCAAACAAACACAATGAAACAGGATTGCGTATGGAACTCCTTCATCAACGACATCTGCGAAGACGAGGACGGCCGTGTCTATGTACTTTCGCGCCAGAAAGGATTGATGATATATGATGAAGACGGAAACCGGAAACCCGCCGACACCCCCTTGACCGAAATTGCCGAAGGCACCGGAATAAACTTCCTGCAATGTATCGGCGGCAACCTCTGGTTCAACCAAGGCAGCAAGCTGTACTGCTACCAGAAACTGCTGGGAAAAACCGAAGTGTATGAAACAAACGGAAAACGGTTCGGAACCATCTTCTGCCTCATCAAGTATAGAGAGAAAAGCCTGCTGATAGGAACAGACAAAGGAATTTTTGCCCTGCAACTGCCACAATGCACCTTCGAAGAAATCAATCTGCCCACCAGCTTCCTGAACATCAAGCAACCGCATATCAATGACCTTATGTGCGACAACGAGGGCAACTTCTGGATAATGACCAACTACAATGGAGTGGAAATCATCAACAACCAGCTGAAACGCTTTGAATTTTATACCATTCCCACCACAAACACACAACCGGAAACCGGAAGGACTGAAATAAGAGCCTTCTATGAAGACAATCAGAAGAAAATATGGCTGGGCACCGATAAAGGCTTGTGGATATTCGACCCTGCCAGCAAGAACCTCGAAGAATACCGACCTGAAAACATGCCGCCACACCGGCCTGACATCTGCTGCCTGCTGCCAAGCAAGGAAGATCTGTGGATAGGTACTTACAAAGAGGGCATCTACAGACTGAACATGAACACCGGAAAATGGAAAAACTACCGCCACTCACAACAAACGCCACATACAATACCCAGCAACGACGTATTAAGTCTGTATCAAGGACATGATGGAACCATATACGTAGGCACAAATATCGGCCTATGCCGATACCGTGCAGAAACTGACAATTTTCTGCCTATCATCCAAGTGGGGGCAATGACAGCGGTAACGGACATTCTGGAAGATTCACATCAACACCTCTGGATAGCCACCTCAAACAGCGGGGTTTTCAAGATGATAAACCTCAATGCGGAAAGCACTGTGTGGAATCATTATAAAAAGACAAATCAGAATACCAACAGCATTATCAGCAATTCCATCACAAGTCTGTTCGAAGACAAAGACGACCGGATGTGGTTCGGCACCAATGAATCGGGCATATGCCGTTTTTCCGAAGCAACCGGACATTTCTCAACCCTTCTTCCCGGCAGCCGGACACCGCTGACCGGCAACATGGCATGTGCCATCAGGCAAGACCGCGACGGAGATTTATGGGTGTCGAGCAATAACGGTATTTACCAGATTCCCCAAGATAACCGAAAAGATATCAGGCAGTTCACGATGAACGATGGCCTGCAAAGCAATCAATTCCTGCCCAAGGCATCGCTGCTCTCTTCAGACAACAAACTCTATTTCGGCGGTATCAACGGATTCAATATCCTGACCCCCGAAGACATTAAGAACAATCCATATATTCCTCCCGTATACATCATGGAGATAGGCTTCCCCCACATGAGCGACAAGGAGGGACAAACCGACTTTGGCAATGCACTCTATATGCGGAAAGAAATACGGTTGCCGTACGAATACAACACTTTTTCCCTACGGTTCGTGGCCCTCAGCTATGAAGAGCCGCTTAAAAACCAGTACAAATACCGCCTGAAGGGTGCCGACAAAGAATGGATTGCCAATACCTCCAGCCACTCGGCGTCCTACACTCACCTGCCGCCCGGAGAATATGAATTCCAAGTGAAAGGAGCCAATAATGACGGCTTGTGGAACGACCGGACGGCTTCGCTGCGCATCATCATCACTCCCCCGTGGTGGCTGAGCATACCAGCCTACATAACTTATGCGCTGGCACTCTTTTTCATCATCGGATATATCACCTATCGCTGGAGGATGCACGTCAAACGCAAGTACCATCAAATGATGGAAGACTTCCGCATCACACAAGACAAGGAAATCTACAAACAGAAGATAAGTTTCTTCATCAATCTGGTACATGAAATACGTACCCCACTCAGTCTGATATGCCTGCCACTAGAGAAATTGCGCGACGGGAAGATAGAGGAACATGGCAAACATCTCACCCTGATTGAGAAAAACGTCAGCTATCTGCTCGAAATCACCAACCAGCTTCTTGATTTTCAAAAGATAGAGAACAAAAAAATGAAGCTCGACCTGAAAAGACATGATATAAATGCAATCATAAAAGACATCGCCGAACAATTTAAAGATGCGGCATCCATCAAAGGCCTTGAGCTCTCCGTCAGCCTACCTGCACCCGAAATGGAAGCCATAGTTGACAATGACATCATCCGTAAAATCATGGTCAACCTGATGAGCAATGCACTGAAGTATGCCGCATCAATGATTGAACTGAGCCTGAAGGAATCTGACGGGCACATTGTCATTTGTGTCAGCAACGACGGTCCCCGGATTCCCGAAGGACAAAAGGAAAAGATATTCCAAATCTTCTATCAAATACCGGATGATAAAAAACAAATGCCAGGAACCGGTATCGGACTTGCTTTCTCCAAATCACTGGCAGAATCCCACCAAGGCACTCTGTCCGTAGAGAACCTGCCGTCGAGCGGATGTTCGTTCATCCTCTCACTACCCCTGAAGAGAGCTACGGAAAAACTTCCGGAAACGGAAAGCCATCCGGAAAGCGAAGGGTTTGAACCAGACCTGCCCCAGACAAAGAACAAACGCCACACCGTGCTGATTGTAGAAGACAACATCGAATTGCAGAATGAAATACGGGAAGCACTGGAACAATGGTATAAGGTATATACTGCCGGCAACGGAAAGGAAGCGCTGGAAAAACTTGAAACGAATGATGCCACAGACGTTATCGTCAGCGACGTCATGATGCCCGAGATGGACGGTATAGAGATGTGCCGCCACATCAAGACGAACCTTACTTACTCACACATCCCCATCATCCTATTGACAGCCAAGACCAATCTGGAATCAAAGACAGAAGGCATGGAGAACGGTGCGGAGGTATATATGGAAAAGCCGTTCAGCATCAAGCAACTGCACAACCAGATAGAAAATCTGCTGAAATTGCGTTTGGCCTTCCACGAGCTGATGCTCCGTTCGGCAGGAACCACACACGAAACGCCTATATCGGAATATATTCAGTCCGAATGCGACATCACCTTCATGAAAGAGGTGGATACTGCCCTTACAAAACATCTGGACGAGGAAAGTTTCTCCGTAGACAATCTGGCCGATGCCATGAATATGAGCCGCACGAATTTCTACCGGAAATTAAAAATGCTGACCGGAATGGCTCCCAATATCTATATCAAGAACTTCAGGCTCAACCAGGCAGCCGAACTGCTTGCCCAGAACATGCGCATCAACGAAGTGATGTTGCGCGTAGGATTCATGGCCCCATCCTATTTTGCCAAATGCTTCAAAGCCAAATTCGGCAAACTGCCCAAAGAATATCAAAACACCATCAACAAGCAAGAATGAGGAATCTGCTTGTGAAAAAACAAATATACATTGATATGAAACCACTATCACAGAAGCTCCGGAAAACCGGCTTATCCCTCCTTTGGGGCACAACAGTGTGGCTGTTCTGGAGGATAGTCTATCCGGGCCACCTCCAATACCACGAGCAATACCAACTTTTTTTGTTCGACATGGAATATTGGAAAGAAAGAATCGCCATCCCCGGCGGAATGGCCGACTATATAAGCGAATTCCTGGTGCAGTTTTATTATCATACGTGGATGGGTGCCACTATGCTGGCACTCTTGTTCATAGGGCTGCAACTCCTGACATGGAAATTAGCAAAAAGACAAGGAACACCGGAAGTGTATTACCCGTTGAGTTTCCTACCGGCAATAGCCGTATGGCACTTTATGTGTGACGAAAACGCCATGTTGTCGTTTGTGGTGGCCCTGCTGATGACATTGGTTGCCAACTATTTCTACACCTTCCTGCACACCAAATGGAAACGTGCGATGTACGTGCTGGTATGTTTCCCTGTCCTTCTTTGGATGGCGGGAGCAACACATCTCATCTTTATGGGCTGGATTATCATCAGCGAACTGCACACCTGCTTCAAAAAAAGGAAATTCCTCCAAGGAATCGGAATCGTGGTAGGGATGTTCGCATTGAAAGCCACCTGCACGCTATTGATAAGCATGCAAGTGCAGAACCCCATCTACCAGCTAAGCGGATTTCTCGGCTACTACCGTTTCCCTGCGGTGATTCCCCGGATGGAAATGACAATCATCCTTCTGTTCACCGTGCTCCCCTATCTGCTGGCCCGGCTCCCCCGGACGCACAAGCATGTATCTCTATATATGGCCTTACAGAGCATGGCATTAGTAGCAATAAGTTATCCCTATATTCTTTCAAGCTGCAATTTTGATAAGGAAGAGGCAATGGAGTACAATCAATTGGCAAGAAACCGGCAGTGGAACCAAATCATAGGAAAAGCGGAAAACAAGTCCCCGGTTTCCCCGCTCAGCGTAACTTGCCTGAATCTGGCTCTGAGCAAGACCGGACAACTGGGCAACCGAATGTTCGAGTTCTACCAGAATGGGACGGAAGGCCTGATAGCCAAGTTCCAGCGAAACTTCGTCACTCCGCTTCCTACGGGCGAAGTATTATACCATCTGGGGATGATTAACGACGCACAGCGTTTTGCCTTCGAAGCCATGGAAGCCATTCCCAACTTCCGCAAAAGCGGGCGCTGCCTCAAACGGCTGGCCGAAACAAACCTGATTAACGGACAGTATGAAGTGGCGGCCAAATACCTGCGTATTTTAAGCAAGACACTGTTTTATAAAGACTGGGCAAAAAACACGATGACCTATCTATACAATGAAGAGAAAATCGACGCACACCCGGAATGGGGACGGTTGAGACAAATGCGGTATACAGAGAACTTCCTGTCCGGAAGCCACGAAACGGATATCCTGCTGGCACGCTTGTATGAACAAAACCCGCAGAACCGGACGGCTCTTGAATACCTGCTGGCATATACACTGCAAAAACGCGACCTGAAAGGCTTCATGAATTACTATCCTTCAGACGCAAATATCAATCATGAACCCATTCCGCGCAGTTACCAGGAAGCGCTGGCATATATATGGGGACAGACTCACAAGGATTTCCGGGACATACCTTGGAAACTGTCTCCGCAAGTAATGCAGGATTGCAAAGATTTCATGCGGATTTACACATCACAACCGAATGGGCGGCAAATACTGCAAACTCTGTATACCGGCACATTCTGGCATTATCTGTTATTTCAAAAATAGGATAAAGAATGAAGAAGCATTTGATTTGCATACTATCGGTATGGTTGCTGACAACCTGCAGCCATCCGGTAAACAATCCGGAGAAGACGGAAGAATGGCCGGAAATCTATCCCGACTACATAGGAGTGACAATACCCGCCACCATTGCTCCGATGAATTTCGACTACATCGGCGGAAAACACGACCGCATAGACGTAATCGTAACGGGAAGCAAATTCGGAGAAATACACGTAAATGCCCGGACAGCCTCCTTTCCGGAGGACGAATGGCACAAACTCCTGGAATCCAACAAGGGAGACAGTCTGTTGTTTACAGTATCTGTCAAGAACGAAAACAAATGGAAGCAGTACCGCCCTTTCTCCATGTATGTCAGTGACGCTCCCATAGACTATGGAGTGGTATACCGCAAAGTCATTCCGGGATATGAAGTATATAGCAAAATGGGTATTTACGAACGGAACCTTTCATCCTTTGAAGAACGCGTTTTGCTGGAAAATGCGATGGTACCGGGCATGTGCCTGAACTGCCATGCCTTCAACCGGACAAATCCCGGTCACCTAAGTCTGCATATACGCGGACAGCACGGTGCAACCCTCATGCAGATAGAGGGAAACCGCGAACTTCTGGATACCAAGACAGATTCCACACTCTCCGCTTGTGTCTATCCCTATTGGCATCCGGAAGGAAAATACATAGCCTATTCGGTAAACCGGACCACACAGTCCTTCCACACAGCCAAGGTTGAACGCATCGAAGTGATGGACATGGCCTCGGACATATTAGTATACCAACCGGAAACGCACGAACTGCTGCTTTCTCCCCTACTGCAGAAAAAAGAAGTTTTTGAAACCTTCCCCGCATTCTCGGCAGATGGAAAGAAACTGTATTTCTGCTCGGCAGCGGGTAAACCGATGCCCGAGAAATACGATGAGATACGCTATAGCCTTTGCTGCATAGACTTCAATCCGGACAACGGCACGTTCGGTGAACGGGTAGACACGCTGATAAATGCAGAAGACCTGAAAAAGAGCGTTTCCTTTCCACGCCCTTCATACGACGGGAAATACATCATGTTCACATTATCCGACTATGGGAACTTCTCCATCTGGCACAAGGAAGCAGACCTATGGCTGCTGAACCTGCAGGACGGTACCATGCACGCCATTGAAGAAGCAAACAGCACCAATACGGAAAGCTACCACAGCTGGAGCAGCAACTCACGCTGGTTCATATTCAGCAGCCGACGTGACGACGGGCTATATACCCGCCTCTATCTGGCATACATAGAACCGGACGGCCGCGTATGCAAACCTTTCATGTTGCCTCAGGAGAAACCGCTGGAATATTACGACCGGCTGATTTACTCTTACAATGTACCAGAGTTTACAAACAAACCGATACAGCCGGAACCCCGTAAGATAGAAAATGAAATCGTATCAAATAAGCGTGTAAAGGTAAAAATACGTAAATAGCGGTATTACCATTATTGACTGGAATGCAAAACAAGGGCCTCCAGTTGTCAAGCCTCACGTACTTCAACTACTTTCGTTGCTACCGCATATTCATCCGGGAAAATTTTGCTTCCCATTTCATTAGCCCATGCTTTAGTGAATTCTGCACCTGCGTAGACATAATAGCAGAATAATAAATCCATGTAATAAAAACAATCATGAATGCCGCTGCACCATAGATAGTTCCTACATTCGCAATTCCGATGTAAAAGGATATTCCCCATTGACCTACCAACAATAATAACGTTGTCACTACAGCTCCAATAAAAACATCCTTACTTTTTATTTTTGCATCAGGCAGAACCTTAAAAATCAATACAAAAATAATAACTGTAACACCTATGTTTAATACTTGTCCCACAACTTTCACAATAAACCCTGCCACTTCCGGATAGCTGGCCATAAACTTATTGCTCAAGTCTCCAATAATATTGGTTATACTAAATGTTATCAGAAGCACGAAAGCAAATACCAAAATTATCGAGAATGAAAGTAACCGATTCTGAATATATTTCAGCCAACTCTTCTTTGGCACGACCTTTATTCCCCAAATCGAATTTAAGGGACTTTGTATTTCTGCAAAAATGGTAGTAGCACCAAATATAGAAATTCCCAAGCTAACAATAGCTGCAGATGCGGAAGAGTCCGTTCTTTCTGCATTTTCTATAATTAAGCGAAGTGCCCCAATTACCTCCGCTCCCACTATCGGTTCCAACTGAATATACAACTGATTAGCCAAATCCATATGCAAAGCTACCCCAATAGTAACTAAAAGAGAAAGAAAGGGGATAATTGAAAATAGTGTCGCATAAGCTAACGATCCGCTTAATCTAGTGACACTATCATCAATAAACCCTTGTCCGGTATCCTTTACAATCTTGATTAATAAGGATAGGTTTAACTTTTTCTTTCCTATGAATTGTTCCGTCATCTCATGCTTTTTTTACCCAAACAGCAAGATTACGCGCATCCACAGAGAACTCTCCATTTCCTTCTTTATCCAAAGTTACTTCATCCGGAATACTTCCGGTAATTTCGCACCACACTTCACCTGCATGTTCTTTCCCTAAACACATCGTTTTACTTCCCGCTTCATCATTCGAGATTAAAAATACCAAGCCTGAGTTAACATGTTCCCCATCTCCTGTACGAATAAAGCCTACGGTTGATGGATGGTCGAAATAATCAACTTGATCACCATATGCATACTTTTTCCTTGCATTCAATAGAATATCTATAATTTTAGTATGTGGCGATTTCTCTCCTTTCACCCCATAATAATCACCATAGAACAAACAGGGATAACCATCCTTCATCATAAAAATAAGACCATATGCCAATGGCTTGAACCAATCTTCAACCTGTGATTCCAAAGAACTTCCATGCTGCGAATCATGATTATCAACAAAAGTCACAGCAAGTTCACAATGGTGCTCCACTAAAGTATTCTTCAGAATATTCCGTAAATCATAATCTTTTCCTTCTTGTGATGCCTGAAACATATTATAATGTAACGGAACATCAAACAAGTTAACTTTATGCCCTACTGCTTCCAGATAATTATCCAATGTTTCCAAGTCACCGTTCCAATATTCTCCCACAGCATAGAAGTCATCACCTCTCTCACTTCTTACCGTATCCAGAAACTGTGTAACGAACTGATCTTTCATATGCTTAATTGCATCCAAACGCATTCCATCAAGATCAAGTTCATTTGAAACCCATTTGCCCCAACGATTCAGTTCGGCGACAACCTCAGGGTGATCTAGGTCAATATCATTACATAAAAGAAAATCGTAATTGCCATTCTCTCCATCTACACCATCACTCCAGGCTTTTCCTTCTCCTTGAATCTGAAATATACCACTTCGCTTTCGAGCATCATCAAATCCAGTCCCGGAAAAATGATAATAATGCCACTTAAAATCCGAATATTTATCTTTACGTCCATGAAAGCTATATCCGGTCCATCCTTGTATTTCATAAGATTTCCCCAAAGCTTTATTTCTTTGATCAGGATCTACTTCCACCACCATAAACTTTTCCGTAAAATCACCACCTGCTTTATGATTCAAAACGACATCCAGATATACAGCAATCTTATTTTTGTGAAGTTCATCAATCATCTCCTTCAATTCATCTTTCGTCCCGTATTTAGTCCTCACAGTTCCTTTTTGTTCAAACTCACCCAAATCATACAAATCATAAGTAGCATATCCTTCATCCTGCTGTTCATCTGCTTTATATGCAGGTGGTATCCAGATCGCTGTCACACCAATTTCATGTAGATGCGACGCATCCTCTTTCAACTGTTTCCACAACTTTCCGTCATTCGTAAGATTCCACTCAAAATACTGCATCATTACTCCATTTTCCATAACTATTTAATTTAAAATTGATGAGTAACTTAACAAAATAAATAATAAGATGGTTCCCACTATAAATGTAAATTATAGTTTAGTAAGAAAAAAGCATAACACAACATCACATTAAGCATTATAAAAACGCCTCCAATGTTTTTAACCATCTCCAATAGAGTAATAAAAATTATCTTAATATTTCTTTTCATATATATAATTTACTTGATTATGAATAGGATTTTTCCTTTATCCGTTTGTTTTTACATCATCCAAAATCAAGGATATTCCATAAAATGTTTAATTAAAAAATTTCCAGCTATGTTAGAAAGAGAAATCTGGGGAAATACTTTAGAAGACTGGGGTATTTCCATACTTATTATTTTAGGAACAATTGTTTTGGTGAAGTTAATATCATTCTTCAGCAGAAAAGTACTCAATCCATTTATCACCCGTACCAATAATCGGCTGGATGATATAATTTATTATTCTTTAGAATCGCCCGTCAAGTTTGCAATTATGTTATTAGGTATTTGGATAGCTATTCACAGGCTTGTTTCTCCGGATAGTTTTGTAAAAGTAATAGATAATGCTTACAAGATACTGATTATTCTGGATATCACATGGATATTTGCCCGATTATCCAGTAGTTTATTGCAAATCTACTGGGGACGACAATCGGATGGACAAAACAACAAAATGATGCCCATTATCAGACGGACAATACTGGTCATTGTGTGGATAATCGGTCTTGTAATGGCCTTAAGTAATATTGGAGTCAATATTGGTGCATTATTAGGTACTCTGGGTATTGGAGGTATCGCATTTGCCTTAGCAGCCCAAGACACTGTAAAAAATGTGTTCGGCGCTTTCACTATATTGACAGATAAGCCTTTCAACATAGGTGATACGATTCGCGTGGATAATATCGAAGGTACTGTGATTGATGTTGGAGTTCGAAGTACAAAAATCATGGACTACAATAAACGTATCATCACTTTCCCTAATTATAAAGTTACAGATGCTTCTATCATAAATATCTCTTCCGAACCGATGCGTCGAGTCGTCTTGAAACTTGGATTGACATACAACACAACATCCGAAAAAATGAAAGAAGCTTTAAATATACTGAAAGCCATTCCTAAAAGAATAGAAAATGTATCTTCCAAACCATCAGATACCACAGCTGTTTTTACAGAATACACAGACTCTGCACTGAATATCATGTACATATATTTTATAGAAAAACAGGGAGATATTTTAATGGTAACTTCAAATGTAAATATGGAGATTCTAGACTCATTCAATAAAGCAGGCATTGATTTCGCATTCCCAACACGAACGATTTACGTTGAAAAGGATGAATTGGCTGATTTGGCAAAAGAGAAAAAATAGTACGCACACTTTATCCTCAAATCACCCCACTAATATAAATCCAATGTAACAAAAAAAATCCCGACGGTATATAATGATTTCTATACCGCCGGGATAATACAGATACTTTTTCAATTCTATCACACTCATACCACACCAATACTCAACCCATATCTACCTTATTTACAATCATCTGAAAAAGACTCAAGTACCTTTTTCGCCATTTCAACCCGTTTCTTTAAATACATGCAGACAGTTTCCCATCGATAATAAGGAAAACGGGAAGTTGAAACAGGAAGTGTCATTTCTTTTTCATTCAAAAGAAATTTCACCCATATTTCTCGAGCCTTGTCATGATAAAAAATCCACTGTACATTAGCAGCCATCGGAGCAATCTCATAATCTTTCCAATATTTAGATACAGAATCAGGAACAACAACTTTAACATCCGTTCCTTCTATACCCATTAATGCTACAAAAGGAATAACTGTCTCTGCATGAGCAAAACGAAAGTTCGCCCTGGTATCCGACTTGCCCTTTATCACTTCATCAGCTGAATGAATAAATTCTGATAGCAGAGGCCATGCAATTGCAACAGGCAACATTCGCCCAATCGGCGAAGAACTTTTACTCATATATTGTCGCAAATTCTGAGTCTGCCAGTAATTATCCCATTCACCTATTGTGAAAAGACCATCCAAATTTATCGGAGTACCTGTATCTGGTAGTATGGCAGCAATGGAGAATAAAGCCATGACAAATTCCTCTGCCTCCTTATCTGTTTCCTGTCCTGATTCCAGAAAGAAGTTTTCCATAACAGAAGCAGAAGAAATCTTTCGTCGCACAAAAGTCTCGTATATAGGACGCCAATCACCATTTTCTTTATAATCAACATAAGATTGGTTTAAATCGAAGAAACGAAGAATATCATTATATTGCTTCCCTTCATTGCGTTGTATGTGTAAAGAAGAATTAAACTCTACCATACAAGCAAGAAATGCATCCATACTATGTATACAACGGGGAACATATGTCGCAATTGCCTGCACTTTGACAGAATCACTGAATAACTGTGGATAGCGTTCTATCATACGTCTGGCAATACCCCGTTGTTCCTCCTCTCCCACTACTGATAACTTCCCCCATTGTCCGTCAAAAGTTTCCGATAGATTCTGTATTGTAGAAAGCAAGGTTACCCCTCCTGATGTTAGCCTATTTTCCCGCTGAGCCAATTCCAGAATCTCCTTCACTCTATTCAAAGCCTTTCCTGAAGTTGGAAAACGCGCTCCATGTCTTCCCAAATGGTTAACATAAAACGGAACCATACTATCCTGAAAAAAAACAAACGAGTCTTTCACAATAGGATACGGCATGGCTGTCCCCGCGTATTGTTGTATCCTATCCTGTCCCCATAAGATGGAAACGGGGCAAAACATAAAAATTCCAATTAACAATAATCCTTTCATATCATAAATCTTATATGTGTAGATTATAACGATGAAAGAAGGATTATGTTTACTTATAAACGACTCTGAGAGAATTCAATACCATAGTATGAAGGCATCTTCGGTTGTTATACATCTTCAGCCAACGGCCATCAGAAAGAACGATATATGGAGTTATATCATTTATTATCAAAATATTAAGCCACAACTTTTATCTATTACAAGTTTGAAATATTGACTGCACGGCATAGTTACTTAGCAATAAAACACTACATGGGATAAACATATAAATAGTACTAATATAGCCAGCCAGCCTATTATTAAAATGAAAATTGTTGTTAAATCCTTTTTTTACACCCAAACCATTTTCTTACACAACATGTTTTTTTTTCAAAACGGGACCGATGGTTTTCCGTCTGATATGATTCCTCAAACCATCTGTCCCAACAATATTATTTTAACTAAAACTTAATATTATGTATTTTATTTGGTACATTATCATTGGAATCGTTGCCGGACTCATAGCCGGCAAGATTATGAGAGGAGGCGGTTTCGGACTTCTCATTAACCTACTCGTAGGTATTGTAGGTGGCGTATTGGGTGGCTGGGTATTCGGCTTGTTGGGAATTACTACCACAGGCCTTCTGGGTAGCCTTTTCACCTCTGTTATCGGTGCAGTCCTATTATTGTGGATCATATCCTTCTTTCGTCATCCCAAGAGAACTGATATTTAAATTTTTATTAACCTAAACCCTTTTTGATTATGGAAACTAGTAAATCTAACTTTTTGATTGGGCTGGCAATAGGTTCGGCCATCGGAGCACTTGCTCAACGTTTTTCACGTACGGCAAAAGCCAAGATGCTAAAAAAGAAAATTCATAATGCCATGGCAAAGATTGCCGATCGCGCTGAAAGCCTTACAGAAACCGTGAGAGACAAAGCACTGGATGCAAGTACCAAAACCGCCGACAAGGTTGCAGATGCGACCTTTGACGTTGCCGAAAAGGCTGACACTCTGAAAAGTAAAGTCCATGCAGCTGCTTTAGAAGCCAAAAAATAGGCTACTATAACAAACAACTAAAATTACGGGATGTATTTTCAATGCTTCCCGATCCATTTCACCTGAATTAATGATTAATGAATATGAAATGGAACAATAAATGCCAATATACTCCCGCATCCCTGCGGGAAAAGAGTTATGAAGAACTGTACACGCTATGCCTGTCCGCCTATACAGAGGGCCGTACGGATGAGAGGAATAAAAGCTTGGAAGCGTATAGACTCAGGTGCAGCTGTCTGTTCGGAAACAAATGTATGGACTCTTCCCTTTCCGTGGGAGTGCGGAAAAGGATATGCGACGGAAATTGTCATTATATAAAGAAATATATGTCTGAACTGGACAAACTGGAGGAATAAAATTCATTTTCTCCGATCCTTTCTCATTTATATCTCTACCGACAACTTTACCCTCTTGACTTGATTGGACAAACCTCTTCCGGTCTGTACATACGGCCCGGCAAGGATATTCCTATCTTTAATATACAGATGTACATCTAAAATTAACCTGAATTCTTAACTTAAAAATGAATCTGTTATGTTTTACCATGTAAAAGATCTTCAGTTCAATGCCCGTGTATCACAGCCGGATCCTCGTTTTGCTCGTGTGATGCTTGAGGCATTCGGAGGGGCCAACGGTGAGTTGAAATCCGCTCTGCAGTACTTTGTACAGGCATTCAGTTGCCATAACCCCTACCCTGACAAATATGACATGCTCATGGATATTGCCACTGAGGAATTCGGCCATCTTGAAATCGTAGGTGCAACCATCCAGATGCTCCTCGGACCAGTAAACGGAGAAATGAAGGATGTATTGGAAGATACTCCTCTGCGTACCATGATGGGAGGAAAAGCAGGCAAAGAGGATCTTATCCACCAAGCCTTCACCAATCCTGCGTTTCTGGTAACAGCTCCCGGTAGTCCCGTACTGACCGATAGCAACGGGAACCCATGGTGTGCCACCTATGTATCGGCCAATGCTGACCTGACAGTGGACCTGCGTTCCAACATGGCGGGTGAAGCACGTGCCAAGATAGGTTACGAAAACCTTATCCCACTTACGGATGACCCACTTGTAAAAGAAACGCTCACATTCCTTATGACTCGCGAAGTGACCCATTTTCAACAGTTTGAGGCCGCTCTGGAAACTATTCAGCCTAACTTTCCTCCGGGAGTATTCCAAACATCCCCCCGATACAGTAACCTTTATTTTAATGATTCCAAAGGAAAGGAAGCCCGCGGACCATGGAACGAAGGCAAAAGTACGAGGCTCAAAGAAGAATGGCAATATATTGAGAATCCACTGGAGGAAGTCAGAAGTACTGACGGACTACTTCAACGTAAACCTAAAGGCACCAAACGTACGGAAAAGGAAGTACGCCAGACAGATGAAAAACTAGCCAAGGAACGGAGCAGCGAGATACTCTCCCATATCCCTAAAGGAGAAATGCGTTGGTGTGAATATGGAAATGCCAAGAACGGAAACAAATAAGACTTCCAGTTCTACTATTGTTTAACTTAAAAACTAAATTTTATGACAACAAAGAACGAAAAAAAACAGATGGAAGCAAAGGGTGGCAAAAAGTGTACCCAAAGCAAAGCTAAAGAAAGTAAGCCTGCTGCTTCAAACAAAAAATCGGAAAAGAAATAACTTGATCTTCCGACAGTATGAAGTCTAAATCTTCATCCCGGTGGAGAACTGGTTTCTCCACCGGAAATCCTAAAGCATATTGTATAACAAGCAAAAATAGAGAACTATATGAAAAAGATAATGTTTATCACACTGACAATTTTATTTGCACTGTCCGCATCATCCTGTCGGGACAAAAAAGAACAGAACCGGACAGAACAGCAGATTGAAAATGCAAAAGAAAACGTAAATGACGCATTAGACAAGGCCTCTAACAAAATAGAGGATGGTGCCGACAAAGTTAAAGATGCCTGGAAAGAAACCAAGAAAGACGTGCAACAAGGTACAGAAAAGGTAAAAAAAGAAATAAAAAAGGATTATAACAAAGCTAAAGATGAAGTAAAAAAGCAGCTTGATTAAGACTGCCATATAAACCTTTATATCTCGATTTACTATCTCTCATTTAATTTATACAGGTATGAATATTCTTGCTATTTGGGTCGTTGGAATAGTTCTGACTATAAGATGCGCCTGGGAAATAGGTTGCCTGAGAATACCGAAAGAAAAAAAACTTATGGCAATCCTGCTGGTAGTCCTTACAAGCTGGATAGGAGCATTCCTCTATACTTTCTTCTTTAAAGAGAAGGTAGGAGCATGGCTAGACAGGTAATGACGAAAACCAAATTGGTAAGATATTCGGGTGTTTAAAGTTCTAATAAGAAAAGGACAGTGCGTGATGCATAGTCCTTTTGAAAATATGGCAAAAAAAGAATACTTGGATATGTTTATTTGATACAGTTTTAAGTTGTTATTTGACTGTAAACAGATTAAAAAGAATACACATGAAGTGTACACTGCGGGGGCGTAAAATAAACTGTGTCATGCGGCGTTTTCTTCCAAGCTCATCGGTCGGGGATCGGCCAGCGCCAAGGGGGTGCACCAGCACTCCCGACGAGCGTAAAGTTACAACAATTTAAATTTGTCTCCAAACTTTATCGCTAATTGTTGTGCCGATGGGGCACTGTCCACGATTTTGTGTAAATAGAAAACTAGAGGATTCGAGTTTTATACT
>ERZ773183.51-NODE-51-length-143042-cov-11.324204_pt1 | contig 143042 bp, 88 predicted proteins | sample MGYA00580532_ERZ773183 | MGnify/ENA primary metagenome ERZ773183 (study PRJEB29015, sample SAMEA2737791) | human gut metagenome | biome: human gut; feature: human-associated habitat; material: faeces | place: China | collected 2012 ...
ATTTGATTTAGACTCTGTTACCTATAAAGTAACGGCTAAATAAGGTAGGTAATGTTAAATGAAATAAGCATTGTTAATTAGACTATTATTATTCTTTATTTTTTAAATTTATAAATTTAAAGTTTTTTTATTATGAACAAAAAAATTCTAAGTGCAATCCTGTTCGGGGCTTTAATGATTGGCTCTGTGGGGACATTTACGTCTTGTAAGGACTATGATGATGACATCGAAAACTTGCAGAAACAGATTGATGAGAACGCTAAGGCCATAGAGCAGATTAACACTCTGATCTCGAACGGTAGCGTTATTACAAATGTTGCTAAAGGTACAGATGGCATTACTATTACTTTAAGTAATGGCAATTCTTATGAAATTAAGAATGGTACTAATGGCACAAACGCTGCAGCTTGGACTATCGGAAGCGATGGTTATTGGTACAAAGACAATGTAAAACAAGACTATAAGGCTGTTGGTAAAGATGGAGCAGATGGCTCTGATGGTTCTGAAGGTGCTGCTGGTGCTGACGGTTGCTACTATGTTCCCAATGCCGAAACTGGATTCTTTGACATCTACAATGGTGATGGTACGCTCAAAGAGCATACAACTATTGCATGGAAAGGTACAGGTATTACTGCTGTTGATAACGGTACCGATGTCATTCTTTATAATGTAAAGATGGCAGACGGAACAATGGGACAGGTTACCATTTCTAAGAATAACAATTTACGCAGTTTAGTTTTTATACCTCAAGTTTACGTTGATGGTGTACAAGGCTTCACTTATGACTCTTATGCTTACAAAGCTTTAACTTTGGGTAACAAAGATTCTAAGACGGAAAAGGCTACACTTGCTGCTACTGCTACAACGATCAATCCTGTTGTTGAAGTTGAATATCATGTAAATCCGTCTAATGCTAACGTTGAAGAGTTGAAAGACAAACTTTCTTTCATTGTTAAGAAGGATGTAGATTATATAACTTCACGTGCTGCTGCTTCTAAAGACTTTAATGCAACTCCGGAATTCGTTTCATTCAAGGATGGTATCTTGAAAGTAAAAGTTGATATAACTGGTATTGCTGCAACTGGTAACAAGATTTCTGTTCTTGCTTTGAATGTAGAAAAGGAAAATGGTGAAAATATCACTTCTGACTATGCTACTGTTTTCAAAAAAGATTTGAATGATTTAGCTATTGCTGATCCTGCTGCTGAAGCTGCTAAGAAAGGTATTGCAAATAAAGATGAGCATTATAGAACTCTTATTGGTACAGCTGATGCTAATGCTTATAATAAGAATATTGTTTGGTCTGAAGGATCAACTGAGGCTGCATCTAAACTAATTTGCGATACAGTTGTAGTTTATAATTCATCTTTGGATTTGAATGGATGTGTTGAAGCTCATGAACTTGCTTGCTTGGGTGGTGACGAGATTAACGTTGCTGATTTGAAGAAGCTTGGTTTGAATTTTGAATTCGATGTAGTTAAGAATTATAAGGTAGGTAATCCTGTTACAGATCAGGCTGATTTTATCACTTTGGCTGATGGCGTTCTGACTCCGAAAGTATATGAAACAGAAGGTCCTGCTGCTATCGGACGTACTCCGATTGTACGTGTTCGTTTGATGCACGGTAACAATATTGTGAAAGTAGCATATATTAAGGTATATATTGCTGGTAAGGTAGTTCCTACTAATCAATATGAGTTGACTATTGAAAACTTCAAGTACGATTGTGTTATGACTCCTGCTGAACGCTTGTCAACCGTTAAGGATATGAACGTTCAAGTATACAATGAAATTGGAATGAGTAAAGATGAGTTCCATACTACTTATCCGTACTTCTTCGATTATGGAGCAAGCCTGACTCCGGCAGACCTTGGTTCTTGTGTAGAAACTACCGATGCTGAAACTCAAGCTACTCATGTAATCAAGTGGACTATTGCTAAGGATGTATTGTGGGCTAATGCAGATAAGGCTTTGACACACCGTGTAAGATACTATGCTGGTGCAGGCCAAACTGGTGCTTATGTTGAATTGTTGTTGACTACTAAGGTTGATGATATCAAGAAGTCTTATAACGTTGAAAAAGCTGACTTCATTTCTAACTACTGGAATGATACTAAGACTTATACTAAGTTTAATGTTGCTGTACCGACTAGTACATCTGATACAGATCCTAATAACTGTACATTTACTAATGACCTGAATTCTCCGTTCACTACTTGGCCGAAGAATAGTACAGAAGGAACTCCGGGTGTATTGAAACTTGATAAGGCTGTAACTGGTATCCAATATTTCTTCTGTGCTGATGACATTAAGACTATTACTAAGATTGGTGATATCAACGTAACATTCACTACTAGTGCAGATGGCTTGACTCTATATGCAAAAGTGGGTACTGCAGCAGCAGAAACTGTAGCTACTATTGACAATTCTGGAACAACTAATCCTAATACTGTTACATATAACAAGAACAGTAAGATTGCTAAAGAACTGTTGAACACAGGTGCAATGTACACTTATATTGGTGCTACAGGTCGCGTATGTGATGACGCAACTAAGGTAGTGACTATCACATTCGATGGTAAGGATCACTTCCAGGCTAACTTCATCCGTCCGGTTAACATCGCTGAAAAAGCAGCAGACAACTTTATCGATGCTGTTGACTTCGGTGAAAAGGGCTCATTCATCCGTCTGGAAGACTTGATTGCTCCTTATGACTGGCGTAATCGTGAGTTTAGCGATTATACTAACTACTGGGATTTCTATGGCCCATTCAAGATTACTGCTGATGTAGATAATGCAGAGTGTGATTTGAATGGTGTTCGCCAAGGTGTTCCTGTAACAGTAGAACTGAAAGCAGACTACACTAATCTGACGATGGGTACTGGTGCTGACGCTAAGACTTCTAAGTATGGTTTCATCACCTACAAGAACAACGGTACTAAGGTGTCTGCATTCAACATCTATGTTAAGGTTACTGTAGACTATGGTTGGGGTACTATCAAGACAGGATTCATCACTGTTCCTGTAGCCTCTACTATCACTAATAACTAATTAGAATAGTAATAATTAAAAAGAGTATGTCCTTCGGGGCATACTTTTTTTGAAATGATACAACTACTCTGTGAAGAATAGTCCTTTTTTTCACCATCGTGAAAAGTAAAATGTTGTTGTGTGAGGCTGTCCCCAGTGGGAGACAGCCTCACTCTTTTTCTGTCATATTGTCCCATGCCTTGTCATTCTTTCCTTTTTCTGCCATTTTTTCCACTTCCCTCCTTGTTTGATCTTCTTATTTTTGATATAGATCAAGAAATATGTTATAAAACATACTTTTCTGCCAAATATTACTGTTTGTTCTAAACAAAGGTATTATTTTTGTGTTATAAAACATGTATTTAATAGGATAACAAGATTTTTTAAGGAGGATAACAAAATGAAAATGTTAAAGAAAATTTTTAAGCACATCAGCGAGGCTGATAAGCATGTATGGGGTTATTCAACAATTTACTAAACCCCTCTTTTAGATTGTGTGTATTTGATTTTTAGGTCTTAGTTTAATTTTTAAGGTTATGAAAAAAAAGATTTTTAAAACATGGAGAAACATTCTCGCCGAAGTAGGTCGGAATGAGATGTTGATGATGGGTTATACCCTGAAGAAATAAGAAAGCATTTTAACTAAACTTAATGAAGCGAGGAGTACGTCCAGAAAACGTATTCCTCGCTTCTTTTATATCCCCTTGAAAGCTTTTTTATATAAAAATCAGCTTTTGTTTAAACTTTATTCCCTTACTTTGTTGTTAGTACAAAGACTAATAGAATAATATCTATGGAAAGAATTCAAAGAATTTGTAGTTTAATACTGCTGGCAGCGTTTTGGGGTTGTATGCCCGTGCTGCATGCGCAGTCGTTTGATCAGTTGTGGAAACAAGTGGAGCAGGCACAAAAAAAGAGCTTGCCGCAAACTGTGATAAAACTGACGGATGAGATATTCCGGAAAGGGGAACAGGAAAAGAATACCCCGCAGATGTTAAAAGCCTATATGTGTCGGAATACATTTCAGAATGTACTGACACCTGATAGCTTCTATGTCAACCTGAAAGGACTGGAACAATGGGCGGAGCGTGAACAAAATCCGGTCAGTCGTGCCGTACTGAATTCACTGGTGGCAAGTATCTATGCCAATTATGCAGATAATAACCGATGGGAGTTGCGGCAACGCACTTCGCTCGATCTGGAAGGAGAAGGCTTGCCGGCAGATATCCGTGAATGGAGCGGTAACCTCTTCATGAAGCAGGTGATGAAGTATACAGGAGAAGCATTGAAGGATTCTGCTGAATTGCTGAAAACATCTTCGCGTACTTATATTCCTTTTGTAATTTTAGGGGATGCAAGTGAGTACTATCACCATGAAATGTATCATTTGTTGGCATCACGTGCCATTGATGCTTTACAGAAAGTTTCATGGTTCGAGACAGATTCATTGGTAAAGAAAGACATCATGGGCATTTATGGCCAGATGATAAACACCTATCGGAAGATGCCCGGCATGGAAGATGCTGCCGTACTGACTATGCTGGATTATATGGAATGGCGTAATAGAGAGGGAGATGTTTTGCTTCGTCCGCGAGCTGTAAAAGAAGGTGAAAGTGAAGCTCCGAACCAGTACTTACGTGCCTTGGACCGTATTATTAAAGATTATGCCAAGCGTGATGTGTGTGCAGAGGCTTATTTAGCCAAAGCACGTTATTATCGCAATATACGTGAATATGAAAAGGCTTTGCAAACTTGTGATGAAGCCATCAACCTTTATCCCGACTATAAACGGATATCTGCATTGCGTGAGCTGAAAGAAAGCCTTTTGCAGCCGCAACTGAACTTTAGTACAGACAAGGTTACCTATCCCGGTGATTCTCTGAAATTGAGGGTTACTCATTGTAACTTGGATGGATTTACGGTGAATGTCTTCCGTACTACTCTGTCGAAGGCTACAACGGATATGCCGGTGATTAATCCTGCTTTTTATAAGAAGTATGCCCATAAAGTAAAAACGGAACACTTTTCTTTGTTGCGTCCGGCTAATTACCTTCCGGCAGATAGTACATATCATATGTTGTTGCCGAACGAACCGGGTATTTATGTAGTGCAGGTAGTACCTGATGATAAGAAAGGGCGAACTGCCGAGAATTACCTTTATCTCACTCGTTTCAAAGTATTGACTATGCCTCTCTCAACTAAAGATTATGAGGTTGTGACCTTGGATGCTGAAACCGGTAAACCTGTAGCGGATGTTCAGATTACTTTCTATTCAAGTTATGGAACCAGAGAAAACAAGGTATTGGAGCAGAAAACTACGGATGCATCGGGTAAAGTGATACTACCGTGGAATAAGCAGTTCCGTTCGTTGGTTGCTACGAAAGGCACTGATACGGCAATGCCATTGCAGCGTATCTATAATAACTCTAATGGAACCTGGAATCATACAGACAGAGAATCCGAAGCAGTAAAGATATTGACAGATCGCTCTTTGTATCGTCCGGGACAAACAATTTATATAAAAGGTATCGCTTATAACCAAAGTGGTGATGCGGCTATGGTGCTTTCCAATAAGACTTATACTGTGGAGCTTACCGATGTGAATGATACTAATATTGGAAAGAAAGAAGTCCGTACCAATGAGTTTGGTTCGTTTACCACTGAGTTTGTGCTTCCTATTGCCTGCCTGAACGGGTCTTATTCTATTAGAACAGGAAAAGCAAACGGTTGGACATCTGTACAAGTGGAAGAATATAAACGTCCTACATTCGACATCGTCTTCGATTCTCAGAAAGAGTCTTACCAGATAGGAGATAGCGTACAGGTGAAAGGTACGGTAAGTTCTTTCAGTGGTGTGCCCTTGCAGGGGTTGGAATTGAATTATACTGTTACCCGCAGCCAGTTCTCGTGGTGGAGAGCTTATGGAAATACTACTTCTCTGGTTTCAGGTAGCGTAATGATAGGTGATGACGGAACGTTCTCCATTCCTGTCCGGTTACAAGGTGTGGAAGGTGTTACTTCCGGTTACTATACTTATCGGATAGAAGCCTCTGTAACCAATCAGGCCGGTGAAACACAGACTTCCGTAACTACCTTGTCTGCCGGAGACCGTTCATTGATTCTGTCTGTTGATACACAAGATCGTATCTGTAAGGATGACAGTATCCAACTGACTTTTGTAGCCCGGAACCTGAATATGGAGCCTGTATCGGTGAAAGGTGATTACCGTTTGGTACAAACTGTGAATGGAAAGCCTGAAGTTCGTTTCAGCGGGCAGTTTACTTCCAATGTGGAAGTAGTATTGCCGGAATGGAAGAATCTGCCTTCCGGCGCTTATGAACTGCAACTGACAGCAAAGGACGATCAGGGTAGGGATGTTGACTACAAACAAAATATCGTGCTTTTCTCCTATAATGATAATCGTCCTCCTGTGACATCGCCTGTCTGGTTCTATTCACGTAATACGCAGTTTGATGCCGGACACCCTGCACAGTTCAGTCTGGGAACTTCCTTTAAAGATACCTACGTGATGCTGGATATATTCAGTGGTAAGCAGCGCCTGAGCAGTACAACGCTTCAATTATCCGATTCCATTGTCCGTTTTGATGTGCCTTATAAAGAAGAATATGGAGACGGAATAGAATATCTGTTTGCTTTTGTCAAGGATGGAGAACTCTATTTCGAAAAAGTGGATTTGCAGAAGCGTAGACCGGATAAAGAACTGACAATGAAATGGGATGTGTTCCGTGACAAGTTACGTCCCGGGCAAGAAGAAGAGTGGCGCCTGACTATCAAGACACCACAGGGTACACCTGCCGATGCTGAAATGCTCGCCACTATGTACGATGCCTCTTTGGATAAGATATATCCAAATCGTCAGAGTTTTTATGTGAACTATTCTCGGTTTGTGCCTCAGATTTATTGGTCGTATGGGTATACAGGCTCTGTTTATTACTCTTGTTATTTCCCAATGCGAGACTGGAAGGTGCCTCCATTTGTCTATGATACTTTCTATTCGGAAGAAGGTGTACAGGAAGCATTGGTAGTAGGTTATGGTGCTATGAAAAACGCCACCATGACCGGAAGCGTGCAGGTACGGGGATTGGCGAGTCCACGGATGAAAGAGATGGTTGCTGAAGATTCTTCTGCCGATGTTGCAGATATGGTCTTTGAATCGGAAATGGTGTCAACCGAAGAAACCGGTGCTGCTGTAGAACTGGGTGATGCTCCCGAACTGCGTACGAACTTTGCAGAAACAGCCTTCTTCTATCCGCAACTTCGCACAAATGAGCAAGGGGAGATTTCCTTCTCCTTCACCATGCCGCAAAGCCTGACACGTTGGAACTTCCGCGGGTATTCTCATACGAAAGGAATGATGATCGGGCAATTGGATGCTTCAACCGTCACAGTGAAAGAATTTATGTTGTCTCCTAATATGCCGCGTTTCGTACGGGTAGGGGATAAGACGAGTATTGCCGCAACGATAACCAACCTGACAGGAAAAGCTCTGAAAGGAACCACGAAGTTTGTACTCTTTGATCCGATGACGGATAAAGTGATTTCTACACAACGCCAATCTTTCACAGTAGAAGCCGGAAAAACAGTTCCTGTAAGCTTCCGTTTCGCAGTAACGGATAAACAGGATATGCTGGGCGTACGCATGATTGCTGATGGCGGTACATTCAGCGATGGCGAGCAACACTTGTTGCCTGTATTGAGTGATAAGGAATATATCACTGAAACTCTTGCTATGCCGATACGAGGTGAAGAAACCCGTACTTTCTCTCTGGACAGCCTGTTCAATAATAACAGCCGTACGGCTACCGACCGTCGTCTGACAGTGGAGTTTACCGGAAATCCGGCCTGGTATGCCGTACAAGCATTGCCGGTATTGAGCCAACCTCGTACAGATAATGCTACTGCCTGGGCTGCCGCATATTATGCCAATTCTCTTGCTTCTTACATTGCCAATAGCCAGCCACGCATTAAAGCTGTATTCGATAGTTGGCGCATGCAAGGTGGTAAGAAAGAAACTTTCCTCAGTCAGTTGCAGAAGAATCAGGATGTGAAGAATATCCTTCTTGAAGAAAGTCCCTGGTTACTGGAGGCCACTACGGAAGCTGAGCAGCAAGCTCGTATTGCTACACTGTTCGATCTCAATAACCTGGCAAATAATAATATAACCACTCTTACCAGATTGAAAGAACTGCAAGATGCCGATGGCGCATGGAGCTGGTATAGAGGGATGCCGGGTAGCCGTAATATGACGGGATATATCACCGAACTTCTCGTTCGTTTGCCTTTGCTTACCGGACAAAAGAATTCCGGTGATGCCCTTTCTATGCAGCAGGCAGCTTTTAAATATCTGCATCAACAGGCATTGGAGGAATACAAGAGTATTCGTAAAGCAGAGAAAGACGGAGCTAAAATAACTACCCTTTCACATCCGGCAATGACCTATCTCTATCTGGTAGCTATTTCCGGTGAGAAAGTACCTGCTGCCAATGAGGCTGCTTACAGTTATTTCCTTTCCAAAGTCGGCAAGAACCTGAACACTACTGAAATGGGTATGAAAGCGCAGTCGGCCATCATTCTACTAAAAGCCGGACGTACGGCTGAGGCTGATGAATTTATTGCTTCCATCAAAGAACATCTGGTGCAAACCAATGAACAGGGAGCTTATTTTGCTTTCAATGAAAAGCCCTTCCGCTGGGGAATGCAGCCTATTCCTGTTCATGTGGAAGTAATGGAAGCTTTACGTCTGGCAGGTGGCAATGATGCCTTGGTAGAAGAAATGAAGCTCTGGTTGCTGAAACAAAAGCAGACTACAAGTTGGAACTCACCGGTTGCAACAGCGGATGCCGTTTATGCATTGCTTTGCCAAGGGAGTGATTTGTTGGCTACCCGTGGTGATGTACGCATTGTTATTGGTAATAAAGTATTGGAAACATATAGTCCTGCTAAGTCTACCGTTCCCGGACTGGGATATATTAAAGAAAGCTTTGCACAAGGCAGTCCTGAATTGCGTGCCAAATCTATCACTGTAGAAAAACGGGATGCAGGTATTGCCTGGGGTGCAGTGTATGCTCAATACCTCTCACCGATTTCCGATGTGAAACAGCAGGGTGGTGAATTGGCAGTGGAAAAGAAACTTTATGTAGAACGCACTTTGGCTACCGGAAAGAAGGAACTGCAACCAGTCACTGCTACTACACAGTTGGCTGTGGGTGATAAAGTGGTTTCCCGTCTGACGATACGTCTTGACCGTGCAATGGATTTCGTTCAGTTGAAAGACCAGCGTGGGGCTTGCTTCGAACCGGTGAATTCACTTTCCGGTTATCGTTGGAACGGTGGAATAGGATATTATGTAGAAATAGAGGATGCTTCTACTAATTTCTTCTTCGACAGCCTGAGCAAAGGTGTGTATGTGCTGGAATACAGCTATCGTGTGGCTCGTAGCGGACAATACGAGGCAGGATTGGCTACTATACAGTGTGCTTATGCACCCGAGTATGCTGCCCATTCGGCATCCATGAAAGTAGAGGTAGAGTAGTAATTTTAAAACACCCTTTTAGGAACTCTCATTTAAAAAAACTACTTTTGTGCATCCTAAAATGAAAACGAATGAAACGAACCTTGATATGTATGTATGCGTTTGCTGCCGTAGCACTTACTGCTGCGGCGCAACCGCGTTTTTCATCCAATAAAGAAACCCACAACTTCGGACAGATTGAGTGGAAACATCCCGTCAGTGTACAGTATGTCATCACCAATACCGGTGACCAACCTTTGGTGCTTACTGAGGTAGATCCTTCCTGTGCCTGTTCCATAGCTCAGTGGACCCAAACACCCATTGCCCCCGGTGATAAAGGTATTATTACCGTGGAGTTTGATGCAAAGGCATTGGGCCGCTTTGATAAATCAGTGGCTATTTACTCTAATGCACAGCCCAATCTGGCTTATTTGCACTTCACAGGCGAAGTAGTGCGCGAGATTAAAGACTTTACGAAAACTTATCCTTATCTGATCGGTCAGATTCGTATAGATAAGAATGAAATTGATTTCCCTGATACCCATCGTGGCGCAAAGCCTGTTATACGGATTGGAGTTGTGAATCAGTCGGATCGTTCGTATGAACCGGTATTGATGCACCTGCCTTCCTACCTGGATATGAAAGTGGAACCCAATGTACTTCAGAAAGGTGAGAGGGGGCTGATAACATTAACCCTCAATACAGAAAAACTGACTGATTTGGGCTTAACGCAAGCATCAGTTTACCTGTCCCGTTTCACAGGAGATAAAGTGAGTGATGAAAACGAAATACCGCTTTCAGCTATCCTTTTACCCGACTTTTCCGGCATGACAGATACGGATAGGGCAAATGCTCCGGTAGTCCGTCTCTCGGAAACTGATATAGATCTGAGTGCTTTATTGGCAAAGAAGAATAAAGTGAAACATGATATACAGCTTACCAATACCGGGCGTTCTCCGTTGCAGATAAGTAAACTGCAGGTATTCAATCCTGCCTTGGGAGTAAGTCTTAAGAAAAGTGTGTTGCAGCCGGGAGAGACTACCCGTTTGCGTGTGACGGTAGATAAGAAGAATATCGCAAAGAAGAAACGTCATTTGCGTATTCTGATGATAACAAATGATCCGATGCAACCCAAGGTTGAGATCAATATTAAGGCAAAGGAGTAAGATTTATAATTTATGATTTATAATATGCTATTCTGCCGCTCTATAAATCATAAATTGTAAATCATACATTCTATTGTAAGTCTTCTCATAAATTATAAATTATAAATCTTCTCATAAATCTTATCATGGAACATCCTGAAAACAATGAAGCCTATAAAGGCCTGGTTGTCAATGCAGGCATTGAACAACCTTCATCTGTTAATCCCTATCGTCGCCCTAAACCCAGAAAGCGTCAGCTTTCCGTGGCGGAGTTTGTAGAAGGCATTGTAAAAGGTGATGTAACCATTTTAAGCCAGGCAGTGACTTTGGTGGAAAGCGTGAAAGTTGAACACCAGGCAGTGGCACAAGAGGTCATTGAGAAATGCCTGCCTTATTCCGGAAATTCTATCCGTGTAGGTATCAGTGGTGTACCGGGAGCAGGTAAAAGTACTTCCATTGATGTTTTCGGTCTGCATGTATTGGAGAAATATGCAGGTAAGTTGGCGGTGCTTGCCATCGACCCCAGTAGCGAGCGTAGTAAAGGCAGTATTCTGGGTGATAAGACACGTATGGAGCAACTTTCCGTTCATCCTGCATCTTTTATTCGTCCCAGTCCATCGGCAGGCTCTTTGGGCGGAGTAGCCCGTAAAACGCGTGAGACGATTATTCTTTGTGAAGCTGCCGGTTTCGATAAGATATTTGTAGAGACAGTAGGTGTAGGACAGAGTGAAACAGCCGTACATTCTATGGTAGATTTCTTTCTGCTTATTCAGTTAGCCGGTACGGGCGATGAATTGCAAGGCATCAAACGCGGCATCATGGAGATGGCCGACGGTATTGTTATCAACAAAGCCGATGGTGATAATCTGGATCGTGCTAAACTGGCTGCAAATCAGTTTCGTAATGCTCTGCATTTGTTCCCTGCTCCTGAATCAGGATGGACGCCACAGGTAATGACCTATTCCGGTTTCTATAACTTGGGAGTGAAAGAAATCTGGGATATGATTTACGATTACGTCGCTTTTGTGAAAGACAACGGCTACTTTGATTACCGCCGTAATGAACAAAGTAAATACTGGATGTACGAGAGTATCAATGAACGCCTGCGCGATAGTTTCTATCATAATCCGGTTATAGAAGCTATGCTGGGCGATAAAGAACAGCAAGTATTGCAAGGTAAACTCACTTCATTTGTTGCTGCAAAAAGCTTGCTGGATACGTATTTCGGGGAAATGAGAAAGAGTGATTAGTGGTGAGTGATTAGTGATTAGCCCATACGGTATAATAGCGTAGCCTGCTAATCACTAATCATTAACCGTTAATCACAAATTTTCCCTTCCTTTTCAAAGTCTGCCTTCGACTTACTCTTCGTCACAATATATACGCCGAGGAACACTAAGGCAATAGCTATTCCCTTTTCCCAGCCGAATACTCCCAAGCCCATGATAATGGCAGCGATAGAAGCTACGATGGGCTGCATATAGTTGTACATACTTACCACTGTGGGGCGCAGTAATCTTTGCGCAGTCATAATGAAGATATAAGCAAGGAAACTACCGCCTATTACCACATAACCTACTTGTACGTATGCTGCAGTGGAGATCTCTGCCCACTGAATACCCGCTACATCTTGATAGGAGAATGGAATATAACACATGGATGCATATATAAACATCCACTTATTCAGCGTGATGGGAGAATATTTCTGCGATAACCCCTTGAATACAGTCAGATAAATGGAGAAACTGATTTGCGCTACCAGACAAAGTAAATCTCCGATAATGCTACCGTTACCGCTACCTGCAGCCTGACTACTTAAAATAAGTGTCAGTGCTCCCATGGCTCCCACAAAGATGCCCAGTACTTTCAGATTCGTGATAGGCTCCTTCAGATAAATAGCGGCAATAATCATAGTTACGATAGGAAGTGTGGTGGTCACAATAGAGGCGTCGATGGGTGAGGTCATTGAGAGACCGAAAATATATATCCCTTGATTGAATACCAGTGCAAAGAGCGAAGCAAAGAATATCTTCAGCATATCGCGGTGGTCCACATGCTCATGCTTACAAAATGCGGACAACAGCCAGAAACAAGCTGCCGCACCCACCATGCGGAATGTGGTCACCGATAAAGCTGAAAACTCCATAAGTGCGGATTTGCCGATAGGAGCCATAAGGCCCCATAAAATATTGGCAGTCAGGGCGAATATATGCCCTTGTACATTCTTATTCATACTCTTTTTGTTTTTGAGGTTGCAAAAGAACAACTATTTTTTGAAACTAAAAAGACTTTTCTACTTTAATATATTTACGGCAAAATCATTGAAAGACTTCTTACTTACAGTTAAATACGAATAAATTTGCTCTAACCTACAAATTATTCTATATTTGCAACAAAAGAGACAAGTTCTTCAAATTGTCCGAAATATGATAAACTACTGGATTAAAATTGTAACAACATGCTGGTTTATTCTCTTTTGTATGCAAGTTTATGCAGCTCAGGAGGTTGATGTAGATCAGACCAGAAAACACTTGCTGGAAACACTACAAGACAATTCCATCAATAAACAGCAGAGAATGGAACTGTATGTCGACTTGTATGACTTGTCCGACGATGTGACAAGTAAGCGTACCTATATCAATGAATCGCTGCAACTGGCCATTCAGTTGAAAGATCAAACCTATATTTTTGAAACACTGGACATTCTTTGTCGTAGTTATAAAGATGATCCGGATTCTTTGCACTATTATCAGCGGATAGGAGAGCAATGTCTGGAAGGGCCTTATAAGGACTTTTATATGGCATGGCTCAAGGCTTTTCCTTCTGTTTGCAAGATGGATGAGGCCGAGAAACCTGATGAAGCCAATGAAGAAATCTCACGGTATAAACGTCACAAGGTAAATCTCTCGGATAAGTCGCAGGAAGTGCAGTGGGAAATGATACTGTGTTCGGCAATGGAATGCATTAGTTACTTTTCACCATCTGTTGCCAATTCAGAAGACCGCATTGTTCATTTGAAGAATATTCACCAGTTGGTTAGCGGTCTGCCATTCGAGGTTAGTTATAAGTTCGATTGGTATTATCTGACCCGCATTGAGTTCATATATCGTGCGGAAGGAAAAGCCGAGGAAGCTGCTAAAGCTGTGGAGGCCTTGGAACAAACGGAACAACTGTATGACAATCAGTTTGAATTGCCTTTCTACAAGAGGCGTACTTATATCCGTACCCGTAGTCGTGAAGCTTTGCGTATGGGTGTTTATAGCGAGCTTCTTTATTTCGGAGATATCATAGGCAGGAAAAGGGCTGATGACATTTATTCCCGTATGGAGGAATATTATCAGTCCAAGACACCGGAAGAGAATAAAGAGTGGCTTTTGCCCTCCGCTTTCCGTTACTATTTTTATACCGCACAGTATGACCTTGCCATGCAGACCATTGATGAACTGCTGGAAGAAACGGATTCTGCCGACACGAACAGGCGGACAGAGTTACTGGCAAAGAAGATAAATCTGGTGACCCAATGGAAACAGCATTACAAAGAAGGGTTTGATGCTTTTTGGGAGTACACCAACCTGATGGAAGATAATCATGTGGAAGAGACGAATAAACAGTTGGCTGAGATGCGGTCGTTGTTTGAAGTGGATAAACTGAAGATAGAACAGGCTGAACTTCAAGCGCGTTATCATCGTATCGCTCTTGCTGTGCTCATAGTCCTGCTTCTGATTTTCTTGATCTGGAGCCTCTATCAGTACGTGCTGACGAAACGGTTGAAAGCAACAAAGCAGGCGTTGATTCTGTCGAATGAAAAAGTGGCTGAGGAAAGTGAACGAGCCAAGGCGAGTGACCGTATGAAGACGGAATTTCTACAGTCCATGTGTCACGAGATACGTACTCCGCTCAATGCTATCTGCGGTTTCAGTACTTTGTTGTTGAATGAAGATTTGGCCCAGGAAGATAAAAAAGATTTTCCGGTCATCATTGAAAAGAACTCCAATCAATTGACCGAATTGTTCGAGGATATTCTGCAAGTATCGGATTTAAGCAGTTCGTTGGAATTGTTCCCCATGGAGCAGGTGGATATATTGCCGATTTGTGCCGGACTTCTGGATATATGCCAGGGAAGAACAAGAAAACCCGAAATCACCTGGCTATTTGAATCCGAAACGGATGAGTGTCTTGTGAAAACGAATGCCCAATACTTGCAACGTGTCGTAGAACACCTCCTGGGTAATGCTGCAAAGTTCACAACTGCCGGTACTATCCGCATGAGTCTGGTGCGTACCGAAGGAAAAGTTCGTATTATGGTGAGCGATACGGGGATCGGCGTTCCGGTTGACAAGGCCGAATATATATTCGACCGTTTTACCAAATTGGACGAATTCGTTCCCGGCACCGGATTAGGACTTTATTCCTGTCGCCTCATTGTCACCCGCCTGGGTGGTTCCATTTATCTCGATACATCTTATCAGGATGGTGCATGTTTCTGCATTGATTTGCCGGCTGAGGAGTGATTTTTCTATTTCCGGGCGTGGAAATAAAAGATAATCACGTATATTTGCTTTGATTAAAAGCAAAAACTATGGAAGAACAAGCCAATTATATCCAACGTATCGAGATACACAGGTTGTGGGATCGCTTTAACATAGCCTGGGATTTGCGTCCCGATGTGAATATCCTTTCCGGTATCAATGGAGTAGGGAAGACTACAATCCTTAACCGTTCCGTCCACTACCTGGAAGAGCTTTCGGGTGAGATAAAGAATGGTGAAATAGAAGGAGTACGTATTACGTTCGATCGTCCGGATGCCACGTATATTCCTTATGACGTAATCCGCAGCTATGACCGTCCTTTGATAATGGGCGACTTTACCGCCCGCATGGCTGATCCGAACGTCAAATCCGAACTCGACTGGCAACTCTATCTTTTGCAACGCCGTTATCTTGACTATCAGGTTAACATTGGCAACAAGATGATCGAGCTTCTTTCAGGCGATGAGGAACAGCGTTCGCAAGCTGCTTCCCTCTCTTTGCCCAAGCGGAAGTTTCAGGACCTGATGGACCAGTTGTTCAGTTATACCCGCAAAAGCATAGATCGCCGAAGCAATGAAATCATCTTCTATCAGGACGGTGAACGCCTGTTGCCCTATAAACTTTCTTCCGGTGAAAAGCAGATGCTGATTATCCTGCTTACTGTGCTGGTGCGCGATAATGCCCATTGCGTTCTCTTTATGGACGAACCCGAAGCCTCCCTTCACATCGAGTGGCAGCAGAAACTTATCAGCATGATACGTGAACTGAATCCCAATGTGCAACTGATACTCACTACCCATTCTCCCGCCGTCATCATGGAAGGCTGGCTGGATGCAGTGACGGAAGTGAGCGATATATCTGTGGGAATTAATAATGAAAGAATGAAAGAATGAAAAATTCTATACTCGTACCGCGCCGCCCTTCCACTCTTTAATTCTTTAATTCTTTAATTTTTTCATTGTATACCCATGGCTACTTCTTTAAAACATAATCTTACCTCCGCCTATTTCAATGCCGCCAACAAACTCTATCCCAAGAAGGCGCGTCGTCGTATTGTGGCATATGTGGAAAGTTACGATGATGTAGCTTTCTGGCGCACATTGTTGGCAGAGTTCGAGACGGATGATTACTATTTCCAGGTGATGCTGCCTTCGGCCACTTCTCTTGCCAAAGGTAAGAAGATGGTGCTGATGAATACGCTGAACACTACGGAACTGGGCAAGAGCCTGATAGCCTGTGTGGACAGTGACTACGACTTTCTGTTGCAAGGCAAAACGAACGTTTCACATAAGATAAACAGTAGCCCCTACATATTCCAGACGTACGCCTATGCCATCGAGAATTTCCATTGCTATGCTGAAAGCTTGCATGAAGTTTGTGTACAGGCTACGTTGAACGACCGTATGCTGATAGACTTTCCTGCTTTCCTGAAACGCTATTCGCAGATTATTTATCCGCTCTTTCTGTGGAACGTCTGGTTCTATTGTCAACGGGATACATATACTTTCCCGATGTACGATTTCAATGCCTGCACCCGCTTGCAGGAAGTAAATGTGCATCATCCCGAACGGACGTTAGATCCCGTGCAGCGTGCCGTTGATAAGAAACTTTCTGAGATGCGCAGGCGATTTTCGCGAAATATAAAGGCAGTGGAGGCTTTAGGCGTGGAGTTGGAGAGACTGGGATTGAATCCTGATACAACTTACCTATATATACAGGGGCACCATCTCATGGACGGTGTTGTGATGAAACTTCTTATCCCCGTATGTACCGTATTGCGTCGTGAGCGCGAACAGGAAATTAAACGTCTGGCTGCTCACAACGAACAATTCCATAACGAACTGACCAGTTATGAGAATAGCCAGACCAACGTCAGCCTGATGTTGAAAAAGAACAGCGGATACAAGAACCTTTACTTGTATCAGTGGTTAAAAGAAGATATAGGAGACTTCCTGAACAGGGAGCGATAATTACTAACCATTAACCCCAAAATTAATTCTTAGTATCATGAGCATTGTACAACAAATTAACGAAGGACTTCAGACTTTAGGTTTCAGCCAGTCATTGGCCGACCAGTTAGATCAATTTATAGCATTTCTGGGAGTTCTCCTGGTGGCTTATCTGGCAGATTCCATTTGTCGGAAGATCTTGCTGAAAGTCGTTTCGCGTTTGGTAAAACAAACAAAAGCTACCTGGGACGACATTGTTTTCGACCGGAAGGTGATGGTGCACCTTAGCCGCATGGTGGCACCTATTCTCATTTATATCCTGCTGCCCCTGGCTTTTTCCGATGCGGGATCGGCAACGTTGGCGCTTATTATGCGTTTCTGCCTCATCTTTATTATTATAATGTTTCTTAGCTTTATCAGCGCTTTGCTTACTGCGGTTTATACCGTATATAGCGAGAAGGAACAGTTTCGCGACCGCCCTTTGAAAGGACTCTTGCAGACAGTGCAGGTCATTCTTTATTTTGTCGGGGGTATCATCGTTGTCAGCATACTGATTGACCGTTCACCCGGTGTATTGCTCACCGGTCTGGGAGCTTCGGCTGCCGTGTTGATGTTAGTGTTCAAGGATAGCATCATGGGTTTTGTTTCCGGTGTGCAACTTTCTGCCAACAATATGCTGAAGGTGGGCGACTGGATCACCATGCCTAAGTATGGAGCGGATGGTGACGTAATAGAAGTATCATTGAACACGGTGAAGGTGCGCAATTTCGACAAGACCATCACTACCATTCCTCCTTACCTGCTTGTAAGCGACTCTTTCCAGAACTGGCGTGGTATGCAGGAGAGCGGCGGACGCCGCATCAAGCGTTCTATCAATATCGATATGAACAGTGTACGGTTCTGTACTCCCGAAATGTTGGCAAAGTATCGCAAGATACAGCTCTTGGCAAACTACGTTGAACAGACGGAACAAGTGATAAAGGAGTATAATGAAGAGCATCATATCGACAACTCCATCCTTGTGAACGGTCGTCGCCAGACGAATCTCGGCGTCTTCCGTGCTTACTTGAATTGTTACTTGAAGAGCCATCCGGGTGTAAATCATGATATGACCTGTATGGTGCGTCAGCTTCAACCTACCGATCACGGTATACCGTTGGAACTGTATTTCTTTTCTGCAACCACATCTTGGATACCTTATGAAGACTTGCAATCTGACGTTTTCGACCATCTGTTGGCCATTATTTCAGAGTTTGATCTGCACGTATTCCAGTCACCATCCGGTGAAGATTTCCGTGAAAGGCTTAGTTGAGACGAAAGGCTCTTGAATTCTCAGCTTTCTCATTATGTTGAGAATCTATTCTCATTGCGATGAGAAAAAATACTCAATACGATGAGAATATATTCTCAATGCGGTGAGAATCTATTCTTGCTAAGGTGAGAATAAATTAACGCCGGGCAGTTCTTTTGAACTTGTCCGGCGTTGTTTTTGTAGAAGCTTAGCTTCGGCGTGTGAATTTCAATGAGTGATTAATATACTGTGTTTTGTGGGTCGAAGTTCGTCCAGCCTTCCAGCCAATTATCATTCGTGTCGCGGAAAGCACCGATATAGTTTCCGTCAGTTCCCATGATAGCCGTAGCGGGGCAGTAATTCTGACCGGTATTCATCGGGTCAGCCAATCCCAGTTCAGCTTCAGTCATTACTTTGTTCGAAGCCTCACTCTTGAAGAAAGTGTGTGAATAAGAAACCTGGCTTTCATCATACGTTCCGGTTTCTCTGTTGTAGAGATAATCTTCGTATTTCTTATTATTGTCCGAGCCAACTACACCCATACCGGCAAAGATGATATTCTTCAGATGGAAATCGCCGTTTTTAGAATATTGAACCGTGTTTCCTTTTTCGCCATCCACAATCAGACCGATAGGATAACCTACTGCCAATGTATTTTCGCAGCTCAGCTTACTGCTGCGACGTATCTGCATGGCGGACTGGAACAGACCCAGCTTGGATTTATTATCCGGGTACATGTCACCGGCAGTGATGTATTCGGAAGTGTTCTGGAAATCAGTGTTCTTGGCAGCCATCGGACCGATGAACGTTACATTCTTGAATGTTGCAGTTGTGAATGGAGCGATATCTGCACCTGTTCCGTTGTTATCGCTTTCGAAGCCATTGGATTGCGATGTGTCGGCAATGCGCGGGTCACGGATAGACAGGCAGTATTGTACAGTTCCGCTGAAGCCATTGTCCGTATCGAACTCATCGTCCCAACCTTTATAAGCTACCAGATATTTGCAGCTCACTGCGCCACCGAACCATTCGAAAGAGTCATCGTTAGAGTACGATACCTGTAAGTGGTCGATGGTGGTACCACTACCCACGGAGCCGAATGTAATGCCGTTGATCTCTTTGTCTGTTTCAAAGGGATAACCTGCAAACTCCACGCGGATATACTGGAAGATACCGGAATTGTCGGCATCGTTGCTGCCGCCGTGTATGGTGCGTGGTCCGCCTTCTATTTGCTGTGTACCCTGGTTGTTTTTAGCTTTACCGCAAATGATTAAACCACCCCAGTCACCCGGTCTGCGCTGTCCGGGAGCCTCCTCGGAAGTCATGACAATAGGGGCTTCCTTAGTTCCTTTCATTTCTACATATCCACCCGGTTCTATAATGAGGGCCGCCATTGTCTGTTTGTCACCCTTGATAATAGTGCCTGCGGGAATTTTCAGTTTAGCGCCATCGGCTACATATACCCAACCTTTCAGCAGGTAAGTTCCTTTTTCCAGAGTTACATCACCGGTGAATACGAAGTGTTGATCGCCATTGCCCAGTTCTGTTCCATTTTTGAACAGGACACCTTTGCTGTAGGCTGTTGTACCATCATAAGTTACTTCGGGGTCTGTACTGCCGTTTCCGTTTCCATTTCCTCCGTTTCCACCATTCTCTCCATTGGTGTCGTCAGAACAGGAAGACACCACATTTCCAATTACAATGGCTGCACACATCATAATGATCCAGCCAAACTTCTTAATTTCCATTTTCATACTTTTCTTAATTTGGGAATTAAACTTCTTTATGTTCAGGTATTGTTACTACTTTATAAATTGAAAGGGTGGGGTATCAGAAGCTATAGGCTATGGCCAGGTTATAGCTTCTTCCCGGTTTGTAACTGCGGGTTACCTCTTCAATGGTGCGGGCTTGTCCGTTTACAGTGACGTCTTCAAACTGCTTGAAGTAGTAGCGTTCGGCCAACAAGTCGCGTACGGTAGCCTTTATTTCCAGTTTGCCAAACTTCTTGCTTGCCGAAAGGTCGATACTGTTGCGCGGCATTTCGTAAGAGTTTGGTATGTTGCGTGCATCACCTTCGGAAGAACTGCCGTAGCGGTTGCCTACACCGATGATACGTTTTCCGATACGGTTGTAGAGTACGGCGGCATTCCATCCCTTATCCGGATTGTTATAGAAGAGCCCCGTGTTGATGAGGTACGGCGATTGCCCCTGCATGGGACGGTCTATATTATTGCCTCCTTCTTTAAACTGCACTTTGCTCTTGATCCATGCGCCATTGAATGAGAAACTGAAATTACGCATACCGATGAAGTCGAGATTCTTGCGGATATCTACTTCTATACCGTAGTTGTTGGCACCTTTGGCGTTGACGTAAGAGTAGATCGGATCGGTTCCTCCCGACATGGTGTAGGTCCATTCAATGGGATTTTCGAAATGTTTGTAGAACAGGGCAATGGAGACTTGTTCACCATTGCTGGGATACCATTCGTAGCGCAAGTCTACGTTCTGTATGTAAGCTGCCTGCAAGGATGAATTCCCCATGACACTGCTTCCCAGATCGAAATCATAGTAGACGGAAGTGGACAGTTCACGAAATTCAGGACGGTTTACCGATTTACCGTAAGCCAGGCGGAACTGATGCTTTTCACTCAGTTTGTAAGTGGCATTGACGGAAGGGAACAGGTCTTTATAGTCATAGAAAGTACTTTGCAGGCTTTCTTCATACGAGCGGGTGTTCATAATCAGTTCCTGACGGGCATATTCATAGCGTGCTCCGGCGTAGAAGCTGAAGGGACCTATCGGAACGTTGATACCGACATAACCGGACAATTGAGTGTTTTTGCCCTCATAGTTATTCATGTAGTTCACTTCTTCCTGCATGTAGAGCTTGTCAATTCCATAGTTGGAGTCTATCAATACATTGTTTGCCACATCATTGTCAAACTGGAATCCCTTAGGCAGGCTGTTATTCGGTTGCCAGCCGTACTGGAACTGGCGGGTGTTGTAGGTGCGTGTACGATACTCGCCATAAGCACCGGCTTTCAAAGTAGGGGCGATGTCACCGAACTGGAAGTCCTGGCGATAATTTATATTTGCTGAGCCGATGTGCTCGTCCAGTTTGGTGAATTCACGGCTGATACGGTAAATACCCATGGTTTCATTGGTGCGGTCGGTACGTTCAATGAGACGGCGGTCCGGCAGGTTACGGTTGGCGTAAGCATAACCCACACTCCAGTCGAAACGACTGTCATCAATGCTGTGCCTGCCTGTGAATTGAGTGTTGTAAGTGGTACGGCTGGAGTAGTAATACTCCATGTTGTTGATGTTGTCCGGTTGTGCGTTGAAACCTGTACGTTCCGAGTAGCGGTCTTTGGATATCTGGTTGAAGATATTCTTGAATTCATAGCGATGGTTGCTGTTGCGCGGCTGAAAGGTGAGATTCAGCAGGGCACCGAGGCGGATATCATTGCTGTACTGGTTGTCCGTTGCTTTCCGCAGATAGACGTATTTGTCATTGTTGGTATCATAAGGACCATAGAGAGAGTTTTCCATATCGAGATAGGTCTTATAGGAATTGCTGTAATTCACAGCAGCCAGCATACCGATGGCACGTCCGCTTTCGGTTTCCCACTTGCGGTTGTATGCCATATTCAGTTTTAAGTCCCCTACGGGGTTGATGGTTTTCAGTGTCCAGTCGTTGTTGAAACCATTGTTCAATACATCTATACGGGCTGTGTTGCCGGTTTCATATCCGGGATACATGTTCAGTGTGCCTTTCATACTGGCATCCAGACTACGGAAACCGTTTCCGAAGCCGAGCCAGTCCATGCTGCTACCCTTGGCTTTACGAAAGTCTTTGAAGTGCGTCTGGTCATTGATAGCTCCTCCTACTGATATGTTGAAGCTGTTTTCGCTGGGCATATCTTTGGTATTTATCAGGATGAATCCGCCTGTGAAGTCTGCGGGATATTCCGGGGCGGGGCTTTTTACGATTACCATATTATCCAGTTGTGAACTGGGGATGATGTCGAATGAAAAGGCACGTGAGTCGGCTTCCGAACTGGGCACGGCACTACCGTTCATCCATACATTATTGTACCGCTGCGACAGGCCGCGCACCATTACAAACTTTTCGTCGATGATGCTGATGCCGGGTACGCGACGGATGACTTCCGAGGCATTGCTGTCCTGGGTTTTAGCTATTTGTTGGGCGGAAACCCCACTCTGTACCACAAGGCTGCGGCGTTGTTCCTGTATGAGTGCTACCTCGTTATTCCGTTTGGCTTGTGCGGTGACGGAGACTTCGCCTAATGCTTGTGCATCACTCTCCAACTCAAAGTTCAGCACAGTTTCGGCCTTAACTTTTACACTGTTGAGCAGGATATCTTTGTATCCTATATATCTCACGGCTATGGTGTATGTACCGTCATTTACATTCAGCGTATAGTTACCGTCAATGTCGGCTACTACACCCTGCGCTGTCCCGGTTATCTGTATGGTAGCTCCGGTCAGCGGCTCTTTCGTCTGCTTGTCGAGGACGGTTCCTTTGATGTTTCCAGCCAGGGCGGTCATGGTGGAAAGTACCAGTAATAAAATGAAGAAAAATACTTTTCCTAAATCCAGTTTCATGCTCATCTTTTATCGTTTCTTGTTTCCGGTGCAAAGATGCGGCAACGGAATTACAACCGTAATACACATGTCATACAATTGATTCTCAATTAGGTTACAATTTGATAACAAGGTGAGGTGATGTTAGGGGGAGTGTACCGATATTTGCTTTATTACTGTACAGAAAGTAATGAATAAATAGATACGCGGACGACACGGACAAGGTGGACGAACGCGGATTTAAAAAGCTGCGCTATACTATTATAAATGATAAATTAAAGTCCGCGTTCGTCCGCCTTGTCCGTGTCGTCCGCGTACCCATTTTACCTCATAACCCTATAGAAATGATCAAACGTTTATTAGACTCATGTAGCTGCTGGTTCTAAACTTTCTTTTTTTTGTTAGTAGGAATAGGACAGAAATTGATAAGTAAGCCTTATCTTTGCAATATTTAGAATATTAAAAACACGAATCGTATGAGTGACAACCAATCACATGAGGCAAAACGTTTTCAGCTCCTTTCATCTGTTGGACAAATAGGCTGGTGGGAAGCAGATTTCGCTACCGGGGAATATCTTTGTTCCGAATATGTTTGTAATTTGTTCGGCTTGGAAGATAATACCATGACTTTTCAGCAGTTCGGTGAACTGATTCGCGAAGATTATCGTTGTCGCATTACGCGTGAGTTGCTTTCGATAGAAGAAATCGAAGTTTATGAACAAACCTTTCCCGTTTATTCTACACGAGGTATTGTCTGGATTCGCTCCCGTTTAGGAGAAAAATGGTTGGCAGAAGATGGACATCCGAAAGCATTCGGCATTGTTCAATTGGTTGATACCCCTAAAACACAGTCTGATGATATTCTGAAACAATTTAATGAGTTGTTGTTCAGGCAACATACGGTATCCCACTCTTTGCGTAACTTTATGAAAGATAAAAGCTTGAGTGAAGTGATTTCGGGAGTGTTGAAAGATGTGCTTGAACTCTTTCATGGCGGACGAGTCTATATTGTAGAATATAATGATGCCGAGTACCGTACTCAAAGTTGTACCTATGAAGTAGTGGCCGATGGTGTGACCCCGGAGATAGATTTGCTGCAATTTCTCCCGACTAATGGTATGGAGTGGTGGCTTAAGCAGATGCTGGAAGATAAACCTATTTTATTGAGTTCTTTGTCAGATCTGCCTCGCGAAGCCCATCAGGTATATGAAATACTTGCCGTACAAAACATAAAATCGCTTATGGTAGTCCCTTTGCGGAATACCGAACGAGTATGGGGATATATTGGCATTGACTTGGTAGACAGGCATTATAAATGGACAAATGAGGATTACCAATGGTTTTCATCTTTAGCGAGCATCATTAATATTTGTATCAGTTTACGCCTTGCCAGAGATGAGGCCGACCGTGAACGCAAAACTCTGTCCAATCTCTATACGTATATGCCCATGGGGTATGTACGGCTCTCCATTCTTTACAATGACGAAGGAGTACTTTATGATTATCTTGTCACGGATGCCAATCAGTTCAGTGCTGTTTTATCCGGATCGCCTATAGAGGCTTACAAAGGACGTTTTGCATCGGAAATCTATTCTCCGGACAAACTGGGCATTAAACTTCGACTTCTTGCAGATATAAATGCACATGGGGGACACCGGGAGTTGGACGAGTATTTTGAAAATTCGAAGAAGACTTGTCATTGTATTATTTATTCTCCTGAACCGGATGAATTGGTGTGTCTATATATAGATATTACGGAAATGCGTCGCACCTATACGGCACTCGATCATAGTGAGAAACTATTGCGTAATATTTTCTTTAATATCCCTGTAGGCGTGGAAATTTATGATAAGAACGGGATATTGATTGATCTTAATAATAAAGATATGGAGATATTCGGAGTCACGGACAAGGCGGATACAATTGGTGTGAACTTCTTTGAGAATCCGAATGTGCCGTTGGATATCCGTGAAAGAGTGAAAGTGGAAGATGAACTCGACTTCTCGCAGGATTATGAATTTGCCAATGTAAGTGGTTACTATACATCGGAGAGGAAAGGTGGAATAGAACTCTATACGAAGGTAAGCAAGATATATGATAGCCGTGGTGAGTGCAGTGGCTTTGTACTTATCAATATCGATAATACGGAACGGATCAGTTCTATCAATCGTATCCGCGATTTTGAGAACTTCTTCCTGCTGATTTCAGATTATGCAAAGGTTGGTTATGCCAAACTGAATCTGCTTACCCGTGATGGATATGCCATTAAGCAGTGGTATAAGAATATGGGTGAAGATGAAGACACTCCATTGGCTGAGGTTGTGGGTGTTTATAATAAAATGCATCCGCAAGACAGAGCACGTGTACTGGCTTTCTTCGAAAAGGCTAAACAAGGGGAAGCTAAAAGTTTCAAGAGTGAAATGCGTGTACTAAGACCCGGAACATTGAATCAATGGAATTGGGTACGCATGAATGTGGTACTTAACCGGTATGAACCGGCAAATGGCTTGATTGAATTAATCGGTGTCAATTATGATATCACCGAGTTAAAGGAAACGGAACAGAAGTTGATTGAGGCCAAGGAGAAGGCAGAAGAATCAGACCGGTTGAAGAGTGCTTTCCTGGCAAATATGAGTCATGAGATACGTACACCGCTGAATGCAATTGTAGGTTTCTCAAGTTTGCTGGTGGAGACCGAAGATAAGACAGAAAAACAGGAGTATTCTAAGATGGTGGAGGAAAACAATGAACTCTTGTTGCAACTGATTTCTGATATTCTGGATTTATCAAAGATAGAGGCAGGCACTTTTGATTTTAAATTCAGGGAACTGGATATTAAAACTTTGTGTGGAGATGTTGCACGTGCTATGAAGTTACGTGTAAAACCGGGTGTTGAACTTGTCTTTGAACCTACCTTGCCGTCATTTGTGATTGTGAGTGATCCCAATCGTCTGCATCAGGTTATTTCTAACTTCGTAAATAATGCTATTAAGTTTACTTCAACAGGCAGTATTCAAATCGGATACGACAAACCTGATGAAAATCATCTGCGGATATATGTGTCGGATACAGGTATTGGCATTGCTCCTGAGGCATGCAAGCAGATATTTGACCGTTTTGTGAAACTGAACTCATTTGTACAGGGTACTGGTCTGGGGCTTTCTATCAGTAAAAGTATCATCGAACAGTTAGGAGGTACCATTGGAGTGGACAGTGAATTGGGTAAAGGCTCCACATTCTGGTTTATTCTGCCGGTGGTATAATCATTGTTATCCTAATACTAACGATAAAAAAAATGTGTACCGGAGATTTGATTCTCTCGGTACACACTTTAGTGAAATAAGAATTAATGTCCGTTATAGTCCGAACGAGAACTTGTCGATGGATTGATAAACCACGCTTGCAAGGCTCAATACAATAATACCGAGCGTACAGATGACAAGACTGGCACGCGTATAATTATCGCTACGGAAAGTGGCGATAGGCTCATCACTCTTGTTGATATACATAGATTTCACAATCTTCAGATAGTAATAGAGTGAGATAATAGTGTTTACCAGTGCAATAAATACCAGCAAGTGGAAACCACCTTGGAAGGCTGCTGCGAAGATAAAGAACTTCGAGAAGAAACCTGCAAACGGAGGAATACCTGCCAGTGAGAACAGAGCGAGCGTCATAAGGAACGCCAGCTTGGGATTGGTGCTGTACAGTCCGTTATATTCTTCAAGTGTGAAACGTTGGGCACGCAAAGCAATAATCGTGATTACTGCAAATACGGAGAGGTTGGCAAACATATAAATGAGTATGTAGTACACCAATGATGCCATACCTTGTTGTGTACCGGCAATGACACCCAACATAATGTAACCTGCCTGCGAGATACTGGAGAATGCCATCAGTCGTTTCAGGTTTTCCTGGCGCAGTGCAAAGAGGTTGGCGAGGGTGATAGAGGCTATAATAACCCAGTAGAGTACTTCCTGCCACTGATCTATCATCGGAGCAAACGTCTTGATCAGAATTGTCAGCAGCACGAAAGCAGCCGATCCTTTGGAGATTACACTCAAGTAAGCAGTTACCACACTCGGAGCACCTTCATATACGTCGGCTGTCCAGAGGTGGAAGGGGACGAGCGAAAGCTTGAATCCCATACCGGAGAAGAAGAATACGAATGCCATTATCTGCAAGGCACTACCGTTTAGATGAGCCGGAACATCATCAAAGTAAAGTGTACCCACCGTACCGTAAATAAGCGAAATACCATATAGCAACAATCCGCTTGAGAAAAGTGCGGTAAGAATGTATTTGGCACCGGCTTCGGCAGAGTGGTGGCGATACTTATCAAAAGCAACCAGCGCAGCCATTGGGATACTTGCTGTTTCCAACCCGATGAAGAACATCAGGAAGTGTCCTGCAGAAATCATGAAATACATACCCAACAGCGTGCAGAGTGTCAACATATAGAATTCACCTTGTTTGATTACCGTATCCGGAAGTTTCAGCCACTCGTGTGCCATCAGGAAGACGATAAGCGTACCAACACTGAGTATAGATTTCACAATACTTTGTATCGGCGCATTATGGTACATACCACCGAAAGCATCGGCAGCCGGACCGGGTATGATCGTAATCAGCGTGTGTATCGTGAGCAACACGACGGGCAACATGGTGTTGAGTCGTGGGTTACCATCCTTTTTATGTGCATCAGGGCTCATAAAGAGGTCGGCTACGAAGAGGATAACGATGACCGCTATCAGCGAAAGCTCTTCTTTGAGAATGAGGAATTGGGAATAATCCATTTGTGACAAAATTAATAATTAATAATGAAAGAATGAAAGGCCATTCGGCATCATGCTTTTGCGGCATGGGCTTAGGCTTTTGATGTCATACGGCCTTTCATTCTTTAATTCTTTCATTCTTTAATTGAACGAAGTTATCAAAGGCAATACACTTTCTCCAATCATATTGCTGATCCATAACGGAGCAAGACCGAGACCTGCAACGCAAACGATGAGTATGATAACGGCGGTGCGTTCATCCCAGGTAGCGTCGGTTAATGTCAGGTGATGCTTATTAGTACAAGTGCCATAGAGAATCTTACCAACGAGTCTAAGGATATAGACTGCAGTGATTACGATACTGGTGCAGGCAATAATCGTCCACGTACGGTGGAAGACATCCACATGCTGGAATGCACCGTTGAAGATGGTCATTTCGGCAACGAAACCGCTGAGTCCCGGAAGTCCGAGGTTAGCAAGTCCGGCAATCACATAGCAGACAGCCAGGAAAGGCATAATCTTCATTAAACCGGAGAGCTCGCGTACGTCACGGGTATGAGTACGGCCGTATATCATACCGATAAGGGCAAAGAACAGGGCAGTCATCAATCCGTGGCTGAGCATTTGCAGGACAGCACCGGTACAAGCAGTCTGGTTCATCATCAGGATGGCGAAGAGTACGAGACCGCAGTGAGATACGGAAGAATATGCGTTGATATACTTCAAGTCCGTCTGTACACAAGCAGAGAAAGCACCGTAAACTACGGAAATACCAGTCAGGATCAGGAAGATCCAGCCAAGTTCCTGGGCAGCTTCGGGCATCAGATACATGGCGATACGGAAGCAACCATAACCTCCAAGTTTCATCAGTACACCTGCATGGAGCATACTTACAGCCGTAGGCGCAGAGGCATGACCGTCAGGGCTCCATGTATGGAACGGGAATAATGCACCGAGTACACCGAAACCGAGGAAGGTGAGCGGGAACCAGATGCGTTGTTGTTCAATTGGAATATTGTGCAGTTGTGCAATCTCCAGCAAGTTCATACTGGTGGCACCGGAACCGAAGTAGATACCCAGAATACCAATCAGCAAGAATGCAGAACCACCCATCAACATCAATGTCAGCTTCATGGCAGAATATTCCTTTCGTCCACTGCCCCATACACCGATAAGCAGGTACATAGGAATGAGCGCTACCTCATAGAACATGAACATGGTGAACAAGTCCGTAGAAATGAAGAAGCCGAACACACCCAGGGAAAGCAGGGTGAACCAGAGGAAATACTCTTTTGTCAGCGGTTGCAGACGCCAGGAGGCGAAAGTACCGGTGAAGACAATGATGGCAGAAAGCAGCAACATGGCTACTGAAATGCCGTCTACTCCCACGGAGTAATGTATATTGAGTGCCGGATACCAAGGTACATCTGCACGGAACAGCATTTCGGCAGTGTCTCCGGCGGCACGGGCTTGCAGGTAAGCAATGGTCAGGCCTACGGCAGCCAGCACCAATGCTGATGCACCTACGACCATCACCGTGCGTATCTGCTTGATGTTACGACTTAGCCAGAGACCAAGCAACATCAACAGAGGGATGAGAACAAAAATACTTAATATGTTCATCTTTATATTACGTTTTACTATTTACGAATTACGATTAACATTTCTCTACTATAGCAGCAACAGCAATATCAACGCCAACGTACCCAACAGGAATACGTAAGTGTATTGCTGAATCTGTCCGCTTTGCAAACCGCGTATCTCATCGCTGGTGGCGTTGGCACTCCAGGCAAGGAAGTTGAAGAAGCCATCTACTACATGGCGATCGAACCAGGCAATGGGACGGGAGATGCAACCGAAAATAATCTTGTGAGTTATGAACTGATATACTTCGTCGATATAGAATCGATGATAAGCAGCTGTCCATAATCCGCGGAAGCGGTGGGCAAGAGCATTGGCAACGGGTTGTTTGGCCCGTGCATACATAGCTGTAGCAATCGCAATGGAGATAACGGCTATGGCGATGCTGGTACCTGCTACTGTCCAATCGAGATGTATTTCGTAAGCTGTACCGTTGGAGCTGATGAACTTACCGAAGGGGATGAAACCTGCCACAATGGTAACAACAGCAAGGAACATCAACGGGATAGTCATAGCCAGCGGGCTTTCGTGAGGGGAGGTATGGGAGTGATGAGTGGTGAGTGATGAGTGATTAGCAGGCTGCGCAGTCTTGTCATTTCCTGCCACTTGCTTATCACTAATCACTAATCCCTTATCACTACTTCCCCCCCAGAAAATTCCGTAATAGAGGCGGAACATATAGAATGCCGTCATAGCAGCAATTGCTGTCATAATCCAACCCATAGCAGGACTGAACTGGAAGCATGCAGTCAGTATTTCGTCTTTAGAGAAGAATCCGGAGAACGGAGGGATACCTGCGATGGCAAGACATGCAATCAGGAATGTGATATGTGTTACAGGCATATATTTACGTAACCCACCCATAGCGGACATTTCATTGCTGTGTACTGCATGGATGATGCTACCTGCACCGAGGAAGAGTAATGCCTTGAACATGGCGTGTGTAAACAGATGGAACATTCCTGCCATGTAACCCAGGCCACCGTGATGTGGATCGGCAGAAGTACAAACTCCCAGTGCCACCATCATAAAGCCAATTTGTGAAATAGTAGAGAATGCTAATACACGCTTGATATCACTCTGCACACAAGCTACCGAAGCGGCGTAGAATGCAGTGAACGCTCCGACGTAAGCTACCAGGTGCAGCACATCCGGTGCATAACCGATGAACAACGGGAACATTCGTGCCACAAGATAAACTCCGGCTACTACCATCGTTGCTGCATGGATCAATGCACTGACAGGTGTCGGGCCTTCCATAGCATCCGGTAACCAGATATGCAATGGGAACATTGCACTCTTACCGGCGCCACCGATAAACATAAGTCCCAATGCCAGAGGTATCATTGTTGCACCGCCTTTCAGTAATGCCATTTCGCTGGGCTGGAAAGTATAGGTTCCGGCATAGTAACCGTAAACGAGGATACCGATCAGGAAACCCAGGTCGGCAAAACGGGTGACGATGAATGCCTTTTTGCTTGCAGCAACAGCAGACGGCTTCGTATAGTAGAAACCGATAAGCAGATAAGACGAAACACCCACCAACTCCCAGAACAGATACATCTGGAAGATATTGGTAGCCACCACCAAACCCAGCATGGACATGGTGAAGAGGCTGAGGAATGCATAATAACGTTGGAATCCACGTTCACCTTTCATGTAGCCGAAGGAGTAGACATGTACCATCAGCGACACGGTAGAGATAACGATGAGCATCATTACTGAAATAGGATCGAGCAGGATACCCAGGTCGATGCTCAGCGTTGGGGTGAAAGGCAGCCACGTCACATTATAAGGTATAACTGTGTCGAAAGTGCCGTCCGCCAGACGTGGAGCGGAGAAATATTGCCAGGCAGTGGCATAGCTCAGTAGGGCTACCACAGCCAATACCGTGGTACCGATGATGCCTGCCGTCCGGTGCGTCATCCATTTGCCGCCAATCCCCAATACCAGGAAGGAGAGGAGAGGAAGCAGGAGAATGAAGATTGTATATTCCATATTCTTTTCTTTTTTATTCTATTATTGATACTGTACTTATTCTACCACTTCAATTCGTCCAGTTTATTAACCTGGATGCTTCGTATATTACGGTAGATATTGATCATAATCGCGATAGCTACTGCCGTTTCGGCTGCCGAGATGGCGATGGAGAACAGGGCAAAGAAATACCCTTCCAGTCCGTCGGGGAAAAGGAAACGGTTGAATACTGCGAAGTTGATATCCGTAGCATTCAGTATCAACTCGATGCTGATAAGTATCGCCAGCGTGTTGCGGCGGGTGAAGAACCCGTAAATACCGGCGAAAAACATGATAGCCGAAACTATCAGATAATATTCCATGTGGATCATGTAAAACTACGTTTTAAATTAATAATTAATAATTAAAGAATTAAAGCGGTGTGCTGCTGCTGCATCGGTCTTTCATTCTTTCATTATTCATTCTTTCATTTGAAAAGCAAAGCTTTTCACTATCGTTTACGTGCAATCACCAAGCCACCTACGATACATGCCAGCAACAGGATGCTGACTGCCTCGAAAGGAAGCAGATAACCATATTTATCACTACTCAACATAGAATGTCCGATAGTCTTGATATCGATTTCTAATGGTACAAGATCGGTGGTTACTATAAACTTATGTTTCAGTGTGATGAACAATACAATGATGGCTCCGACTACGGTTGCTCCCAGACCGGCCACCAGTTTGCTACGTTTCAATTTGTCGATGGTACGGTCTCCTTCACCACTGGTTAGCAGGATGGAGAAGACGTAGAGCACCACAATACCGCCGGCATAAACCATGATTTGTACTGATCCCAGGAAGGTGTAACCTAGCAGGAAGTAGATGCCTGCTGTGCCGAAAAGCGTAAACAGCAGATACGTTGCCGAGCGTACCATGCGGCGTGTGGTCACTGTGAGAATAGAACACACGGTGATGAACACTGCCAGAAAGTAGAATACTACGGTTTCAAGGGTTATTTCCATTTGATTTAATGTTTTAGTGTTTAGTGATAAGTGATTAGTATATACCGCATGGCACTAATCACTTATCACTAATCGTTAATCATTTTTTTATTACGTGACTGCCCGGATGATTAAGCGTCTTCACCAGCTTTGTATGGTCGAATACTGCATGTTCAAAGTCTGTAGCAAACGTAATTGCATCGTGCGGACAAGCTGTAACGCAAAGTTGGCAAAACATGCATGAACCGAGATCGTATTCATACTTCGCCAAAATCTTCTTTTTCTTGCCGTCCTCAGTCTCTATCATTTCACTGGTTACTTTGATAGTGTCATTGGGGCATGCTATCTGACATAGTCCACATGCTATACAGTGATGTTCGTTCCGCTCATTGTGGGGCATGGTCAGCGTTCCGCGAAAACGGTCGAACATTTCCAGTGTCGCACGGTTTTCCGGATATTGTTCCGTTACTTTCCGGCGGCAAAAAACAGTCATGGTAGTTTTCATACCTGTCAGCAAAGAACCGACGCCATGCATCAATCCGCCTAAATAACTGTATGTTTCGTTCTTATCTTTCATTATCTCTTTATATTTAATTTACCCGAAGGGAAACTTTGCTCCGGCGCTACGCCGGTTAGAAGTGCAGTTTAAATACAACAATCAGTACCATGATGATCAGGTTCAGCATTGAAATCGGTACCAGGTACTTCCATTCCAGTGCCAATATCTGGTCGATACGCAGGCGGGGGAATGTCCACTTAATCCACATCAGCAGGAATACTACAAAGAAAGCTTTACCAAAGAACCAGATGAAGCCCGGAATATAATCCATTATAGCATTGAAGCCGTCCAGTCCTACGATATGGAATGGCATCCAGCCACCCAGGAAGATGGTAGCAGCTACACTGGCTACGATAAACAGGTTCAGATATTCGGCCAGGTAGAAGAAACCGAAGTGCATACCGCTGTATTCGGTGTGGTATCCTGCCGTCAATTCACTTTCTGCTTCCGGTAAGTCGAACGGACCGCGGTTACATTCTGCGTTTCCGGCTATCAGATAGATAACGAATGCAATTACTGCAGGTATGTGTCCTTTGAAGATGAACCATCCATCTGCTTGGCCTTCTACAATTTCAGAGAACTGCATTGTTCCCATCAGTACTACCATGGTCAGTATACTTAGTCCCACAGACAATTCATATGAGATAATCTGTGCACCGCTTCGCATGGCACCGATGAGTGAGAACTTATTGTTCGAACCCCATCCTGCCAATAGAATACCTATTACACCTATACTCGACGCAGCCAGTAGGAAGAATACACCTACATTGAAGTTCAGTACTTCCATACCTTTATTAATAGGCAGGCATGCAAAGGTCAGGAACGAAGCAATGATCACCATGAACGGTGCCAGGTTATAGAGAAAGCGGTCGGCATCCTTGGGAGTGAATATCTCTTTGGTCAGCATCTTCAATACGTCACAAATGACTTGGATGCTACCCCATTTACCCACACGGTTCGGACCGAGGCGGCATTGGAAGAAAGCGCATATCTTGCGCTCCATATAAATAAGAATGATGGCGAGCACGGCATACATCAGGATGATGCACACGCCTATCACTACACATTCGAGGAATATTGCCAGACCTTCCGGCATGACGGAAGTCAGCGTCTGGTGTATCCAGTTGGTTACTATACTAAAGTCAAACACGTTATTTAGTTATTAGTTGTTAGTGATCAGTGATTAGTATCTTGCGATGTGACAGCGTAGTTCGCTCATCACTAATCACTAATCGTTCATCATTAATTACCTGTCAATATCCGGCACTACGTAATCCAGTGTTCCCCCGATAGCTATCAGGTCGGCAATCTTCGATCCGCGGCAGATGGTGTCTACGGTACTTACCAATGGTAATCCCGTTGAACGGAAATGCAAGCGGTACGGAGTTTTGTCACCATGACTCTCCAGAAAGACGCCAAACTCACCGCGGCTTCCCTCTACAGCAGCATAATACTGCCCTTCCGGTACGCGGATAATAGGTTTCATCTTTTCCTGATACGGACCTTCGGGAATGTTGTCGATGAGTTGCTCAAGGATATTCATACTTTCCATGATTTCATCCATACGAACCATGTAGCGTGCCCAGGAGTCTCCTTCGGTATAGACGATTTCTTTGAAATCTACTTTGTCGTATACTCCATAAGGTTGGCGCTTGCGCACATCACAAGCCCAGCCGCTGGCACGTCCTGTGCCGCCTGTGGCTCCGAAGGCGATAGCATCTTCACGGCTCAGCACTCCTACGCCTTTCAGACGTTGTTGTGCGATAATGTTGCCGGTGAATACCTGGTGATATTCGTGGATGATTCCACGCAGATAGGGGATGAACTCTTTCACTCGTTTCTGGAAGTTAGGATGCAAGTCAGCCTGTACACCACCGATAGTGTTGTAGTTCATGATGAGGCGTCCACCACAAGTTTCCTCAAAGATGTCGAGTATTTTCTCACGATCACGGAAACCATAGAAGAAAGCGGTAAGGGCACCGAGGTCCATTGCCAGACAGGAATAGAACAGCAAGTGAGAGTCGATACGTTGTAATTCATCCATAATAGTGCGGATGTACTTCACACGGTCACTCACTTCTATGCCCATTGCCTGTTCAATACACATACACAGGGCATGGCGATTCTGGTGTGCACCCAGATAATCCAGACGGTCGGTCAATGCCAACGTTTGGGGATAAGTAAGGCTTTCGCACATTTTTTCAATGCCCCGGTGGATGTAACCACAGTTAGCATCTATCTTATCGATAGTTTCACCTTCCAGTGATACACGGAAACGCATTACACCATGCGTAGCCGGGTGTTGGGGGCCGATGTTTACAACGTATTCCTCATCACCAAAGAGCACCAGCTCTTTATTTCTCACGGTACCATCCGGGTTCAGTTTCAACTCGATAGTGGTATCGATAGTTTCTTCATTGTCCATGCGCAATGGGTTGTCCTTTTCCGGATCGTTATCCTTACGCATCGGGTAGCCTACCCAGTCATTACGCAGGTAGAGACGACGCATATCAGGGTGTCCTATGAAGACAATACCATAGAAGTCATATACTTCACGTTCATTGAAGTCCGCTGCTTTCCAAATGTCGCTGACACTGGGTAATTCAGGATTCTTGCGGTCCAAGGTAGCAGTACGTACTGCTGCTTGCTTACCGGTAGCGGTGGATTCCAGCAGGTAGACAACACCCAGTCCGCGTGGAGCATCCGGTGCATCTCCATCGGCGGGTTCTCCCCAGTCCATACCGCTAAGGCACTTCAGGAAGTCCATCTGCTCTTCGCGGTACAGACGGAGCATTTCAGCATGTAAGTCCGCAGGTTTTATAAATCGTATATTATCCATATTTTGATTATTTTTCTGTCTCCTCTTTCGGTTTGGGCTCTTTTCTGTTTACTCCACCGAAGAATTTTTCAATTTTCACTTTGCGCTGCAATTGCATCATACCATAATAGAATGCTTCCGGACGGGGAGGACATCCCGGGATGTACACATCCACCGGTAGAACCTTATCTACTCCATTTACTACATGGTACGACTTCTTAAATGGCCCGCCACTGACGGCACATCCACCTACGGCAACCACATATTTCGGGTCCGGCATCTGGTCGTACAAGCGTTTTAGTACAGGTGCCATCTTATTGGTAATGGTTCCGCATACCATAATCATATCTGCCTGTCGCGGACTGGCACGGGCTACTTCAAATCCGAAGCGCGCCATATCATAGCGCGCGGCACCCAATGCCATGAACTCGATACCGCAACAGCTTGTTGCAAACGTAAGTGGCCACAGCGAATTACTGCGTCCCCAGTTGATGAAATCGTCCAATACTCCGAGAGCGACGTTTGCGCCTCCGGCATTAAGTTCGCGAACGAGTTTCTCCAATGTTTCATTATCCGTAAATTCTCCATACGGAATAGATTTTATTTTTGGTTTTTTCTTTATTTCCATTCCAATGCTCCTTTCCGCCATGCATAGGCAAGTCCCAATACAAGGATAAGTAAGAAAAATAAGATACTGAGTAACCCTGCTATTCCCAGGTCACGGGCAATAACTGCCCATGGGAACAGGAATACTGTTTCCACATCAAACATCAGGAACAGGATGGCAAACAGATAGTAACCTACCCGGAATTGCATCCATGATTTACCACGGGTAGGGATACCGCACTCGTACGCTTCCATCTTCTGTGGATTGTACGAACGGGGTGATATCGCTTTTGACAATGCGATAACAATACCCACGAAAGCAATTGCCGTCAGCAAGACGACTACTAACAAAGTAAAGTTCATAAATCTAATTAACTTTTAGATGTATATAATAGGATAGTTGGTCGAAATAGGCAATACCTCTGAATTGCCTTCGACGGACTTTGGTAAGCGATAGGGCCTACCTGACTTTTTATCAAATGATTATCTTTCTCAGCCCGAATACATAGTAAGAAAGCGGGTCGGGTACAGGGTAGAAAGAAGTATGTAGCGGCGAATCACCGACCGAAGAATCGGACAGCCAACACATTCGAAAATAATTCAGCAATAGCAAGCCACTCTTGTTACCGGGTACTTGCGTACTGTCCACATTGTCCATATATAAAGGTATAGACGAGAAGTGGTCATATAATATGCTACGGATATCTTGTTTGTGGGCAGTAGGAGCCTGAGATAAGATGCAACGTTCTTCATCATTGCGTATGAAAGTGCATGATATACCTGCCGCCTGTGCGGCACCGTCGTATAATAATACGCCGAGCAGGACTATCATGAAGTATTTTATGCACTGTCTCATACAACTACTTTTTTCATTCGGCTGCAAATGTATAACAAATATTGGCTATTTTGTTATATAGAGATGGCAAAGTACTTTATTTTTAGCACTTTTTTGCCTTATATCAACTTCTTCTCCAGAATTCCGGGGTAAAAAGCAGCAATACGGTGAATAATTCCAGACGCCCCAGAAGCATGAGGAAAGATAATAACCACTTTGCTACATCGGGCAATGCATTCCATGAGAAGGCAGGGCCTGTCTCACCCAATCCGGGACCCATATTACCGATACTGGAAACTACGCAACCCACAGATTCTACAAAACCGATACCCAGTCCCATCATAATCAGTACACTGATGATAATGATAACTGCATATATAAAACAGAATGCCAGTACGGTAGATTGTACGGAGGGTGAAATGACCTGCTTGTTAATCCTGACCGGTAACACTGCATTCGGATGGAGAATATGTTTGAATTCATTACGCGCTACTTTGCCGAGAATAACCATGCGGATACATTTGAGACCACCTGTCGTGCTTCCTGCACAGGCACCCATCAGCATGACAATGGTTAGCAATCCCCATGTTACGGCAGGCCATAACATGTAGTCATCTGTGGCAAACCCGGTAGAGGTGTGCAGCGAGATAACCTGGAACAGTGATTTACGGAAGGCATCTTCCATTCCTATTGAATTGGAATAGTAAAGTATGACTGTAATTAAACCGGTGAATATTATAACTGACCAGAAATACCATTTCAACTCGGCATCGTGGATAACTTTCTTGAATTTCCGGTTGACGAAGAGCAGCAACAATGTAAAGTTGATGCCGGATATAAACATGAAGATGGATATTACATATTCAATATAGGGAGATTGATAGTAGGCTACACTGGCTTGTTTGGTTGAGAAACCACCTGTGCCGGTAGTGGCAAATGCATGACAAACACTGTCGAACCAATCCATTCCACCCATCATCAGTAAAACAACGAGAATACAAGTAATGCCTGCATAGATACTCCAAATCCATTTGGCGGTAATGCCTATACGCGGATGTACTTTATCGTGTGTCGGTCCGCTGGCTTCGGCTGCAAATACCTGCAAACCACTGACACCGAATATCGGAAGGATGGCAATGGTAAACATGATAATCCCCAAACCGCCTATCCATTGGGTCATACTGCGCCAGAAGAGGAGTCCGTGGGGCAATGACTCTATGTCATCCAATATGGTAGCACCCGTACTACTAAAGCCGGACATTGTTTCAAAGAAAGCGTTGGTGATGCTCGGTATATATCCGCTGATATAAAATGGCAGCATGCCGAAAAGTGAAAATGCTATCCATGCAAAGCTGACGAGTACATATCCGTCCCTGCGTGTTAGTTGGCGATCTCCTCCCTTGCCCATGGCTGCCAGAAGCAATCCCGCGCCTGCTGTGATACCTGCCGATACCCAGAAATCTACCAATGCTTCGTCCTGATAATAGAACGAAACGCCGGAACAGGCTAACAGCATCACTGTTTCAAGCAACAGGAGAATACCGATAATCCGTATTACTATCTTAAAGTTAATCACGTAATTAAATTATGAATTATGAATGATAAATTATGAATTATGAACGGACTTTGTAGCAGAGCGTGTGGCGCAGCTAATTCATCATTCATAATTTATCATTCATAATTAATTAAAGAATTTCTCAATTTTTTTAATCATCATATTCAGGCAGAACACTACTACGTGGTCGCCCGGTATTATCTGGGTATTACCGGTTACTACCACACCTTCACCTTGGCGGATTAATCCACCGATGGTAGCTCCCTTTGGTAAACCGAGGTCTTTAACTTGATGTTTGGTGATTTTAGAATCGGCCTTCACGGTGAATTCTGCAACGTCGGCATTGGCAAAAGTAAGACATTTTACATTGCTGACATCAGCATCCAGCATCATTTGATAAATGTGGCTGGCGGTGATCATCTTCTTGTTGATCACTGTACCGATATCGAGGCTTTCTGCCATGCCTATATAATCTATATTTTCTACTTCTGCCACTGTTTTGCTGACGCCCATACGTTTGGCTGCAAGGCAGGAGAGAATATTCGTTTCCGAGTTGTCCGTCAGTGCTACGAAAGCTTCCGTATTCTTCAGACCTTCTTCAATCAGTAAGTCCATATCACGACCATCACCATTGATAATCATGACTTTATCATCGAGAATCTCCGTCAGACGGTTGCAACGGTTCAGGTCGTTGTCTATGATCTTTACCTGCATATAGTCGGGTACATATTGTGCGGTTCGCACGGCAATGCGGCTTCCACCCATGATCATTACGTTACGTACATCGGCATAATCTTCTTTACCGGCTATCTTGCGTATATAGGGTACATATTTACGGGTGGTGGTGAAATAAACAATATCATGTAGTTTAATTACATCGTCACCACGCGGAATAAGTGTCTCGTTGCCACGTTTGATGGCTACTACGTGATAGGGTTTATCCGTCCCGGCAAGTTGGTGGAGAGGAATATCCAGTATTTCCGCTTTCTCACGCATTTTGGTACCGATCAGTATCAAAGACCCGCCACAAAACTCCCACCATTGGCGTACCCAACTCATACGTATGGAAGATACGATTTCTTTTGCTGCAAGCATTTCCGGGTAAATCAATGAATCTACACCCAGTTTCTTGAAGAATTCTTTATTTTTGGGCAGAAGGTATTCGTAATTATCAATGCGGGCAACGGTCTTTTTCGCACCAAGGTTGGTAGCCAACATACATGCGGTCATGTTACGGCTCTCGTCGGGAGTGACGGCTATAAAGAGATCTGCCTCTTTAGCCCCCACTTCTTTCAACCCTTGAATGGAAGTAGGTGAAGCCGTGACCGTCATTAAGTCAAAGTTAGAACTGAGAGTGCTCAACCTTTCCTCATTGTCGTCCATCAATATGATGTCCTGCTTTTCGCGGGACAACAATTTTGCCAAGTGTGTGCCTACTGCGCCGGCACCGGCAATAATAATTTTCATCGCTCTTTATTACTCTTATCCTTGTTTTGTTCTAATCTCAGAACCTCTTTTACGTTCAGAGGAGAAATAACAGCTTGCCCGGTCTCTTCTTCCAATTTTATTCTGGCATCGCGGGCGATGCTTCCTCCACGGCGGGCAACATCAATATGATCGTTGAAGCTTTCCGGGTTATTGGTTTCTGAAATCTCTTTGGTAGAGAGTTCAGCCAGCATATTCAACACTAATTCTTTATTAGTCATATTATCCCGGAGGTTCTCTTTTTTCAAACCTTTGAAACGTTTATACTCTTTAGTGGTCTTATCTGCCCAAGTCTGGTAAATAATATCTGTTAAGGTTGCAAACTGGGTACCTTCTTCCAGTCCACAACGTTTCCACTCATCGGTTAGTTCTTTACGTATTTCAATGCTTTTCAGTCTTTGGTTTATCCAGTTGTCTGAGTATCCCAGCGCTTTATATTCCATCATGGAACGCTGAATCGTGAGTTCCGGGTCCTGCATTTCATCCAGACGCTCTTTGGCGGTTTGGGCCATCCAGAGCTTGAAGGGCTCGGCTTTGGGTGAGGGGATGGATTGAATGAGGCGGAACATTTGTTCAGTGGTCATCACGTCTGTCAATCTCATTTTGCCATCAGATGACAGCATTTTTAACTGTACGATTTTAGCGTACAGTTGACTGCCTTCCTTTGCCAACTTTGATTTTAAGTCGCTCCAGTATCTTCTTGGATTGGAACTATCTGTTAAAATGTCTATCACATCAATCACAGAAAAGTACCACTCCTCTGTCTCGTCATCCCAAGCTGTTCGGACCTTCTTCTCCTCAAATATCTTGATTGCCTCTTTCTTTGTCATGATATTTTTTGTTTATACTTTCTAATATCCCTTTTTCATCCATACCACACAAGTGATACAACTCCTGTACTGTTCCATGTTCTATAAACGTATCCGGCACACCTATGCGTTGTACGTGTGGGGTATATCCATTGTCGGCCATAAATTCCAGGACGGCACTACCCATGCCGCCTTTCCGTATGCCATCTTCAATGGTGATGATGCGGGAAAATGAGTGTCCTATTTCATGCAGCATTTCCTCGTCCAGTGGCTTAAGGAAACGCAGATCATAATGTGCTATTGAAATGTCTTTTTCTTTTTCTGCCTGTTCGATGGCTTTTGTGGCAATATTACCTATCGGACCAAGTGTGAGTATAGCAAGGTCTTTGCCATCCTTTAGTTTACGTCCTTTTCCAACGGGTATTTCTTCCAATGGGCATTTCCAGTCTATCAGCACACCGCGTCCGCGAGGATAGCGGATGACGAACGGTCCTTTATCCGGCAACTGTGCCGTGTACATGAGGTGGCGCAGTTCATGCTCGTTCATGGGTGATGATATAGTTAGATTGGGAATGGGACGGAAATAAGCTAAGTCGAACACACCGTGGTGCGTTGGTCCGTCTTCGCCTACCAGTCCGGCACGATCCAGGCAAAGTACGACGGGTAATTTGAGTATGGCTATGTCGTGAATGACGTTGTCATAGGCACGTTGCATAAATGAGGAATAGATGTTACAGAACGGTTGCATTCCTTCTTTGGCCATACCTCCTGAGAAGGTGGCAGCATGTCCTTCGGCAATTCCTACGTCGAAGGCGCGGTTGGGCATTGCCTTCATCAGCATGTTCATAGAGCATCCTGTAGGCATGGCGGGAGTGACACCGACGATGCGCGGATTCTGTCCGGCAAGTTCCACAAGGGTTTCACCGAACACATCCTGATAGAGTGGGGGCAGGTTGTGAGTGTCTGCTGTAAAGCGTTCGCCGGTTTCAGGATCAAACTTACCCGGTGCGTGCCAGATACCCGGTGCCTTTTCTGCCGGTTCAAATCCTTTTCCTTTGACCGTATGTAAATGTAGGATTTTCGGTCCTTTCATGTCTTTGATATCCCGCAGGATACGGGCGATATTTTTCACATCATGCCCGTTGATGGGACCGAAATAACGGATATTCATTCCCTCGAAGATGTTCTGTTGTTGGGCAGCCATCGATTTCAGACTATTACCGAAACGGATGAGTGCTTTACGGCGGTCTTCATTGAGAATGCCCACTTTGAATAACATCTTGGATATTCTGAAACGCAGTTGGTTATAGCGGTTCGAAGTTGTCAGGTTGAACAAGTATTGCTTCATACCACCTACGCTGCGATCGATGGCCATGTCATTATCATTGAGGATAATGAGAAGATTATTGGAACTTGCAGAGGCGTTATTCAACCCTTCAAAAGCCAGTCCTCCACTCATGCTTCCGTCGCCTATAACAGCAACCACATGGCGATCTTTTTCTCCTTTTTCTTCTGCTGCTACGGCCATGCCGAGTGCTGCTGAAATGGAATTAGACGCATGTCCGCAGGTGAAAGTATCATAATCACTTTCATCGGGAGAAGGGAAAGGACGAATGCCTTTGAATTTCCTGTTTGTGGAGAATGTTTCCCGGCGTCCGGTCAGTATCTTATGACCATACGCCTGATGGCCCACGTCCCACACAATACGGTCGTAGGGGGTATTGAACACATAATGCAGGGCGACGGTCAATTCTACCGTCCCCAGACTGGCTGCAAAGTGTCCCGGGTTACACGAAACTTCTTTTATAATGTCCTGCCGCAATTCTTTGCAGATTTCCGGGAGTTGCTCAACACTCAGTTTGCGCAGGTCTTCCGGGTCAGAAATAGAATTTAGCAAGTTATATGATGCTGTCTCTGTCTTCATCTCTGTTCTGAGGATTACAAACTGCAAAATTAGTAAAAGAAAACGGAAGGTCATTTCCTTTTCGGGGAAAAAATGCGAATCCTTGCTTCTTTAACCTTCGTGCATCTGTATTTCACCTTATATTTTAATAACGGAAAAGTTACGAGTCACGGGCTACAAGTTACAAGTGGCTGCGCTATTTTCCGAAAGGCGCTTATAGCTTGTAGTTAATTTATAACGGAAAAGTAATGAACTAAAACAAGAACAGAATAACATTACATATTATTTACAAATAGCAAATGTTTAAGGAAAAGTAGTATACTGAACCTAATTCAGTCGTATAGTGAATGCCATTCAGTCGTATACTGAATAGGGTTCTGTCGTATACTGAATACGATCCGGAATATCATGTTGATAATCAAAAAGTTGCAAAGTGTCTTGCTGCTGTTGATAAAACTTGACAAATTATTAAAATATCATTGTGCTTAATGGGATGGGTTATGAATTGATTTATCAACGCATCTTATCTATTCTTTGATTAGCGGATGGGTTATCTTTGCTTTTTGTTTGTCTCTTTAAAACAAATTGATTACTTTTGTTGCTGCAATGCATCGCTTGGTTTTCGTATAGAAAACAATCAGCCTCAGTTAAGGCATTTTACGAAATGCAGAAGTGTGCATCTATGAACCAGAAATGCATTGGAACTTAATTAGCACAAATCAAATGGAGAAAGAAAAAGATTCCTTATTTAGCGTAGCGGACATAGTGAAACGCGCCAAACGTGTACTGAACTTTAAGACGGATGCTGATCTGGCCGCTTACCTGGGTGTTTCGCGTTCCACACTTAGCAACTGGATTGCGCGTAACAGTACTGACTTTCCGTTGTTACTGAGCAAAATGAAAGACGTAGACTACAACTGGTTATTGCTGGGAAAAGGAAGTCCTGTACATCAAGCAAAATTGTGCAATAGTGAGTACGCAAGGGGAGAAGTAGAGATAATCCACAATCCCAAAACACCCGATCCGGTGGGCGACCGTAGCGTAGCGCTTTATGACATCACTGCTGCTGCCAATCTAAAAACACTGCTTGCCAACAAACGTCAATATATCGTGGGTAAGATACAGATTCCCAGCATTCCTTTGTGTGATGGCGCCCTCTATATCAGTGGAGACAGTATGTACCCTATTCTGAAATCAGGAGATATCGTAGGCTTTAAAGAAATCAGTAGCTTTAGCAATGTCATTTATGGTGAGATGTACCTGGTTTCGTTCAATATCGATGGAGACGAATATTTGGCGGTGAAGTATGTGAACCGTTCGGAAATAGACGGTTGCATCAAGCTGGTGAGCTATAATCCGCATCATGAACCGATGGATGTGCCGTTTGCAGCTATCCAGGCAATGGCTATTGTGAAGTTCTCGATCCGGAAGAACATGATGATGTAGAATACTAATTTTCATAATCTATGGATTTCTTTACTCCCGTTGAGTTGCCTTCCGGTTTGCCACCTCTTGTGCAGGCAGACAGCCTCCTGTTGATGGGGTCTTGTTTCGCTACCAACATGGGGAGCTTACTCGCGGATGCTAAATTTCATCCGGATATAAATCCTTTTGGTGTTCTCTATAATCCCTTGTCCATTTCGGCTGCCTTGCGTGAGGTGGTGGCAGGTAAGGTATATAAGGAAGAAAATTTGTTTTTCTTCCGCGAATGCTGGCATAGCCCCATGCATCATGGAGATTTTTCTTCACCTTCAATGGAGGAAACTTTGCAGCGCATCAATGCCCGCTTGTTGGCGGCACACGAATGCGTTCATCACTTGGATTGTCTGATGTTGACTTTTGGTACATCCTGGGTGTACGAACAGAAGACTACGGGGCATGTTGTTGCAAACTGCCACAAGCAACCGGAATCTGTCTTTATTCGTCGCCGACTCAGTGTGCAGGAGATTGTATCCGACTATACTTCCCTTTTCTCCGGTCTGATTGCCCGGAACCCGAAGTTGAAAGTGATTCTTACCGTCAGCCCTATACGGCACATACGCGATGGAATGCATGCCAATCAATTGAGCAAAGCCACGCTTTTGCTTGCCATCGACCAATTGCAGGCTTCTTTTCCCGAACATGTCTCTTATTTTCCGGCTTACGAACTCTTGCTCGACGAGCTTCGCGACTATCGTTTTTATGCTGACGATATGATGCATCCGTCCCCCCAGGCGGTACGCTACGTATGGGAGAAGTTTGTGCAGACTTGCTTCTCGGCAGATGCGTTAGAGATTATGCAGGAAAGTGAAAATATCAATAAAGCGCTATCTCATAAGCCCTTCCATCCGGAGTCAGAAGAGTATAAGCGTTTTTTAGGACAAATTGTGTTAAAAATAGATCGACTTAACCAAAAATACCCGTACTTAGATTTCCAAAACGAGAAAGAAATATGTCATATACGATTGAAACAATAGCCGAACGCATTGGTGCGCGACGTGTGGGGGACACGCCGGCAACTATAGACTGGTTACTTACCGATAGCCGTTCCTTGAGTTTCCCCGAAGAAACTTTGTTCTTTGCCTTAACTACCAAACGCAATGACGGTGCCCGCTATATATCTGATTTATATTCACGTGGCGTTCGCAATTTTGTGGTAAGCAAAGAAACTTATAAGGCAATTGAAAATGGACAATTGATTATAGATGATTCTATACAAAGTGATGATGCGCAGTCAAGTCTCATACCCCAACTCAACTTTTTAGTAGTTGCTAATCCGCTGAAAGCTTTGCAGAAATTGGCGGAGCAACATCGTGAGCAATTCCAGATTCCTGTGATTGGCATCACAGGCAGCAATGGAAAGACTATTGTGAAAGAGTGGCTTCATCAGTTGCTTAGTCCCGAACGGGTAATTGTCCGTTCGCCTCGCAGTTATAATTCTCAGATCGGAGTGCCTCTGTCTGTCTGGCAGATGAACGAACAGTCTGAGCTTGCTATCTTCGAAGCCGGTATCTCGGAGATGGGGGAAATGCGTGCCTTACAGAATATTATCAAGCCAACCATTGGCATACTGACTAACATTGGTGGTGCTCATCAGGAAAACTTCTTCTCTTTGCAAGAAAAATGTATGGAGAAGCTGACTCTGTTTAAGAACTGCGATGTGGTGATTTATAACGGTGATGATGAATTTATAAGCAATTGCGTGGCAAAATCCATGCTCAGTGCCCGTGAAATAGCATGGAGCCGGAGAGATATGGAGCGTCCTCTGTTTATAAGTAAGGTGGAGAAGAAGGAAGATTGTACCGTCATCTCTTACCGTTACCTGGAAATGGACAATACTTTTATGCTACCTTTCATTGATGATGCTTCTATTGAAAACTCGTTGAATTGTTTGGCTGCTTGTCTTTACCTGATGCTTCCCGCCGAAAAAATTACGGAGCGCATGACAACACTGGAACCGGTGGCTATGCGCCTGGAGGTAAAGGATGGCAAAAACGGTTGCTTATTGATTAATGATAGTTATAACAGTGATCTCGCTTCATTGGATATTGCGCTCGATTTCCTTTACCGTCGCTCGCAAAGCAATGGGTTGAAGCGTACACTCATTCTTTCTGATATACTGGAAACGGGGCAGAATGCACCGACGCTTTACCGGAAGGTATCGCAGTTGATTAACAGTCGTGGTATTGAACGCATCATCGGTGTTGGAAATGAGATTGCCTCGTGTGCTGCACGTTTTGATATTGAAAAAGCTTTCTATCCTAATACGGAAGCATTGTTGCGTGCTATTTCCCGTGGTGAGCTACGGTTGGAAAATGAAATTATATTAATAAAAGGTGCCCGTCAGTTTGGCTTTGATGCTTTGACGGAAGAGCTGGAGAAGAAGGTACACGAAACGATTCTTGAAGTGAATCTCGGAGCCATGATAGCCAACCTGAATTATTATCGTAGTAAACTGAAGCCGGAAACCAAGATGGTCTGCATGGTGAAAGCGTCTGCGTATGGTGCAGGTTCGTATGAGATTGCCAAGACGCTACAGGAACATCATGTCGATTATCTGGCTGTGGCTGTGGCCGATGAAGGTTCCGAACTGCGCAAAGCAGGCATAACGGCGAGCATTATCATTATGAATCCGGAGATGACGGCATTCAAGACCATGTTCGACTATAAGCTGGAGCCGGAAGTGTACAGCTTCCATTTGCTGGATGCACTGATTAAGGAGGCGGAAAAAGAAGGCATCACCAACTTCCCTATTCATATAAAACTGGATACGGGTATGCATCGTCTGGGCTTTGCTCCCGAGGATATGCCACGACTTATAGAACGGTTGAAGAGTCAGAATGCAGTTATTGCACGGTCTGTATTCTCTCATCTTGTAGGCAGCGATGCATCTCAGTTTGATGCATTTACGCGTGGACAGATAGAAATGTTTGAAGCTGCCTCTATGCAGTTGCAAGCAGCATTTCCTCATAAGATACTCCGTCACATCTGCAACTCGGCAGGTATTGAGCGTTTCCCCGGAGCACAGTTCGATATGGTACGTCTGGGCATCGGTTTGTATGGTATCAGTCCGATCGATAATACTATTATAAATAATGTAAGTACACTGAAAACTACCATCCTGCAAATACGGGAGGTGCCCGAAGAAGATACGGTTGGATATAGCCGCAAGGGACATCTGACACGTGATTCACGTATTGCTGCACTGCCTATCGGATATGCCGACGGACTAAACCGTCACTTAGGCAATGGTCATGCATATTGTTTGGTGAATGGGCAACGTGCACCTTATGTCGGTAATATCTGCATGGATGTCTGCATGATAGACGTTACGGATATTGAATGTAAAGAAGGGGATACAGTAGAGATATTTGGCGATCATCTGCCCATTACGGTGCTTTCCGATATACTTGAAACCATTCCTTACGAAGTATTGACAAGCGTTTCTACACGGGTGAAGAGGGTTTATTATCAGGACTGATATTCGGTTTTACCTTTATTCTTTTCGTTTTAATCCGTGTAAAAGCGTGTAATCTGTAGTGAAACTATTATATTTGCAACAAATTTAAAAAACTATGAATATGACAAACTTACTTTTATTAGGCTTTCTGCCCAGCGGTTCCGAATGGGTTATTATTGCTTTGCTTATCCTGTTGTTGTTCGGTGGTAAGAAGATACCCGAATTGATGAAAGGATTAGGTAAAGGCGTGAAGAGCTTCAAGGACGGTGTGAATGAGGCGAAAGAAGAAATAAACAAGGCAAAGGATGATATAGAAGAGCCGGCTTCTAAAAAATAAATAAGTTACGATCAAAGAGTAACAGGTTACAAGCTACGAACTACAAGGGGGGCACAATCAGATACTTGTAGCCCGTAGCTTGTGGCTCGTTACTAATTCACTACTATGGCAGATAAAGAACTAACCTTTTGGGATCATTTGGACGAACTGCGTCGGGTACTGTTTCGCGTTCTCGGCGTGTGGTTTGTATTTGCAGTCGGTTATTTTATTGCAATGCCGTGGTTATTTGATAATGTGGTGTTGGCACCCTGCCACAATGATTTCATCTTTTACGACGTGCTGCGATACGTAGGAAAAACATTCAATCTTAACGATGAATTCTTTACGCAGCAGTTTCACGTCAAACTGATCAATATAAATCTGGCGGCTCCGTTCTTTGTTCATATGTCCACCGCGTTCTGGATGTCGGTGGTGACGGCTACGCCTTATATCTTTTTCGAAATCTGGAGGTTTATCAGTCCTGCCCTTTACCCTAACGAGCGTCGTGGGGTAAAGAAAGCTTTATGCATTGGTACAGTGATGTTTTTCCTCGGTGTACTGCTGGGTTATTTTATGGTCTACCCATTGACGTTGCGCTTTCTCTCAACCTACGAACTGAGTGCATCCATCGAGAATCAGATTTCTTTAAATTCTTACATAGATAACTTCATGATGCTGGTGCTCTGTATGGGACTGGCTTTTGAATTGCCGTTGGTGACCTGGTTACTTTCACTTTTAGGATTGGTGCACAAATCTTTCCTGCGCAAGTACCGTCGTCATGCACTGGTGATTATTGTGATAGTCGCAGCTATTATTACGCCAACCGGCGACCCTTTCACTCTGACAGTGGTTTCCATTCCGCTTTATCTGCTCTATGAGTTGAGTATCCTGATGATTAAGGATAAGAAAACTGACACGGAAGATGCGGATGAAGATAAGGAGGAATAATGCAGGAAGAGGTACGGGAATACTATCACTTCTTACTTACTGTCTGCCGGGATGAAAATATTCCATTAACAACGGCTTACCGTCAGCTTCGTGAATTTCTGGAACGTCTTTGTCGTACACAGATGCCGGACGGTAGTCTGCAAATGACTGACTTGTCTGCACGTATCAGCTTTGTAGCTTCGAAAGCCGGACTGTCTGTTGTGGAACAAAATCGCTTACATACTTTTCGCCTGACCTCCAATGCTGTTCTGAACCGTTTGGCTGAACCCTCACGGGAGAATCTATTGAGAGACATCAAGACATTGACTTTCTTTGTGAAGAAGCTTACGGGAGAGGAGATACCGACGGAACTTTACCGCTTGCTTCCCCGTGCGGATGCTACTTATATCGTTTCTCCGCCTGCTAAAGAACGGGTACGCCGGATGCGTGTTTGTTTTCAATATGCCGATGATACGTATTTATATGTATTGCCTGTAGATACCGTTGCTGATGAACCGTTACGGGTGCGATATAATGTACCGCAGGTGAATGAGGAATTTGCAGAAACCTGTCAATTGTTATGGCGCCATGCACAGGTCAATCTGTTGGATGTAGCTGTAGACGAGGCGGGCGTACTGACACCTTCCTTTATTATTTTAGAACCGGATTATCTGTTGGATATCAGTTCTCTGGCAGAGTGTTTTAAAGATTACGGGCATCATCCGGCCAATTATCTGCTGGCGCGTTTGCAATCTCCCGATAATACACGTCCTCTGTTGCTCGGTAATATTGCCAATCTTTTCCTGGATGAATGGATCTATGCGAAAGAGGAGCCGGACTATTTATCCTGCATGAAAAAGGCTTTCCGCACTTATTCCATAGAGTTGGCTGCATGTGCCGATTTGTTGGACAAGGAGAAAGAAAAGGAATTCTTTGCCGATTGTAAACGGCACTTCGAACATATCCGTCAAACGGTGACTGAAACTTTCCGGACTCCCGGTTATGAACTGGATAAAACAGATGCGGTATTGGAACCTACCTATATATGTGAAGCACTGGGGTTGCAAGGACGTCTGGACTATATGCAGCGCGATATGTCTTCCTTTATAGAAATGAAGTCGGGTAAAGCCGATGAGTATTCTATCCGCGGCAAGGTGGAACCGAAAGAGAATAATAAGGTACAGATGTTATTGTATCAGGCAGTGCTGGAATATTCTATGGGAATGGACCACCGCAAAGTAAAGGCATATTTGCTGTATACACGTTACCCGTTGTTATATCCTGCCCGTCCATCGTGGGCAATGGTACGGCGTGTGATGGATGTCCGCAACAGGATTGTGGCGAATGAATATGGCATGCAATTACGTAACAGTCCTCATTATACGGCGGAATGCCTGAAAGCTATCAATCCGGAGACACTGAATGAGCGTCATCTGAATAACACGTTATGGAAACGCTATCTCTATCCGTCCATCGATGCAGTGGCACAACGTATCCGGATGCTTACTGCATTGGAACAATGCTACTTCTATACACTCTACAATTTTATAACCAAGGAATTGTACACTTCAAAATCAGGTGATATTGATTATGAAGGGCGTACAGGAGCTGCCGCTTTGTGGCTTTCCACACTTGAAGAAAAGCGTGAGGCAGGGGAGATACTATATGATCTGACGATTACAGAGAATCATGCGGCAGATATACATAAGGCATATCTTGTATTGGCACGTCCGGTCAATGATTTATCTCTGCAAGTTTTGCCGAATTTCCGTGAGGGTGACACCATCGTCCTCTATCAACGTAATCAAGATACGGACAATGTTACCAATAAGATGGTATTTAAAGGGAATATAGAGCGAATCACCGACCGGGATATCCGTATCCGTCTTCGTGCTTCGCAACAAAATACTTCTGTGCTTCCTCTGGATAGTTGCTATGCCATAGAGCACGATTATATGGATACTTCTTTCCGCAGCATGTATCTGGGACTTTCCGCTTTCCTTTCCGCTAACAAGGATCGCCGGGATCTATTGCTGTCTCAACGTGAACCGGAATTTGATACTTCTTTTGATGCCCGTATTGCAGCTGCTTCCGATGATTTTTCCCGCATTACCCTGAAGGCACAGGCAGCCAGGGATTATTTTCTTTTGATAGGTCCTCCGGGTACCGGAAAGACTTCCCGTGCTTTGCGTGGTATGGTAGAAGCATTCTATCGTGAAGGGAAACAGATACTGTTGCTTTCATATACAAATCGTGCAGTGGATGAGATTTGCAAAACCCTTTCTGTAATAACGCCTGAGATTGATTTTATTCGTATCGGAAGTGAGCTCTCTTGCGATCCTTCTTTCCGTTCCCGATTAATAGAGAATGTGCTGGAAGCCTGTTCTACACGTCGTGAAGTACATGCACGCATAGAGCGTTGCCGTGTTTTCGTTGGTACTGTTGCCACCTTCTCATCTAAAACGGATATGTTTCGTCTGAAGACTTTTGATGTGGCTATTGTGGATGAGGCTACCCAGATATTGGAGCCACAACTGTTAGGACTTCTTTGTGCACGAAATGTAGCTGGTAACAATGCCATCGGTAAGTGTATTCTTATCGGCGATCATAAACAACTGCCTGCCGTTGTTCTTCAATCCGAATCGCAATCTGAAGTGTGTGAAGAATGCCTGCAGAGTATCGGTTTGTATAACCTGAAAGATTCTCTGTTCGAACGTCTCTATCGTACAGTCTCCGCCAATCACTCGTCACCAACCACTCAGCGTTTTTACGATATGCTTTGCCGGCAGGGACGTATGAATGTGGAAGTAGCCCGGTTCCCTAATCATGCTTTTTATGGCGGATTACTGGAAGCGGTCGGTTTGCCGCATCAGCAAGGTGAACTTGTACTTGCTCCGGGACTGGAGAGTGATGAATTTGCTGATGTATTGGTGAGTCGGGTAGCTTTTCTTCCCTCGGTGCCGGAGACTCCTTCACAATCAGCGAAGATAAATCATTCCGAAGCACAACTTACAGCGCGGTTGGCTGCTGCCGTTTACCGACAGTATGAGGCAAGCGGTTCCGGCTTTCATTCTGCTTTGACTTTAGGCGTTATCACTCCTTATCGTAGTCAGATAGCCCTTATAAAGAGCGAAATAGCAGCTTTGGGTATTCCTGTTTTGAATGATATCCTGGTGGACACCGTAGAACGTTTCCAGGGAAGTGAGAGGGATGTGATTATTTATTCTTTCTGTGTGAACCGTACTTATCAACTGAAATTTCTTGCCAACCTTACGGAAGAAAGAGGAGTATGGATTGACCGGAAACTAAACGTTGCGCTCACCCGTGCCCGCAAGCAGCTATTTATGACAGGGGTGCCTCACTTGTTACGACAAAATCCTATCTACGCCGATCTGCTCGATACGGTTTTATAAAGCTTTACCAATTCCATTTAGTAAATCTTAAATGTTCCTCAAATCTTTATATCTTTTATTAATATCTCCGAATGGAATAAACGGCTATCTTTGCCGAACGTTTTTTTCATAGAGATTTAGATTTAAGGTTAGAAGAATTGTGGAAGTCGTGAGACTTCCCTTTTTTTCATCTTAAAATTTTGCGCTCCTGTATTTCTCATGAACCGTTTGGAGGTGTAATTTGCTAAAGTGGGCACTGAGGTTTGTGTGGTTTTAACGGGAGAGTGCAGAAGAGAGTCGCTTCGTGAGAAGGGGCTTTTTTTGTGCCCATACTTTTTATATTATACTAAAAAAGGTGCCCATCACTGAGCACCTTTTTCATTGTTTATTCTATTATAAACTTATAATATTATTATTCCAGTACGATAGGTTTGTACTTAGGTACCAAAGCCTTCATTACAACCCAACCGATCAGGTAGGCCACCGCACATACACAGAAGATAATGAAGTATCCTGCAGGTTTACCGGAGAAGCCCATGAACTCCATGGCAGGGCGTACAAACTGTGCGCCTTGTTCCAGTAAATCATGAGTCATTTCTACTTCTTTTCCATCTACCATTGTACTTCCTGATGAATATACGAAGAGATTACCTGCTACTTTCTGCAGAATCATTGAACCGAAACCACCGGCCATACCACCAATACCTGTGATACTTGCAATAGCTGCTCTTGGGAACATATCACTTACGGTAGAGAAGATATTAGCAGACCAGGATTGGTGAGCTGCACCACCGATACCGATCATGATAACCGGCAACCACGGCGAGATAGTCCCCAGAGGCTGTGCCAACAGTACTACCAGCGGGAAGAATGCAAAAATCAACATAGCACGCATACGTGCTGCATACGGGTTCAAACCAGTTTTGTTGATAATGATAGTAGGTAATTTACCACCATAGATTGAAAGCATCGTGATGGCATATAGGGTAAAGATCAGAGCAATACCCAATCCCTCGGAAGTTTTGATACCAAATTGAGTATTCAGATAGGAAGGAGTCCAGAACAGGAAGAACCACCATACACCGTCAGTCATAAATTTACCGAAAGCGAATGCCCAGGTTTGTTTATAGCTGAAGCATTGCCAGAATTTCATCTTCTTTTCGTCTTTTTCTTCTACTACCGGAGCAGCACCTTCTTCATGCTTGTCCTGTTCGATATATTCCAGTTCGGCTTTGTTTACGTGTTTGCTTTCTGAAGGTTTAGAATACATGAATACCCAGAAGCCCATCCAGATAAAACCGAGAGCACCAATTACAATGAAAGCCATTTCCCAACCCCATGCTTTAGCCAGCAAAGGAATAGTCAGCGGAGCAACCAAAGCACCGATAGAAGCACCGGCATTAAAGATTGAAGTAGCATACGCACGGTCTTTCTTAGGGAAATACTCAGCAGTTACTTTGATAGCAGCAGGGAAGTTACCGGCCTCACCGAGTGCCAATACGCAACGGGCTGCAAGGAAACAGTACATACTAATTGTAGCAATGGTTACCACAACATCACCAGTAGCACCCATTAATTCGGCTGCACTGTGCAGACCTACGAAGTGCTCGGTTACGACACCACAGAGAGCGTGGAGACAGGCACCTGCCGACCATACACCGATAGCCCAAAGAAAACCTTTCTTAGTTCCCATCCAGTCGATGAAGCGACCTGCAAACAACATGCAGACTGCATAAACAATAGAGAAAACAGAAGTGATTGTTCCATAGTGTGATTCGTCCCAATGGAATTCGGGTTTGATAAATTCATCCCACGTCAATGACAGCACCTGGCGGTCAAGGTAGTTTACTGTTGTCGCAAAAAATAACATGGCACAGATGGTCCACCTGTAGTTGGTCATCTTTCCCACTGCATTTTGATTTAAACTCATGATACGTTGATTTAAAATTATTAATTCTTATTTCTGGGGCCAAAAATACACATTATTTGATGTATATCAATACTTTTTTCGTCTAATTTCCTGCAATTTTTGTTCGAAATGCAAATAAATGGCAAAAAAACTCGTTATCGCGCACGAAATCGCTCGTTCTCGTACACGAAAAAATAAGATTGTAGAGGACGAAAATAAATAATGCACCATTTCGGTCGAAAAGTACACAACGGTTTAGGTGAGAACCGCTATCTTTGTCACATTACTTAATATAATCTATATACCTAAAAACAAGAATAGAATGATGAATAATCTACTTTGTAAAACTTTTGTGATGGGAGCGCTGATTTGCTCTACTCAGTTGTCCGCTCAGAAAGTCAGTGATAAGCAACCCTGGTCGGTGCGTATGGTAGAGTCAGAGATGATTCGTTGCCCGGAATCCTGGCAGTTGGATTTCCAACCGAAATTGAAATGGGACTATTGCCATGGACTGGAATTGCAGGCTATGCTGGATGTGTATGATACCTATGGAGATAAGAAAATGTTCGACTATGCATTGGCTTACGCGGACACTATGATACACAATGATGGAAGTATCGAGACTTATAAATTACATGAATATAATATTGACCGTCTGAACTCCGGTAAATTCCTGTTCCGTATTTATGAACAGACGAAAGATGAGAAATATAAGAAAGCCATAGACCTGCTACGTAGCCAGCTCGATACCCATCCACGCAATGAGGATGGAGGTTTCTGGCATAAGAAGATTTATCCCAATCAGATGTGGCTGGATGGCATCTATATGGGGGCTACATTCTATGCAGAATATGCTTACCGTAACGACCGCGTACAGGATTATCAGGATATTGTCAATCAGTTTATTACGGTAGCCCGCCATACTTATGACCCCCAAAATGGCCTTTACCGTCATGCCTGTGACGTCAGTCGTAAGGAACGTTGGGCAGATCCTGTTACCGGACAGTCTCAACATAGCTGGGGACGTGCTATGGGCTGGTATGCAATGGCATTTGTAGATGCATTGGATTTTATTCCGAAGCATGAGGCAGGACGTGACTCTATGCTCGTTATCTTGAATAATATTGCTGCACAAGTGAAGCGTATACAAGATCCGAAGACAGGGCTGTGGTATCAGGTACTGGATAAAAGCGGTGAGAAAGGAAACTATGTAGAGTCTTCTTGTTCCACTATGTTTGTTTACGCTTTGTTTAAGGCGGTTCGTAAAGGATATATTGATAAGTCATATCTGAAAGTAGCCCTCAAAGGCTACCAGGGCATCCTCGATAACTTCATCGAAGTAGATAAAAATGGTGTGGTTACTATCACGAAAGCTTGTGCAGTTGCCGGATTAGGCGGTAAGAATTACCGTATGGGCGATTACACCTATTATATAAATGAAACAATCCGTAGCAATGACCCCAAAGCGGTAGGTCCGTTTATCATGGCAAGTTTGGAATGGGAGCGTTTGCAGCAAGTAAAAGAAATCGTTAATCAAAAATAAGACAATGAAACGACTGACTTATTATTTATGTGGCATAGCTCTTCTCCTGGTGGGAATCATGCCATTGTCGGCACAGACTCAATGGAAGGATACGATTGTTGTATCCCGCGATGGTTCGGGAGACTATCGCACTTTGACAGAAGCTATGGAAGGTATCAGGGCTTTTATGGATTATAAAGTGACGGTACTGGTAAAGAATGGTACTTATAAAGAAAAAGTGGTTATTCCTTCCTGGTTGCAGAATGTAGAATTCATTGGTGAAAGTGTGGAAAACACGATTATCACGTATGATGACCACGCCAATATTAATAAAATGGGTACTTTTCGCACCTACACAGTGAAAGTGGAGGGGAATAGCATAACTTTCAAGAACCTGACTATAGAAAATAATGCCGCCAGACTGGGACAAGCTGTGGCACTCCATACGGAAGGTGATAAACTGGTATTCATAAACTGCCGTATTTTGGGTAATCAGGATACAATTTATACAGGTGCTGCCGGTACACGGCTCTATTTTGTAGATTGCTACATTGATGGCACTACTGATTTTATCTTTGGTCCCTCTACCGCATTGTTTGAGAATTGCGAGATACGGAGTAAAACCAATTCATACATAACGGCGGCTTCTACACCCAAAGATATTGCGGTGGGATACGTTTTCAAGAACTGCCGGCTGACTGCCGACCCCGGTGTGGATAAGGTATATCTGGGACGTCCCTGGCGTCCGTATGCTGCTACCGTATTTATCAATTGCGAAATGAGCAAACATATTCGTCCCGAAGGTTGGCATAACTGGGGAAATGTAGAAAATGAGAAGACAGCACGTTATGCTGAATATGGAAGTACCGGAGAGGGTGCTCCAACAACTGATCGTGTGAAATGGGCGAAACAATTGACGAAAAAGGAAGCTGCACTATATGATGATCTGAGTTACATCTATAAAATGTGTAGCGATTGGAAACCTGCTAAATAACAACTTAACTTCCTGCCTGCAAGAACTTAATTCCTTGTCGACAGGAAGTTAACTTTTTGTTCGCAAGAAGTTAACTCCTTGCAGACAGGATTTAGCGTTTCAGAAAATCTGTTCTCATGGGGCTGAAACAGTCTATCAAGATACCGGCTTCCAGGCATACACAGCCATGTACCGCATCCGGCTCGATGTAAACACCGTCTCCGGTTTCTACAATTTGTTTTTCACCATTTACGGTAAATTCAAATTTACCGCTTGCCACATAAGTGGTTTGTGTATGATAGTGAGTATGTGGTGTACCGACAGCTCCTTGCTCGAATTTCACTTTTACAAGCATCACTTGTCCGTCGTAACCCATGATTTGGCGTACCACTCCTTCACCTGCAGGTTCCCATGCTATTTCTTTTTCAAGAATGAAGGTGTTACTTCTTGTCTTTTCCATTTTGCCAGTCAGATTGATTATTTTACCGGCAAATATACGATTAATATTAATTTTTCTACCGATTGCGACTTTTTTTACCCTTAAAACCCTCTGTTTTTAGGTAATATTGCAGCCGGAAACTAAGAATACTATTTATATATAATGAACTATGAAACATAAGTTGACATTATTACTGGGGTTGTTTTTTCTGCTTTCTGCTTTCAAGGCTGACAAACCAGTGATTACGATTTTTATGATTGGAGACTCCACCATGGCTAATAAGTCATTGACGGGTGAAAACCCGGAACGGGGGTGGGGGCAAATGTTGCCCGGTTATCTCTCCGAGGAAATACGTGTGGATAATCATGCTGTGAACGGGCGGAGTTCCAAGAGCTTTATTGATGAAGGGCGCTGGGAGAAAGTTATCTCACAAGTGAAGAAAGGTGATTATGTATTTATCCAATTCGGTCACAATGATGAGAAGTCCGACCCAAAGCGGTATACAGCCCCGGGAAGTACTTTTGATGAAAACCTGAAACGTTTTGTAAACGAAACACGTGCTAAAGGAGGTATCCCTGTTTTGTTTAACTCCATTGTGCGCCGAAACTTCGGCACAGCGGACGGGAATGCAGTTGCTCAGGCTATCAGTCAGGATGATATACAGAAAGGCGTGAATCCGGATGCAACACGGGAAGCTTCGGGACAAACAGTTATTGCTGAAGGTGACAAGCTGATTGATACGCACGGAGCCTATCTGGACTCTCCGCGAAATGTAGCGAAAGAGCTGGGTGTGGCATTTGTGGATATGAATAAGATTACGCACGACCTGGTAGAAGGTATGGGACCCGTAGAGTCTAAAAAACTGTTCATGTGGGTACCTGCCAATCAGGTTGCCGCTATACCTAAAGGACGCGAAGATAATACCCACCTGAATGTATACGGTGGCCGCATTGTAGCCGGTCTGGCTATGGATGCCATTGCTAAAGAAGTACCGGAATTGGCTAAGTATGTCCGTCATTATGATTTCGTAGTGGCACAGGATGGTAGCGGAGACTTTTTCACTGTACAGGAAGCCATTGATGCTGTTCCCGATTTCCGCAAGAATATCCGTACTACGATATTGGTGCGTAAGGGTGTGTATAAAGAGAAAATTGTAGTACCCGAAAGCAAAATTAATATTTCCCTGATAGGTCAGGAAGGTGCTATACTTTCGTATGATGATTATGCGCAGAAGAAGAATTGCTTTGGTGAAGAAAAAGGAACTTCTGGTTCATCCTCCTGCTATATTTATGCTCCCGACTTTTATGCCGAGAATATTACGTTTGAGAATTCCTCGGGTCCGGTGGGACAGGCTGTAGCCTGTTTTGTAAGTGCTGATCGTGTTTATTTCAAAAACTGTCGTTTCCTTGGTTTCCAGGATACACTCTATACCTATGGAAAAAACTGCCGCCAGTACTATGAAGATTGCTATATAGAAGGTACGGTCGATTTTATCTTTGGCTGGTCTACGGCTGTATTCAATCGTTGCCACATTCATAGTAAAGGTGGAGGCTATGTGACAGCACCTTCTACGGATCAGGGGCAGAAATATGGTTATGTATTTTATGATTGCCGACTGACGGCTGATGAGGGTGTACAGGATGTCTATCTGTCGCGTCCCTGGCGTTCGTATGCGCAGGCTGTATTCATCCGTTGCAATTTAGGCAAGCATATCGCTCCTGCCGGTTGGAATAACTGGGGTAAAAAGGAAGCGGAAAAGACCGCATTCTATGCAGAGTATGAAAGCACGGGTGAAGGTGCCAATCCAAAAGCACGTGTACCTTTCTCACATCAACTGAAAAATCTCAAAGGTTATGAAATAGATTCCATACTTATCGGAGAAGATGGTTGGAATCCGGTAAAAAATGGGAATGAATTATTAAGTATAAAGCGCTGACCCGTATCTATCAAAACCGTATCATCTCCGTACCATCTCCGTGTTCATAACTACGGACTTGACACGGTCTTGACACGGAGTTGATACGGACTTGGTAGGAAGATGGTCTTTGTAACTGGTAAAATAATGTGATAATACTAAAAACATAATGATGAAAAAGAGTTTGTTTATATGGCTGTTCGCCTTGATCTTTCCGTTGTCATTTGTATGTGCGGAAAACTACCCGTACCGGAGTGATGTACTTTGGGTGACTGTGCCCAATCATGCTGACTGGATTTATAAGACCGGAGAGAAAGCTACGGTTGAGGTGCAGTTCTATAAATACGGCATTCCGCAGGATGGCGTAACCGTTTCTTATGAAATAGGTGGTGACATGATGCCGGCGGATACTTCCGGTTCCGTTACTTTGAAGCAAGGAAAGGCGGTGATACCTGTGGGAACAATGAAAGAACCCGGTTTCCGTGATTGTCGTCTGACAGCGACCGTGGATGGAACAAGTTATAAACATCATGTGAAGGTAGGCTTTTCACCGGAAAAGATTCAACCTTACACACAGATGCCGAAAGACTTTAAAGAATTCTGGGAAAACAATAAAGCGGAAGCTGCCAAATATCCGTTGACTTATACTAAAAAGCTTGCAGAGGAGTATTGTACGGATAAGGTTGATTGTTATCTTATTAAATTAATGCTGAATAACCGTGGACAGTGTATTTATGGTTATCTTTTCTATCCTAAGAATGCAGTGAAAGGTTCTTGTCCGGTTGTACTTTGCCCTCCGGGAGCTGGAATTAAAACAATAAAGGAGCCTCTGCGCCATAAATATTATGCGGAAGAAGGATGTATCCGTTTCGAAATCGAAATACATGGTCTGAATCCGGAGATGAGTGCGGAAGAATTTAAGGAAATCAGCAATGCTTTTAATGGCAGAGAGAACGGTTATTTAAATAACGGATTGGAGAACCGCGATAATTATTACATGAAACGTGTCTATCTGGGTTGTGTACGCAGCATCGATCTCCTGACTTCTCTGCCCGAATGGGATGGTAAAAATGTAATTGTCCAAGGTGGCAGCCAGGGAGGAGCTTTGGCACTGATTACTACCGGACTGGATAGCCGTGTAACAGCTTGCGTTGCCAATCATCCGGCATTGAGTGATATGGCAGGCTATAAAGCAGGACGTGCAGGTGGCTATCCTCATTTTTTCAGAGTAGAGGGTATGGATACTCCGGATAAGCTGAAAACGATGGCATATTATGATGTGGTGAACTTCGCCCGTATGATTAAAGTTCCTACTTATATCACTTGGGGATATAATGATGATACCTGTCCGCCTACTACCAGTTATGCTGTTTATAATGTGCTGGATTGCCCCAAAGAAGCACTGATAACTCCGATTAATGAGCATTGGACTTCTGATGCTACGGAATACGGACAGTTGAAGTGGATATTGAGACATTTGAAGTAAATAAGAGCGTTTTATATTCTGTTTCCTTTCTGATATACTTCCTTTGAAAATATATCAGAAAGGATTTTTTATAAGCTTTTCTTTTTTGATAGAAAATGAGATGAATGAGTGTAGCGAAATAGTAGTTTAATAAAGTGGTTGATGTGAATAAATAGAGAGTGATGAATAGATTCGTAGAAAAAACGGTTTCAGGGGGAGAAAAAGGTGTAGAAAAGATGTGGAATAATTGTTTAAAACCCCTTCCAGACGAGCTTTGGGCTGTGTGGACTATTTTTTTAACCGATTTGAGCATATTTTTCACCTGTAAAATCAATATAATCCTCTCCTTTGCATGGCAAGGTGAAAGATAAAGCCTTATTGAGAAACTTTGAATCTTTATTTATTAATCCCAAATGTATTAATATGAAAAACAAACTGCATTTTGATTTTAGAAAGTTGTGTTTTGTATTGGCATTGATAGTAACACAATGTCTGTATGCACAAAACAAGACGATTACAGGAACGGTGACTGACTCGAAGCAAGAACCGTTGATCGGTGTGAATGTGACTGTAAAAGGTAATTCCGCTGTAGGAACAATAACTGATATGGATGGTAAGTATACATTGTCGGTTTCTTCGGGAAAAAACACTCTCATCTTCTCTTATATAGGATATGTAACACAGGAAATCGCAGTCGGCTCACAGAATACAATTGATGTGGTACTGCTGGATGATGCACAGGCTTTGGAAGAGGTGGTAGTAGTAGGTTATGGTACTATGAAAAAGTCCGATTTGACAGGTTCTGTATCTTCCATCAGTAGTGATCGTTTTAAAGTTGGTACTGACCTGAGCCCTCAACAATTGATGCAAGGTGCCTTTTCAGGAGTAAGTATCAGCCAGAATAGTGGTAAACCCGGTGGATCTAATACAATCCGTGTTCGTGGAGGTACATCTATTACTGCTTCCAATGATCCGTTATATGTAATTGATGGTGTTCCTATCAATTCTTCTGCTGGTGTAAGTTCCAGCCACATTGCTTCCAATGGTAGTAATACAGACTTCTTTGACCAGGAATCAGTAAATCCATTATCTTCTATTAATCCTAATGATATTGAATCCATCAATATCTTGAAGGATGCTTCTGCTACGGCTATTTATGGTTCCCGCGGTGCTAATGGCGTTATTATGATCACTACGAAGAAAGGGAAAAAAGGTGTTAAGCAATTGGATTACAGTTATAGCTTGGGTATTTCTAATGTAGCTAATAAGCTGGATGTACTGACTGGTGATGAATACCGTAAGGCAGTAACTGATTTAGGATTATCTTTGGATGATAAAGGCGATAATGCAGATTGGCAAGATCGTATCTTCCGTACGGCAATCTCTCAAAATCATTACCTTTCTTTCATGAGTGGAAGTGAGGATACAAACTATCGCGCATCTTTGGGGTATAGTGACCAGGAAGGTATTATGCTGGGTTCTGGTATGACAAGTGCCAATGCCCGTGTGAATATTAATCATACAGCACTGGATGGCAAGCTGAAGTTAAATATGAATTTGAACTATGGTGAAACACATGCTGACCAGGCACCGGTATCCAATACTGTTGGTAGTGAGATGGGAAGTAGTATGTTGTACGAAGCATATGTTTTTAATCCTACTTATCCGGTTTATGATGAGGAAGGTGATTTCTATGATGTGCCTCCTTATCGTGTGAATCCAGTATCTTTTGCATCTGAAATTCTGGATGAGCGTAAAAACAGGAAATTCCTGGGTAATCTGACTGCTGATTGGAATTTCTATAAACCTTTTACGTTCCAGGTGAATTTGGGTTATACTTATAATTCTATCGAACGTAACTCTTATATATCCAAGAGTAATCTGCTGGGTAATGGCAATGATGGTTATGTTAGTGTACAGAAATTGCAGGATTATTCTAAACTGTTGGAAACAATCCTGAAATACAATCAAAAATTTGGTAAACATTCTATTGATGCCATGCTGGGTTATTCTTACCAGTATTTTTATGATGAAGGAAATCATACCCGTGCTTATGGTTTCTTGTCCGACACCTTCAAGTGGTATAGCCTTGCTGCTGCAAAAACAGTGGAAAGCGTAAGTAGCTTTGCTGAAAGCAATACCCTTATATCTATGTATGGACGTCTGAATTATAATTATGGGGATAAATACTTATTTACCGCTACAGTACGTCGTGATGGTTCCAGCCGTTTCGGTGCCGATCACAAATGGGGTATTTTCCCTTCTGCAGCCGCTTCCTGGAGAATCTCTCAGGAGGAATTCTATCATAGCGATATTCTTACAGATCTGAAACTACGTGTCAGCTATGGTATCACAGGTAATCAGGAGATTGGTAACTATAATTCTCTGAATACGCTGGGAGCCAGTACTAATGGATATTTGGTAGGGGGTGAGAAGGTAACTATTGTATTACCTCAACAATACTCTAATCCTGATATAAAATGGGAACAGACTGCACAGACAGATATAGGTTTGGACTTTGGTTTCTTCAATGGAAGAATTCATGGTAGTATTGACTATTACTATAAAAAGACGACTGATTTATTGCTTTCCGTGGCGGTTCCTTCCCCTTCCTTGATTACTTCGCAGATTGCGAATGTAGGTTCTGTAAAGAATCAGGGTATTGAAATAGACTTAGGATTTGGTGTACTGCGTACCAAAGACTTTTCATGGGATGTGAATTTGAATTTCAGCCGGAATAAGAATGAACTGATAAGTCTGTCGAATGATAAGTGGACTGGTGAAAACATGAAAGTTGCTCCTTGTCAGGGCCAAGGTCTTTCAGGTTCTTATGCCCAGTTGGTAATACCTGGACAACCTTTGGGAACTTTCTATGGAAAGAAATTCATTGGTATCGTAGATGGTAAAGAACAGTTTGCCAATAATGGCGAGTCTGAAATCATAGGTTGCGCACAACCTGATTTTACGTATGGCATTTCTACTACTTTGCGTTATAAGAATTGGAGTTTAAGCATGAACCTGCGTGGTAGTGTAGGAAATGATGTCTATAACTGTACGGCAAACAACCTCTCTTATCTGAATAACCTACCGGGTAGAAATGTATTGAAAGAGGCAGTGACCGCCGGTGTGAATCGTGAAGAAGCCAAAGTATTCTCTTCCAGATTTATAGAGGACGGTTCGTTCTTACGTATGGATAATCTTTCTTTAGGTTATGATTTTAGTTTCAAACCGTTGCGTATTACTCGTGCCCGTGTATTTGTTTCCGGTCAGAATTTATTCACCATTACCGGATATTCCGGTCTGGACCCGGAAGTAAATTCGGAGGTTTCCAGAACAGGAGTAGCTCCGATGGGCATAGACTATTTGAGTTATCCGAAAGCACGTACTTTCACAATGGGCATCAACGTTTCGTTTTAAACCTTAATTTATTATCAGAAGATGAAAACAAAAAGAATATTTAAGAGCATAATTGCATGTAGTGTTGGAATTAGCATGTTGTCCGGTTGTCTTAATCTGGATGAAGAATTATACGGTAGACTCTCTCCCGAAACATATTATCAGACAGAAGAAGAAGCTCTCTCTTCCGTAGTAGGTGTATACCAATATCTGGCATATATGTCCAGGGCAGGTGGTGATGGCTGGCGAATTGGAGAGTTTGGCACGGATGAATTTTTCTGTCCGGGTCGTGCCAGTGGTGGATGGTATGATGAAGGTAATATGCAGATCATGGCACATAAGATAACAGCGGATAATGCACGCCTTGAAACTTGCTGGGGAACTTATCTGTTTCCCGGTATTGGTGCAGCCAATGCTGTGATAGCCAGTATGGAATCCTCTCCCATGAAAGATGAATTGAAAGCCTTGATTGCGGAAACACGTGCTCTCCGTGCCTATGGATATTATTATGCAATGGATTATTTCGGAAATGTACCTCTTTTTACAGGAGCTAAAGTTGATGCAAATGATTTACCGAAGACTGCTTCCAGAAAAGAGGTCTATGAATTTGTAGTAAAAGAGTTTGCAGAGGCTGCTGCAGATTTGCCTTCTATTAAAGAAGTGAATCGTGCATCTTATTATCCTCGTTTGACAAAGGAAGCTGTGTATACAGCATTGGCTTCTGTTTATCTGAATGCTGAGGTTTATGCCGGTGAAGCTCATTGGGCTGATGTGGTGACTATGTGTAATCATGTCATCGGAACCAATGCTTATGTTTTGGAAGATAAAGTGGGGGATTGCTTTCTTGCTACCAATGAATCAAATTCAAAAGAGGTTATTTCTTCGTTTGCGGTAGATCCGTCCAAAGGTGTTGATGGCAATGAATTCATTCTTTATGCTCAACATGCTCTTGATCAAAAGAAGTATAACTTAGCTTTTGCACCGGCTAACGGTTATTGTTTTACGGATGATGCTTTGAAGAGATATGAAGAAGGAGATGAACGTCTGGAACTTTTGGAGTATGGTCCTCAGTATTATCAGGATGGAGTTACTCCGTTATGTGATGATAAAGGCACTCAATTGGTGCTGACAACTATCAAAGATATGGTTTCTGCCCAAGATAATGAAGGCTACCGTGTGTTGAAGTATTCGCCAATAGGTGTGGCTTGGTCTGGTAGTAAGGCTGATAACGATTATATTTTGGAACGTTATTCCAATGTTTTGCTGATGAAAGCTGAAGCTTTGTTCAGGCAAGGGATACAATTGGATGAGGCACTCGAATTAGTAAATCAGGTGCGCAGGCGTAGTAACCTTTCCGATTGGGATGGGCTGACTTTGAAAAAGATAGAAGAAGAGCGTGCCCGTGAATTTATCTGGGAGAACCAGCGTCGACGTGATATGATTCGTTTTGGTTCTTATTTCACAGATACCTGGTTCTATAAGACTGGTGTTACGGAAGAGTGGAGAGGTATTTATCCTATACCTGCTATTCAATTGAATAATAATCCTAATTTGAAACAAAATCCGAATTATTAATAAATATGTTTTTGGTATGATAAAAAGTATCATTCTTTGCGTGTTAGGGTTGGCCACTTCGGTGGTCGCCCTTTCTCAGCATTTATCCGGTTACGAACTGGAAAGGGAAATGCCGGTTTTTCTGGATCAGTTAAAGCAAGAGTTGACTTACCCCATGGCTTGGGGAAATAGTCCTGTCAAGAATTTTAAGAAATGGCGTAAACAGGCGCGCAATGCTGTGTTGGATGCCATGTTGGCCCCACCTCCTTATACTACTGATTATAAGATGGAAGTAGTAGCGGAAGAACAACGGGATGGATATAAAGCAAAGAAATTACGCTTTAATCTGACCGGTTATTCACGGGTGAATGCTTATATGCTGGTTCCTGACGGTGAAGGCCCTTTTCCGGCAGTTGTGCTTCTACACGATCATGGAGGACATTATACGATTGGTAAAGAGAAGATGATACGTCCTTTTGGTGTGTCTCCGGAAGTATTGGCGGATGCCGATGCTTGGGCGAAACAATGCTATGGTGGGCAATATGTAGGCGATTACTTGGCAGCCCATGGTTATGTGGTTATTTCTGTCGACGCTATCTTCTGGGGTGAACGCGGACGTAAAGAGGGAATTGACGGTGATAAACATATGGCTGTGGCTGGTAACTTTATGATGTTAGGGCGTAGTTGGAGTGCTTTTATGAACTATGAAGACATGTATACTACTGACTTTCTGGCAACCTTGCCCGAAGTAGACTCTAAACGTATTGGTTGCATGGGCTTTTCTATGGGCGCCTATCGTGCCTGGATGCTTTCGGCTTTGACTGATAAAATAAAGGCTGGAGCTGCCGTTTGCTGGATGGTTACCACGGATTGTCAGTTCTCATGGGAATATGGAAATGAAAGGGGAGGATTTGCCAATATGCTTCCAGGTATCAGGCGCTATCTGGATTATCCGCATATTGCTTCTATAGCTTGCCCTAAACCTATGTTCTTTCTAAATGGAGAGCACGATAAATTGTTTCATCCGGTAGGAGTAAACGCCGCTTTCGCTGAGATGCGGAAAGTGTGGGAAAGTCGCTCGGCAGGAGATAAACTGGTAACAGAACTGTGGGATATGCCACATGATTGCGGTAAGAAAGTACAGGAAGCTGTCTTGGGTTTCCTTGATAAGTGGTTACAGGAAGATTGATTGTTTTATAGAGATTTACTATTTCATAAGATACCCCTATGTTCTGTATTAAAAGCATTCGTACATCCTTAATACAGAACATAGGGATATTTTATTTCCGGCTTTCTTTATATTCTGTTGGCGTCATGCCATATTGTTGCTTAAAGCATTTACTAAAATAGTGAGAATCATTTAGTCCTACCATATAAGCTATCTGGGCCATATTATATTCATCAGTTTCTATTAGTTGGGCGGCACGTTTCATGCGTATTTCCCTTAGAAATTCTACAGGAGACAGGCCTGTCAGTGTTTTTAGTTTCTTAAAGAATACAGAACGGCTCATATTTACTTCGTTGGCAATATCTTCAACCATAAGGTCACCATTATCCAGATGTTTCTCTATTGTCTCCATAACTTTGTCTATGAATTTCCGGTCATTGGCGGATAAGGAGGGTTGTGTTTCTTCTTTTTCATAGTTCGGTTGTTGGCTGGTAGATGTGGGCAGCAGGCTTGCACAGAATAATGCTTGCAGTTTCTTGCGCTGGTCAACCAGGTTGAAAATTCGCGCTTTCAGATAGGCAGCACTGAAGGGTTTGGTTATATAGTCGTCTGCTCCTGATTTCATACCTTCTATTCTACTTTCGATAGTAGATTTGGCTGTCAACATTACAATAGGAATATGGCTGGTATTCATCTCTTCCCGCAGTGCGCGTACCATTTCAATTCCATCCTTTTCGGGCATCATCACGTCACTGATAATAATATCCGGCAGATATTTCTTACTCTTCTCTAATCCTATTTTTCCATTTTCTGCTTCTATCACATTGAAGTGTTGAATAAAGATAGTCTTTATGAAGAAGCGTAGTTCCTGATTATCCTCTACAATCAGAATCGTTTCTTTTTCATTGTCCAGGTTTGTTTCTTCACTTTCTGCAAGAGAGGATAACGAGGTATTCATATATCCCGGAACAATATCAGTTATAACATAATCGGATAGGATGAATTCAACAGTTTCATCAAAATGCTCTTTTCCTTTGGAAAGTTTGATGGTGAAGCAACTTCCTTCGCCAGGTTTGCTTTGGATGCTGATTGTACCATGATGCATATCGATCAATTCTTTAACGAGTGAAAGTCCGATACCGGTGCTGGCCTGGTTGAATAAATTCTTATCCACAAGATTCTCAAAGCGGACAAATAAAGATTTTTGTTTGTTTTCGGCAATGCCGATACCTTGATCTTCCACTGCAATCGTTACATCAGTTTCCCCCTCCTGTATACTTACTTTAATCTGTTTACCCTGGGGAGTATATTTGAATGCATTTGATAACAGATTAAATAATATTTTCTCTAATTTATCCGGGTCAGCCCATATTTTGACCTGCGAAGTTTGTGCAGTCATTCCGAAATCCATCTGATGTTCGTCCGCCAGCCTGTTGAAACTTTCCATTATCTGCCGGGTAAACGGGATAAGATCGATTTGCTGCACCTTCATTTTCATCTTCTTATTCTGGATTTTACGGAAGTCCAGAATCTGGTTGACAAGGCGTAGCATTCGGTTTGTATTACGTTCTACTAAAACCAATTGTTCTCGTTCTTCATCCTCTAACTTGCCATGCTGCAAGACTTGCTCTATAGGGCCGGCAATCAGAGTCAACGGGGTACGTAATTCATGAGAGATGTTCGTAAAGAAACGTAATTTAATATCTGATATCTCCTGTTCTACAGTAACTTTATGTTTAAGTCTGAAGATAGTAAAGAGAATATAGGCAGCTATAAAAATGATTAATAGGATAAAGAGTATATAAAGCAGATACGCCCATGGGGTTTCCCAGAAAGAGGGGAGTACGGTGATGGCTAATGTGCGTGTGTTTTCTACCCATACACCATCGCTATTTGTGGAACGGACTTTCAGAGTATAATGTCCTTTAGGAAGATTGGTGTAAGTGGCAGTCCGTTGATTGCCTATTTCATTCCAGTTTTTTTCAAACCCTTCCAACTGATAAGAATATGAAATGTTATTAGGATATTTCATATCCAGTGCTGCAAACTGAATACTGAAAGTATTTTTATCGTGAGGTAATGTTAGGAGTCGGGTATCATCGATATGGGTGGACAATATGCTGCCTTCTCCGGGTGTTACCGTTTTTTCAGCTTGTTGGAGGCGGGTAAAGATAATAGGAGGAATATAAGTACTTGTATGGATAGAATCCGGGAAGAAGCAAAGGATCCCCTTGACTGTGTTAAACATCAGATGATCAGAGTGCGCCCGTAATGCGGCTCCTTCATTAAAGGAAATTCGTCTTGGAAAAACTCTGGAAGGATAGTTTATGATCTTTTCTGTTGTGGGAATGAATTTACAGAGTTCTTCTTCTGTGGCACACCATAAATTGCCGTCTTTGTCTTCTTCGATAGATAACAGAACATCCGATGGGAGTCCGTTTTTCATCGTGTAGGCTTTGAATGTAGCTTGCTCTTTATTAAGTGAGAGCAATTTATTGAGGCCACCTCCAAATGTTGCAACGTACATTTCACCTTTTTGAGTGAAGAAGATATTATGTATATCATTATTGCTGAGGCTTTGCGGATTACCTGGTATACGGCTATAACGATGGAAAGTGATTTTTTCCGGTTCATTGAAATTACCTTCACACATCAGTAACCCTGTAGCACTGCCTATCCAAATATTTCCTTTAACATCAGAGGTGATGAAACGGGTACGATAACATTGGGTGATAGGGTAATTCTTTAACCGGTTTCGGTAATTAATGAATTGGACAGACTTTTCATTCGCTTCTTTTTTCAGATAGTTTATTCCGCCTTCAAATGTTGCAATCCAGATTCGTTGCTGTTTATCTTCATATAAACTGTAGATTTCATTGCCGCTTAGGCTATATACATCGTTGGTGTCAGTTGTATATTGGGTAAGATGATAGGTCAATGGCTTACTTTGAGGTTTGGCTGCAATCAAACCATTCCCCTTGGTGCCGATCCAGATTGTTCCTTCATGATCTTGCATAATGGCATAAGCAATGCCTAATTCATCTGTGCTATGAGGAGAAATCGTTCCTTGTGCAGTGAGATTGCCTATGTAACGTTGTTTTTGATCATAGACCCGTACTATTTTATCTTTATTTCCAGTCCATATGTATCCGTCATGATCTTGATAAATGGCGCGAATATTACTACCTGGAAATTCCGGATCATCAGGAGCTGCTGTTAAAAGATGAAAGTGATTGGTATTGAAAGAAACTTTTTCCAGTCCATTACCATATGATCCTAACCATAGATTACCTTGTTTATCGGTAAAAATAGCCGTGACTTTATTGTCGGTGCTCCACCCGGATTGCAAGGATGGGTTATAGAAGGGTTTTATACGATTGTTTTTACGATCATACCAAGCAAATCCACCACCGGAAGGGTGTATCCATAAAGCGCCATTTATATCTTCATAGATATACATTTCAGGTCGGGAGTCAACAACATCTTTTCCGTATTTATCTTTCAGAATGAAGAAATCAAATTGTTCATTCTCTGGATTAAAGTGGGTGACTCCTTTTATTTTCAAACGCATCCACACTTCACCATTGGAATCGACATACACTTCTTTTATCTGGTTATCTTTCAGTGAAGGGTGGGTGGCAGTGTTGTAATGGCGGGAGGCTTGGCTTCCTTGCTCGTGAATAAAGAAGCCATCGGTGGCTGTGCCGATAAATAGTTTATCATGCTTTAATTGCCGGATAATTTTAAGGGAAGAGTGAGTGGGGAGTTCTTGTCTTGAGAACTGACCATTATTGGAATGATATTCGTAGATGCATCCTCGCTTGGAAGTGAAGTAAAGTGCATGTTCATTCTCTAATGCATCATAAAAAGGCTGCTTGTCTTTTATTGAGGGGGTGACAAAATAGGGGGATAACTTTTCTTCACCATTTTTTTGACTCAGTCGATACAAACCATTCTCTGTTAATATCCACTGGTTTTGTTGTTTATCCTGGAAGATGAGATTAATTCGTTCTGAATATGAAATTTGGTGGAATTTGAAAAAGTTAGTGGCTTTCATCTCCTGAGTATCCGGATGAATGGTTATACGAATTAGTTCATTCTGTATGGTAACCACCCAGACATCTCCGCATGGAAGTACATATATATCCTGTGATAAATAGTTCTCGTAAGGGATTGCCTGGAATTGTTCCGTTCTTGGATTAAACCTGTATACCTGATGGTCATAACTTCGCACCCAGATATATCCGTATTTATCTTCTTTTATATTGTCCAGACGGTTATTACTTAATCCGATACTATCACCCGGATGTGCTTTATAGTTCTTGAATGTATATCCATCGAACTTATAGAGTCCATCCCATGTGGCAAACCACATAACTCCTTTATGATCTTGCATGATTCCCTGTATGGTTTTTTGTGCAAGTCCATCCTCTGAAGTATATTGTGTGAAAGTATGTGGTAGCTGTCCCATGCATAGGCTATTGCAGGCTATGCAAAATATAAATAGTATCCAGATGTGCTTCATGATTAGATAATAAATGAGAGTTTATTTCAGCCATTTATCGAAAAATTCCAATGTCTCTTTCTGCATTTCCTTGTTGAAGAAGTGCTTCTCTTCCCATATTTTAGTTACCAGGCGTTCGGATGCTTTCTGACTTTGCCAAACGGTCTGCATGATGTTATATGCATCTTTCACACCTTCTACCGGGAATAGCTTGTCCTGGCTTCCGTTAAAAAATAAAGTTGGTTTCGGGCACGCAATGCTTGCCGTATGCGGGTAGTCCAGATAGCGGCGCAGGTTGGGTATCAACATGGAATAGGCTGATCCCCCTTTGTTCTGATTGTTGGTTAGTGTCATCAGATACTCAGTAGTGTTCATCCAGCAGATGGATGCGGAGGCTTTTATGCAATCGGTGATTGCAGCGAGCATCCATGAACGATAGGCCCCCATCGAAAAACCTGCGCAACCTACTTTATTCTTATCCACACATGGGAGTGAAGCCAGAAATTCTGTACTTCGTACATCATCTATATGGATGAATGCTCCCCATGAACTTCCCATTTGCAGAAAGTTGGAAGCTAATGCCTGTTGACCGTCATAGCTCACTCCTTCTTTCCGTCCGCGATCTCCCCAGAATAGGGCATCAATGGAGAGTACTACATAACCGTGTTCGGCAAAATAGTCTCCTGTATATTGTCCGTCGTAGCAACGGGATGCCCAGTCATCTGCATCTGCCATGACTTCGGTACTTACACCGAATGGACGAACCATTTTTTCTTTACCGATGGAAAAGTGTGCACCATGGTCGTGCAACATAACGACTGCTGGGAAAGGACCTTCACCGTCAGGTATTAGCAGATAGGCGGGGATGCGGCACCATTCCGATACATTAAATAGTATTTTTTGAGCTTTATATCCATTGCGTTGTTCAGTAGCAATTACTTCCATGGCATAATCAGCGGGAGCAGGGGGTAAATTCTGCATACAGTCTAATAAGGTTTCCCGTGCCTGGGTACGCCATGTCTCAAATTTGCGGACAGGGGAATTTCCCCATGCCATCGGAAAGGTAAGTTGCTGTTTCAGTTGCTCATAGAAGACAGGCATATTTTTGACAACACCATAGGCGATGGTGTCAGTTTGTGCAATTATGCCAAGATGCCCGAAGAGAACTATTAGGAAAATGGTTGTAATGCGTTTCATGGTCAGTGGTTGTTAAAATCTAAACAAAGATACATGATTTTTCTATGAAATACGTATCTTTACCGCATAGAATAAGCCTGTTATGATGAAAAAAATCTTATATCTGATAGTTGGGTTGGTGTGTGTATTATCAGTAAAAGCACAACCGGATTGTTTCTTTACCCATTATTCGTCTGAAGACGGACTTTCTCAAAATACAGTAATGAGCATCCTGCAAGATCGCAAAGGGAATATGTGGTTTGCTACCTGGGATGGTATTAATAAGTTCAATGGTTATTCATTTAAAACATATAAGGCACGGCTCGATAATCGTATCGTGTTGAGCCATAATCGTGTAGACCATATGGTGGAGGATAAGTATGGCTTCCTTTGGTTACAGACTTATGATAATCATGCTTATCGTTTTGATCCGCGTACGGAAGCATTTGAGCGTGTTCCGGCTGAAGGCGAAAGGGGCAGTGCAGTCAATGTCACGAAGATAGAAGCCCTTCCGGGTGGCGCGGTTTGGTTGCTCACCGAAATGGAAGGCGCCATTCGCATAGCTACGAACCCGGAAGATTATAGTTTGACTTCACAATGGTATTCTGCTCAATCAGGGCAATTCTCTGCCACTCGTGTTTTTGGGGTATATGAAGACCTTTCGGGTAATGAATGGATATTGTCTGATAATGGATTGGGAATGTTGGCAGCAGGACAGACCACTCCGGCATCTTATTTTGTAGATGCTGCTGAACGGGAAAAGAAAGGAGGACAAGCATTTTATTCCTGTCTGGAATATGATTCGGAAATCTATTTTGGTTCGGATAACGGACGTGTGTGGTGCTATCAGAAGGGAAATGGACAATTTCAGTTGCAGAATTTGCCTGCATCTTCCCGTATTGTTTCTATCAATAGCGTGGAGGGTAATGAACTGATATTTACTACTGCGAAAGATGGTTTTTTCTCATATCAACCTAAGACGAAAGCGCTAGAGCATTTTCCGGCTTCCCGCTTTCCAAATGCATCTATTCACTCGGTTTATGTAGATAAGGCGTCCGAGGTCTGGTTTGAACAGCATATTCCGGGTACAGTGGTGCACTTCAATCCGCGTACACGGATTCTGAAACAAGAGAAAGTACCGGTGGAGCCTACCAGCACTGACCGCTCGCGTCCGGCTTTTCATATTCATGAGGATATTAATGGTGTACTGTGGGTACATCCTTATGGGGGTGGATTTTCATATTTTGACCGGAAAAGTAATAGTTTACATCCATTCTATAATAGTCTGTCAGGAAGTGACTGGCGTTTCTCTAATAAAATTCATGCTGCTTTTTCTGACCGGCAGGGTGATTTATGGATGTGTACGCATTCTAAAGGATTGGAGAAAGTGACCTTCCGGCCATCCCAGTTCCGTGTGATGACTCCCATGCCACATGATTATGAGTCTTTGAGTAATGAGGTTCGTGCCCTTTGTGAAGATATGGATCAGAATTTATGGGTGGGTCTGAAAGATGGAAAACTACGGGTATATGATAAGAAACGTGTAGATAAGGGCTATTTGACTGAAAATGGTACAGTGTCGCACAGTGGTACTCCATTGCGTGGTAATGTCTATTTCATTTTGCAGGATAGCAAACAAAATCTTTGGATTGCAACGAAAGGGGATGGTCTGGTGAAAGCCGAGAAGCAAAAAGATGGATTGCACTATAAGTTGACTCGTTATCAGCATCAGGAAGAGGATATATATAGTTTGAGTGACGACAATGTTTACTGTGTATATGAAGATAGCCACGGACGTATTTGGATAGCTACTTTTGCCGGTGGAGTAAACTATATGACACGTGATCAGGATGGAAAAGAAATCTTTGTGAACCACCGTAATAATCTGAAAGGATATCCCATTGACTATTGCTACAAAGCCCGTTTTATTACAGGAGACCATAAAGGACATATCTGGATAGGGACCACCATTGGTGCACTGATGATAGATGCCGACTTCAAGAATCCCGAAGATGTGAAGTTTCATCATTTCCTGCGCGTTCCGGATAATGAGCATTGTCTGAGCAATAATGATGTACACTGGATTGTATCGACCCGTAATCAGGAACTTTTCATTGCAACTTTTGGTGGCGGACTGAATAAACTGGTGTCATTGGACGGTAATGGTAATGCCACTTTCAAATCGTATACAGTGCAAGATGGACTCCCTTCAGATGTGCTACTTTCTATACAGGAAGATAAGAACGGTAATTTGTGGTTGAGTTCTGAGAATGGCATAAGTAAATTTATTCCTTCTGAAGAGACATTTGAAAACTATGCGGATAAAGAGATTTTCTTCCGTGCACGTTTCAGTGAGGCGGCTTCGGAATACACGGCTTCGGGAAATATACTTTTCGGAGCTAATACAGGTATCTTTTACTTTAATCCGGATTCTATTTGTAAAAGTAACTATGTACCGCCGATTGTTTTTTCTAAATTATTAATAGCCAATGAGGATGTACAACCGGGACAGGGTTCGGTACTGAAACAAGGTTTGGATGATACGAGAGAACTGGTATTATCCCATCGGGAGAATATTTTCACGATTCAGTTCGCTGCACTCGATTATTCCGCACCTTCTGAAATTCAGTATGCTTATATTCTGGAAGGTTTTGAAAAAGCCTGGAATTTTGTTGGTAAGCAGCGTGCTGCCACCTATACCAACTTGCCGAAGGGACACTATATCTTTAAGGTTCGTTCGACCAATGGAGACGGGGTGTGGACGGAAAACACGCGCATACTGAATATTGAGATTCTTCCTTCTTTCTGGGAAACTCCGTTTGCCTACTTCCTGTATGTGCTTTTCGTTATACTGATTATTGTGACGGCTGTTTATATCCTGTTCACTATTTATCGTCTGAAACATGAAGTATCTGTAGAGCAACAAATGACAGATATGAAGCTGCGCTTTTTTACAGATATTTCTCACGAACTGCGTACTCCGTTGACTCTGATTTCGGGGCCTGTGGAATACGTTCTGGCGAATACGAAACTTCCGGCTGATGCACGTGAGCAATTGCAGGTGGTGGAACGGAATACGAACCGTATGTTGAGGCTTATCAATCAGATTCTGGATTTCCGGAAGATACAGAACCGGAAGATGAAGATGCAGGTGCAACGTATAAATGTAGTTGCTTTTACCCGTAAGATCATGGAAAACTTTGAGTCGGTTGCCGAAGAACATCAGATAGACTTCCTGTTTGAAACAGAGAAGGAGGAATTATATCTGTGGGTGGACGTTGATAAGTTTGAGAAAATAGTATTCAATCTGCTTTCCAATGCCTTTAAGTACACTCCAAATGGGAAGATGATTACAGTTTTGGTGCGTGAAGATGAAAAGACGGTTTCCGTGGGTGTGGAAGATCAGGGAATAGGTATTGCGGATAATAATAAAAAATCATTGTTTGTCCGTTTTGAAAATCTGGTAGACCGTAACTTGTTCAATCAGTCCAGTACAGGCATTGGCTTGTCGTTGGTGAAAGAACTGGTGGAGATGCACAAGGCGGTTATTATGGTTGATAGTAAATTGGGCGAGGGTAGTTGTTTTAAAGTAGATTTCCTGAAAGGAAAAGAACACTATGATGAAACAGTGGAATTCTTACAGGATGATACTACTGTGGGTATGGGAGTTGCAGAACAAGTGACGGACATACTTAGTGAAGTCCCCAATCAGTCGGAAGAGGAAAGCCTTCCGGATGAGACCGGAGAAGATACAGATGCTAAAGGGACGATGCTGCTTGTAGAAGATAATTCAGAACTCCGTCTGTTCCTGCGCAGTATCTTTGCTTCCGAATACAGGATTGTGGAGGCTGTAGATGGTATGCAAGGTTGGAGTAAAGCCTTGAAATTCTTACCGGATATTATTATCAGTGATGTGATGATGCCCGAAAAGGATGGTATAGCTATGACTCGTGAATTGCGTGCGGACATGACGACCAGCCATATTCCTATTGTATTGTTGACAGCTAAGACTTCTATTGAGAGCAAACTGGAAGGCTTGGAGTATGGAGCTGATGACTATATTACTAAACCGTTCAGTGCTACTTACCTGAAAGCGCGTGTAAAGAATCTGCTTACTCAACGACAGAAGCTGCAGGGCATTTATCGCGATAACTTAATGACTGGAGCTACTACTACTACGTCCGAAGAAGAAACAGTGGAAGAAAAAGGTCCTGAAATGTCTCCTAACGACCGTAAGTTTATGGATAAACTGGTAGACCTGATGGAAAAGAATATGGATAATGGTGAATTAGTGGTGGATGATCTGGTGCAAGAGTTGGCTGTCAGCCGTTCGGTATTCTTCAAAAAGCTGAAGACGCTGACAGGGTTGGCTCCTATTGAGTTTATCAAAGAAATGCGTATTAAACGCGCTGTCCAGTTCATTGAAACCGGAGAGTATTCCATGACTCAGATTTCTTATATGGTGGGCATCAATGATCCGCGTTATTTCAGTAAGTGCTTTAAACAGAAGATGGGAATGACACCTACTGAGTATAGAGATAAGAGGAAAAGATAGAATATTAGCCGAAAAATAGTGATAGGTAGCCTTTGAAATAAACAACAGAGGGAGCTTTGTGCTCCCTCTTCCTTGCAAAGAATGTCTATTTTTAAATCTCCCGATCTTACTCATAGACCTATTTCCTTGTATTGGTAATTTATAAAAATCTAATTTGTTTATTAATATCCCGGATTTTGATTGGCAGAAGTCAATTCGTCGTTTGCATCGATGGCTGCTTGTGGAATAGGCCATAATAGTTTTTGCCCGATGATTGATGCAGCATTGCCTTTCAGATGAGGATTATACAGGTTATTGTATTCAATAAGTTTGCCTGTGCGACGTAGATCCATACGACGATAACCGTTCCCATACATCTCGCAAGCTGATTCTTTTAGAATGACATCGATATCAATACTTGTTGCATCAGCAAGGCCTGCCCGTTTGCGTACAGTATTCAGGCGTGCGAGTGCTGCTCCGTCATTGCCTGCTTTAAAATAGGCTTCAGCGGCAACAAAGAAAATCTCGGGTAATGTAATGACATGCAAATCACGGAAGCTTCTTCCGGCACTGTATTGTGCAGTTTTGCTGTCGTCAAACTTGCGACAAGGATGTACTGCCCAACTCTTCTTTTGTGATTCTTCAAAATCATATTTTGCAATAATACCGTCGGGGTACTCTTTAAGGTCTTCTACGTATGTTGACATTGGTTCCATTTGAGCTGTCATTTCATTTTGCGGAATAATGAATGTTTCAGCACGGTTTTCCGGGTCTTCCGCACGCCATGCAGCAACAGATGCCGCATCGCACTCCCAATATGCAGGATAATATACACCTACCATTTTACCTTGTGCTGTATTCCCGTTACTATAAAAAGAAAAGTAATCTCCCAATGGTGATCCGTTTTCTTTGAATCCTTGGGCTGGATCCCATGCTTTTTTCACTAATAACGTTTTCAGGAAGGTTGCATCATAGCGTTTATCACCCTTTTCAAAACATTTTAGTGTGTGCATGAGAGGAATGCATAATGAAGAACCATTTTTCATACCTTCTTCGGCACCACCGTAATAATTGGAGTAAAATGATTGCCAACGGTTACCTGCATTTTGATCGTGAGCACTATTATAATCATATTCTATGTCGAATATAAATTCGGCATCATCATCGCCTGAACTGTCGGCTGCCCATAAGTCTGCAAATTCAGTAATTAATGAACGACCATTAATGACTTCATCTGCACATTTGGCAGCTTCAGTGAAGTAAGACTGGTTGTTTAGATCCCATGCGGCAGAAAGGTAAGTTTTCGCCAACAATGCTTTGGCGGCCTCAATGCTGGCTTCGCCCCCGCCTTTTGTAGCACTGGAAGCTACCAGCCTATTATTGGTAATGATACTTTTCAGTTCATCTATAATATATGTGTATACTTGCTCGGCTGTTGCACGTGGATAACCCTTGATGGCTGTGTTGGCATACTCTGTTACTAATGGTACACCACCATAATTATTAACCAACAAATAGTAGAACAAGGCTTGTATGAAGCGACCTTCGTCGATGGCTTTTTGTTTTACATCGTCACTGACATTTGCTGCCGATGCATAGTATTGAATGGAGAGACAAGAACGAATTCCATCATAACAATCGGTATAGAAAGTTTTGACTTTACCATGTTCGGGTGTGAAGTTTGACCAACGGTGAAGTGCAGCATCAATATCATTGCGCCCATCATGATAAAGGTCCGTACCGGAGTTAAAGTATACCGGCACATCTGTACTATTATATATATCAATCAGTTGAGCGTATGCATCATAAACGAGAGATTGGAAACCTGAAGCTGTGCTAAAATAATCAGTATCCGTTACAGAACTCTTATTATCTGGTGTGAGAAAGTCGTCACAGCCCGTCAGTACGATGGAACAAACCATGCACATTGTATATAGTAATTTTTTATAAATCTTCATTGTCTTATAAATTTATATTGTTAGAATTTAATATTCGCACCAATCTGGTAAGTAACAGAAGCAGGTCCACCGTTTGTCAGGTTTGCACTTGCCCACTCAGGATCGAAACCTTCGTAGTCGGTGAAGCAGAAAGGATTGATTACATTGACGTAGAGGCGCAGATGTTTTACGGCAATTTTGCTCATCCATGCTTTCGGAAAAGTGTAACCTAATGTGATGTTCTTTACTTTTACGAAAGACGTTTTATGATAACGCACTGCTGCACTGCTGCTGCTGAAATAACCACCTCCTGTCTTTTCTGTATTGTTCGGATAAGGATATTTGCCAATGTGTGCTTCTGACAGATAGGTTACATCTCCTGTATTTTTGTCCAATACAGGGGTCCCTGCAGGGATGTAGTAATCAAAATTCATTTTTTGACGTCCACGGTCACCATAGTTCATGTATTGTTCGTGGAAATAGCTGCGTGACCATTGCCCTTGTTTCGTATAGAGCATAAAAGAGAAATCGAATCCTTTGTAAGTCATGGTAGAACTTAAGCTGCCTGTCCACTTTGGGTCTGTACAACCGAAGATTTGTTTATCTTCATCGTCAATTTTACCATCGTTGTTCCAATCGTTTACAGCCATTTGGCCTTCGTACCACTTTAGCCCTTGTCCACCGGGACCAAAAGTATCATATACTTCTTGGAGGGTATAATGACGGGAACCATCTTTTGTACGCATGGTGATACCGTCGGTAGTGATGATACCGGCACTTGTGTAATCACGTAAAACGTTCAGGCGTTCACCGATAAACCAGTTGCTGCTGACATCATCTCCGTTAGGCAACTCGGTAATTTTACTCCAGTTGCGGGCAAATGCAAGGTTTACGTCCCACGTGAAGTTTTTGTTACGGATAACACTGAGATTTAATCCTAATTCAATACCGGTATTGCGTACAGCACCAATATTAGTTGTAATAGAACCTTCACCGGTTTCCAGAGGAACAGTGGCTTTCATGATTTGTCCGTCGGACAAACGGCGATAAGCATCTGCAGTTAAGCTAATACGATTTTGAAGAACAGAGAGATCAACACCGAAGTTGAATTCTTTAATCTTTTCCCAGATCAGGTTTTTATCAATTAGACCGTTGGCATAATAGCCCTGATATTCTTGCCCGCCGATAACGGAATAAGTAGGACCGGAAGCAGAAGATGCAGTAGCATAGTCACCCACATTGTTGTTACCCGTGATGCCATAAGATACACGTAGTTTCAAGTTATCCAACCATTCTACATCTTTCAGAAAAGTTTCTTCCGAAGCACGCCATGCAGCGGCAGCAGAGGGGAACCAGCCCCAACGGTTGTCTTTGGCAAAGCGTGAAGAGCCGTCGGTACGCATGGTAACGGTAGCCATATAACGCTCTTTATAGGCATAGTTTAGACGAGCGGCTACAGATACCAAAGAGGATTCTGTATATGTGGACTTGATAGTCTTTGTACCAGAACCTTTTTCCATGGAATGGTATGAGAGCTTATCATCAGAAATATCCGTTACAGTCTGAGTGTAAGTCTCTTTGTTAGTAGTATACATAGAAAACAATCCCATTGCATTCAATCTATGTTGCCCCCATGTTTTACTGAAGTCGATTTGGTTATCCCATGTCCAGTCTAAACGTTCTGTGTTGACAACAGATGCCTGATTATGCTTCTGATTTTGGTAATAAGCTGTTCCTAAAGGATACTTTTCGGAAACGCCAGTACCCATAAAAATTCCTTGGCGCCCGTGGTAGTAATTGGGTGAGAGAGTGGTGGTGAATTTCAAACCATCCATGATGTTGAAACGCATATAAACGTTACCAAAGACATGAAATTTGCGAGTCTCATTCTCGTAAGCATCAATTTCGAAGTCTACCAGAGGAGAAGGTGTAGAGGTTAATGACATATTACCAACTTTTGCTGGGATAGCTAATAAATTACCGTCCTCGTCCCACGGAGAAACAACGGGAGCGAACCAAAATGCATTGTTGTAAGGAGAATAAGCATTAGAAGTATCGGTAATCCAGTCGTTCTGTACATCGTGTACTAAATTGACTGCTATACCTGCTTCTACAACCTTTGATAGTTTGCTGTCGAATGATCCCTTGATATTGAAACGGTTATAATCATTTTCTTTGAATACATTCTCTTCACTTTGATAACCGATACCTAAACGATAATTTGTTTTCTCAGTCGCACCACTTGCGCTGATGAAGTGATTTTGTTGAGATGCCGTTCGCAACACCATGTCTGCCCAATCATAGCCTTCATTGTTCAGCCAGCTATTATATAAAGGAGAGCCTTTCCATTCAGTACCATTTTGGAATACGGATTGTAGGTCACCATCGGTAATCTTGTATACAGCACGTCCGGTTTCATCGGAACTTCCTGTTGTGTAGCGTGCAAAACGATAGTTCATCCATTCAGTTGCATCCATGAAATCCGGCATACGTGCTACCTTACGAATACCATAGTAACCATCATAAGTGATTTCTACTGGTTGGGCTTTATTTTGTCCGGCACCGGTTCCTTTGGTAGAAATAATAACGACACCTTCTGAGGCACGTGAACCATAGATTGCCGTAGAGGAGGCATCTTTTAAAACGTCAATGCGTTCAATGTCTTCAGGATTCAGGAAGTCAATAGAAGAGACTACCATGCCATCTACCACATAAAGTGGTCCGCTTGTATTGTTGATGGAAGCTTGACCACGGATTTGGATACTGAAACTACCGTTGGCGCGACTGTTGGACTGAGTTATGTTTACACCTGGTACCGAGCCTTGTAATGCGTCTTCTACACGGAGAGCACCACGTGCTGCTAATTTCTCTGCAGATACTGAAGATAGAGAACCGGTTACATCGTTCTTTTTCATAGAGCCGTAGCCAACGACAACTACTTCATCGAGTGCTTGTGCATCATCTTTTAAGGTAACCTTAAAGCTGTTTTGGTTACCTACCGTAATGATTTGTGTAATGTAACCGATAAAAGAAATTTGAAGTTTTGCATTGGGGTGTACTGCTAGACGAAAGTTACCGTCAATGTCAGTAATTACTCCGTTGGTGGTACCAACTTCCAATACATTTGCGCCTATCACAGGTTCGCCTGTACTATCTAAAATAGTACCTGAAACTTGGCGATCTTGTGCAAAAGCGACTAAACACAACATACTCAATGACAGAGTAGCTAATGCCCTTTTGGCAAGTCTTTTTAAATCCATAATGATATTTTTTATAGTTATTAAAAATGAGGTTAACAATGTGCCTTATGGCTTGTTATCGAGCACAAAACTATTCGTTAATTACCGTAAATATGGGTAAAAACTCGTCATTTAATGGAAAAATTTGTGCTATTCGTAGAGTAAATAGTGATAAAGAGGAGGAAAGAATTATATGAAAGAAAAAATAAAAAGATTTCTATTTTTTCTTTCATGGTATATACCGCATGAGTCAATGAACAAGAGGATTATTTGCTTGGTTTTGAGTTTGCAAAGTAGCTTTTATCGGCCATTATGATGCTTTGTTGAGTCTTTATATGCTGTTTAAGATATGTAAAATAAAAAAAGATGTGCCAATTTTATGCTGGCACATCTTTTTAAGAATTTAATCTTGATATTCAGTTTGTAATGGTATTATTATTTCATGTACCATTTCGGGTCACCACAGTTTGTTTTGCCGGCAAAGCCACTATCAATGATTGTAAAGTCGTATTGGGCAGGAGCTTTGAAGAGATCAGACTCACCACCGTCGTAGGGAATTAAATCATTGATTTTATTTCCTGTGATTTTCATGTCATTAGTAATATAACTATTGGTAACTTCTACTGGTTTGTCATTGGCACGGATGCCTTTGCCTTCAGCTAAAGTACTACCAAAGATACAGTTTGTAATGGTTACCCCTTGTGATGGGCCATTGCCATTTTTATCACAATCTAAAATATAGTCGCCGCTACCCAGAAGTTTGCTGAATGTACAGTCTGACAACTTTAAAGAGGTGAAATCTGTATTTCTACTGTAAACGAGGCATTTACCACTGTACACAACGGTCGTTTTACTAAATTCAATATTGTCAATTTTACCTTTTCCGCTACCCGCATCTATATGGATGAGGCTGTAGGTTCTTGAATCTGCTCCATATACCGTACAGTTTTCAAATTTAACCAGATCGATGATTTTGCTATCAGATCCTTGTAATCTTACGGGCGTATTCTTAAAGCCACTAATAAAGCTATTACTGAATTCAATAGTACCAACAGTTGAGGCTTTGGACTGATTAAAGAGATAATCGTTGGTAGTACTGTTGCCATCCGCTTTCTTGGCTTTACCTGCAATTTCTACATTTTCAAACTTGATGAAACTGTGACTTCCTGCTATATCGATACCTTTAACTCCGATAACAGCTTGTTTTTCACCAGAAAGACCGAAGAAGGTAACAGACATTCCATCAGGAATATTTAAATTGTTTTCGTTGTAATAGGTACTACCTGCGGGCAATGCGACATTTACAGTCTGGTAACCTGCTTCAGCCATCGTGGTGAATAAGTCATTGTTCAGAGAATCACCTGGTTGTAGGAAAGCAGTATAATCAGCATCAGGTACTTTAGCTGTTGTTGTAAAATCTACTACACCGCGTTTGGATTCTTTATTATAAAGAGTAGCAGTGTAAGACGTAAGTGGAGTCAGACCGTCTATAACGATATTGCCATCTTCCAAATTGGTTGAAGTTAAAGTAACGTTCTTTACTATCGTTCCATTGACATCTGTAATTTCGATGCGGTCGGCAACGGAGTTTACTGGCCAGTAAAGGGTTATTTTATCATGGCTAATGATCCATTTTTCAAATATTTGTTCGGTACGTGTCTTAAATGAAAAGTCACTCATATATCCCCATTTAGATTCAGGTGTACTTGCAGACAGGGCTTTCATACGAATGAAATATTTGCTGTCGCTATACAATCCTTCCAGTGTGTAAGGAGATTTGGTGATTGATTTATCTTCACCGTAAATGATCGCTCCCTTACTGCTTCCCATAGCTATATCATCATATAAACTATCTAAGCTGACTTCTATGAGGTAATATTCAGTTCCCGGAGTAGTAGTCCATGTGAGTTCTGCATCAGTTGCATTAGCTGATACACTCATTTTAGGTACGCTGAACAACTGATTATAGGAAGAGTCGGTACCCCAGTCATTTGCATCGTCGCAGGATACAGTGGCGAATACCGTCAGGAGTAAAAGTACTCCTGAACAGGCCATATATTTTAGTTTATTTGTTTTCATAACCATTGTTTTTATACTATTAGAATCCATAAGAGTTCTGTAATGTTCCGTTAGAGTCGGAGATTGTAGTAGCTCCAATCGGGAATACATGTCTGTTGATAATCGGAGTATTCAGACCTGCACTGATGTAAGGTAGATTATCCACTACATTGCTGCCGGTTTCTTCGTTTTCAGAACCCCAGAAAGTTGCGCTTTTGTAATCGGCAATGTTCTGTGGCTCTTCATACCAGCAGATACTTTCCGGATCAATTTCCCCCGGTTTATCAGCTTTCATCTTATAATACAACTTTTTGGGAGCAACCTTAATCAATTCTTTATAGGCAGCTTTAGCTTCTTCTATTTTTTGAGAAAGCAATCCCCAGCGTATCAGGTCCCATTTACGTATGGCTTCACCTGCAAATTCCCATGCACGTTCGTCAACGAGGGCATTGAAAAACTCGTCACCACTGCTCAGATTATTGACGTAGCTTATTGCTTCGGCTTTGTGTGTATCGGCGAATGCACGGCTACGTACTTCCTCAAAAGCTTTTCTTGCACTTAAACCACATGTTGGTCCTACGGCATCAGCGCCTTGAAGTTCATTTAATGCTTCGGCATATAACAGTAAAACATCAGCATATCTCATAATAACATTGTTAATGCCGGTTGCTACCTTATCGGCAGATGCTCTTGCAGCATTCAGCCATTTGTCAGTCATCTTGCGCGGATCCCATTTTGCCAAGTATATGCCAAATGGGGCATTGCCTTGCATGGTTTCAACTGTATTACCATTGTCACCTTCTCTGATATCAAAGTTGGCGAAGGTTAAGTCACGACGTTGGTCATTTTTGTCGAAACTCCAGAAGAAAGGAGCTGTGACTTTAACTTTACCACTTGAGTTACCTTTGGCTCCATAATATGTTGTTTTTCCATTGATACGGATGCCGATGGTATATCCCATCTCTCCGGAGAAGCTTACACCATGTGCTACTTCGTATAGATTTTCTTGATAAGTCTGATCCAAAGTCAACTGGTTCAGTAAATACCATTCGTTTTCGTAAGAAGGGTTTAGCTTGTGGTAGCCGCTGGCAATGATTGCATCCAGATGCTTTACAGCAAGTGTGTAGAGTTCATTACGTTTTTCGGTGCCTGGACGTTGTGTCGGATATGTGGCATCACAGTTAGGCATATTTTCGTAACCAGATTTGGAACTTTCACGGATAGAATATCCTGCATACGTCATAGCGATACGGGCTAATAAGCCGTGAGCAAAGCCTTTTGTCATCTTTTCTGTAGTATAGCCGGAAGTTCCTGCCCAAGGCAAATACTCAATGGCTTCTTCCAAATCCGTAATCAGACGATCCATGATAATGTCTCTATCTGTTTTACCCAGATAAATGTTAGAACCATCTGTATTGGTTGTTTCAAACTTCATGGGAACATCTCCGTAAGTACGGATTAAGTCCAGGTAGAGCATGGCTCGCAGAGTCAGTGCTTCACCCTTAAACATAAGCATTTTGTTTCTGGAGGTATTGCCTTCGGCAATCAATGCACTACCTGTAATACCTTCAATTACAATGTTGGCGTTTTCAATGGCCTCGTACATGCCTTTCCAGTTATTATTGAGCTTTGACCAGCCCAGTTGTGGATTGTAGTTACATATTCCGCGTTCGTTGTTAGAGTTGGAATTGGTTGCTCCTAGTCCATCCACTAATTCAATGTCCGAGTTCATACCAAAATGAATGGGTATTGATTGAACATAAGTTTCATCCTTAGTAAGGCCGGCATATACCTTGTTCAAAGCTTGCTGGGTATAGGTTGTTGAATTGAATACAGCTTCCCCGGTCATTTCAGAAGGAGAGGTCTGATCCAGGAAGTCGGAACAAGAAGTGAAAACTACTGCACTTATTCCTACTATGGCAAATGATTTTAATATATTTTTCATAATTCTTCTCTGTATTTAAAATTAGAATGTAACGTTGATACCACCTACGAATGAACGGCTTTTGGGGTATGCAGCATAGTCAATACCCGGAGTCATTGGTGTACTTGTACAGCAGTCAACTTCAGGATCGGTACCTGAGTACTTAGTAAAGCAATGTAAATTGTATCCTGTGACATAAATACGGATATTCTGTATATTTAGTTTGTTAACAAGCAGTTTGGGTAATGTGTAACCAATTGTGATGTTGTTAACACGCAGGAAAGAACCATCTTCTACAGCCCAATCTACAAGTGGCATAACTGTAGCTGCTGCCGGATTCCAGATGCTGGAGCCAGTATTCACTTCGTTCAGACGGTTGATGGTCCATGCTTCACCATTTGCTTTTATAGAAGCACTACTCAGGAGGTTGGTACCTGTTGAAGGATCAATCCAAGAATAGCGGTTGGATGAAGTAAAGTGGTCGTTGATATTCCAGTTTTTGGATGAACCGCTGTAGAAGCTGGAACCTAACTTGGTTGCATTCACAATCTTATTTCCAAGTGAATAGTTGAAGAAAGCTGTAAAATCAAAGCCTTTCCAGCGAGCATTCAGACCAAAACCTCCGGACACGGTGGGTACGGTATTTCCTAAACGTTCTTTTTTGTATTCCCCCTCTTCGTTGGCTTTCAACTTGATGGAACCAGGGTATACTTTACCACCAATTAAAGAACTGCAATCGTTGACCCCTGCTTTCAAAGCGTAAGTTCCTTTTTCGGCATCAAAAGTGAAATCGTCAGCGGTGTAAAATCCATCAGTTCTATAACCATAAACTTCACCTAAGCGACCACCTTCTTCTACCAAGAAGTCTTCAATACCTGCAGCGGCTGTTCCTGCCCAACTACTACTTTGCCAGAATGAACTACCGTTTAACTTGTCAATCTTACCACGATTGTAAGAGATATTGAAATTGAAATTCAAACCAAAATCTTTAGCATCCACTAATACAGCATCTAACTGGAGTTCTACACCTTTATTAGAGGTTTGTCCCATATTCCTATATTGATAAGAGTAACCAGAACTGGAAGCAATGGTTGTTTTCATCAGCAAGTCCTTTGTGGTATTCCAATATAAATCAATAGCACCAGATAAGCGGTTATTGAAAAATCCAAAGTCGATACCTGCATTACGTGAAACTGTAGTTTCCCATTTTAGTCCAGGGTTGGAGAGTACGTTACCATGTTTCAATACAACTGCCGTTGTCTCATCAAAGTAAATACCTTTCTCAGAAGTTCCTGCAACGGAATAAGTGGTATACATAGAACCGCTTGGAATACGGTTGTTACCTGCTGTACCATAACTTACACGCACTTTCAGATTAGAAAGCCATTCTTTGGTGTTATTCATAAATGCTTCATCGTAGATACGCCATGCGATAGCTCCTGAAGGGAAATATCCCCACTGACTACCTTTGGCAAATTTGCTGGAACCGTCGGCACGCATCGTAAATGTGAATAAGTATTTATCCATCATAGTATAGTTGGCACGGCCGAAGAACGAGAGTAGATTATCTTTAATACCGATATATGTACTGGTGGGAAGTGCTGTTCCATTACCGAGAGCTGCAAGAATTTCTTTAGTCGTTGCATCTTTGCTAAAGTCTACGGCTGTTACATATTTCTTCGTATCTTGGGAAGTAGAAACTTCATGACCGACCATGACATTGAGTCGATCGCGCCCATTGAATAATTTCTTATTCTCATAGGTCAAGGTATTGGCGTTTCTCCAATTCTTATTATCAGAATTTGTCAGGTATGCTTGAGGAAGACCACCATGGCCAAACTTAGAATTAGCTGTGGCCTTATATCCCCATACCTGGTCTGTATCATCAAACTTCCAACCGTAGCCAAATTCACTTCTGAATTTCAGTCCTTTGAATGGTTCCCAGTTTACACCAACATTATAATCCTGGCGGAATCTTCTTTGTTGTTTGTAAGTGGCATCTACACGCTCTAATGGAGTATAGCGGGCGTTTGTACTATTCTCATCATCTTCTGAATCTTCATTTAATGCTTTTACAGGTGCATGAGTGATAGCACGAGCTACCAATGAATATGCCTTACTGCTTTCATTATCTGCACCACCATTCAAACCATCAATTTTCTGCTGGATTAAGCGGGCATTGAAGTCAATACTCAACCATTTGTTGATTTCTGTATTAATTTTGGCATTAATATTGTTTTTTGAGTATCCGGATCCCCGCATGATACTCTTCTCATCATTTCGTGCATAGCTGATATTAAACTTAGTAGATTTAGTACCACCACTAACACTGATGTTGTATTGTTGCTGGTTACCAGTACGGCCAAATAATTGATCTTGCCAATTGGAGCCTTCCATTGATTTATAAATTTCTAAATCTTTATATGCTCCATAAGATGTACCGGTTTGATCCAACTCATATTGGTAGAGGCTGAACTCATACGGATCTAGTACTCCCACTTGTTTGATAACATTGCGAATACCATAAGATGCGCCAAAATTAACTTGGGTTTTTCCTTCTGAACCAGCTTTAGTAGTAATGATAATAACACCATTGGCGCCGCGAGCACCATAGATTGCAGTAGAAGAAGCATCTTTCAATACGTCTACAGACTGAATATCCGTAGGAGCGATATCACTAATGCTGGAGACAGGGAAACCGTCTACAATATAAAGAGGGGAGTTGTCTTGTGAAAGAGACCCACCACCACGAACACGAATTTTAACTTCTGCATCGGGGGAACCTTCTGTTGTGGTAATTTGTACACCTGCCATCTTACCTTGTAAGGCTTCTGAAGCACTTGATACGGGAATTGATTCCAATTGTTTTGCACTGACGGAGGCTACTGAGCCTGTCAAGTCTTTCTTTTGTACTGTACCGTAACCAATAACCACGACTTCTTCCAAAGCCTGGGCATCGTCTTCCATTACAACATTGATTTTTGTTTTGCCTTTTAGGGCTATTTCCTGAGGTGTCATTCCCACATAAGAAAATACTAATGTGGCATTGGCAGGAACACTAAGGGAGAAATTACCATCAATATCGGTAATAGTACCGTTGCTGGTATTTCCTTTCTGTACTACGGAAGCACCGATAACGGTTTCTCCCGTCTTGTCTGTCACAGTACCTGTTACGGTTACATTTTGCGCTGATATGCTAAGCGATATCACGGCTACTAAAAAGAATAGTAGCGCGGCGCGCATGTTTTTCATCTTGTTAGACATTCTTTGCATGTTATTAATTAAGTATGATTTTTTTTCGTTAGTGTGTTCGTGCACACTGTTAATTCTTTGCTGCAAATGTATATGGATGTAAAAAGATAAATGTGTAATATCTGTTTTTAGGGTGGTATTTTTTGTTATTTGCTGTCTAATATGCTTTTGTGAATAACCTATATGATGTTATATAACAGAAAAGAGGGGAATTTATTGTTCCCCTCTTGACACTTTAACATATGAACGGCTCACTTAAGTCGCTATCTCTATGTTTTTGATAACTATTTATTTTATTGTTCTTTTGATGTCAGAATGTACTCTTTGCCTGCACTTGTTTCAATGTCATAGACATAAGTCTGTGCATATTCCGGTATGCAAATTGGAGCATTAGCGGCAATTAATGGCTTGCGGATGCTCTGTGATTGCAAAAGCGGGTTGTCGGACATTTCTTGCGTAGTTGGGCTCAATTTTTCCCCATTCAAATACAAGGGAGTCTGAGTGCGGATACGGAGTGTGCCACCAATATTGGAGGTTATAACGGCGGTTTGTAACTTACCGTTTTCCCACTTCATTTCATTCACAGTAAATCCACCACGGCAACGGATACCTTTCAGCGTTCCCTCTTTCCATACGTCAGGGAGAGCAGGAAGAAGATGGATAGCACCGTCATGGCTTTGAACCAGCATTTCGGCAATACCGGCAGCACAGCCAAAGTTACCGTCAATCTGGAAAGGTGGGTGGGCATCGAACAAGTTTGGATAGGTGCCACCATTTTGCCCCTTTTCGTCAGTGGTGGGGTGAAGTTGCTCTGTAATCAGTTTATAAGCATGGTTACCATCCAGCAGACGGGCCCATAAGCAAACTTTCCATCCCATCGACCAGCCCGTAGAATGGTCACCACGTCCAATCAAAGACTTCTTGGCTGCTTCAAACAGGACAGGGGAATGATAGGCGCTGATCTGGCGTCCCGGATACAGTCCCCAGAGATGAGAAATATGGCGGTGACGATCTTTAGGATTATCCCAATCGTGCATCCACTCCTGTAACTGCCCCCAACGGCCTACCTGCATCGGTGCTAAATTGTCGACAACAGTCTGCAGACTGTCGGTGAAAGCGGTTGTTTCGTTCATTAGCTTGGCTGCGGCAATGGTGTTGTAGAAAAGATCGTAAACCATCTGATTGTCCATAGTGGTACCGGCAACAACGACAAATGTGCGTTGTCCATTTACTGCAGGACTATTTTCCGGAGAGTAGGAGGGGGCAACTACCAACCAGTTGTTTTCCGGTTCGCGTACCAAAAAGTCGAGGTAGAACTCACAGGCCCCGCGCATCAAAGGATATGCTTCGGAGAGGTAGTTCTTATCACCGGAGAATAGATACCGGTCCCAAAGATGCTGGCAGAACCAGGCATTACAGGTAGGCCATACGCCATAACTCGATCCATCGACAGCACCTGTACTACGCCAGATGTCTGTGTTGTGATGCAGCGTCCAGCCGCGACAACCGTACATGGCTGCACTTTCACGTCCTTGTACGGCTACTTCTTTCACTAATTGCAGGAAAGGTTCGTGCATTTCGGGCAGAGAAGTGCTTTCGGCTGGCCAATAGTTCATTTCAACGTTGATGTCAGTGGTATATTTGCCATCCCAGGGAGCACGCAGTTGGTAGTTCCAGATACCCTGCAGGTTGGCAGCCTGTCCACCCGGTTGAGAACTGCATATTAGGAGGTAACGTCCGAATTGGAAGTACAAGGCAGCCATCTGCGGATCGAAACTACTGCTGAACTCTTTTACACGTACATCCGTCGGCTTATTGATCTGAGCATTACTTCCCAAGTTCAGAGATACACGGTTGAAGTATTTCTGGTATGCATTGATATGTGAAGTCTTACTCTTTGTGTAGTTCTTATTAACCTGTTTCAGATACTGTTGTGCGCTATTGAGGGCATCACCCGAAACGTCTTTATAATTCACGAAGTTGGTTCCGATGGAAACATACAGTACAACACTGTTCGCGTCTTTTACCTGTAGAGTGCTGTCTGATAGCATTTCCAACTTTCCGCCGTTGTTTTCTATACGGGTAAGTGCGGTAAATTCTACTTTTCCTTCAATGCCTTCATGATCGTTGGCTTTTCCATTCAGTTGCAATTCCTTGCGGGGGGAGATACAACGTACCACACCACTTTTATAAGGAGTGCTATATTTGGCTGTGAATGAGATACTTTTCTTTTGTGAAGCTGTCAGCCGGATCACTAATACCTGATCGGGGAAGGAGGTGTAGGCTTCTCGCGTATAAGTCACACCATTGGCTGTGAAGCGGGTGGTAGCAATTGCCTTTTCTATATCCAGATCGCGGTAATAGTCATTGTATTCATTGATACCGTCGAAGTCCAGATGCAGTGAACCTACTGTTTGATAAGGCATTCCATTGGCTGATTGCGAGCAAATGGTAGGGCCGCAAAGCTCTTGTGCTTCTTTGTTCTTACCTTCGAAGATGAGCTGGCGGATACGAGGCAGGGCATCTTTAGCTTTGGGGTTGGTATTGTTGTGGGGAGAACCGCCCCACACGGTTTCTTCGTTCAACTGGAACTGTTCGTGTACCGGATCGCCGAAAACCATGGCGCCTATACGTCCGTTACCTAATGGCAGAGCTTCCACCCATTGTGTGGCGGGTTTGTCGTACCATAGTTTGAGGGTTTGATCTTCTTGCTGTGCCTGTAGATTAGTTCCGGCACAAACAACTGTGAAGCATGCTAATAACCATTTCTTTATCATTGTTTTTCATTTTTGGTATTTCGATTGCAATGTTAGGCAGTTTAAGGCATTCTGAGGGGTAATAATTGGCTAAAAAGGAGTAAAAATGACGCAATACGGAAAAGTAATGAATCAATAGATACGCGGACTACACGGACAAGGCGGACGAACGCGGACTTTTATTTTTCATCCGCAGGTGATGCAGATAACGCCGATTCCTTTTTAATCTTCCGCTAAACATAGCGCAGCTTTAAAAAAACTGTGTTATCTGCGTCATCTGCGGATGAAAAATTACTTGCATACCGAAGGGCAGTCTTACTCCGCGTTCGTCCGCCTTGTCCGCGTAGTCCGCGTACCTATTTTATTCATAACCCGTCCGAAACGAATATAGCTCCCCTCTTATCTAAAAACTATTTCCAAAACCTCTTCAGCCTTATCTATAATATAATTCGGGTGGAAAGTTTCCAGTTCGGCACGCGGGCGGAATCCCCAGGTTACACCGCAGGAAGTTACTTCCGCATGAATGGCAGTCTGCATATCCACACCGGAATCTCCTACGTAGAGAACATCTTCTTTGGAAATCTGTGCTATCTTCAGTATGTCATATACCACGGTAGGGTCAGGTTTCACATTGACACCTTCACGTTGGCCGAATATTGCGGTAAAGCGGATATTTGGGAAATAGTGGGCAATAAGTTTTTCGGTAGCCGCCTGGTACTTGTTTGAAGCAACGGCCACTTGCAAACCTTTGGCTTGCAGTTCGTCCAAAAGTTCCGTAATGCCGGGGTAAGGACGACTCTTGTCGGCATTATGTTGGTCGTAATAAGGGACAAATTCTTTCCGTACACGCAAAACATTCTCTTCCGTTTTCTCCCCTTCGGGCAAAGCGCGTTCAAACAGCTTATTGATGCCGTTGCCAACCATAAAGTTGTACTCTTCTTCTTTGTGGGTGGGATATCCTAATGTTGCTAATGCATGGTTTGTACTTTGTGCCAAATCGGCGATGGTGTTTAGTAGGGTTCCGTCTAAATCGAATATTACTAATTTCTTCATACTTCTTTTTCTTTAATGAACACAAAGATACGACATTTCGTTCAAACAATCTGTTGATACAGATCAAAAGACGGTAACCTTGCAGGGGAACTTAGGTTACCTTACAGTATAACTTTGTTAACCCCACATGGTAACTCCATTTACATACCGAGGTAAAGGTCGTTACATCCCGGGGTAAAGAGCGTTACATCCCGGAGTAAAAGCCGTTACATCCTGCGGTAAAAGCCGTTACATTATGTGGTAAATAGAATGTAAATGCAAGACTCTGATAATTAGCTGTATAAGTGTTGTGGTCTAGATTGCGGTGAATGTAAAACAGAGTGGAAATGAAAATTCCTCCTTACTGAAAACAATGTTTCAATAAGGAGGAATAGATTGATTAGCTAAAGAGCCGATTATTATTTCTTTGTGATACGGAACCAGTCTACATCCGACCAGCCGCCATCATTGGTCGTAATTGCCGGACGTGTACAGAAAGTACCTACCTTAACGCCGATCCATTTACCTTCTCTTGCCTGGAAGGGTTTGCCAAGTGACTGGTATTTCTTACCGTCGAGGCTGTAACTGAAGTCGCACATTACCAACAGGTCATGTCCACCTTCGCTCTTGGAAATCTTTTTGCCGTCACTGGTGAATTTTACTTTCAGGTAAATTGTGTTATCAGTCAGGTCTACTGTGCCGTTTACTTCTTCCGGTGTGCCCTTGTCAGCCTTCAGGCAGGATACTTGTGAGAGTACCAGACCTTTATCCGTATTCTCAAGGATCAATCCGGCGTAATCCATACCCATTACTACCAGTCCGGTACGTTCACCTTTATATTTCTCTACCGGTTTGAAGGTCAGCTTCATAGTAGCGGTGAAGTTAGGTGCAGGAGCTTTTTGTAATAGCAGATTGGCTACATCAAACAGGTTCTTGTATTCCTTTACAACGGGATAAGAATAAAGACGGACCATGCTCTGATCACCGGCATAATATGCCCATTTCTCATTGATATTAGCATGCCATTGCCACTGTGGTGACAAAGTGTATCCATCAAATTCGTCACTTTCTTGCGGAGTACAGATGGGATATGTCTTACCTACATTCGGTTTCTTGTAAGTCATTACAGGTTCACCACAACCGTCACCGTCTTTATCAATGCCGATTACGGGCCAGTCATTTACCCACTTCATAGGTTGCAGATGTACCAAGCGGCCATAAGCACCTACATCCTGGAAGTGCAGGAACCAGTCTTCTCCGGTCGGAGTATCTACCCATGCGCCTTGGTGAGGACCGTTGACAGGGCTATCGCCTTGTGCCAGCACTGTTCTCCATTCGTACGGGCCGTATACATTCTTGGAACGCAGTACTACCTGCCAGCCTGTGGGTACGCCGCCTGCCGGATGGAAGATATAATAATATCCGTTACGTTTGTAGAACTTCGGACCTTCACAAGTCTGGTGTGCTTCATGACCGTCGAATACAATGCGCGACGGGGTGATGGCTTTAGTTGCCTCGGCATTCAGTTCGCAGATGGTAATCACGCTTTTCAATTCGGCGCGGCTGCCTGCATAAGCGTGTACCATGTATACTTTACCGTCCTCGTCCCAGAATGGGCAAGTGTCAATGATGCCTTTTCCCGGCTTCACCAGTACAGGCTCGGTCCACGGACCTTTCGGGTCTTTGGCTTTCACCATGAAAGCACCCTGATCGGGGTCTCCCCAGAAGATGTAAAACTCCCCGTTGTGATGACGGATGGCGGGCGCCCATACGCGGTTACCGTGTTCGGGACGTTCGGGAGTTTCAATAGGTGGCAGTGCATAGGGTACGGCAGCACCAATGATACTCCAGTTCACCAAATCTTTGGAGTGAAGTATCTGAAGTCCGGGCAGACAGTTGAAACTGGAAGATGTCATGTAGAAATCATCTCCTACACGGCAGGCATCCGGGTCGGAATAGTCTGCATAGAGTACCGGGTTCTTGTACTTACCGTTTCCTTGGTCGGCTACCCATACTTCGGAAACATAGTTCTTTTGCTGTGCCGCCAGTGGCAAGGCGAGCAACAGACAGAGACTCATTAGGGTCTTTCTTGCTTTCATGTTTTTAGTGATTAGTTATTAGTGATTGGTTATTTATCACTTTTTCACTTTCACCACTGCCGGATGTTCCAGCTCGTCCTTCCATTCGCGGATGTAGGCAAACCAATCTTCGGGTGTTTTATATCCGAAGGTTTCCTTCATGGAAGTAAAAGTGATGTTGTGCGTGAAATAGTTGTTACCTTTGGCGCTGATGGTGTACAGATAATTAGCTTTATCTTTCACTTCATCCTTTACATATTTCTGGGGGATGTATGTGGCCAGGCCTACGGTTTCTTTGGCATACTTTACGGTGTCATTCACCGGCCAGTCAGTTCCCCAGCAACCTATCAGACCTTTGTGGTCGGAGTAAGATACGGAGCCTTTGATGTCTACCACACCTGTGCAGAAGACTTCGTCCTTCAACGGTTCTTCAAAGAATGTTTCTACGAATACATCGCGGTGTCCGCCGTAAAGGGTATAGCGGTTCGTCATATTCAGTTCCGAACCCTGATACTGCCAGTCGGCTACTTCAATTTCGGAGATCGTACGCACCGGGCCATAGGCGATGATACGCTCAGTGAGTGTGGCAACGGGGGTGATATGGGTAGCTTTTTTGCCGTCCCAACCTTTCAGTGCACCTACACCACAACTGCCTCCTACCATGAGGACATCATCACCAAAGCCGCGTGCCAGTTGTTCGTCGGTTGGGTAGAATTGTGATTCTTTGATTTCAAAACCTTTGTTGAATTTACCATAGATGTCAACAGTCTGTTTGTGGTCGAAATACAGACGGTACGCCACCAGTTCGGATTCGAAAGCCGGACCATGGTGGTGCATCTGGTTGTAAATGTTGCTGGTGCCCGGGATGGTTACCGACTGCACAGGCACATGTTTTCCTCTTTTGTCGCTGACCAGCATTTCTGCATATACGCGGGCCGGATAAGTCTTGTCGCTTTTGGCGGAAGACAAGGTAACGGTCAGCGTTTTTTTACCTTTGGCAGGCAGGTCGACGAGGAATGCCAGTTCGTCCGGACGGCGGTCGCCGTTCAGGTCATCCAGTTGCGAGGGGATTTCTTCATTACCGTTCATGACAACAGCCGAGCGTACACGAAACTGGGGATTGATTTCACTCAGTTTGATCACTACCGGTTCGTCTGCTTTTGCCTTGTTCCAGGTGTTGCTTACTTCCACTGTAAAACTCTTTTTTGTCTCTTGTGCCTCTGCTGCTACCGAGAGAGTACACAATAATAGCAATGCTGTAAAGATTTTCTTCTTCATGGTTTTTAAGTATATAACTAATTTGCTACAAAATTAGTGCAAACCTCGCGTAATTCCTTTTTTATTTTGATATAAATACTATCAGCTTTGGGGGTTATTCCTGCCAATCAGCTTCCTCAAATGAGGTGACTTCCAATTGTTGTGGATCAAGACAGGCATATTTGATGCGTTGCCTTCTCCAAGTATATACAATGTGTACTTTCCCGTCTTTGCCTTGTATGACCGAGGGATAAGAGTATTGATTGATAGGAGAATCCTCCAAAATGGTTGCTGCTTTCCAATGAAGTCCATCGTTACTGATGGCTACATTCATAGGGGTGCGTTCTTTTCGCTTTCCTTTGATATAACGGTAATGATTGTACACCAATAAATGGCGCCCATCTTTTAGCGTGATCCCATCTATTCCGGAATTGTTATTGGGTAAATCTATAAATGTAATTTCACTCCATGTCTCTCCGTTGTCATTGCTCCAACTTGTGGCGACCGAACCATTATTCTGAGTGCGGCATAAAGCCTGTAGTTTCCCATCCTGATGTACCAGGATAGTGGGCTGAATCACTTGTATTGTTTTCTGTTTCGGATTGCTGAACTTTACTTTGTCTGTTTCCACGATTTCAGAAGCCGGTATCGGGCCTGTTGTTCGCCAGGTTCTTCCTTCATCGTCGCTGATTTCAAAGTGAATACGCCAACCATTCTCATCTTCCGTACTGCTGGGGCAAATCATTCGTTTCCCTATCCATACAGGTTTGTTCTTGATAGGTCCGAGAAAACCTTCGGGCAATGCTCTGGAACTACTCCATGTTTTTCCTCCGTCTTTAGAGGTAATGACATGGCCGCTCCATCCGGCTACATTGACACCTATTTTATAGTAAAGTTGCAGTTCTCCTTTCGGGGTTTCAGTCAGTACGGGATTCCAGCAAGCATACTTTGTACCATTCAGTATACCACCTGCTACCATTTGTGGTTCCGTCCATCCTGTCTGGGTCTTGCGGCTCACCCAAATGCAGCAATCGGGGTTTTTCTCTTTTGTTCCGCCAAACCAGGCTGCTACTATCCCGTGTCGTCCTTCTACTATTGTTGCGGCGTGGCTTTCGGGGAAAGGTGGTTTCCGGCAGATAAATGCATCTTCAAGAATCCCTTTTCTCCCTTTTCCGTATGAGATGTTTTTTTCTATCAGGAAATTGTAGTTTCCTGAACCTATCTTACAAACAGTATATCCGTTTTCCTGGCGGAGCACTTGCAATCCTTCGGTTTGTTTCAGGGATTTATTGTTTTCTTTTATGGCTTTCGTATCTTCATTGGGTAGCCAGATTGTGGCTGTACTATTAGCTGGCACACTGATTTCCCAGGAAAATCCAGTATCTGTTTGCGACCAGTTACTGATTACTTTCCCGTAAGGCGTGATATGGGAAGCGCGAATATACCCCACTTCTTCCAGTTCAAAGGCAGGCTTCATATCTATTTCTTTAAAACCGGGAGCAGCACTCCGGATACCAGCCAGATGTTGATAACAGTAAGGAAGTAAGTCACCCAACAACATGACGTGATTACCACTGTTCATGGCCGGGTCGGCTGTATTCCCATTCCACAGTTCCCAGATAGTGGTGGCTCCGTTGGCAACCATATATCCCCATCCGGGGTATTGAGTATGGGTAGCCAGAACGTATGCCACATCTGTGCGTCCCATTCTTACAAGTTCCCTCATCAACCATTGCACGCCGATGACTCCGCATTGAATGGTGGCGTTGTAATAATCGACTGTTTTGTGAATGATTTGCCGGGTCACAGTCTCTCTTTCCGCATCCGGTATCATGTCGAATGCCAATGGGAGCAGATTGGCTGTTACGGTGTTATTGCTATAATATCGCTTCTCACTGTTCCAGAAAGTCTTGTTAAAACCTTCTTTTACTTTCTCTGCCAGTGTCTGATATCCCCGGATATCTTGTTCTAACTGTTGACGATGCAATGCTTCGGATCTATCATCCCTGCAAGGCATGTCCAGCTGTAGCTGTGCAAACTTTATCATGTATTGCAGCAACTTGTAATAATAAGCGGTAGCTATTAATTTTCCGTCAGTGATGCGTGCCGGATCTTTGGAGTGAATCAGTTCGGGAGCTTCGGGAGGAAGACACCAGTCTCCGTAACGATCACGGGTGATGATATACGATTGATCCATAAATTCCGTACGTATATGGTCCATCCATAACTTCATACCGGGATAGTGCTTGCAGATAGGTTCCGTATTTCCGTATTGTTCATACAACATATTACTGATCAGTATGAAAGCTGATGGCCAGGTTACGTTATCCGTATAGTAGTAATAGTATGCCGGAACCACATCGGGGATACATCCGTCTATTCGCTGTGCATCGCGGATATCATCCATCCATTTGGCATATAACGGTCCGTTTTCCATCAGGAAGCTTTCTCCTAATGCTCCGGTGGTACGATCGCCCAACCAGGGTTGGCGTTCATCCCGTTGGGGGCAGTCGAGTGGCATCCCTTTGTAATTACCACGGATTCCCCAGAAAGCATTTTTCACCAGTTGGTTCAGAACTGGATTGTCACATTCGAATGTTCCGGTAAGGGGCATATCATCATTTACTACTTCCCCCACGAAATTGGTAAGGATAGGAGTACCCGGAAATTCGCTGACTTCCACATACCGGAAGCCATGATAAACAAAGCGGGGAGCCCATTCTTCGGTTCCTTCGCCTTTTAAGATATAAAGGTCGGTTGCTTGAGCATCCCGTAAATTGGCGGTATAGAGTTCACCGTTCTCCTGCAAGGTTTCTGCAAAACGAAGACGTACAGAGTCACCGGCTTGTCCTTTGACCTGAATGCGTACCCAGCCTACCATGTTTTGTCCCATGTCGAGGATATATCCTTTGGCAGATTTGCGGATGGTTTCAGGGTGGATTCTTTCTACTACCTTGATGCCTGGCATCATTTGTCCTTTGGGGTAACCGGAAGGAATAGAAACACGCTCTGCTTGCATCCAGCGGCTATCATCATAACCGGGCTCAGACCATCTGCCCAATTCTTTACGTGCATCATATTCTTCACCATCAAATTCGTTGTTGCTGAGGATAGGGCCATCGGCTGTCAGTTTCCAGTCCGTATTCGTATCGACTGTTTGCCTGCTGCCGTCTGTATATTCCACTATCAGGTTCATCCGTACTTTGGGATAACCGAAATTCTGGATTTTGTATGTGCGGTAATGTTGGCGCATAAAGTGATAACGACCATTGCCCAGAGTGATACCTATGGCATTGTCAGCTTCGGAACGGAGTAGATCCGTTACATCATAGCTGTTATAAAATACGGTCTTCCGGTAATCTGTGGGGGTGGGTGCCAGTGCCAGGTCACCCACTCGTTTTCCATTGATGAGGCATTCGTAAACTCCTAACCCACTGATGTGCAGGGTAGCTTCCTTTATTGTTTTATTGAGTTTGAATTCTTTGCGTACGTACCGGGCGGACAGACGTGAAAACATCGTTTCACTATCCCAGGACATAGGACGGTCAACGCCTATCCAGCGTCCTTTCCAATGGGTTTCTCCCATCAACCCCATTCCCCAGAATGCAGTTTCGCTCCAGGTACTCTCATCGGTGTTGGTTTTTACCCATACTTTCCAGTAGTAGCGTTTGTTGGGTTGCAGGGGAAGTCCCTGGTAGTTTATCCAGATGGATGTGTCAGAACATACTTCTCCCGTATCCCACACATCCGCCTGATTCTCATTCAGGAGTTCCGGAGAAGATGCAACCAGCAAACGATAGGTTGTCTGTATTATGTTGCGTTTCTCACTCCCGATACGCCAGCTGAAACGGGGCTGTGGGGTGTCCAGACCTAAAGGATTAGTAAGTTGCTCCGTGCGAAGGTCCGTTATGAAAAGAGTATCGCCCTGTGCTGCTTGGATAAACAGACAGCACAGAGCGACTAGTATGATTACTTTCTTTTTCATACGGTATTATACATACCTGGTTATAAATCTATATTCAGAGCTTTAGCCGCAGAGTTATTGTATGTCTTTCCGTTTACTTTCAGGCCTTTGGCTTTCTGTACCTGCAAAGGTGTACCTTTAGTCTCTATCTTTACATTTTCGATAGATACATTTTCAGCCTGACTGATGACGATACCTTGTTTGGCATCTGTAACTACAACGTCTTTTACATGTACATTGCGGATAGGCATTTCGGGCAAGCCATTGAAGAACATGGCACGTCCGGCACCTTTACAGGTAACATTCGTAATGTGAATATCACGGAAAGCAGGAGTCTCTTCTGTTACTGCCGGAATAGATGATTTCATTCTTCCTTCCAGATCCTCTTCTGTTTCTTCTCCCGCACCTTTACCTCCATAGAAAAGGTCGAACAACAGTGCTTCGTGAGGAATGTCAATCATATTGATATTGTGGATGTAGATGCCTTCCACTACACCGCCGCGTCCACGAGTACTCTTGAAACGCAAACCTACGTCTGTGCCGAGGAATGTACAGTCAGTTACATAGACATTCTTTACACCACCGGACATTTCACTTCCTACGACGAAACCACCGTGACCATGCAATACGGTATTATTCTTAACAATCACATTCTGGCAAGGCTCGCCACGTTTGCGACCGTCTTCGTCTTTTCCCGATTTGATGCAAATAGCATCGTCACCGGCATCAAAGATATTGTTGATGATCAATGCATTCTTGCATGATTCCAAGTCCAGCGCATCTCCGTTCTGGGAATACCAGGGATTGAATACTTTTACATTATGGATGGTGATATGTTCGCAGGATAGCGGATGCAGACACCAGCTGGGGGAGTTTTTGAAAGTAACACCTTCCAATAAAACCTTTTTGCTCTTAACGATATTCAGTAATACCGGACGCAACCATGGACGAATCTCATTCCATTCTTCATCAGTTTCGATACCTTCGGGATTATTGAAGTCCTTGGTAGCCATAGCGCCTTTCAGTGCACCTGCAGTAGGGTACCAGATACTACCTGCTTCATCGACTACTCCACCCGAACTAACCAGGCTATTCCATTGACTGGAAGTTAGTTTACCCTTCTTTACCGGGCGCCAGCTATCACCTGAACCATCGAATACACCATTTCCTGTAATGGCTATGTTTTCTGCATTCCAGGCGGAAATAGGAGATTGACAACGACGTGTATTTAATCCTTCGAAAGAAGTTTCAATAATAGGATAAGCTTCAAAATCATCAGTAAACAGTATCAGAGCATTCATTTCCGTATACAGATTGACATTGCTCAACAATTCGATAGGACCGGTCAGCCATAAACCTTCGGGGATGACTACCTTACCACCACCTTTGGCATTTACCGCCTTGATGGCATCGTTGATGGCCTTGGTATTCAATATGATACCATCTCCTTTTGCTCCAAAGTCTATAATATTGACTGTATAATCCGGAAAAGCAGGTTGTTCTACTTTCGGCATATCGAAAGGTAAATTCTCATAGATACTTTCATCTATATAGTTTCCGTTTTGGGCGTTTACCGTGTTCTGTACAGGTAATAACGGAAGGGATAGCGCTGTTAGCACCAATAGCTTTTTGATAAATGTGTTCATCCGTGATACTATATTTAATTTATGATTTATAATTTATGAATTATGATTCATGAATTAACAGGTCTTTCTTTAACTCTCCACTCTCCATTTTCAACTCTCCACTTCTTTAATTATTATCCTCCCGCAAACGGCTCTCCCGAGTGGTTTGCGAAAGAAATAATAAGTTAACCTAATTCTAACCTTAAATAAATATTATGAAAAAACCTCTTAATTACCGTTTGCAAATGTATCGGGCTTTAGCTGAAACCATGTGCACAATTTGTTGGTTTAGGTGGATTTTTTGTGGTTTTGGCCTTTTCTTTGCACACTTTCGGGGTTTTTATGCAGAAAGTTCATATCTTTAAATAAGATAGGCGGCATTTCAGCAAAGCAAAAATAAGCGAGCTTATTTTGCTATGCGTTCAATTTGCACTATCTTTGCGGCCTCAAAAAACAGTAAACGAGGTGATAAGATACAAGTCGACGGGGAAGGGTACACAAAAGTAATACCTTGTTGACTTGCCTGTTGAAACTTCGCAAACTTTAATATTATAGGTATGAGTTACAATTTGTTGAAAGGAAAAAGAGGCATTATTTTCGGTGCTCTGAATGAGCAGTCCATTGCCTGGAAAGTAGCTGAAAAAGCTGTAGAAGAAGGTGCAACAATCACCTTGTCAAACACTCTGGTAGCAGTTCGCATGGGCGAAGTTTCTGCACTGGCAGATAAATTGCAGTGTGAAGTTATCCCTGCTGACGCAACCAGCGTAGAAGATTTGGAAAATGTATTCAAACGCTCTATGGAAGTATTGGGCGGTCCAATTGATTTTGTACTTCACTCTATCGGTATGTCTCCGAATGTTCGTAAGAAGCGCACATATGATGACCTGGATTATGATATGCTGGGTAAGACTCTTGATATTTCTGCCGTATCTTTCCATAAGATGATACAAGCAGCTAAGAAACTGAATGCAATTGCCGATTATGGTTCAATCCTTGCATTGAGCTATGTGGCTGCGCAACGTACTTTCTACGGATACAATGATATGGCTGATGCAAAAGCATTGTTAGAGTCTATTGCACGTAGTTTCGGTTATATCTATGGTCGCGAACATAATGTACGTGTCAATACCATTTCACAGTCTCCTACGATGACAACTGCCGGTTCCGGTGTGAAAGGTATGGATAAGCTGTTCGACTTTGCCAACCGTATGTCTCCACTGGGGAATGCATCGGCAGACGAATGTGCTGACTATTGTATCGTAATGTTCTCCGATTTGACTCGTAAGGTAACTATGCAAAACCTGTTCCATGATGGTGGTTTCTCCAGCGTCGGAATGAGTTTGCGTGCTATGGCTACTTATGAGAAAGGACTGGATGAATATATGGATGAGAATGGAAACATTATATACGGTTAATATATAATGATTAACGGTTAGTGATGAGTGATTAGTGGCTATACAGCATGATGTTGTAGGGAAATTAATCACTCATCACTTCTTTTTTATCACTTATCACTAATAATTAATCATTTATCAACGTGGAAACAGCTCTTTATCTTTTGCCCGTTACTTTGGGTGATACACCGATTGAAACGGTATTGCCTTCCTATAATAAGGAGATTATTTTAGGTATTCGTCATTTCATCGTGGAGGATGTGCGCTCTGCACGTCGTTTTCTGAAGAAAGTGGATCGGGAAATAGATATTGATGCATTGACTTTTTATCCGTTGAATAAACATACTTCGCCTGAAGATATTTCTGGTTACCTGAAACCATTGGTAGCAGGGCAGTCTATGGGAGTGATTTCTGAGGCCGGTTGTCCGGCTGTGGCTGATCCGGGAGCAGATGTGGTGGCGATTGCACAGCGAAAGAATTTAAAGGTGGTTCCTTTGGTGGGACCTTCTTCCATAATCATGTCTGTGATGGGTTCAGGCTTTAATGGACAAAGTTTTGCTTTTCATGGTTACCTTCCTATCGAACCGGGCGAACGTGCTAAAAAACTAAAGACTCTGGAACAACGGGTCTATGCTGAACAGCAAACCCAACTTTTCATTGAAACTCCTTATCGCAATAATAAAATGGTGGAAGACATCCTGAGTAACTGCCGTCCGCAAACCAAACTCTGTATTGCTGCAAATATTACGTGTGAGGGAGAGTATATCAAAACCAAGACCGTGAAAGAGTGGCAAGGCAAAGTACCTGATCTTTCTAAAATTCCTTGTATTTTTCTCTTGTATAAATAACATCTTTCAGGTGTTCGTATTCGTTCTCGAAGCAACAACTGAAAAAGTTCTTGTCTAAATTGTGTTCTATTTGCTGGAAGGTCCAGAGCTTTCCATCTCTGGTTTGTTTGTCCCGCAAAAGATTCTCGTCTTCTATTTCAATAAGGAAAAGATAGATCAGACGATTGGTTACTTTATTCTCGAAATGATACATGATGTTGAACTGCAAATCCTGTATGGGGGCTTGCGGAAACGATTGTTTAACGAGCCGCACAATGGCTTGCTCCAAAGTTTCTCCATATAAAAGATAACATTCCAATGGTATATCTGTTTTTCCGGCATCCAGCATACAACGCTGAGGTCTCGGACGTAGATACAACATGCCGTTGTGGGAAACGGCGATACGGATCACCGGGTTAATATATTCATTCTTCCGGTTAATGGCATCCACTGCCAGACTTCTGCCTATTACATCTCCTTTAGTATTCACTATAGGAACAAAAGCTGTGTGCTTCATCATAATATTGAAGTACAGAATACCAAACTGATTGCACAGTATGCTTAACAAGAATACAGCAGGTGGGCAATAGCGGAACAAGACATCACGAGATGTTTCGCTCAAGGGCCCTGGCAATAAAATTGCGATGAAAATAGCAAAGAAATGGAGGAAGGCAATGATTATTATCACCCTTGTAGAGACAATAGCAGATTCTGCCCCTTGTGCAAAAAGTTGCTTGCAGCATTTCTTTGATTGGGAAATCTGGTGGGCGAGAAATCTTTTTCTATTCAGGAAGATGACAACTATCGGTATCAGAGCACTGATTTCCAAGGTCAGTGGTAGCATTTCATGCGAACTGCAATCGCCAAATAATAGGGTCGTAAAAGTTAATAGCAGGAGCATTCCTGTAGTACAGTAAAGCAGAAAGTTTGGAATCTTGGCCCCTTTACCCCATATTGTATATAGGCTATAGAGGACTCCAACACCTGCACCGATGTAAATGGAAATGTCCTGAGTCGTAAATTCGCATAATACAATGGATACGATAACAGGGATAAATCCCAAAGACATGTTAAACTTAGATGATAGAACTCCTTTTTTAGACATTGCTAACTTTATTTTGCCGTTACTTTATAGATAACAAATAAGCAGAGCAATTAGTTTTTATTCTGTTTCTTTTTTATAGAACCGGATCTGTTTTTCGGCATGATAAGAAGAACGCACCAGCGGTGCACTCTCCACCTGGTCGAAACCTTTAGCGAGTCCTTTCTCTTTATACGAAACGAATTGTGCAGGAGTAACATATTCTGCCACAGGATAATGCTTATGCGAGGGTTGCAGGTATTGGCCGATAGTCAGTATCTGGCAGCCTGTCTGGCGCAAGTCATCCATCAACTCTTCCACTTCTTCCGGTGTCTCTCCCAGTCCTACCATAATACCTGATTTAGCAGTTGTTCCGCTTGCAGCTACCTGGCGTATAACTTCCAGACTTGTTTCATAACGGGCAGCACTACGAACCAGGGGACTGATGCGCTTTACAGTCTCCATGTTGTGGGAGATGATTTCCGGTCGTGCTTCAATAACTTGGGCTACCAATTCTTTTCTTCCTTGGAAATCGGGGATCAGTACTTCTACCGTCGTCTCCGGGTTGAGGCGTTTGATTTCCTGAATGGTACGTGCCCAGTGTGCAGCTCCGAGATCAGGTAAATCGTCCCGGTCCACGGAAGTGATTACTGCATGAGATAGCTTCATCAATGCCACGGATTCAGCCACATGAGTAGGCTCATTCGGGTCCAATGGCAAAGGTCTGCCTGTTTGTGTGTTACAAAATTTACAGCAACGGGTACAGATATCACCTCCTATCATGAAGGTGGCGGTTCCTTTTCCCCAGCATTCGCCCATATTGGGGCAACGTCCGCTGCTGCAAATGGTGTGCAGGCAGTGGGAGTCAACGATACGTTTGGTTTCTGTATAACGTTCGTTGGCTCCAATGCTTATCTTGAGCCATTCGGGCTTACGTACTCTGTCTTTCATTTCAGCTCTCTTTCAAAGAAATTCGTCAGTTTCGTATACAGATGATAACGGGTGTTTCCACCATAGATACCATGGTTGCGGTTAGTATACACCTGCATGTCGAACTGTTTATTCAGTTGTACCAGATGTTCTGCATATTCTGCACAGTTCTGGAAGTGAACATTGTCATCAGCCATACCATGTACCAGCAAGAGGTTTCCATTCAACTGATTGGCACGGGTGAAAGCGGAGGAACTTTTATAGCCTTCGGCATTTTCTTTGGGAGTACGCATGAAACGTTCTCCGTATATCGTATCGTAATAATTCCAATCGGTAACGGCTGCTACGGCAACTCCGGCTTTGAATACGGGAGTACCTTCACTCATACTCATGATGGTCATGTATCCGCCATAGCTCCATCCCCAGATACCGATACGGTTCTTGTCTACATAGGACTGGCTACCCATATACTGGGCTGTTGCCACCTGGTCTTTTGCTTCCTTCACACCCAGGTTCAGGTAAGTGCATTTCTCGAAGTCTGCACCACGTCCGCCTGTACCGCGTCCGTCTACACAGACCACGATGAAGCCACGGCTTGCCATATAGGTTTCCCAACTGATACTCCATGTGTCGAGTACTTGTTGTGAACCGGGACCGCTGTATTGATACAGCAATACGGGATATTTTTTGGATGCGGAGAAATCCGTAGGTTTCATCATCCAGCCGTTCAAAGTTACTCCGTCCTGAGTCTGGAAGGTAAAGAATTCCTTTTGAGGTACGTTGTATTGTGCCAGGGTCTTTTTCAGATTATCATTGGTAACAAGTGTACTCAGCACCTTACCGGCATTGTCGTTCAGGGTAATGACGGTAGGAGTGCTCAGATTAGAGTAACGATTCATATAGTACTTCATGTTCGTACTGAACTGGGCAGTATTGATACCGGGTTGTGCAGACAATTTGGTCTTTTTCCCTTTACGGTCTATCTTGTATACAGCTTTCCGCAGGGGGCTTTCTTCATTACTGGTGTAGTAGAAACTGTCATCGTCGGCATCCCAGCCTAAGAAATCTTTCACTTCATAGTTTCCGGCAGTAACTTGCTTAAGCAGGTTGCCCCCCATGCTATACCAATATAGATGATTGTAACCACTCTTTTCGCTTACGAAACTGAAATTCTCCGGATAGAAGATGATATTATCAAATACGGCTTCCTTTATATAAGCATCGCTTTCGTCGCGCAGCACTTGTTTGCAAACAGTGGAACGTGGGTCGCCAAAGTACATGTCAAGGCGGTTCTGGTGGCGGTTCAGCGTTATGATAGCCAATTTATTAGGATCATGTGTAAAGCGGATGCGCGGAATATATCCATCGGCATCCATCGGCACCTGCATTTTACGTGTCACTTTCGATTTGATGTCAAACGTATGTACAGACACTTTTGAGTTAGCTTCTCCGGTCTTTGGATATTTATAGGTATAATCTCCCGGATACTTTTCGAAAGCTGTGATATGCGGATTGCTTCCTGCAAAGACGGGAAAACTGTAAGAGGGCACTTCAGTCTCATCAAAACGGATATAAGCAATCATCTTGCTGTCGGCACTGAATTCCAGTGCACGGTTGAAGGAGAACTCTTCTTCATATACCCAATCGGGGATACCATTCAGTACGGCATTACGTTTACCATCCTCCGTTACCTGGCTTTCGCTGTTGCCAAACAGGAACTTGACCAGATAAATATTATTATCTCTCACGAAGGCAACCATAGTTCCATCCGGTGAGAATACCGGCACCTGCTGCGGACCACCGTCTGAGAGCTTTTCTACAATGTTATTGATTTCTCCGTTGATATTTCGTTTCAGACTGTATATATAATGTACAGCCGTATAAGAATGGCGATAGATTGGTGTCGTTTCTGTTGCAATAAGTAATTTGGTGCCATCCGGTGAGAAACTATAACTATCGAATGTCTTGAATGTACATTCACGGGCAGTAGCAGCATCAAACAGTACTTCCACCGGTTTGCCTGTTTTGAAAGAGTATTTGATGATCTGTGTTCCTTCCGGATTCATCTGTGAATAATGTTCTCCGTCTCCGGGAATGGGAATGACTCCGTAAATGTTTTCTGCGCGGAATTTCCCCGATACAATGTCTTTTAAATCAAGTGCCTGGCCGCCTTGGGCGAAACTTGCCAATGTGCAGAGGCAAAGAAGAATTGCAATACTTATCTGTTTCATAATTCTGATTGATTTCTTTAGGGGAGCAAATATAGGGATAAAAACCGAAAAGATATAGATAAATAATGTTTCCTGATGTGTAAGGCCGAAAAAAGCCCGTCCAGCTTTGTGGGGGCAAAACTGAAACGGGCTACCGTCACTCATAGATAATGATTGAATTTTCTACTGGTTAGAGGATTTTTACTTTCTTTTGATATTCGGCAATAGCGGCATCCAGTCGTTCGTGGGCTGTCGTGTCTCCCGGAACGTTATGAGACGGATGGATATATAGATGCACACCGCGATCTGCCAGGATCTCGGCAACTGTGGTGATAGTCATCCATACCATGGTAACGAAACTCAGGGTTGACAACGGACCTACTTTATCGAAATGATTCTTCAAAGGCACGGAAGCGTCTACTAAGGGCACGCAAGAGTCTACTACAATATCAGCAAGCTGGAACAGGTTCTTACCGCTGGAATGGCGGCTTGCTTTGTCACCCGTTTCTCCTGCCGAACCGTAAACAATTACTTTCATGCCACGTTTCTTGGCTTCCAATGCGATGTCGATATTTACTGCATTGATACCTGTGTGAGAAAATATCCAAATGCAATCTTTAGCGTCGAAATCATAGTTCTTCATAATTTCCTGTCCGTATCCTTCAGCTCTTTCCAGGAATAGAAACTGGTGGATACCCATCTGTCCGATGATTTGTGTAAAGAATGTCAGCGGGAGTTCGCACAGCGGGTGGAAACCTACGAAACTACCGATACGCGGATACATTTCCTCAACAGGGATAGTGGCATGGCCGCATCCGAACGTGTGTACCCAACGACCGGCTTCGATAGAATCTGCCATAACGGTGGCTGCCTTTTTGATATTCTCCAATTGCGTGGCTTCCAGCTTTTCCATGATGCCATGCGCGTTTTTTAACCATTCAAGTGCTAACATAATTTTCTGTTTTTTAGGGGGTAAATAATTTCTTTTATTTGAGTGAACGTTTAAACAATAGAAGCATAATCAGCAGTGAAACTATCATCATATATGGGTATACAACGATGCTGTATCCCTGTGAGATAATTCCGGTGAGGCTGTTCAGCAGTGTCTGTCCGATAAGAGCGATAACAAGGGCTACACTGAATGCCGTTCCTGATAAGGAGGCATAACGACTGCCGATAATGCTGAGTATGACCGGGAAAGTGGATGCCAATCCTGCCCCGATAAGTATCATACCTATGGCAGCACGTGCAAAACCGGGTGCGAATGTCAGTAGTGCAAATCCAATCACAGCCGTAATTAAGCTGGTTCGCAGAACCGTCTCTTGCTTAATCTTCTTGAAAAGGACTACCAGTAACAGGCGGGCAACGGTCAATCCGGCTACCATACAAGTCAACGCTATAAGTGCCCGGTTTTCGGGGATGCTGGTGGTTTGTCCCAAATAAAGGGTAGTCCAGTTGTTACAAACTCCTTCGATGCCACTTTGGAAAAAGAGGATGAAGCTAAGCAATAATAAACTGCTTTCCTTTAATAGTCCCAATCCTTCCTTAATAGGAAATCCTTGCGGTTGTTTCGGGGCGGGGAAACGTATGCCAAGACAGAATAAAATGCCAATCAGCATGACCATACCTGTACCTTGCAGGATGATTTCAAAAGAATAGTATTCAGACAGGAAGCTTAACAGTACAGGAATCCCCAATGCACCGATGCCATAGAACGCACCGAGCAGACTGAGACGTGAGCCTTTTTCTGCTTCGTCGGAGATGTCTGCTACCAAAGCATTGGTTTCACCATTCAGGATACCACCTCCCAATCCGATTCCTATAATAGAGACCTGTAATAGCGGAATACTTGTGAAGAAAGCGATTCCTTCCAGTCCGAGGAGCACAACCAGACAACTGAGTAGCAGTAGCGCTTTATGGCCGAAGCGGTCTACAATAGGACCGAAAAGCAGGGAACCTCCCAGTAAGCCGAGAGGCAGGAACGTCACCAGTGCAGTTGCCTGGAGGTTATCCAGAGCCAGTTTAGTGGTGAGGGATGGTAGTACCGCCCCCAGGGTGATCATTGAAATGCCAAAGAAGCACATGCCGATGCACGCAGCCGTAAATACCAGATTCTTGTTGTAACTACTCATATCAATAAAGATGATAAGGTGATAAAATGATAAGGCGATGAGATTACTCATACAGGTGCTTTTTGATAGCAAGAAAAGCAGCTCCTATCAGTCCGGCATTACCGGACAATTGAGAGGCTACAAATTCCACCTGTTTGATGCTGAGCGGTTGTGCCCATTTGCAGGCTTCTTTGTAGATATCGTCTATGAAGATGGAGGCAGGACCGAATACACCGCCTCCCCAGATTATTTTCTGCGGGTTTAGTAAGCTGACCAGGTTAGCCGAAGCCATTCCCCACATTTCTATTGCCTTGTGCAAGACAGAAACAGCAATCGGGTCACTTTCATTGTATGCACTGAATACATCATAAGCAGAAATCCGGCAGATCGGTTTCTGGCGCAAGCGCCCTTTATAAGCTTTGTTTGCACGGACTGCATCCCGCACTCTGGCTCCGATTCCATTTCCTGAGGCGTAATATTCAAAACAGCCGCAGGCATCATATGCTTCTTTATAAGGTGGTTGCAATGCCATCCAGCCGGTGGCGCCGATGATATCGTTTGCTCCGTGCAATACGTGTCCGTCAATGATGATTCCTGCACCTATACCTGTGCCTACGGCAATGAACACTGCGCTGTGGCATTCTTTGGCTGCTCCCTGCCACATTTCTCCATACATATAGCAGGTGCGGTCACTATCGATGTAAATTTCAATACCCGGTGCAGTCACGGTACGCAGCACTTCCTGTAGTGGATAATTTTCCCAACCAGGGATATTCGGAGCCCACACGCGTCCCGTTTGCGAATAAACGATGCCGGGTACACATACGCCGACACCATCAATTTGAATACGGCTTCTGCGGGCAATGGTCAGGAGTTTGGCAAGAATTTCTGCAGCAAGCTTGCCTACTTCATGTCCTGTTCTTCCTTTCAGCAGGCGCTTCCGGTTGAACAACATACTTCCGTCGGGGAGGAAAATAGCACTGGCTATTTTGGTGCCGCCTATATCGAGAGCGATAGTAGCCATGGTAATTATAGTATTAATAGGTTGATTGATCGAGGTTTTAGGCAAAGCTATGAATTTATTTCGTTTTCCATGCCTGTAAATGGAGGAAAATGTGTGTAAAATACGTCACCAATCATTAAATTGTATTTAATGAAGATGCTCTCCTACGTATGTTCTATAAGGCAGAACGCTGATAATCTGTAGGAATAACATTTTTTAGTACAGGTGAAAAAGAATCGTTTTATGTTCGTTAACAAATAAGTGGTGCGCGTTCTATGAGATTATGATAGGGTGGTGTCTAAGCTATAAAATCTATTCCTGGCTTGTTTCCTCTATACCTTCTTCCTACCTACTCCCTACCTACTCCTTACCTACTCCTTGTTTGCTTCTTCTTTATAGGAAGGAGAAGGTAGGGGATAAGTCAGGCTTAAACGCAGTTTAAATCTGAGGAAGGTATATCGCTGTGAACACTTTTGAATTATTCCTCTATTTGTAAACACAAAATAGCCTACTATTCGAAGAAAAGCCTTATTTTTGTCATTAAATAACAGGGGTATGGACACCGCACCTATATTATATAATGAATTTCCACTCTTTCTGAAGCGTTATTTTCCGTATAAGGTACAGAAGATATCGCTCAATGCCGGTTTCACCTGTCCCAATCGAGACGGTTCAAAGGGATATGGTGGTTGTACTTACTGCAACAACCAAACTTTCAATCCTGAGTATTGCCGTACGGAAAAGTCCGTTACCCAGCAACTGGAAGAAGGGAAGATATTCTTTGCCCATAAGTATCCTGAGATGAAGTACCTTGCTTACTTCCAGGCGTATACTAATACTTACGGTGAGTTGGAAGTCTTGAAACGGAAATACGAAGAAGCGCTCACTGTTCCCGATGTAGTCGGTCTGGTCATCGGTACCCGGCCGGATTGTATGCCGGATGCCCTGCTTCATTATCTGGAAGAGATTAATAAGCATACTTTCCTGTTGGTGGAGTATGGTATTGAGAGTACGAATGATGCTACACTTCGTCGTATCAATCGAGGACATACTTATCAGGATACGGTTGATGCAGTGGAACGCACTGCCGGCTGTGGTATTCTTACAGGTGGGCACGTCATACTGGGACTTCCCGGAGAAAGGCATGAAGATTTGGTGGCACAAGCTTCCACTCTGTCACGTATCCCCCTTACCACCTTGAAAATGCATCAGTTACAACTGATACGCGGCACCCGGATGGCGCATGAATATGAACAACATCCCGAGGATTTCCATCTGTTTGATGTAGAAGAATATATTGACTTGGTAGTGGACTACATAGAGCATCTACGCCCGGATTTGGTATTAGAACGCTTTGTCTCACAGTCTCCTAAAGAATTGTTAATAGCACCCGACTGGGGACTGAAAAATTATGAATTTAACCACCGTATACAAAAAAAAATGCGCCAGCTTGGAGCTTATCAGGGAAAGAAATATGAAATGTGAGAAAAAAGCCTTATTTTTGCGGCTGTTTGAATGTAGAATCAATCTAAATAAAGAAGTTTTATGAACCAGAAGACTATGATAAAAGGAAAAATACACTATGTAGGAGTAAATGACCGTAACAAACACCTCTTTGAAGGTTTGTGGCCATTACCTTATGGAGTGTCTTATAACTCTTACCTGATAGACGACGAAACAGTGGCTCTGATTGATACGGTGGATGCTTGTTATTTTGAGGTATATCTCCGTAAAATAAAAAGCATCATAGGCGAACGCCCTATCCAATACCTTATCATCAACCATATGGAGCCCGATCATTCCGGTTCTATCCGCCTCATTAAGCAGTATTATCCCGATATTGTTATTGTAGGTAACAAGCAAACTTTCGGTATGATCGAAGGTTACTATGGAGTGACAGGCGAACAATACATTGTGAAAGATGAAGATTTCCTGGCATTAGGACATCATAAACTACGTTTTTATCTGACTCCCATGGTGCACTGGCCCGAAACCATGATGACTTTTGACGAAACAGAAGGCGTACTATTCTCCGGCGACGGTTTCGGCTGTTTTGGCACTTTGGATGGCGGTTTCCTCGATACCCGTATCAATACCGACCGTTATTGGGACGAAATGGTGCGTTATTACTCTAATATTGTAGGCAAATACGGTTCTCCGGTACAGAAGGCATTGCAAAAACTGGGCGGTTTGCACATTACGACTATTTGTTCTACTCATGGTCCTGTTTGGACAGATAATATCAGTAAAGTGATAGGCATTTATGATAAGCTGAGCCGTTATGCTGCCGACGAAGGTGTGGTAATTGCCTATGGTTCCATGTATGGCCATACGGAACAGATGGCGGAAGCTATTGCTGCTGAACTTTCAGCACAAGGCATCAAGAACATTGTGATGCACAATGTAAGCAAGAGTAATCCTTCTTATATTATTGCAGACATTTTTAAATATCGTGGCTTAATTATTGGTAGCCCTACTTACAGTAACCAGATTTATCCGGATATAGAATCTTTGCTTTCTAAGATATTGATTCGTGAGATAAAAGGTCGCTATCTGGGCTATTTCGGTTCGTTCACCTGGGCAGGCGCTGCGGTGAAACGTATGGCAGAGTTTGCTGAAAAGAGCAAATTTGAAATTATAGCCGATCCTGTAGAGATGAAACAGGCAATGAAGGACATTACTTACGAACAATGCGAACACCTGGCACGTTCTATGGCAGACCGCCTGAAGAAGGACAGGGAATAATTGACTGAAAATACCCCTAATTTATTAACCTGATAAAAAACAATTGCAATGAGATTAATCATTCAACCGGATTATCAATCCGTATCTAAGTGGGCTGCTCACTATGTAGCCGCTAAAATTAAGGCCGCTAATCCGACGCCTGAAAAACCGTTTGTCCTGGGTTGCCCTACCGGTTCATCACCGCTTGGCATGTACAAGGAGTTAATCGACCTGAACAAGAAAGGAATTGTTTCCTTCCGGAATGTAGTTACTTTTAATATGGATGAGTATGTCGGCTTGCCGAAAGAACATCCCGAAAGCTACTATTCTTTCATGTGGAATAATTTCTTCAACCATATTGATATCAATCCGGAGAATACTAATATCCTGAACGGTAATGCTGCCGATCTGGATGCTGAGTGTGCCCGTTACGAAGAGAAAATTAAATCCTATGGTGGCATCGACCTCTTTATGGGTGGTATTGGTCCCGATGGACATATTGCTTTCAATGAACCGGGTTCTTCTTTGTCTTCCCGCACACGCCAGAAGACGCTGACGACGGATACTATCATCGCCAATTCCCGTTTCTTCGATAACGATGTAAATAAAGTGCCTAAAACAGCTTTGACAGTAGGTGTAGGTACAGTACTTTCAGCCAAGGAAGTGATGATTATTGTAAACGGACACAACAAAGCCCTTGCACTCTATCATGCTGTAGAAGGTGCTATCACACAAATGTGGACCATCAGTGCATTGCAAATGCATGAGAAAGGTATCATTGTTGCTGATGATGCAGCTACTTTTGAATTGAAAGTAGGCACCTATCGCTACTTTAAGGATATTGAAGCAGACCACTTGGATCCGGCTTCTTTGCTGAAGTAATTTTTCATATAAAAGTAAATTGCGCAATTCGTTTTCCGCTGATAAGTGTGAAGCGGGTTGCGCATTTCTTTTCTGAATTGTCCACCTCTTATTAGAAAAATCTCCTTTTTAATAAGATAATGTGCTGAAAATTAATTGTCTTTTGGAAGTTAATTTTGTCCACTCTCTTTTGTTTGTTATTATCTTTATCGTTCCTATCTTTATAGCTTCGAAATGAATGAATCGTTTGAATATGAATGATGCGGATTGCCCTTTTGATGACTTGCTATGCCAATCTCTCTCATTATTCCACCAGTTCCGGTTGTATGACGACCGTATGGAAGAGGACAATGCTTTTAAGCTTTTGAGAGAAGCGGAAAAAGTGGTCGCTGATAATAAAGATGGAGTCTGTGTGGCTAAATTGGGATGTGTAATAGAATGCCTTGCGCACAGGTTTTATATAAATGATAATACAGACGGCATATTGGAAGAAGTGGATACTTTCCTGATTAAATTCTGGAAAGGGATAAAGCAGCCTTCTTCCGAGGCATTCATCGCTTCTTTATGGGTTGGAGAATATTTTCTGTTGCGTTTGAAAAATCCGGAATCCCGTTTCCGTAGCCGTAGTAAAAAGATGGTTTCTAAAATTCTGTCGTTTTTAGCAGATATGATTCGCAAACCGGAAAAGCAAAAGGCACTCACCCTCTCTTCTGTCGTAGTCCTTGAAGAAACCGTCGACTGGATTAAAGAAATATCTGATATGCATATTTGTGAAAAGCAGATTGTCGTTTTACTGGAGAGACTTTATCACCTTCAGGAAATAGGGATGTTACAGCAAGGGGAAGATGAAACTAAAAATACTTTGAGGCGGCAAATGTGGGATTTTTATTATTGAATGTTATCTTTGTAACTTCTAATATTCTTATTAACTTTATCTATACTATGAAGAAGCCGATATTTTTTCTTTTTATACTTTTCTGTTTATTGTGTGTCATCCCGGTGGTCCGAGCTGCAGATACAATTTTTATTCGTGAGACACAAGTTCCGGTTTTGATAGAAAGAGTGGATAATGTATTGTTCTATTTGCGTTTGGATGCAAAGGAAAGTACGATGTTGAACAGAGTCATTCTGAATTTTGGAGAAGATACTAATCTTTCTGATATCCAGTCGGTAAAGCTTTACTATAGTGGTACTGAAGCCCTGCAGGACAGAGAAAAAGGACGCTTTGCTCCTGTAGAATACATATCAAGTCATGCTGTCGGAAAGACTTTGGCGGCAAACCCTTCCTATTCCATTAAAAAGGCGGAAGTGATTGCCCCCAAAAAACACTTTATTCTCGATGCTAACCAGAAGTTGTTTCCGGGGATTAACTTCTTCTGGGTCAGTTTACAGATGAAACCGGAAACTTCGTTGAATACTAAGGTCAGGGCAGCCATTGCTTCGGTTACTCTGGATGGTAAGGAAGCTCCTCTGAATGTTATTTCTCCGCAAAGTATTGAGCATCGGGTGGGTGTAGGGGTACGTCATGCAGGCGATGATCTTTCGGCAGCGTATCGTATTCCGGGATTGGTGACTACTAATAACGGAACTTTATTAGGTGTTTATGATGTACGCTATAATAGTAGTGTCGATCTTCAGGAACATGTAGACGTCGGTTTAAGTCGTAGTACGGATGGAGGAAAGACGTGGGAAAAGATGCGTCTGCCTTTGGCTTTTGGTGAAACGGGTGGACTGCCCTCGGCACAGAATGGAGTGGGTGATCCGTCTATATTGGTAGATACGAAGACTAATAATGTATGGATAGTTGCTGCTTGGACACATGGTATGGGGAATCAACGTGCCTGGTGGAGTTCACATCCGGGGGTGGACCTGAATCATACGGCACAACTCGTCCTGGCAAAGAGTGCGGATGATGGTAAAAGCTGGTCAACCCCTATAAACATTACTGAACAAGTGAAAGATCCTGCCTGGTATTTCTTGTTGCAAGGGCCCGGACGCGGAATCACAATGGAAAATGGCACATTAGTGTTTCCTATTCAGTTCATAGATTCTACCCGTGTGCCGAATGCAGGTATCATGTATAGTAAGGATCAGGGGGAAACTTGGAAAATACATAATCATGCACGTACCAATACCACAGAAGCGCAGGTTGCTGAGGTGGAACCGGGAGTCTTGATGTTGAATATGCGCGATAATCGGGGTGGAAGTCGTGCTATAGCAATTACGAAAGATCTGGGCGAAACATGGATTGAACATGAATCTTCGCGCAAAGCTTTACAAGAACCTGTTTGTATGGCAAGTCTGATTCATGTAAAAGCCGGTGACAATGTTCTAAACCGGGATTTACTTATATTCTCTAACCCCAATACAACGAAGGGACGCCATCATATTACTATTAAGATTAGTTTGGATGGAGGTGTAACCTGGCTGCCGGAACATCAGTTATTGTTGGATGAGGACAACAATTGGGGATATACTTGTCTGACCATGGTCGATAAAGAGACGATTGGTATCCTCTATGAAAGTAGCGTGGCTCATATTACGTTTCAAGCCATAAAATTGAAAGATATTGTTAGAGACTGATTCGCATAAATAGCTAAAATCACTATCTTTGGCACTGTTATAAAACAAGAAGACTTGAAACATGCGAAAGCACCTATATTTGATATCTGTATTATCATGTCTATTAGGACTTCTCTGGGCTTGTACTCCTTCTGTCGATAAAGCAGATGTTCTTCTGGTGCATGCCGGAGAGTGTATGGAGACATATCCGGACAGTGCTCTATATCTTTTGCAACAAATACCCCACCCGGATAGACTGCATGGTCGCCAGCAAGCAGACTATGCTTTCTTGTTGACACAAGCGCGAGATAAGAACTATCTGGATAGTTTGCAATCTGATTCTCTGATAAAAATAGCAATAGATTATTATGAAGACCATAATGATAAGGTAAAGGCCGGAAAGGCTTCTTTTTATTATGGAACTGTACTTTCGTATCAGGATAAAAGTACGGAAGCTATGAATGCTTATCTGAATGCACAGATTTTATTGGAGGGAACTCAGGAGTATAAACTGCAAGGGTTACTGGAAGAAAATATCGGAATGTTGAATTATAACCAAAGAATGTATGATGCTTCTATTCTAAACTTCAGGAAGACGGTTGATTACTATAGATTGGCAGGGGATACTTTAGGTGTTGTGTATGGATACCGGAATCTGGCGCGTGGATATATGATGAAAGCCAGTAATGACACCGCCAGATGGTATGTGGATGAAGGATTAAAACTTTTGCCGGATACTACGCATCGGGTACGTTCCTCTCTTTTTCAGATACTTGGAATCATGGCTGAAAAAGAGAAAGATTACAAAGCGGCTATTGGCTTTTTCTGGAAAGCCCTTTCGAGTGATTCCAATACTCTTAGTCAATATCACTACTATATATCCTTAGGTAAGGCTTATCTGTCTATGGGAAATTTAGATGAGGCCGAACGATGCTTCAAGAAGGTGGTGAAGAGTAGTAAGAGGTATACACAGGCTGGAGCATATAATTATTTGTCTGGGTTAGAAAAGACAAGGAAGAACTATAAGGATGCTCTTTTTTACAAAGAACAATCCGATTCTTTGTTGGAGATTGTACATAATGAAGACTTGCGGAAACAAATGTTAACCCTGCAAAAGAAATATGATAATGAGAAATTAAGAATGGAAAATGAACAGATTAAGCTGGAAAAAAAGAATCAGTTCTACTTAATACTGTTAATTACTATTATGATGGTAATTTCTATCGTAATAATCAGGACTAAATACAGAAGACGCTTTCAACGGAACATCGATACAATCAGAAAGAATCAAAAAGAAATAGAAGAATATGCATTCCGTATAGATGAGTATAAACAGAAGAGTGAAGAGGAACAGTTAGCAAAAAAGAAGAAGATAGCTGATCTGAACGGAAAAATAATATTATTGACTGCAGAAAATAAAGAGCTACGCGAAAATACATGCATAAAAGCTTCTTGCGTATTAGAACAGTTGAATAAAGGAGAACTGATCGTTCAAAGAATGACTTTGGAAGAGAAGCGGAACCTCTTTGATTTCATGGACTTGATCTTCGCAAATTTTATATCCCGTTTAAATTCAAACTATACTCTGACAAAAACAGATCTTATCTTGGCGACCTTACTGAAGGTAGGATTTACGACTAATCAGTTGATGTTTGTTTTCGATTGTGAGCGGAATTCTGTTTACCGAATGAAGCTACGACTAAAGGAACATTTGTGTATAGACAAAGAAAAGTCATTGGAAGAGTTTATTTTATTCTTTTAATGGGGGCGTTTTTTGTCCATACTTTCTTGACTGATTTTATTTTATTGCTTTGATTAACAGTGAAGTATCTTCCCGTTTTTTGTCCATATTCAATTTTAGGTTATGTGGCTTTAGAGCTTTATCTTTGAGCCAAAATTAAACAATAAAAGCAATGAAACTAAAGTCTGTTTTATGTCTGGTAGGATTTTTCTTCCTGTTTACAGTTAATGCCCATTCATCCATGATTGGTGATTTGGAAATAGTAGGTGAGATTACTTTATCTGGTAATGATATTCCTTTTGAAACAAATTCTGATGATGGAAATAGGCACCGTTCAATAACCCCTGATATTCCTATTATTGCAACGTTGTGCGGGAATAATTTGGTAGAAATCAATTTCTTTGCTGCTGTAGGCGAAGTTGAAATAACCATTTCTCAAGATGGTGTTCCGGTGTATACTTCTTCTGAGAATATCACTACTTCTATTTTGAAGGATATTCAATTGTCATCTGATGTGGCTGGAGCATTCTTGATAGAAATAAAAGGAGATAATGGGGCTTATGCTTATGGATGGTTCAATCTATAAGTCCCGGCATCACAGACACTGTTACTATATTTTCATTATAACTACTGGTTAGGGTGTTGGATACTCAACTATCTAAATACTCTACAGGCGGAAGTTCCTCTGTTGATAGAGGGATTTTCCGCCTTTGTTTTTTTATCTATTTCGACTTATCCAGATACTCTCTTTTAAACATATCTACGAACAAGAAGAATAATGAGAGTAATAGCGGGCCGAATATGACTCCCATAAATCCGAATAGAGACAATCCGATAACTACCCCGAAGATAGTGATTAGCGGGTGTATATCAGCCATTCTTTTTTGCAGGATAAAGCGTATCAGGTTATCGAGCTGAGAAATAATCAGAGTTCCAAATATAGCCAGGCCGATGCCATTGAAGAGATCGCCGGATAATGCCATATAGACAGCAATCGGGAACCAGACCAAGGCTGTACCTACCATAGGGATGACTGTTGCAAGGCAGGTGAGAAATCCCGTTAACAGAATATCCGGAACATCAAAGAACCAGTAACCTATCATGGCCACTCCACCTTGTATGATTGCCAGTAAGGGAATGCCGACCGCATTGGAGTGTACAATCATTTTTATTTCTCTTACTACATGATCTGTATTCGACTTATTAAAGGGAAGTATGTCACTGATGTATTGCTCCATCTTTTGTCCGCCTATCAGCATGAAGTATAGAACAAATACCAATACAAAGAGATTGACTGCGAAGCTACTGATACTACCCATTACGAATTGTCCTATGGCAGGCAGTGCAGAGATAATAAAAGAAGTGGTATCTTTACCCAGAACATCATAGCCAGTCCTGTCTTTTATGATATTTGCCATATCTTCAATGGGGGCAATAATGCTTTGAGGATCCAAATTGATATCTTGTAGCTTGCTGACTAATAGCCATACAGCCAATGCTAAAGGAACTAAGAAGAAGAGAATGGCTTCAGTGGTAATGAGGGTAGCAGCAATGCTTCGTTTCATGTTCCGCTTGTCGGTCAGATGTATCATCTGCTTTCTGACTAGTATGTAGATAGTCAGTGCACCTAATAGACCACCCAGAAAGGGAGTAATCTGTAAAAACAGGATTATACCCAGTCCGATGATAATAGTAATTAGTGAATATTTCCAGTATTGTTCTTTTGTACTCATATCCTTTTTGACTGTTTTCTTAAGAAACAAACAAAATGGGTATTTGGTTGGTTACCCTTCATTCAACCAGCCTTTTCCTTGTCGCACAATCTCTGCCTCTCCATTGGTACAGTCCACAATGGTAGAAGATTCTGTGCCACCGATTCCACCGTCGATAACCAGATCGACAAGGTCACCGAACTTTTCATCGATTAATTCCGGGTCGGTACAGTACTCCATGTCTTCATGTTCTTCGTGAGGCAGGGTAGTAGTCATAATAGGGGCATCCAGAACACGGGCTATCTCCTGGATAATAGCATTATCAGGCATACGGATACCAACCTCCTTCCGGTTGCGGAATATTTTAGGCAAACGGGTAGTACCGTTCAGGATGAAAGTGAAAGCACCGGGCAGGTTCCTTTTCATCAACTTGAATGTATTGTTATCTACTTTGGCATATTCACTGATGCTACTCAGGTCATAGCAAATAATAGAAAGGTTGTTTTTGCGCGGATCAATTTCTTTGATACGGCAAATACGTTCGATAGCACGCTCTTTCAGCCCATGGCAACCAATGGCATACATGGTGTCGGTGGGATAGATGATAAGTCCACCGTCATTCAGAATATCCACTATCTGTTGCAGGTCTTGTGGATTGTTGTTCTTTTCGTACAGTTTCAGAAGCATAGGGCTGGTTATTAGTCTATATATAATAACACAAAAGTAGAGAATAAGTTTCTTATTATCAAATAAGTGTGGCTTATTTCTTGGATGATTTTTTTCGAAGTTCTTCTGCCAGCCTCCACTGTAATGCAGCTTCTACTTCTTTTCCTGCCTGCATCAGGGCATCGCCAAAGAGTTCGTGTGCTCCGGCATGGTCGGGTTTCAGGGTAGTAGCCTTGTCCAGATCAGCAATAGCGCCTTCTGTTTCCTGTTGTTTCAGGCGTAGTTTGCCTCGGTTATAAACAGCTTTAAACTCTGCCGGGCGTAGTTTTACTGCCCGTGTGAGGCACTCTTCCGCTTCAAGATATCTTCCGTTATTGAAGAGGGTAATCCCTTTGCGTATCCATGCATCCGCATATTCGGGATAGAGTTCCAGCGCCTTGTCATAGTTGGCGATGGCGGCACGGGAGTCATGGGCAAGAGTGATAGACTCATTGCCCATAAGGTAATACTCTCGTGCATAGGCTTGCAGTCGTTTTTGCTGTTCGGCCATCTGGGCTTTTAGTTGATCGTTGTTGTCACGCAGCTTGTTGATAACGCCTAACTTGCGACGGATGAGGCGTTGTATAACAGGCTTTTCTATGTCGTATCGGGAGTGTATAGCCTTGAAGAAATGATTGAGGAAGACTTCGAAATCTCCTTTGTCAAAAGCTTTGGTTGCAGCGGCATATTCCACGTCGGCCTGTGCTTGTTTCAGGGCGCGGTCTATGGCTTGCCGGTTGTTGAAGCGTTCGGCAAAGTTTACTATTTCCGGGCGGACAAAGATATCGGCACGGTTGACAGGTTTCTTTAGCTGGATGCCTTCTAATGAAGTGCAACGACTGAGGGCAACATAGGCTTGTCCGCCGGCGAACACGCCACCGGTGAAGTCGATAACCACACGGCTGAAAGTCAGTCCCTGACTTTTATGGACAGTGATTGCCCATGCCAGCCGTACGGGGAACTGGGAGAAAGTGCCCAAGACTTCTTCTTCAATCTCTTTTTTCTTTTCGTTGTATTTATAGCGGATATTTTTCCAGTGTTCCGGTTTGACGTCACATTCTTTTCCATCATCGGTGATGACGTAGAGAGTTTCTTCTATTTCATCGAAACCGCTGACTATGCCAATAGTACCATTCACCCAGCGGCGGTCGAAGTCGTTTTTGATAAAGATAACCTGTGCTCCCGGTTTCAGTACCAGCTCGCGCGATGTGGGCAGGCTGCTTTCAGGGAAATCTCCCGTGACTTCACCTCGGAAGGTAACAGAGTCACCGGGTAGTTCTGCCAGTTTCCGGTCGTTGATGTAGTCTACGTTATCGCGGCGTGTGGCGAGGGTGATGTACATATCTTCCTCATTTTCCTCGATGTCAGTGCCATAGCGTGTATTGAGTAATTGCAAGTCGGCTGCACCGGCGGTATTGCTGCGGATATGGTCCAGAACACTGACAAATACTTTATCCGTCTGACGATACACCTTTTGGAGTTCGATGGAAACAAGGTCTATCTGGCTGAAAACCCTTGCTGAGAAAAAGTAGGGAGTAGGATAGAAGCGGTTTAATATTTCCCGTTCATCCCCTTTAACGACAGGCTCGAGCTGGAAAACATCACCTACTAACAGAAGCTGTTTTCCACCAAAGGGTTCACGCAGGTTGCGGGAATAGACTCGCAGGATACGGTCTACGGCATCGATAATGTCCGCCCGTACCATGGAAATCTCGTCAATAATAATAAGTTCCAGCTCTTCCAGTAGCTTTCGCTGCGGCTTGGTATACCTGAAGAATTCGTGGATGCGCCCGCGTTGCAAGCTCAGGTTCGGATCATCGGGTAGCAGAGGATGAAACGGTAATTTGAAGAAACTGTGCAAAGTGCTGCCACCGGCATTGATGGCGGCAATACCGGTAGGAGCCAATACTACATACTTCTTTTTTATATTCCCGCAGATATATCGCAGAAAGGTAGACTTACCCGTACCTGCCTTTCCGGTTAGAAATACGGACTGGCGAGTATATTGTATCAGACTCAGGGCATCCTGAAACTCTTTATTGTTGGTATCTATTGACTGCGTCAAAATTAAAAATTAATAATTTAAAATTAAAGGGGACTATATGATGGAGAAATGTTTGAGTGCATTGGCTATTCCGTTTTCGTCTACTGAAGTGGTGATGTAGTTGGCATGTTCTTTCACTTCATCCACTGCATTACCCATAGCCACACCAATGGCAGCATGGCGTAACATGCTTACATCATTGCCGCCATCTCCGAATGCCATCGTCTCTTCCAGGCGAATACCGAAATGACGGATAATTTCGTCGATTCCTTTTTGCTTGGTATTTCCTTTTGCGGTGATGTCGGCAAAAGCAGGGAACCAGCGTCCGGCTTCACAACCGGGAAGTTGTGGGAGAATGACTTTCTCTTGTTCCAGGGTGATGAACGGCGTCATCTGGAAGATTTCCCGGCGGATAGCCTCTTCAGGAGTCTTAACGGGGAGTACATCTACTTTCAGGTAATCATTGAATATCTTTTTCACCATCTCATCCGGTTGGCAAACACAGATATCATGTTCGCTTACAAATATACAGGGGAAATTCTGTTCGGAAGAGATGCGTGCCATTGTCTGTACGTCAGTGGCAGGAATTGCACTCTTGTAAATCACTTCTTCGCCTACGAAACAATATCCGCCGTTCATGGTTATATAACCATCTATGAGTCCACGGTCCTGCAAGGCAGAAAGGTTGTTGATGATAACAGCGGGACGTCCCGTAGCGATAAATATCCGAATGCCTTTGGCTTTGGCAGCGGCGATGGCTTCGATGGTGGTTTCGGGGATAGCATGTGTATCAAAACTCACTAAAGTGCCGTCGATGTCAAAAAACAGGGCTTTAATCATATATTTTTTATTTTACTTGGATGCAAAAGTACTCAAAAGTGAGGATATTTTGTACTTTTGTCTCCTAAAGAAATCGTAAATAGTGACTATACATTAATAAAATAGCAAAAGCTGTTTTGAACGTAGTTAAATCGTAGATGAAAAAGCATTCCTTCAAAGATTGGTTGATCGCTGTACGCCCTTGGTCATTCCCGGCGTCGGCAATGCCGGTGATTGTGACGCTGGCGTATTTGTATTGGGCATACGGGGCAATAGAGTGGGCGAACGGATTGCTGGCGTTGGTCGGTATTGTTATTTTCCATGCTTCGGGAAATGCATGGAGTGATTATTTTGACTTTGAACGAGGAGTAGACCGCGTAGATACCTTCGGTGTGAAGACCCTGACGAGTGGGCAATTCATGCCATTGGAAATACGCAACCTGGCTATAGGATTAATGATACCGGCAGTGGCTATCGGCCTTTGGCTGGTTATACGTACCGGACTCCCTTTGTTGTGGATAGGAGTTTGCGGGGCCATGTGTTCGTTGCTCTATCCGTGTCTGAAGTACCGGGCTTTCGGTGATTTTGTTATTTTCGTGGCTTATGCCATTCTGCCTACTTTGGGAATAACTTATATAACAATGGGGAAATTCCTGCCTGATGTATGGTTGATCATTGTTCCGGTAGGATTGATAACAGTAGCCATCCTGCATGCCAATAATACGCGCGATATCGGTACGGATGTACGGGCAAAGATCAGTACTCTTGCTATAAAGTTGGGAGTGAAAACTGATATTTACCTCTATATATTTGAAGTACTGTTCCCATTCTTGTGGATTGTAATTTGTGTGCTACTGGGCTACTTCCCATGGTGGTCTCTACTGACTATAATAGGAGTTCTGCCGGCTATAGCCAATGCACGTACCATGTTACGGTTACCGAAAGAAGGGATTAGTGCAATCTCTAATCTGGATGAAAAGACGGCGAAACTGCAACTTTTGTTCAGCTTACTGTTTACGGTTACATTTTTAATATAGTATGAAACGAATTATTATCCCTTTACTGATAGCTGCTTTCCTGTGGTTTTTCATGTTCTCTCCCTGGACAAGCGGCATATTCAATTTCTGGACAGCAATGAGCTTTTCGGCAGTTATACTGATGAATATGTCTTTTGCACTTCGTCCGCAGTGGTGGATAGAAGATGTGAAGTTCGATTGGAAGAATATTGCCGGTGGTGTGGCTTTGGCCGTTGTATTATGGGGAGTATTCTGGGTAGGAGATAAAGCTTCTTCCTGGCTTTTTGACTTTGCCCGCCCACAGGTGGAACTTATTTATGGTATGAAGACCGGGGAAAATCCCTGGCTACTCTCTATACTGCTACTCATATTGATAGGCCCTGCAGAAGAAATCTTTTGGCGTGGCTATGTACAGAATGCACTATCGAAACGTTGGAACCCGAATACAGGTTTCATTGTAACAACGCTGGTTTATGCCTTGGTGCACATCTGGTCGTTCAACTTTATGCTGGTGATGGCAGCATTGGTAGTTGGAGCTATCTGGGGACTGGCTTACAGGTTGTATCCGCAGAAGTTAGGGGCACTGATCGTGTCGCATGCAGTGTGGGATGTGGCGGTATTTGTAGTGTTCCCGATATGAGAATGGGTACGCGGACGACGCGGATAAGGCGGACGAACACGGACTTCTTTCTTAATCATGTATAGCGCAGCCCTAAAAATCCGCGTTCGTCCGCCTTATCCGCGTCGTCCGCGTACCCATTTGCATTTGTGTGACTTACGTAAATAGAAATAGAACGATGAAATACAATTTTGATGAAATCATTGAACGCCGTGGTACCAACTCAGTGAAGTGGGATGGCGTAAAAAATATCTGGGGACGTGATGATTTACTCCCTATGTGGGTAGCTGATATGGATTTTCGCACTCCGCCTTTTGTAATGGACGCTTTGAAAAAGCGCCTGGAGCATGAGGTGTTGGGATATACTTTTTCTTGTGAAGAATGGTATACTTCCATTTGTGCATGGTTGCGCGATCGTCATGGATGGAATATATCCCGTGAGATGTTGACATTTGTCCCGGGAATTGTCCGTGGACAGGCTTTTGCCTTGCAGTGCTTCACTAATACGGGCGATAGAGTGATGGTGATGACTCCTGTCTATCATCCTTTCTTCCTGGTGACCGAACGCATGGGCCGTGAAGTGGTATATTCGCCTCTGGAACTATGTGACGGACAGTATCATATTGATTTTGATCGTTTCCGCAAAGACATACAAGGCTGTAAAGTGCTCATTCTGTGTAATCCTCATAATCCCGGTGGGCGTGTCTGGACGGCGGATGAACTGAGAGAAATAGCTGCCATTTGTTATGACAGTGGTACTTTTGTAATCTCTGATGAGATACATGCTGACTTGACTCTGCCACCTTATAAGCATCATCCGTTTGCTACGGTTTCTGAAGAAGCTGCTGCAAATTCTCTTGTTTTCATGGCTCCCAGCAAAGCATTCAATATGCCGGGGTTGGGCAGTTCGTATGCAATCACTGTTGATAAAGGAATTCGTGAGCGTTTCCAGACATTTATGGAAGCCGGTGAGTTTTCCGAAGGACATTTGCTTGCTTATATCGGTGCGGCAGCGGCTTACATGCATGGTGCAGAATGGCTGGAACAGATGCTCGACTATATAAAAGGAAATATAGACTTTACTGAGAACAATCTGAAAGAATATATTCCGGGCATCAGTATGATACGTCCGCAGGCTTCTTACCTTGTTTTTCTGGATTGTCGTGCTTTAGGGCTGACACAAGAAGCACTGACCCGCCTTTTTGCAGAGAAAGCACACTTGGCTTTGAATGATGGAACTATGTTCGGTGCACCGGGAGAAGGTTTTATGCGATTGAATATCGGTTGTCCGCGTTCGGTGCTGGAGCAGGCTTTGAAGCAACTACGTGATGCGGTTGTACAGTGATTTAGAAAGAAAATTATACCTTTGGTGCCTGTAAAGGGCTATACTATATGAAGAAACTCTTATATCTTTTCATCATAAGTACTATTTTGCTGTGTGCTTGCAGGCATACGGACAATACTACTTTGCTCCGTCAGGCGGATGCAGTGATTTATGGAAATTCGGATAGTGCTATGAAACTCCTGTCATCAATCAAGAATCCGGAGCGGTTGCCGTTTGAGGAAAAGATGTTGTATGGTTGGTTGCGTACGTTTGCACATAATGTGCGAGGGGCTTCCATGGCGGAAGATTCCCTGATTTTGCCGGCATTCAACTATTTTGTAGCCGGCTCGGATACGGTGAAGATGTTGAACTCATACGTCTTGAAATCCCAATACTTATATTGGCAGAAAAAACATGAAGAGGCTATGACTGTACTCGATAGTGGTATTGCAGCAGCTACAGCTTGTAGAGATACTTACCTGATAGTCCATATGCTTTCTTTGAAAGCAAACAAATATGTATACGTTGAGAAGAATTATAAAAAGGCGATAGAAGCCCATCTCAGGGCGATTGCTGTTCGTGAAGATGAAGGGTTGTGTTTTTCTTTAGGTATTGCTATGGGATTGCAGGGAAATGATTCTGCTTCTTACTATATGGATCGGAGTATCGAATTGGTTGGGCAAAAGAAGGATACGGTACGTCTGGTACATTATCTGCGAAACTATGCACAGATGTTGTCTTATATCAGCAACGATTATGAAAAGGCTGTAGCAGTTTCAAAACGTTTGCGGAGCTTGGCACCGGACGGAGGGCAGATTGCCATGACTGATCTGGTGCTGACGGAATGTTTTCTAAAGATGGGAAAGCTGGATTCCGCTCAATATTACCTCGATCAGGGCAGAGCATTGCTTGCCAGCCGGGAGAAACTTCTGAGCACAGAAAATATGATGAATTATTATCAGGGATTGATCGATTATACCCGGCATCGTACGTTTGACTTCCTGAAAGTGATGCGATATAATGATTCTGTTCACAATGCCCTTTATGCCTTGCAAAGTACCATTCAGCGGAAGGACGAAAGCAAAGAGTCACTTTCAAATGCTAACTTGATGCTGACGGTGGAACGGCAAGAAGCCCAACTGACATTATTGGGTTGTCTGCTGTTGTTGGTTGTAGTAGGTGGCGGGGCCTTTTTCTATATCTGGGGGCGTCGTCATCGCTTGATTGAGGCGGAAGAACGTATTGAAACACTGAACCGTCTGCTGGCAGATGCTACAAAAGGGGATGGTGAACAGGGAGTTGCCGGAAATACTGATAAAGAAGTGGAAGATGGACAGTTCTTCCGAAAGATACTTCTGCAACAGTTGGGCATTATACGCTTGGTTGCTACACAACCTACATCTCAAAATCAGGAGTTGCTGCGTCGTATATCCGGTATCACGAACCGCGAGTTGCCAGTAGAAAGTCTTTTAGTGTGGGAGGACCTGTACCCTGTAATCGACCGTATATATGATGGGTTCTATACCCAAATGAACCGGCGTTTCGGTTCTGTGCTTATTGATAAGGAACAGCAGCTTTGTTGTCTGCTTTGCGCAGAATTCTCGACGAAAGAGATTAGTGTTGTGACACAACAAAGTATTCCAACCATTTATCAGCGGAAGACAAATATCCGAAAGAAACTTGGAATGGGAGAGAAGGAGGATATCGTCGGGTTCATTTTAGAAAAATAAGGCTTGTTCTCTCGTCAGCTAATTCATATCGGAAAAGGAAGGAATCAAAGAGTGATAAGGTGGTAGGGTGATAAAGTGGCTGCGCTATATATTGCAGGGATTTGTCAGAATTTATCAATAGCAATATGGGCTTTTGTAACTTTTTGATTATCAGCGTTGTTAAACCATACCCTATTCAGTATACGACTGAACCCTATTAAGTATACGACTGAATGGCATTCACTATACGACTGAATTAGGTTCAGTATACGACTATTTTAGGAATATATATCATTTGTAAATAATATGCACCGCTATCCTGTTTTTTTAGTTCATAACCCATCCTAAATGAACCCTTTCTTCAATGTATATAGATAGTATATAGACCTTAAAAAGGTAAATATAGAGAGTGAAGAATGTAATGCGCTGATAATGAATTGCGTTTATGTCGCTAATATAGAACTTTTATATCCCGATATAGACCGTTTGAGACACGTTTCACCCTTAAATTTGCATCAGGTAAAAACGAAAAGTGAAACATTAAAATCAATCAAACGATGAAAGCAAATTCAATGAAGTCTATCGGGAAAAGACTTACGTCCTTATTCCTTATGTTATGTGTAGCAGTTTCTATTTCTGCTCAAAGTTATCAACTCTCCGGTTGCGTACAAGATGAAAACAATCAGCCGATGGAAGTAGCAAACATCCTTTTAAGACAAGCTAAAGACAGTACATACATTACAGGTATGCTGACGGACGCACAAGGTTGTTTTACTTTTACCCAACCTAAAGGGGAATATCTGTTGCATATCACTTTAATCGGTTGTGAAGACATCTATCTGCCTGTCTCTTTACAGGAAAATAAGAATGTAGGTATGCTCACCCTGAAATCTTCTTCTACCTTTTTAAATGAAGTGACCGTTACGGCAGCCCGTCCGGTAATCAAACGTCTGGTGGACAGAGTGGTTTTTGATACCCACAATTCTATTGCCTCTGCCGGTGGAAATGCACTCGACCTTTTGCGCGAAGTACCTGGTTTGCGTGTGGGGCAGAATAGTATTGATATTATAGGTAAAGGAGGCGTGAAGGTATATATCAACGACCGTGAAACGAAACTTTCCGGTGACGAGCTGATCGACTATCTCCGGTCTTATGACGCTTCACTGATACAGAAAGTAGAAGTGATCACCACTCCACCGTCCAAGTATGATGCAGCAGGTAATGCAGGTATCATCAACATACGCCTGAAATCGCGTCCTAAAGATTACTTGGGAGGTACGGTATCCACTTCTTATAATGTCGGTGAGAAGGAAAATTACGGCTATGGCGGAGTAAACCTGAATATCAGTAAAGGCCGTGTGTCTTCCTTCGTCAATGCAGGTACCACACAAGGTAACTATGAAACACGTGAAGCAAACCGCCGCTATTTCGCCAAGAATACCTGGGATGGACGTACGGATTATAAGAAGTATATGCAGAGCTATTATGGTCAGGCAGGTGTGGACGTTGCTTTGGAGCGTAACTGGACTGTAGGTCTGCAAGCTGTTTATAATTATGGTAATCCTAAAGATGCTAAAGCCGTTTCCGTTACGGAAGTTTATGACGTAGCTACTACCCGCTTGGATTCTCTTCTGTTCTCAGATAGCAAAGAAGGAGGCAAGTCCGACCGTCTTAACTTGAACTTTCATACAGATAAGACTTGGGGTGATAAAGGCAAAAAGATGACTTGGGATGTGGACTACCTGCGTGATAACCGGGATAGTCATATGGGCTTCCTGTCCGAAACTCAGACTCCTGACGGTGTAGCAATACCCGGAACCAATTTCGATTATAGCTATCTGCAAGACCGTAAGGTAGACGTATTCTCTTCTGCACTCGACTTTACACTTCCGTTTGAAAAGTATAAGGTAACTGCAGGTGCTAAGGTCTCTTTCACAAATACCCGCAATCGCATCAATTATGATACTTCGGACCCGACACTGGTGCAGGATGATTACTTCCATTATAAGGAACAGATTTATGCTCTTTATGCCGATTACAATCGTGCGTTCTCCAAACAGTTCTCTATGCAGTTGGGTGTACGTATGGAACACACCCGTACCACCGGTATTTCCGAGTCGGCGAATAAGACAGATAAGCATGATTATACCCGTCTGTTCCCTACGCTCTACTTCTTGTACTCACCTAATGAACTGAATGCATTGAATCTTAGTTTATCCAACCGTATTTCACGCCCTTCGCAGAATATGGTGAATCCGTTCCCGTTCTATCAGAATAAGTACACTTATGCTTGTGGAAAGGAAGATTTGAAACCGAGTTATACATATAATGCCGAATTGGGATATACATTTAAGAACAATCTTAATTTTTCCGCTTTCTATTCTTATTCGGACGATGTATTCTTCCAGGTGGTAGGTTTGGATCCGGAAACAAATGTTAGTTCTTTCCTATGGGATAACTTTATGGAGACGCACTCCTTTGGATTAAATAATTCATATACATTCCGTACAGGGTGGATGCAGGCTTATGTACAGCACGGGGTAAACTATAGTCGTACGACTTCCAGTGCCGCTTCCACATCTGCCGAAGAGAAAGGATGGGCCTATAATGCCAGTCTGCGTAATACGTTCTTCCTCAATGCGAAGAAGACATTCATTGGAACACTTTCCGGTTGGTTCACTTCACGCCAATACAGTGGAGTTTATCTGATAAAGCCTAATTACGGTATCAGTGCAGGTTTGCTTTATCGTATGCTGGATAATAAACTCAGTCTTAGCCTGAATGTGAATAATATCCTGATCAGCCATTCGAAACTTGAGACGGTATCCAACGGTGTCCGGATGACGACGGATAATCAGTTCGCCTTTACCGGTTTCCGCATCGGTGTCTCCTACACATTTGGTGGAGATATCCGCAGCAAAGGGCAACGTAATAGTAACTCGGATATTCAGAATAGATTATAAGTATTGCTTTCATCGTTTTTACCTACTTGAAAGCACTCCTGTAATGGGAGACAGGCGGCTTGTCGATATGAAACGGAGGTTTCAATCGGGAAGCCGTCTTTTTGTATAAATGCGGTTGGACAGGTGGTTTTCGCCGTTTTATAGCATCAGTCCCCCTTTTCTATCAGTTTTTCCCCCTCTTTTTACTATGGATTCCTCACTTTTGCATCACATGAACCAATCTAAAAAGAGAGTATATATGAAAAACAGAATGAAAAACAGAATGAGCGGGGCGTACATTATATGTTTCTTATGTCTGGCTTTATTCCTGCTTCCAATCATACCGGCAGGAGCGAGTATCCTGCCTGATGACGAACAAACGGAAACAACAAAGGAATTGATAGCCTTTCCCGGTGCCGAAGGCTTCGGGCGGAATACAACAGGTGGCCGTGGAGGCAAAGTCTATCATGTAACGACTTTGGAAGATGGTCTGCAGGAAGGGACATTACGCTACGCCCTTTCACAGGAGGGAGCACGTACGGTTGTCTTTGATGTAGCCGGAACGATCTTCCTGGATAAACGCCTTGATATCACTAATGGAGATTTAACCATTGCCGGGCAGAGTGCGCCGGGACAAGGTGTCTGTATAGCACGTTATCCGGTGACTATCAATGCTGATAATGTAATAGTCCGCTATCTGCGCTTTCGTGTAGGCAATGAAGGAGGTGGAGAACCTGACGGACTTGGAAGTACGGATTGCAGGAATCTAATCATTGACCATTGCTCTATCAGTTGGTCGGTAGATGAATGTTGTTCCATATATGGTGGTGAGAATCTGACTGTTCAATGGTGCTTGGTTTCCGAAAGTCTTCGCACGGCAGGTCATGCCAAAGGTAAACATGGATATGGAGCCATCTGGGGAGGGGCAAAAGCTTCTTTTCATCATAATCTGCTGGCACACCACGAGAGCCGTGTACCCCGTCTGGGACCTCGTCCTTTTACTCAGGAACGCGAACACATGGATATGAGGAATAACGTGTTCTACAACTGGGCCGGAAACGGTTGCTATGGCGGAGAAGGCATGTATATCAATATTGTGAACAATTATTATAAACCGGGACCGGCTACACCGAAAAACAGCCCTGTCCGCTATCGTATTGCCGCCATAGGAGTACGTACAAAGAAGTATTGCACGAATGCGGACGGCACACCCAATGCCTGGAAACCGATGGAACACGTATGGGGGAAACTCTATGTAGACGGTAATGTTATCGAAGGAAATGAGGAAGTAACCCAAGATAACTGGACCAAAGGAATTTACGGACAAATTAATAATGCTTCTTGTGACAATACATTCACAAAGAAGGTGAAAAAGGAAATGCGTCTGTCCGAACCTCTGGATGCAGGTATTATCACTACTCATAGTGCAAAACAAGCTTATGAACTCGTATTGGACCAAGCCGGATGCTCCAGGCAACGGGATGCCATTGATATACGTGTGATAGAAGAAACCAGAAACGGTACGGCTACCTATATCGGTAGTGTGACAAAAGGAGCGGAAAGTGTTCCCGGCCTGATAGACTTGCCGGCAGATGTGAAACCGGAAGGAGCCACCAGCCCCTGGCCTGCATTGAGCGATGGCGGCATTACAGCCGATGAACTGCGGGATGCTGATGGCGATGGCATACCCGATGTCTGGGAAACGGCCCATGGACTGAATCCGGAAGAGGTTTCCGACGGCATTGCCACTACATTGAGTAAAGAAGGTTATACCAATCTGGAAGTTTATCTGAACGGTCTGGTAAAGTAAAATTCAAACCAATTATTAAATATATTAAGTATGAAGAAGATAATTCTTACAGCATTATTTATGGGCATTTTATTAGGAGGTCATGCCCGGAATACTGCATCGCCATTTCAGGCTGTAGTGGCCCAGGATGGTAGTGGTGACTACACAAGCATTCAGGCTGCTATTGATGCAGTACCCGACAACCGGCAAGAGCCGTGGTTGATTTTCGTAAAGAACGGTTCGTACAGGGAACACGTGGTAATACCCGAAACCAAAACGTATGTCCACCTAATCGGTCAGGACAAGGATAAAACCATCATTCATCATCTCCTGAATGTAGGTGGAAAGCCTGAAGAAGGTACAGAACCGGCAAAGACGGCTTTTTGGAAACATTCGGTTCATAATCCTTCTTCCGAAGTCTATAAGTTTGAGGGGAGCGTTGTTAAGGTGAAAGCCGATCATTTCTATACTGAGAATATCTCTTATGTGAACGATTGGGGGGTAGAGAGCCAGAATGGTCCACAGGCATTGGCTATGAGCAGCCAGGCAGATTGTGCAGCGTTCAATAACTGCATTTTCCGTTCTTTTCAGGACACCTGGATGACTTCTACCAATGATTCTCACCGCCACTATGTGAAAGACTGCTGGATTGAAGGTGCAGTCGATTACTTTTATGGCGGGGGAGATGCTTTACTTGAAAACTGTACATTATATAATGTACGTAGCGGTTCTGTAATTGTCGCTCCTTGTCATAAGGATGCAAAGTTCGGATATATTTTCCGTGATTGCATTGTGGATGGCAATGCCTCTGCTGCCGACGGTAAACAGAAGTTGGGACGTCCTTGGCACAACTCGCCGCGTGCTGTCTATATACATACCACTATGCGTATTCCCCTTGCTCCCGAGGGTTGGACCAATATGGGAGCTATTCCCGGACTATTTGCAGAGTATGATAGTCGTGATGCCGAAGGTAATGTACTCGACTTGAGCCTACGCAAAACAGAATATGACGGACGTGGACCGAATAACCCGCCGAAAGGCTCTTGTCGTGCTACCGTTACCAAAGAGGAGGCGGATAGCTATGTATACGAACGTATCATTCCGGGTAATGACGGATGGGATCCTCGTACAATGATGGAAAAACTACCGGCTCCGCAGAATCTGAAAAAACAAGGAACGAAGATTACTTGGAAAGCTGTATCCGATGCTGCCGGTTATATCATTTTCGACAATGACCAGGTAGTAGGTTTTGCCCAAAAGCCGGTTTTCGAAACAGGATCCGTGATGAAAGGAAATTTAAAAGTACGTGCAGTCAATCGTTATGGTTCATTAGGACTTGAGAGTGCTCTTTAAGTTAATGAATTGTAATGGCACTATAACACATTGACATTTTTTGCATGTGGGATCCCGGGCTTGTGAAAGTCTGGGATTTTTTGTGTAACCCCCTTGTATTTATTGGTATAACAGATATTTTCCTCTTTTTCCGATAGTTTTTACTCCTCTCTCCACCTGCAAATTATCACTTTTGCAACAGGAAAAAATATGTGAAACTAAATCCTTTATTAATGTGAAACAAAAATCTGTAGAAATGAAAAACAAGTGTTTTGTATGGCTAATGGCTATACTGCTAATGGTTCCTATCGGACTGTCTGCACAAGAGATTACTGTTAAAGGTAATGTGACAGACTCCACGGGAGAAGGTGTTATCGGTGCATCCGTTGTAGAAAAGGGTAATGCCGGTAACGGAACAATTACCGATATAAACGGTGATTTTACTCTGAAGGTCAGTGGCAAAGGTAAGAAACTGGTTGTCTCATATATAGGTATGCAGACCCAGGAGATAGATGCCATTGCCGGGAAGATACTGAGTATTAAGCTTCAGGACGACTCTAAGATGTTGGATGAAGTAGTTGTTGTAGGTTACGGTACGATGAAGAAGAAAGACCTGACAGGTTCTGTTTCTTCTATGAACGACAAGGTACTGAAAGATATCCCTGTAACTTCTGCTTTGCAGGCTATGAGCGGACATCTGGCAGGTGTGAACGTAACGGTAACGGATGGTTCTCCCGATGCTGAAATCAAAGTACGTGTACGTGGTGGTGGTTCTATTACTCAGGATAATTCTCCGCTTTATATCGTAGATGGTTTTATCGTGAAGAATATTAATGATATTCCTCCCGGTGATATTCAGGATATCAGTGTATTGAAAGATGCTTCTTCTACGGCAATCTATGGTGCCAAGGGTGCTAATGGTGTGGTTCTGGTGACTACTAAGAGTGGCAAAGCCGGTAAGACAGTGGTAGATGTGAACTCTTATGTTGGTATAAAGAAGACTTATAATCTGACGGATGTCCTTTCTCCTTATGAATATGTATATTATCAGAAGGAAATCGATTCGAGCCCGAATGTATCCAGTGCAGGCTTCTATAGCATGTATGGTATGTGGGATGATATAGACCTTTACAAATACCGTGAAGGTATCGACTGGCAGGATCAGCTTTACGGCAATACCGGCGTACAGAAGAATTTCAATGTATCGCTTTCGGGGGGTACGGAAACCATGCGCTACAATATCAGTTATACACGTGATGATGAAGATTACATCATGTTGAACTCTAACTATGTACGTGATAACTTCAACATTAAGCTGAATAAATCTTTTGGTAAAGTCATTGATCTGGACGTTACAGCCCGTACCACGAATACGGTAATTGATGGTCCCGATGTTTCCGGTGGCCGTAAGCTCCGTGATGGTGTCAAGTATGCTCCGATAAAGAGTATAACTACTTTGTCTATGGAGAATCTGGTGGGTACCAGCGAGGAACTTGACTGGGCAGAATCTGCCAGTATGTTGAATGACCCGATTTACAACATTACCAATGAGTTTAAGAAACAGTACTCATTTGTTAATTCTTATAATGTCGGTTTGACATTCCATATCATCAAAGGTTTGGATTATCGCGTTCAGGGTAGTTACTCTTACGAGAAAGCACATACGGATAATATCTGGTTGAAGAAGACCGGTGAATCTAATGCTAATGGTGGACAGCCCGTTGCCAAACGTGAATATACTGATGGTTACCGTTTCACGATACAGAATCATCTGACGTATGACTTTACGGTTGCAAAAGATCACCGCTTCAATATTATGGTGGGACAGGAAATTTTCTCTGGTAAATCTGACAAGATGACCCTGCAATCCAAATTCTTCCCGAAAGACTTTACAGCAGAACAAGTATTGGCTATGTGGAATTATGGTGAACCATTGCCTACTTATAATGATATAGGTGAGCCGTCACGTACCTCTTCTTTCTTCGGTCGTCTGAACTATACGTTGAAAGACCGTTACTATCTGACTTTCACAGCTCGTGAAGATGGTACAAACGTATTTGCTCCGGGCAAACAATGGGGGTTCTTCCCTGCCGGTGCTTTGGCATGGCGTCTGTCTGAGGAGCCTTTTATGGAAGCTACTAAAAGTTGGCTTTCCAATGCTAAGCTTCGTTTAAGTTACGGACAAGTAGGTAATGCACGTGTAGGTTCTTACTGGCGTCAGCAATACAGTTTCGAAAGCTCTGCAAACAGACTCTACTATATCGGTGAGAAAGTGCAAAGTGGTTTGAAACCAACCAATACACTCCGTAACGAGAACCTGACTTGGGAAACCAAGACTTCTGCCAACATCGGTTTGGACCTGGGTTTCTTTAATGATAAAGTGAATGTGGTAATCGATGCTTATAAAGATGTAACTAAGGACTTGATTCTGGCTGTGGATATCCCGACTCATTCCGGTTACGGTACTCAATACCGCAACTTGGGACAGACTACTAACAAAGGTGTGGAGTTGACAGCCAACTGGTATGCCGTTGAAACTAAGGACTTCAACTTGTCATTGGGTTTCAATATCTCTTTCAACCGCAATACTGTTGACAAACTGGATGGTTCCGACTCTATGATTGCTACTTCCGGTTGGGGAGTAAGTATCGGTTCGGATGATTATCGTGCCATTGTAGGTAAATCCATTGGTCAGATCTATGGTTACAAACAAGATGGTTTCTATTCTTTCGATGACTTTACTTTTAACGAAGAAACGAAACGTTGGATCATTAAACCGGGTGTAGCCGATTGTAGTGATATTATTGCAACCAGCGGTAACTGGTTTGGTCCCGGACACATGAAACTGAAGAAATTGACGGATGATGGCTCTGATAAAGTCACTACGAATGACCGTACCGTGATTGGTAATGCCATGCCGAAACATACCGGTGGTTTCAATATCAATGCGGACTATAAAGGCATCGATTTTGGTGTACAGTTCAACTGGAGTTATGGTAATGATATCCTGAATGCCAATAAAATAGATAATACTACGTATGCAGGTTCCAAAAAGTATCAGAATCTGAGTAGCGATATGGCTTTGGGTAAGCGCTTTACCACTATCGATCCTGAAACCGGCTACAATATCATGTATGGTGAATATGCGAATCCGGCACGTTTGCAGGAAATCAACCAGAATGCTACGATCTGGCATCCGTTGATGAACTCCACGGTCATGACGGACTATGCTATCGAAGACGGTTCATTCCTTCGCCTGAGTAATCTTACCATCGGTTATACTTTACCGAAGGCTTGGACTAAGAAATTCCTGGTTGAGAAGTTGCGTGTGTACTTCACTGGTTACAACCTGCATTGCTGGACAAAGTATTCCGGACAAGATCCTGAGGTAGATACCCGCCGTAGCACTCCATTGACTCCGGGTGTTGACTACTCTGCTTACCCGAAAGCTCATTCATTCTTATTTGGTATTAACCTGACACTCTAAAAAAACTAATGATCATGAAGAAATTATATATATTAACTTTGGCAGCTGCCATGCTGATCACTACTTCATGTGATGATTTCCTGGCAACTGACACCCCCTCCAAACAAAGTAACACAAATGTGTTCAATACCGAGGCTATGGCCGAGGCTGCCCTGATGGGAGTTTATGCTACTATGTCCGATACGTATGTTTATGGACAGAAAATATCTGTGAACTGGCAGAATATCAGTGATACGGAGACTTGTAATCTTTATCTGACTAACTATAAAGAAGTAAACAGCGACTATGGTCAGAACCACTATTATGGTAATTCCGGTAACTCTACCACTCGTTGGAATAATATCTTCCGTTTTGCAGAACTTGCTTCCGCTGCCGTAGAAGGAATGCGTGAAGGTGAATTACTGAAGACAAACCCGACTGTCGGCAAGCCGTTACTGGGTGAAGCTTTGACTCTGAGAGCATTGGCTTATTTTGAATTGGTGCGTATCTATGGAGATATTCCTTATAAGAAAACAACTTCCAATTCTGACCTTTCCAATGTATATATCGGTAAGATCGACCGTGATACTGTATACTCCGATCTTGTGAAGAACTTGCAGGAAGCCATCGAATATCTGCCTTGGTTAGGTAGTGGCAAAGCTTCTACTGCGGAACGTATCAGCAAAGGTTTTGCTAAAGGCCTGTTGGCACGCGTGGCCTTGTTCGCAGGTGGCTGGTCACTGCGTGATGGTAATCAATTCCCGGATATGCAGCTGGAGAAACATCCTACCATCCCCGAAATGAACGGATATTATGTAGGTCGCGTGAAGAACTACAAAGAGTATTATGAAATAGCAGCCAAACAGTGTGCTGAAATCCTGGGTGATCCTGAGAATCCGCATCAATTGGACCCTGACTTTGAGAATATCTGGAAAACAGTAAATCATCTGGATCAGAATCCTTATAATGAAAACCTTTATGAAGTTGGTTTAGGTGTAGGTAATACCGGTGACGTGGGTACTCTGATGGGTTGGGAAGTTCAACAAGGTTCTATGTATGGACAGCAAGGTATGGGTAGTAGCTATGTAACTTCTACAATTTATTACTTCTATTCTTTCGGCAAGACGGATAAACGCCGTGACGTAACGTTGACTTTCGGTCGCTGGCGTAAAGAGAATTATGAGGATCTCAGTCTGAATGCTACGAATGTGCACTATGCTAAATGGCGTATGTACTGGACCAGCGAAACCTATCGTGCGCTCCACTTGGCTGCTGCCGGTCGTGTGGCTACCGGTATCAACTGGATTGTAATGCGTTATTCGGATATTTATCTGATGTTTGCTGAGGCTATGAATGAGCTTTACGGACCGGATCATCAGAATACAACGGCAGGTATGACTGCCCGTCAGGCTCTGGAAAAAGTACGTGAACGTGCATTTGGTTCCGGTTCTTCTGAAATTGCGAAGTATGATTCTGACTTCTTCAATGCTATTGTGAATGAACGTGCCTGGGAATTTGGTGGTGAAGGTGTACGTAAAATGGACCTGATTCGTTGGGGACTGCTGGATAATAAGATTGAAGCTATGAAAGAAAGTCTTTGCCTGATGCTTGATAACCAACATCCGGTGACCATCTTTGATAAGACTTATCAGCCTTCGGATTTCCCGACTGTATTGTACTATAAGATGCGGACAGATGATAAGCTGTATGTGGATTATTCATCACCTAATTATTATCAGGAACTGGGTACGGCTCCTGCAGGTTATGAAAAGATAGACTGGTTCCCGAAAACTTATGCGAAACCTGAAACCGGGTCAGGTACTACTTATCGTGACGAACTTGCCAAAATTCTGGTAATGGCCACCGGTATCAATGCATCTTACGACTATAGTGCATTACTTGGAAAACTGAAGAATGGTGGTGAGATTGGTGATATGTTGAAACAATATCCTATTGGCAATGGGACATGTAACTATCGTCATCCTTATGCTATCTATGATACGGATATTTATCAATCCAAGGGTTTTTTGGTAAATTCCTATGGTTATTAATAAACGGACAACAGAATTAAAAAATGAAGATTATGAAACTTAAAAGCATATTCGCATCCCTTGTCATGGCAGCCGCACTCTTTTCTTCGTGCGACCGTGACGTAAACGATTGGGAAGTGGCTACCGGTGAGAACCGTTTGTTTAAGCCTTTGATTTTCGAGGCAAGTACGTTGAAGCCTACTTCCATTCAGATTAAACACACCAGAGTGGTTGACGCAGCCAACTATGTATTTGAATTCAGTAAAGATGCCGACTTTGCAAATGTAGATAGAACAGTTGTTATTCTGGCAGATACCCTGACTCCATTTGCTGATTCAAATACGGCCATGAAGGTGGAATACCGTACTTGGTTTGAGGGATTTGACGGTACTACTAATTACTGGGTACGTATGCATGCTGAGAATGCAGATGCATCATTAAAATCAAAATCAAGTTCATTTACGTTTACCACTCCGGCCGAACAGATATTCAGAGGGTGCAGACCAACTGTTAATAGTCTGACTATGCTTTGGGAGCAGACAGAGCGAGTAACTAATCTTGTGCTGATGGATGCAGATAGTACGGTAATTGATAATCATGTACTGACTGCAACTGAAATACAGAATGCAACTGCTACTTTTGAAAATCTTGATATGGGAGTTCCTTATATTGTACAGATATTCTATAATGAAGTGTTGCGTGGAACGATGGATGTGAAAACTTCTGGTTTTATAGGTAGCGTTGTTCTTAATATTCCTGGTCATATTGCAGTGGAAAATATCAATGAGTTCCTTGTAGAGTATGCAGGAAAAGGTTACAAGAAGGCTACGATTAATTTTGCAGCTGGTTTGGAATGGAATTTGGAAGGTACAATTACGATTCCGACCGGAATGGAGTATGTTAGTTTTGTTGGTTCAGAGAACTCTAATGGTAAGCTGTCCCAATTGAACAAAGTTTATTTTGCCATCGAAAGCGAAGTGAAAGATGTTAACTTCGAATACCTCAGCATGAACTCCGATGGTGGATTTATGTTCCAGGTAGGTGCGCAGAAGTTCCACGATATTACTTTTGAAGGCTGTGAAGTGAAAAAGGTAAATTCAGCTGTTCGTCTTCATAGTGGTGCAGAAGGTAATAGTGTCAACTTCAATAACTGTTGGGTATCGAACACTGGTGGCTGGAGTTTCCTCAACGTAGGTTCAGGCTGTACAATTCCTGCTATCAATGTTACGAATAGTACATTGACTGAATTCAATACCCGTATTGCCGATATACGTGTGAAGACTGATATCAAATTCAAGAATGTGACTTTGGTAAATATAGCAGAGAAGATGACTCACCTTTGGTTACTTGACAACAACTCCAAACCGACTGTGACTATTGAAAACTGTATTTTTGCCGGTCCTAATGGTGGTCAGAAGCTACACTCTACGAATGGTAATTATAGCAATGTTACTATTTCCTATGGTGGCTCTTACAAGACCAATGATTTAATAGAAGATTCTCGTCCGCTGGATGATATTACGGTTGTAAACCTGGATATCTATGGCTTGTTTGTGGATCCTGCCAATGGCGATTTCCACATCAAACAAGGTGCTGGATTTGCAGGAACCGGAGTAGCGGGAGACCCGAGATGGTTTTAATAAGTAGGTATTAGATTCAGGATAAGATTCTCTCAAAAAGGAAGAGGTTGTGTCAAAACTCTGGCACAACCTTTTTCTATAATTTATAGTCCTGTTATCTTTTCTTTTGGCTATGCCGCTTTTTTCTCATTCATTTGGTAACAAGTTGCTATATTCCCGTTGTATCGG
>ERZ773183.52-NODE-52-length-141555-cov-6.231357_pt1 | contig 141555 bp, 135 predicted proteins | sample MGYA00580532_ERZ773183 | MGnify/ENA primary metagenome ERZ773183 (study PRJEB29015, sample SAMEA2737791) | human gut metagenome | biome: human gut; feature: human-associated habitat; material: faeces | place: China | collected 2012 ...
ATTTCAAATAGCAATACCAGATGAATATAAGGAAAAGTAAAATTTCAGTTTTGTGTTGAATCTCTAAGCAAAATAGCTTATAATTTGACATGCTACATATAGTTATTATCCACAGTTATCGAGTAGGTGTTATCAATGCCGATAACAAAATGATAACATTAGCTCGTATAGGCAGGATAATATGGATATATCAAATAATCAAAAGAACGAGAAACATTACAGAGAATAATTCCTAAACAAAAAGCGTTAGTCTTTGTAGAGTTTGAGTAGTAAACAGAGCTTCATAAATGGCGTAAACAAGCCATTTATGGGGCTTTTTCTTTTATCGTGATACCTATATGATACCTGTTTTGATAGTACCACAGATATTAATGTGTACTAAACAGAAGTGTCATAGGTATTCTCAATTATCACATTTCTTTTTATTTTCAAAAATTATCCCAATTATATGAAGCACCAAAAATTGGTGCAAATTAGTGAAAATACACCAGTGGTGTCTCTTCCGTAAAAATATGGTTTGCGGTAGACTTTATAACGCAGAAATAAAAAGTCCGTCAGAGAATATGTTTTGACGAAAAAAGTCCATGAGAGAATATTTAGCAAATTCATGCTTTGAATTAGAATGAGTGATGTAATCAAGAGACAGGGATGCTGCTATATTTGTAAAAAACCGCTATTGTACCCTTATCTGAGAAAAAGGGTCGGGTTTGTCCCTTTTAAAATTTAAGACAAGAAAATACAATAGTTGCAACGAGTTATATAGAAGTTGTAGCTGCCAATACAAGTGCTTGATACATACCGGCAATTGCCGGGGAGAGGAGGTGAATGCACCATGGAAAAGTTATATTACACAGCAAAAGAGGTTGCTGAGATGCTTGATGTATCGGTATCTCATGCATACAAAGTAATAAGAGAAGCTAACAGGGAATTATCTTCTAACGGCTTCTATGTCAGAGCCGGCAGAGTCAGCCGTAAGTATCTTGACAGTAAAGTATATGACTTATGTGATAAGACAGCATAAGGGAAAGGAGTAGTTGTATGGCAGCATACAAGGATGAGGCGAGGGGGACATGGTATGTCTCCTTCCACTACAACGATTGGACAGGTAAAAACAAAAGAAAGCTAAAGCGTGGCTTTCGGACGAGAAAGGAGGCATTGGAATACGAGCAGAAGTTTCTGCTGCAGCAGGCAACAAATCTGGATATGAGGTTTGAAGATTTCTACAAGCTGTATGAGGAAGATTTAAAGCCTAAGCTGAAGCTTAACACATGGCGTACAAAGGATGTCATTTTTCAGAAGAAGCTGATTCCATATTTCAAGGACAAGAAGATGAATGAAATCAGTCCTGCGGATATTATTAAATGGCAGAATGAGATGATCAAGAAGAGACAGGCAGATGGTAAGCCCTATAAGCCGACTTATCTGAAAACAATGCAGTCAGAGCTGTCAGCCATATTTAATCATGCGGTACGCTTTTACAATCTGAGAGAAAATCCTGTAAAAAAGGCTGGAACGATTGGTAAAGGTAAAGCTGATGAGATGGATTTCTGGACAAAAGAAGAATATCTCAAGTTCATAGAATGTGTTAAAGACAAGCCAATATCTTATTATGCGTTCCAGATTCTTTACTGGTGCGGAATAAGGGAAGGTGAACTGCTTGCTCTGACACCGGCAGATATTGATTTTGAGAATAAGAAACTTCATATCACAAAGTCTTATCAGTATATCAATGGTGAAGATATCATCACAGATCCTAAGACGGAAAAGAGCAGAAGGGATGTTGTAATTCCTGATTTTCTGGTAGAAGAGTTAAGACAGTTTATCGGAATGCTGTATGGATATGGAAGAGATGACAGAATATTTCAGATTACAAAATCTTATCTGCATCACGAGATGAGCAGAGGAGCTAAAGCGGCTGGAGTAAAGAGAATAAGAATTCATGATCTCAGGCACTCGCACATTTCTTTACTTATTCGCCTGGGTTTTTCAGCGGTAGCCATTGGAAACAGGGTTGGACATGAGAGCCAGACAATAACATTTCATTATGCACATATGTTTCCGACAGAGCAGATTGAGATGGCTGATAAGCTTAATGAGGAATTTGTGCCGGGGACAGGGAATGGAGGTGATGTTCAGTGAGTGGAGTTCATAAGAATCCGACAATCAGTTTTCGCATATCAGACTATGAAAGGCGTGAAATTGAAGCAAGAATCAAGGCAAGTGGAATGATGAAGAAAACATTTTTTACAAGATGCTGTATCTATGGTCGAATCTGTGTTGTAGGTAAGAAAGAAACAGTATATATGCTGGTGCAGACGCTTGAGAAGATGCAGGCAGATATTAACAAAATGTATTATGAAATCATAGAAACAGGGCGGATAAAAGAAAAAGAATCACCGATTGATGGTGAAGCTTATACAGATATTGAAGAATTGCAGCATGACTATCTTGCTATGATAAAAGCAGTTGTGGATATGCTGGATGGAGCAAAATACCTCTGGCAGAAATAGTGGCTTTCCTGACGGCAATCGGGAAAGCCACGGCAGATAACAAAAGCTGGCTTCTGTTACCAAAACACCAATTAAAGTATAACAGCAGCCCACTTTTGAGACAATGATTATTTACGAAAGTGAGGCAGACAGTGGAAACAAATACAGAATTAAAAATGATACACCTCTCTGAGGTTGAATCACAGCAGATTAAATGGCTGTGGTATCCATTTATCCCTTATGGAAAGCTGTCAATAGTGCAGGGAGACCCCGGTGATGGAAAATCTACGCTGATACTTAATATTGCAGCAAAGCTGTCAAGGGGAGAATGTATAGATGAAAATATGAATATTACTGAGCCTGTAAATGTAATATATCAAACGGCAGAAGACGGACTTGCAGATACAGTCAAGCCAAGACTTGAAGCAGCAAATGCAGACTGTAGCAGAATATCAATCATAGATGAGTCTGATAAGAGTGTTAGTATGACGGATGACAGGATAGAGGAAGCCATAAAAAGAGAAAATGCGAAATTGTGTATATTTGATCCGATACAGGCTTATCTTGGCGGTGATACTGATATGAACCGGGCAAATGAAGCCAGAGAAATGACGAAGAAGCTGGGCAGTATTGCTGAAAGAACTGGCTGTGCCATTGTTCTTATCGGTCATATGAATAAAGGCTCAGGAGCAAAGGCTGCTTACAGGGGAATGGGGTCCATTGATTTCTTTGCTGTGGCAAGGAGTGTAATGCTTGTCGGCAGAATAGAAGGGCAGAGTAATCTCAGGGCAATGATACAGATAAAGAATAATCTTGCAGCATTTGGTCATCCAAAAGCATTTGAATTGGCAGAGGACGGATTTCATTGGTTAGGTGATTATGAAATTACTGCTGATGAAGTACTGGGCGGTATGGTGCCAAAGGCAAGTAAACTTGAGATGGCAAAGCAATTTTTAAGAGAACAGGCAGAAAGAACACAGAAAATTTTAAGTACAGAGATTATAGAACTTGCAGCACAGGAAGGAATATCGAAAAGAACACTTGAGACAGCAAAGAAGGAACTTAAGATAAAGGCTGAGCGTTGCAATAATAACTGGTACTGGAATTTGCGAGCATAAAAATCTAACATCGCAACATTGCAAAGTGTCAGGTTTTGCAATCTTGAAGCTTGCAAGGTTGCAAAATATATAGACCTTGCGATGTTGCGGTCTTGAAAAGAAAGGACAATGACTATGACATTATTTGAAGAATTAGGTGTTGAATATAAAGAAGTGGATGGAATTTTATATCCTCTTTTATCTGTTGATGAAACAGAATACAATCTTGCGGATATTGGAAAATATGGTCGGCTGTGGCTTAGGTATATGGAAGAAAATGAACCTTCTGAGTATCGTCATATGGCAAGAATGGGACAGCTCAGAAAGCAGGCAGAAGCAATAAATGAAGAAGCTTATGAACGATTGGACAATATTGAAGAGACTTGGTTGAAAAAGCATATGACGGGTAAAAAGAAAACATTTATGGAGCAGCTGTATTTGCGGAATCAGGCGAGAGCGATTGCAGAGGAAATCGTGATAAATGAGATTGTGTTTAAGTGCAGATGAGGTTTAAAAGGCTGATGACAAAACCCTCGGAGAGCCCCCACAGTTTTGTCAGTATGACGAAACTGCTAGGGGGTTATCATCTATGGCAGAGCCAAGATGATAACTGCACTTCTCCGACAGAAAAATACGAATAAGAAAGGACAAATGCCTATGGGAAATGTATCATACTCTGCTCATATAAGCAATGGCAAGAGTGCAATAACAAGTAAAAAAGCACTTGCAGGAGTTGCAAAGCATAACCTGCGTAAATATAAATCTGCAGATTACAGCTCAGATAATATCAGGCTGATTTATGGAACAACGGATTTGTTTCAGGATGTTAAGCGGGTATATCACAGAGAATTTGATGATGCGGTAATGGAATATAACAGCAGGCAGAAAAGAGAAGACAGAAAGATAAAGGACTACTTTGAACATGTTGCAGGTCTTAATCAGGATATGGCGGTAGAGATTATTTTTCAATGCGGGGACAAGAAATATTGGGACGAGCATTGGAAAAACAAAAATTATATGTCTGAGGTATTTGATTATATTCTTGAATGCCTGCAAAAGCTACTGCCAGAGTTCAAGATTGCAAATGCGGTCATACACTTTGATGAAGCTAGCCCGCATATGCATGTGGTAGGCATTCCGGTATGGGAAGGAGCAAAGCGTGGCTTATCTAAGAAAGTATCAAAAAGAAATGTATTTACACCACAAACATTATCTGTGATTCTTCAAGATAAATTGAGAGCGGAGGCAAGTTATGGATTTGAATGTTATTTCAAGGAACAGCTGGCAGAGAAGAAAAAGGGGCGCAATCATGATTTGCCAGTAACAGAATATAAGGTAGCACAGGAAAGGAAGAAACTTGCGGATATAAAGCAGCAGAACAATGAAGAGCAGGAGAAAAACACTAAACTGAGAAGCAATAACGCAAGCATATCATATCAGATTGCTACACAGGAACAACGCCATAGTAGAAATCTGGATGTTATAGCTGCTGATGAGGACAGGCTGGAGACAGTCAGAAGTAGTATTAATGCAGCGGAAAAGGAATATGCAAAATATGCGGATATGATTACGAATAAAAAGAATAATCTGGAACAGCTTTCTTCTAAGGAAAGTGAACTGATTGAAAGAACAAAAATTGCAGAGAACGTATATGATATGTTCCGACAGGATGGAACTGATGATGTCAGGGAGAAGCTTATTGATGTAATGTATGAGAACCAGAAGCTTAGAGAGGAAAATACTACATTAAAGGAACTGTTGGAGAAGGCGTATGAGTTTATGAAGCAGTTTGTAATTGATGGGGTTAATCTGTTGGAGAGGTTTCTGGAGAGTGTGGGGAAGATGGTTGTAAAGAATAAAAATAAGTGAAACAGATAATAAAAAAATGATATTTTAAAATCTAAATATATGTGATATAATTAATGCATCGCTTAGAGCTTGAAAATACAGGAGACCAGTTAAATGGGTATTAAATTATTATTGAATGATTATTATGATTTACTTAAATTAATGCATGATAATGAAGCTATTATATTAGATGAAAAGGTGATACCTTTGACACAGCAACAGATAGCAACGACATTAAATTACAGTAAGATGAAAGTTAATAGCATGTTTGGTGTGCTTCAAAAAGAAGGTTTTGTTGAACAAAAAACACGGGGCAAGTACGTTTTAACGGACACTGCGGAGAGTATAATAAAAACAATAGAAAAACTATCTGATTGACGAGTTAGTAAAAACAGGAGGACAAGATGGATTTAGATAGATTGAAGGATTTGATAAAGAAATATCGCGAAAATATGAAATATTATCACGATACAAAAAATGCCTATAATGAAACCGAATGTAGAGATGAATATATAAATCCATTGTTGGAGTGCTTTGGGTGGGATGTACAAAATGTACAAGGAAAATTACCTCAATATAAAGAGGTGGTTGTGGAAAGATTTTCTAATTATTCTGAAAGACCAGATTATACATTAACATTGAATGGAGTATCTAAATTATTTGTAGAAGCCAAAAAACCGAGTGTGGATATAGTTGTGGAAACAGAACCTGCTATTCAGGCAAGAAAATATGGTTGGAATGCAAATCATGCTATGGTGATACTAACAAATTTTGAAGATATGCTGATATATGATACAACAATAAAACCAGCACCTGGGGATAATGCAAGAACAGCTTTGTACCGAAAATATTATTTTGAAGAATACGCTAAAAAATTTGATGAGATCAATGCACTCGTTTCTAAAGAAAGTGTCTATAGTGGAGCATATGATGATTTTGTAGCCAAGAATTTTCAAGAAAGTGAAAAATATCATACAAAGATCGATAACATTTTTTTAGAGCAGATTAATTCGTGGCGGTTAGAGATAGGAAGGTATTTGTATTCTAATAATGTTAGGTATCATGATGAACGTGTATTAAACGATGTGGTTCAGGAATTTATCAATCAGATTATTTTTTTACGTATATGTGAAGATAGAAAACTCCCGCTGTACAAGAAATTATATGAAATGACAAGCGATAAAACAGAGCTACAGAGGATATTAACAGAAACATTTAGGGAAGCTGATAAAAAGTATAATTCAGGCCTTTTTAAGGGAGAAAATCCTATATTCGACCTAAGCGCAGATGTTATATTTGATATGATTGAAATGTTATATTATCCTAAGACACCATACTTATTTAACATAATAGAACCAAGTGTTTTAGGAAAAATATATGAATCATTTTTGGCTGAAAGTTTAACAATATCTGGCGGAGAGGTTTTATTAGCTAAGAAAAATGAATATAAAAATAGATCTGTTGTTAGTACCCCAGTTGAAATTGTTAAATATATGGTAAAAAATACCTTAGATCCAATATGTAAAGGAAAGAGTCCAAAAGATATTGCTGAACTAAGAATAGCAGATATTGCGTGTGGTTCAGGTGTCTTTTTAGAAGAGGCATACCAGTTTATTATTGATTACTGTGAAAAGTGGTATTTGGAAAATAATCCTGATTATCTTCTTGAAATGGAAAATGGTAAGAAAAAATTGCCAATTGTTGATAAGCGCGAAATTTTAAAGAAGTGTATTTATGGTGTTGATATTGATATTCATGCAGTAGAAGTTAGTAAATTTTCTTTGTTGCTTAAGTTATTGGAGAATGAGACAGAACCATCAGTTAAAGAGGTAGCTCCTATTTTGCCAAATCTTGACGAGAATATTCTATCAGGAAATTCTCTCATATCTGATAAAGATGTTGAAAATATTGAATTATCAGTTGATGAATTGGTAAAGATGTCGCCATTTGATTGGAACAGTATTAATAATGGTGGAAAGTTTGATGCGATTCTTGGAAATCCACCTTATGTAAAGACTGAGGATATGAATGTGTTGTCAGGTGAAGCTGAATTTTCGATATATAAGAATAAGTACAAAACAGCATTTAAACAATTTGATAAGTATTATTTGTTTGTAGAGCAAGCATTTGAACTGCTGAAAGATTTAGGGGTATTGTGCTACATAATCCCAAATAAGTTTTATAAAATTGCATCGGGACAAGAACTAAGAAATCTTATTTGTGACAACATATCTGAAATTGTAGATTTTGGAGATGCACAGTTGTTTCCGGATAAGACAATTTATAGTTCAATTGTTACCATTGGGAAAAGAGCTAATTCAAATGTAAAGTACTCATATGTTAAATCTGTAACTGATTTGTGGACAGGATATAATGTTAATAGTGTAGAAGTCAAAAATACAGATTTAACGAAAAATCCATGGAGTCTTACGACTGATACGAACTTTATGCAGCTTATAAGTGATATTCGGGATAAGGCGGTGCCTCTTTCTAAGGTGGTTAATATATTTAATGGTATTCAGACAAGTGCAGAAAGACCTGAAAAATTTTCGGATAAAAAGGAAGTATACTGGTTCGATTATTCTTGCATAGAATCAGAAGATGAAAAGTGTATTAATATTGAAAGATTCGGAGAACATTACAGTATTGAAAAAGATATCTTGAAGCCATATTTTAAGCCGACAAAAGCAAGTGAAAAGGGAATGAATACGTATTCTGTATTATCGACTGATAAAAAAATTATTTTTCCATATGATACAAAAGGAAAATTAATTGATATGGATACTATGCAGAAAAAGTACCCAGGAGCATTGAAATATTTGCTGGATTGTTATGACAGACTAGTTCCGAGATGTTTGAATAATGGAGTAGGCAGAGATGTTCCAGATGCAACAACAGATACATGGTATAAATATGGAAGGACTCAGGCATTAACAGCATTTATTAATACACCTAAACTGATTGTTAGAATATTAAGTAAAGAGCCAATGTATGCATATGATAAAGATGATATGTTAATTGCATCTGGTGGAACAGCAGGATATTGTGCTATTAGTGAAGTAGAAGATAAAGAGTATGATTTGGAGTACATCCAGGCATGGTTAGCACATCCATATACAGAAAAATATTTTCAAATACAAGGAAGCGATTTTGAAAATGGATTTACCGCCAGAGGAACATTTTTGCTTAAGAAGTTACCATTTATCAAATTAAATTTTTCAGATGCGAAACAAAAAAAGCTATATGATGATGTGGTACTAAAAACAAGAAAAATATATGCTTTAAATGAGCAAATGATAAAACGTCCCGATAAGGCATCTGTTAGAGTATTAGAAAAGGAAAAGAACAGAATAATTGTTGAGATACAAGACTTGATAGGAAAAGTATATCGACAGGAAATATAAGGTGATCAGATGAAACTAAAAGAAAATAATTCTGCTCAGAAATTAAGAGGGGCATATTATACACCATTACCGCTTGCGGAGATGATGGTGAAATTGTTTTCAAGTGATGAATCAATAAAGACAGTTTTAGAACCTAGCTGTGGAGATGGTGTGTTTATAGATGCTCTTGATGATATGAAAATGATGGAGCAACTTAATGATGCTACAGCAATTGAGATTGAGCAAGATGAAGTAGAAAAGTTAAAACATAGATTTGCCAACTCAAAAAAGATAGAAATAATTAATCGAGATTTCTTTGATTATTATGAAAATACATATGAAAAGAAATTTGATTTGATTCTTGGAAATCCACCATATATAAGATATCAGTATCTTGAAGAAAATCAAAGAATACTTATGTCAGAAATTTTAGTATCGCAGGGAATGAAATCTAATAGGCTTGTAAATACTTGGGTTGGATTTATGGTGGCTTGTGTAAATCTTCTTTCGGATAATGGAAAAATAGCATTTGTAATTCCAGCAGAAATTTTGCAGGTTGCATATGCAGAAGATTTAAGATTATTTTTGGCAAATCATTTATCGAAGATTACGCTTATAACTTTTGAAGAATTAGTATTTCCAGATATAGAGCAGGAAATAGTTGTTTTTATTGGAGAAAAAGGGACAGAAGATAAAGGCATTAGAATTATTGAATTAAATAATCTAGATGATTTGAATGATTTTGATATTGATACAAATGGATTTCAGAAATTACAGCATGTGCATGAGAAGTGGACAAAGTATTTCACAAATAACAAAGAAAATGAATTGATATCAAAGATTCGTAAAGATAATCGTTTTCAGATGTTATCAGATACAGCATTGATAAATGTCGGAATAACAACAGGAAACAATAAGTATTTTTCAGTTAATGATAAAACAGTTAGACAATATGAATTAGAGAAGGTTGTTCGACCATTAATAGGTAGAAGTGCACATGCACATAGTGTTTATTTTAATGAAGAAGACTGGAAGGAAAATGTTGATGCTGGTAAGGCTGCGTACTTGATTGATTTTCCAGAAGTTGAGTATGAGAGGTACCCAGATAAGCACAAGGAATACATTCATTTGGGAGAAGTAAATGGAGAGAATGAAGGGTATAAGTGTTCTATTAGAGATAGGTGGTATAGAATTCCATCTGTGTGGGTGCCAGATGCGTTTTTTCTAAGAAGAAATAATCTTTATCCTAAGTTTGTATTGAATTGTTGCAATGCTGTATCAACGGATACAATGCATAGAATCAAATTTAATGATGGTGTTGAGCCAGAAAGAATTTTATTGTCCTATTATAATAGTATATCTTTTGCTTTCACGGAATTGTGTGGTAGAAGTTATGGCGGAGGTGTACTAGAAATTCTTCCTGGAGAAGTAGGAAATATATTAGTGCCTATAATAGATGATATACCTATTGAAATTGTAAGGCAGGTGCTTAGAGAGGTAGATCGGATTGTAAGAGAAGATGAACCGATAGAAAATGCATTGGATATTGTCGATAAGGAAATATTAATTAATGGTATTGGAATTGAAGAAGCATTGTGTAAAGATGCAAGAACTATTTGGAAAAAGTTGCAGAGAAGAAGATTGAAGAGAGGGTAATATATGAATATAAGCGATGTTGAAAATTTCTGTGTTCACTTATTATAATAAATCTTGTGATTGGAGGTGTAAAAATGATTGCAGATGATATTTCAAATTGGATTTTAACATTACCTAAATGGCAACAAAAGCTTAGTTATTTGATAATGGAGAAAAAGCATATTTCGGAAGAGGAACTTAACGGGATTTATGATGTTTTTAAAACTGAAACAAAACTGCAAAGTGGCAAAATTTCAGAAGATATTGAGAAAGTTTGCAATGTTAATTTGGAGAATTCGCCCAATGTTATTTGGCAAGGAGTTGGTAACTTGCATGGCGTGAATAAATTGAAATCGAATTCTGAACTAAATGTTTCCTCAGGGTTAACTGTCATATATGGAGAAAACGGAAGTGGTAAATCTGGATATACACGATTATTGAACAATGCCTTTATTTCAAGAGGCGATCAAGATATATTGCCAAATATATTTGAGAACAAACCAGAACAGGTATCAGCAGATTTTAAGTTCAGTATTGATGGAAATAACATTGAATATAAATATCCTGATGACAAAGATGCATATGCATTTAAAACTATCAGGAATTTTGATGCTAAGAGTGCTGCGGATGATATGAATAAAGAGTCAAAAATTGATTTTGCACCGAGTGAATTATCGTTTTTTGATAAGTTTTTATCTGCGTGTTTGGAAATTCAGAAAAGATTAGATGATGAAATAGAAGAAAAGAAAATGGATAATCCTGTTTTGAAATATTTCCCTAATGATGGAAGTGCACTAAGTCAAATGAAGGAATTAACAGCAAAGACAGAAATAAATGATATAAGGGAAAGATTTGGGATTACAGATGACGAAAAAGAACGATATGAGCAAATTAAGAAAGAAAAGGCTAATCTTGTAGCATTAGATATTAATAGACAGATTTCACTTATAAATCAAGTTCTTCTCTTTTTAAGCGAGGCTGAGAAAAAATATGCATTGTATGAAAATATTACTTCAAATGAGAATATTAAAATATATAATCAACAGATTAAATTTTTGCAAAAAAGTAAAATAATATATGAATCAGATGGAATTGCGTTATTTGAAAAAGATGATATCGAACAGCTTGGAACCAAAGAATGGAAGGAATTTATTAATTCAGCCAAAAAGTATTATGATAAAATAAATAATCATGAAAAATGTCCATTATGTGGTCAAAAAGTTGATGGAGATGATTTACTTTTTAAATATTGGAAATTTTTAGAAAGCGATGCTGAAAATAACTATAATATTGCAAAAGAAGCTATTAGAATTTCAAAAGAAGGATTGAAAGATTTAAATCTTATTTTTTTAGTTGAATCATCGGTGCAAGAACAATGGTTGACAGAAAACTATAAATCAGAGACTGATATTATCAGTAATAGTTTTGAAGCGGCTGAGTTGAAAAGAAACAGTATTCTTAGTTGTTTAGAAAATGAAAAAGAAATAACTGAAAAATTACTTGAGGACAAGCCTGATTTTAAGGGATTGATAGAGAAAATAAAGCAAAAAAAGGATAGTTTGAATCAGGAAAGTATAAATTCACGTATTACAGAATGTACAAGACTTGAAAATGAATTTGTTGATAAAAGCAAAGTGATAGAATTGTTACCTATTATTGAGTCTTATATAGAACACCTAAAATGGGAGTCGATAGCAGAAAAATGTAAAATTAAAACAAGAGTTATTACAAATAAACAGAAAGAACTTTTTGGAAAATATGTTACTGATGACTATTTGAAAACTTTTGAGCAGGAATGTCAAAGGTTGAATGCAGACTTTAATATCAATATAGTTTCCAGAGGAAGTAGTGGTCAAACATTAAAGAAACTTCAAATTAAAGGAAATATACCAGGAAAAGTGTTAAGTGAGGGAGAGCAAAGAGCTATTTCTATTGCAAATTTCTTAACAGAAGTAAGCATGGATGCTAGAAATATAGGAATCGTGCTTGATGATCCAGTATGTTCGTTGGATCATAAGAGAAGAAGTCTTATTGTTAAAAGATTAATTGAAGAAGCACAAATTCGTCAAGTAGTTATATTTACACATGAGATAACTTTTTTTATGGAGTTGAAAACGGAAGCAGAGAGGAATGGTGTAATGTTTGAACAAGAGACTATTCGTAAGATTTGCGATCAGCCGGGAGATATTTCTACGCTAATTCCATGGCAGGGAATGAATGTGAAAGATCGAACGGGGAAACTTAAGAACGATTTGCAAAAAATAGTTTCTGTTTTTAATTCAGGAGATATGGATACATATTATTATAAAGCAAAAGAATGGTGCGAACTGTTAAGAGAAAGTTGGGAAAGAGCAGTAGAGGAAATACTTTTTAATGATGCAATACAAAGATATAATCCGTGTGTCCAAACTCAAAGACTTAGGAAAGCACCATTTACACACGATTTATATACGGAATTAGAACATGGAATGACTGAATGTTCGGCTTGGTGTCATGATCAGGCGAGAGCTATTAATGCTAATATTCCGAGTGTTGATGATCTTAAATCTTATATTGAATGTTTTGAAAAGTATTGTAAGAAGCATAAAGTATAACGGTTTTGTCAAATATAGAAGTATAATATGTGATACCCATATGATACCTAAATTTTTGAAAATATAAAATAATTGTGATAAAAGGTGGAATAATTGCCATTAAAAGCTCTAGAAATCAAGCCTTCACAGGGATAATAAGTTTCTCTGCGGGGAGTTTGAGTGATGTGAAAACAGCGGGAAGCCAGTATTTATGCGGCTTCCCGTTTTCTGTGCTTGCAAAATGCTTGCAGTTTCTTGATATAATTAAATAGTAGAATAAGGAATATATCTATAGAAATAAGGTCTTGAAGGTGAATGAAAAATCATTTTCGAGACTTTTTTATTATTAGAAATAAGTGAACGTAAAAAATATTTCAAATTAATACTTGACATAATAGGTATGACGTGATATTTTATAACCACAAAGACAGAACGTCATATATATTTCAATACTAATGATGAAATGAACTGTACAAGATGATGTAAAGGAGGTATAATGATAAAAGATTAATTTGTGTGATTTGAAACTATTAAAGGATAGATATTTAGTATGACTTGGAGGAAACAGGTATGACATTAGAAAATATAGCAAGTGTAACAGCAGGACAGATTATGACAAGGGTGACAGCTGATAAAGATGCTGGCAATCAGGTTGTAGAAAATGTGAAAGTATTAGTTCCTAAAGCGATTGTATCGGGTGTAATTGTAAAAGAGGATTTAGGCAATGCAGAACTTGGTAAGCAGATTGATGAAGAAAAATATACGCATGAAGGGGATGTGGTAATAAAGCTTTCAACACCATACGATGCAGCATATGTTAATAAAGAAAATGCAGGGATTGTCATTCCATCATTTTGTGCAGCAATTAGGATTACGGATACAGATAAGATGGATGCTAGGTATTTAACAGCTTTTCTTAACTCATCTTATGTAAGATATGAGCTTACAGCAAAGGTTGTAGGCTCAGCAAGACCAATGATTAAGATTACTGATATTAGGGCATTGGAAGTACCTGAACCTAATATGAAGGATATGCAGGATATAGGAAAAGCATTTGTACTTAGTGGATTAAAGAAAGCTACTCTTCAGGAAATGATAGATAATGAAACAAAATTGATGGAAAATGTTGTATTAGCAAGCATAAAGGAGGGTATTGGCAATGAAGATTAAAAAGATAGAAAATCTATGGGTTGCTGCAAATAAATTACGTGGAGCATTTGAGATAACAGAATTACATAAAGTGATGCTTTATGGATTATTATTTAAATATCTTGAGTTGAAGAAGGAAAAATTCAGTTCTTATGATGAAAAGTTTTCTCTTGGATATTTATCACTGACTTATGGAAAACTTATAGACTCTAAAGGCTTATTAGAATATGTAAGTGCGGTTGAAAAAGAGTTTAGAATAGAAGAAGGTGTGTTGAGAGAATCTTTTGATTCAGCTATTGAGAAGGCGGATGCTGAAAATGTGAGAATTATTTTTGAAGAAGTTAATAATTTGAATTTTGAAGATGAGACAGAAATCTATAATATTGCAAAAATAATATTGGATAGAATGATTGCAAGTGGTGGAGGACGAGGAAGCGGAGAGTATTGTAGAGCTGAATCATTACCCAAGATTGCAGAAACACTTATTGAAGTAGAAGATGATATGTCAGTATATGATGCATGCTGCGGAACGGGTATTTTAGTAAATTCTGTAGCAAATGGTAAAGGAAGGGTTTTTGCTCAAGATATTAATGTTTCAATTATAGGAATTGCTGCTATTATGACAATTCTAAGTGGTAATAAAATTGGAACCGTTAAATGTGCGGATTCCTTATATAATCCGATAGAGCATAATGAAAAGTATGATAGAATTATACTTGAGCCCCCTTTTGGTGGAAGATATAGTAAAGAGTATATAATGAATATACCATCTGATAATTGCATGTATGAACATACTAGCGATTCACGATACCTTTTTATCAGACATGCATTAGCTTCATTAAAGGATGATGGAATTGCTGCTATACTTGTTCCAATGGGAGCATTATTTAGTTCAGGCAGTACAGGTAGTATCAGACAAAAACTGGTAGATGATAATTATATTGAAGCTATTATTGAATTTCCTAAAAATATGCTGTTCCCATACGCATCTGTTGCAACAGCTTTGGTTATATTGAAGAAAAATAAAGTGAATGACGATATTATAATGATAAATTCCAAAGATTTTTTTATGAAGATAATAAAGGGTTTTACCATAACAGACGAAAATGTTCAACGCATTACTGAAATATATCGAAATCGTGAAGTTATTGAGGGAGTATCAAATACTATCACGAAAGAAATCGCAGCAGAAAATGGATATAACTTATGTACAACGCAGTATGTTACACTTAAAGCAAGTGAAGGAATTGTTGTAGAAGATAACAGAAAGTTTATTGAAAACTATGAGGAACTACTACAGAAACTGAGAAATATTGATAAGGAGCTTGATGAAGTACGTAGTCGATTTGTAAAGGAGGCTTGATTATGAGTAATTTTCAATTCTTGGAATCACATTGGACAGACCTTGCCAAACTTGGCGATTTATCAGAAAAGTATGTATATTCTGATCCTAATACATCCATTATCAAGCAGGGAATGTTATCAGAAGTAATGGTAAAGTATATGCTTGCATATGACGGCATAGCAGAGCCGGCATATGATAATACACATGCCAACAGAATCAGAATACTTAAGAATAATGATTTGTTACCAAGAGAGATTGATAACACTTTGTATATTCTTAGAAAAGCCAGAAATGATGCCGCTCATAATGCTGCGGCTGAAGGTGAAAAAGCTCTTAATAATTTGCAGTTAATGTATGAATTATGCGTATGGTATATGCAGACATATGGTGATTATAATTATGAGCCGACAGGGTATGTACAGCCAGTTGATATGACTGTATGTTTAGCTGACCTTGAAAAAGAAAATGCAGAACTGGAAGAACGCAACCAACAATTATTGATTGAAATTGAGCAAATACAGAAAAATGGTGGGGCGGACAGTAAACGTAGAACTGTAGCGTACCAGAAGGCACTTAATGTGCATTTGTCAGAAGCACAGACAAGAGAACTTATTGATGAGCAGCTCCGAAAGGTCGGATGGGAAGCTAATACAACGGAACTTCGATATTCTAAGGGTACAAGACCAACTAAGGGAAAGAATCTTGCTATTGCAGAATGGCCTACCGATTCCAATACAGGAAATAATGGCTATGCAGACTATGCTTTATTTATAGGGGAAAAGCTTGTAGGTATAGTGGAAGCAAAGAAGAAGCATACAAATATTTCATCAGTGTTAGATGGTCAGTGCAAGGATTATGCAAAGATGATTAAGTCAGAACATCAGAAGTATGTAATCAATAGATTTGGTGCATATATGGTTCCGTTTCTTTATGCCACCAATGGCAGACCATATATTAAGCAGTATGAACAGATGTCAGGAATATGGTGCTTGGATGTCAGAGAACCATTTAACGCACCAAAAGCGTTATCTGGATGGTCAACACCAGAAGGTATTGAGCAGGCACTCGAAAAAGATATTGTAGAGGCTGATAAGAAGTTAGCTGCTACAGGATATGAGGTATTGCAGGACCCTGATGGTCTGAATCTTCGTTATTACCAGATTGAGGCGATTCAGGCTGCCGAAAAAGCAATAGCAGAACATAAGCAGACAGCACTTCTTGCAATGGCTACGGGAACAGGTAAGACAAGGACTGTGCTTGGAATGATTTATAGATTCCTTGATGCTGGGAGATTTAAGAGAATCCTGTATCTTGTCGATAGAACATCACTCGGTGATCAGACTATGGATACATTCAAAGAGGTTAAGCTTAAAGAATTACTTACTTTGAATCAGATGTATGATGTGAAGTCTTTAGAAGATAAAGAATTTGAGAAGGACACCAGAGTGCATATTGCTACTGTTCAGAGCCTTGTGAAACGTATTATGTACAATGAGTCAGATAAGAGTCTTGGAGTATCAGATTATGACCTGGTCATCGTAGATGAAGCGCACAGGGGCTATATTCTGGACAAAGAAATGGGAGATGATGAGGTACTGTATCGTGACCAGAATGACTTCCGAAGTAAGTACAGGGCGGTAATTGATTATTTTGATGCAGTAAAAATTGCACTTACAGCAACGCCAGCTCTTCATACAACAGAGATATTTGGAAAGCCTGTATATTCATATGATTATCGTACAGCAGTCATCGATGGATTTCTGGTTGATCATGATGCACCGCATATTATAAAGACAAAGTTATCAGAAGAGGGAATCAGCTTTGAGAAAGGTTCAACAGTACCGATATATGATCCTGTTACAAATGAAATTACAAACAGTTCAGAACTAGAAGATGACCTGAAATTTGAGGTAGAAGATTTCAATAGACGTGTGGTTGACAAAAGCTTTAATGAGACGGTTTTACAAGAGATTGCAAAGGATATTTATTGACCCTAACGAAAAGGGGAAAACACTTATTTTTGCTGTTGATGATGCTCATGCAGATATGATTACTCAGATATTAAAAGATTATTACACGAATCTTGGAATCTCTGAGGAAGCGGTTATGAAGATTACCGGATCAATCGAGAATGGTAATCCAGTAAAGATAAAGGAAGCTATTCGGAGATTTAAGAATGAAACCTATCCTAATATCGTTGTTACAGTAGATTTGTTGACAACTGGTATTGATGTAGAGGAGATAGAGAATCTTGTATTCATGAGAAGAATCCGTTCAAGAATATTATTTGAACAGATGCTTGGAAGAGCCACCAGATTATGTCCTGAAATAGGAAAGACACATTTTGAGATATATGATGCAGTAGGTGTCTATAATGCGTTAGAACCTGTTTCCACAATGAAACCAGTAGTAGCCAATCCAGCAACTACATTTGATGATTTAATTGATGGTATTGATTCATTAGATACCGACAGAGCAAGAGCGAATCAGATTGACCTTATCGTTGCAAAAATGCGTAGGAATAAATCACAGATGAGTGATGAATACAGAACACAATTTGAGCAGTTAAGCGGTGGAATGACACCTGAGGAATTTATAGAGAAAATTCATAGTATGCCGGTTGATGAGGCAATTGAAACTGTAAAGAATAACAGGCAGGCGTTTGAATATGTCAAGAGGATGCCAAAGGAAAGAGAAAAGTTCATAAGTGATGAGCCAGACGAGCTTCGTAGTCATACCAGAGGATATGGTGATGCTACAAGGCCAGAGGACTATCTAAAAGAATTTAGAGATTTTATAGATAATAATATCAATGAGATAGCAGCTTTGAATATAGTTGCTACACGTCCAAAGGAATTAACAAGACAGTCACTAAAGGATTTGAAGATTATCCTTGATGGAAAGCATTTCAACGAGACTATGCTGCAGACAGCATGGAAAGAAATGACAAATGAAGATATTGCAGCGGATATCATAAGCTTTATTCGTCAGCGAAGCATTGGAGATGCTTTGATTAGTAAAGATGACCGTATACATAACGCCATTGTAAAGACAAAGGCTAATCATCCGGAGCTTAGCAAAATTCAGTTAGGATGGTTGGATAGGATTGAAGCCCAGCTTCTTAAGGAGGTAGTGCTCAACAGAGAGACTTTTGATTCGGATGCATTTAAGAACAAAGGTGGTTATAATGCGGTAAACAAGGCATTTGGGCAGAAATTAGATGAGTTTATTGATGAAATCAATGGATATATGTATTCAGCATAAATTACAAGGAGAGAATGATAGATGACAAATCAGGAAATAGTAGCAAAGTTGTGGAATCTCTGTAATGTTCTTAGAGATGATGGTATTACATATCATCAGTATGTTACAGAACTTACTTACATCTTGTTTTTGAAGATGGCAAAGGAAACAGGAACCGAGGATAAGATTCCAGAGAAATACCGATGGGATAGATTAGCAGAAAAAGATGGACTTGCGTTGAAAAAATTCTACGAGGACTTGCTTCGTGAGCTGGGCGAAAAAGGTACAGGTCGTATTCAGGAAATTTATTCAGGGGCAAGAAGTAATATTGAAGAGCCAGCAAATTTAAAGAAAATCATTACAAACATCAATGACCTTGACTGGTATTCTGCAAAAGAAGAAGGACTTGGAAATCTGTACGAGGGATTATTAGAGAAAAATGCAAATGAGAAAAAGTCAGGAGCAGGTCAGTATTTTACTCCGAGAGTACTTATTGATGTAATGACAGAATTAATAGCACCTCAGCCCGGAGAAAGATGTAATGATCCTGCATGTGGTACATTTGGATTTATGATAGCAGCGGATGCGTATGTAAAGGCACATACAGATGACCTATTTTCTTTAACTTCAGAACAGCAGGCATTTCAGAAGAATGAGGCATTTACAGGGGCAGAACTTGTACATGAGACTCATAGGCTGGCTCTGATGAATGCAATGCTTCACGATATTGATGGTAAGATATATTTGTGTGATACCTTATCAAATCAGGGGAAACAAATGAAAGGATTTGATGTTGTTCTTACGAATCCACCATTTGGAACAAAGAAGGGTGGAGAGCGTGCAAACAGAGATGATTTTACATTCCAGACAAGCAATAAGCAGCTTAACTTCTTACAGCATATTTATCGTTCTATTAAAGCAGATGGTAAGGCAAGAGCTGCTGTCGTATTGCCGGATAATGTGTTATTTGCTGATGGAGAAGGTGAGAGAATCCGCGAAGACCTTATGAATAAGTGTAATCTCCATACTGTACTTAGACTTCCAACTGGAATATTTTATGCACAGGGTGTGAAGACAAATGTACTTTTCTTTACGAGAGGAACAAGCGATAAGGATAACACTAAGGAAGTGTGGTTCTATGATTTAAGAACAAATATGCCTTCATTTGGCAAAACCAATCCATTAAAGGCAGAGCATTTCGATGGATTTAAGGCTGCATATACCGCAGAGGACAGGAAAAGTGTATCAGATGAAAGATGGAGTTGTTACACATATGAGCAGATATCAGAAGAGGGCAAGAATCATAGTCTTGATCTTGGATTGATTAAGGACGATTCAATGCTTGATTATGATGAGTTGCCAGACCCTATTGAATCTGGAGAAGAATGTATTGCTCAGCTTGAGGAAGCGGTTGATTTGCTTATGAGCGTTGTTAAGGAGCTTAAGTCTCTGGAAGGAGCTGAGTAATATGGCAAAAGAAAAGAGTAAGAAGATTACGTTGGAAGAAGTGTTAGTTCCCATCGAAGAGCAGCCATATGTGATTCCGGAGAATTGGTGCTGGGTAAGACCCTTATCTGTATTAGAAATAGAATATGGTAAAGGTTTGTCAATGAAAGAATTAGCGGGTGATGGCTATCCTGTTTTTGGTGCTAATGGTCAAATTGGCTATTATTCTGAGTACATGTTTAAAGAAGAAATGGCACTTATGAGTTGTAGAGGTGCTTATAGTGGAACTATGAATTGTTCCTTGCCATATTCATATGTTACAAGTAATTCACTTATTATGAAGGATATAGATGGAGTTTTTACATCATCGAAATTTATATACTACATGTATAGTGCGCTGAATACAAAGAAGTTAGTATCTGGGTCAGCTCAACCCCAAGTAACTGTTCAAGCGTTTAAGGATTTTGCTATTCCGTTACCACCATTAGCAGAGCAGAAAAGAATTGTTGAGCAAATTGAGAGCTTGTTTTCAAAACTGGATGAAGCAAATGAGAAAGCACAAGAGGTAATTGATAGAATTGAAACTAATATTGAAGCTATTTTATATAATGCGTTTAGCGGAAAACTAACACAATATTGGAGAAAAGAAAACGGCGTTGATTATAATTGGGAAAATTCCACATTATCTAAAATTGTATCAGGATTAAAGTATGGTTCATCTGAAAAAAGCGATTATAATAATAATGGAACTCCTGTATTAAGAATTCCTAATATAGGCGAAGGTGTTATTGACTTTTCAGATTTGAAATATATGCAAGGTGAATTGGAAAATAGTTCTCATGAGGTATTTGAAAACGATATTTTGATAATACGTTCTAATGGAAGCAGAGACTTAGTTGGAAAATGTGCAATTGTTCCAGCACTTGAGCGAAGGTTTGCATATGCTTCTTTTTTAATCAGAATAAAAACATCTGACAAAGTGTTACCTAACTATCTTGTTAGGTATATTAATTCATTGATGGCAAGAGGACAGTTATTTGCAAAAGCTAAATCATCATCAGGAATTCATAACATAAATTCTAAAGAATTAGGTAGCATCAGAATTGATGTTCCGACGATAGAAGAACAAACAGAGATTTTAAAAATAATTGATCCATTGATAAAAAAAGAACTCGATGTAAAGGATATTACGAGCAATATGATTGAAAATATTGCTGAATTGAAAAAATCAATTCTTGCAAAAGCGTTTCGTGGTGAATTGGGAACAAATGTTTCGCTTGAAGAAAGCTCGATAGAATTACTTAAGAAAACGATTGAGGAGGGATAAGATTGAGAGAAAAGATTGACAAAAACAAATTAACGATACCTATATATCTTAATACTAAAATTGTGTTTGATATGCTGGCTACAATAGAAGATGGCTTTTCAGAGGTAAAAAACATACAGACTTCAAAAAGTAAAAACAGAGAGGAAGATGCTGAAGCCAATATTGGAATGAGCAATTTATTTGCATTGTTTAGTGTTGGATTAAAAGGAAATTTAAAATCAGGAAATAGCAGCAATCAAACGATAATGGAAGAGAGAACACATACAACAGTATCGTTATTTCAGAAATTGAAGGCCGACTTGGAGACTGACCAACTGATAAACAGGAATATTGATACATATAAAATAGGGGATTTTGTTGAAATACAAGGAAATTTAAAAACAAATCCGTTAATTGAAATGCTGTCTGCATTAAAGGAATTGATGGCTTTAGCGAATTTGTTTTCAGATAAGCCTAAAAATAATCAGAGCAAAAAGGATAAATTAATGTCGGATGCTAAGTTCAATGCTCAGATAGAGGGCCTTATCAATGGACTACAAGCTGGAGGAAAGAAAGATATTATTTGTGAGGCATCTGGATTAAAGGTGGTTCTTCCTACTGATGAGAACTATTTCTTGAACAATAATATGAGTGAGATAACTGATGGAAATTATAAAATCCTTGGTAAAGTAGTGCAGATATACAAGGATTCAGGAGAGATAAGTTTACTGAGAAATACGGTTTTTTCTAAGCTACAGTTAGATAAGATGAAAGAATTTCAAGATGTATTTAATGATCCGGCTTTAGCTGATTTTATTGGAAATGGGGGAATTACAACAACAATAGAAGCTCCTGTAATTATGATTATTCCAATAGCAATTTATGTTTAATATTTGAAATGTTTAAGCTTTAAAGAGATTTTCCATTTGGTCGCGCTATATATGCGTTTCTAAGACACCAGAAGATTAGGCGTCTTAGAAACGCAACTGATGTGAGTGTAAGTGGTAAAAATTTTTAAAAAGATGTATTGATAGCAGGAATGCCCTGAATGAAACAAACATGTGAAAAGGGAAGGTATCTCCTATGCTGCGATTATTAACACTATTATCAATGCTACAAACAACAGTAGAAAGATTTGGACTGCTTTGTTTGTTACAACACGCAGAAGAATTTCTTTTTTGTAATGTTGTTCGCATTCTTCAAACAGGGCAATACATGCTTCTAGCCTTTGGGATATTTCTGCGAAGTCTTTAGGAGAATTTCTGATCATGTATTTGCCATCGGTAACAATATCATTTATTTCTGTTAGAATTTTGTTAAGTTTGAATTTATATTGCCAAGGTTCGTAGGTATTGAAAAAGGAAGAAAGCTCATTCCAATAATTATTGAGAATATCGACTATGCTGCTTTCTCCAGCAATGTTACCGGCATTATCACTCGCTTTAACTTTGTTAGCACGTTTTTTGCCTTTTGTTTTTTTGAAGTGTTCATAGGCGGAGTATGTAGCAGTAATTCCATATATGGAAGTGAACATTACTTTTACATGGTTAAACTGATTTCTGAATTCTGCTTCAATCAGGAATACATAAGAAACAAAAATACCAGAAACAATTCCGCCAATGATACCAATTAGTAGATTAAAATCAATAGAATATATTGTTTTCCACATAGATGCCTCCGGTTTTAAACATATTCTTCTATTGGAACATTAAATATCCGAAGCGTATCCTCAATTTCAGCCTTGTACATTTCCTCGTCATACATAGGTGAATTCTTTTCTTCTAAGTGGCGCATATGTGTATGGAACAATGTTATAAGCTGCATGTTATCGGAATATAGCGCTATACTCATATCTCCATTTACAGGAACTGGCGATTCGTGTATTTCAATTCCGATTTCTTTCATATCATACCAGCACTGTCTGAAATCCATATAGAGTTTCTTGATTTCATTTGAACTGTTCAAAATGTAATCTAAATCAATATAAAATACGGCACTTCGTCTGCTCACAATTTCATCTACGGACATAGTGAATTTGACTCCGGCATCTTCTAACGCAAGCAAGCTGCGATAGAACTCTGAGAAGCGAGTAATCGGTTGCCTGCCAGAAGGTAGCAGAGAAGAGGCATCTTCATTAAATTTCTGAACCAATGCAAAATTGCTGGTAATCTCTTCGGCAAAATTATATGGATATCTTGCCTTCCAACGGATATAATCGTTTTTCTTATCCGCAATGGTACTATTTGAGTCATTGATATCCGGTTGTAATTCGTCTCTTTTTTTAACCCATGCTGCAAGTCCCTCAATAATCCAGTTAGCACTCGAATATTCTCCCTTTGAAAAGGCTAATTGATAATTATCACCGACTTTTTCAAAGTGCAATCCATAGATATCCTCCAATTCAAAAAGTACATGCATTACACTGGTGGGATCATCAAAGTCCGGTTCAGCGAGTGTAGAAGGATTTATGTCCAGTGCGTCTGCAATCTCAAACAGTTTTCCATCCTTTGGTTTTCGTACATCATTTTCATACTGGCGTATGCGGTCACCGGTCAGTTTGACCATTGAGCCAAGCTGTGCCTGTGTCAGACCTTTTAGTGTTCGATATTTTCTAATTTTATCTCCAAGAGTCATATAAAAATCTCCTTTACGATAAGTATTTTCTTGCTTAATAGCATTATTGTACCACGAACAAATAAAAAAGTGAACAGAAAAGTTAATATCAAATAGAATTAAAGTACAAAAAAGTACTTGATGAAACAAAAAAGATATTATACTATAATTGCACAAGTACAAAAATGTACGCGTTGAATAATCGCAAATGTTTTCATAAGACATTGAAGTGAAGAAAGGGGGAATCAGCCTATGAATAAAAAGATGTATGTAGACGTGACAGAAGTTTGTGAGGATTGGGGAGTCAGCCGAGCACAAGGCTATAAGATCATTAAGCAACTCAATGATCGCATGCTTGCCATCAATCCGAATCTTATTGTTTTGTCCGGCAAGGCAAATAGAAAGTTTTACGAGGAGAATTGTTATGGCATGGCAAAAGAAGCATAAAAAAAGACCTTTCTCCGGCAAGAGAAAGGTCAACAACACATCAGAAGCTGTGATGTATCGCTTACACATTTACTATAGCACAGCTTCCTGACGTACACAACAAAAGAGAGGAGGCGATTGATTATGCCAGTATTTAAGAACAAGACGCAGGGTCAGTATGTGAATGTTTACAAGGATATATTGAAAAATCATTCATTGAGCCTGCGTGACAGGGGAATGGTTGTTACACTGCTTTCCCTGCCGGATAATTGGGAATTTACCATATCGGGATTGAGTAAGATTATTCCTGATGGAAAAAGTTCAATACGAGCCAGTCTGACACACTTAGAGGAGCTTGGATATATTTCAAGAACGCAGGAGAGAGCCGAGTGTGGCAAATTTGGAAAGATAGCGATAGAGATTCATGAAACTCCAATTGCACCGTTGTCTGATTTTCGGCAAACGGAGAAACCGAAAGCCGATAATCCGGTGGCGGGAAAGCCGGCATCCGAAAAGCGCACACAATATATTAATAATCAATTAAATAATAACCAAGTGAAGAATTATTCATCTATCAATCATTCAGATGAGAGCGAAGGAGAGAAGGACACAGAACAACTTAGAAAGTTTGTAGCTGAGAATATCAAGTTGAAACAGTTTTATGAGGTGGCAGAAGGAAATGCCAGCGAACAGGAGATGATCCGGGAGATATACGATACCATCTGCGATGTTGTGTGCTTTCCAAGAAAGCAGATAACGATTAAGGGGACAAGTTATCCATGGCAGGTTGTAAAAAGCCAGTTACTGAAGTTGAAACCGGTTCATATTGCGAATCTGTTGGAGCGATTGGTGGATAACAGTTTGGAAATCAAAAATATGGAATCTTACCTGATATCGACGCTATATGCGGAAAGTTTGTCAGGCACATTAAAGGAGCAGGCAGATTTGCATGATGATTATCTGCGGTACCTGCGTGGGAATCCATATCAGAATATACAATAAGGAGATGCTAGTTATGTCAACAAGTAAAGATACGAAAAGAGGTACTTGGAAAGTTTATATCAGATATAAAGACTGGCAGGGCGTCGGTCAGGTTCATACGAAACGAGGCTTTGCCACTAAGAGAGAGGCACTTGAGTATGAACGTGAATTCCTGCTAAAGAAATCAAAAGATGTCAATATGGGATTTCCACAGTTCGTGGAGGTCTATATGGAGGATATGAAGCCGAGGTTGAAATTGAACACATTTTTAACCAAGAAGCACATTATGGAAACGAAGATTATTCCCTATTTTGAGAAGAAAAGTCTTGCGGAGATTACGGCAACGGATGTTATTCAGTGGCAGAATCAGTTGCTTAGCATGAGAGATGAAAATGGAATGCCATATGCACAGACTTATCTTCGCACCATTCAGAACCAGCTTAGTGCGATTTTCAACCACGCTTGCCGTTTTTATGGATTGACCGTTAATCCATCGAAGCAGGCGGGAAAGATGGGAAAGGCAAAAGGAAAGGAAATGCTTTTCTGGACGAAAGAGGAATATTTGCAATTTTCAGAGGTGATGAAAGATAAGCCAGTTTCCTATTATGCGTTTGAAGTTCTTTACTGGACAGGAATTCGTGAAGGTGAACTTCTTGCTTTGGAAAGAGGCGATTTCAACATCCCGGACAGGAAATTGACCATTAATAAATCTTACCAGCATTTGCAGGGTAAGGATTATATTACCAGTCCCAAAACGGAAAAGAGCAATCGTGTAATCGAGTTGCCGGAGTTTCTCTGCCGGGAGATGGAAGATTATTTCGGAATGCTCTATAAATGTGATGAGCATACAAGGTTATTCACATTTTCCAAAAGCTATCTGCACCACGAGATGGACAGAGGAGCAAAGGCGGCAGGTGTGAAGAGAATCAGAATTCATGATTTAAGACATTCGCATGTAGCACATTGTATTGAGCTTGGATTTTCTCCGGTAGCTATTGCAGAGAGGATGGGACATGAGGGAATCAATATCACATTTAATTATGCTCATCTTTATCCGTCCAAACAGAAAGCACTTGCAGATAAGCTGAATGAGGACAGGGGAGATGTAGATGCAACGGAGAAAAAGGAGGCGTAGTAAATATTATGGCGAAGATATACAGACGGGATAACCTTGTATCGGGTGTGACACCAAAGAAAAAGAATGAAAAGAACCGGAAAAGGAGCGTGATTGTGAATTTCCGGGTGACACCAGAGGAAAAGCAACTTATTGATGAAAGAATTGCCTTATCTGGACTTCCGAGGGCAGAATTTTTCATCCAGAGTTGTATGTATCAGAAAGTAATAACATTTGGAAATGTGAAAACTTTTGATGGGATAAAAAAGAAACTGTTAGTGATTGATGAACATTTGCAGGCAGTAGAAAAATCGGCGGAGTTGGATTTGAAAATATTAGAATCCCTTCGGATGATATTGGAAATGTTTGCAGGATTAGAAAGAAAGGATGAAGTTAATGAGTAGATCAACAAAAGGTTATGAAGAGCGTTTGCTTGAAATGGAACGACGAGAGCAGAAAAGTCTTGAAAAAGCAAAGAAGTATGCAGCACAAAAACGGGAATTACAGAAACGACAGAAAGCCGAAGAGAGTAGAAAGCGTACACACAGACTTTGCGTGATTGGTGGTGCGGTGGAATCGGTGCTGGGCTATCCGATTGAGGAAGAAGATATTCCGAAGCTGATAGGTTTTCTAAAACGACAGGAAGCAAATGGAAGATATTTTTCTAAGGCAATGCAGAAGGAGCAGATACCGGAAACGGAGGAAGTGTAATGGTAGAGGGGGTAGATTTTTTAATCACTTCATTGCTCTTTATGAAGGGCGCACTTATAGACAACCAGAGATTGTCTAATAAGTTTGCCGTAAGCGGCAACCGGTCTGCGCTTCGCTTGCCGGGCTCGTTCCGTCGGCGGGGCTTTCAGCCGGACCACTTCATGGAGACCAGCCTGTGAGGCTGGACGCACTCTCCGAGGGGCACTTCGTGCAGACCTGCTCATGTCGCAGGAGGCACTCTTACGCAGATGGCGTTCCTGCAAATACTGTATTTGCAGGAAATTAATGCCGGATACGGCAGAAAGGGGGAAGGTGAGTTGGCGATATTTCATTTTACAGTAAAGATTGTCGGACGGAGCAAAGGGAAAACTATCATAGCTGCATCTGCATATCTGAATGGTTATGTGATGAAGAATGAGGAAACTGGTAAGGTAAGTTATTACACTTCGAAAAAGGAAGTTGTGTATACTTCGCTTATGATGTGTGAAAATGCACCACCGGAATGGACAAATGTGCCAGATGAAAATATCAAGCGATTTCAAAAATCCATCCGTTATCAAAGAGCTGAGGATAAAGAAGCGGCTCTGGAAAAGTTCAAAATTGTGTTCCGAAAACAGCGATTATGGAATGAAGTTTTGAAAGTAGAAAAAGGTGCAAACGCACAGTTTGGCAGGTCGTTTGAATTTTCGCTTCCGAAGGAGTGGAGCAGAATGGAACAGATTGAATATGCAACAGATTTTATACAGAGAAACTTTGTAGCAAAAGGAATGTGTGCTGATTGGAGCATTCACGATAAAGGGGATGGTAATCCTCATGTTCATTTATTGGTTACCATGCGTCCGTTTAAGAAAAATCATACTTGGGGAAATAAAGAGATCAAAGACTGGGCATTTGTCAGGGATGAGGCTGGAAATATTGTTATAGATGAAACTCATCCGAATTGGTGGCAGGATAAAAAGACTCCTGAGAGACATGGTATCCGCATTCCGGTATTGGATGCAGATGGAAATCAGAAATTAGATTCTCGTAACCGTAAACAATGGAAACGTGGGGTTACCGATGCAACAGGATGGAATAATCCGAAAAACTGTGAGTTGTGGCGAAGTGAGTGGGCAAAGGAATGTAATCTGTATTTAAAGAAGGAACAGCAGATTGACCATCGATCTTATGAGCGGCAAGGAAAGATTGAAATACCGACGATTCATGAGGGAGCAGATGCAAGAAAGATTGAAGAAAAATATCAGTCGGGTCAGGCTGTATCTGCTTCTTGGAAAGTAGAGGAAAATCGGATTATAAAGAAGCAGAATAAAATATTGAAAAAGTTGCAGGAAGTGTTTGGACAGGTTGGAATTTTATTAAAGCAATGGAAGGAGCGATTGAATGATATTAGAAGAAAGCAGAGAAGTTATTCCCCTGATGGAGAATATGATAAACCAGATCGAGGACCAACAGGAACTTATGGCAGAGATGTACCAGGAGATGGAGCAGCGGGACGGACAACTCAATTTGTTTCAGGAGCAGAATCAAAGATTGCAGGAATTAAACAACGAGTTGCAAAAGCAGCTTCAAATCTTGCCAAGTATAGAGGAACTGTTGGAACTATTGGAGAAGAAGGATGGAAAAGTTCAGACATTGAAAGAGGGAAATCGGATGCTGAAAGACGAAAATCAGCAATGGAAAGAATTAGCGGAGAAGTTGAACGACGAGAACCGGTTATTGCAGAGACAGAACGAGGAATTGCTGAACTGCAGGACCGACTAGAGAAAGCGAGGAATGTAGATGAACGATTTAAGAAGCTCAAAGCAAGACGAGCGGATGGAGGAAATGCTGGAAATGTTGGAGAGCATGGAAAAGGAACTGACACAGAAAGATTCCATTATCCGGCAGAAGGACAGCGAAATACGAACACTGCAAGGACAACTGAACGAATCGCTGAACTTATGCGAGAAGCTGAACAGCGAGAACAAAGCCGAGAACGTACAAGTCTTAAAGAACGAATTGAAGCAAACAAAAGAATTGTTGCAGAACGAGAAAGGGAAAAAGAAAAGAGCCGACAGCATAATAGAGGAATGTCAAGATAAACTACGACAAGCTGAGCAGGAAAAGGAATATGCATTAACACATCAAAAGAAAGTGGAGATACCGGTTGAAAAGCCGGTACTCTACGAAAGGTGCCGAAACTGTGACCGCAAGGCATATCAGCAGGCGAAAGAGCGGTATGAGCATCAAAGAAATGGACTGGAAAAGAAGTATAGGTCAAAGACTGTTGGATTTGATGCAATGCTTATAGTTTTATTGTGGTATGCAATCGTGACGACAGTATTTGCTGCAATAAGATCTGGGATATTTTTAGGCGATTTTACAGCATTTTTCGAGGTACTATGGAATGGTATTCGTCAGTCTTGCAAATGGATTGTCGGTGTTGCAAAGGCGTTGGCACAGGTGGGAGATAGGATACCGAATGAGATGATAGCGATTATAGTGCATTGGTTATTGTTTATTATAGTAATTGCTGGAGTTGCGGGAGTTATAGGTGTACTTATAGTAATTGTAGAAAAGAAAGTTACGAAGGCATATAGAGAGAATTGCTGGGATGTGATTAGTGTTGGAATGGCAGTGATAGGTTTAGCTGTGGCTGTGTATTTTGGAGATTGGATAAAGGCTTTAGTAAAGTTGAATCTTGTTGCTTTATTGTTATTAGTTCAGGCAGTATATGTCGGAATCAGAGTGTATGTGAAAGGTTGTAAAAGAGCCAGAGGCTATTATTGATGTTGAGGTTTGAGAAAAATCGTAGAAAGGTGGATAAAAGTTATGGGGAAATTGGAAAAAGTTATTGTAGAGAATGGTATTACTTATGTATTAAGTGATGATGATATTTATTATCCGGATTTACAGTTACCGGAGGGAACAAATTATAATATCGGAAAGTTTGGACATATGAGATGTGAGTATCTGAAAGAGTTCAAACATGGATATTATATGGAGCTGTTACTTGATGGAAGACTAAATGAATATCTGCATGAGATTGACGAGGCATGTTATGAGATGCGGGACAGGCTCGTGGAAAAGATGAAGGAAAAACAAGGTGTGACAGAGCAGTTAAAAGCGGAGAATCAGATGATGTGGGCGGGGAAGATGAATAATATTATTGCTTGTGCGGAGGAGGTTGTGGTGAGGGAGGTGGTGCATGCTTAATTATTTGTGGAATATAAAATTTGTTCGCACAAGGTCAAAAATGTATGATATACTGTAAATATATATGCATACTATGGAGGATAGACTATGGAACGAGAAGGTATAAGTCGCTCATCATTTAAACATAATTTTTTAAAACATGTAATTATAAGATTGGATTTTCAAGGGGTTTTACAAGCTGAAATGGATAAAATATTAATGCAGGTAAAGCCTTATTTGAAAGAAAGAGGTTTTAACCGATATGAGCAACAGATTAACAATGAGATTGATTTAAATATGAATTCTAATGGAATATTTGAAACGGCAAGTCCTGTTAAAGAAATACGGAACATTGCTATACATTCTTTTATTAATGACAATAGTGGCTATGCAGTTGATTTATCTATTAAGCATATATGTATAAAAGTAAATGCAACAAAATATATTCCGTTTGATGAATATGCAACAACATTTATGGATATTTCAAATATATATAGATCAACAATTGATTTCTTTACAATGAAAAGATTTGGGTTGAGGAAAATTAATTCTTGTTTTGTTAATAGTGTAGAGTTTATAAATAAGTATTTTAATCAAAGGTATTTTGATTGCTACGATTTGTTTAGCGAATCAGAAGTTTTTGCAAGTGAGAAAAAAGAGAATTTTTCAGTAGATCATTGTAAATTGAATTTACTATGTGATATTGAACAAGGGCAACTTAATGATAAGCAAGTATACAAATTGACATTAGATTCGGACATTTATATTGATGATACTAATAGCATTGAAAAAGATATTTTTGAGGATGAAAATATATCATTATTAAATGAGCGACTTTTTATGATTTATATAGATGCATTAACTGATGAATTTGGAAGAATGTTGCTTAGCGATGAGGATATAGGTCAAGACGAGATTATAGGAGTTGAAAGAAATGAGTAAAAACTTTTTTGATGAGTTTAAAACATCATTTAATGGATTGAATTTGACTTATGGTGAAGTTGGTAAAAAATATGGAGATGTTTTTGATTTAGCTGATGCTTTTTTGTGCATAGATTCTATGACACATAAAAAATTGCAAAAACTTTGTTATTATGCTAAAGCATGGTATCTTGCTATAAATGATGCTAATATTATTACAGAACCTTTTGAGGCTTGGGTACATGGGGCCGTTCAACCTGCTTTATATCAAAAATATAAAGTGTATGGATTTGGATATATTCCACTTAATAATAAAGAGGCAGATATTCCAGAAGAGTTTATTTCATTTGCAAGAGAAATATATGACTCATATGGTGATTTGGATGGAGATGAATTAGAGCAACTTAATCATACAGAAATGCCGTGGATAAAGGCAAGAAAAGGACTTAAGCCATGGCAAGGATGTAATAATATAATTGATGAAAATGATATGAAAATATACTATAGGTCGTTGATGGAAAATGAAGAATAGTAGAATACCAAAAGCTACAAAGATTTCGGAACCAACCAGTAAGATAAAAAGACAACATTTAAATTATACGCAATCAGCTATATCATTTTCATTTGAAGCTTTGGAAACTACAGAATATTTTAATTTGGATGGAACATGCGTAAATTGGTCATTGGAGTTGCTTGATATGTTGAAAGATGTGTCATCTATAAAAAAAGAAGAATTGTTAAATGGCTCATATGCAAAGTCAAAGTATAGGGTGCATTCACATGAAAATGCAACACCTCCATCTAAGCTGCCTGATGGTGTTGAATTAAAGGATTGTTATCAAATTCGTATTTCAAAATCTAAAGGTGGTATACATGGCGTGTTTAATGAAAATATTTTTTATGTTATCTGGTTAGATCCATTACATAATATGTATCCTGATGATAGGTATGGTGGTTTAAGAAAAGTCAAACCGGGTAGTACATGTTGCAAGGATAGAGATCAAATTATAGAACAGTTGCAAGAAAGTATTGATAAACTCAAGGAAGAAAATAAAATATATCAGGAAATGTTTGAAGCAATATGATATGCATAGAAGTTGAATGTGATTGCAAAATGCTTGCAAAAAGTTCCGAAACGACAAAGAATACATAGAATTTTAAGAATCATTATACTAAATATAGAAATCTATAATTCGGATAGACACAATATATAGTTGCCGAAATCGAGTTTGAATAACGGACTAAAATGCCGAAAGCCTGTATTTATGCGGGCTTCCGGCATTTGTTTTATCAAATGGCTCTGGTTTGGCTCTATTTGTGGGGAGAGTAATGGAGTTATCAGTTTTGGAAAGGTAAATAAAAAGGAAGAAGGTACAAGCTATGTTGCCAACAAGAGAAGAAGCACTGAAGTTAATTCGTGATGGGTTATTATTTAATCCGGGACCTTGGGGAAAACATTGTTTAACAGCAGCACACTGTGCAGAAAAAATAGCAAGTGCATGTGGTGATATGGATGTTGAGAAAGCATATATATTAGGTTTACTACATGATATAGGAAGAAAATTTGGTGTAAGACATCTTGGACATGTTTATGATGGATACGTATATATGAAATCATTGGGATATGATGAAGTAGCAAAGATATGTTTAACCCATTCTTTTAATAATCATACGATAGATGAATACATCGGAAAATTTGATGTTACAGATGAAGAATTGACAATTATAAAAACTGAATTAGCAAAGACCATATATGATGAATATGACCGGTTAATTCAATTGTGCGATTGTTTGGCAGGAGCAGAAGGAGTTCTTGATATAGAAAATAGGATGAATGACGTAAAGAAAAGGTATGGCTTTTATCCGCAGGACAAGTGGAATTCCAATATGAATTTGAAGCAATATTTTGAGGGGAAAATGAATAAAGACATTTACCTTATATGTGAGAAAGATACATTTGCACCGGGAGATTTATGATCTTATAAATATATTTTTACTACAAGTTTTATGAACAGGTTGGAGGTGGTTAAGTGGATATTTTATTTAAAAATGATGATTTTGTATTTTCATACAGAGTTGGTGGTATATTGAAACATAATGGTAAAATCTTGTTACAGCGTCCGAAGAATGATGATTATGCCATTATTGGCGGACATGTTGCGGCTATGGAGACAAGTATGGAAACTCTTAAACGGGAATTTGAAGAAGAGCTTCATGCTAAGATAGAGGTAGATAATCTGTTAGCAATCGGAGAAATTTATTTTCCATGGGGAAAAAGGCCCTGTCATCAGATATGCTTATATTATAATGTACATCTGATGGATGATAATATTCCATTAGATGGAGTGTTTCATGGATATGATGAGCTGGATAATGAAAGAATTGATTTGGATTTCTGCTGGGTTTCACTAGAAGATTTAAAGAAGGGTACTAAGGTATATCCTTTAGAGTTGATACCATATATCCTTGAGCCAGGGAAAGAAATTGTACATTTTGTTTCAAAACAGATTTGAGGAGATAGTCAATGATAGAAAATATGAAGGTAGAATTTGGCAGAACATCAGATATTGATTCATGGATGCGATTAGTGAGAAAAGTAAGTTGGAATTTTCCGGGATTAGAGACGGAGCAGAGTATAGAAGAACACAAAATAATTGTTTTGAAATTTATGAATGACAAGCGTGCTTTGTGCGTGAAGAATGAAGAAGATATTGTTGGCGTGCTTTTGTATTCAAGAAAGCATAATATGATATGTTGTCTGGCTGTTGATCCGGCTTATCGAAAAAAGGGAATTGCTTTGATGCTTTTGAGTGAGGCACTTGATAAACTTGACCGAGATAAAGATATAACTGTGTCCACATTTAGAGAGAACGATGTTAAAGGAATTGCACCTAGAAATTTATATAAGAAATTTGGATTTGAAGAGGGCGAGCTGATTGAAGAATTTGGATATCCTAATCAAAGGTTTGTGTTGCATGCCGACAAAAGTGTTGATAATGTAATAATTGGTACAAAGAGTTGAGAGTCGCAAAGATAGACTTCGTATGGATAATCATGATTTGAAGCAAAAGCATCTACAGTTGCAGACCGATAATGAAGAACTGGAACAAAGGCATGAAGATTTACAATATACGAATAGTAAATTGAAGAATGTGAATGATAAGTTATCTGCTGACAATCACACTCTGGAGCAAAGGAATGATTCATTGAAATCTGATAATCGGGCATTAAGACAGAAATACAATGATTTGCAACAGGATAATGTTCAGCTTGAAAAGCAACAGAATGAGCTTAAGAGTAATATAGAGCAGATGGTGCAGTCGGAGCAGTTATTACAGTGTGATGTAAGGAAGTATGATGAGGCACCGGAGTGGCAATTGCCGGAACCGGGAGCATTTGCAAGTGCTAAGTCGTTTCGGGATAAGGTAGTGATGCCATTTGTAAATAAGTTGAAGTCGTTGATAAAGAATCTGACAATCCAATGTGTAAGGCTAAAAGAGGAAGTATTACAGCTTCGGAAGGAAAAGAAGAGACTGTCAGATGATGTGGAGTTTTACAAGGGCAAGATTAAGAATATGAGTGATATGACAGAGCTGTTGCAGGAAAAGGCTGATGATCTGGAGCGTGTGAAGAGATATGCCGGTGTGGAGCAGATTGATACGATTATTCGTAAGGTAAAGGAACAGGAGCGTACAGAACAGCAGATAAGGAAGTATGACAGGTCTTATGGGGTGAGAAAAAATTATAATATATAAAGAAAGTCCTTATATAATACATTCTTTTAATGGAGATAGAAAATAATGTAGAAATATGGTAAAATATATATATTTTATTACCAAGGGGATGATTAAATGAAATCTGACACAAGAAATCAGTATACAAATATAATGGTTTTGGACTTTCAGGATATTATAGTATCAATTGAATCGCTTCGAGAGTATTATTTAAATTCAATAGATAATATTCAAAAAATGAAATTAAATATAGAAAAAGATTATGCGATTGGTTTATTTATAGAGAATGGAATAAAAGAAGCATTAAGTGCTGAGGATAGGGAAGATACGAAGAAACTTCTTGATGAACTCAATAACGAAACTTTGCCAAATGGAAATAGAGTTTCAGAATATGTTATTGTAGAATATGAAGAAGATGAGGATGAAATGGCTATCTCATATTCGATTAAGAAAAATTCTGCAATAAAAACAAAATATGTTGATCCAAGAAAAGCAAGAAGAGCATATGATAAGATAGATCAGTACGAGAATATATTAATTAGTTCTACATTATCAAATGCAATTATTATTTTTGAGCAATATTTGGCAAAAGTATATAAGAGCTTGATTTTAATTAATCCGAGAAAATATTTTCAAAATCAGAAAGTTGAGATTGCGGACATTTTTAATAAAAATGTACGAGATATAGTTATTGAATGCGTTAATAATGAGGTTGAATCCAATATGTTTGATTCATTAAAAACTTTGGAATTAATTTCTGAAAAGGAAAATATTAATATTAATAGATATATAAATATAATGGATGAATTTGAAGAAATTTATTATCGACGAAATCTTTATATACATAATAATGGTATAGTTAACAATATTTATTTTTGCAATGTAAAAGAAAAATACAAAAAAAATAGAAACATTGGGGAAAAATTAATATCTGATGATATATATTTAAGAAATGCTATTAACATGCTTTATAAAGTTATAGGGACATTGTTTTATGAAGTTCAGATTGCATACAACCCTAAGAATGAAAAATGGAATAAAGCATTAAGTGACATGGCATTTGATTTGTTATGTGAAAAAAATTATGATGTTGCTGAACATTTATATTTTATTTTAAGTAGTTGTAAGCAGTTATGTTTTAGGGATAAGGCTATGTTTAGAATTAACTACATAAATGCACTAAAACAGCAAGGCAAGGATATATTGGTCAAGAAGGAATTAGAGGGATTAGATGTTTCGATAGCAACAGATGATTACAAAATAGCAAAGTTATGTTTAGAAGATAGAAACGAAGAAGTGTATAAGGCTTTGAACACAAATTATCCTAACGTATATTCTGCAGAACTGGTAAGAGATTGGCCTATTTTTATTAATTTTAGAGAAACGAATTATTATCAAAAGTTTATTGAAGAACATTCAGCAGATGCAGATACCATAGTAGTGAAGTTTACTGAAGATGGAAATGAAATACAGGAAAATTAGTTAACAATTTACGTGTTAATGTGGAATGACTTTTATTATGTATATAATATATGATAAGATAAAATTTATATTATAAGTTTGAGATATTTTAAGATAAAAAGGAAGAAGCAAATGATGCAGGGAAATATATTGATTAAATGGATTCATGAGAATGAAGGATATGAATATTATGAGAATAGTAGATTTTTAAGTTTGTTCTTGGATTGTGCTATAGAAAAAGTAGACAATAAAAGTGTGTCTATTATATTTCATGATTATGTTATTTTGCAAATGCAGTTTTGCAGAAGGGGGATTTATTTAGTTCCATTAAATAAAACAAACTCAAAGGTGGAAAGGTATTTCGTTCAAGAAAAATTATTCCATGAATATAATAGCTTTTTTGAATTGAAAAATGCTGATTATAGAATAACTCAGTATAATATGTATGCTTTGATACAATACATTGAAATTGTAAAGAAAAAAATAGAAGCTGGATTTGAGAGATATACTAAATTAATTTACGAAAATTTCAAAATAAATGAAACAGGATTTTTAAAAATTGGCTTAAATAATGCATTTTCCTTAGAGGAGTTGCAAGAGTTAATTCAATCATATAATAGATTATATTCTTTGTTTTATTATATTTGCCAGAATGGTACGGATTTAATTAATAGGAATAATATTAATGATATAAGTTCTCGATATAGTATGGTTTTAGAAAGTATTCATATTGGATCCGAAGGAGTACTTGTTTCGGTTGGAGTAGAACTGATAGTTGATATAATTAAGTCATTTATTAAATCGGTTTATGATTTAAATAGAACTGAAGCAGAAAAAAGAAAAAAAGAATTAATTGAAAAAGCAGAATTAGCTGAGTTTGTTCAAACAAGACAATATATATACCAACTAATAGATATATTGGATGCATATTTGCAAAAGAGGGAGAGCGGATGTAATCCAATGGTAATGGCGTATATTGAAAATGAAATAAATAATATTGTAAGAAAAATTGAACAATTACAGGGAACAAAACATATTGATTTGGCAATATAGCGAATGTGAAAGTCTGACTCTATTTTGGCTCTAAAAATTTTAGATGAGGTAAACAAAAATGCAAAATAAGATGAATATGAAGAATAAAATACACAAAAGTGTACCAAGAAACAGCCAGATAAATCTTTCAGCCCAAGAGTTTGAATGATTTTCATGTCAAAGGGCAAGCATAACTTTCATTTGAAAGGCAAAAGAGAATTTTATTTTTTATAATTCCAAGAACCTAACATAGTAGAATATACTGTGTCGGGTTCTTTTTTAATGACCTGAAAGTGGCATAAATAAAGGATTTGAACGGGACAGTAGAATATATTTTATAAAATGTAATGTGTCAGGAGAGAAGAGAGAGGATGGAAAAATAAAGTTTCTCTTTGCCCTTTTTAATAAAATAGGATTTGCCCCCTGACATTTCGAAAGCTCGCAAAGCCTAGTAAAATGGGCATTTGCGAGCTTGTTTTTTGCCTTGTGGTACTATTTTGGTACTAAAGTGAGCTGTGTATGAATAGTTTCATTTACGCCTGAGGCCATGTTATTTTCCACTCAAAATATTCATTTGGAGAAATCTCTCCATTATTTAATTTCGTTTTCATTTCACACCATTCCGTAAGGAAATCATTTACCAATCCATATTCAAAAGTTAATGCGACAGGTGAGCCTGCACTTTCATAATCATCTTCATTGTAAGTTGTTCTGGCGGTCTCGGAAGGATTTGCCGGAGTCATTGAAGAAGTCTGACAATAATCAGAATGAAATAGGCGTACAGAAAGAGCAAACAGGTAGTGTGAGCAAACAGCAGACTGATTTAGAGGGGATAGGAATACCAGAGATTCATAATTCGCCTGATGTGAATGTGGCAAGAGTTGGCGAAAGTATGACTGATGTAACAGATAAAAATGAATTTGTGGAAATTAGAGAAACTGAACCTGTGGATAAAGCTGGCTGGATTGTCAGGATAATATCAGAAATTGGTGGTTATGAGAATGTCAGTGATTCTGTTAAGGTTGATATATTTGGATTTGATATTGCTGATGTAAGTGGAAGTATAAGACTGTTCTCGGATGTAATGAAAAAACTTGGAATGAAGCTGGATGGAGACGAAATGTATGAGGAATTCCAGAGAATTTATGATGAGAGTGTTGGTAGAGATGCTGGTAAAGATAAAGCAGAAGATAAGATGTGGAATAGGGGCAGAGGAAGGTAATTCCTCTGTCTCTTCCAGTTATGTATTAGATAGAAAAATATTGATTCATTGAGTTTTTATATGCTTAAAAATTGTTTTGACATCATCAAAAAATATGTTTATAATATAAAAATAGATAGTAAGCAGGAGGATTGGTGCATGACAATATCAGAACAAATAAAAGTATTGTGTGTGAGATGTGGTGTAAGTGAAGCAGAACTGGCAAGGCGGCTGGGAAAATCGCCACAAAGCTTTAATTCGAAAATGAAAAGAGAAAGTTTTACAGTAGAAGATTTAGAGAAAATTGCAGATGTATTGGGTGTCGAATTTAACAGAGAATTTATATTAGCAAATGGAGATAAAGTTTGATGAAGAATATTGTAAAAGAATTTAAACTTGGAGAATTATTTTGTGGTCCTGGCGGATTGGCACTGGGAGCAACGACAGCGAAGATAGAAGATTCAGATTATAAGATTATTCATAAATGGGCAAATGATTATGATAAAGACACATGTAATACATATACGAGAAATATCTGCCCAGATGATGGCGATAGTGTTATTTGTGGTGATGTAAGAAAACTTGATATTGACAGTCTTGGATATATAGATGCATTGGCTTTTGGATTCCCATGCAATGATTTTTCTGTTGTAGGTGAGCAAAAGGGATTTGATGGTGTATATGGTCCGTTATACACATATGGAGTAAAGGTATTAAAGAAATATAAGCCGCTGTGGTTTTTGGCAGAAAATGTTGGCGGATTAAAGAGTGCTAATGATGGAAAGGCATTTCAGAAGATACAGGAAGATTTGAAGAATGCTGGATATAGAATATATCCTAATTTATATAAATTTGAGGAATATGGGGTGCCGCAGGCAAGACATAGGGTAATAATTGTTGGTATTAGAGAGGATCTGCCATATGAATTTAAAATACCTAGTCCAAAACCATATAAAAATGTTGATGTTACTTGTAAGAATGCAATAGAGAATCCTCCAATAGGAAAAGAAGCTTATAATAACGAGTTAACAAAGCAATCTGAAATAGTTGTAAAGCGATTGAAATATATTAAACCAGGAGAAAATGCGTTTACTGCGGATTTGCCAGAAGAATTGCAACTTAAAGTGAAAGGGGCAAAGATAAGTCAAATTTATAAGAGGTTAGATCCAGATAAACCTGCATATACAGTAACTGGTTCAGGCGGTGGTGGAACGCATATGTATCATTATTCGGAGCCAAGAGCATTGACTAATAGAGAGAGGGCAAGATTACAGACATTTCCGGATAATTATATTTTTGAGGGGTCTAAAGAGTCTGTTAGAAAACAAATCGGTATGGCGGTACCTGCAAAAGGAGCTAAAATCATATTTGAAGCTATTTTAAGAACATTTGCGGGAATTGACTACGAAAGTGTAGAACCAAGTATAAAGGAGTAAGGTATGTATACTGATAATTTTGAAGAAGAAATATTATTTACACCAGCCAGAAAAGATGGTGAAGCATGTAATCATTTGAAAATTGTTACAGCATTTACCGATGTTGAGAGAATATCAAGTCACTTGATAAAACTATTTGATGGCAGGAATAAAGAATATGTGTCTGGAATAAAGGTGGACATTATACTTGGAATGACAAAAGGTACGGGTCTGACACAAAAGAAACATGACAAGATATGTTCATTGATAAAAAGATTGAATAGTGTATCTGGAATGCCTCAGATATCATGCAATTATATTGTGGAAGGTAAACAGGTACATTCGAAGGTGTATGTATGGTGCAGGGGGCGAAAGGCAATAGAAGCTTTTAATGGTTCAGCTAATTACACTATGAATGCATTCTTTGTAAGAAGAGAATGCATGGATGTATGTAATCCTAAAGAGGCAAACCATTATTTCAATAGTCTATTACCTGATACGATAAATTGCTTTGATGGGCAGATAAAAGATAAGGTTTCATTTTCTAGCAAGAAAAATGTGGAAGATGATGTTGCGGATACTAATTTGGAAAATTTATCTTGGGAGAATTATCAGACTATTGAGCCGGTAGATACATTAGAAGTTTCTTTACTGAAAGCTGATGGCAGCGATACTGGATATGGTTCTGGCGTAAATTGGGGAATACGTAAAAATGGCTATAAGAGAAATAGAAACCAGGCGTATATTCCATATAATGTGGCAGATCATAAAGATGGATTTTTCCCAGATGTAAATGCTGATGGAACGTATCCAGTGTTTAAGGTTGTAACAAAGGAATATGATGCTTTTTATATGAGACAGGCACAAGCAAAGGGAAAGGCATTAGAAACTCCAGAAAGTAATGCGATAATAGGAGAATGGATAAGGCATAAACTTGGAGTGCCAGATGGTACATATATTACAAAACAGATGTTAGAACAATATGGTAAAACAAAAGTTTTGTTTAAAAGGTATGAAGATGGTATATATACTTTGGAATACTAATTCTGGCATTAAGGAGTAAACAATATGGAGCAGAAGGTCAATATTGATATTTTAAATGATTCACAAAAACAGGCGTTAGTCTGCATGTATTATGCTATGCTTCCCAAAACAGATGTAAGGTATAAGCAGCGGATGCATGATTGGGAAGTGTTAGAAAAGAGATTCGGAATAAAAAAATCAACATATAGGTATGCAAAGGATACTTTTGATTCTTATTTTACTGGTAATGGAAGAAAAGGCTGGGGAGAGAGTAGAGATTTAAAAAGACGAGGTATAGCATATCAGGAAGTATTTGATTTATATAAGGATTATTCTGCAGATCAATTGGAAAAAGCTGTAGCGGAGATTATTCATAGATATAAGTATGAGGAACCAACATTTGTATCTATGAAATGTGGTTTCACAGAAACAGTACATAACATTCTAAATGGTAATAAATATATAACAGTGGATGGGGTTTATACGCTGAAAGAGGAATTGAATATAGGAAAAACTGTATTTGTTACATTAGGAGGGGATACAGGAAAAGCAGAAGTGGATTGGGTCCCAGGGTTTATAGGAGTAGCACATGTTATTAAAGAGCCATATGATTTTGGATATAATGGTAAAGAAAAGTACTTTAAGTTTGATATAGAAGTTGACTGCGTTTTTGATAAGCCATTTAAAAGAGAAGATTTTTTAAGTTATAGAGACGCATACGATGCTCCATATATAGGACCAGAGTTATCAAGAGATCCGTCACAGGCATTAAGTACTTTGGATATGATAAAGGCTGTGGCTGTTATACGTGCAGTACTTGATGAATTCCCAGAAATGCTTGAAAAATTTAAAGAAATTTTTGACAGAGAGTTTATGGACAGGGTGCTTGGAGCAGTTACTGTAATGATACCAACATCTGTAAAATTTGGAGAAAGCAAAGAGGATGCAGTAAATTCTATTCAGGAAGAAATGAGCATAGAGAATGAAGGCTCTGAGGAGGAAGAAATGGAATCTAAGCCATATATTGAACCTGATTATTATACAGGGTGTTCACGAAAAAATAAGGATACAGGGGCTGTATATGCACACAATAGAATTGTATTTGGAGCACCAGGAACAGGAAAAAGTTTTAAGCTGAATGATGAGCAGAAGGATCTTGTTTCAGAAGGTGGAGAGTACGAAAGAGTTACATTCCATCCAGATTATTCATATGCTAATTTTGTTGGAACATATAAGCCAGTACCTACAAAAAATGGAATATCATATGAGTATGTTCCTGGACCATTTATGAGGACATATGTAAAAGCAATAGAAAATGGACAGTCAGAGAATAAGGAAGATGTAAAACCATTTCTGCTTCTCATAGAGGAAATTAATAGAGCAAATGTTGCCGCTGTATTTGGAGAGGTATTTCAGCTTTTAGATCGCGACGATAGAAATGCAAGCCAATATCCAGTTAAACCTTCTGAAGATATAAAGGCATATTTGGCAAAAGAACTTGGTGGAAGGCCAGAGCAGTATGATGAAATAAAGATACCAGATAATATGTATATCTGGTCAACTATGAATAGTGCTGATCAGGGCGTATTTCCAATGGATACAGCATTTAAAAGAAGATGGAACTTTGAATATATAGGTATTAACCATAAGGAAGAAAAGATTAAAGATACATATTTAGTGTGTGATAAAGCACAGGTGCCATACAGAGTTGACTGGAATGAGCTTAGGAAGGCTATAAATACAACACTTGCTTCTAGAGATTATAAGATAAATGAAGACAAGCTTATGGGACCATTTTTTGTATCTAAAAGCATTTTAGAGAATGAAGATGCGTTTAGAGAAACTTTTAAGAGTAAAATTATTATGTACTTATTTGAAGATGCAGCAAAGCAGAGAAGGCATATGTTGTTTGGAGGCTGTGATGAGGATATAAGAAGCCAATATTCAACGATTTGCGAGGAATTTGATAAAAGAGGCATAGATATTTTCTGTAAAGAAATCCGAGACAAAATCAAGAAAGAATACTTGAGTGAATTAGAATGAGAAGGGAATGTTACTGGATGATTTCTAAATATGTCAAAGAGCAGAAGCGGTATACTCAAGATGAACTTAGAAAAATATTTGAATGCACTGCTGATGAAACAGTGCAGATTATAAGAAAGTTAAAAGAGTATGGAATTGTTAAAAATGTAAAAAAAAGTGATAGGCAAAGTATGCTCTCTGACTTAGTTGAGGAAGATATCAGAGTGACAGATATCGAAAGTGGAGAGCGGGAATTATATTATGTGTTTTCATTTGTTGGAGTAATTGTTGTATATGGACGGGTATTAAAGTGTTATCCTAAATATATTAATTCTTGTGGTAGTCCAGTAGCGCAGATGAAGCAGATTATGCGTGTTTTGGAAAAATATAATTCAAAAGAGCAGGTAATAAAACTATATAATGAAAGTGATGATGGAGGATCGTTTAACTTATTGGCAGTAATGCTGTATTTGCTACAGGATTATTATGATAATGGAATATATGCTAATGACGTTGATATTGTTGAGACTAATGGCACAGGGGAAATACTGTGGGACAGAACAATCAATGAAACATTTTCATATATATCAAATAACAGGCCATATTATACTGAATTACAGACAAAAAAGCGGACTTCAGATGAATATGATTTTATTAGACGCTTACATGCATGTGTATTGACTAAATTTTCAAAGGAACTTGAAGAATCCGATCTGCCAGAGTTATTTAATATTGTGACAGTAGAGCTGTCAGAAGAACAACTGGAAGATTTGGGAGATGAAGATTATATTTTATATAGGATACAAAATGAACTTAATGTGCAGTACAACACAAGAAAACAACTGGTGTTGAAGGCAATGTATGCGTATATAGCACAAAAAGCAAGCTTTAATAACATTGATAGTTTTAGCATATATGGTACCAACAGCTTTAACTTAGTATGGGAAAAAGTGTGTGCACAGAATTTTGGAAATGTTTTAAATGTAAAATTATCAGAGCTGCCACTTGGAGTCTGTGATGATTATAAAGAAAGTAAAGATAGTACTTTAATAGAAATAATTGACAGACCAGTATGGCATAAGACTTCAGATAATATTAGTGATGGAAAGTCAGATACACTAAGACCAGATTTGATTAGTATTTATGAGTGTGGTGATAGTGGAGAATATTGTTTTGGCATATATGATGCAAAGTATTATAACATTAATTTTCATAAGAATGCGTCAGAATACAAAGTTATAGGACAGCCTGGAGTGGCTGATGTTACAAAGCAGTATTTATATCAGCTTGCGTACGATGATTTTATAGCAAAGCAAGGATACAAATATGTGCAGAATATGTTTTTTTGTCCTGATGAATCTGGAGATAAAGAATATGGATGGGTGCAGATGGATATGCTTCATCAAATCGGAGATAAAAAACTAGAGAATGTAGCAGTTGTAAAGCTTTGTGCATCAGAAATGTATTCTTTATATTTAGCAGATCATATAGTTAGTGAAAATGAGATGGATAAATATATTCCAGTAATTGGACGACATGAAGTAGATAGTCAAAACTTTGCAAATAGGATGATGGCATATCTTACGAGAATCACAACTGCCAGCAAATTGGCTGAAAAGAAACTGGAAATGAAATCGGACAGAGGCAGGCTTATATATCCCAAACAGATAAAAAGAGAATTGGGGGCAAAAATTATATATGATGCTATATGCCCTGTTGCAAGTAATGCTTTTTATGGATTTAATCCATATGAAAAAGAAGACCATGAAAGTATGGTGGCAGAGGATATGGGCGATTCTTATAATCGGTGCAGTCAGATTGCGGATGCCTCTATTGAGATAGAAAAAATTATAAAAGATTTATCAGAAGCGGAGCTTAGAGATGAAAAAGTACTTAAAGTAGTACTAAAAAAATGCATTGAAAGTAAATCAGATATTAAATCTATGGCGGATGGAAAGTCGCTTGATATGCTGACAGATAAAATAATGGAACTTGTTAGAGATGTGTATTTATAGCGTGCAGCTAATGTACAGTTAAAGAATAAATGCCAGATAAAAAGCAAATGAGAAAAGAACTGGAAAAGTTGGGAAAAAACAGATTGTTGAGGTGATTTTGTGGCAGACGATTTAACAAAAGAACAGCGGCATAAAAATATGAAAAATATTCATGGGAAGGATACCAAAATAGAAGTTATATTAAGAAAGGCTTTATGGAGCAAAGGGTATCGGTATCGCAAGAATTATAAAAAACTTCCAGGAAGTCCAGATATCGTGCTGACAAAGTATAAGATAGCTATTTTTTGTGATGGAGAATTCTTTCATGGAAAAGATTGGGATACTTTAAAAAAGAGACTTGAAAAGAGTAACAATAGTGAGTACTGGATTAGCAAGATATCCCGCAACAAAGAGAGGGATGATGAGATAAATAAGAAATTGGACTTTGAGGGCTGGACAGTAATCCGGTTTTGGGGTGAAGACATAAAGAAACATACAGATGAGTGTGTTAAGGTTGTGGAAGAGACAATTTTTGATATAGTGATTAACAATTGACAAGAGGAATATGTTTTTTAAGAATTACAAAATTATGTTTTGCATTTGGTATTATATGATGCATATAGCATCTTTGAGTGATATAATAAAGATGAAATGATGCACAATAGAATACAATAGGAGGAATATTTTATGGAAGCAAAAGAGTATAGATTAAATATTGATCCAAGAATTTTAGAATTATTGGGACCAAGTTTGTATACAAATATTTATTATATTATTGCAGAATTGATTGCTAATGCATATGATGCAGATGCACATAATGTATATATTATTGATAGTGAAGATAAAATTACTGTAGAGGATGATGGAAATGGAATGTCATATGCTGGGGGAGACATAGATAAGTATTTGAATGTTGCAAGAGTTTCTAGAAATAGTGAAGAGGATGCAGAGACTGCTTTAGGACGTAAGAGAATGGGAAGAAAAGGAGTAGGGAAATTGGCAGCATTGTCTGTATCGGAAAATGTTCTGGTTAAGACGATAGTGAATGATGAAAAATCTGGGTTTGTATTATCAAGAACAGTAAAAGAGGATAGACTTCTACAATCATTGGATGAATCAGATATAAATTTTGAAAAAATAACTCAGCATGGAACAGCAATTGTAATGCTTAATCCACAATACCAATTACATGCAACTGTTAAGGCTATAAGAAGAAATTTGCTGAAATTATTTCCGATGGTAAGTGAAGATTTTAAAATTCATATAATAAGAGGAAAAGAAGAGGCGGTTATTAGCAATTTCGATAAAGATATGATTAAAGAATTGGCTTCTTTGATTACACTAGGAGATGATTTTAATTATTTGACAGATATTTTTGAAACAGAATATCCAGATTTGAAGTCAGAACTTTGTAATAGTAGACAGGCAATAAAAATACCGCTTCAAATGAATAACAAGGAGGGAAAGCTTCAAAATTATAATTTGGAGATAAAAGGCTGGATAGGCACATATTTATCAACTAGGGGCAGAAAGGTTGAAATTACGGATTTTCCTGACAATTTTATATCGTTGTTTGCAAACAAAAAAATGGGTGAATTTAATATACTTCCATCTGTTGGACAAAATAAACTGAACGAAGTTTTTATTGTTGGTCAATTACATGTAGATTTGTTTGAACTTACAGAATTACCAGACATGGCATTAAGTAATAGACAGGGATATAAAACGGATGATATACGTTATCAAAAAGTGCTAGAGATTGTTAGAAATGAACTTTTACCAGATGCATTAAAGATGAGAGAAAAGTATGTATCTATGAGAAAAGATTCGAAAAAGAAAGAAATCCTGGAAAAACAAAAAGAAGATGAGGCAAAGCTGAGGAAATCAGTAGAATCATTTAAAAAGAAATCGTCAGAAAATGTTGCACAGAAAGTTTCAAGTCAAATGGGAGGGGTATCGGAATCGCAGAAGAATGAGATTAAAAAAATTGTTGAAGATGAAATGAACGCCAATAGTCCTGATTTAGGATTAAAAAGTGTCATAGATAATAATAAAAAGAAGATATTAATAAGTCAGACATATAAAGATAAAGATTTGGCAGATATAGTGTTTAATATGCTATTGTACAATGGAGTTCCAGTGGACGATATTATATATACAAATTGTGATGACGAAAAAGCTAGAATACCTGAAGTGGCAGTGGGAAAGAGTGGAATCTATGATTATTTGAGAGATTTTTTTGTGAATAGCTATTCAACGCAGAAGATATATATTATTTTTGTTACTAGTGACAATACAAAAAAATCTTGGGGAGCATTAACAGAGGTTGGAGCTGCATGGATAACACAGATAAATCATAAGGTGTTTAATATAGCAGATTTTAGACCAGAACATCCTTTGGATGATGAATCACAATGGCATGTTAGTGTTAGAGATTCGGAGGGTAATTTGACGATGTCAAAATTGTCATGTGATATGTTTGCACAGAAAATAGAAATAATATGTGAATATTTAGGCTATAAAAGAAGAGACCGAGCGTCAAATATAAAATATTTGGAAACACTTGTTAAAGTAATATAGTGTGAGGAAGTGAGAAGATGACATATGGTGTTGTGGATCTCTTTTGTGGTGTTGGAGGCTTGACATGTGGGCTTGAAGAAGCTGGATTGGATGTTGTGGCAGGTTATGATCTTGATGCTAGTTGTGAATATACATATACACATAATAATAGAGCTATGTTTATAAATAAAAATGTTGAGAATATAACTGGACAGGAAATAAAAAGTCTTCTTAGAGGTTATGATGTAAAAATACTTGCAGGATGTGCTCCATGTCAACCATTTTCAAGACATCAAAAGGATAAAAAAAATAGAAAAAAACACAAAGATTGGAAATTGTTGTACCAATTTGGAAGATTAGTAGAAGAAGTTAAACCTCATATTGTGTCAATGGAAAATGTTCCCGAATTGGAAAATGAACAAGTTTTTAAGGATTTTGTGAGAACATTAGAGAGTTTAAAATATAATGTGACATATAAAGTCATCAATGCGGCAGATTATGGTGTACCGCAAAGAAGAAAAAGATTATTGTTGTTGGCATCAAGAAGAAAAAAGATTAAGTTCATAGAACCGACACATACTCATCCAGTTACGGTTAGGCAGGTTATAGGAAATTTACCACCAATAGCAGCTGGAGAAAAAAATTATAATGATAATTTACATGTAACTGCTACATTATCTGATATTAATATACAAAGAATTCAGCATTCTATTCCAGGAGGAACATGGAAGGACTGGCCAGAATCGCTTGTGCTAGATTGTCATAAAAAAGATAGTGGTCAGACATATTCATCTGTTTATGGCAGAATGAGATGGGATGATGTTGCTCCTACTATAACTACACAATTTATTGGTTATGGAACAGGTAGATTTGGACATCCGGAACAGGATAGAGCGTTGACACTTCGAGAAGGTGCAATGCTACAAACATTTCCACGAGGATATTCGTTTGTGCCACAAGGAGAAACGGTTGTTTTGAAAAATATTGCTAGGCATATAGGCAATGCTGTACCGCCAAGATTGGGAGAAGTTATAGGATTAAGTATTAAATCTCATTGTGAAACAAAACGAAAATATGCAAAAAAATCTTAATTGGGCATTTGTTCTGTGAGTTGTAAAGAACCTGCAAGCCACTGGAACTACACACAATAATGAAAAAATGCAATGGTACTGGATTGGTACTAAAAATGTGCGAAACGAAAAGTAATGTGTGGAAAAGATATGACTTATCGATACAAAATGGTATAGATAACTGCGTTGAAATAATCTGAATCAAACCAGACTCTGCGAGTTCGAGTAATGTACAAGCGCCAAGAAATGCCGAATTTACGGCTTTTCTTGGCTCGTTTTTGGTTGAGTGACAATAATTTTTGGAATATTACTTGGTTTGTTCAAGTGTGAGCTTATTAACTAAAGCATCTTGTTGTGTTACTTTTTTTTGATATGTTTCCAGCATTCTTTTTGCTGAGGAATAAGTCTCTTTATTTTGATACGAATGAATTCAGACTTTGAGAGATAAGTCTGGTTTAATCATTTTAATAATAAAAGGAATAATGATAGGTGGTATACTTAACACATAAGTGATAGACTCCATAAGATTCCAACCTAAATGTATTATACAAATAACGATAACAATATAATAAATTACATACAAAGCAATAGTAAAAATGGTTTTTCTTTTTATAGATTTTTTAAGGCGTGTGTTTTCTGCATTAAGAAAATAAAAGAGATTATGAATGATTAGGAATAGATTAAGAAAAGTTATTTATGTATTCAAAGGTACTATTTTGAATAATTTTTTTCTAATAACAACCAGAAACAGTAAGGCCTAAATGGATAAAAGATATTATATGATTATTATCAAGGGCGAGATAAAGACAACCGAAGTAATGTCATGTGTGTACGATACCAATGTACATAAATGGAACGTGAAATTTAATAATGGGAAAAGCTATCTCTATGCATATATGAATGTTGAGAAATTAACTAAGCCGGATGTTTTAAATCCTAAGTCGTATCGTATTAGCAGAGAGGGACGGGAGTTTTTTGATATAGATGCAATATCTGTGTTCAGAGGCAGACAGGAGTCTTATTGGCATATTTGTTTTAAAGACGGCAGTGAACGGGATTACCATGAGTGCGATTTACATATTGCGGAGTCGTGCCTGAATGATAAAAGGTCTGCCGATGTATTCCAATATATAAAGCAGATTGCTGAATTGAGTAATATTAGAAATGAAGAGACGGGGGAAAAATTATTACCTAAAAGATTTGATAAAATTACTTATGTTGGTAATGAGGTTGCATTAGCGAAATATTTGAATCCTTCTTTATTAAATACTGGTAAAAGAGGGGGAGAATATGTTCCGATATTTCCATTTGGCTGTAATAACAGTCAGTATAATGCTGTAAAAAATGCGATGGAGAATCAGATAAGTGTAATACAGGGACCGCCGGGAACAGGTAAAACACAGACGATATTAAATATTATCGCTAATATATTGATGCAGGACAAAACGGTACAGATTGTATCTAATAATAATTCTGCAACTGAAAATGTATATGACAAACTGTCTTCGCCACAGTATAATCTGGGATTTGTTGCTGCAACATTGGGAAGTTCTAAAAATAAGAAAACATTTGTTGAACATCAGGATTCATCTTATCCTGATTTTTCAACTTGGAAAATGTCTGAAGAATTTGGTGAAATGCGTAAGAAAATATCAGAGCAATCCGTTAGGTTAAAAGAATTTTTTGATAAACAGGAAAAACTTGCTTATTTAAGGCAGGAATTATCTCAATTAGTTACAGAACAGCAATATTTTAACCAGTATGTTGAAGAATCCGATGTTAATACAGATAATATAAAGTGCAAGAAAATGTTATCATCAAAACAATGGATGATGTTATGGCAGGAGTGTCAGGCAATATCAGAGGAGAAAAAGACAATAGGATTCTGGTTTAAAATAAAGACATTTTTCAAGTATGGCATAACACACTGGAGTTTTTATAAGCAGGAATTTTCAAAGATAATTACAACATTTCAGGCTATGTATTATAAGGCAAAAGAAAAAGAATTATCTAAGCAGATTTCAGATATTGAGGGATATTTAAACGGAGTTGATAAGCATTTGCTTGACGATTTATGTGACAATTCAATGATTTTACTAAAAGACAAGCTGGCAAGAAGATATGAAGGGAACGACAGCCGGAGAGTATTTAGTGAGGATAATCTGTGGAAGGAATCCAATGATGTATTGAAAGAGTATCCGGTTATATTAAGTACCACATTTTCATCGAGAAATAGTCTGAATTCAGATGTGGTATATGATTATCTTATTATGGACGAGGCATCACAGGTAGATATTGCAACAGGGGCTTTAGCACTTTCTTGTGCGAGAAATGTGGTTATTGTGGGAGATACTAAGCAGCTTCCAAATGTTGTTACAGAAGATATGAGGGTCAGAGCAAAAGCTATATTTGATACATATAATCTGAAAGAAGGATATCAGTTTACAAAGAGCTTTTTGCAGTCAATTCTGGATATTATGCCTGATGTAACACAGACATTATTGCGAGAGCATTATAGGTGTCATCCTAAAATAATTAATTTCTGCAATCAGAAATTTTATCGTGGTGAACTGATTATTATGACAAAGGATAATGGCGAAGATGATGTTTTGTCAGTGGTGAAAACAGTTGCCGGGAATCATGAACGAAATCATTACAGTCAGCGTCAGATAGATGTTATAAAAAATGAAATTATGCCTAAATATAATTTCAACCCGGAAGAAACGGGGATTATTGCTCCGTACAGGAATCAGGTTGAAGCATTGAACAGGGAGATAACAGTTATTGATGCAGCTACCGTACATAAGTTTCAGGGCAAGGAGAAAGACAATATTATTATATCCACTGTAGATGATGAAATATCAGATTTTGCGGATGATTCGTATTTGATTAATGTTGCAGTTTCAAGGGCAAAAAAGAAACTGATGTTGGTTGTGACTGGAAATGAGCAGTCAAAAGAACACAATATAACAGATTTAATAGATTACATTCAGTATAATAATTTTGAAGTTGTTGAGAGTAAGATTTATTCAATCTTTGATTATCTTTACAAGCAGTATACTGAGGAAAGAATAGCATATTTGCAGAAATATAAAAAGATATCAGAATATGACTCTGAGAATCTTATGTATTCATTGATACAGGAAATAATTGCGGATAATAAGTATTCAAGTTTAGATGTTATTTGTCATTTTCCATTGAATATGCTGATTAAAAATCCTCAACTATTAAATGACAGAGAGTGCCAGTATGCAATGAATCCTGCAACACATCTGGATTTTCTGATTTACAACAGAATCAGTAAAAAGCCGGTTTTAGCGATTGAAGTTGATGGATATGAATTTCATAAAAAGGATACCGTACAGGCTTCAAGAGATTTATTAAAGGATCGCATAATGGATTTGTATGAAATTCCATTATTAAGATTTAAGACTAATGGCTGTGGTGAAAGAGAAAAGATTGTAGGAATGTTAGATAAGCTGGTTGGATAGTCGAGAGGAAATAATCCTATTATAGTGGAGATATCGTACTAAACTTTGAAAGTTTGGTACGATTTTTATATTTATAAGAAAGAGAATGCTCAAAAAGGATTAAAATATTATTGTAGGGAACTTCTTGTAGATTAACAGAAAAATAGGTAAAATATTTTAGTTAAGTTAAATATAAAAATAAATGAGAGTCACCTTAGAGTGGCTCTTATTTTGTATATTTTTAATAAACAGTATATAACAGTTGACAACACACATCAACTGTTATATACTGTTTATCACAAAGGAGAAAACAAAAATATGCATATTATATTAAATCATTCTTCCATGGTTCCGATTTACGAACAGCTTATGGAGCAGATAAAGTCAGAGATTATCCAGTCTGTATTAAAAGAGGGAGAGGCACTTCCGTCTGTGAGGACGCTTGCAGGGGAACTTCGCATCAGCGCGCTGACTGTAAAGAAAGCTTATGACAAGTTAGAAGAGGAAGGCTTTGTTACGACTGTTCACGGAAAGGGAACATATGTGACTGCTTCGGATAAACAGCTTGCGTCGGAGGCGAGAAGAATTGCTGTGGAAGAGGACTTTGACAAAGCCATTGACCGGGCAGTGGCAATTGGGATGGAGAAAGAAGAAATCTTAGAGGTTGTAAAGCTCATACTTGATGAGAAATAGAAAGGCGAATTATGATAACAATGCAGAATGTCCGAAAAAAATATAAGGACTTTGAACTGGAACTATCCTTGGAAATACCAGAGGGGAGAATTACAGGGTTTGTAGGAAAAAACGGCGCAGGAAAAAGTACGGCAATTAAACTGATACTTGGACTGGTAAAGCCGGATGCTGGAAAGATTTGTGTGTTTGGTAACGAAGGTGGAGAGCTTCCGGCTGCGGTAAAGCAGAAAATCGGAGTATCTTTGACGGAGGCAGGCTTTAGTTCACAATTTACGGTGGAAGATGTCTGGCATATCCTTGCTAAAATGTATCCTGATTTCCAGAAGGATTTTTTTGACCAAAAATGTGATGTGTTAAAGCTTCCTCGGAAGAAGAAATTAAAAGAATTTTCCACCGGTATGAAAGCAAAACTGAGGGTGTTGACGGCAATCAGTCATAAAGCCGATTTGTTGATTTTAGATGAGCCGACAGCAGGACTTGATGTGGAAGCACGAAATGAAATACTTGATTTGCTACGTGAATATATAGCGCAGGATGAGAAGCGCACAATATTGATTACATCGCACATTTCCACAGATTTAGAGTCACTTTGTGACGACATTTATCTCATTCATGACGGAAAAATCATTTTGCATGAGGATACAGATGTTATTTTAGAGCAGTATGGCATTTTAAAAGTGGATGAGGAGCAATATAGGACATTAGACAAGACAGCAGTCATAAAAGCGCAGAAAGAAACCTATGGTTACGCCTGCTTTACTAATGACAGAAGATTTTATCAGGAAAATTATCCCCAGATTGTGGTGGAGCATGGTGGAATTGATGAATTAATTCTTATGATGACGGGAGGGTACAGATAATGGCAGGTTTAATAGAAAAAGATATCCGGTTAATGAGGTGTAATAAACAGGCAGTAATTCTCCTTCTTATCATTGGAGTGGTGATAGGGTTACAGAACGAAGCAGTTATCCTGGGGTGGCTGCCGTTTGCAATTAGTATTCTTCTGATAAATACAGTTACCTATGACGAGCTTGATAAAGGATATGGATTTTTGATGACTTTGCCGATTGATGCAGAAATGTATGTGAGGGAAAAGTATATTTTCTGTCTTACAGGAGGAACGGTTTCATGGCTTGTGGCAGCGGGACTTTACATAATCTTGGAAATGAGACAACAGATGCCGATAGACATGACTTCCCAGATTCCTATGGTATTGGTGTTCCTGCCGGTTACGGCATTGTTGATTGCATTATTGATTCCGCTGCAGCTAGTATCCGGAGTAGAAAAGAGCAGAGTAGTCATTTCGGGGGTATGCGGTGTAATGGGAGCGTCTGTCATTGCATTTGCGGAGCTGGTAAAGACAAATGTATTAAGTGCATTTTCGTTTTTGAACCAGATGAATGGCTGGATACTTGCAGGAATTGCAGTGGTGGTGACAGTACTTCTCATACTGCTCTCTTATGCAATTAGTGTCCGTATTATGGAAAAGAAAGAGTTTTAGAAAAATATTTAAACGGGACATTCATAAATAAATGAGTGTCCCGCTTATTAATGCATATTAGAAATTATCTCCATTCCATCCCCAGTTAGAAACAGCCTGATACTTTACATATACATGATCTGGTGCAATTCCAAGAACATCTTTAAAAATGTCACATATCTGTCCAGTAAGTTTAGAAAAGGCAGATGGGTTCTCACTTCCGTAAACGCTGACCTCGACCATAGCTATAGGCTCGGCATTGCTTCCTCTGAAGTAGAGCTTGTAGTCAGGTTCAAAGCCGACCATGAGCCAGCTTTCTGACTTTCCGGGAATTGTCTGGATAGCCTGACCTAAACGTGTTTTGATTTCAGTTTCCTGAGCTTCTGTAAGAGAAGTGCTTATCTTTGAATTAATAAATGGCATATGTTACCTCATTTCTGCGCCACAGGCGCGTGTATTCATGTGATGATTATAGCACTTTACATATGTCAAAGAAATATATTAATTGTCAGCGCCTTCCTTGATGCCATGGCGCTCTGCATATCCAGTCAGGATAAGTGTAAGCGCACCGTCGCCTGTTACATTGCAGGCTGTTCCGAAGCTGTCCTGAAGTGCAAATATTGTAAGCATAAGGGCAGTTCCAGTGTCGTTAAATCCAAGCACGCCGGTAATAAGTCCGAGCGAAGCCATAACTGTTCCGCCAGGTACGCCAGGTGCGCCGATTGCAAATATTCCGAGAAGCACGCAGAACAGAATCATAGTTCCGGCTGATGGAATAGTGCCATACAAAATCTTAGATACAGTCATGCAGAAAAATACCTCTGTCAGCACAGAGCCGCATAAATGTATATTTGCAAACAAAGGAATTCCAAAAGAGACCATGTCCTTTCTCAAAACCTTTGATTTGCCGGCACACTGGAGTGCAACTGCGAGTGTGGCAGCAGATGACATTGTTCCAATTGATGTAAGGTATGCAGGACCGTAATGTCTGATTACTTCAATCGGGTTCTTCTTAGAATACAATCCTGCGATTGTGTAAAGCAGAGTCATCCAAATGTAATGTCCGATTAATACAATAATTATAATTTTCAGGAACACAGGAACCTGCTTTGTTATTGAACCTTCGTATGAGAGTCCGCAGAAAGTAAGTCCGATGAAAAATGGAAGAACCGGTATCATGATTCTTGAAACTATCGCAAGTACGATTTTCTGGAATTCTTCAAGAATATTTGAAATCAATTCTGCTTTTGTCCAAGCGGCAGCAAGTCCGACCATAATTGAGAATACAAGTGCGCTCATAACAGGCATTATCTGCGGAATTGATAATTCGAAAACCGCAGCCGGAAGCTCTTTCAATCCATCAGCAGTAGAGGATATTGACAAATGTGGTATCAAAATATATCCGGATGCTGTAGAGAAAAGTGCAGCACCAACTGATGATGTATATGCGATTGTAACTGCAATCAGAAGAAGCTTAGAAGCATTTTTACCCATCTGAGTAATCGAAGGCGCAATAAAAGCAATGATTATCAGAGGTATGCAGAAATTAATTATCTGATTGAGAATATATTTCAGAGTTACAACGATATTCAAAATGGCGCGTGAAAATGAATTGCCATCAGTTGAACTTAACAGTAGTCCCACCATGACACCGGCAATAACACCCACCAGCAATTTGAACGGCAGGCTGCGAAAAAAACTATTTTTCTTCATTTAATAAATCTCCTTCATTGGTGTAGTTAATAAAAATTATAATATAGGCCGGAGAAAATAACAATGGAAAGGTTTGGAGACATGGCTTCCCAGATTCCTGTGGTATTGGTGTTTCTGCCGGTTACGGCATCGTTGATTGCATTTGCGAAGCTGGTAAAGACAAATGTATTAAGTGCTTTTTTGCTCTCTTATGCAATTAGTGTGCGGATTATGGAAAGAAAAGAATTTTAGAAAATATATAAGCGGGACATTCATAAAAGAGTGTCCCGCTTATTAATGCATATTAGAAATTATCTCCATTCCATCCCCAGTTAGAAACAGCCTGATACTTTACATATACATGATCTGGTGCAATTCCAAGAACATCTTTAAAAATGTCACATATCTGTCCAGTAAGTTTAGAAAAGGCAGATGGGTTCTCACTTCCGTAAACGCTGACCTCGACCATAGCTATAGGCTCGGCATTGCTTCCTCTGAAGTAGAGCTTGTAGTCAGGTTCAAAGCCGACCATGAGCCAGCTTTCTGACTTTCCGGGAATTGTCTGGATAGCCTGACCTAAACGTGTTTTGATTTCAGTTTCCTGAGCTTCTGTAAGAGAAGTGCTTATCTTAGAATTGATAAATGGCATATGTTACCTCATTTCTGCGCCGCAGGCGCGTGTATTCATGTGCTGATTATAGCACTTTATATATGTCAAAGAAACATATTAATTGTCAGAGCCGTCAATAACGCCCACCAGCAATTTAAACGGCAGGCTGCGAAAAAACTATTTTTCTTAATTTAATAAATCACCTTCATCATTGGGGTAGTTAATAAAAATATAATATAGGTCGGGGGAAATAATAATGGAAAGGGTTGGGGGATTAACCTAGATGAATTTTGTTAATTAAATTATGGATGTATTTACCAGGCAATTTATGAAGAAAATTTCTAAAAGGCCAGTAAATACCTGAGGCAGGAGGCTTATGAGTCCCATAGTAAGAAATAAACTAATTGGCTGGTAATTTTTTGAAAAATGGCTTAAAATAGGCAAAGAGAGATTTAAGCGTGATTGAAAAAGGCTTAAATTCATTGGATTAACATTAACATGAGATGTATTGAAATCAATATACATAATTTGTCGAATATTGCCGAAACTTGGATTAACATTAACATGAGATGTATTGAAATACATCTTCCTTGAACTCAACTGAATTGGCATTATCGATTAACATTAACATGAGATGTATTGAAATATATAATAAATCCATAATTAATTTACCACATATCAAAGATTAACATTAACATGAGATGTATTGAAATTCTGCTATAGCTTCAATTGCAGATTTAAGCTCGCCAGATTAACATTAACATGAGATGTATTGAAATTTCGGAACAGGCAGTATAATATCAGGAATAGGTGGAGATTAACATTAACATGAGATGTATTGAAATTTATCCTTACAGTAAATAACAATTGTTTTATTGCGATTAACATTAACATGAGATGTATTGAAATCAAATTAGTCTTGACATTTACACACTGCAAATTAGATTAACATTAACATGAGATGTATTGAAATTGTTTGTAAATACTCCATTTCATTTTGTTCTAAAAATGATTAACATTAACATGAGATGTATTGAAATGATAGCACATTTCTATTAATTATCATTCATGTTATGATTAACATTAACATGAGATGTATTGAAATAAGGAGAAAGAGCCGGATATACAGGTTATAGCATGATTAACATTAACATGAGATGTATTGAAATTTTCATCTTCTTTGTCGCAACCTCCGAACATTGTGATTAACATTAACATGAGATGTATTGAAATATGAACCATTCGTGCATGTCCTCCATCGCTTTGTGATTAACATTAACATGAGATGTATTGAAATACTCCTCTACTCTGCACATTTCCATCCCTCCTTATAGATTAACATTAACATGAGATGTATTGAAATGTGCGTCAATCCCCAGTCTGTAACCTGCACCCTTTAGATTAACATTAACATGAGATGTATTGAAATATGTGATGTGAAATGCATTATATAAACCTGCTCTTTGATTAACATTAACATGAGATGTATTGAAATGCTTTCGTATAAGTGTTGTTATATTTATCGTTCTGGATTAACATTAACATGAGATGTATTGAAATTTATATTTGCAGGCGCATTTCTAGGCTATGTAGCAGATTAACATTAACATGAGATGTATTGAAATATAGAGCAAGTCCATGTAAAGGTTGCATCAGCATATGATTAACATTAACATGAGATGTATTGAAATATTTTTATCCTCTACCCTGACAACTAGCCACCTGAGATTAACATTAACATGAGATGTATTGAAATCTCTTTCTTAATCCGTCCGATTTTTCTTTCGCTTTTTTGATTAACATTAACATGAGATGTATTGAAATGAACCAGTAAGAGTAATAGTGCTTCCTGATTTAGGATTAACATTAACATGAGATGTATTGAAATATCTCCGCCATCTTTCTCCAAATTACAACTTGCGAGATTAACATTAACATGAGATGTATTGAAATCAAAAAATAACTACAGAAATATAAAAAATTAAATCTGATTAACATTAACATGAGATGTATTGAAATTTTGAAAACTACATTAAGACTTCTAAATATACAGAGATTAACATTAACATGAGATGTATTGAAATGTTGCTCAATATGATTTTTCTGCTTACTGTACCCGATTAACATTAACATGAGATGTATTGAAATATGTTATAACTCTTGTATGCAAGAATACTATAGGATTAACATTAACATGAGATGTATTGAAATTTTGTATGACTGGCTTAAGGTCTTACAGACGCAACCGATTAACATTAACATGAGATGTATTGAAATGCGTAAATCTTATTATGAGTATGAAGAGGATTATGATTAACATTAACATGAGATGTATTGAAATTCCGATGGGTTGTAGATATTCTGCTCCGTGTATAAGATTAACATTAACATGAGATGTATTGAAATGATGATAGAGGGTCAGACATTGCTTATTTTGGATGAGATTAACATTAACATGAGATGTATTGAAATGCTTAAAGCGTTTCTTATGTCTAAAAAGACATTATGATTAACATTAACATGAGATGTATTGAAATCCTGTTCCTCGTGGTGCTTTCTTATCTGGGCTTTCCAGATTAACATTAACATGAGATGTATTGAAATTTGGATAAATGAGCTGTAACCATCGGCTCTTGCTGGATTAACATTAACATGAGATGTATTGAAATCCGAATACGCATCAGTGACATCAATAATGGTCGTCGATTAACATTAACATGAGATGTATTGAAATTATGCTTATTTATTTGAGGGCTTTAATGTTGATACCGATTAACATTAACATGAGATGTATTGAAATTTAAATTATATACTTTGCCCACTGGCACACTATAGATTAACATTAACATGAGATGTATTGAAATTGATTTTATTATGAGTCTTCCGCAGGGATATGATACGATTAACATTAACATGAGATGTATTGAAATAATACTTAGGGCTTGATTGGTGTAGAGATGGTTCGGATTAACATTAACATGAGATGTATTGAAATATAAGACCACAATGAAGATCCGAGTCAAATCTACTGATTAACATTAACATGAGATGTATTGAAATATAGCTGTTTTCTTGCTCTCTTTCAAGCCTGTTCTTGATTAACATTAACATGAGATGTATTGAAATAATGATACAAGCTGCATATTTTAGATACAGCATCAAAGATTAACATTAACATGAGATGTATTGAAATGTTAAGTTTCGTGAACCTCTTTTTGTATCCGTTCCGATTAACATTAACATGAGATGTATTGAAATGCATTGACAGCTTTCAATAAGTTCTTAGGCATTAAGATTAACATTAACATGAGATGTATTGAAATAGTGATTTGATTGGGGAGGTATAGAATGAAAAGTGTGATTAACATTAACATGAGATGTATTGAAATTGCAAAAGCTGATACATAACCTGTCCAAGCTCGTTAGATTAACATTAACATGAGATGTATTGAAATTGTTGCCTCCTTACTACGGACATATCCCATAGCACTTGATTAACATTAACATGAGATGTATTGAAATTTATTAATCAAAAAAAATAGACTGAACCGACTTTGATTAACATTAACATGAGATGTATTGAAATTCCGACATATTCCTTATTCTGTCAGCATTGGTGTGTGATTAACATTAACATGAGATGTATTGAAATAATGTTAAGGAACTTAGAAACTGGTTACATGAATTTGATTAACATTAACATGAGATGTATTGAAATTAAGCGTAACAAAAAAGGGCAGATATTTGAACATCGATTAACATTAACATGAGATGTATTGAAATTTTATTGATGGAAGTGATTCTTTTCTTGCTTCTAGATTAACATTAACATGAGATGTATTGAAATAGGTCCAGTGTTTCAAGTATCTTAAGTATCTGCTTGATTAACATTAACATGAGATGTATTGAAATACAAGTCTGCCGCTTGCAGCCTCTGGGAACAGCTCCGATTAACATTAACATGAGATGTATTGAAATCAAGTGATAAATCTGGGAATGAAAACAGCCCGGAGGATTAACATTAACATGAGATGTATTGAAATTATTTGTATAGCTGTTAGCTTTATCTTGTACCATGATTAACATTAACATGAGATGTATTGAAATTTATCACACCTAAATTTTTTTGTACCACAAAAAGCCAGATTAACATTAACATGAGATGTATTGAAATCTATCCGCAACCTCAAGACATCTGGCTTCTGCTTTGATTAACATTAACATGAGATGTATTGAAATTTCCGTCAGTATTAAGCTTGTAATACAGACCATCTTCGATTAACATTAACATGAGATGTATTGAAATAAAAGAATATCGCTCTTTTTTATAGTAAGCTCAAGATTAACATTAACATGAGATGTATTGAAATATATCATGCGTTGTAAGTGCTTCATAATCACTTCCAGATTAACATTAACATGAGATGTATTGAAATTCTATTTTGAATCCAGCAATGGTTGCATCAAAAGCGATTAACATTAACATGAGATGTATTGAAATAGGCATAGAAAACAGGATAGTATCAGTTCGGACATCTGATTAACATTAACATGAGATGTATTGAAATATAAGCTGTTTTTCAGAATTATTACGCTTACCCTGGATTAACATTAACATGAGATGTATTGAAATTGCTGGAGATTGTCGTTTAATCTTCCAACTGCGTTTTGATTAACTTAACATGAGATGTATTGAAATCTGATGCAGAAACTAATGCAAAGGAAAGAAAGATACGATTAACATTAACATGAGATGTATTGAAATTATTTTTGGATTGAAGAAGTATTCACTCCCAACATAAGATTAACATTAACATGAGATGTATTGAAATAATTTGTACCACAAAACTGCAACTAATTTTTACCGCTGATTAACATTAACATGAGATGTATTGAAATTTAGATTGTCAATTAAATGCGACAATCTGGAAGCAGATTAACATTAACATGAGATGTATTGAAATTGGCTTATAACCTCGGCTTAACTTACTTTGTCTAGATTAACATTAACATGAGATGTATTGAAATCCTGTTAATCCGGTAACATCTTCTGCCATATCAAGGATTAACATTAACATGAGATGTATTGAAATTTGATCTTCAGGCGGGTGATTCACGATATACAAGCGATTAACATTAACATGAGATGTATTGAAATTCTGTATCCTCTGAAACATCATCACGGACAGTATTCGATTAACATTAACATGAGATGTATTGAAATTACTCTAAATGACACTCTTTATCAACATCAGCAGGCTGATTAACATTAACATGAGATGTATTGAAATACATATAAAGCCTGTAACCAATCAAACAACTGATAAGGATTAACATTAACATGAGATGTATTGAAATTAATCAAACCAACCATTTTTTAATATATTATTTAAGATTAACATTAACATGAGATGTATTGAAATTAAATTGTTTTTAATATTAAAGCTGCATTTTTCATCGATTAACATTAACATGAGATGTATTGAAATTTGAAAGAATAATAGAGTGGATGGACGAATACTACGATTAACATTAACATGAGATGTATTGAAATTAATGTGGAGCAGATTAGAAAATCCGGAGGATTTGCGATTAACATTAACATGAGATGTATTTAAATTATAAAATCACTGTTAAGAAATATATGACAGAGCCTGATTAACATTAACATGAGATGTATTGAAATGTTCATCATTTGCCATTTCTTTATAACGATTAGCCGATTAACATTAACACGAGATGTATTGAAATAGTAAAAATTGCAGAACCATTGTGATGTAAAATATCGATTAACATTAACATGAGATGTATTGAAATCAGGACGATAGACAGGCTATAAGAAACATGCAGGAAGATTAACATTAACATGAGATGTATTGAAATTGATGATTTCTTACCGCTTCTCCTATTATTGCTGAAATGCATAGAAGATGATTTTGATTATACAATTAAGAAATATGGAACAGTAGTGCCGAAGAAAATGCCAAGACCAGAAATAATATGTGATAAACAGCCACCAGTTGAAAGATTGGTGGTTATCACTTAATTATATCATCAAGGTTTACTTCAGAATCAATGTAAACGGCATCAATTCATAATCATTAGATACCTTAATATTGCCATTATGGCTAGTATATTTTGGGATAGTCGATCCGTCAACATCTATAATCGGTTCATTTGCTATTAAATTATCCACTTCATGTACTATCTTTTTACAAGTTTCTTTAAATTTTTCATTATCAACTTCTTTGTAAACAGTATATTTATACTTAGTCGCCTCATAATTCTAGTTTCTTATTAACCGTATGATTGGTTTTAGTTGCTGTTATATATATCCTTGGTGACCTCTTTTTATTTTTTTCTATCCATCCATCTTGGGCTTAATAAGTTTCTCAAGTATTTTAAAAGGCTTTTCAGAATTAAGAGACTTTCTTCTTTCTTGATGTGACATCATACACCTTTCCTGCGTCCTAATTCTATTCCTGACATCAAACGCTATCTTAGCTTTTTCTTCTATCATTAAAGAAGAATTAATTCTATTTTTTATATTAGAAACTGCTGCTATGTACTTCTCTATTGCTTAATTTTATTGTACAACTTTTGTCGCCTTTTTTAATATTTATAACTCATGTGATATTGGAGTATTTATGAAACACGACACAATAAAGACTTTGACTATTGTGACAAATCAAGGAGATGTACAATATATTTCAAAAGGCGGACATTTTGATTATAATGGAGTGGTTGAATTGATGAGAGTGTGTTAGGGAAAATGTGGTAATAATATTGATAACTGTATAGATTTGTGTATTTATTTGTTAAAAATGTCATTCTTCTGGTATACAAAGAGGGCAATATTTAGGCAGGAGGTTTTCAAAAGGTGGTATATAGACGGAAAACCAAGAATGACAATAGATAAATTGATTGCATTATTGGAAAAAGGACAAATAAAAGAAGAAAGCAATAATGAAGATAAAACAGAATTAAAAGAAAACAAATAACAGCCATCAATCTTTTTGTGGACCAGCTTTGGACCATGAATGGATTTATTTTTTACTCTCATCTTCGTCATCTACTGAATATGGTTTTAATCCACTATCATCTAAGATGTATCCTCCATCCAGTGTATCAGGCATTTTAACTAACTTCTTTATTACATTTATTTTTAAATATAGATAATATATAAATTATATTAGAGATTGAAAAATGTCGAATTTTGTCGAAATATTTTAATTGAGCTATACCCAATATTGTATTAAAATAAATACATAGAGTTCGTTAAATAGTTAATTAATATAATTCACATCATATGTTATGGTTTATTCTTCATTGAACACATCAAAAAAAATGTTTCAATACATCTTAAGTTAAAGTTAATCAGATGTAATAGAATAATACCATATTATTATGTAAAAAAGAATAAAAAAACTATTGTAATCTTGTTAAAATGGTGCTACGATTAACACATCAAATAAAATTGAGATGAAAAAGAGAGGAGGTAGAAATGGAGATAAGTGTTTTCGAGCTAAGATTGAAAGTCTATACATTAGTAGATATAAATCTTGAAGAAGTCCTTTCAGCAGAAGCAGAATATATAGATTCTGCTTTTGCACTTGATGACGAATGGCTTAGATTCCACGAGAATAATGAATACAAGTATTATACATTCAGTGGACTCTATCCCTTAGCAAAGGATGGCATATACAAAAAAGATAATGTATACACAATTACAATCAGGACGGTTGATTCACGCGTGGAACAGTATATGAGAAAGAAGCTTGCTAATCATCATACCGACAAGATGAAAGGTCTTACGCTGACATCAAGAATTATACCGAAGAAGTTTATCAATCAGCTGTATACGCTCACGCCGGTTATTCAGAAATATGATGGAGGTTACTGGAAGAAGGCGGTATCGCTTGATGAATACGAGAAAAGGCTATTTGCAAATGCGGTTAAGAAATACAATGCATTTACAGGGGAGAAGATAGACGAGGACTTTCAGCTATATAATGAGATAAGCTTTATTAATAAGAAGCCAGTGAAATTCCCATGCAAAGAAATTGTGTTACTTGGGGATAAAATTAATCTAAAGATTGCGGATAACAAGTCAGCTCAGGAACTGGCTTATTTTCTGATGGGAACAGGCCTGGGAGAAACTAACTCAAGAGGAGCAGGGTTCTGCAATTACAGATGGCTGTAGGGGGTGATTGATTGTTAAAAGATTGCATTGAGATTTTCCAGAAAAAGATAGAGCATATGGGGAATGAATGTGGGGATGCAGATGCACTTATATTAGATAATTACATACCAGCTGATGGGGATTACATAGTAGTTAAGAAAGATGGAAGCGTAGTCAAATGTTCAATTAAGATGGACAAGAAGGCTGGCAGACCTGTAAAGGACTTATCTGATGGAGATAGCCAGTATGAAGATATTGTTTTTTACGATTATCATAGCAGGCTGGTAAGTATGGATAAACCACAGGATCCGAAAAAGGTTATTCATTCTAATAATTATCTGTCATTCTGGATTAAGAAAGAAAGTTTAACTAATGGAAAACTTAATATGGAAGGAATCGACCGGTATTTTGATATATTATCCAATCCAAGGGTTAAATATAAGAATGTCAAGGATTCCAAGATGTACGATTATATTTTTCCAGTAGTAGGTGAGGTTAATCAGGAAAAACTGGAGCAATGCAGAAACTGGATTAAGCAGCACATTTTTAATCTTAAGGACTTTGGTATAGATACTTCTGGTAAGAATTATCTTAAGATTTTCTTTGAAGAGGATAAAGATTTATATGTTAATGAAGAAAAGCGATATCTGATGACCAAGATTTATAACAAGAATGATTACAATATAGATATTGATGAGCAGATATACGGACTTCCTAATGATAATCTGGCATTGAATTCGAAGAAGCCATATATGGAGCATAAGACAAGGAAAAATGTTGTGCCTTATCTTATAACACCAGAAGAGGCTGCAACACAGAGAAAGTTTTTTGATTATCTCATGAATGAAGCCAATCGAGGATATACTAATATATTTTTTGACAGTGATGAAGATGAGATTATTCCAAAGAAGCCGGGAGAATTTATCACAGATGATTTCTCAGGATTTTTTATTCAGATTCAGAAAGGAAAAGAACTGTCTATCCAGCATCAGGATGCAATTGTTGATTATAAGTACAATCTTTATAAGCATTTTCAGTACAGAGATGTGATTGGAAGTGCAAGAGACGAAGAGATTTACAAAGAGTATGTCAATAAGAAACAGATGCTTGCTGTGTTAGATGAGGTTATATTTTCTAAATGTCTCTCAAGAAATTTCTTTACAGACGATATTAATGTGAATCCTGAGTTGAAAAGAAATATTATTATGTCAAGAGATGCAATATTTGCATGGCTTTATAAGGGACAGGATGAAGGAATAGACGCAGTGCTTCATAATGTATGTATTAATACTGTCCGGGATTCAATCAATAATGGCTATGTGAATAAAGTTATTATGCAGTTTAATTTTATGAAGTCGCTAGAAGAATATTTTGGAGGGGTAAATATGGCGGACAGATATAGTGATATTAGAAAAAATCTTAGTGATAAGATTAATAAAAAAGGATATAGTCAGATAGAAAGTGATGAAGAATACTTCTATGCTGTAGGACAGCTCGTGTATTATTTCATATCTTTGAATAAATCTAAAGATAAGAAACATTCTCTTGCTAATCCATTTTTTAATGCACGAAATAATGAGCTATTACAGAAGAAGATTACGCAGTTCTTTAAGAAGTACAATTACATAATAGGAACTACTAACCTAAGATTTAATAATCTGTATTCAATGGTTTCATCATATGAATTGACAGGAAGAGTTAAGAGTGAAGAGATTATAGCAGGTTATATAAGCAGTAATTTAATATATGATTCAGCTAATAAAGAGGAGGATTAATATGGATAAGAGAGTATACGGTGTATTAGGAATTTCATCTATTATGGCAAACTGGAATGCAGATTTTACAGGCTATCCAAAGAGTACACAGAATGGTGATGTGTATGGAAGCGACAAGGCATTAAAGTATCCTATGAAGAAAATGTGGAATGATGAGGGCAAGAAAGTCCTTTATATCAAGTCTATGAAGTTTTCAGCAGATGGGTCACTTGTCCCAAAGACATTAAAAGAAAGATATGAAGAAATATTTGCGGTTAAGGATCTGAAGGATACTAAGGAATCTAAAGAAGTGCTTAGTAATCTTATGACAGCAGTTGATGTTAAGAATTTTGGAGCTACATTTGCAGAATCAAAGAATAATTTCTCTATAACCGGAGCTGTACAGTTTGGACAGGGCTTTAACAAATATGAAGACACAACTGCCGAGGAACAGCAGATTTTATCACCATTCAGAGATGGCAGTAAAGATGCTGAGAAAGATTCAGAAGCCAAGAATTCAACACTTGGAACTAAGATAACAAGTGACGAAGCACACTATTTTTATCCATTTGTAATCAATCCAATGGCATATAAAGAGTTCGTGCAGTTAGGTGTAACTGATGGATACACTGAGGAAGATTATCAGAATTTTAAGAGAACAGCACTTGTTTCAGCAACATCATATGCAACTAATGCGAAGGAAGGCTGCGAGAATGAATTTGCTTTATTCGTTGAGACTGAGCCGGATATGTATCTTCCTAATCTTACAGAATACATCACATTTGAAAAAGGAGACAAGCTTAATACTATTGATATAAGCGAGGTTGCAAGCATTATTAATGCAGTTAAAGACAGAGTTAAGAGTGTGGAGGTATATTATAATCCATATACAACTAATCTTGTATCTGGAATTGAAGACGAGAAGGTCTTTAATATAATTACTTTAAAAGAGGTGTAATATATGGAGGCTGTTAGATTTACACTGAGTGGCAGGACAGCTTTTTTCAAGAAGCCAGAGGTTAATGCATATTATTATTTTACATACAGTCAGATTCATAAGATTGCACTGATGGGGATGTTTGGCGCAATCTTAGGATACGGCGGATATGCACAGAAAAACTGGCAGGTAGTGAAAAAAGGACAGGAAATAGTTGTCGAATATCCTGAGTTTTATGAAAAACTGCATGAATTGAAGGTTTCTATTGTTCCAAAGAATGAAAGGGGATATATTCCGAAGAAAGTTCAGATATTTAACAATTCTGTTGGATATGCAAGTGAGGAACAGGGAGGAAATCTTATAATAAAAGAGCAGTGGCTTGAAAATCCTGAGTGGGATATTTATGTACTGATTGATTGTGATGAAGCAGAAAAACTGGCTGAGTTCTTAGAACAGAGCAGATGTATTTATTATCCTTATCTTGGAAAGAATGACCACCCGGCTGACATTACTAATGTGAGCAGGGTAAATGTGCAGGAGGCTGATATTAATGAGGCAGCTATAACCAGCATGTTTCCTAAGAATATTGGCAGCGTTCTTATGCCAGATGAAGAAGATGAGATAGAGATTTTTAAATATACAGAAAAACTGCCGGTTGCATTAAATGGCTATACTAATCTTTATAAATATGAAGATTTCTGTTACACGAACATGACAGTAAGTATAGAGAATGGAAATATATATAAACAGGGGAATAATATATTGTCATTTTATTAAATTATTATAAGCCGCATCAGGCAGTCTGAATGTTTTAAAATGCAGAGTTTTAAGGCAGGCAGATTACTTGGTGCGGCTTTTTTAAGTAAGGGGATATTAAGTATGGATATCAGCAGATATATGATACCGGTTGAACAATTAATTAATTGTAGCGAACAGTGTTTTGCACATTTATCAGAAGATGGAACCCAGAAAGAGACTTTGAAAGAGCATACCCAGCGGAGTCAGAAATACTGGCTGTTAATAGCTAAGAATAAATGTATTGACGAAATTATGGAAAGATTCGAAGCAGAATATTTTGATAATCTGACTCAGGATTGCAGAGATATATTTAAAGAAATGACTGTTAATATAGTCACAATGCATGATTTGGGCAAAGTTAATCCGGCATTTCAGAAGAAAAAGATGGATAATGTCTGGAATAAGAATATGACGCCAGATAACAATATCGGCAGCAAACATTCGATTGTTTCATCTATATTTTTCCTTGATTATTATCTAGATTGTATTAAGAGAATGATTGATGAAGAAAAGATTACCAAAGCGGAATCTGAGAATATCAAGGATTTTGCTTATATGTATTCGTATATTATTTCAAGACATCATGGCGGACTTACTGAACTTGAGAAGTATTTAGATGAACTTTCTGGAAAGAGTAATGATAGCGATAATTTAGGAAAGCGTGCGTATGACTGGTACACTGAATCTGGTATAAATGCTGTGCTTAGTTATGACAGATATTCAGAAAATGTATCTAAGCTGCGAAGAACATATAAGGAGATGAATAAGAGACTCACATCTGACAGAGACAGAAAATCGGTGATTTTATATGCATGGATAAGGCTGTTATATTCTATGCTTGTTGCAGCAGATTATTATGCAACATCTGAGTATATGACAGGCTGGGAGCAGAACACATTTGGTAATATTAATAATATCGACGAAATAATAAGCGAATATGAGAAAGGTTCAATTCCAAAGAGCATACGAGCATATGAGAAAAGTTCATATCCGATAGCAGATGAAGCGTTTGAATGTATAGACAGAAGCACTGATATTAATGGAATGAAGGGGATAAATATACTGAGAACAGAGATGTTTTTAGATAGTGAAAATATTTTGATGAATAATACTGATAAGAATATTTTCTATCTTGAAGCACCTACAGGAAGTGGAAAGAGCAACATGGCTATGAATCTCAGCTTTAAGCTTATGAAAAGTTCGCAGGATATTAACAAGATTTTCTACATTTATCCATTCAATACACTTGTTGAGCAGAATATGAATTCTCTTGCAAATGTATTTGGCAATAATGAGTCAGTTATGTCGCAGATTGCCGTTGTTAATTCTATTACTCCATATAAAGACATGTCAGATGATGAGTTGGATAAGAACTATCAGAGAATATTGCTCGACAGACAGTTTATGAATTATCCGATAGTATTATCTACTCATGTGATGTTGTTTAATACAATGTTCGGGGACAGAAAAGAGGACGCATTTGGATTCCACCAGTTGTGTAATTCAGTAATTGTGCTTGATGAAATCCAGAGCTATGACAACAGAATATGGGGTAAAATGATTACCTTTTTAAAAGGATTTGCAGAGCTTTTAAATATAAAGATTATTATTATGTCTGCAACGCTTCCGAATCTTGAATTGCTGACGGATAACACGGCAGGGACAGAAAAGCTCATTACTGACAGGGATAAATATTTCCGACACAATATGTTTGCGAAGAGAGTTGAGGTGGACTACAGCCTTTTGGACGAAGATATTACTATAGAAGAACTTGCACAGTGTATTGTTGATAATGATGAAAATGCCAGCAAAAAGGTGCTGATTGAGTTCATAAAAAAGAAGAGTGCAGAAGATTTTTACAGACTTCTGCAGGATATGACTGACAGACAGATACTTTTAATGACAGGAGACAGCAGTATTCAGGAACGAAAAGATATGATTGACAATATCAGCAGTATGTCTGATGTTGTACTTGTTGCCACACAGGTTATTGAGGCCGGAGTTGATATTGACATGGATATTGGATATAAGGATATCTCAAGGCTGGACAGTGAAGAACAGTTTATGGGAAGAATTAACAGGTCCGGCAAAAAGACAGGAAAAGTGTATTTCTATAATCTTGATAAAGCTAAGAATATTTACAGAAATGACGCAAGAGTTGATACCGACAAGACATTGGAAAACAGTGATATCCGCGAATATCTTAATACCAAGGATTTCTTTAAGTATTATGAAAATGTGATTCTGCCTGTACTGTTGAAATCACAGGAGAAAATAACAGATGATAATATTAAACATTTTTTTAAAGAGGAAGTTGGAAAACTTAATTACCCTTATGTCTGCGAGAAAATGAAACTTATAGAAGACGGGAGAAAGCTGATATCTGTATATTTTGCAAGAAGTATTCAGGCTGGGGATGTTGTTATAGATGGTGCGGATGTATGGAATAAATACAAGGAATTAATAGAAAATCCGGATTTATCATACTCTGAAAGAACGGTGAGAATACATGATGTAAGAAGCAAAATGAACATGTTCATATATCAGTTTAAAGAGGATATTAAGAGTAATATTGAGTGGAATGAGCAGATAGGAGATATATATTACATAGAAGACGGTGAAGATTACTTTGATGATAATGGTGTGCTTAAGAAAGAAATGATTGTAATAGCTGATGAGTTATTTATATAGGGGGATATATGCAGGTTAATGGAACTTTGATTAATTATTATTTTCATTGCAGACGGCAGTGCTATTTACATGGAAACCGGCTGAATCTTGAAGATAACAGTGAGCAGGTAAAGATTGGAAAGGCTATCCATGAAGAAAAAGCAGGAGATTCAAAGAATTCAGAGATTGCAATAGATAATATAAGGCTGGACAGGCTTACGAAAGAGTATCTTACAGAGGTTAAGAAATCAGACGCTGATACTGAGGCTGCAAAATGGCAGCTGCTTTTTTATCTTAAAGTTCTTAAGAGCAAAGGGATTATAAGAAAAGGAAGACTGGAATTTGTTGAAAAGAATAAGAAAAATAAGAAGGTAATAATTGTAGAACTGACTGAAGAGATTGAAAAGGAACTTGATAATTATATCAGCAGTATTGAACAGCTATTGTCACAGGAGAAGCCGCCAGAATGTATACAGACAAGCACCTGCAAGAAATGTGCATATTATGAGTATTGTTATATTTGATGAAAGCGTTTGAAAAACATTTTTCATGATTAAGAGGAGGAAATGTATGGGGAGTACAAAATATATAATGTCAATGGGGGAACTGACAAGAAAAGATAATTCCTTATGTTTCAGGAAGGACGGTAAAAATGTATATATTCCGGTAGAGAATACTAAGGAGATATTCTGTTTTAATGAGGTTAGTATCAATACTAAATTACTGGATTTTCTGTCACAGAATAATATAATAATACATTTTTATAACTATTATGGCGGATATAGTGGTACATACTATCCGAGAGACCACTACTTGAGCGGGAAATTACTGGTGAAGCAGGTACTGAAGTATGAGAATGATCGGATGAGTGTTGCAAGGGCGATTGTTAAGGGAATCGGGCTTAATATTTATGAGGTGCTTTATCATTATTACAAGCATGGAAAGAAAGAAGTAAAAGAAACTACTGACTGGATTAAATCAGATTTTATCAGGCTTGTAGAACAGTCGAAAGATGTTAAAGAGCTTATGGCTTATGAGGGTGAAGTCTGGATGCGTTTTTATGCGAATTTCAAGTATTTTCTGCCTGAAGATTTCGTGATGAATAAAAGAGTGAAAAGACCGCCGGATAATCCCATAAATGCATTGGTGTCATTTGGAAACACTTTGCTGTATACCAAGACAATTTCGGCAATTTATCAGACACATCTTGATCAGAGAATAAGTTTCTTACATGAACCATCTGAGGGACGATTTTCGCTGAGTCTTGATTTGAGTGAGGTATTTAAGCCGGTTATAGTATTCAGAACAATATTTGACTTGGTTAATAATCACCGCCTTCAGGTAGAAAAACATTTTGAGAAAAATGTTAATTACTGCATACTGAATGAAGAGGGACGGAAGATATTCGTTGAGGCTTTTGAGGAGAGAATGGAAAGTGTTTTTGAACATTCACGATTAAAAAGGAAAGTGACATATAGGACAGCATTGAAGCTGGACTGTTATAAGCTTATAAAAAACATTCTGGAAGACAAAGAGTTTGTTCCATTTTCGTTGAAAGAAGGTATGTAATGAAGAGAGAACGTAATTATAATTATGCATTTTTGTTCTATGATGTAGGTGAAAAAAGAGTGCAGAAGGTATTTAAGGTGTGTAAAAAATATTTGGCGCATTATCAGAAATCTGTTTTCAGGGGAGACATGACACCATCAAAATTCATATCTCTGCGAAGCGAATTAAACAAGGTTATAGATAAAGATGAGGATTTCGTGTGCATAATCAAACTTATGAACGATAATGTATTTGGCGAGGAAGTGCTTGGAAATGCAGGAAAGGAGACTGGGGAAGAGTTGATGATATGATAGATTTATATAGAGTTTAAATAAAAGAAAAATATTTATAACAAAGGAGATATATATGACAGAATTTATTAATCAGATAAACGAAGATATAAAAGAGTATCAGGAAAGATATCCACATATGGCAAATATGAATAAAAACGAGTGGGCATTTAATTTCTGGGTATTAGATAAATTGTATAAAGAAGATGAACAATTAATAGAGGATAAAATAATTGACTATAATGATAAAGGAATTGATTGTTATGTATGGCATGAAGATACATTAGATTTGTATCTGATTCAAAATAAATATTATACAGATGCAAGTACATTAACAAATGATTATGTACAAAATGATTTTTTGACAAGGGCAATTGGTGCATTAGAAAAAGGAACTTATACAAGGAGTGAAGAACTTCAGAAAATATATAACAAATATAATGAAGAACAGGATTTTTCAGTGCATTTTGTTTTGTATGTTACTAATACAACAGTAAAAACAAAGCAGATAATTGATGGAATTGCAAAATATAATGCAGATAATGTTAATAGAGATGCCGTAATATATGACTTGAATGACATAGAGAGTTTATATTATGATAAACCAATAGTTAATAAGAAGAAAATGTCATTTGAAATAAGAACGATTAATAAAGGAACTATACTCAATATTGATCCAGAAGCATATAAAATGACTGTTCCATTGGATGCAAAGTATGTGCTTGTTCCTGTAATTAATATGTATGAAATATATAAGGTTGCTAAAGAAAAAGAGTATCCTATTTTTGATGCTAATATCAGAGAATATTTGGGAGCAACAGGTGCAATTAATAAAAAGATAATGGAAACACTGAAAAATCCAGATGAAAGAGTTAATTTTTTCTATTATAATAATGGAATTACAATTATTGCAGAAAATATCTCTAATGAGAACACAAGTGGTGGTTTTAAGAAATTAAGTATAGATAATCCACAGATTGTTAATGGATGTCAGACAGTTAGCACAATATATGAAACATTATCAAGTTTGCCCGAACAGACATTAGAAAAAGAATTTAAAGATACTTATGTAATGTTAAAAATTCTAAAAATACCATCAAATGATGTTAAATTGCAAACTTTATCAAATAATATAGTTACATATAACAACTCTCAGAACGCAATTAACCAAAAGGCCTTTGCTGCAAATACACAGGCATTTATAAGAGTCCAGACAGAATTTAGAAAAAAAGGATTTTTATTATGCATAAAGCAGAGCGATAAAAATACATTTTCAAAAGAATTTAAGAAACCAACAAAGCTTTTAGAATTAAATAGTGCTATTCTTGAGAAATTTGGATTAAGTGACATTTCTAAAACTAAGGATTTAGAAATTGATTTAGAAAAATTATTACAAGTAATATTAGCATTTATCTCTTCTGCCCATGAAGCTATTACTAAGAAGTCACAATTATTAAAACCAGGAACTATTCAAAATAAGACTGTTACAGAATTTATTATGGGTGATGGAACAATTAATGATTTGTTAAATCTGTATTTATTATATTTGAGAGCAGAGAAAGAAAAGAAACTAAGTAGAGATGGAAGAATGCCTATTCCGCTGTATCTGATTGATTGCTTTGGAAGATATGATTGTGATAGAAAATGTAATAGAATATCTGAGATATTAAAAGATAAAGAAACTATTGATGGATTTTTAAGATTGTATAAGGCAACTATACAGGGATATACAAATCAATGGGATAAGATTAATGAAGGAAGAGGATATAATGTCATGATAAAGTCAGATATAGATACGAATCTTATGGATAGTGCGAAATCTATGGCAGAAAGTATGATGTAATTACATTTATTAAAATCACACCGCCAAAGGCGAGCCACAGAACGAAAATAAAAGCCTGCATCATTCATATGTAAGAATTGCAGAATAACATAATGTGAGTATCAGAAATAAAGGAGCAAGCAAATGAACACCCAACCATTTACCATATCACCAATTCCAGACGACATATTTGCAAAGATGCAGGGGAAATCATTTAAGGACAACTGCACTGTGCCAAGAGAAGATTTGAGATATCTTAAAGTTTTGCATGTAGGATTTGATGGGGAAACGCACACAGGTGAGCTGGTTGTGAGCAGACTGATTGCTGATGATGTGCTTGATATATTTAAGCAGCTTTACGAGGCTGGCTATGAGATTGAAAAAATCAGACTTATTGATGAATATGATGCTGATGACGAGAAGTCGATGAGTGATAATAATTCTTCAGCGTTTAATTTCAGATACATTTCCTATTCAACGAAGCTGTCAAAGCATGCGTTAGGGCTGGCGGTTGACATCAACACGCTTTATAATCCTTATGTGAAATATGTTGATGGCAGAAGAAATGTGGAGCCTGCCAATTCTGAAAAGTATACAGACAGAAGCATTGAATTTCCACATAAAATCGACCATGACGATTTGTGCTATAAGGTGTTTGCAGAACATGGATTTGAGTGGGGCGGCGACTGGGAACATGCAAAAGATTATCAGCATTTTGAGATGCCAGATGAGTGGATTCAGAAAAGTTCATGCAGAAAAATGTGATATAATATAAAAGTTCGTGCGGAAAAATGTAATGCAACACAAAAATTCGTACATAAAAGTGTGGCAAAATACATTTTTACGTCCATAAAAATGTTGACCATATCCTCTTAAAGGAATCAAATATTTTACATAGGATAACTGCTTTCACATCAAGGTAAGTGACAATAAATCAGTTTTTAAGTAAAAATGTATCAATAAAACGGCGTATTTCAGAATGTGCTATGCAAAATGCACAAACGCTTGCGTAAATCTTTGTAATTTTAAGCCATTTCATTTTTATCCATATTGTGGTATTTTTAGCAACAGAGGCGATTTATTTTGCATGATATAGGACACTGCTAGCAAAATAACGCCTCTTTTGCTATTTAATCTATAATGTTTGGGAGGTTAATCATGATTAAGAAGGCAAGAAGGGTTTTTGCAGCTGTTGTTGCAGTATTATTAGTATGTTTTACAGCAGCGCCGGTGTTGTCAGCTAATGCGGCAACACAGAATTCATGGAATTTCAAGAATTCTAATTTTAAGAAGTTAGGAACTATTAAATCAAGTACTACAGTAGACGGACTTGGTCTTATGGCAACAAGCAGTAAGAATATGAAGGTTAAGGCTGAATCTGTAACGGTAGATGGCACAGCATATACATATTGTCTGGCTCTTTCTGGTACAGGCACTACATCATACCGTTCAGTTAAAGTACCGGTGTCAGGTTCTGATACAATAAAGGTAGTGTTAAGAAGCAGTGGAAGTTCTACCCGTAATTTAATTGTGGCTGATTCTAATGGAAAGAAGCTTGGAACTATTGCAGCTAATAAGACAGCTTCTTTAGGAACATATTCATATTCAGGTTCTAAGGGATACATATATCTGTATTCAGAGAACAGTGGAATCAACATTTATAAGGTTCAGGTTGATTCTAAGGGCAGCTCATCATCTGGTTCTTCATCAGGAAGTTCATCAGGTTCGGGCAGTTCTTCATCAGGAAGCAGCTCATCAGGTACATCATCAGGTTCATCTGTATCAGGTGATTATGTGGTTAAGGCAGGTGGAATGTCTTTAGCAGATGCACTTAAGAAGTCTAAGTCAGGACAGACAGTAGTTATTGATGGAACAGTTAAGTCCGGAGCTGTTTCACTTCCAGCAGGTGTTAATCTTACAGGAAAGAATAATGCAACAATAGATTTCTCACAGACAAGCGGAAGTTCAGGAAGAGGAATTACAATATCAGGTAATGGCAGTACACTTTCTAACATTACAGTTAAGAATGCTTCTGATAATGGAATCTTTATTTCAGGTTCTAATAATACATTGAAGTATGTAACATGCTGCTATAATGAAGATGCAGGCTTTCAGGTAAGCAACGGAGGCGCTTATAACAAGTTTTATAATTGCAAGTCTCATCATAATGCAGATGCCAAGGGTGAGAATGCTGATGGTTTTGCAGTAAAACTTCATTCAGGTGAAGGCAATTATTTTGAAAACTGTGTAGCTGAATATAATAGTGATGATGGCTGGGATTGTTATGCAGCTCATGGAGCAGTAACACTTGTAAACTGCCAGGCTAATTACAATGGATACTGTGATGGAATTTATGGTGATGGTAATGGATTTAAGATGGGTGGTGTAGATAATAAAACACCAGGAAAGGCAGCTCACCTTGATCCTCTTAACCATAAGCTTATAGGCTGTACTGCTAAAGGTAATTATGCTAATGGTTTCGATAGAAACAACCAGAGCGGTGTTGTAACAATGAAGAATTGTATTTCAGATTCTAATAAGGGTAATAATTATCACTGGCCACTTACAGGAAAACCATCTGCACTTGGTTATAAAGTAACATTTGGCAAGGCTATTATTGAGGATTGTACTAATATTAATGGAAAAGTTAATATTACAGGAGCAACTCTTAAGGGTAATTGTAAGGGATTCTAGGATAATGGATGATTGTAACAATATGGTTTACAATACAATATTATAATTCATAACAAAATAATAAAACGCATGTCCGATTATTTCAATCTGGCATGCGTTTTTTATCGTTAATCCAATGTGTTAATATTAATCAATTATATGGTGGTTAAGCCATCTGCGTGAATGAAAGCGAATTGTGAATATTATACCGCGGACAGTCCAGTCGGCAAACATTCCAATCCATACAGCAATAGGACCAAAACCATATACACGGCATAAGAATATAGTGAAGCTTACACGACATAACCACATGCTTGCACATGATGTTATCATTGAAAATTTCACGTCTCCGGCAGCACGCATTCCATAAGCCGGAATAAACGACAATACCCATGATATTGGCTTGGTTATTGTTATGAAAAGAGTCATCTCAAAACACATTCTTGCACTTTCTGCTTCCATTCCACCGAGTATGGTAATCGGCCTGCACAATGCAAATACAACAAGACAGCTTATAATAATGGCAGCTTCAGCCATTTTACTGAGCTTCTTTATATAGTATATGGCTTCATCTTTTCTTCCGGCACCAATACACTGGCCAACTATAGTCATAAGTCCGATTCCTACACCCTGTGCAGCAACGCCGTTAAGGTTTTCCAGAATATTGGTCACAGCATTTGCAGCAATAGCGGCAGTTCCGAGCGTCGAAACTGTTGACTGGATGGCCAGCTTTCCAAACTGGAACATGCTGTTTTCAATACCTGAAGGAATACCAATATATAGGACTTTCTTAATTAAATCCCAGTCGGGACGGATTGTGTAATATCTGTTAACGCATATGGTCTGTGACGGATTTCTTAATTTAATAATTACAACAACTGCACAGAAAACTCTTGATACAAGTGTTGATATTGCAGCTCCCGCAACGCCCATTCCAAGTCCGAATATAAGAATTGCATTACCACCTATATTAAGAAAGTTGGATATTATGGATATTGTCATAGGACTTTTGCTGTCCTTCTGGGCTCTCATAATGGACGCACCAGCGTCATACAGACCAATGAATGGAAATGACAACAGGGTAAACAGGAAGTACGCCTGTGAATCAGCCATAACCTCAGCTTCTACTGAACCAAAGATGAACTTAAGCATTGGTACACGAAGAACGAGACATATTGCTGATATGAAAAACGACAGCACTGTCATGACAAGAAATACCTGTCTTGCAGCGCGGTTGGCACCTTTAGGGTTGCTGCTTCCTATGTACTGGGAACACAGGATTGCACCTCCGGCAGCAAGTGCTGACAAGGCCTGTATTACAAGAATATTGATGGAATCAACAAGCGATACTGCTGAAACAGCAGATGCACCTACATTACTTACCATCATAGTATCAACAGTTCCCATAAGTGAAGCTAAGAGATTTTCCAGCATGATAGGAATAAGAAGTTTCCTTATATCTACATTAGAAAAAATGTGGTCTGAATTGTTAGTCATTGAAATTACTCCATAATATTTTACAAACTAAAATGCAACTAACATAATTTATTCCTAAGAACAGATAAAGTCAAGTATATATGTTGATAAAACATGTCAGAAAGAACATATTGGCATAAAATACTTGACTTTATAATATAATTATGTTATCTTAACAAAGCACTGCAATAGCAGTGTTTATGCGGGTGTAGTTCAATGGTAGAACACTAGCCTTCCAAGCTAGATACGTGGGTTCGATTCCCATCACCCGCTTTGTGTGTTCGTAGCTCAGCTGGATAGAGCAACGGCCTTCTAAGCCGTGGGTCGAGGGTTCGAATCCCCCCGGGCACACTTTTTTTTATGAGTCATGGCCAGTAGCTTATGACTTTTGCATTATGGTGGGTATAGCACAGCTGGTCAGCGCGTCAGATTGTGGCTCTGAAGGTCCAGGGTTCGAATCCCTGTACCCACCCTTTTTTTATTTCTTGGGCTATCGCCAAGCGGTAAGGCACAGGGTTTTGATCCCTGCATTACGCTGGTTCGAATCCAGCTAGCCCAGCTCGGTAGTTATAATCCGAGGCTGGATGTTTGATATAGATTGTTACTCATAATTGTATACATTGAGGGCTCATAGCTCAGTTGGTAGAGCACTAGACTTTTAATCTAGGTGTCCCGGGTTCGAACCCCGGTGGGCTCATTAAAAAAAGCTTGTTTACTGGATTTATTCCAATAAGCAAGTCTTTTTTATTGTTTACTGCAGAAATGAAAAAGAATCTAGGTGTCCGCTAATTAAAGAATATATCATCAATCTTATATACATCTGGATATATAAGAGACAAGTGAAGATAATTCTTAAGAATCTCATAATCAGCATGTCCCATAAACAGACGGAGCTTCTCCATGTCTCCACCATATTGTAAAAAGCTTGTAGCAAAAGTATGTCTGCATAAATGACCGTGTATTCGCTCAATACCAGATAATGCTTTAAGGTCCTGATAAAAGCATTTAATTGTATTAAGCGTTATTGGCTCAATATCATAGAAATCCAAAAAAACAATCTTAGATTCATTCTTAACATGATCATGTGCATAATGTGATTCATTGTAATAATTGCGTAAACTAAAATACAGGAATCTGGGAAGTAATACAATCCTGTCTTTGTTATTCTTAGCATTATGTATTATTAATCTATCACTTTTAATATCCATCCTGCGGAGCTGAACGATCTCTTTTCTACGAAGTCCACAATCAAGAGCAAGATGAAAGATACAATAATTTCTCAATGCTATGTGTTTATTCACAGACTTGTTAATTATAGTATCATCAATCTGATGTACCTCTTGATCCGTGAGAGGTTCAACAATGGCTGCATCTTTTTTTGGCAGCTTAACACCTATTGTAATATCTTTTTCCAGGTAATCTTCCTGGTAAAGCCATTTACAGAATGCTTTTACAGGGCGGTAATTTGTTGCAATACTTGTATTTTTCATTCGATATCTTAAAGAATATATATAATCTCTTAAAGTTTGCTTATTAAGCAAATCAAAATCATCAGAATCAAGCCACTTTGTAAAACGTCCGAGATAGAAGATATATGATTGTACAGTTACATCTTCACAATATACTTTTCTATCCTGGATAAAAAGTTTTATGTAATCACTTATAAGCTGCATCAAAATCACCCTCCCAGTCTTTTTTATTCAGACGGGTTTTAACCTTACTGCGGTATCTTTCAGCTCGTTTTACATCATTATCATTAAGCAGACATAAAGAATCAGCAACAGTCTCTTGTATATCCTTATCATAATCTAAACCATGAGCATATATACTTAATGTAACCGCCTTATTAACAAAACTATTCTTCATGAGCTCAATGTTATGCTCTCTTGAATAATCCCTGTGCAATGGAGCAATATTCTTGTTTTTCTTTCTAACATCAATCATCTTTGTACGCTTTATAGACTGCCAAAAAGCAGTGTCCTGACAATCAGACTTCTTAAGAGCTGTTGACCTGTCAACCAGACGAAGAACAGAAGTCAATAAATAATCTGTTATAAGCTCATGATTCTCAAGATACATATTGATTCTATGATCTACCTTATGAGATGGATGCAGATCTATAAGACAAAAGGATTTAGACATCTTTCTCATAACCTGAAACTCAATATTCATTATAGTTGTAATCTTAGGTGTAAGTTTATCAGCAAACTTTCCGATATAATCCCAATTACATGAATCTTTACGAAAATAAGACTCCATAGCAGCATAACACTGTTGTTTATACTGTTCATTAGAACCATAATCATAATAGAACTGCAGGCGGATAATATCTCTTATTTTCCAATTCTTAAAATCAAAACAGTTTTCAAGAACATATTTATCATATCTGGATATAAGTTCATTATAAAACCAAATATTAATAAACCAAGGCTTATAGGCCTGTTCAACAACTTCCTTTGTTTTAAGGTACATTCTTGTAAATACTTTATCTCCACGCTTACCAAGAGCAATATAATCATTTTCATATGAATCATTAGAACCGAAAGCATAACCATATTGAACACGCTTGAAGTGAGATACCTGCATCTTGGAAAAGTTTTCAATAGCAAAATACTTTTCTGGATTACTCAAATAATTAGTGTGCCAGCAGTAATCTGCACGATTCTCATTTACTTCCTTAATGTTCAAATGATAAAAATTGCATATCCTGGTAACGGCATCAAAGGAACGTTTGTATATAGAATTAACACCCTGTAACCATAATTCCTTTGACCTGATCTGAACAACAACCTGCGGAGTGTCAGGATTCGGAACACTAGAAGCAATATAAATATCATAAGTATCAGGACAAGATATAACATGATTATATATATGTGCATAGTTACCTTTACCAATGGCATAAACAAGATTATCCGGACACCTAAATCCTACAGGGTCAAATGTAGTATATATATCACCATAAACCTGGTTAGATTCCAAACATCTTATTTTAAAACCGTTAAGATCCTGAAGGAAATCAGATACATTCTGATCAGTACTATCAATAAAATCATTCTGCAGCATAACAGAGTAATAAAAAGTATCAATGTTATGCAGGTTTTTTTGCTGCTTCCTGAAGAACCAATATTTATTTTCTCCGTCTTTAAATTCCTTTTCAATTAAGCTCATTTAATCCCCCTCAAAAATTCATTAAAAAGCCATTTTCAATGAACGATATTTTTAATAAAAAACCTAGATTTAAAGCTTGTTAGAGTGTATTTTTATTAAGATTTTTAGACCACGTATTACATATCCGTGGTCAAGCCCGATTTCTAAAATTTTCGGGCGCACTGGTTAAACTTCCACGCTGTTTCAGTTTTCCCAGTGCACCCGCTTTTTAGATTAACGGGTCAGATAATGCATATGAATCATATAACTGTACATAGTAATCAGATCCAAAGACTAAGGACGCACCAAGCCGGGCATCTTTCTTATTCTTTGTTTCATAAGTTGACCGAATGGCAACAAACAGATTGCCGCCAAAAGGAAAAGCAATGATTTTACCAAGCTTTTTAAACCTGGAAACATTACGATGAAGAACCTGCTCCTGAAGGACAGACCGAATCTGTTTATCAATCATAATGTCAGCCTGGACAATAAGAATGATCTTAAAACCGTATTTTCTATGTTCAGTAAAAAAGTTAATCCATGCCTGACGGTCTTTTTTATTCCAGGAACGAGGATTGAATATCTCGTTGACCTCATCAATAACAAGCAATGTTTGATTCTCTATGATCTGCCCCCTGTAATTACGCTTGTGAAACTGAAGGGCGTAATTCAAAAGACCATACACATAAGAATAAACATTATCAGCAGCAGCCTTACCACCTAAAGAGGTTTTTAAATATATAGAGTTCTTCATAAAATAAGACTTGTGTACATATATAAACTCCCCTAAAGGCCTGTGAGCTGACCGGGGCGGAATAATAGAAGTATTAATATTAATTGATGATATTACGTTCTTACCGGCTCGCAGCCAGTTATAAATGTCAATGGCTGCATGATAAGATTTACCAGAGCCAGGAGTACCAGTATAAAGAGAAATCATAATAAACCTCCTAAAACTTAAGTAATGCAGCAAGCAGCTTGGCACCTGACTTATAATTCTCCAGGACTGCAGAAAGAACACGCTTAACATACTTGTAAATAATGTATATAGCATAAGCATCTATAAATGCACCAAATAAGCTAACTGCAAAATCCAAGGGAACAACCCAATTAATATAAGGCAGGTACTTAACAAAAACCTCATTTGAAATATCAAGGATGCCTGATAATGGATCCGTAGGCATATATGTCAAGGACAATAAAATAAAATCTATAATGACAGTAAAAACAGCCTTGATAAAGTTACCGACTACATAACAGGCAACGGCAATAAAAGCAACTTCAGACATTACATCTCCCCCTTATTTTTATGATAGATTCCAAGAGCAAGCATCAGAGTCATAAACAACCTGCAGAACGATCGCCCAACTTCAGCTATATCATTGTATCTAGAAAGGTCAAATGAAAGGACAAACTTAGGGTCACCGGAACAACCAAACAGATAACCATAATCTAATGTGAATGTTGGAGCTTTCGGATCACGCTGAAGAATCTGCAGCCAGTTATAACATTGGTAAGGAATTGAAAAAGGGAATTTTCCAAACAATCCATTTTTAAGGTCAAAAAAATGTCCACCACTAGAGTCAGAGCCACCACCAAAAGAAGAACCACCTCCAGATCCACCAGAATCATATACAGCAATATCATCACTATACACAGCAACAGGAGCTGCAGCATTAGAAACAGAAAAAGACTGCATAGAAGCGGTATCAGTATTTTTATCATCAACAGTATTCTCACCGTACATAAGAGCGTTAAAAAGACCTGTAAACATGCTGTCGAGTAATGTCTTAAGATATGACATATTATATTGATCTGAATTTTCTTTCACTTCCTGATATGCAATAAATTCTGTAACACCAAGAATCTGTAATAATATCTGGTTCTGTTCTTCGAGCTTCTCAAGGATAGAAGAAGTATTATCTTTTATATCCTCTGTGTTCTTATTAAGATCTTCAAGACCTTTATCAATTGCATTCTGCAGCTCATCCTGGGTCATGTTTCCTTTACCAGAGTTTATAGAATCAATGAGCTCATCCATCTTTGTGCCAAGATTCTCATTCATATCTTTAATGCTGTAAGATATATCCTTGCCGGTTTCTTCTATCTTGCTGCTTAAATATGCGTTCTGGTCGCCATTAATAAAATTATAATAAGCAGAATAACTCTTAAAAAACATGAGAGGAGTATTATCATAAGAATAATATTTAACATAGGTATCATCAGAAGTAGTACCATTATCATTCATAATAAAACTTGGACATAAAGCCATCCTTTTAGGGTAAGAATTATGATAATAGAGCGATGCAACAGAAACATTAGTTAAAGGTGTAACATTATAACGTATAATAAGCCCCTTTTTATCTTCACTAACCAATTTTGAAGAAAAATCAGTACCATCACGATACAATAATTTATAATAATCATAATACCATCCGTCATAGTATAAGTTCTTTTTTTCAGAGTTACTTAAATACATATAATCAAACTTATCATCAAAGAAAAGAGCATAATTAGCATAAGAAGAAGCAATGCAATATTTTGAATTAATATAATAAGCATTATGATAATCTTCTTCATATTCAAAATTTTTTCTATATTCTGAAGAATCAACAAAAGATTTAACAGTACCAGAAGAAGGCCATTGACAAAGACCAATCAAATCATAATAGTATTGCTTTATCTCTTCCCTCAACTTATCAACGCTGCCATTATCATTGCTCATTGTGATTGTCTGGCTATCCTCGTCATAGTTGAGAGAATCTAAATAGTTATAATTGCCGGTAAGCTTATCCATAACATTAACAAGAGAATCAGAATCACCAGTAGTAGCAATACCAACGCTAGACAATAAACCTCTTGTAACATTGTTATTAGACAAAACAGAGACAAACATAGAAGCATAAGCAGTTATTGTTTTTTTAGACATAAGAAAAGCAACTAATTGATTATCAGATAAATGCAAAGAATTCTTACCAACTTGAGAATAAGTCCAATTATATGTATTAGTAGGAGTATAAGAAAATAAGAGAATATGATCAGAATCATAAATATCCTTATGAGCAGATACATAAGATTGAGCTTCTGATGAAGAATAACCAAATGGATTATCTTTAGACTTAGACAAAGTTGTAGCATCATCAGCAAATGAAATATCAGGAAAACACAAAACAATAGATAAAGTAAAAACAATTATAGCAAGAGAAAAAGAGCAGATTCTTTTCATATAAACCCCCTTAAATAAAAAAAGACAGACAAGAAATTAATCTTGCCTGTCATTCATATGATTTTTATAAAATTCAGTCTTAATTTTATAATAGTTATTTTTTTGCTTAAAATACTTAATAGCAAAAATAATTAATATAATAGGAACACCAATTAAAAAGACTAAAAGAATAATATTAAAAATTGATACTCCAATATCAAATAATAATTGCGCATCCAGTCCAAACAACCGACCATCAGCAGCCAAACCAATCATCAAATCCCCCCAATCTACTTATATAATCGGCAAGATGATTATATATCTAATCGTGTTGGGTATCAACTGGTTCTTTATCTTTTTTATCATTATCTGAAATATCCAGTAAAGTCTTAACAGCTAAACGAACAGTATAATAAAGCAAAAAAAGAGGTAAATAACGTTCTATGTACTCGGATTCTTCATCACCTGGTACAATTTCACCATTAAGACCTATTAAATAACCGTAATCAGGTAACACCTTACTCATTATCATCACCATCCTTATCTTTGGGATTACCACCAAACTTAATAAAATCCATAAGAAGACTGACACCCAAACAAATAGGAAGTGCGGAAACATAAACAGTAAGAAAACGACAGCTTGGGTCAAGAAAACCTAAAATAAATAATAATGTTACGTTAATGGAAACAAGCCAAACACAAAAACGTTTTACAAAAGACTTAAACCTATCTCTTTTCATCCTGTCCCTCACTTTCTGAAGCTTCTAGTTCAGGTTCAGACGGAATTTCATCTTCAGCCTGTTTCTCCTTTGTCAGCTTCCTGAGCTTCCTTGTATGATTACGAATATTTCTATCATGTTTTCGTTCTGAAGAATAATCAGTTATAACATCAAGTATATAATTGAACAGACTGTTTTTCTTATATCCATAATCTTTAGCAATAACAACAAGTGTCTTTCTTATCTTCCTGACATTAAGCCAGATAAGAAAAAATAACAGTATGAGTACATATCCCATATTTCTACTCCTTATCTATATAATTAATCCCTCAAACAAATTTACGAGCGTCCCAACCCGAAAGATGGGACGAGGCTTGACACATTAGTGAACAAGAGAAAGGAAGAATCTGATCATGATTCTTATTCCGAGTGTGAGAGCTAAGAATTCCATACAGATTGGAACAATAGCAGTGATACCACTTGAAGCACCTGTTACAACTCCCTTACAACCAGTAACAACTGAAGTAATAACTTCCTGTGTAAGTCCTGATGCAACATCAGCAGAACCCTCTCCAGCAACAATTCCTGACATAATGTATACCTCCGTAATATGTATTTATATATCGCCGAAGCGTTATATATTATTTTGTAAATGTCATTATGAAATATAATGACTTCCTGCAGACATATCCGGTAACACAAGCTAAATTTGTTAGCCAGAAACCGAATAAGAATCCAAACAACAGGAGTGTGTTAAAATTCTCCATATACTACCTCCCGAACATGTTCCATAAACCTATGGCAACCAGACAGCCGAATATAGCAGCTAATAAAACGAGAAAATAAGCATTAAATACTACTGTATCTGATGTTGATGTATCTGAAGAATCTTCTGCTCCAGACTCTTCAGACTGTTCTGTGACCTGTGTTGTCTCCTGATCAGCAGCATATCCCCGCTGCACTGGTACGAATAAACACAATGCCATAGCCAACACCAGGAAGGTACATTTTAATATTTTCATGGGTTCGTCCCTCCATGTGTTCTGCCGGAAGTTTAATGACCTCCCGCTTGTGTGTGCGCCCCGGCAGTTCCGGGCCTTACATTCCCGGACCCTTGTCTAACGCCTTCCACGTGCAAAGATTTTAAAGGTCTCTCGTCCCTGTAGGATTAACATTCCAAGAGGTTACAGATTCCAAAACTGCAATGTCTTTAAAATCTTTCCACGCTCCAGTTGTTGTGAGAAAACCAGCAATATACACATTTATGGTGTGCCGGGGCGCACACAAGCATTAAGGTCATAACTCCGTCAGGTACAAAAGTTTCTAGTGAAGCCCGTTAGAAGTGTAACGGGTAGAAACATCACCTTCCTGCTTCTTATTCGCATACTTATGACGCTGTATAGCTGTCCTGATACGGATAACAACAAAAACACCTATGATAAGCGACCACATGATAACTGTTGCAAAAAATCCCCACTGGGCAATCTTGCCAAGAGATATAGCAGCTAATACCATAATTAATACCTCCCTTATCTGCTTAATAACAACATGATTAATCCGACAAAATCATGCTGCTAAGTAAACATACAAGGCATACAACCAGGGAGAAGGAGTATCTCCCCGATTGCTAAATCCTGTAGTAATGTTATGAGGGGTTATTACTACCAAAAGATTGCGATTCTTGCACAGGCATTAAGCCCATCGCATGGAGCAACCCCAGAGTAATAACGAAACTATTTTGTAGCCTTACCTGAAGGATGAACGAAATCAAGTTTCTGAATATAAAGAACATTCTTTCCACCTGAAGCCTTCATACCAAATTCAACACTTGCAACTGCAGGAAGTCCCGCAGCCTTTGCAACTTCATAAAATTCTACTGGCATTTTTTCCTTAACAGGAGCATATCCTAATGTTCCAGTTGCTTCATCAAAGCAAGTAGCTGAAATATCACCAGTAGAAACATAAGACATAGTACAGCCAACAGTGTGTTCACCAACTCCAGATTCTGGAGGAAGGTCATAGGGTTTCCCAACAGATAATACAGTAATTAAAGCGTTCATAATTCTTTCCTTTCTAGCCTATCATCTTCAGGTGCTTGGCGGCTAACCCAACCACGACACGGATAGTCGCTTTATCCGTGTTTCGAAATAAAAAGGGAGGAATGTAAAAATATAAAGTTAAGGCGCATAGCTCGCCAAACTATCAAATAAAATCAAGAATAATATCATAGATTCTTATAAAATCTAAACAACGCTGCATATCAACAAAAAAAGAATGAAGTCGTTCACAATAAACCAAACATACAGATTTTTCAGAAGAATCAGAAGACTTATATTCGCAATAATCCTCATATAAAGCATTAAACTGAACAAAATATTCATCATACTTTGCTAACCAGGTACTTCTGAAATTTCTGAAAAAATTATGCTTTTCTTCCTCATTCATTAAAAAAAGGGTAAACAAATCATTATCACTTAAATCACTCTTAAGCATATCAATTTGTTCACCCGTAAAAACATCTTTTAAAATCATAAAATACCTCTTTTCCGAGCTGCTCTGACATTGCTAGATTGCCAGCCCTTTGATATAATTATTTGTTAAGATAGCCCTACCGCTAAACAGTAGCGGTTTGTCTGCGGTATGAAACTATCTTTATTTGATTACATGTACATTATATTGCTAAATTTTCGCAAAGTCAACAGAAATATGCTAAATTTTCGCATTATAAAGAAAGGAAATAATGACAGAGATAATAAAAAAATTATTAGAATACTTTAAAAAGAACAATATAAAAGGTACGGAAATAGCTGAAATACTAGGATTAAAGAAATCACCATTAACAGATTGGAAAAATGGACATAGTAAGCCAACAATAGAGCAATTAATAATAATATGCGAAAAATTAGCATTATCACTGGATGAACTAACAGGATTAAAAACAAATGAAATACAAGAAGCATATAACGCAGCTGATCCAGGAACTAAAGCAGCTGTTAGAAAGCTGCTTGATGTTAAGGAGCAAGAGGAGAACCAAGAATTATTTACTTCCAAGATTGGATAAACAGACATAAAAAATAACAAATACCGGAGGGAAAAACAACCGATAAACCGCATAAATACAGCATTTCTATTTTCAATTAACCAGGAAAGAAAAGAATCGAAGAAATACCGGAGAGAAAAATAACCGGAAAACCGCATAAATACGGCATTTCTATTTTCATTTAACCAGGGAAATGCAGGAATCTAACAACTTTTAATCTAGGTGTCCCGGGTTCGAACCCCGGTGGGCTCATTAAGATGGGAATGGTTGAAAAACCATTCCCTTTTTTCTTTTCGTGCCTAGTGACTAGGAGGGGAAAGGTCGTTTTGTGAAGAAATTCATTCTTTATTATTTCCATGTATTAATTATTGTGATTTTGAAAACCCGCATAAACACTGGGAATGTTTGTGGGCAAGTTGGGCACTTTTGTGGCACTTGGTGTCAGGGGGAGTGGAATGATTGAGAATTGTAGTTTTAATTTGGGTGAGTTTTATGTTAAAATGGGTAAAACAAATCGGAATTTAAAGGAGCGATAATCTATGAATAAAAACGAACAATGGCTAAAATGGGCAGTAGAATTACAAGCTATTGCTCAGGGTGGTTTGTTTTATGGAAAGGACAAATTTGATATAGAACGATATGAAAGAATCCGAGAAATTTCTGCTGAAATGATAAGCTATAAAACTGAAATATCTACAGAAAAAGTTCAAAATTTATTTTGCAGTGATGTAGGATATCAGACTCCTAAAATAGATACAAGGGCTGCGATTTTTAAAGACGGGAAAATATTATTGGTTCATGAAGCAAATGGTACTTGGTCATTACCGGGAGGTTGGTGTGATGTCGATATTTCCGTAGAGGAGAATACAATAAAGGAGGTCAAAGAGGAATCAGGACTTGATGTTACTGTAAAACGTGTGATTGCTGTTCAAGATAGGGAGAAACATAATCTTCCAATATATGCGTATAAAGTATGTAAGATTTTTATGCAATGTGAAGTGACGGGCGGTCAATTTAAAACGAATATTGAAACAACAGGTTTTGATTATTTTGGAATTGATGAGCTTCCAGAACTTGCAGAAGAAAAGAATAATAAAGAACAAATTGCGATGTGTTTTAATGCAATGCAATCAGAAAAATGGGAAGCTTTATTTGATTGACTTCCGGTTTTCTAAACTGACAACTTCAAGTTTATAGATTACATCTTATAAATCACCTGTAAATCACCAACTTTAAACTATATATAATAACTTTGATACAAAGAAACAGAGCAAGTACTTGAGTATAGAAACTTAAGTGCTTGCTTTTATTTTATTTATAGGAGGTTACTATGGATGACAAAATGAATGATGTGATTGATGAAGTGCAGAAAAGACTTGGAGAAGAATATGAGGTGAAAAGAGTTGAAGTTATGAAGAACAATGACACAAAACTGAAAGGAATTCAGGTCAGGAAAAAAGATATGAATGTTGCAAAGATATGTTACTGGACTAGTGAATCAGTTGACGAGATTGTAGCTGTGATTAATAGAGGCCTGTTTCCTAAGTTTGATTGTGAAATCAATTTGGAGAAGCTAAAGGAAAGGATTGTCTATACTCTGGTGAATGCTAATTCTAATAAGAGCAGACTAAAGACTATACCTTACAGGATGTTGGAAGGTACGGATTTAGCCATTACATATAAGCTAATCATTGATATTGATTTACGGATATTGTATCAAAGATAGATAATCAGTCTCAGGAAGATGTCAGCAACACTCCTAAGACTATTTTTGTATTGACTAATTTCAAAAAGCATTTTGGGGCTTCATGTATCTTGTATCCAGATGCGTTGAAGAATTTCTGTATAGAGAAAAATATGGATGGTGTTTACATGATTCCATCTTCCGTACATGAATTTCTGCTTTTGGTAATGGATAAGGAATATGTAAATTGTGGTTATGTTAAGCAAATGATTAAAGAAGCTAAGCAGAGTCTATTGAGGAGGCTGTGGATATAGTAAAGAAAATGTACTATTCAGAGCAGATAGTTCTTGATTCTGACGATATGAAAGAGGTCACATTCTCTACTATATGAGAAGTGCTGGCAATAAAAATAATATAATACAAGAAGTGAGTGATATATTTTTTAAACATAAGCATATCGTTGCACGTTGTCATCATGATATATGCAAGAAGAACAATGTAAGTTGGAATCAGCTGTATTTCGCTAAGACAGGGGAAAAGTATAATACTAAAGATAAGAGAATATCGGAAAGTAAAAATAATGGAGATAAGAATGTATCGTTAATAAATGTACTGGAAGAAGCCTTTGACAATAATATTCTTGAGGCATTCAGGGATGAGTATAATACTATTTACTGTAGATATTATGATAAAAAGAATGATACATATTCGATATATGAGCTACATTCTTATGAATTAAGGCTGATAATACAAAAGCTAATGGTGAAGGTAGGAATGTTGTTAAAAACTAATGATATGAATAAGCCACTTGATTATATAGCTATTAATGAGAATGGTAGTGAATATTGGAGTGCGAGAGAATTAGCCGTTGCTTTAGATTATGTTCAGTGGCGAAATTTTGAAAAAGTAATAAAACGTGCAATGATTGCATGTGAAAATAGTGGACATAATGTCTTGGACGATTTTGCTGAGGTCAGCAAAATCGTAGAAGCTGGTGCAACACACAAATCTACAAAGGATTATGAATTATCAAGATATGCTTGCTATTTGATAGTTCAAAATGGTGATCCAAGAAAAGAGGTCATTGCTTTAGGACAAACATATTTTGCTATTCAGACATATAGACAAGAAGTAGCTGATCATTTCAATGAATTGGATGAGGATAATAGAAGATTGGTGGTAAGAGGTGATATAAAGCAATGGAATCAGATGTTAGCAGAAACTGCTCATAATGCAGGTGTTATTACAAATAAAGAGTTTGCTTTTTTTAAAAATGCGGGTTATATGGGACTTTATGGAGGTCTTGATGTGGATGATATTCATACGAGAAAACAATTGGAAGTGGGGCAGAAAATTCTTGATTATATGGGAAGTACAGAGTTAATTGCCAATTTGTTTAGAATATCACAAACAGAAGAAAAATTAAGAAAAGATAAAGTGCAAGGTGCTGAAAAAGCAACATCGGTTCATTATAATGTTGGCAAAGAAGTAAGAAACGCAATAGAAAAATAGGTGGAACTATGCCAGAAGATTTACCAACACCAGAAAAAAGTATTCAACAAATTGAAAAGGAACAAATGGAAAGATTGCGTAGCAAAGCCAAAAATGGGAAACTTATGTTGGACGAATAGATTAAAAGATATTTATATTTGAAATAAAACTATGGATTTTTCAGGTGCTAGTTTAGAGTCTAGTGTACATTAACTCTGTTGGTATATGTGTTGTGTAGGAATATTTGATTGTATATGATGCTTGAAATTACATAAGAATAATTGCAAATATTTCAGGCACTTTTCAGGCACTTATTTCATCAATAAGCATTACATAAAAATCATTACGCAGGCTATCGGCTCCTACTGGACTAGTGCCATAAAGGAGAACTAAGAAAGCTAGTGTTTAAGCGGTCTCACGGCTTCGAACCCCGGTGGGCTCATTAAGATGGGAATGGTTAAAAAGCCATTCCCTTTTTCCTTTCCGTGCCTACTGACTAGGAAGGGAACGGTCGTCTTGTGAAGAAATTCATTCTTTATTATTTCCATGCATTAATTATTGTAATTTTGAAAACCCGCATAAACACTGGGAATGTTTGTAGGTAAGTTGGGCACTTTTGTGGCACTTGGTGTCAGGGGGAGTAGAATGATTGAGAATTATAGTTTTAATTTGGGTGAGTTTTATGTTAAAATGGGTAAAACAAATCAGAATTTGTCAAAGAAACTTGATGACAATTAAGTGATAGTGAGGAGTGTAAAATGAAGTATTCTTATTGCGAAAAGCTAATGTGGCTTGCAATGAACGGTGTAATCTTTAAATTGCTGGAAGAAAAAACGCCGGATGTTGATTGTAAACAGTGGAAAAAGAAAAGCAAAGAGCGTTATAAACAAATCATTTCTGAGTTGGATGAGATTGGCGACATGATGAAAAATCCGCTTCGTGTATCGTTAAGCGGCGGCGCTGTCTGGATGGCTGTTTATGAAACAGCCCCAAATAAAATGAGTGAAAAACTTTTCTCTGAAATGGTTACTGCAACAATGGGCGCACCGATTATCAAGAAAGCCTTTAGCGGTAAAAATCCGTTTTCTTTAGATTATCAGAAGAAAAAAGCAGAGAAAGATAAAATTGCTAATGGAATGAGTAGCAGTCCATATAACTGGGTTACGGAAACTATCCCCGGCAGAGATGGCGATGAGTACACTACAATTTATCGCCAGTGTGGGCTATGTGGACTTGGCAGAAAACTGGGACACAGTGAACTTGTTCCTTACATGTGTCAGATGGATTATATTTCTGTGGACATGATGGGCGGGGTGCTGCATCGGACAAAAACACTGGCAACCGGTGGAGACTGCTGTGATTTCTATGTTTGTAAGAAAGGCTCGAAATGGGATACTACTGAAAAGAATAGATAAGTACAACTTCAAGTTTGTAAGTCTTAATATGATAATTAAATTATAGAAAGACAAGTAGAAAAACATGAACAACGTAATTATTGTATTTAAAGATGGTGAATTAAAACTCGAAGTTAACGTAAGAGATAACAGGGAATCTATTTGGTTAAACCATCAACAAATTGCCGAACTATTTGATTGTGACGTGAAAACCATCAACAAACATATTAGTAATGTTTTGAAAGAAAAATTAAATGAACAAGTTGTTGTCGCAAAATTTGAGTCCACCACTAAGCACGGAGCTATTGAAGACAAAACTCAAACTGGATTAATTGATTATTTCAATCTTAATTATCTCTTTACTATTGCTGTAGATTATTTTGTAGCTATTGCAAGGTACAGAAAGTGAGAAAATAATACCTATTATGGATAAAAGAATTTTAAAAACAAAAGAAAAACTTCAATCGGCATTAAGAATACTTCTAGAGACAAAAGATGTAAGTGATATTACTGTAAGTAGTCTATGTGAAGTAGCGGATATCAACAGGAGTACATTTTATGTTTATTACAGTAATATACAAGATTGTTTTGAGGAAATTACAGATTCTATTATGGATGAAATGCGAACTTTATTACAAAACAATCTAAATCCAAGCCAAGAAGGTTTTCTTTTAGTGTATTTTAGAACTGCGCGAAAGTATAAAAATGTATTTTTAGCTATACACAGGCAAGGTGTTCACAATTCTACGATTCAAAAGATGGTGGATATTAATAACGATTGGCTCCACGGAGAATTATTTATACCAACCAATAGCAATCGTTTAGAATATAATTTTATATTTTCGGGATTTTATGGAATGGTAGAAATGTGGCTACAAAATGGTTGTAAAGAGTCTGACGAGCAACTTATCAATATATTAAAAAAATTTTATGTAGTAAACCGCTAGATATCCAACACAATGTCTTTAATTGTCGAGATACTGTACTTGAATCATGCTAAAATGTGAATTGTAAAAGCATGATTTTTTATTATATCAAGGAGATAAGGACAATGAATAAAAAGTATGAAGCACTATTTACACCATTTTTTATTGGAACTTGCGAAATAAAAAATAGAGTAATTATTCCAGCTATGGAAGGTACCAATATTATAGAAAATATGATGGGACCTAAATTCAACGAAAAGTCAAAACAATACTACATTGAACGAGCAAACAATGATGTAGGTCTTTTCATCCCAGGGATGATTCCAGTTTATTCTATGATGGGAGGTAAATGGTTGCACAAAAATCCTAAAGTATTTGCGCAAGCAAAACCAGTCATTGACGAGATTCACGCAAACGGATCTAAAATATTCTTCCAACTTGGCGCAGGTTTTGCGGGAAGAAATTACACAATTCCAGATAAACTGCTAAAGATTGCAGATAATAAAGCTCTTAAGAAACTTACTAATCCATTCTTGCACTTAAACGAAATGATGGTTGCCCCTGACGAAGGACTTCCTATGGTTTTTGCACCACAACTCACAACTCGCCAAATTACAGAAAAAGAAATTGCTGATTATATTGAAGGATATGCAAAATCTGCAAAGTTATGTAAAGATATTGGCGTTGACGGGGTAGAAGTTCATGCTGTTCATGAAGGCTATCTTATGGATCAATTTACAACTAAGTATACAAATCACAGAACTGATAAATATGGTGGTTCTTTTGAAAATCGTTATCGTTTTGCAGTGGAAGTTGTAAAAGCAATTAAAAAAGAATGTGGTGATGATTATCCGGTTATGTTACGCTACTCAGTTACTAGTAAAGTAATAGATTTTAAAGTAGGAGCAGTTCCTGGTGAAGAATTTAATGAGATTGGTCGTGATATGCAAGAGAGTGAAAAGGCAGCTAAATATTTACAAGATGCAGGCTATGATGCATTAAATGCTGATAATGGTACTTATGATTCTTGGTATTGGGCTCACCCACCGGTTTATATGCCATTAAATTGTAACCTAAAAGAAGTTGAACATATCAAAAAATATGTGGACATTCCAGTTATTTGTGCAGGACGTATGCAAGCAGATGTTGCAGCAGAATCTATTGCATCAGGAAATATAGATGCAGTAGCTATAGGTAGACAGTTTATCTGTGATGGTGAATACTTGACTAAATTAAAAGAAGGCAGAGAAGAAGATATTAGACCTTGTATCTCTTGTCATAATGCATGTCTCCCAGTAGCATACTATAAAAACTCAGGTGTAATAATGGATTTAAAAGATATAGAAACACAAGGACATTGTGCATTAAATCCAGTAGCTTTCGAAGAAAATAAATATCAGATAAAGAAAGTAGCTAATCCAAAGAAAGTTGTTATCATCGGCGGTGGCATTGGAGGCATGGAAACAGCTAGACTTTGCGCAATGATGGGTCATAAAGTTGATTTATATGAAAAAACAGATAGATTAGGTGGGGTATTTATTGCCGCAGCTGCTCCAGAATTCAAGGAAAAAGATAAAGATTTGATTAAATGGTATTGTACACAAATCGCAAAACTTCCAATATCTGTACATTTAAATACTGAAGTTAAAGATATATCTAAACTAGATGCAGACGAGATTGTCATTGCTACAGGATCCAAAGTAAGAAAGTTACCAATCATTGGTTTCGAAAAAGGTGTTGAAGCAGTAGATTTTTTACTAGGTAATAAAGAAGTTGGCGAAACAGTCGCTGTAATTGGTGGCGGATTGACTGGTTGTGAAATCGCTTATGATTTAGCACGAAAAGGTAAAAAACCATTTATTGTTGAAATGGCTGATGAACTTATCAAATCAGCTGGTATTTGTGCAGCAAATTCTAGTTGTCTAAAAGATTATTTGCGTTTCTATAAGGTTCCTGTATACTTAGAAAGCTCTTTAAAAGAAATCAAAGATAATGGTGTAATAATTCAAACTGCAGATGGAATTAAGGAGATTAATTGCGAATCAGTCATTTTATCTGTTGGATATACACCAAATCCATTATGCGAAAAGTCTGAACATATTCATGTAATCGGAGATGCTGCAAAAGTAGGAAATTTAAAAACTGTAATTTGGGGAGCTTACGATTTAGCATTTTCATTATAGATGAAGAAAATATACATCTAGAAAAATTCCAGTTTGTAAGGGAGAGTTGAAGATGAGATTATTTGATAAATTCAAAAACAAAAATACCAAAATTACTTTTATTGAAAATGCTGGTGGAGTTATCATCACAAAATCAATTTATCAGGGAACTTCTAAATTAAAATGGCTCTTTCGGGAAGAAAGCGTAAATCCGTCGGATAACGGTTGGCGAGCAATCGGGGATAATGATACACAGGAATACTTAGATAATCCCGAAAATTCTATGGTAGTAGATTTTAACACTCTTGCAAATATCGAACCAGCAGTTTTATCAGTATATGACATGCCAGTAGGTGCAGATTTAGAGTTTTGTTTTGATGATACTGGTAGATATTTTATTGATACTAATACAGGAAATCGAATAAAGTAAAAGAGAACTAAAAATCACAGTTTATAGATTACATCTTATAAATCACCTATAAATCACCAACTTACAACCATATATAATAACTTTGATACAAAGAAACAGAGCAAGTACTTGAGTAACAAAACTTAAGTGCTTGCTCTTATTTTATTTATAGGAGGTTACTATGGATGACAAAATGAATGATGTGATTGATGAAGTGCAGAAAAGACTTGGAGAAGAATATGAGGTGAAAAGAGTTGAAGTTATGAAGAACAATGACACAAAACTGAAAGGAATTCAGGTCAGGAAAAAAGATATGAATGTTGCAAAGATATGTTACTGGACTAGTGAATCAGTTGACGAGATTGTAGCTGTGATTAATAGAGGCCTGTTTCCTAAGTTTGATTGTGAAATCAATTTGGAGAAGCTAAAGGAAAGGATTGTCTATACTCTGGTGAATGCTAATTCTAATAAGAGCAGACTAAAGACTATACCTTACAGGATGTTGGAAGGTACGGATTTAGCCATTACATATAAGCTAATCATTGATATTGATTTCAATGCTACAGCTTCATCAGATGTTACAAATGCATTGATGGAGCATTTGGGAGTTACGGAAAATGATTTGTATACATTTGCGACTAAGAATACTCGGAAACTCTATGCTCCGAGTATCATGTCACTTACGGATATTGTATCAAAGATAGATAACCAGTCTCAGGAAGATGTCAGCAACACTCCTGAGACTATTTTTGTACTCACTAATTTCAAAAAGCATTTTGGGGCTTCATGTATCTTGTATCCAGATGTGTTGAAGAATTTCTGTAAAGAGAAAAATATGGATGGTGTTTACATGATTCCGTCTTCTGTACATGAATTTCTGCTTTTGGTAATGGATAAGGAATATGTAAATTGTGGCTATGTTAAGCAAATGATTAAAGAAGCTAATAGAGAGAGCTTGGAGAAGGCAGATGTAATGCCTGACAATCTGTATTACTATAACGCCGTAAATGACGCTGTAAGCATTGTGAAATAGGAGGCTGGCATGAAATATGCATTTAGGAGTGAAAAAGAACTTCAGGAGGTTATATTTTGGTCGCTTGTCAGATTAAAAAAACATCATTATTACCAACATCAATATTAACATTATTAATATCGGAGGTAACATGATGGATGTCCAAAAGAAAAGACCGCCGCCTTGTCTATGATATCTTGCTTCATTGTAAACAATATCTAGCACCAGCCATACAATGTTGTACAATGAAAATCCTAATATAAAGCTGCGTTCTACAATAAACTTACTTGTTAAAGCAAAATACACTGAAAAAACAGTATATGTAATGCATAAACCAAATGCACTATTGATTAATATTGCCACAAACTTTGAATACATTTTTTACTCCTTCCACATTCTCTCTGCACATATAGCATTAGATATTATTATAGCATGGATTTGGACAAATATCATTCAACTGTTGTGATATTGCCTTAATAAACATTATTGTGATTTTGGGCACTTTTGTGGCACTTGGCGTCAGGGGAAATAGAATGATTGTAAATGGAAGTTCTAACTTGGTTGAGTTTTGTGTTAAAATGGGTAAAATGAATTGTAATTTATAGAGAAAAGCACATGTCAAAGAATCTTTGCGTAACTATATATGCAATGTAATGTGATGATTGCTTTATTTTGAACATTATTTTTCGGATAATATTATTGAAAGGAGGTCGTAATATTATGAATATAGGAAATCAAATATTGAACATTCGGAAAGAAAATCAATTAACACAAGAGGAGTTTGGCAATTCGATATTTCTCTTGACACATTACTAAAGGAGAATTCAAAAATGGTACAATCTATGGATAAAGAAAGAGCAATGGGCATAATAAAACACGAAAAATCAAAGAGTGACAAAAAGGCAGTTCAATATATTAAAGGACATGATTAAATGAATTTGATAAGGGCGGTCCTGTTGTGCAGCATGTGTGAGAATAAAAGGAGATGGCAGTATTATGAACAAGGCATATGAGCGAGAAACAGAAATGTGGAATCAGGTATTTAAGGAATGTACACCTGTGGATTTAAGAACTTTAGATTTACAAGTTGAAACAATGTTTGACGAAGCGTTAAAGCTGTTTGCACAAAAAACAACAAATGTATTAGATTTTGGCTGTGGTACAGGAGATATTTCTTTTCAATATTTGCAGTATCAGCCTACGCATAAAGTTTTAGGAATTGATGCTTCAAAAACGGGCATAGAATTTGCAACTGAAACAGCAAGATTAAGTGATTATAAAACGGCAACTTTTCTTGAAGGTACAGACCATACGGTAAAGCAATTAGAAGAGAATTCATTTGATGGAGTGATATTATCAAATGTGTTGGATGTAATGCCCAAAGATGTGTCAAAGGAGGTAGTTGAAGATTTAGAACGGGTATTGAAGCCTGGTGGATATTGGTTTATTAAAATGAATCCGTATTATTCAAAAGAAGAACTGGAAAGTTTCGGATATGAGAATATGGGAAATAACATTTATGAAGAGAATCATATTATGAGACTAAGACAGGCTACAACAAATTACTGGAAAGAAAGATTTGCACGTTTTGGAAAGGAAATTATTTATCTGGAATTTGAGTATCCGTGGCAGGAGGGAATGAATCGTCTGTTTGTTTACCAGAGTTAAAAGAATCTGGCTGTGCCACATTTGCAATAATAAGAAGTTTGCGCTATAATACTATTTATACAAGACGTGAAATTTAGTATTGATTTAGGAGATATCGCTTATGAGAGTGTTTTATGGGCTTATTATTACGGCGGTAATTTTAATGATTGGGGCGTGTGCTTTAAAGGCATATAAAAAAGAGGGTGCACTGGCAAGAGTTGTGTTTTTATATGAGCTTGGTGCATTTATATGTGGGATAATATTTTTAGTGTATACATATGTTCCAGGAACCACCATTACAGTTCTGTGTAAGGGACTTATTATGGCGAGCTTTGACTGGCTTCTTATACTTCTTATGTATTATACCCAGTATTATACAGGCATGTTTAAGGGCATTGTGGGTGTAAAAGTTTTTATGATTGCATATTCGCTGCTTGAGACTGTTGCATTTCTGATTAATACATGGACGAGATGGATATTTGATATAACATATATATCGGATGACCAGATAATTGTCCAGTTTGCAAAAGGTAATGTTCTGGGCAGGTTACATTATGTATTTGCTTATGGCATTATGTTGCTGCTTATTTTAAGTTATATAGTAATGGTTGAGAGGATGTCAAGATTCTACAGATTCAGGTATTTTGCTATTCTCATATTATTATTAGCTGCATCTTTGCTTGATATAATGACTACGTGGTCTGATTCAATATATGACATGTCAATGGCTGCATTTGGCATCATGTCTATACTCATATATTATCTTACATACAGGTATGTTCCTAATGAGCTTATTGAGAATACATTTTCACTTATAATCAGGGATATGAATAGTGGAATTATATGCTTTGATAATGCCGGAAGATGTATATATTGTAATGGTATTGTTAAAGAAATGTATTCTATTAATGATAATATTAATGAAGTGGAGCATAATTATGCAAGCTGGCTTCATACTCAGACAGAGCATGATAATAAGAAATTCAGGCAGACAATCAGCGTGGGAGATGAGAGGAGAAGCATCGATATTTCATATAATCGTGTATATGATGATAAGCATAATTTTATATGTGATTATTTTATATTTAATGATCGTACGGAAGCTGTTGAGCTTTTAGAATATGAAAAGTTCAGAGCTACACATGATAATCTCACGGGACTTCTTAATAAGGAGCAGTTCTATGAGGAAACTGCCAATGTAGTGAGAAACGACAGGAATCACACATATTGTCTGGTGTGCAGCAATATTAAAGATTTTAAGCTTGTTAATGAGCTTTTTGGAATCGAAAAGGGTGATGAGATTATTAAAATGCAGGCGGGGCTTATCAAGGCTTCATCTGAAAGTGGCTATATATGTGGAAGAATCCAGAATGACAGATTTGCTGTGTGTATGCCGAAGGACAGTTTTAAGAATGAAATAATGCAGAATAGTATTGTAAGTATGCAGGACAGATTCAACAATGCATCATTTAAGATAAGGGTTGTAGTTGGTGTTTATGATATTGAAGATGTTGATGAGCCTGTAAGTAATATGTGTGATAAAGCATTTATTGCGAGCGAGACTATTAAGAATAATTATGAAACTAATATTGCATACTATGATGATAAGCTGTTAAAGAGAACTCTTGAAGAAAGAAGAGTTATCAGTGAGTTTGAAGGGGCAATTGAGAAGAAAGAATTTAAAATGTTTCTTCAGCCACAGGTTAATACTCATGGTAAGGCTTATGGAGCAGAGGCGCTTGTGCGCTGGCAGCATCCTGAGAGAGGGTTGCTGTCGCCATTCTTCTTCATTGATATTCTGGAGACTACAGGTCTTATATATAAGCTTGACATGTATATGTGGGAATGTGCAGCAGCTAAATTAAGTGAATGGAAGAAGAAGGGTGATACGGTTCATTATATTTCTGTAAATATATCTACTAAGGATTTTTATCTTATAGATGTATATGAGGTTATTACATCAATTGTCAAGAAATATGATATTGAACCTAAGATGTTAAAGCTAGAGATTACCGAGACAGCACTTATGTCTGATCTTAAGAAGAATATGGAGGTAATTAAGTCTCTCAGGGATTATGGATTTAAGATAGAGATTGATGATTTTGGAAGTGGATATTCTTCGTTGAATATGTTAAAAGATATAAGTGCAGATGTTCTTAAGATTGATATGGCATTCCTGCGTGCTACAGAGAATGAGGTTAAAGGACAGGATATTCTGGAGACTATTATTTCTCTTGGTGGAAAGCTTGGAATGGAAGTAATTACTGAAGGAGTAGAGACAGACAAACAGCTTATTATGCTGACAGAGATGGGGTGTCATATATTCCAGGGATATTATTTCTCAAAGCCTATACCAGTCGAAGAATTTGAACAAAAATACATGAATGAATAATGGGAGGAAGTTATGAGCGAGAATTGTTCAGGAAGTTGCTCAAGCTGTAGTTCAGACTGCGAATCAAGAAAAGGACCACAGATATTAAGAAATGCCAATAATGGCAAAGTTAAGAAGGTTATAGCTGTTGTCAGTGGCAAGGGAGGTGTTGGTAAATCACTTGTCACATCAATGCTGGCAGTCAAAGCCAATAAGGAAGGAAAGAAAGCGGCAATACTTGATGCAGATATTACAGGACCATCTATTCCTAAGTCTTTTGGACTTACTGAAAGGGTAACATGTAATGAAGATGGAACTGTAATGTATCCTGAGACTTCAAAGAATGGTATTAAGGTTATGTCACTTAATCTTCTTATGGAAAAGGAGACTGATCCGGTTATATGGAGAGGGCCTGTTATTGCGGGTGTTGTTAAGCAGTTCTGGGAAGATGTTGACTGGGATGAGACAGACTGTATGTTTGTTGACTGTCCTCCGGGAACAGGAGATGTACCTCTTACTGTTTTCCAGTCTATGCCGATAGACGGAATTATTATTGTAACTTCACCACAGGATCTTGTTTCAATGATTGTGGAGAAGGCAATTAATATGGCTAAGCTTATGAATATTCCGGTTCTTGGAATTGTCGAGAATATGTCTTATTTCAAATGTCCAGATTGCGGTAATATTCATTATATATACGGAAAGAGTAAGATTGATGAAGTGGCAGCAGCTAACGATATCAAGACTGTTGCAAAGCTTCCAATGGACGCAAAGGTAGCTGGACTTGTCGATTCAGGAAAGGCTGAGGAACTTGATGTGTCTGCATTAGATGGAATATTTGATGCAATTATGGCTTAACAGAGAAGAATAATGAAAAGATTGATTTTATTTAAAGGCGGAGTAGAAACATTAGAATTCTTTACAGAGCAGATGGCTGCTGTATGGGAGAAGATGGGCTGCTCCGTCTTCTGGTATAATTTAATGTTACAGCAGGCCAGTTCTTCTGCACTGGTGGAATTTTTCAAGGCTCACAGCTCAGACGAGTGGTATATGTTTACATTTAACTTTGAAGGAATAGCAGGAGAAGCCGGTCTGTATCGTGATGATGGCTGGAATTTCTGGGACTGGGCAGGTGTTAAGGTTGTAAATGTGGTTGTAGATCACCCGCTTTATTACAACAAATATATCCGAAAGCACCCTGAAAAGTATATTCAGTTTGATATTGATGAAATGCATGTCGCATACATGAAAAGATTTTTCCCGGAAGTACATACTGAATATATGCTTACAGCCGGAACAGAGCTTAATTATAACAGATGTATAATGCCTGATAAGAATTACCTGTCAATGAAGGAAAGACCGATAGATATTATATTTACAGGTAATTACACTCCGAAAAGAATACTAAGGAAACATCTGGATAACATGGATGATGAGTATATAGATTTCTATGAGGGTGTGCTGTCATATCTGATAGACAATCCGTCAGAGACGATTGATGCGGCGGCGGAAAATGCGTTACGCAGGGAATTCCCTGATATTACAGATGAACAGCTTGTCGACTGCATGCCTAATATGATGTATGCAGACCTTGCTGTAAGATTCCACTACAGGGAGCTTGCAATAAGGGCACTGGCTGATTCAGGACTTAAGATTCATACTTATGGCGAAGGTTATAATTATATCGAATGTAACCACCATGAGAATATAATTGAGCATGGAGGTGTTGATTCCAAGGTGTGTCTTGATATGATTAGTCAGGCAAAGATTTCTCTTAATGTAATGCCATGGTTTAAGATGGGCGCACACGATAGAGTGTTTAATACTATGCTTAATGGAGGTGTTGCACTTACTGATACTTCGCTGTTTTATGAGAACACATTTGCAGATGGTGAAAATGTGTTGTTCTATTCACTTGAGGATTTAAGAGACTATGAAAAGTCGGGATATGATGAGTGTATTGCGGCACGAATCACGGATAAGGTTAAATGTGCATTAGCTGATACGAAACATTTGCAGGAAATCGCTGACAGCGGGTATGAATGCTGTAAGGGCAGACATAGCTGGATTGAGAGGGCTGTAGTGATTGAAAAGTATTTTCGTTAAATGGAATTGAATAATACAAATAAACATGTGTGTGCAATTTTTCTGTACTCCATGCCATAAATCACTAGAATATATAACTCAATTACAGTATTATTATAATTAACAGATACAGACAGGTTATTTTATGATAGGAGTATATTATGGCAAATTCACAAAAAGGCAAGATTGATATGACCACAGGTCATATCATGAGAAATATTATACTGTTTGCGATACCGATTATTATTGGAAATGTTTTGCAGCAGTTATATACTACGGTTGATGCACTTGTAATAGGTAAATACTGTGGTGATACATCTTTAGCTGCGGTAGGAACGAGTTCGCAGCCTGTTGAAGTATTATTATGTGTCTTTTTAGGAATAGGAACAGGTGTGTCTATTCTTATTTCACAATATACCGGGGCCAGGGAATCGAGAAAGGTTGTTTCAGTATGTGGAACTTCAATAACATTTATATATATTATAGGTATTCCGATTGGAATTCTTGGATGGTTTGCAGCACCGTATATTCTGGAATTTATGAAAGTGCCGCAGGATGTGTGGAATGCCGCATTAATCTATACAAGGGTTGTATTCTTAGGCACACTTGGTAATCTGGGGTATAATATGAACGCCGGAATTTTAAGAGGACTTGGAGACAGCAAGGCTTCGCTATGGTTTCTGGTTGTGTCATGTGTTTCTAATATAGTATTTGATTTATTGTTTGTTGCAGGTTTTGGAATGGATGTAGCCGGGGCAGCACTTTCTACAAGTATTGCCATGTTTATTTCATGGATTGTAAGTATTGTTTATATAAGAAAGAAGTTTCCAGAGATACAGTTTACATTTTTGCCGAGAAGATTCTCTGGAACAATGATGAAGGATATTCTGGCTATTGGCTTACCTGTTGGTCTTAACAATTCGCTTTATTCATTAGGACATGTTGCATTACAGACCTTTAATAACTCACAGGGTGCTATATTTATGGCAGGAGGTGCAGTAGCAGGAAGAATTACAGGATGCTCTAACATAGCAATTACCGGATTGTCTTCGGCGGCCACTACATTTTCAGGACAGAATTACGGTGCTAAGAAATACTCAAGAATTAAAGAAGGACACTGGAGAATTCCATTGTGTTCAGGTCTTATTACATTAAGTTGTGGATTGTTTTTCATAATGATACATAAACCTATAATACGTTTCTTTTCATCAGATGAAATGGTATTGATGTATGCGAGCAGGCATGTTGTTGTTATGCTGCTTTCACAGTGGTTTTTTGCTATCTTTAACTGTATAATATCTATTGTAAACGGAACTGGAAAGGTGCGTTATACTACAATTGTCAACATTCTTATGCTTTGGGCGGTCAGAATTCCAAGTGCCTATATTATTAACAGATACTTTGATGGAACATGGGTAATGTTGTGCTTCCCAATTTCTTTCAGTTTTGGAATGTTTGCAATGATAGGTTATTATCTGTTCTCGCCAGCATGGAAAGAAGTTATGAGAATGGCAGAAAAAAATTCATAATGCCGGTAAAATATAAACCTCTGTAGTTTTTATTATTCTTCTTTTTTAAGATATAATACTAGAAAAGAATTTAGTTTCAATATTGACGCATATTCATGAATATGATAATATAGCAAATGTTCGCGGATATGGCGGAATTGGCAGACGCGCTAGATTTAGGTTCTAGTGTCAACAGACGTGCAGGTTCAACTCCTGTTATCCGCATATTTTTCAGGCTGATGCACTTCTTTGTGTGTCAGCTTTTTTTGATTTGGAAAATATCAGATTGTGGTGTACAATAAAGAAAACATGTCCGGAAAGGAGACCAATATGGCAGAGTATGTATTAGAAAACAACATTTTAAAAGTTACGGTGGATTCTAAGGGATGTGAAATAAGAGATGTATTGTGTAAAACTGACAATACACACAGAATGTGGAACGCCAATCCCGAAGGATGGAAAAGAGTTGCACCTGTTCTTTTCCCGCTTATTGGCAAATATAAGGATAACCAAAGCATTTATAATGGAAAAGTATATGAAATGGGTCAGCACGGATTTGCAAGAGATATGGAATTCACACTTGTTAAGCATAATGACGGTATGCTGGTTATGAGACTTGAATCCGATGAAAATACTAAAGAGAAATATCCTTTTGATTTTGCATTGGAGCTGGAGTATCACCTTATTGACAATGAGATTAAAGAAGTATACAGAGTAATCAATAAAGATAATGTAATGATGCATTTCAGCATAGGTGGTCATCCGGCTTTTGTAACACCAGAGAATGATGCAAGCATGGCTGGCTGTAAAATAAGATTTGATGCAGACAGAATTACATATCATCTGATAGGAGATTATCAATTAATGGCTAGGGACGAGTATGAGCTGCCATTAATTAATCATGAATATACAATACAAGAGGACAGCTTTGAAAAAGATGCATTTATAATTGAGGGTGGTCAGGCAGGAACAGTAAGTCTTGTTAAAAATGAAAAGCCTTTTGTTACAGTTAAGTTTGATACGCCGGTATTTGGTCTGTGGTCATGCAAATCAAAAAATGTTCCATTTGTATGTATAGAGCCGTGGTATGGAAGAACAGATGCCATAGATTTTACAGGGGAGCTTAAGGACAGGGAATACAGTAATCATATTGATGCCGGAGAAGTTTTCGAGAAGTCATTTTCAATCTTTTTTTATTAATAACATTATTAACGTAAAAACAGCGCCGTATGCCATTGTATGCAATATAGCGCTGTTTTTTATGCAAAGTGATTACTTTAAAAACATATGTATTAAACTGTTATTTGTTTTTGTGTATGGCTGGTAGCGCATAGGCAGGTCAAGCCAGCATTTTTTATCTACAATGCTCTTATAGTGTGAAAATGTATCAAATCCGGCTTTTCCGTGATATGAGCCCATGCCGCTTTCACCGAATCCACCAAAGCCCATCTTGGAAGTTGCAAGGTGAATGATTGTATCATTGATACATCCACCACCGTAATTGCATCTTGAGGTTACATAACGGGCTTCTTTCTTATTCTTAGTGAAAATATACAGAGCAAGCGGGTGCATGTGTGTATTGACAGTGTTTACTGCCTCCTCGACAGAGTGAAAGGTAAGTATAGGCATAAGCGGACCAAAAATTTCTTCCTGCATCACAGCGTCGTCAAATGTAACATTATCCATTATCGTAGGTTCAATACGCAGAGAATCTGCATCTGATTCACCACCAAGAACGACTTTGCTATTATCGATAAGACCTGATATTCTGTTAAAATGCTTTTCATTAACAATTTTGCCATAATCATTGTTGTTAAGTGGAGAATCTGTAAACTGGCGCTTTGTTTCGTTGATAAGTTCTTTCACAAGCTGGTCTTTGATACTGTCCTGAACATATATGTAATCAGGCGCAACACATGTCTGCCCGCAGTTTAAGAATTTGCCGAATACAATTCTTCTGGCAGCAAGCTTTAAGTCCGCAGATTCTGTTACTATACATGGGCTTTTTCCGCCAAGCTCAAGTGTTATCGGGGTTAAGTATTCAGCGGCTTTGTGCATAACTTCTTTGCCGACAGCCTGGCTTCCTGTAAAGAATATGTAATCAAAATGTTCATTAAGCAGACATGTGTTTTCAGATCTTCCGCCAGTTACAACAGATACATAAGCAGGGTCAAATATTTCTTTTATTATGTGACATATAACATCGCTGACATAAGGTGAGTACGCACTTGGTTTAAGAATCGCTGTGTTTCCTGCGGCAATTGCATCAACAAGGGGTTCCATTGTCAGAAGAAATGGATAATTCCATGGGCTCATAATAAGGACAACTCCGCGTGGTGACGGTTTCTTAAAGCTTCTGGAATGAAACTGTGCAAGGGGTGTTGGAACATTTTTCTCTCTGCTGAATGTCCTTATATGTTTTAGCATATAAGATATCTCGCTGAGAGTAAGCCCGACTTCACACATGTAACTTTCAAACTGGCTTTTGCCAAGGTCTTTATAGAGAGCATCAAATATTTCATTCTCATGTTTCTTAATTGCCGAATATAGTTTCTTTAAGGCATCAATTCTTACATTTACATCAAGTGTTGTACCTGTAAGAAAGAAATGTCGCTGCGATTGTACAAGTTTATTGATTTGTGTAGCTTCCATATCATACCTCATTTTCACGTGTATTATCTTTCATAAGTTTATAGTAGAATTGTTCGAGTGTCTTAGCGTCCATAAGAACCGGAACAGGGTAGAGAGGATTAGCCTCTTTGTCGGCATACCCTGCAAGCTTAGGAATATCCTCCTCTTTAATCTCAGGAATTGTATCGCCAATGTTAAATCTTGCTTTCATATCTTTGACTGCCTGTATAAATGCTTTGGCAGCAGTCTCATCTGGCATATCCTTATCTGCAACACCGGCGGCAATTGCAAGGTCATGCAGCTTCGTATAGATGGATTCTCCATAGCTTTCAAGAACCATTGGGAGAATTACTGCATTTGCAAGTCCATGAGGAACATTATATTCGCCACCTAGAGAATGTGCAATTGCATGGACATATCCTACATATGATTTAGTGAATGCACATCCGGCATAATAAGCAGCTTTAAGCATATTCTTTCTTGCTGTTGTATCAGAACCGTTAGTGTATGCTCTGTCAAGATTGTTAAATATTAATTCAGTAGCCATAAGTGCGTCTTTTCTTGTACCCGGAGTTGTTGAGTTTCCGATGTAGGCTTCAACGGCATGTGTAAGTGCATCCATTCCTGTAGTTGCGGTAATTGAAGCAGGAAGTGTAAGGGTTACCTTCGGGTCAAGGACTGCATATCTTGGAATAAGCGGAAAGTCGTTGATTGCGTATTTGTGGCGGGTTGTGGCGTCTACAATTACGGCTGCAAGAGTAGTTTCACTTCCAGTTCCTGCTGTTGTAGGAATTGCAACCAGCAGAGGAAGCTTTGCATGGACCTTAAGGATTCCTCCAAGCTTAGACAGATGTGTCTTAGGTCTTGCTATTCTTACACCAACAGCTTTGGCACAGTCCATGCTTGAACCGCCGCCAAAGCCGATTATGCAGTCACATTTGTTATCTTTATATATGGCAAGTGCCTCTTCCACGGTATCAGTTGTAGGGTTAGCTACAGTTTTATCGTAAACGTGGTATTCAATGCCGGCATTGTCGAATACATCTGTAAGCATAGAAAGAATGCCAAGCTTTGCAATTCCGGGATCAGTAATAATTACAGGACATGATTTCTTCTTTTTGTTAAGTACAGATGGAATGTCAGACAACGCGCTTACAATTTTAGGCTTCCTGTATGGAAGAAATGGCAGTGCAATCTTGAATACAGTCTGAAAACTTCTGCAGTATATTTTCTTGAAAATGTTCATTGTACACCTCTTTTGAACTTAAAATATTTTGACTACCAAATTATAATGCGATAGCGAGTTATTTACAAGTAAATATGTGCTATTAATTTATATACAAGATATAATAAATAATTGAAATAATTAACAACTTTACAATAAATATTATTTGTGATATATTATGTTTATTATAAAAAATTAAAAGCGAGTTGTATAATTAAAAAGATTATAATATGATAAAGTTTGAAGCAGATTTAAAGACAAGAAAGGAGCAATAGTATGTGTTTTTATTGTAAATGTAAAACAACAAAACCATCGGTTACAACACATGTTGTTACTTTTGATAATTGTGTAATTATAATTAAGAATGTTCCTTGTGAGGAATGTGAGGAATGTGGAGAAAAGTATTTTTCAGATGAAGTCATGTCCCGTTTGGAAAAGATTGTAGAAAAGGCAAGAGAGATTGCCAGTGAGGTATATGTCACTGATTATAATAATAAAGTTGCATAAGGTGCTAAGTTTTATACAAAGCACCTTATGCATAAGAATTAGTCAGGAATCTGCAGACCGGTTCCATCCATATGAAAATTTTCAGTATTAATAAGCTGTGATACAGGCACGATTTCGTAGCCTTGGGACTGCAGCCCGGTTATTACAGATTCGAGAGCTTCGGCTGTATATTTAGCACCGTTGTGCATAAGAATTATGGAACCGTTCTTAAGAGCTTTATGTGTTGTCACGGTCTTAATTATGTTGTCTGTTCCATAGTCCTTCCAGTCAAGGGAATCTACATCCCATTCTATAGGATAGAAGTTACAACCATAGACTGTATCAATAAGTGTTGAATTATAATCACCGTATGGCGGGCGGAACAAGAAGCTCGTATATCCGGTGATTTCTTTTATTTTATTGGCAACAGACATGATTTCATCTTTCTGCTCATTTACAGAAAGTTTACTCATTTCTTTATGGTTCTGGCTGTGGTTGCCGAGGTCGTGACCGCGGTTATAGATTTCAAGAACCTTATCAGGGTAGCTGTCCACCCAGCCTCCGGTCATGAAAAATGTGGTTTTGATATTATATTTATCAAGAATGTCAAGAATCTTTATAGTATCTTCATCGCCCCATGCGGCATCAAATGATATGGAAACATATTTTTTGGAGGTATCGAGATTAGTCTTTTTACTAAGGTCAACACAGTATATAGGAAGTTTACGGCTGCCTATGCTGCAATTGCCCATGATTGCACCGCCGCCAATTCCGTTTCCCTGATTGGATGAGTTGTATGGCGGTAATCTGTCGGAATCTGATGGAATTGACGGATTAGAGCTGCTTGAATCATTTGATGAACCGGATTTATCGGAAGTACCTGAACTGTCTGATGATTTAGGTGGCTCATTAGTAATTGAAGATGTGTCTGCAGGATTTTCAGAAGAGGATTGCTTATGCCTTGCGGTTATTATGCCACAGATTACTAAAATGATTATAACGCAGTATATGAATATAATGCGCATTTGTTTATTAGAAAAAAGAGACATACTGATACCTCGGATAATGCTTAGTATCAATATATCTCTTTACATTTTAAAAAATTACTGCTTTTTTCATTACTTAGCAGAAGAACTGCTTTCTGTTGCAGATGTATCTTTAACAAGGCCATCAGGATGGAGTGAAACATTTAATTCACTTGTGCTTTCATCGTAATCATCGCCAAGAATCTGCTTAACGAGAGTCTGGCAGTATGAAAGGCTGAAATCAGAGCAGCCGGAATCGTTGCGGATTGCGTTGCCTGATGCCAGTGATTCTGTGTAATCACTTAATTTATATGTAGTGATTGCTTTCTGGCCGAAAAGCTTCTGTGTTATGACAGGTGTAAGATTATAATTCTTAACATAACAGCCTGTTTCATCTTTAACAAGTGTCATCTTAGCCATACCGCCTATCATACGAGGCTTCTGATCCTGATTAGAAACGAAGTTACCAAGTGAATAGTATACAAGCATTTCATGCCCCTTAGTATCAGATACTACCTCGACAGGCTCAAGGACATGAGGATGTGTACCGATAACAACATCAACACCAAGGCTTAAGAAAAGCTGTGTCCAGTAATTCTGGTTAGAATCTGGTGTGTAGACATATTCAGTACCCCAGTGTGGAAGTACAATAACCATATCAGCAAGCTGTTTAGCCTTAGTTACATCCGCTGTAATCTTATCTTTATCAAGCATGTTTACAATATAAGGCTTGGAATCAGGAATAGGAATTCCATTAGTTCCGTATGTGTAATTAAGAAATGCTATCTTGAAGCCTTCTTTTTCATAAACATATATATTCTCATAGTCTTCCTCTGTTTCGTTGATACCAAGAACAGTAGTGTCAGGATGATAAGTCTTCCAGAATGAAAGGCAGTTCTCAACACCCTTAAGCCCCTTGTCTAATGTGTGGTTGGTAGCATGAAGGATAATGTTGAAGCCTGCTTTAACTTCTGCATCACCAAGTGCCCATGGTGAGTTAAATGTTGGATATCCTGTGTAAGCAAAATCAGAACCGCCGAGGATTGTTTCCTGATTAACGATTTTTATGTCTGCAGAGCTTATATCCTTAGCTATGTTAGTGTAGAGGTGGTCGAAGTTGTAAGTTCCATCATCCATAAGACCACTTTTTACAACACCTTCATGCATAAGCATATCACCAATCATCATAAGGTCGACTTCGACAGTCGGAACCTTGGTTGTAGTTTCTTCCTCTGTTGTGGGTTCAGCAGTAGTCTCATTATTCTGGTTATCGGCAACAGAAGGATTATTTTCTTTTTTGTGACTGCCGATAACAGCGAATACAATACCTATAGTTACAACAAAGAGTACAGCAGCAATGATAGCAATGAGTTTTACATTAAGCTCAGAGCGTCTGCGTCTCTTAAGAGGTACATTTGTTTTCTTAGCCATAATTTATCTCCCTTAAAATTATTAATATATGTCTTAAAAAGACAAAATATGCATAACTATGGTACATTAAGAAACAAAATTATTCAAGAAAAATATTAGTATTCTACACAAAGAGATTAAAATGTAGTATATTTATAAAAGTTGGCAATAAGCCACAATAAGAAATATATAATTATAACGGAGGTTTCTTATGAGCAGATACACTAAGGACGATATATTCAGAATGGTTGAAGAAGAGGATGTAGAGTTTATACGTCTTCAGTTTACAGATATTTTTGGAACACTTAAGAATATTGCAATTACTTCAAGCCAGCTTGAGAAGGCACTTGATAACAAATGCATGTTTGACGGTTCTTCTGTTGAAGGCTTTGTAAGAATTGAAGAGTCAGATATGTATCTGTATCCTGACTATGATACATTTGAAATATTTCCATGGAGACCACAGCAGGGAAAGGTTGCAAGACTTATCTGTGATGTGTATACACCAGATGGCAAGCCTTTTGAGGGCGACCCAAGATGGATACTTAAGAAAACTATTAAAGAAGCGAATGAAATGGGATACCGTTTTGATGTCGGTCCTGAATGTGAATTCTTCTTATTCCATACAGATGACAACGGACTTCCTACAACTTTAAGCCATGAAAAAGCTGGATATTTTGATCTTGGACCTAATGACCTGGGCGAGAATATAAGAAGAGACATGGTTCTTACTCTTGAGGAAATGGGATTTGAGATTGAGGCTTCACATCATGAGGTTGCTCCTGCACAGCATGAGATTGATTTTAAATATGATGAGGTTTTAAAGACAGCAGATAATATACAGACATTTAAGATGACAGTTAAGACAATTGCCAAGAGACATGGACTTTATGCAACATTTATGCCAAAGCCAAAGTTTGGTATCAGCGGTTCTGGAATGCATATTAATATGTCACTTGCAACTGAAGAGGGTAAGAATATATTTGCAGATGAGAATGGAAAGATTGGTTTATCAGATGATGCATATCATTTTATTGCTGGTATTATGAAGCACGCAAGAGGTATGTCAGCAATAACTAATCCGCTTGTTAATTCATATAAAAGACTTGTTCCGGGATATGAAGCACCTGTATATATAGCATGGTCAGCAAAGAACAGAAGTCCGCTTATAAGAATACCTGCATCAAGAGGAAATGGAACAAGAGTTGAGTTAAGAAATCCGGATCCTACAGCTAATCCATATCTCGTGCTGGCACTCTGCCTTGCAGCAGGACTTGATGGTATTAAGAACAAGATAGAAGTACCTGAGAGTGTTGACTGCAATATATATGAGATGACACCTGGCGAGAGAAGAGCAGCAGGAATAGAGAATATGCCGGCAGACCTTAAGGAAGCTGTTGACTGTCTTGTGGCAGATGAGTTTTTATGCAGCGTACTTGGAGAACATATTACAACCAAATATGTTGAAGCTAAGATGAAAGAATGGGAAAACTACACAACAAGAGTCTCACAGTGGGAAATAGATGAATATCTCTACAAGTATTGATTAAACATGGTAAAGCGTATGCTGAGTAGAAAAGGAGTTAATTGATGTCCACATTGATTGTAGCATTTCCCAAGTTAGAGGAGGCTAAAGCAGTAAGGAACCTTTTGATTCACAGAGGCTTCGATGTCGCTGTACCATGTACGAGTGGAGCACAGGCAATCAATCAGGCAGATACCTTGTCTGATGGAATAATAATATGCGGATATAAGTTGTCAGATAATATGGTTTATACTGAATTATATGAATATAAGCCAAAGAGCTTTGAGATGTTGTTAGTTGCGTCCCAGAACAGATGGGAAGATTGTCAGGACAATGGAATTGTATGTGCGGCAATGCCAATAAAGGTTAATGACCTTGTGTCAACTATAGAGATGATGCTTCAGGCACAGATAAGGCGCAGAAAGAAACTGCGGTCACAGCCAAGAAAGAGAAGTCCGGAAGAACAGAAGATAATTGATGATGCAAAGCATCTGCTTATGGAAAGAAATAATATGTCAGAGCAGGAGGCATTCAGATATATCCAGAAATGCAGCATGGACAGTGGCAATACAATGGTAGAGTCAGCAACTATGGTGATGGGAATATATCAGGATGTATGACAAATGTGATATATCACTGCATTTATAATATATTAGGAAAAGGGAGACGCAGTATGAAGTTTACTAAAATGCATGGAGCAGGCAACGACTACATATACGTAGACTGCACACAGTCGGTAATTGATAATCCGTCACAGGTCGCAATTGATTTAAGTGACAGACATTTTGGAATAGGTTCAGATGGACTTATTCTTATTAAGAACTCAGATAAAGCTGATTTCTTTATGGAGATGTACAACGCAGATGGTTCGCAGGGACAGATGTGTGGTAATGGAATAAGATGTGTTGGAAAGTTCGTATATGACAATGGACTTACAGATAAAACAACAGTTACTATTGATACACTTGCAGGTGTGAAGATACTTGAGCTTAAAACTGGTGCAGATGGCAAGGTTGAGACAGCAAGGGTTAACATGGGCGCACCAATTCTTGAGGCAGCACAGATTCCTGTTGATACGAAGGAACTTAAAGAATATAAAGGCTGTGAGATAGAGACAATTGCCGGAAAGGTTGTTAAGACACCTGTTGTGGATGAGACTATTGTTGTAGAAGGTAAGGAGTACAAGGTAACAGCAGTTTCAATGGGTAATCCTCATGCTATTGTTTATCTTGATAAAGATATTGATATTAAGAAATTTGAGATTGAAAAAATCGGACCTTTCTTTGAAAATCACAAAGCATTTCCAGAGAGAATTAATACTGAATTCATTCAGGTTGTAGATAAGAATAATCTTAATATGCGTGTGTGGGAGAGAGGTTCCGGGGAGACACTTGCCTGTGGTACAGGTGCATGTGCGAGCCTTGTTGCAACTGTTCTTAACGGAATGTGCGACACAACAGCAACACTTCATCTTCTTGGAGGTGACTTAAAGATTACATGGGATAAAGATGAGAATACCGTATATCTTGAAGGCCCGGCGAAAACAGTATTTACAGGGGAGGTAGATATTTAATATGATGACAGATATGACAATGGATAATTTTCTTGCGGTTTTATCTTCAAGTGAACCGGTGCCGGGAGGCGGCGGAGCGTGCGGATATGTGGCAGCAGTAGGCATGAGCCTTGGAAATATGGTGCTTGCACTTACTACAGGAAAGAAGAAATATGCAGAGTATCAGGAAGAGATTGAAGAACTTATTGTTAAAGCGACAGACCTTACAAAGAGACTTGCAGAGTGTATGGATAAGGATGCTGAAAGCTTTAAGCCTCTTGCAGCAGCTTATGGTCTTCCTAAGGATACAGAAGAACAGATTAAGGAAAGAGAAGCAATTATGGCAAAGGCACTTGTTACAGCCTCAGAAGCCCCTCTGTCAATGATGGAGCTTATACTTGAAGCCATGAAGCTTATCGACCGTATATCTGTAATTGGAAGCAGAATTGCAATCAGTGATGCGGGTGTCGGCATAACAATGTGTGAGGCTGCAATGAAGGGGGCTTCGCTTAATGTATTTATCAATACAAAGCTTATGAAGGACAGAGAACTTGCTGAAGATATGAACTTTAAGGCAGATAAGATGCTTGCTGAAGCAGCACAGATTGAAGAAGAAACATTTGGAAGAGTTATGGACGCTGTAAGACCATAGAACAAGATTGCGAAACAAGGAGGAATATATGGATACACTTAAGGGATTACCGGTTGCCAATGCTATTAATGAGAAGATTATTGAAGAGATGAAGGACTGGAAGGGCGCAATTCCACATCTTGCAATTGTGCGTGTTGGTGAAAGACCAGATGATATGTCATATGAGCGTGGCGCTACCAAGAAGATGGAAAAAGTAGGATTCAGATGTACTTCATATACATTTCCTGCTGATATTGATAATGATACTTTCCAGAAAGAATTTGACAAGATTAATGAAGATGAGGATATTGACGGAATTCTTCTTTTAAGACCTTTGCCAAAGCATCTTGATGAGAAGGCAATTGAGAACAGAATTGCCAGTGTGAAGGATCTGGACGGAATATCACCTATGAATCTTGCAAAGGTATATGCAGGGGATCCGACAGGATATGGTCCATGTACAGCAGAAGCTGTAATTGAGATGTTAGATTATGCAGGAGTTGACTTAAAGGGTAAGAGAGCAGTAGTTATCGGAAGAAGTCTTGTTATCGGTAAGCCGGTTGCGATGATGCTTATGAAGAAGAATGCAACAGTAACAGTGTGTCATACTAAGACAGTTGATATGCCGGGAGTATGTAAGGGTGCTGAGGTGCTTGTTGCGGCAGCAGGCGTTGCAAAGATGGTTGACAAATCATTTGTTGCAGATGGTGCAGTTGTAATTGACGTTGGAATAAATGTTGATGAAGACGGCAATCTGTGTGGTGATGTTGATTTTGAAGATGTTGCAGAGAACGCTTCTGTATGTACACCGGTTCCTGGAGGAGTAGGTTCGGTAACAACATCAGTTCTTGCAAAACATCTGCTTAAGGCAGCTAAGGCAAGAAGAGCATAAAAAAGTCCTTGCTTTATTGTACATAAGAATGTATTATAATTTGCGGTATGAATTGGTAGCACCAATTTGCACCGCAAATTTTTATTTATGGAGAAATGTTATGAAATTATTGAGACAGTTTCTTATAATACTGGCTATTTCATTTGTCGGAGAAGCACTTAAATATCTGCTTCCGCTGCCGGTTCCAGCCAGTATATATGGAATGGTGATACTTTTTGTTGGACTTCTTACCGGACTTATAAAGCTTAGCTGGGTAAAGGACGCAGGAAAATATCTTATAGCTGTAATGCCTGTTATGTTCATTCCGGCAGGAGTAGGACTGATGTCTTCATGGGGGGTATTAAAACCTATGCTCGTGCCGGTGCTTGTTGTTACGGTTGTTGCTATAATTACGGTTATGGCGGTTACAGGTCAGGCTTCACAGATAATCATACGTGCTGACAGGAGGAGAGAATTACGCAAAGCACAAAGAAATGAGGTTAATACTAATGAATGATTTTTTCAGAGAATCACTTTTTGCCGGAGTCACATTAAGTCTTTTATCATACTTTATTGGTTCTGTGCTTAAGAAAAAATTCAAGCTTGGAATATTCAATCCACTGCTTATATCAATAATAATAACAATAATAGTACTTGCAGTATCAGGTGTTGATTATGATGTATATAATCAGGGCGCCAGGTATCTTAGCTGGTTTCTTACACCGGCAACTGTATGTCTTGCAATTCCGCTGTATGAGCAGTGGAGTCTTCTTAAGAAGAATTACAAGGCAGTTGTTGTAGGAATAGCATCAGGTGTGCTTACAAGTTTAACAACGGTACTTGTGTTATCTAAAATTATGAATCTGAGTCATGCAGAATATGTTACTCTTCTTCCGAAGTCAATAACTACTGCTATTGGTATGGGAGTTTCTGAGGAACTTGGAGGTTATGTAACAATTACAGTTGCAGTTATTGTTGTAACAGGAGTTCTTGGAAATATATTTGGTGAGCTTATATGTAAAATATTCAGAATAAAAGAACCGATTGCCAAAGGACTTGCGTTGGGATCTGCTGCACATGCGATAGGAACAGCCAAGGCTATGGAAATGGGCGAAATTGAAGGTGCAATGAGCAGCTTATCAATTGCAGTTGCAGGTATACTTACAGTTGTACTTTCATCAGTATTTGCTGGATTTATGTAAAAGATAGTGTAAAATGGCATATGAAATTAATGTATGAATGGGGTAAAAACCTATTAAAGCTGCTAAATGTGATGAAATAGTAGGTTTATTGAGAGAAAATTCTGAGGATAATTAATGCGGATAAAGAAAATTGCCTACTAAATTGATAATTTAAGCCAAAATAGTAGGTCTTTTTGCTGATTAGAACTGTCTGATATTATAGACATATAAGAAAAAGACCTACTAAAAGTGTGAACAGTGTTTATTTAGTAGGTATTTGAGTTGAAAAGAAGAATTACAAACCAACTAACAATGTGGAAAAGACCTACTAGATTGCTAAATATGATGAAATAGTAGGTAATTAGGAGAACAGTGTGAAGATATTATTTTCACATGCGGGGTTTGTGCCTGCGCGCACTTGGCACAAACCTGTTATGCGCAAAAAAGCGTGCGCAGAAAAGAGGTATATATGATAATCACAATTGCAAGACAATGTGGATGTATGGGTGACCAGATAGGAAAAGCACTGGCAGAGAAATATTTTATACCATTTTATGATAAGGATGCTGTGTGCAGACTTGCGAAAGAAAAAGGCTTGTATGAGAAGTATCCATATTTTTATGGAGAAATGCCTCTTGATATGATGCTGTATGCTGATACAATGGCAGGTGATGATACATCAGATAATGGAAAAACTCCACGCAAGGCTATGGCTGACATAATCGGTAATGAAAATTGCGTAGTTGTCGGCAGATGCGGAAACAATGCGTTCAGACACAGAGAAGATGTTATATCAGTATTTCTCACAGGAAACAAAGAAAAAAGAGCAGAACTTATAGAAAAGAAGCACAATGTCAGCCCTAAGAAAGCAGCTAAGATAGTTGAAGATACAGACCTTAGAAGACGCTCATATCACAATTATTATACAGGTGAAGAATGGGGAAATGCAGAATATTACGATATATGCATAGATGTTTCAAAGGTTGGGGAAGATGGTGCATTAAGACTTATAGAAGCCTATATTAATGAGACAGGGGTGTTGTAATCTGGAATCAGCTGACATGAATCAGAAAAAAATTTCGCAGGAATACGAAAAGGCAATTCAATACATTTATGAGCTTATGAAAAGCGGAGAGCTTACAATAGGAAGCAGACTGCCTACTGAGCGTGCACTTGCAGAAACTCTTGGGATAGGACGCAATTCAACAAGAGAAGCTTTAAGTATTATGCATGGAATGGGACTTATAGAACGCCGTCAGGGTTCTGGCAATTATATATCAGAAAATGTCGGGCAGTCCATAAAGCAGACAATATTAATGATGATTGCATTAAAAACTGTTACTAAGCGCGAAGTGTGCGAATTCCGCCGCATGATGGAAAAGTCAGTGTGTAATGCAGTAATACATACAGGTCTTATGAAAGAACAACAGGAACGACTGGAAAGCATGGTTAATCGGATGATGACAGAAACAGGTGATGCACTTGTTGATATTGATAAAGCATTTCACGAGGAACTGATTGCAGATACAGGCAACAATCTGTGGATTACACTGATGGAAGCTGTTGTTGAAGTCTACCGCGAATGGATAGATTATGTCATAAAGCATGCAGATGGAATTAAGAAAAAGAAACTTTTAAAGACACATGAAATGATATATGATAGCCTTATAAAGAAGGATATTGAGACACTTAATGCAGCGATTGATGAGCATTACGATATAATTGAGGAGCTGCTGGGATAAAGAAGCCATAACAAGGAGGATATATGAAATACAAAATCGTTATATTTGATCTTGACGGAACCATACTTAATACATTGGAGGATCTTGCAGATAGTACTAATTATGCACTTTCAGTATTTGACATGCCTGAGAGGACGATTGAAGAAATCAGACATTTTGTTGGCAATGGGATAAGAAAGCTGATGGAAAGAGCTGTTCCACAGGGAACACCAGAAAGCATGATAGTTAAAGTGCATGAAACATTTACAGAGCATTACAAGAAGCACTGTGCAGATAAGACAAGACCTTATGATGGAATAAAAGAACTTATTGAGAATATAAGAAATGCCGGTGTGTACACTGCGGTTGTATCTAACAAGGCTGATTATGGAGTGCAGACTTTATGCAAAGATTATTTTCCGGGACTATTTGATTATGCGGTTGGAGAGAGAGAAGGCATAAGAAGAAAACCATATCCGGACAGCGTTAATGAAGTATTAAGACAGTTTGATGTTGACAGAACACAGGCTGTATATGTCGGGGATTCAGAAGTAGATGTCCAGACAGCGGCTAATGCAGGAATGGATGTATGTATGGTTGGCTGGGGCTTCAGAAATGAAGAATTCCTAAAGGAAAGCGGGGCTGAGTTTGTTGTACACAGCCCCGAAGAAGCATGGGAATTCATTAATAAGTAATATACTTATACCACGTTATGAAGCAGGGAAGACTGCAATTCACAAAGCTGGGGGTTCTTGGATTTAAGAATCAGTTCTACCAGACCTTCGGTGATAAGCATTGCACCGTCCTTGTTAAAATGTGTATTCTCAGAAACAGTATCTGGCTTGGCGAGTTCTTTTAAGAAATCGTCAGGCCATTTTCCTTTATTGATACCTTTTTTGATTGAGGTATATCTGTGGATGTTATCATGTCCGATTTTTTCAAAAAGTTCAACTGAATAAGAAAACAGATCAAGTACAGGTGTGCCGGTTTCTTCACCAATCTGGCGCATAGCTCTTATATAGCTGAAATTATTGCCACCGTGGCAGCCGGGAGCGTCCATAATTGTTCCGTCAGCATTGAAAAATGTTCTTGCTGGTGCAGTAACTAATACAGGAGATGCATCATGCTTTCTTGCCATATCAATAAACTGTTTGATGAACCATTTGTAACTGCCCATAGAAGCGTCTTTTGAGTATGGATAGTAAGTGTCATATGGATAAGACTGGTTTATGGCAAGAACACTGTTAAGAACAGCCTGTTTATCAGTTATCGAATCATCGTTATTAAGTGCCTCAATATATTCAGGTGGTATATAATTCTTAGGCATCTTAACTCCTGCTATAACAGGAAATCGACCTGATTCATCTGGTACGCCAAGCGGAGTCTGACGGTTAAACATAGATTTGTAATCCTTTGAATCGTCATCATTATGACAGAACTCTATAAAAAGATAGTCTCCGGACTGAATATGTCTGTCAATCTCTTCAAATCTTCCTTCATTAATAAAAAGTCTTGAACTTCTGCCACCCTTGGCATAGTTAAATACATTTACATCAGGCTTAAAGAAGCGTGGCAGAAACTGTCCCCAGCCTGCAATAAATTCTTCTTCAGTATAATTCTGTACAATAGAATCTCCAGCAAGATAAATATTCATACATACCTCCTTGTTTTGCGGAGCAAAATGCTTTCAATAAGTTAATTATAGCCTTAAATGTTTTGACAAACTACATTTGTTTTGTGAATATACTCATTAAAAACAGATATTTAATGTTTCAGGTGGACAGCATTGCACAGCTTAAAGAAAAGGTGTTATAATACAAGGCAAATATAAGCACGAGGAGATTGATATATATGTACGAATTTACAGAAGACTGTATGATACACATTGATAATATTGATGAAGAACATAGAAAACTGTTCCAGATGCTTAATGAAGCATTTGCACTGGTAAAAGAAACGGATAATGCTGCGTCAATTGCAAAGAATCTTATTGCTAATCTTAAAGATTATGCAGTGACACATTTTGCACATGAAGAAGAATATATGAAGAGCATCCATGACCCGGAGCTGCCGATACAGCAGAGGGAACACAAAGCATTTGCAGAGAAGATTAATTCATTCCAGTTGGATGAATCATCGCCGGAGGCAGCAAGAAATTCGCTTAATGAGCTGCTGCTTTATCTTACAAAATGGCTTTACAGCCACATCTTGAGCAGCGACATGATGATTGGAAAGATGGCACCAGAAACTAATGTTGATGACGCATTTGCATTTACAGACAAATATATAACAGGAATTGAGCTTGTCGATGAGGAGCATAAGCATCTTTTTGATATTATCAGGGACACTAATGATGTAATACACGCAGAGCTGCTTCATGATAAATATGATGAAATCATAAGACTTCTCTCAGAACTGAGGGAATACACGGAGACACATTTCAGTGATGAGGAAGAACTGATGAAGAAAATCGGATATCCTGAAATCGAAGCACAGAAAAGGGCGCATTCAGCATTTGTAGAAAAGCTTGTAAATATTGATTTCAGGGAGCTTGAGGCAATGGATGATAATCAGGAGGAATATCTTATGGATCTTATAGGATTCCTGCTTGGCTGGCTGTCTAACCATATTCTTGCTTCTGATAAAAAGATTGGTAAATATATAAAAGAACACAATATTGTACTTGAAAAGTAATATTCTTTATGATATCATTCATGTGTATGAATATCTTAAAGACTATGAAAGAGACTTCTTTTCATGGAACCTGACAGGAAAGCGATGCCACCGACTGAAAGCATACGCAGGGAATTGATAAGAGGAACGCTCTGGAGTTGGATGGTTGAGCAGCCACGGCTGGGTAGGTCATTCCGTTACACGCGTTAAGTGCAATGAGATGAGAAGCTTAGAACTTTTCAATGCGGGTGGTACCGCGGATAACACAGTTTATTCGCCCCGGGATGTATATTACATCCTGGGGCTTTTTTTCGCGAAAAAGCATAGCAGGATGTTAGGTATTATTATTTTATTTGACAGGACATAACATTTTGCCTGTCCAGAAAAGAAAGGAGATTGCAATGGCAAACATGTACAGAGATGTTAACTTAAGTGAAGTTAATGAAAGTTACATCGGCAAGGAGTTAAAGGTTGCAGGATGGGTTGAGAACATCCGTGACCACGGAGGAGTTTCATTTATCGATTTAAGAGATATGTATGGAGTACTTCAGGTAGTGCTTCGTGATACAACATTACTTGATGGTATTCATAAGGAAGAGTGTATCGCTATCGAGGGTATTATGGAGCAGAGAGATGAGGAAACTTATAATCCTAAGATTCCTTCAGGAACAATCGAGCTTGAAGCTAAGAAGATTACAATACTTGGACAGGTATATCAGCAGCTTCCATTTGAAGTACAGACTTCTAAGGAAGTAAGAGAGGATGTACGTCTTAAGTACAGATATCTTGATTTAAGAAACCAGAAGGTTAAGGATAACATGATATTCAGATCAAAGGTTATCGCATTCCTTCGTCAGAAGATGACAGACATGGGATTCCTTGAAATCCAGACACCTATCCTTTGTGCTTCATCACCAGAGGGCGCAAGAGATTATATCGTACCTTCAAGAAAATATAAGGGCAAATTCTATGCTCTTCCACAGGCACCACAGCAGTATAAGCAGTTACTTATGGTATCTGGTTTTGATAAATATTTCCAGATTGCACCTTGCTTCAGAGATGAGGATGCAAGAGCTGACCGTTCACCAGGAGAATTCTACCAGTTAGATTTCGAGATGAGCTTTGCTACACAGGAAGATGTATTCAGAATTGGTGAAGAGGTTCTCACAGAAACATTTGCAAAATTCGCACCAGAAGGATACGAAGTTACACAGGCACCTTATCCAATCATCAGCTACAAGCAGGCAATGCTTGAGTTTGGTTCAGATAAGCCAGATCTACGTAATCCACTTAGAATTATCGACCTTTCAGAATTTTTTAACAAATGTACATTCAAGCCTTTCCAGAACAAGACTGTAAGAGCAATCAATGTACATGCAAAGCTTTCAAAGGGACAGCATGAGAAGTTACTTAAGTTCGCTACAGGAATCGGAATGGGCGGACTTGGATACCTTGAGGTTCTTGAAGACGGAAGCTACAAGGGACCAATTGATAAATTTATTCCAGAAGAACTCAAGGGAGAAATCAAAGACCTTGCAGGACTTCAGCCAGGAGATACAATCTTCTTCATCGCTGATAAGGAAGACAGAGCTGCGTACTTCGCAGGACAAATCAGAAACGAACTTGGTGAGAGACTTGACCTCATTGAGAAAAATGCATACAGATTCTGTTATGTTAATGACTTCCCAATGTTTGAAAGAGATCCAGAAACTAAGAAGATTGGATTTACACATAATCCATTCTCAATGCCACAGGGTGGACTTGAGGCTCTTAATACAAAAGATCCACTTGATATTCTTGCATACCAGTATGATATCGTATGCAACGGTGTAGAGTTATCATCAGGAGCAGTCCGTAACCATGACATGCAGATAATGGTTAAGGCATTCGAAATTGCCGGATATGACGAAGAAGTATTAAAGGCAAAATTTGGAGCATTATACAATGCATTCCAGTTTGGTGCACCACCACACGCAGGTATGGCACCAGGTGTTGACCGTATGATTATGCTCCTTAGAAATGAAGAGAATATCCGTGAGATAATTCCATTCCCAATGAGCGGAACAGCACAGGATTTAATGTGCGGAGCACCAAATGAAGTAACAGAGCAGCAGCTTAGGGAAGTTCATATTAAGGTTAGGGATTAGTGGTAGACGGACGGCTGCGAGGTTTATAAGTTCACCGCAAGGCACGCTTTCGCTGCTTGTCGCTCGCAGCGGACACTAAACTCCTTGGAATTTGGCTGCCTAAAGGCAGCCGCTTCCAACTCGTTAAGTGCCGGCGGCTCCAAAGCACCTTGCTTGCGAATTTATAAAACCTCGCAGCCTGCCCTTCGACTACTACCCTTACCAGAATATAAACTCCTTTGATGGAAAGAAAGTAGAGATCCCCACCACACTTCGGCCACCGGGCGACGAGCGCAGCGATGTCGCGTCTCGTTCCGGGGGAGATGTGTGAGCCTGGAGAAATTGGATAAAGCGTGAACAAGACACTTTGGAGCCGCCGGCACTTAGCAAAATCGGCTGGCGGAGTCTGAAAAGCTAGCTTTTCAGACGGAGGTGGCCGATTTCGCTTAGTACCGCTGCGAGCGACAAGTAGCGAAAGCGTGTCTTGTGATGATTTATCCAATTTCTCCAGGCGTATATAACGACAACGAAAGGAGACGCACACATGGCTAATGTAATTAGTGATGAGACAATTGAGTATGTTGGTATCCTTGCCAAGCTTGAACTCTCTGATGAAGAGAAGGAAGCTGCCAAGAAAGATATGGCTAGCATGCTTGATTATATTGACAAGCTTGGTGAGCTTGATACTACAGGGGTAGAACCTATGTCACATGTGTTCCCTGTTAATAATGTAATGAGAGAAGATGTTGTTACTAATGGTGACGGAAGCGAGGCAACTCTTGCTAATGCACCTGAATGTAATGAATCAGGATTTATTGTACCTAAAACTGTTGAATCATAGAAAGGACGCATATGAGTTTATTAGATTATACAGCTGTTGAACTGGCTGCTAAGATTAAAGCGGGTGAGACAACAGCAACAGAGGCTATGGAAGCTGTTATTGCACAGATTGAAAAATCTGAAGATGAGCTTAACTGCTATGTCACATTTGACAAGGAAAAAGCTCTTGCAGCAGCTAAGAAAGCAGATGAGGATATCAAGGCAGGTAAGCTTACAGGACCTTTAGCCGGAGTACCATTTGCAATCAAAGATAATATGTGTACAGAGGGCATGCTTACTACATGCTCATCTAAGATACTTGGTAATTTCGTTCCAACCTACACAGCAGATGCAGTAGTAAGACTTGAAAATGCAGGAGCAGTAATTATCGGAAAGACTAACATGGATGAATTTGCGATGGGCTCTACAACTGAGACAAGTGCATTTGGTGCAACTAAGAATCCACGTAATCCTGAGCATGTACCTGGTGGTTCATCAGGTGGCTCTGCTGCGGCAGTTGCAGCTAATGAGTGTTTTGCAGCACTTGGTTCTGATACAGGTGGTTCAATCAGACAGCCGGCTTCTTACTGTGGTGTTGTAGGTTTAAAGCCAACTTACGGAACTGTTTCACGTTATGGACTTATTGCTTACGGCTCATCATTAGACCAGATTGGACCTTTATGTAAGGATGTAACAGACTGTGCAACTATCATGGAAGCTATCGCAGGCAAGGATGATAAGGACTCAACATCAATTGGAAGAGATGATTATTCATTTACAAAGGCATTAGTTGATGATGTTAAGGGAATGAGAATCGGTATTCCAAGAGATTATTTTGGAGAAGGTCTTGACCCTGAGGTTAAGGAAGCTGTTCTTAACGCTGCCAAAGTTCTTGAGAGCAAGGGTGCAATCGTGGAAGAGTTTGATTTAAGCCTTGTAGAGTATGCAATTCCTACTTACTATACAATCGCAGCAGCAGAGGCAAGTTCTAACCTTGAAAGATTCGATGGTGTTAAATATGGTTACAGAACTAAAGAATACGAAGGACTCCATAACATGTACAAAAAGACACGTTCAGAGGGCTTCGGTGCAGAGGTTAAGAGAAGAATCATGCTCGGTTCTTTCGTTTTAAGTTCAGGTTATTATGATGCTTACTACCTTAAGGCATTAAGAGTTAAGGCGCTTATTAAGAAAGCATTTGATGAAGCATTTGCAAAATACGATGTAATTCTTGGACCTGTTGCACCTACAACAGCACCAAAGCTTGGGTCATCACTTTCTGACCCTATTAAGATGTATCTTGGAGATATCTACACTATCTCAGTAAACCTTGCAGGACTTCCGGGACTTTCAGTTCCATGCGGCAAGGACAAGAATGGTCTTCCAATCGGCTTACAGCTCATTGGTGACTGCTTTAAAGAGAATAATCTTATCCGTGCAGGTTACGCTTATGAGCAGGCACGAGGAAGATTTGAATAGGAGGGAGGCATAAGTATGAAAGATTATGAAGTTGTAATCGGACTTGAAGTCCATGTTGAATTAGCTACTAAGACAAAGATTTTCTGCGGATGCTCAACTGAGTTCGGCGGAGCGCCTAACTCACATACTTGCCCTGTGTGTACAGGTATGCCAGGTTCTCTTCCTGTTCTTAATAAGAAGGTTGTAGAATATGCAGCAGCAGTAGGACTTGCAACTAACTGTACAATTACACAGGACTGCAAGTTTGACAGAAAGAATTATTTCTACCCTGATAACCCACAGAATTATCAGATTTCACAGCTTTATCTTCCAATCTGCCGTAACGGTCATGTTGATGTTACATTATCAGATGGAACAGAAAAGACAATAAGAATCCACGAGATTCATATGGAAGAGGATGCAGGAAAGCTTGTTCATGATGAGTGGGAAGGCGTGTCATATGTAGATTATAACCGTTCAGGTGTGCCTCTTATCGAAATTGTTTCTGAACCGGATATGCGTTCAGCAGAAGAAGTTATTGCTTATCTTACTAAGTTAAGAACAACAATCCAGTATCTTGGTGCTTCTGACTGCAAGCTTCAGGAAGGTTCTATGAGAGCAGATGTCAACCTCTCTGTAAGAGAGCGTGGTTCAAGCGAGTTCGGAACAAGAACAGAAACTAAGAACCTCAATTCATTTGCAGCGATTGAAAGAGCAATTAAGGCCGAGACAGCTAGACAGATTGACTTAATCGAAGCAGGCGAGAAGGTTGTACAGGAAACAAGAAGATGGAATGATGACAAGGAATATTCATATGCTATGCGTTCAAAAGAAGATGCGCAGGATTACAGATATTTCCCAGATCCAGACCTTGTTCCAATTCACATCAGTGATGAGTATTTAGCAGAGCTTAAGGCAAAACAGCCAGAGTTCAAGGACGAGAAGAAGGCACGTTATATTGAAGAATTCGGACTTCCTGAATATGATGCAGAGATTCTTACAGATTCTAAGAAGTTCACAGAAATCTTTGAGGAAGCTACAGCAATCTGCAACCAGCCAAAGAAGGTTTCTAACTGGATTATGGGCGAGACAATGCGACTTATGAAGGAAGAATCAGCTAAGACTGGAAGAGAATTCAGAGCTGAAGAATTAACATTTTCACCTGAAAGCCTTGCCAAGATTATTACTCTTGTTGAGAAAAAGGAAATCAACAATGCAGCAGCGAAGGAGATATTTGAGCATGTATTTGCTGAAAATGTTGATGTTGACACATATGTTGAGGAGCACGGTTTAAAGCAGGTTAATGATGAAGGCGCACTCAGAGCAACAGTTGAGAAGGTTATTGCTGATAACCCACAGTCAGTTGCTGATTATAAAGGCGGCAAAAAGCAGGCAATCGGCTATCTTGTCGGACAGACAATGAAGGCAATGCAGGGCAAGGCTAATCCGGGAATGGTAAATGCTTTGTTACAGGAGCTTTTAAAGTAACACATGAACTTAAAACTAAAAGGAGATGTGGAATGAAAAAAGTTAATTTTGATGTAAAACTCCCAGCATTTGTTGACAGAATAGTATATGTTGACAACTATGGTGCAAGACCATACTGCTATACTATTGAAGATGCATCAAGAAATGCTGATGCTATAAACAGGGCTATTAACTATATCTCAGAAAAGGGCGGCGGAACTGTTGTGATTCCTGAGGGAATCTGGTTTACAGCGCCAATCGAGATTAAGAGCGATGTTGAGTTAAGAATTGAGAAGAATGCAATACTTAAATTTTCTAAAGATATTGACCAGTATCCACTTATTATCACTAACTATGAAGGTCAGGAGTGTATAAGAGCCAAGTCTCCTATCACAGCTGAAAATGCTATTAACATCGGTATAACCGGTGGCGGTGTTATTGATGGAAGCGGTGATCTGTGGCGCCCTGTAAAACAGTTTAAGTTGACTGACAGACAGTGGGAAGCTCTTATGAAAAAGAGCCAGTATACAATTGATACTAAAGAGGGCGGCATATGGATGCCGACAGAAAGCTCATTTAAAGGTAATGAGCATAATATCCAGCTTGACGCTGAGAATGCACTTGAGAAAGCAAGCGAATATTATGATTTCTACAGACCAGTAATGGTAAGCCTTCGTCACTGTAAAAGAATTCTTCTTGATGGTGTAACATTTATGAATTCACCGGCATGGAATATACACCCATTTTTCTGTAAGAATCTTACAGTAAGAAATGTTACGGTGAGCAATCCATATTATGCGCAGAACGGTGATGGAATTGATGTTGAATCATGCAAGAAGGTTCATATACATAACTGTACATTTGAAACAGGTGATGATGCAATCTGTTTAAAGTCAGGCAAGAATGCCGTAGCAAGACAGATTGAAGGACCTTGTGAGGATGTATATATCCATGACTGCCTTGTTAATAAGGGACATGGCGGTTTCGTTATCGGAAGTGAGATGAGTCGAGGCATTAAAAATGTACTGGTAGAGAATTGTACTTTTCTTGGAACTGATGTCGGAGTCCGCATTAAGAGTGCACTCGGACGAGGCGGCGTTATCGAGAATATTAATGTAAAGAATATTAATATGGTTGATATTAAGGAACAGGCAATAATTCTTACAATGTCATATGTGCTTAATTTGCTTAACAGAAATGAAGAGATTAACGGAATTGACAAGGACGATATTCCTTATTTTAAGAATGTTAATTTTGAAGGAATTAACTGCCTTGGAGCAAAGGAAGCGGTTGTTATTGAACCGTTAAAGGATATGCCGGAGACAATCGCTGACATACACATTAAGGCTTCATCATTTGTTACAAGTGGTGAGAATCGTGTAGGATGTGATTGTCTTACAAGTGAACAGACAACTTATGAGATATTATAAAGAAATCCCGGCAGCACTGATATATGTGCTGCTGGGATTTATGCGTTGTGTATTAATTTTTCTTTTCAGTTTGGGCTGCTAATAATTGTTCGTATTTAGCCAATGGCTCTCATATTGCATTAGTTGTCAACTTCTTCCTGAATCAATTCCAATGCATATAAGTCAACACTCAGATACTGGTTTTTGTAAAGAATTGCAGGGCATTTTACAATAGACAGTTCTTCAGAAGAGCCATCTTTATATTGTATGTTGAGTACATACTGAACAGAAGAATCATTGTCATCATGAAAAGTAACTGGGTGAGAAGGCGTGAAAGCTAAAGCGTCTGTTAAATCTTTCAGTCTTGCACCTTCAAAAACGCCAGTTTTGCCATTAGATTTGTTGATGACAGTAATGCTGTCAGCGTTGTCTATATTGATTGTTACAAGGCTTCTGTTATATATAGTATCAAGAAAATCTGTGACAAGTGATGCAGACTTTCCGAAAGGATGATAGCTCATTCTGTTAATTGTGACTTTATTGTCAAGCACAATAATGCTGTTAGTACGATTGTCTGTGCTGGTATATAATATTCTGTAAGTCCATCCAGATGCAGGCGCAAATAGCCATGGCATAACAGTTATATCTTCTACTATATCAATTAATTGTGATTTTTCATCAGATGTCAGACTTATTTCGTTTCCTTCTCTTACAATTGAAATATTGCTGTTATCTGATAAGTCAAGCTTAATGTGGCGAGGTCTTAGTAATAATGCAGCTATAATTATTATTAAGATTATAAGAGAAAGAAATGCTGCTTTTTTTGTTTTGTGCATATAAAAACCTCCTTTTTATGTGCATACTGTCATGTTGAACTATTTATTTCCGAACTATAATATAACTATATGTTACTAGAAGTAAATATTGCTGTCAACAATGTGCTAAAATTCCCCAATATAAGATACAACAAGATGACATACTTTATTTGAGGTGTTAAGGAAATACTTTTCTACAGCAGAATTTTTTAAAGCAGTGAGAAACAATAAGAGCCAATCAGACAATCAGTGAGAAGAACTGCGGGGTGCCTTTAGTCCCTTTTATTCTTTTCCGGCTTCAATCTCAGCCTCATATTCATCAAAGATATAACCAAGAATCGGTGCCATGCCGACAAACTCACAGCCATAAAGATAATTGTCAGTGCCCTCAATTGGCTGACTTCTTATAATCTTGACAACACTGTAAAGAGTATCTGTTTCAGAGCCAAGATTAAGAGCAGCATTAAAATAAAAGTTGATAGGAAGCATGCTTTTTGATTCAAATGCTATACCACCTTCAGATATATTGATAACCTTGATAGGTGAATCAAGATTCTTAATTTCCATGTTGTCCTGATTAAAAAGAGAAGAAACATTAAGTGTAAGGTCTGCTTTCATTCTTTTAAAACGTCTTTTTTCAATTCCATTAGCCATAATAAATCTCCCATCTTAATATTATTATTCGAGTGAATAGTACACTTCTAAAAACTGACTATATTTATATTTTTAATAATACACTTTAATGAGGTAATGCGCAATGCATTATTGCAAAAGATAAAGTCTATTGATTTTGAATGGACGCTGGTATATAATATTTTTGTTTGTTTTTAAACCGCATAAATACTACGGTTTGATAACTTTTTAACTAATAATTTTATTAAGAAGAAAAGGATGGATGAACTCATGGGAAAATGTGAATTACTCTATGAAGGAAAAGTAAGAGAAGTATATGATTGCGATGACAAGCTTGTTATGGTTGCTACAGACCGTATCTCAGCATTTGATCATATTTTAAAGAATAAGGTTACAGAAAAGGGAGCAATTCTTACACAGATGTCAAAGTTCTGGTTTGATTATACTAAGGATGTTGTTTCTAATCATATGGTTTCAGTTGATGTTAATGACATGCCAGAGTTCTTCCACAAGGATGAATATATTGGAAGAAGCATGCTTTGCAAGAAGCTTACAATGCTTCCTGTTGAGTGTATCGTAAGAGGATATATAACAGGTAGTGGCTGGGCAAGCTACAAGGAAAATGGAACAGTCTGTGGAATCAAGCTTCCAGAGGGACTTAAGGAATCAGAGAAGCTTCCTGAACCAATCTACACACCAAGTACTAAGGCTGAGATTGGCGACCATGATGAGAATATTTCATTTGAGAAGAGTATAGAAGTTCTTGAGAAGCAGTTCCCAGGAAAAGGTCTGGAATATGCTACTAAGATTAAGGATGCAACTATCACTCTTTACAAGAAATGTGCAGAGTACGCTTTAAGCAAGGGTATTATTATTGCAGATACTAAGTTTGAGTTTGGTCTTGATGAGAACGGTGAAGTTGTTATCGGTGATGAGATGCTTACACCAGACAGCTCAAGATTCTGGCCATTAGAAGGATATGAGGCAGGAAAGAGCCAGCCATCATATGACAAGCAGTTTGTAAGAGACTGGTTAAAGGCTAATCCAGACAGTGATTATTTACTTCCAGATGATGTAATCGAGAAGACAGTTGAGAAGTACAAGGAAGCATATAAGCTTCTTACTGGTAAGGATTTTTCCCGCAAATAATCACAGTCGATAAGGAATGGAGAATTATGAATCAGATTGATATTAATGACAGCTACTATGCTGAAGATGAACTTCATGAGGAATGCGGAGTCTTTGGTGTATATGATTTCGATGGCAATGATGTTTCATCCACAATATATTATGGCCTTTTTGCCCTTCAGCACAGAGGACAGGAAAGCTGCGGTATAGCAGTCAGTGATACAGAAGGACCTAAGGGAAAGGTTCTTTCATATAAGGATATGGGACTTGTTAATGAAGTCTTTAATCCTGAAAAGCTTGAAAAGCTTAATGGTAATATAGGTGTCGGACATGTAAGATATTCAACAGCCGGAAGCAGCAGCCGTGAGAATGCACAGCCACTTGTTCTTAATTATGTTAAGGGAACTCTAGGTATGGCACATAACGGTAATCTTCTTAATGCGGTTGAACTGCGTGAGGAGCTTTCTTATACAGGAGCTATCTTCCAGACAACTATTGATTCAGAGGTTATTGCTTACTTAATCGCAAGAGAAAGACTTAATGTTCCGACTGTTGAGGGAGCTGTGTTAAATGCGATGAAGAAGATTAAGGGTGCTTATTCACTTATTGTAATGAGTCCTAGAAAGCTTATCGGAGCAAGAGACCCATTTGGTTTCAAGCCATTATGTATCGGTAAGAGAGATAATGCATACTTCTTATCATCAGAGACATGTGCACTCGATACTGTAGGTGCAGAGTTTGTAAGAGATGTTGAGCCGGGTGAGGTTGTTACTATCACTAAAGACGGAATCAAGTCTGATAAGTCACTCTGCCAGAAAAATACAGCAAGATGTATATTTGAATATATATATTTTGCAAGACCTGACAGCAAGATTGACGGAATGGGCGTATATGAGTCAAGAATTAATGCGGGTAGAATCTTAGCAAAGACTCACCCTGTAGATGCTGATATTGTCGTTGGTGTTCCTGAATCAGGGAATCCGGCAGCACTTGGTTTCTCAATGGAATCAGGAATTCCTTATGGTAATGCATTTATCAAGAATAACTACGTTGGACGAACATTCATCAAACCTAAGCAGGAACAGAGAGAGTCAAGCGTTAAGGTTAAGCTGAATGTACTTAAGGAAGCAGTTGCAGGCAAGAGAGTTGTCATGATTGATGACTCAATTGTACGAGGAACAACAAGTGCGAGAATTGTAAGTCTTCTTAAGGCAGCAGGTGCTAAGGAAGTTCATGTGAGAATCAGTTCACCGGCGTTCCTTCACCCATGTTATTTTGGAACAGATATTCCATCAGAAGACCAGCTTATTGCATCAGGTCATTCTGTAGATGAAATCTGTGAAATTATTGGAGCAGATTCATTAGGCTATCTTGAGGTTGACAAGTTAAGTGAGATGATATGTGGACAGACAGGTTACTGCGACGCATGTTTTACAGGCAATTACCCAATCGAGCCGCCTAAGATTGATATCCGCGGTGAGATGGGCTGATGGAGTGATTGCAGCATGCTGTCTGGAGAACATCCCTGATGTGGCGGTTGGCTGAGGCTTGCTATAGCCGTGTCGCGGACAGTGGATGTGCCTTGAAAGCATAATATTGCTGAATATGAAGGCGATTTCTGGCTGAATACCTATAAGATTAACATATGTGCTGATTTGGTAGGTGTTTTTTAGCAGAATAATAGAATATATGACACAAGATGCCTACTAAAAGCATGGAATATGTTATTTAGTAGGCATTTTTAGTAAAAATGTAGCACTATTATAATAGTCACAAACGAAATTTACCTACTAAATTGCTGAATATGCGACTATTTATAGGTATCATGACAATAAATACAAGAAAAAGGGGAACAGGATGAGTTATTTTCCGTTTTTTAAAGAAATAGAAGGGGAGAAATGCCTTGTTATCGGTGGCGGTAAAGTGGCAGCAAGAAAGATAAGCAGGCTGAAGGAATTTGGCGTGAAGATTAAAGTTGTAGCACCGTCTATAGTTTCTGACATAGAGGCTATGGCGCAGGCTTGCGATAATATAAGTGTTGAAAGAAGAATAATCACACCACAAGATATTGAAAATGCGGACTTTGTTATCGCGGCAGCAGGTGAAGAAGCGGATAAAGAAGCTGCCAGATTGTGCAAAGAAAGAAGTATTCCAGTCAATGTCGTGGATAATCAGGAGTTGTGCGACTTTATATTTCCTTCAATTATCAGGAAAGGTGATATGGTTGCAGGATTTGTTACAGGTGGGAAAAGTCCGCATGTTGCAGCTAAGATAAGAAGAGATTGTGAGATGAATATATCTGATAATATAGAAGATATTCTTGATTATCTTGCCAGAATCAGAAAGCTTGCTAAGGACAGAATAAGTGATGAGAGAAAAAGAGCTGCATATATAAGAGAAGTGTCTGAATTCTGCATGAAAGCAGACAGAGTGTGCAGCAACAAGGAAGAAAATGCATTTTTACAGAAATATCTTGATAACAGGAGTGAGACAGTGCTTCCGGGGGCAGCACTTGTTGGAGCAGGATGCGGTTCATATGAACTCATCACAATTAAAGGCCTAAATGAGATAAGACGGGCAGAGGTTATAGTGTATGATGACCTGATAGATGAACATCTGCTGGAGTTCGCACCGGAAAGCTGTGAACTTATATATGCCGGAAAGAGGAGTGGCAGACATTCCAAGGCGCAGGAGGAGATTAATGAGCTTCTTGTAGAAAAAGCCCTTGAAGGCAGATATATTGTGAGACTAAAAGGTGGTGACCCTTATGTGTTTGGAAGGGGCGGAGAGGAAGCACTTGCGCTCAAAGCACATGGCATACCAGTGCATGAAGTTCCGGGGGTTACATCAGGTATTGGTCTGTGTGGAATGGCAGGAATTCCGGTGACACACAGGGGTGCAAGCCGTGGATTTCATGTGATTACAGGACATACGGCAGATAATCTGCCACCGGAAATTGAGGAAATCAGGTGGAAATCATATGCAAAGCTTGATGAAACATTTGTATTCCTTATGGGATTAAAGAGTATAGACATGATTACGGAAAAGCTGATGAGATATGGAAAGTTGTCAGATACGCCGGTTGCGGTAATTCACGGTGAGAATACAGATGGTACATATGTAAAGCTTGTCGGAACACTTTCGGATATTGCGGAAAAGGTGAAAGAAGTAGACTTCCCATCACCAGCTATTATAGTTGTTGGTGAGGTTGCGTCACTGGAATTGACGGATTAGCAGAAACTTAAGATGCGCTGAAAAGTAGCGCAGGAATAGAGGTTAACATGGATAAAGACAGACTTGACAGACAGATAGAGTTTATAAGAGAGATTGATAAGGAAAAGAGCATTGGCAGACAGACGTATCTGGCGGATGCGTCAAGAAAGGAAGATGACGCTGAGCATGCATGGCATATGGCAATTATGACTGTGCTGTTGTCTGAATATGCCAATGAAAAGATTGATGTGCTCCGCACAATGACAATGCTTCTTATACATGACCTTGTAGAGATAGATGCAGGCGATACATATGCTTACGATGAGAATGCTAAGAAGACACAGCGTGAAAGAGAGTTAAAATGTGCCGACAGAATATTCAGTATTCTTCCAGAAGACCAGGGAAAATATATGCGTGAATTGTGGGAGGAATTCGAGGCACAGGAAACACCAGAGGCAAAGTTTGCAAGAACTATGGATAACTTCCAGCCTGTAATTTTAAATGATGCTTCAAAAGGAAAAAGTTGGGCAGAAAAGGGTGTGCATCTTAGCCAGATATTAAAAAGAAATGCACGAACAGGAGAAGGCTCAGAAGAACTCTGGAAATATTCATATGAGAAACTTATAATGCCTAATGTGAAAAAAGGGAATATTAAAGAGGATGCTCCAGCATAACCACAACGCGGAATTCATGCTTTTCCTCCGAGTAAACATAATTGAGCAGACCATTATATTTATCTGCAATACGTTTTACACTTTTAAGACCATATCCGTGAAAACCAGTGCCCTGCTTTCTGGAATGGAGTTTTCCGTCATGGCCTAAAGGAGATGATTTGCATGAGTTAGCAATACTTATAAGGTCAGCGTTGCCGCCTCTGATAAGAGAAACATTACAATCTATATATGGTTCATCACATGATAGGGATGCATCAATGGCGTTATCAAGAAGATTGCAGAATATGGAAGTGAAATCCTGTGCGGGAAGATATTCAAGGGTGTTGGCGCGGATGTCTGCCTCAAAGCTTATATCTGAATTACTACATTGTTCGGCATATCTTGAGATAATTACATTCAGTATATCAATTTTGCAATATCTTTTGGATTTTCTTAGTGCATCACTTCCCAGAATGTTATTGATATATCTGGTTATTTCGTCAATATGTTTTCCATCATTCAGCTGGCTGATAGTATTAAGGTGGTTCTTAATATCGTGAATAAGAATGTGCTGTTTCTCATTAACTTCCTGAACATAATTATAATAATGTTCAGTGTCAGTCTCTTTCTGTAATTCAATCTGCAATCTGGCATATTCAACATTTTTCTGGCTGATATCCTGCTGGAGATAGAAAGTCAGGATATTGATAGAGAGCAGCAGAACCAGACATATGAATACAATAACAGAGTCAGAGCCAGACAATTTACCGTTGAGACATATATAGCCAAGAGAAACGGTAATGATAGAGGATATAACAGGTATCAGATACAGCATAAGGGTGCTTTTGCGTATAGAAGCATTATTGACTGTATCTTTAGAGAAAATTCTGGTTACTAACTGTGAAATACATAAATAGACAGATTTGCTTAATATGACAAATGTAAATGCCGGGCTATGTATGCTTCCATCACGGAATGCATATATCGTTATGTCAGGAATAGCTGCGGCAATAAGTCCTTCTGATAATGCCATAAGAATTGTCAGGGCAAGGGCATGAAACAGTGCCCAAACCGGTTTTGAATCATAATTAAGCACGATGCAGCACAGATAGACAATGAATGAGCAAAATGCATTGAGTGCCGCATTAGTGAGAATTGCTACAGGTATAAGCAGACTGAACATGCCAATAGTGATTAAAAGAGATAAAAATGTGTTCTTTCGTGAAGTAAATATCCGGTTGCAGTATAGCCATAGAATAATGGCTTCTATAAGATATACAAATAAATAGTACAATATTAAATTCATAAATCCCCCTCTGATTAATAAACTAGCGCAATGTTGTAAGAAATGCTGAATAGGTATTAAAAAAATCATTATACTTGCGCAAGGCAATATCAGCGTAAAGATGATTTTCCATATATATTCTGCTGTTATTATAAGATATAATATAATTCATATTTACTATATAACATCGATGGCTCTGATAAAAGCTCCCAGACGGAAGCATTGATTTAATGCTGGCAAGAGTCTGAGTGGTTGTATATGTATCTGAAACCGTGTAAATAGTAAGATTGCGGCGGTGAGGATTAACCTCCACCATAATGATATCCTTTGCTGATAATATATATGTTGTGCCTTTACATTTTACAATAATCCTGCCGCCAATAGAATTGAATTCAGATATGGCGTCTTCAAGGTTACGCATAAAACGTTTACTTTCAACAGGCTTTGAAATATAACGGAATACATGAAAGCGCATGGCTTCGTCAAGATATTCCGGAAACGAAGTTATAATAATTATTATTGCTGCCGGATAAGATTTAACAAGCGAATTACCAACGGCAATGCCATCTATGCCGGACATCTGGATATCTAAATATACAATATCGGGTTTGATATCTGAAGCCAGAATGTCTTCACCAGAGTGAAATATGTAAATATCAGGTCTTTTCAGTTTATGTTCAATATAATAACTTTCGCACAGAGTTTTAATCTGCTCGCATACCAAATTGTCATCATCACATATAAATATATTCATTATCCAATCTCCATAAAATTAAGCTATTGTTATTATAACCGATGAGAATATTAAAATAAATGTCATTTTAAACATGAAAAGTGTCATTTCACGCAATTGATATTGAATAAATAAAATAGATGTGGTATTAAAGGCTTATATAAAGCGTTGTACACATATGTGCATGGGTATGGGAGAAGACCAGCTCATGTATATAGATAAGAGAGAAATTGAAAAAGCCGAAGAATGGAAAAATATTTTTAGTGAGCCAGTTCATTTACTAGGGAGATGATATTAAATGAAGAGAAGAGGCATTAGGTATGTGATTCCAATTATATTTATTGCAGTATTGGTGGGAGCGATGGTGACATATGTTCTACTCCACAAGAATACAGAAGCAGAGAAGGGCTTAGATTATGCAAATCTTATCGGAGTAACAGGAGACAGTGATTTTCAGAATTACTGGGATACAGATGGATGGTATGATCTGGCTGCAGTTGAAGATGGATATTATTACATGAATTTTGAACAGAAGTTGTTGTTTTTGAATCTGGAGACAAATGATGTTATACCTGTGTGTGCAAAACCTGAGTGTGATCATAAATCTTCAAGTTGTAATGCTTTTTTTGGAAATGGAGCGGCATTGAGGAGTATATATTATTATAGAGGATATATATATTATTTTGGACTTTCTAATGGCATGGCACAGTTATGCCGCATGGATAAGAGTGGCACAACAAGAGAAGTTATAGGTGAACTTATACCTAATGATGGGGTTGACTCGATTCGAGCTGTTTTTCAGGGGGAATACGCTTTTATATATGATGGGAGTGGCCTTGCTGATGAGCAAGAGACTACAAAGAGCATAATAGAAGTATCTCTGACATCAGGAGACAAGAAAATTGTATATGAAGTTACTGGAAAAGGGATATCAATAACTAATGTTAAATGTTTTGGTGATAAAATATTTTTTACTGTGAGGGAAGCCGATTCCATATCAGATAAAGCCATAAGTGTGCATAGCAGAGGTTTGTTTAGCTATTCGTGCAGCAATGATGAGATAGAAGAAGTGAGTGGACAGAATATTAATGATTATTATGTTGTGGATGGAACAATGTATTACTTTGTTACGGGAGAGGGGCTTTACAAGATAGATATTGGAAGTGATATATCACAAAAAATATGGGAGTCAACAGAACAATGTGATATGTGTAGTGTATCTTCAGATGGAGAATACATTTATCTTAATAATCATAAGTACTGTTATTATATGTGGGAATTATATGGCTTTTCAGAAAACAGATATATAGTTATTGATAAAGGTGGAAATGTTATTAATGAGATATTGTGTCCTGATGCATTGGCGTTATATTTTGGGGATGACAGGTATTTATTTTATAAAAGTATGAACGATGCAGAAGGTCTTATGTATATGAAAAAAGATGATATAGAGACTGGTGGAGATTGGAAGCAGGTGTTTGAATGACAAAGTATATAAGGCTGTTTAAGAAAGGAATGTATAGATTTTGTATGATGTTTCTTCTTATATTGATATCATCAGGATGCAATGTAAAGGAAATAGAAACACAGACACAAACAGAGACTAATAACCAATATGCAGTACAAGAACCAGAAATGACAGTTATAGATGGAATAAATTATATAACGGAGCAAGGCATTAAGTTAAAGGTGACATACCCAATAATATCTAAAGATATCGCCGATGGTAATTTGGTTGGAACATATATGGTAAATCCAGTAAAATTAGGCAATGGATTGGGAGAAAAGGATGAAATGGCGTATATTGTTGCCGGTATTATAGAGTGGCCATCATTATATAATGATGAAAATATAGAGAAATTAGAGTATACGGCATATAATGCATCCTGCATATTTGATTACAGTGATATGAGTGAGAATAAATATACAAAAAAACAGATGGATATAAAAGGCGAAACAAAAACAATATATGGAAATGATGAAAATAAGTTAAAGTTAATAATTATAAATGAACTCCCAACATCTGATAAAGCAGCTTATAGTTATATGCAGCCTGAGTATGTTGAGATAAAGAGTGTTATTGACGATATCAATAAAATGATTGTAGGAGTCCATGTTTATTATATGGATGGGAGCGAAGATTCTGATTATTATAGAGTAGAAAGTATATCTAAGAGTGATATAAGCAGGATACAAATATACAGGTTATGATTGGCATATAGGGGGAAATATGCAGGAATTAAAACGTATCATCAATTATAAACGGATTATATTGTTGTTAATTGCTGCAACAGTTAATGTTGTATTCTTTTTGTATGACAATAAGCCGGTAATGGATGAAGATATAATCAACAAAGAAAATGTTGCTCATGAGACATATATTAAGAATTATCACGAAGAAGTGAATGCAATAATTGATAATGCTGATAAACTTAAGAAATATAGTATTTTTAATAAAGCTGGAAGTTTTTCGTATGCGAATATATTGCAGACGGCAAGGGATTTTGAACGGGTAAAGAACGTTATTTTACCAGAGGATGAGTATAAAGGGGTGCAGGCATATACAACTTATTATTATCAATATTTCTTTACTATGCTTGTAATGATGTTTGTTATATACGATATGTTTGCACAGCGGGATAATGGCATGTGGAGCATAACATATAGCTGCGCTAATGGAAGAATCATGTATGCGATAAAGCAGACGGGAGTTATTGTTGTTACAGGAGCTTTTACACATACTCTGATATACTGGTCTACGTTTATTGCGGCAATGCTGCAAAGAGGAGGCGTCAGGGACTTAGTAAATCCAGTGCAGACAATTGAGACATTTGATAAATTTACATATCCGTGGAGCAAAATAAAGTATGTGACGGTGCTATATCTGATATCAATGGTGTGTATAGTTGCCCTATGCATTACTATATGGGGTGTTTTTGTTATGTTCCGTAATCGTGTCTATGCACTGGTTACAATGCTTATATTTGCGGCTGTGGAGCAGTTTATATATTCTCATATAGACATA